>Ga0164243_10000031_pt1 | contig 397656 bp, 388 predicted proteins | sample OricompcompostOP_FD_108781 | JGI IMG/M metagenome (GOLD analysis project Ga0164243, IMG submission 108781) | Organic Plus compost microbial communities from Emeryville, California, USA - Original compost - Organic plus compost (OP) | ecosystem: Engineered > Solid waste > Mixed feedstock >... | reverse complement strand
GGATTGCTACCACGACAAATATGGCCGCGTGTTCAAGCCGACCGAGATCAAGATGATGCTGACCGCGTTCAGCAACATGGAGACGGTGCACATCGCCGCCTACAGCCATCTGCTCGACACCATCGGCATGCCCGAGAGCGAGTACGGCATGTTCCTTCAGTACAAGGAAATGAAGGACAAGCACGATTATCTCGCCACCTTCGGCGTGGACAGCGACGAGGACATCGCCCGCACCCTCGCCATGTTCGGCGGCTTTACCGAGGGGCTTCAGCTCTTCGCCAGCTTCGCGATGCTGATGAACTTCCCGCGCTTCAACAAGATGAAGGGCATGGGCCAGATCGTAAGCTGGAGCGTGCGCGACGAAAGCCTGCACTGCGAAGGCATCACCCGCCTGTTCCACGCCTTCGTGAAGGAGCGCAACTGCCTGACCAAGGCGGTGCGCGAGGACATCATGGACGTGTGCCAGAAGACGGTGCGGCTGGAAGACGCCTTCATCGACCTGGCGTTTGAGCAGGGGCCCGTCCCCGGCATGACGCCCAAGGAGATCAAGAAATACATCCGCTACATCGCGGACTGGCGGCTGGGCCAGCTCGGCCTGAAGCCGATCTACATGGTGGAGGACCACCCCCTGCCCTGGCTGGCCCCGCTGCTGAACGGCGTCGAGCACGCCAACTTCTTCGAAACCCGCGCCACCGAATATTCAAAGGCGGCCACGCGCGGCAACTGGTCGGAAGTCTGGGACAGCTTCGACCGCCGCAAGAAGGCCAGCGCGAACGACGTCGCGGCCGAAGCGGAAGCGGGCGGCGAGGACATGTTCTCGCGGGCTGGGTTGGCGGCGGAGTAAATCTTGCAAGATTGGATGCTTCATTTTGCATCTAGTCCGCAAGGCATGGTGCTCGGACTTCTATTGTCGGTTTTCGGAACTTGCCTCACGTTATGCGGTTTATTTCTAACTTACCGACAAGCGAAAGCGGCCGCGTCCGCAGCCGAAACAGCAAACGTCGCAGTTGGCAATTTCAAGTTTCGCGTTAGCCAGCATGATATATCACGCGATGTATCCGAGGCTACTTACGCACTTGATACGACCCGTCGACATCTGAACAACGATGCATGGAAAGATGCCATCGACAGCTATGAAGACGCCCGAAGAGCAATCGTGCGAATGATGATGGCAAAAGATATTTTATCTGACGATTTAAAGGAAGGTTTGAGACGCGCTTCAGAGCAGATGCGCAAATTCTGTGACAAGGTTGATGCCGCACTTGCCGGAAAGGGTGGTTTCCCGGATTCCGAAAAGGCTAAAGCTGTTATTAGAAAAAACTATGAGTTACTGACCTTAGTTCAAAATGGACTCAATGAGGGTCTCACGTTATGAATGGCGAAATTAAAAAATATCGAGAAATAGTCAATTTATTGTTCAATCAAACAAAAAGCGGATCTATTGGTTGGTACAAAGACGAATGGATAAACGAAATTGCAGCGAAATTTGGCAACCATGTCATATCCATCACGCCCGGCGATACTGCTGAAGGCGCGCCTCTAATAGTTATTAAGATATATAAAGATCATGAGTATGTAGACGGATTTAGTGACGAGACACTCTCAGAATATTCGACTGATATAGATGAGTATCCAACTTATTGGCTTTTGATGAATTATATTCACCAAGCCGCCCGTCGCCACGCCGTTGGCGCCGACAAAGCTTTAGACGATATATTATCTGCATTAAAAGCAAATGATATTCCATTCTAACATCAGATAAATCACCGTATTAGATTTTTCATTCTCTAAATGAAATCGATCGGATTTTGGAAAGTCCTGTCGATACTTCCATGAGAGAATGTGAACAATCTTCACATTATCTTATCCGCTGTCAGATCATCCAGATCAGTCCCATGCTTCTCGTTAACGCCGGCACTTCGGGCAATGCCTCAGTCGGCAACTACCCCTCCCATTTGCGACCACCGCCGCGACGGCATTGCCCCACCACATTGGTTGCACTGCAGCCCATGCGAAGGATCGCCTGATCCGGACGAAGAATCCACGCGGCAAAATCAGGGCTGTCCTACTTGGATTTTCCCTGCTTACGTCCCGGCATGGCCCTTCTCGCCTCTCGCCTGAGCCTTCCGCATGGCATCGGGCGGTGCGGAACAGGCAAGTGGGGGTGGACGTGTCGTGACTTTTATCAACTTCCGCTGCGCGAATCAGGCGGGCGGTGGCGCCTTGTCGGCGGTCAGGTCGTCCAGGTCGGTGCCGCGCTTGGCGAATTCGGGCGGCACGGCTGGCGCGGGTGCGTCGGGATCGTGGTTCAGCTGCCCCTCCCACTTCGCGACCACCGCCGCCGCGACGGCATTGCCCACCACATTGGTCGCGCTGCGGCCCATGTCGAGGAACTGGTCGATGCCCAGGATCAGCAGCAGCCCCGCCTCCGGTATGCCGAAGAAGTGCAGCGTGGCGGCGATCACCACCAGGCTGGCGCGCGGCACGCCCGCCATGCCCTTCGACGTCAGCATCAGCAGCAGCAGCATCGTCACCTGCTCGGCCAGGCTGAGTTCGATGCCGTAGGCCTGCGCGATGAAGATCACCGCGAAGGTGCAGTACATCATCGATCCGTCGAGGTTGAACGAATAGCCGAGCGGCAGGACGAAGGTCGCGATCCGCTTCGGCACGCCGAACCGCTCAAGCTGCTCCAGCGTCTTGGGGTAGGCGGCTTCGGAGCTTGCGGTGGAGAAGGCGAGCAGCAGCGGCTCGCGGATCGATTTCAGCAATCGGCCGATGCGCGGGCCGACGACGAGGAACCCCGCCAGCGCGATCAGGCCCCAGAGCATGAACAGCGACAGATAGAAGCCGCCGACGAAGTGGCCGAAAGTCAGCAGGATGCCAAGGCCCTGCGTCGTCACCACCGCCGCGATCGCCGCGAACACCGCGAAGGGGGCGGCCTGCATCACATAGCCGGTGATCGTCAGCATCAGCGCCACCAGCGCCTCGACACCCTTGACCAGCGGCGCCCCCTTTTCCCCGATCGCCGCCAGCGCGACGCCGGTGAAGATGGAGAAGACGACGATCTGCAGGATCTCGTTGGTCGCCATCGCCTCGAAAAAGGATTGCGGCACCAGGTGGGTGACGAAATCCTTCAGCGTCAGCCCCTTCGCCTCGATGCCCGAAGAGGCGCTTGCATCCGGGATGGGCAGGCCCAGGCCGATGCCGGGCTGGATCAGGTGGACCATGATGAGGCCGAGGGTGAGCGACATCAGGCTGGCGCCGATGAACCACAGGATGGTGCGGAGCCCAATGCGGCCCAGCGCCTTGCTGTCGCCGCCCATGTGCGCGACGCCCGCGACAAGGGTGGAGAAGACCAGCGGGGCGATGATCATCTTGATCAGGCGCAGGAACAGGCCGCTGATGATCGAGAAATAGCCGGCGATCTCCGTCGCCTGCTCCGGCGAACCCACCGCGCGGTTGCAGATATAGCCGACGATGATGCCGAGGATCATCGCGATCAGAATGTAGGTCGTCAGTCGCTTGGCCATGAATTCGCCCGTGCCGGATTTGGTCAAGGGGCCGACGATATGGATGGATGGGCGTGCTGGCTACCCATCAAATCCGCCGCGTTCCTTGCCCTTAGGGAATGGCCGCCTCGGTCAGCCGGTGGTGCCGCCCGCAAGCGCGATCACCGTGGAAAGGCCGATCGCCATGTGCTTCACCGTCTCTTCCCGGTCGAGCAGCAGCGATTCATCCAGCGAGTGCGACCGCTCCGTCGAGAAGCCGGAGCCGAGGGTGACGGCGGGGATGCCAAGGCTCATCGGCATGTTCGAATCCGTCGAGCTGGGGCCGAAATGCGGCGTGACGCCCGCCACCACCATCGCGGCGGCGGACGTCTGCACGATGTTGGACGTGAGCGGGGTCAGGCCGACTGGGCGGTCGCCGATCAGCTTGTTCTCAAAGCTGATCCTGCCCTTCGCGGTGGAGCGGGCGGCGTTCTCCTCCTCGACCGCCTTGGGCAGGATGGAGAGGAAATAATCCTCCTCCGCCTTCAGCTCCGCCGCGCCCTCCGACCGCATGTCGACCGTCATCGCCACTTCGAACGGGATCGAGTTGACCGACGTGCCGCCCTCGACAATGCCGACGTTGAACACGGTGCGGGGCTTGGCAGGTACCTGCATCTTGCCGAATGCGGTGATGGCGTTGGCCATCGCATAGGCCGGGTTGACGATGCCGAAATCGCCCAGGCTGTGGCCGCCCGGTCCCTTGAACGTCACCTTGTACCGTTTGGAGCCGACGCCGCCGTTGGTCACGCGGCCGCGACCCGGCTCGAACGAGATGAACTGCCTGATCTGGTCCTTATACTTGCCCTTGGTGAAGAGATGGCGGACGCCGCGCAGGTCGCCCGGCCCCTCCTCCCCCACATTGCCCATGAACAGGATGTCGCTTTTCGTGGCGATCCCCGCCGCATCGAGCGCGCGAATGAAGGCGAGCAGGACGGGCAGGCTGCAGGTATCGTCGCCGACGCCGGGGGCGTGGAGGCGATCGCCCTCGCGGCGGACCTTCACGTTCGTGCCCTCCGGAAAGACGGTGTCGAGATGCGCGGTGACGACCAGCAGCGGGCCGCCGCCGGTGCCCTTGCGCAGGCCCATGACATTGCCTTCCTCGTCCATCTCGACATCGCTCAGGCCGTGGGCGCGGAGCATTTCCATGAAAGCGGTGGCGCGCGCCTTTTCCTTGAAAGGCGGGGCGGGGATTTCGGTGAGGGTGATGACGTCCTGGATGATGCGGTCATAATCCTTCGCCAGCGATGCCTGTGCGGCCTTGAACTTGCTGCCGGCGATCAGCCGCTTCATCTGGTCGAGTTGGGGCTTCGCAACGTTCTGCGCCATCGCGGGCGATGCGGCGGCAGTCAGCAACAGGGCGGCGATCAGGCTGGCATGCTTCATCATTTCTACCCCCGTAAGATCAGAGCGGCTTCTTGTCGAAGACTGACCTGTCATCAAGCTGTCAGGGTCTTCTGATCGACCGGGTAGGAAATCAAGGGACAAACATTCATTCCGCCCGTTGCCTTTTCGTCACGTCCAATTGGCAATCTTTACTGCGCTATTGCACCTAAGCCGCCGAAATCCTAGGCTCTGGACTAGCGGGATCCGGGGTCGCTTGGGGGAGACGCCCGTTATGTTGTCGTCGCGTAACTATTCGCCTTCGCCGCACCTCGCGCCGTTCGCAGCGCGTCATTACGTCTTCAACGCCGACCTGCCCGCCGATCTGGAGCTGGCCGATCGGCTGCTCTCCGAAACCGCGTTCATCCGCATCCTGCTGAGGGGGAATTGGGATGCGGAGGTCGAGCCGGGGCAGTGGAGTTTCCCCAGCCCGATCCTGTTTTTCGGCCCCAACAGCCGACCGTTGAACGTGCGGGTGAAGGGCCCCTTCACCATCGTCGGCGTCGCGCTGCGCGCCTGCGGGTGGAAGGGCCTGTTCGACGAGCCTGCGAGCCAACTTGCCGACCGCATGATCCCGCTTGCCGACCTGTGGGGCGATATCGCGATCCGGCTGCTGACCGACATCGCCTGGCTGGAGGACGATCAGGCGATCGTCGCTGCGATCGAGGACGCGTTCACCGCCCGCCTCACCCGCCGCGATTGCTGGCAGATCGACCGGCAGATGCGCCTGTTCGAACATATCGCCCGCAATGACAGCACGACGCGGGTGAAGCAGGTCGCCTCCATGCTGAACCTGTCGACCCGGCAGCTTGAGCGGCAGTGCCTGGCCAGCTTCGGCCATTCGCCCAAGACGATCATGCGCCGCAGCCGCTTCCTCGACATGGCAAGCGTGATGCGCGGGCTGGGCGACCCCAGCGAGCAGCAACTGGCCGAGCTATGCTATTTCGACCAGTCACACCGCACCCGCGAGTTCCGCCGGTTCATCGCCATGACGCCCAACCAGTTCGCGAGGACGCCGACACCGCTGTTCGATGCCGGGCTGAAACTGCGTCACGAGCGCAAGGCGGAGGTGTTGGAGGACCCTATTTCTTTGGGTGCGCGGCTTCCCATGCCTTTACCGCATCCATTGTCCCCGTCACATGACCACGCGGGTTCATCTGGGTGAGGACGTAGAGGATCTTGCCGTCGGGAGCGATCACATAGGATGTGCGGTCGGTCAGCCCCTCACGCTGCGGCATGGCGACGTCGAAACCCTTGACCACATCCGGCTTGGCGGAAGCGACCGCGAACTTGTCGCGGCAAGCCTCACGCGAGAAGCGGTTGAGCGTATCGATATTGTCGGCTGACATGCCGACCACGGTGGCACCCAGCTTGTTGAAATCCGCCGTCACCTCGGCAAAGTCGTGCGCCTCGATCGTGCAGCCCTTGGTAAAGGCGGCGGGGAAGAAATAGAGGACGACCGGCCCCTTCTTCAGCGCATCGCTCAGGCGGAAATCGAAAGGCTTGCCGGCCAGAGACGCCTGCGTGCTGAAATCCGGCGCCTTGGCACCGACCGGCAGCGCGGCGGTGGCTGGAACGGAAAGAAGAGCGGCGGCGAGAGCGGCGACGGGTGCAAGCTTCATGGGTCTGATCCTCGGGGAAGCGGTGGGCCCTTATTGTAGCCCCACCGCCGTCCCGATCCAAACCCTCAATTGGCGATCCAGCCGGTGAGCAGATAGGCGAGGATCGTGATGGGGCCGAGCACCAGCGTCAGCAACACCACGGCAATGCGGACCAGCGTGACATCAAGACCGGTTGCATTGGATAAGCCGGCGCACACGCCCATCAGCTTGGAATTGGCCTTATCGAGTCGGTAAGCTGACATTTTTCTTCTTTCCTTCAAATCTTTGGCGGGCCGCTCCTTTAGAGGAGCGGCGAGACCAGAACGGCGGCTTCGGCCGGGGTAACGGCGGCACCGATCACGACGGTGGAAACGAGCAGCGCGCAAACAGCGGAAACCGCGAGACGCTGGAACGAGGCGAAATTGAAGCTGAACGACATGATGAAACTCCCTGCATTATTGTGACCGACGGACCGTCCGCCGGAGATGCCAGGAGCATTGCAGAGAGCGTGCCAATTTCCACGAACGGGAGAAAATCTTCGATTTTTCGTTTTAAAATCGTTTAGGGGCCTAACATTATTCGCCAATTTATGGCGATAATTCCTAAATCATGACAATCTTTGCTCGGGAGGATTGTGCATCTTCCTCTGCGATGGCGAACGCGGCGCACAGTTGCCATAATCAGCCACGCCCTGGTCCTCAGCGCCAATGCCAATCAAGGAGACGAGGATGGACGACGGACAACATTTCCTGCAGGTCGCCATCGATCTGGCGCGCGACAATCTCGCACGCGGCGGGCGTCCGTTCGGGGCGGTGGTCGTGAAGGATGGCGCGATCATCGCGAGCGGCGTCAACGAGATTCTTGCGACCAACGACCCCACCGCACATGCCGAGCTTGGCGCGATCCGCGCGGCGAGCAGGGCACTTGCATCGCCCGACCTGTCAGGATGCGTCGTCTATGCAAGCGGGCATCCATGCCCAATGTGCATGGCGGCGATGCGAATGACCGGGGTGGCGGCAGTCAGCTTTGCCTATTCCAACGAGGACGCGGAGCCTTTTGGGCTTTCGACGGCCGCGATCTACGCTGATCTGGCACGACCATTTCCCGACCAATCGATGCAGATCCGCCATTGTCCGGTCGACGGCTCGCATTCTCCGGACATCTATGCCGAATGGCAGAGACGACAGCAGACGCTGGCATAATCCTTAAACCAGCGCGTCGATCGCCTTCGCAAGTGCGACGTCCCGCGCGGAGAGGCCGCCTGCGTCATGCGTCGTCAGCAGGATGTCGACGCGGTTCCAGACGTTCGACCATTCGGGGTGATGATCGACCTTCTCGGCGAGCAGCGCCACCCGGGTCATGAATCCGAAGGCCGTGTTGAAATCGTCGAACACGAAGCTGCGGGTGATCGCATCGCGCGCCTCGTCATAATCCCACTCGTCAAGCCGATCGAGCGCCCTTGCGCGCTCTTCCTCATTCAGCTGTTCGATCATCGTTCGTCCTCTCGCTGGCGCCCGGCGTCGCTTTTGCCTATGTCGCAGCGATGGCGGCTACAGGTCAATCACTCCCAACCCATGCGCCCGACGCTGCGACGATCGAGGCGCTGGCGCTTGCCGCGCTCAACCGGCTGCCCGCCGAGTTCCGCGCGCATCTGGGCGATGTCGTGCTGAAGGTGGAGGAATTCGCCGAGGACGAGGTGCTGGCGGAGCTGGGGATCGAGGATCCCTTCGAGCTGAGCGGACTTTATTCAGGCCGACCGGTCGGTGAGAAATCGTCGATGGATGTGGCGGCGCTGCCCGACATGATCTTCCTCTATCGCCGACCGCTGCTCGACGAATGGGCGCATAGTGGAGTCAGCCTCGAAGCGCTTGTCACCCATGTGCTGGTGCATGAGGTGGGCCATCATTTCGGCCTGTCGGACGATGATATGCACGCCCTGGAGGATGCAGCGGAGTGACGCCGGCACGCCTGGCGTTTGACCGGGTCGCCTGCCTGCGCGGCGGGCGGCTGCTGTTCGAGGAGATCGGCTTTTCGCTTGGCGCGGGCGATGCGGCGCTTGTCACCGGCCCCAATGGCGCAGGGAAATCCAGCCTGCTGCGCATGGCGGCGGGGCTGCTCGATCCGGCTGCGGGAACGATCGATCGGCAGGGCGGGATTGCGCTTTCGGACGAAAATGCGGCGCTCGACGCGCACCGGCCGCTGGGCGATGCGCTGGCCTTCTGGGCGGGGCTGGATGGGCGCGGCCGCAGCGATGTCATGGCGGCGCTCGATCGCATGGGGATCGCGCATCTCGACCGCGTGCCGGTGCGGATGCTGTCCACCGGCCAGCGCAAGCGGGCGACGCTTGCGCGCGTGCTTGCGTCGGGCGCCGCGGTGTGGCTGCTCGATGAGCCCGGTAACGGCATGGATGCGGGCGCGCTTGATCGCCTTGCCGATGCGATGGCGACGCACCGGGCGAATGGCGGGATCGTCGTCGCCGCAACTCACCAGCCGGTCGGCCTTGACCGGGCGACGGTGATCGAGCTGGCATGACCGCCTTCCTCTCCCTTGTCCGCCGCGATCTGGCGCTGAGCCTGAAGGCGAGCGGCGCGGTGCTGCCGGTCGTCTTCTTCCTGTTGGTCGCGACGCTCTTTCCCTTTGCAGTCGGGCCGGATGCGCCGCTGCTGGCACGGACAGGCGGCGGGGTGCTGTGGATGGCGGCATTGCTGGCCGCGCTGTTGCCGGTGGATCGGCTGATCGAGCCGGACCGCGCCAGCGGCGTGCTCGATCAACTTTCGCTGCGCGGCATCAGTGACGAAGTGATCGCGATGGCGAAGATCGCGGCGCATTGGCTTGGCTTTGGCCCGCCGCTGATGCTGGCGGCGGTTCCGGCCAGCGCTCTACTGCGGATGGATGGAGCGGCGCTTGGGCGGCTCGAGCTTGGGCTGGCGATCGGCACGCCGGGCCTGGCCGCGCTTGCCGTCACCACCAGTGCGCTGACCGCCGGGCTGCGGGGTGCCGGGGCGCTGGCGGGTTTGTTGATGCTACCTCTGTCGGTGCCAGTGCTGATCTTTGGTGCGGGTGCCTTGTCCGAAAGCGGCGTGGGCGCATTGAAACTGTTGGCCGCCGCCAGCCTGCTGCTGGTGGCAGGCGCGCCCTTTGCAACCGGGGCTGCGATCCGCGCTGCGCGGGAATAGTCCTTTTCTTTTGCGTCGCGGCAAGGAAAAGGGATCGGCAGATTGCACAAGAAGGAATCGATGATGACGAAGCCGTTGAAGGTGGCATTGGCAGGGCTTGGAACGGTGGGGGCCGGCGTTATTCGCCTGCTCGACGCCAACAGCGCCCTGATTGCCCGCCGCGCCGGCCGTCCGATCGAAATTACCGCCATTTCCGCACGCGACCGCACCAAGGACCGCGGCGTGGATATCTCGCGCTTCGCCTGGGTCGACGACACCTCCTCGCTCGCGACCCATGAGGATGCCGACGTCGTCGTCGAGCTGATCGGCGGCGCGGACGGCCCGGCGCTGACACTTGCCCGCAGCAGCATTGCCGCAGGCCGCGCTTTCGTCACCGCCAACAAGGCGATGATCGCGCATCACGGGCTTGAGCTTGCCGAAGCGGCCGAAGCCAAGGGCGTGGCGCTGAAATATGAAGCGGCTGTCGCTGGCGGCATCCCGGTCATCAAGGGCCTGCGCGAAGGGGCGGCGGCGAACGAACTGAGCCGGGTCTATGGCATTCTGAACGGTACCTGCAATTATATCCTGACGACCATGGAGGCCGAAGGACGCGACTTTGCCGAGGTGCTGGCGGAGGCGCAGGCGCTTGGTTATGCGGAGGCCGATCCGTCATTCGACATCGACGGCGTCGACGCCGCGCACAAGCTGTCCATTCTCGCCAGCCTGGCCTTTGGCACGAAGATCGATTTCGACGCGGTGGCGATCACCGGCATCCGTCATGTCATCGCGGCGGACATCGCCGAGGCGGCGGCGCTCGGCTATCGCATCCGCCTAGTGGGGGTTGCCGAGGCGCAGGCCGACGGTCTGTTCCAGCGCGTCCATCCGCATCTGGTGTCGGTCAATCATCCGCTGTCGCATGTGGCGGGATCGCTCAACGCGGTGGTTGCCGAGGGGAATTTCGTCGGCCGGCTGCTGTTCGAAGGGCGCGGCGCGGGAGACGGCCCGACGGCGAGCGCTGTCGTCGCCGACCTGATCGATATCGCGCGGGGTGAATATGGCGCGCCGTTCGCCATGCCCGTCGCGTCGCTCGACGAACGGGCCGTCGCCAATGCGGGCGCGCGGGCCGGCAAGAGCTATCTGCGCTTCACCGTGCAGGACCGCCCCGGCGTGCTGGCCGAGATCGCCGCTGCCATGCGCGATTCCAACGTCTCGATCGAAAGCCTGATCCAGCGCGGCGCGATGCCGGACGGCAGCGTGATCGTCGCGATCGTGACGCACGAATGCCCGGAACATTGCATCACCGATGCGCTTGATCGGCTGCGGGGATCGGCCAGTCTTGTCGGTGCACCGATGCTGATGCACATCCTGGACGGCTGACGCTTAGCCTTTCTCGACTTTGTAATGCCTCTCGCTTATCGCCGCGCCCCACAACAGATGAAGGACAAGAACGAATGGTGACGCCTAGCAAGATACTCGATCGTGTCCTGGTGCTGGAAATGGTGCGTGTCACCGAAGCCGCTGCGATCGCGGCATCGAAGCTGATCGGGCGTGGCGATGAAAAGGCAGCCGACGCCGCCGCCGTCGAGGCAATGCGTGAGGCGCTGAACGGCCTTTACATGGACGGCACCGTCGTGATCGGCGAAGGCGAGCGCGACGAAGCGCCGATGCTTTATATCGGTGAAAAGGTCGGCGCCGCGCAGGGCAAGGGCCCGAAGATCGACATCGCGCTTGATCCGCTGGAAGGCACCACGATCACCGCCAAGGCCGGGCCGAACGCGCTGGCGGTGCTGGCGATCGCGGAAGAAGGCAATCTGCTGAACGCGCCAGACGTTTATATGGAAAAGCTGGCCGTAGGCCCCGGCTACCCGCCCGGCATCATCGATCTGGACAAGACCGCTGCCGAGAATATCCAGGCGATCGCCAAGGCGAAGGGCGTGAAGCCGGCGGAAGTCATCGCCTGCGTGCTGGATCGGCCGCGCCACGAAAAGCTGATCGCCGAACTGCGCGAGATCGGCTGCGGCATCATGCTGATCCCCGACGGCGACGTCGCGGGCGTCATCGCGACCACCGATCCCGACACGACGATCGACGTCTACATGGGATCGGGCGGCGCGCCGGAGGGCGTGCTGGCGGCGGCGGCGCTGCGTTGCGTCGGCGGCCAGTTCAAGGGACGGCTGCTGTTCCGCAACGACGACGAGAAGGCTCGCGCCCGCGGCTGGGGCATCGAAGACCTGAACCGCATCTATGACCTGGAAGAACTGGCGAAGGGCGACGTGATCTTCGCCGCGACCGGCGTGACCGACGGTTCCTTGTTGGATGGGGTGAAGCATCTGCGCAGCGGCGTGATGACGACCGAAAGCGTGGTGATGCGCGCAAGTTCCGGCACGGTTCGCTGGGTGAAGGGCGAGCACCGCAAGGTCGGCTGATCAATAGGCGGAACCGCGCCGTCCATTTGAACGGCGCGGTTCCGGTATTTCAAGCGTCAGGCAAGCGCCAGCTTCGTCCGGTTGCGGCGGCGTATCGCCCCACCGACCATGGCGAAACCGCCGATCATCATGGCCCAGGTCGCCGGTTCCGGCACGGCCGGCGCCGACAGGACGATGAGTGCCGAGCTGTTTCCGCTTGTCCCGCCGCCGAGTTCGGCCGCGAGATAGATGTTGCCGTCGAAATCGATCGTGACGCCTTCCACCGTGCGGATGTTGAAGCCGCCGGGTCCGGTGATGCCCGAAAGATCGAAGCTGCTCAGCACCTCACCCGTGCGCGTCACTTCCAGAAGCTTTTGCGACGACTGGCTGAGGATCAGCAGATTTTCTTCAAAGCCGCGCCCCGAAAAGCCGGGAACGGTGGACAACACCTGAATGTCCGAAATGGTGATCAGCCCGAGCAGGGCGGGATCGAACAGTGCGGTGTGCGATCCAAGGCTGACATCGTCGAAATTGGGATCGACCATGAAGACGCCCTGAGGGCTGTTTTCCTTCACGGCAAAATAGTTGCCGGTGATGGGATCATATGAAATGCCTTCAAGCCCGACATTGCCCACGTTCACGCCGCCGCTGAGCGAATAGGTCGGCGCGATGAGTTCGCCCGTGTCGAAATTGAACTGATCCGTATAGAAGATCCGGGTGACGCCGCCGCCTTGATCGACGGTATTGCGAACGCCGATCAGCGACATGTCCATCGTCCGTTCGTCTGCGATGACATACTTGCCGCCGCCGACATAGGTGACGCCTTCCGTGTCGCCGAGGCCGTTGCCCAGCAGATCCTCCGTCGGCAGCCTGACGCCCGTCTTCGTGAATTGCCCGGCGCCGGTTTCGTCGCCGACGACGAACAGGCTGTCCTGATCCCAATTATAGGTGATCGCCGACGCCTCTCCGACGCCGAGATCGGTGGTCAGCGCGACATTGTAACGCGACAGATCAAGCATCGCCGCATGGGCCGGTACGCACGCAACACAAGCAAGGGCAATCGCGCCGAAGCGCGTCGCAAATTTCGTGACCATTGAACTACCCCTTCAGTGCTATCCCCGCCATCGAGTGCGGGCGATTAAATGTTAGTGAATGCTCATTACATTTTAACTTCACCGGCACGGCGATCAGGGCCTCTCCATCGGAGCAGGAAATGCGTGCATTTTCCTTGATACCCACACTCCCGATCTGCATACAGTAAGCAATTCAGATGATGATCCGACGAGGAAACCGTGACGCGCGAGATTCGTTTTCAAATCCGACCGAATATGGCGCGTCCCTACCTCATCGAGACTGAGTAATCCGATGGCGTCGCAAACCAGCCGGCATGGGGACCTGATCTCCACCCTTCGTTCGATCCTGGGCGATCGGGATGTTCTGGTCGATGCCCGCGCGACGCTGCCTTATCGCAGCGGTTTTCGTCACGGCCTTGGCAATGCGGTGGCGGTGGCGCGGCCGGGAACGCTGGTCGAGCTTTGGCGCGTCGTGCAGGCCTGCGTGGCGTCCGATGTCAGCATCATCATGCAGGCCGCGAACACCGGGCTGACCGGCGGCTCGACGCCAGATGGCGATTACCCCGAGGGGGTCGTCATCATCAGCACACGCCGGATTGCCGGCATTCACCTTCTCGACCGCGGACGGCAGGTTATCTGCCTTCCGGGCTCATCCCTGTTCGAACTTGAGAGCAAGCTGAAGCCGCTTGGCCGGGAACCGCATTCGGTGATCGGATCATCGTGCATCGGCGCATCGGTGCTTGGCGGAGTCTGCAACAATTCGGGCGGCTCGCTCATCCAGCGCGGCCCTTCCTTCACCGAACTCGCCCTGTTCGCGCGAGTGAGGGAGGATGGTGAGGTGGAACTGGTCAACCATCTCGGCATCCGCCTGGGCAACGATCCCGAAGAGATATTGCGACGGCTGGAAAAAGGCGAATTCACGCCCGACGACGTCGAGCAGGACATGGGCAAGCGGGCATCCGACCATGCCTATTGCGACCATGTCCGCCAGATCGACGCGGATACCCCCGCCCGCTTCAATGCCGATCCCCGCTGCCTGTTCGAAGCGTCGGGAAGCGCCGGCAAGCTGATCCTGTTCGCCGCCAGGCTGGATACCTTTCCCAAGGACGAGCAGACTACGACATTCTACATCGGCACCAACGAGGTGGCCGAGCTGACCAGATTGCGGCGTGAAATCCTTGGTCAATTCGAGAATCTGCCAATCGCCGGCGAGTATATCCATCGCCCCGCGTTCGACATTGCGGTCGTTTACGGCAAGGACATGTTCCTGGCGATCCAGCATCTCGGCACCGACAAGCTGCCACGCCTGTTCGCGATGAAGGCGCGGGTCGATGCCCTCGCCGCCCGGTTGGGGCCACGAGGTGCGGGCTTTGCCGATCGGATGATGCAGAGGATCAGCCGGCTGTTCCCGAAACATCTGCCGGAGCGGTTGATCGCCTATCGCGATCGTTTCGAGCATCATCTGATTTTGAAGATGTCGGGCGAGGGCATCGCGGAAGCCCGCGCGCTGCTGGGGAAAATGTTTCCCTCAACCAGCGGCGATTTCTTCGAATGTTCGGCGGACGAGGCGACGAAAGCCTTTCTGCACCGTTTCGCGGTGGCGGGCGCCGCCGTCCGTTATCGCACCGTCCATAGCAAGGAAGTGGAAGACATCGTCGCGCTCGACATCGCGCTACCCCGCAATGAGCGCGATTGGTTCGAGGTTCTTCCTCCCGAAATGGAGGCGTCGATCATCCACAAACTCTATTACGGGCATTTCTTCTGCCACGTGTTCCATCAGGACTATATCGTCACCAAGGGTACGGATCCGATTGCGTTGGAACATCAGATGTGGGCGCTGCTGGACCAGCGCCGCGCGGAATACCCGGCCGAACATAATGTCGGTCATCTTTACAAGGCCAAGCCGGAACTCGCAGCCTTCTACCAGCAGATTGATCCGCGCAACCAGCTGAACCCGGGTATCGGGCAGACATCGCGGCAGCGCTTCTGGAAATAAACCTTTGGCGGGGCCATCCCGTCGAATGGTCCCCGCCTCCGGCTCCCCTTTGTTTCTGACGACTGAAACTGGAGGAAAAAAGAGCGCCCACTGCTCATGCAATGGGCGCTCATAGGGAGATCAGAGTGAGAACCTCACGCCCGCCACGAAGTAACGGCCGATGACGTCGTACTGGCTCTGGAAGCTCGGATAGAATTCGGTCGGCTGCGCATTGTTCTGCGGTGCGAACACGATCTTATCGAGCAGGTTGGAGCCGTTCAGATAAAGCGTGATCGGTTTGTCGCCTTCAACGATGTCGTAGGAGATGTTGGCATTGAGGTAGGCGACCGGCGAGAGCCTGTTGTTCGCGACGTGAACATTCGGCTGCCGCGTGTAATAAAGCGGGCCAACATAGCGTACATCGACACCGAAATTGAACCGACTGGTTGAATAGTCGATCGACGCCGTGAACTGATCCCGAGGCACGCCGCCGGCGGCACCGGCCAGGAAGTTCGGAAGCGCACCCGGCGATGATGCCTGCGTATATTTCCAGGTGTGGTTTCCAAGCAACCGCAGGTCGACATTGGCGTCGCCCCCCACCGGGATACGATAGTTCAATTCGTAATCGATGCCACTCATTTCCGAATAAGCCTGGTTGAAAGGCACGGTGGAAATGGTGAGCGGGAAGTTCCGTTCACTCCTGTCTTCGAAGGGGAATGGCCTGATGATGAATGCGCACGTTGGCCCTGTGCCGTTGCTGTCTTCGCATAGCTGGTTGATGAGCGTCGTATTCGGACGCGTGATCTGGTCATTGATCTTAATCTTGAAATAATCGACCGAGACGCTGAACCCCGAGAAGAAGGTCGGTTGCCAGATCGCGCCAAGGGTTAGCGTGCGCGCCTTTTCCGCTTTCAGGCCCCGATTACCCTCGTTCAACGAGATCAAGTTGGTGTTATAATCGGTATGGATGTCGGTGAATGTTCCGCGGGTTGATCCCGTCCCCTGGAACAACTCGTATAGAGTGGGCGCGCGAATATCCTGAGACCAAGTGCCGCGGAAACGGAGTTCTTCGATAGGCGACCAGCTGCCACCGATCTTCCAAGCCCACATGCCCCCTGTGACACTGTAATCCGTGTAACGGATGGCACCGTTGATATCGAGCGCGTGGAAGAAGGGCTGATCGCGAAGGATGGGCACGGCAAGCTCGCCATAGGCTTCCTTGATGTTCTGCTTGCCGAAGGAATTGCCGACGTTAGTGCTGTTCCACAACAGGTTGAAGGGGTTGGCGGCTGCGCGCAACCCTTCCGCAATACCGTTCAGATCGGCCGGATCATTGGCCGCAGATTCGGAAAATCCTGGTTCATAAAGCGGGATCGGCGTGCTTGGGTCAACATTGCTCCGCTGACGGAGTTTCTGACGGCGATATTCACCACCGATCGCGAAGTTGACGGGCCCAGCGGGCAAATCAAACAGCGGTCCCGACAGGTTCGCCGAGAACGAAGTCTGTTGGTTCGTCACCTGGTAACGCGATGGCTCATCCTGAATCCAGGAATAGGATTCGGCTGAGGGTGAGCCGTTGCCGAACGGATTCCATGGCAAACATCCCGGGATGACACCCGGATTGGTCAGGTCCATTCGGCAGACGATATTGCCATTCGCAGGCCCGCCATTGAACTCGCCTTCATCGACGGCATCGAGCGCCGCGAACCATTTCGGCTGGTTGAAATTACCGTAATGGCGAGTCTTCAACTTTGATTTGCCATGGGAGAAATTGAGGCTCCACCTCAAGCTGGAAATATCCCCCTTCAAGCCGCCGAGAATGGTGTAGGCTTGGTTATTGGTGAGCACTTCCTTCGGGTGCTGGTCGGCTTCAACACGGCTTCCGACAAACGAAGCAATGCCTTCATTCTCCATCCGTTGCTGGACAAAGTCAGGCAGAAACGCGTTGTCAGAGAAGATCTGGAATGACTGGAACTGGGTGCCCGCGCCGACCGTGACATAGCGGGTATCCGCATCGCTGTAGCTGCCCTGGAGGAAGCCAGTGATGTTCGATCCAAAATCATAGTCGGCGCGCGCGAAGCCCTGCTTGGTCCGAAGCTTGCTGGTCAACGTTGTGCCGAAAGTCACCGACGTGTCATCACCACCCACATTGTAGTTGGGAGTACCCGTCGGCGTGCCAAGATCAGCACGATGGACGCCCTGTTCGGAAACGGGTCCACCCACCAGCGTGGGTTCAAAAGTCCATAAATTCAGCGAAAATGGCGTTGAGCCACTCCGAAGTTCTGCTTGAGCCGCACTGCGGCCAGAATTTATCAGCGTGCCATAGGTGCCGTTCGCAAGGCGGACATTATAGGTGGGCGTAAACGGATTTTCCGCGCAGGTGCCGGCGGAGCAGGGCCGAGCAGGGTTGGCGCCGACATTCACCCAGCCGCCATAATAATTACCACCGTTGGGGCGCTTGCCATTGTTAGCCAGACCAGGCTGGTAGAAATAGTCGAAGCTCGCCTCCAGGTGCAGGCGGTCGTCCATCAGGCGCTTGCCGACGGCGATGCTGAATTTCTGCTGTGGATTGTCGCCGCGGCTTGAAATACCGGTTTGCGCCGATCCCTTGATGCCCTCGAAATTGGTATCGAGGATGAAGTTGACGACGCCCGCGACCGCGTCCGAACCATAGGCGGCCGATGCGCCGCCGGTCACCACGTCGACGCGCTGGATGAGCGCCTGCGGGATGATGTTGGCGTCGGTCGTGCCGTCGAAGCTGGTCGGCGGCAGGCGCTGGCCGTCAAGCAGCAGCAGCGTTTCGATCGAGCCGAGGCGGCGCAGGTTCAGATAGTTGCCGGCGCTGGGCGTACCAGCCTGCGAGCTGGTGACGTTGGCGCCCGCCGTTCCGACAAACTGGGGAAGACGGGTGAGGCCTGCCGCGATGCTTTCCGGCGCCTTCTTCAGCAGCTGGGTGGTGCTGACGACCGTGACCGGCGTCGGGGCCTGATAGCCGTTGGCGGTAATGCGCGAACCCGTGACGACGATGTCGTTGGGATTGGACTCTACATCCTGCGGTGCTGCCTGAGGAGCCTGGGGCGCTGTGGCAGCGGCCGGCTGACCGATTTCATTGGCGGCAGGCGGCTGCCCTGCAGGAATTGCGACGGACTGTGCGCTGGCCGCTGATGCGATGGCGAACGAAGCCGTGCCCAGCAAAAAAGTCGTCCGAAGCACTTTCAGAGTCGTCATGTCTTCTCCCCTCTTATTCCGCGGTTTCAGCTGTTGCTGAACCACATGTGAATTTTATTGAATACAATATGCATACAACTCGATCGCTCTGTCAACGCAAGGCGCACAGCGGGGCACGGGAAATTTCATCCAACTCAGCAATGATGGGAATTTTTCCGGTAATTTAGCGCTACCTATGCGCGCCAATCGGGCCTAGGACGCCAGGGATGCATTTGCGCATGGTCGCGCCAACGGTTGATGATTCAGATCTCAATTATGTATACAGACATATTCGTTTGAAAGGCCTTCACCGACATGTCCCGTTCCCCCTCCCGTGTTTTTCGTTCGCGAGACTGGTTTGCGGCGCCCGAGCGTTCCGACATGGCAGCGCTCTATCTTGAGCGGTTCATGAACTACGGCATCACGCCGGAAGAGTTGCGCTCGGGCCGTCCGATCATCGGGATCGCACAGACAGGATCGGACCTGAGCCCGTGTAACCGCGTGCATGTCGATCTGGCCCGGCGCGTACGTGACGGCATTCGCGATGCGGGCGGCATCCCGATGGAATTCCCGGTCCACCCGATCTTCGAAAATTGCAGGCGGCCGACCGCGGCGCTCGACCGCAACCTGGCCTATCTCGGGCTGGTCGAAATTCTCTATGGCTATCCGATCGACGCGGTGGTGCTGACGACGGGGTGCGACAAGACGACGCCGTCGGGCATCATGGCAGCGTCGACCGTCGATATTCCCGCAATCGTCCTGTCCGGCGGGCCGATGCTCGATGGCTGGCATGAAGGTGAATTGGTCGGGTCCGGCACGGTCATCTGGCGGTCACGCCGCAAGCTGGCGGCGGGCGAGATTACCGAGGAGGAATTCCTCGACCGCGCCTGCGACAGCGCGCCGTCAGTCGGCCACTGCAACACGATGGGCACCGCCTCCACCATGAATGCGGTGGCGGAAACGCTGGGCCTGTCACTTCCCGGCTGCGCCGCCATCCCCGCCCCTTATCGCGAGCGCGGACAGATGGCCTATGAGACCGGGCGGCGCATCGTCGACATGGCTTATGAGGATCTGCGTCCCTCGAACATCCTGACGCGCGAGAGCTTCCTGAACGCGATTTCGCTGGTCAGCGTCATCGGCGGATCGAGTAATGCGCAGCCGCACATCATGGCGATGGCGGCGCATGCGGGCGTCGAGCTGACGGCGAAGGACTGGTCCGACGCCTATGATCTGCCGCTGCTGGTGAACATGCAGCCCGCCGGCAAATATCTGGGCGAGCGGTTCCACCGTGCCGGCGGCGTGCCCGCGGTGTTGTGGGAGCTTGAGCAAGCGGGCCGCCTGCATGCCGGATGCATGACCGTCACCGGCCGGCCCATCGGCGATAATCTCAATGGACGCGACACCAAGGACCGCGAGGTCATTCGCCCCTTCGCTGATCCGCTGATGAAGCGGGCGGGCTTCCTGGTGCTGAAGGGCAATCTGTTCGACTTCGCGATCATGAAGACCAGCGTGATCTCCGACGCGTTCCGTGCCCGCTATCTGAGCACACCAGGGCGCGAGGGCATTTTCGAGGCACGCGCGATCGTGTTCGACGGATCGGGTGACTATCACGAACGGATCAACGATCCGTCGCTCAACATCGACGAGGACTGCATCCTTGTCATCCGCGGTTCCGGCCCGGTCGGCTGGCCGGGTTCTGCCGAAGTCGTCAACATGCAGCCGCCAGATGCCCTGATTCAGAAGGGCATCATGGCGCTGCCGACGCTGGGCGACGGGCGGCAATCGGGGACATCCGACAGCCCCTCCATCCTCAACGCCTCGCCCGAAAGCGCGGCAGGCGGCGGATTGGCCTGGCTGAGGACAGGCGACATCCTGCGGATCGACCTCAACACGGGCACATGCGATGCGCTGGTCGATGACGCGGAAATCGAGCAACGCAAAGCCGGGGCGCCGCCGCCGATCCTGGAAAGCCACACGCCCTGGGAGGAACTTTACAGGGAAAAGGTCGGGCCGCTCGAAACAGGCGGCTGCCTTGAATTCGCGACCAAATATCGGGAGATTTCGCGAACGCTGCCGCGTCATAATCACTGATCGGGGTTTCGTTCGCGCCTATTCGCCTCCAATGGAGGCGTTCGTTTTTCGACGATCTGGAAAGGGACATCATTTATGAAATTGCTGCGCTATGGCCCCAAGGGACAGGAAAAGCCCGGGCTGCTCGACGATGCCGGAAAAATCCGATCCTTGTCCGGAAAGGTCGCCGACATCGACGGCGCCGTGCTGTCGCGCGGACTGGATGAAATCCGCAAGCTCGATATCGAATCGCTCCCGGTGGTCGAGGGTGATGTGCGCTTTGCCGAGCCCGTCGCCAATGTCGGCAAGTTCATCTGCATCGGTCTCAACTACAGCGACCACGCAGCCGAGGCGGGAATGCCCATTCCGACGGAGCCGATCATCTTCACGAAAGCGACGTCGGCGATCATCGGACCGAACGACGACGTTTTTCTGCCGCCAGCTTCCAAGAAATCGGATTGGGAAGTCGAACTGGGTGTCGTCATCGGCAAGGAAGCCCGCTACGTCCCGCTCGAACGCGCGCTCGATCATGTCGTCGGCCTGTGCGTCGTCAACGATCTGTCCGAACGCGAATATCAGCTTGAGCGTGGCGGCCAGTGGGACAAGGGCAAGGGCTGCGACACCTTCGGCCCCTTCGGTCCCTTGCTGGTGACGCTGGACGAGATCAGCGATGTCGGCAACCTGGACCTCTGGCTGGACGTCAACGGCAAGCGCATGCAGACCGGCAATACGTCGAACCTGATCTTCGACGTGCCGTACCTCGTCCACTATGTGAGCCAGTTCATGAGCCTGCAGCCAGGCGACATCATCAGCACCGGCACGCCGCCGGGCGTCGGCATGGGCATGAAGCCGCCCGTCTTCCTGAACGAAGGCGACGTCATCACGCTCGGCATCGAGCGCCTCGGCGAACAGCGCCAACAGGTGCTGCGCTACAAGGCGTAACTATTGAACCGTCTTGCCAGTGAAAGCTGGCATCCATGAACACCGGCTTTTCAGGACAAGTCGGTGTTCATGGATCCTAACTTTCGTCAGGATGACATGGGTGGGATCGGGCTCGTAAGTGCTGCGCCTACAGGCTCATCCCGCCGTCGATGATGATGTTCGATCCGGTCATGAAGCTCGCTTCATCAGAGGCGAGCATGACCGCGATTTCGGCGATCTCTTCCGGCTTGCCGATGCGGCCCATTGGTTGACGGGCGACAAAGGCCGCCCTTGCTGCGGCTTCATCGCCCTGCGCACGCAGACGATCACCGAGCGAGGGGCTGTCGACCGTGCCGGGGCTGATCGCGTTGCAGCGAATGCCGTCCGTGACGAAATCGCGGGCCACCGACATCGTCAGACCGATCACCGCCGCCTTCGTCGTTGCATAGGAAAAGCGGTTGGGCGCCGCCATCACCGATGAGACGACCGACGCGATATTGATGATCGATCCGTCCTTGCGGTCGCGCATCGCGGGCAGGAAAGCACGGATCGTGTTGGTCATCGACACGACATTGATGTTGAAGCCGCGCTGCAGATCGGCCGGTTCACCGTCGAGAATAGTTCCGCTTGCCACCCAGCCTGCACAATTGACGAGTACGTTGACGTCCGGATGGGCGGCGGCGATCGCATTCACCGCGTCGACATCCGTCACGTCCATCTGCGCGGTGGTGGCGCGATCGGCGAACGCATCCTTCAGCTTGTCGGCCTGCAGATCGGTGGCGATGACTTTCGCCCCTTCCCGCAGAAAGGCCTCCGCAACAGCCAAACCAATTCCCTGTGCCGCACCCGTAATCAGGCAATTTTTGCCAACAAGTCTACCAGTCATGAACTCTTCCCGTCAGGCCGGATAAAGGCCGATACCACCATCGATACGAAGCACCTGCCCCGACATGAACCCGCTTTGCGGAGAAACGAGGAAGGCAACGACGTCAGCGATTTCGCTGGGCATGGCATAGCGATCAAGCGACGGCCCTTCGAGCATCATTTTCGGATCGGTCTGGCGGGTCGCAAGGAATCGCGCCGTCTTTGCAGGGCCCGGGCTGACCGCGTTGACGCGTACGCCCACAGGGCGCATCTCGAAGGCCAAGCAGCGCGTATAATGTACAATTGCCGCCTTGGAGCAGCCATAGACCACTTCGGGGGAAACACCCTGATGCCCGTTCAGCGAACCGAAGTTCACGACGGCGCCCGACGTGCGTGCGGCCATGCCCGGCACGACGGCGCGGCACATCAGCATCGTCCCGATGAAGTTGCGCTGGAAGACAGCCATCGCGTCCTCAAGGCTGATGTCCAGGGCGCCATTGGGCTGGGGCTTGGTGCCCGACGCGCCGATGTCTCCGCCTGCGCAATTCACCAGGATCGAGATCGGGCCCAGATCCTTTTCCACCTTAGCCACCATGCGGGAAATGTCGGATTCGCGCGTGATGTCGCCGGTCACGCCGGTCGCCCGGCCACCTTCATTCGCCAGAGCTTCGGCAACCGCGGTCAGGCTGGTCGCTTCGCCATATTGGGCTGGCGCTTCTTCGCTGATATCATGGACAGCGACATCGGCACCGAGTCGAATCAATCGCTTCGCAATGGTGTGGCCCAGCCCCCTGCCGGAGCCTGTAATAAGCGCCACCTTGCCCTTGAGGGGGGCAGATCGCAGTGCTGCTGTCTGCATTTCCAACTCTTCTTCAACCATTAGCCACCCCAAATTGAATACAGTTTCGCCGCTCAAAAGAGCTCGATATACTCTTAAATCCCGTCGATATTTCATTACGAATGCCGCATCCTACGTCCCTTGACAAGCGGCAAACGGAATTTAGTATACAGCAAAGCTATCCAGAACGATAAAAAGTCTTGCTTATCGGGGCCGGGAAACGGATTCGTAGGCGGATTCAGAGGAGACCGGAATAATGGGCGAGCGACAAGACATGAAGAATGGTCGAGCGCAATGAAGGCCTCACGGGTTCGTTATGGCGTCGTTGGGTTCGCGTTATCGCTTGCCGTTCTCTCCTATATACAGCGTGTCGCCATTTCTCAGGCGGCTGGGCCGATCTCTGCCGATCTCAATCTCGACAAGGAGCAGATGGGCCTGATCCTGGGCGCATTCGGCCTGTCTTACGCGCTGTTTGAAATTCCCATGGGCCTGCTTGGCGACAAGCTGGGCGTCCGCCGCGTTCTGACCCAGATCGTCCTGGCCTGGTCGTTCTTCACGGCGATGACCGGCGCGGCGTGGAACCTCGCGTCCATGTGGGTCATCCGTTTCCTGTTCGGCGCGGGCGAGGCGGGCTGCTTCCCCAATCTGACGCGCATGCTCAGCCAGTGGCTGCCGCGCGGCGAACGCGTGAAGGCGCAGGCGATGATGTGGGCGGCAACCCGCTGGGGTGGCGCGCTTGCTCCCCCGCTTGCGTTGCTTGGCATCAACCTGTTCGGCTGGCGCTGGAGCTTCGTCGCATTCGGCCTGCTGGGTGTGATCTGGTGCGTGTTCTTCCTCCTGCGGTTCCGCGAGAACCCCGCCGATCATCCGAAGGTCAACGCGGCCGAGCTGGAGCTGCTCGAGGATTCGCAGACGCTGGTGCAGCATCAGACCGAGGGCTGGACCCGCATTCTGATGCGGCCGCAGACCCTGATGCTGATGTTCCAGTATTTCTGCTGGTCCTATGTCTGGTATTTCTTCGTCACCTGGATGCCCACCTATCTGCAGGAAGCCCATGGGCAGAGCGCCGCGGCAACCGCCGGCCTGTCCGTGCTGCCGCTGCTGTGCGGCGGATTCGGGTCACTGCTTGGCGGCATGTTGCCGCTCCGCATTCCACGTCGTCTGATTGCGATTTTCGCTTTCGTGGCGGTCGCGGTGCTGCTGCTGATCCTGCGGCAGGCCGAAAGCGTCGTGGTGGCGATTACCTGCATGGCCGCGATCAGCTTCTGCGGCGACCTGACCGTGCCGATCTCCTGGAACGCCTGCGTCGAGATCGGCCGGCGGTACACCGCAACGGTGGCGGCGGCGATGAACATGTTCGCCAATTTCTCCGGCTTCGTCGCGCCATGGATCGGCGGGATGATCCTGGCCCGGTCGGGCAACGACTGGAACGAGGTCCTCCTGCTCATGACGGGCGTGGCGATCGTCGGCGCGCTGATCTGGCTGTTCCTTGATCCCAGCGGTGAACGCGCCAGCCGCAGCGCCCCTTCAGAGGAAGCCCTGCAACCCTGATTCAGCCCATCCGGGCGAATACCCAACAACAGATAGTTAGGTGAAAAAGCGTGAAAGTTGATCTGACCGGCAAGACCGCAGTGATTGTGGGCGCAAGCGGTGGCCTGGGCGAGGCGATGGCGCATGCGCTGTCCGATGCGGGGGCGCAGATCGCCCTCGTTGCCCGCAATGCCGCCAAGCTGCAGGTGATTGCGGACGAGCTGACGGCCAAGGGCGGCACGGCTGCGATCTTCACGGCCGATCTGGTCGACGAAGCCGATGTCGGGCGCCTTGCGGACGAGGTGAACGCCCGCTTCCCCCGCCCCCAGATCCTGATCAACAGCGCGGGCACCAATATCCGCAAGCCGCTGGTTGAGTTCACGCTCGACGAGTTCCGCAGCGTGGTCGATTCCAGCCTGATCAGCACGTTCCTGGCCTGCCGCGCCTTCGTGCCAGGCATGATGGGCACCGGCTATGGCCGCATCATCAACATGACGTCGATGCTGGCCCATGTCTCGCTGCCCGGCCGCACCGCCTATTCGTCAGCCAAGTCGGCGCTGCTCGGCCTTACGCGCGCGCTGGCGCTGGAGCTTGCGGACCAGGGCATCACGGTCAACGGCATCAGCCCCGGCCCCTTCGCGACGCCGCTCAATGCGCCGGTCATGAACGATCCGGTCGCCAATGAGCAGTTCCTGGCCAGCCTGCCGGTTGGACGCTGGGGCAAGGTCGAGGAGATCGGCGCGCTCGCCTGCTATCTCTGCTCGGAACAGTCCGGTTTCGCGACGGGCACGGACATCGTCATCGACGGGGGCTGGACGGTTCGCTGACGCGCAAGAATTCAGATCGGGAGAGTTTGCATGTCGAAATCCGCATTGAAGTGGCTGCCGGCGGTGGCGGCGGTTATGGCCAGTCTCGCCTTTTCCTCGTCCGCCCCGGCGCAGCAGGAAAATTTTGACCCGACCGCAAAGCCGCGCATTCCGGGACAGAACCTGGCCGGCATGCACGTCTATCTGCGCGCGGGCCTGAAGACGCATGGTCCGGGAGAGCATGACTATCCCCAGTTCCTGGCGGACTGGAGCAATATCCTGACCAAGCACGGCGCCGTCGTAGACGGGTCGTTCCATGCGCCGACCGCAGCGGAGCTGGAGAATGTCGACGTCATCGTCATGTACAAGGGCGATGCGGGTTACATGACCCCCACGGAGAAGGCCGCTCTGGACGCCTTCGTCAAGCGGGGCGGCGGCATCGTCACCATTCACGACGTGCTGTGCGGACCGGACCCCGAGCAGTTCGCCGGCTATGTCGGCGGCGGCAAGAAGCACGGCCAGGTGAACTATACGCTGGGCACCGCCGTTCCCTACAAGATCACCGATCCCAATTCGCCAATCATGAAGGGGATGAGCGACTTCACCCTTTATGACGAATCCTTCTACGGCATGACCTGGGCGAAGAACCCGGAGATCCACGTGCTGGCGACGACGGTGATTTCGGACACGCCGGCCGCGCGCAAGGGCGGCGGCGTTGGCCAGACGGTGCCGCAGATCTGGACCTATGAGCACACCGTTTCCGGCGGCAAGCCGGCCCGTGCCTTCGTCTGGATGCAGGGTCACACCTACGCGAACCTGCAGAACTACCAGATCGAGAACATGCTGCTGCGCGGCATTGCCTGGGCGGGCCACCGACCTGTGGACGAGCTGGTCGATTACAAACAGCCCGAACGCCGCGGCAATTGAACGAATAAAATGGAGACGACGATGCTTGCCCGGAAACGTTTGCGCGTGGCGATTGCCTGCGGATCATCCCTGCTGATGGCGATGGCGGTTGCCGCTCCCCTGGCGGCGGCGGATGGGGACTGGACACATTCCGGGCGCGATTCCGGTGCGCAGCGCTATTCGCCGCTGACGCAGATCACGCCGCGCAATGTGGACAAGCTGCGCGTGGCCTGGACCTATCACATGAAGCCGCCGGCCCAGCCGGGGCAGCCCGCCGACAGCCGGTTCATGATGTCGCAGGCGATCCCGCTCGTCGTCGGCGACACGATGTATTTCCCGACCCCCTATGGCCGCATCGTCGCGCTCGACCCGACGACAGGCAAGGAAAAATGGGTCTTCGAAATTCCAAACCGCGACTTCACGTCGCTAAGGGGTATTTCCTATTGGCCGGGTGACGGATCAGCACCCCCGGCGATCATTTTCGGAACGCGCAGCGGCAAGCTTTATTCACTCGACGCGGCGAAGGGCACGCTCAACGCATCGTTCGGCGAAGGCGGTGCCGCCAATCTGAAAACGCCGGAAGTGATGCCGGGCGGAACCGACCGCCCCTATGTGCTGGCGTCACCGCCCTTGATCTACAAGAATCTGATCATCACCGGCGGCGGCGCGGGCGATGCCGACAGGAACACCGGCACCGTCGGCGACACCCGCGCCTGGGACGCGCGGACGGGCAAGCTGGTGTGGACGTTCCACACCGTCCCCCGCGCCGGCGAACCCGGCAACGAAACCTGGGGCGGCGACAGCTGGAAGGACCGTTCCGGCGTGAACGTCTGGGGCTATATGACCGCCGACGTCGAACGCGGCATCCTCTACATGCCCCTCGGTGCTCCAAACAATGACCGCCTCGGCATCGATCGGCCGGGCAACAACCTCTATTCCAGCTCCGTCGTCGCGGTGCAGGCCGATACCGGCAAATATCTGTGGCATTTCCAAGTCGTGCACCACGACGTGTGGGACATGGACACGCAGACCGCCCCGCTGCTGCTGGACGTGAAAAAGGGCGGGAAGACCATTCCGGCGCTGATCACGGTCAACAAGAACAGCCTGATGTTCATCCTGAACCGGGAGACGGGTGAGCCGATCTACGGCGTCGATGAGCGCCCCGTGCCGGCGAGCACCGTGCCGGGCGAACATCTTTCGCCGACGCAGCCCTACCCCCGCTTGCCGGAACCGCTGGCGCAGACCACGCTCAGCCGCGACAATCTCTACAAGGGCGTGCAGGAGCATCAGCAATGGTGCGAAAATCTGGTCGACGAAAACAATATGAAGCTCGGCCCGCTCTACACGCCGCTGGAGGTCGACCGTTATGTCGTCTTCCTGCCCGGCACGCAGGGGGGCGTGAACTACTATGGCGGCGCCTATGACCCGAAGCTGGGCCTCTATGTCGCCAATGTGAACAATCTCGCCCAGCCGATGCGGCTGGTGAAGCGGCCGGACGGTTCCTACGTCAACTCCGGGCCGCTGGCGGGCACGCGCCGGTTCTGGAACCCGGAAACCCACATGCCGTGCGGTCCGACACCGTGGGGCGAGCTGGTTGCCGTCAACGTCCACACCGGAAAGATCGCCTGGCGGTCGACGCTCGGCGTGACGGACAGCTTCCCCGAAGGACAGCAGAACACCGGGCGGCCCGGCCTTGGCGGTACGACGCTGACGGCAGGTGGTCTCGCCTTCGTCGGCGCCACCGACGACAATCGTTTCCGCGCGTTCGAAACGAAGACGGGTAAGGAAATCTGGACCTACAAGCTGCCGGCGTCTGCTGAGGCCACCCCGATCAGCTATTCCGCAGGTGGCAAGCAGTTCATCGCGGTCGCCGCAACCGGTGGCGGCCTGATCGGCGCGAAGGCTGAGAGCGATTCCCTGATCGCCTTCACCCTGCCCTGATGGCAACGAACATGATCCCCCCACGCCCCCTGCTGGTGGCGGCAAGCCTTGCGCTTGCCGCCACCACGCTTAGCGGAACCGCATGGAGCCAGTCCGCGACGCCTGCCATGGGCACGCCGACATTACCGGAAGGCGAAGGCCGCGATCTGGTCCTTCGGACCTGCTCCACCTGTCATCAACCCGACGTCGTCGTCCATCAGCGCCTTACCCATGACGGCTGGGCCGATCTGGTCGATCAGATGGCTAGCAATGGCGCCACCGCAAGCGACGAAGAATTCGCGAAGATCATCGACTATCTCGCAGCAGCGTTTCCAGCCGCCGCCCAGCCCTGATCCGCCGACCGCGGATCAGAAGGCGGCGGAGAGCGTCGCGCGGACCGACCGGCCGACCTGCGGGAATCCGACTGCCTGCCAATCATGCGAATTGCCGATGTTGCGCAGCGCGAGATCGAGATTCACCGATTGCGAGATGGCGTAGCGCAGATTCGCATTCGCCTCGAAATGATCGCCGACCGTGATCAGTCCGGTGGGGATCGAACTGTCATAGACGCTGCTGTTGTAGCGAAGGGTCGCGCCGACCGTCAGTGCGGGAGCGAGTTGCCAATCGCCGCCAACGGTGCTCTGCCAGCGTGGCCGCTGACGCAAAGGTGTTTCGCTGTCCATGTCGAGATAGGTCAGGGCGCCGACCAGCGCGACGGTGGGGACGGGCCGCCAGCGCAGTTCCGCTTCCGCACCTTCCGTAACCACGCGCGCGCGGTTGACCGACAGGAAGGTTTCCGGATCGAAATCGATCAGATCGGTAAAGCGATTGCGGAACCAGGCCAGGCGGATCTGGGCGTCTGAATCCCAGTTCCATTCGACGCCCGCCTCGACATTCCGGCTGCGTTCGGGCCGGAGATCGGGATTGCCGACAAGCGGGTTTGCAAGGGCGAAGAAGCTGGGCAGCTTGAAGCCTTCACTCAGCTTGGCGAAGATCGCGGGGCCGCCTTCGAACAGGCGATAAGCGCCGCCGATGCGACCGGTCCATTCCTTGGGACCGTCGTCAACCGCGTCATAACGCACCGCGGCGTTGGCGGTCAGGCCTTCCACGGGCGTCACTGTCGCTTCCGCGAAGCCGCTGACCGTCGTGCGATCGATCCGGAAATCGGCGGGCACCGGAAAGCCGAAATCGATGAAGCCGGTGCTCTGGCCGCGTTCGTTCAGCACGGCCGCGCCGACTGTCGCGGTCAGCGGTCCCATGTCGAATGCGACGTCGCCGATCGCCTCAAGCCGGCGCAGGCGGTTGTTCGAACTCATCGCAGGTACTGCATCGAGGACGCCGGGGAAAATCGCCGGCGTGTCGAGATCGTTGCGCTGTTCGGAATAGCTGAGCATCAGCTCCGGCCGCACCCTGCTCTCGTGCGAACGGCGAATGGAGCCGCCGATGGTCCACAGATCGGAATTGCCCCGTTCCAGCTGCTGGTTGACGGCAAGCTCCGGTCCTCCGCTGTCCTCTGGAAAGACCTGATGCTCGTTATGCGCGTACATGCCCAGCAGGACCGCCTCGAAATCGCCGAGTTGCTGGTTCACGCGCATCATCGTCTGCTGGCGGCGCAACGATGATCCGTCTTCCATGTCATTGCTGTCGAACGCGCTCGCGCCCACCAGCAGGCCGCCATTGCTCCATCCATTGGTGAAGCTGCCGCCACCGCCGATCTCGCCGCGCGACCCGATCTGCATTCGCGCCGATCCGCCGGTGCGGCCGATTTCCGGTTCGCGCAGGCGGATGTTGACCACGCCCGACAAGGCGTCTGACCCGTGGACCGCAGAGGATGCGCCGCGGTTGACCTCCACCGATCCGATCAGCGCCGGGTCGATCAGGGTGAAATCAAATCCGCCGCCCTTGCTGCCGGTCGGGTCGTTGACCCGGATGCCGTCGACCAGAACGAGCGTGAAATTGGGCTCGCCGCCGCGGATCGACAGGAAGCTGCCGCCGCCGACGCCGCCTGTCGAGACAGCGCGGATCCCCGCCACGTCCTCTAGCGCCTCGATCAACGAGGTTGGTTGAAGCCGGCTGATCGCTTCCGACGAAATGGTGCTGAGGGAGGATGCTTCCCCCTCACCCGTTCGCGTGGCGGTGACGGTGATTACGGGCGCCCCGTCCTGTGCGAGGACGGGGACCGACGTCACAAGCCCGAACGCAAGGATAGCGGACGCGCGGACGGGATGCCTGATTGCCATTACGCTTACTCTTACTTGGTTTTACTTGTCCTTAGGCAGCAGTTCTTCGTCTGTCCATGGCGTCTTGCGGGCCACGTACATCTTCTTCCATTCTGCCACTTCTTCCGGCGACACGGGCGGTGCCGTGTTGCCCCAGCTGCCCCGAACAAAGGTGAGCACACCTGCCAGCTGCTCGTCCGACATGGTGGCGCCCGCCGGCGGCATCAGCCCGATCGAGCCTTCCTTGCCCGCCGTCAGGATGCGGACGACGACGCTGGAATTCGGCACGTTGACCAGCTTCGACCCGGCAAGTGCCGCGCCGATGCGGGGAATACCGCGACCTTCGGCCTGGTGGCAGCCGGCGCACTCGGCAGCGTAGGTTGCCCTGCCCTGCTCGAAGAGTGCATTCTGCGCCGGCGTGCGGGCCGCGACGCTCACGACCGGCTTGCCGGGCCAGTTGACGAGTTCGACAACCTTCTTCGCAGCCTCGGCCATATCGCCGGTGCCCTTGGCCAGGTTTGCAACCGCCGTCGGTTCCGCCGGCAATTGAACTTTGGTGCTCACTTCCCGGCGACGCGGGCCGCCCAGCGCACCACCGGCACGACCGTCCGCCACGAATTCGCGGACGCGGCCGTCGGCGCCTTCCAGACCCAGGCCCAACCCGTTCAGGATCGCCAGCCGGACAGCGGCAGGACGCCTTTCGTCCGTGGCCTGGGCGAGCAATAGCTGCGTTTCGGCAACGTCGCGATCCTTGCTGGTCGCGCCGACCAATACACCGATCGTGTCCGGATTCTGCTGCGGCTGCGCCATCATCTGGGCCAGCACTTCCGCCTCATGACCGCGCAGGCCACTGATCGCAGCGTCGACGACCATCGGGTCGTCGCCATATTTCTGCATCACGGTCATGATCGGCTGGACGCGCTGGGCTTCGGGCAACTCGCCAAGCGTCGCGGCAAGCTGGCGCCGGACCTGCCAGTTCGGATCGTCCATCAGCTTCAGGACGGCGGCGCGCATCGCTCCGCCTTCCGGAGCGCCGAGCCAATGTTCGGACAGCCGCAGGCCGCTGAGGCGCACGTCCGGCGATTCATGTGTGAGAGCGGCCAGCACCGGTCCCGGCGTGCTTGAATCAAGCCCATCGAGCGTCCACAGCGCATGCAGCCGCGTGCGCGGATCCGGCGCACTGGTGGCGAGCTTTTCAAGCGCCGGCACCACCGTCTTGTCACCGCGCTGGACCAGGAGCTGCTGCGCGGTGTCGCGCCACCATCCGTTCGGATGGGACAGATGCTCGACAAGCTGCGCGGGCGTTTCGTCGAGCATGCGTGGCTTGCTGTCATAGCTCATGCCGTCCCGGACGACGCGATAGATGCGGCCGAGATTGATCGTCTCCCAGAGACGATGCTCCTTGATGTAGTTGCGCAGATAATCGGTCTGGATCGGCCCGTCCTGCGAAACCCCCCGGTACATGTCGATGACGTAGAAGGTGCCATCCCAGCCATGCGCCAGTGAAACGGGGCGGAACCGTTCGTCGGTCGAGTTCAGGAACTCGCCCTTCTTGTAGAAATCCTTGGCGGACAGGCGGCCCGATCCGTCATCGGAGATCGACAGCAGGTGCACCAGATTGGTCGGGCTATCCACGACGAAGGGCTGACCCTGCACATCCTTCGGCAGGCGCGTGCCGCGATAGAACATCGGCGACGACACACCCTGATAATAGGATGCCGAGCCGTCCGGCCGCGTCACTTCCTCACGATAGCCGCGGTTCACACCCTTGGTCGGTCGCGCAGGCCAGATCTGGGTGGTTTCCTGCTTGACCAGCGATTCATACAGGCCGCGCGTCCGCACCAGGTTCGGGTTCCGGACGAAATAGCGGGAGGGGATGTAGTCGACGAACAGCGGATCGGTGTTGATGTTGCGATAGACTCGGCCCGCGTCGTCCTGCGTCACGCCCCATTGGCCACGCGTGAGCGAAGGAATGATCTCGAACTTTCCGCTCTTCCAGCGCGCGTTCCAGGTGTGCTCGGCGACGTTGATCGTGTTGTCCATGCTCCAATAGAGGCCGCTAGCGCCGTGTTCGACCACGCCCTGCTTGGAGAAGGTGTCGCTGATCAGTTCCTTCTTATCGACCTTCATGTCGCCGTCGGTGTCGCATGCCTTCCACAGGTTGGGCGGCTCACCGATGAGCGCGCAACCCTTGTCCAGGATCTTGAACGCGCGCGGCATGATCAGCTTGTCCATGAAGACAGTGCGCTTGTCGAAGGCGCCATCCCCATCCGTATCCTCGAGGATGACGAGATCGTTCACCGGCGCGAAGATGTTGTCCATGTTCTCGCCATTGGCGAACCCATGCATTTCAAGCACCCAGAGGCGGCCGTTGCCGTCGAATTCGGCGAGGATAGGATCGCTGACCAAGGGCTCCGCCGCCACAAGCTCAACATGATAGCCGGCCGGCATGGTGAAGGTCTTCATCTCCTCTTCGGGAGAAAGAGCGGGGGGATATTGCGGCTGGTCCGTCTTCACCGCCGCGGGCCAGGGCTTGTTCGATGCCGATCGGGGCAGCCCGCTGCCGCTGCTCTGGCTATAGGCAAACAATGCGACGGCTCCGATGGCCAGTACCGACCCGGCCAAAGCGCCCTTACCGAAACGCATTCCCACTCTCCCTTATCTGTATACAGATGGTCTTATCCCGCCGCCGATTGGCGATCAAGGACTATCCAGAGAGCAATCGCCCGCAATTCCGCCCGATGGGATGCCTGCTTCCGGATGAAATCGGCTGAAGACCCGTCAGACGGCCTTCAGGTGAGTCAGCCCCCATTCGAAGACCTTGCGGTTGTTGTCTTCTTCAGCCTGGAACCGCGCCGCCGGGGTTTGGGTGCTGAGGATAGGCAAGTCGCTCGCCTTGGCCTTCACCATTGCCATCCAATCGTCGCGCCGCGCCCTGAGGTGCGGGAACGACCGGTAATAATTATCAGTCAGCACCGGCACCTTCAGCGGATCGCGCGTGATCAGTTCCGTGATCGGATTGATCCGGGGATTGTGCTTTCGCATGATCGCAAAGATCACCGCCTGATCGTTAAGCCCGGTGCCGAACAGCACTTCGGAGAGCAGGAAACCCTCGTCATAGGGTGCAACGCCCATATCCTTCAGCGAGCAGGCCTTGGCCCAGGGGGCAAGCTTGGTCACCGTCGCCGTCGCGTCTTCCATGAATGACATGTTGTTGCCTGGATCGATCAGGCAGCCGAGATATTCGCTGCTGACCTTGCCGAGGAAGGCGGCATGCTCGTCCGCCTCGCGGTCCTTGTGGTTTTCCAGCGCGATTGCGATCTTATGACGTTCCGCGATCGGCAGGCATTTCATGACGATCGCGTTGGAGAGCTTTTCCCATTCCTTGAACTGCTCGACGGAAGTGAACCCGTCATAGCGGCGGCCGGACGTATTGGCGGGCGGGCGGCTGACAGCGCGAACGCAAGTAGCGCCAAGCTCCTTGGCGTTGATGATCGATTGCTCGAACTCCGCCGTGTCCTGGTCGAGAGTGGTGGGCAGCCTCGCCTCACCCTCATAATACATTTCCAGCTCTTCCAGCCGCTTCTTGAACTGGGGAATGTTGGTGCTGACCGCATGCTGGACACCGCCCGCGCCAAGCGACCGACAATATTCGAGATAGGCCACCGGATCGGGGCGAAGCGGCGGCTTTACACCTTCAAGGCCGCGCAGATGCGCGCCCATTGCCGTGGTGGCCACGCCACAGGGCGATTTGGGCGGCAGCGTTCCCTGCGCCAAGGCCCGCTGAAACGCGCCACCGGTTACGCCAAGCGCCATCGCACCCGCCACGAATTCCCGCCTCGTCGGCATCCAACCCTCCCTCATGTCCCAGCTTTCGGGATCAATTAGCCGCGCGGACTATACGCATCTGTATAGAGTATACAACTACTGCCTGTTGCTTTTCAGTGGTCGATAGTCCTGTATGAGACGAAGCGAAAACCGCGCATGAGGAGGATGCCCCTTGGATACGATCTCGCACCCGTCCCGACGTACGATCCTGGCGGCTGGCGCCATGGTGGGCGCAAGCGCGCTGAGCCCCGCGCTGCTCCATGCCCAATCAAGGAAATATCCTGTCTATGGCAAGGTCGAACGCCTGGCCCCCGAGTTGGATGCGCTGATCGATGCCGATGCCGTGGTCGAGGAAATCATGGGAGGTTTCACCTGGAGCGAGGGCCCGCTCTGGATCGGTGGTGCCGACGGCATGTTGCTTGCCTCCGACCCGAGGGAGAACGTCATCTCCAGCTGGTCCGATCGCGCGGGCGGCGCCCCCTGGATGAAGCCGTCAGGCTATGCGGGCGAGCCGACGCCACGCCTTCGCGAGCCGGGCAGCAACGGGCTGTTCCTGGGCCGGGGTGGCCTGATCATGTCGGACAGCGGCACCCGCGCCATCGCGCATGTCGATCTTAAGACCAAGAAGAAGACGATCATCGTCGACCGCTTCGAAGGCAAGCGCTTCAACAGCCCGAACGATCTGTGCGTTTCGCCGAGGGACAAGTCGATCTATTTCACCGATCCGCCCTATGGCCTGACCGACGGACCGAAATCACCGGATCGGGAGATGGATTATACCGGCGTGTTCCGGATCGCGCCCGACAACAGCGTGACCCTGGTCGGGAAATATCAGATGCCCAACGGCATCGGCATCTCGCCCGATGGCGGTACGCTCTATCATACGGACGGCAATCTCGGCTGGGTCGCCCACACGCTCGACGCCAATGGCAATTCGATTTCCGAGCGCCCCTTCATCGACCGGCAGGCGCAGAACTTCACCGGCAACAGCGGTGACGGCTTCCGCGTCGATCAGGATGGGAACCTCTGGATATCGGGCCGGGACGGCATTTCGATCGTCACGTCCGCCGGTAAGCGGATCGGCATCATCCGCCTGAACGATGTCGTCTCCAACTGCGAGATCGGCGCCGACGGGCACCTTTACATGACATCCAACAAACGCCTCGCGCGTGTTCGGGTGAAAGCACGCAAGCTGAAGGTCTAAGATTGCCTCACGTAGATCGTCATTCCGGCGAAAGTCGGGATGACGACGGGTGCTCAGCCCGTCAGCCGGAAGGCGGCAGAGGAACCAGCCGTACGACCATTCCGGGCGGTGTCGTTCCCGGAGCCGGCTTGCCATTGCCGCCGGCCGGGTCCTGAAGCAGCAGATAAAGCAGTCCGTCCGGCCCGGTGATGACGGTGCGGATACGCCCGAAATTGCCGATCACCACTTCCTGCGACACGATTTGCCGGCCCTTGATTTCCAGCCGGCGCAGCTGCTTCCCGACCAATCCCGCCACGAACAGGCTGTCCGTCCAGCCGGGATAGCGATTGCCCGTGTAGAAGTGGATGCCGCTGGGTGCGATCGCCGGAGTGTAATAGGCGATCGGCTGTTCCATGCCCGGCGCGCTCGTTTTCGCGATGCCGGGCCATTTGCCCATCGAGATCACGCCCCAGCCATAATTCTTGCCCGGTTCGATGATGTTGATTTCATCGCCGCCGACGGGGCCATGCTCGGCTTCCCAGAAAATGCCGGTCCGGCGATCGATCGCCAATCCCTGCGGGTGCCGGTTGCCATAGGTCCAAATCGTCGCATCCGCGCCCGGCGTCTTCACGAAAGGATTGTCCGAAGGCACAGACCCGTCGTCGTTGATCCGGTGGATCTTGCCCAGCGGATTGTCGAGCTTCTGGGCGTTGGACATGTCGCCGCGTTCGCCCAGCGTGTAGAAAAGATGCCCTTGCTTATCGAACATGAAGCGCAGGCCGTAATGTGACGTGTCCTCACTGTAGATTGCCGCGGGCGCGCGATAGATTTCCTGCGTGTCGGTCCATTCGTTCTGCGCGTTGATCTTGCCGCGGATGATGACGGTCATCGACGGCGGCTTTCGAACGATTTCCTTGCCGGTGGCAGGATCGGTCGAAACGTCGGGGGTCAGGGCGCCGCCGATCGCATCGGTATAGCCCAGATAAATCCACCCGTTGCGCTTGTAGTCGGGGTGGAGCGCGATATCGAGGAAGCCGGCGTCCTGCCAGACATAGGTCGCGGGCACGCCCTTGATGGGATCGGAAAGCTTGCCGTCCTTGCCGATGATCCGCAACCTGCCCGGCCGTTCGGACACAAGCATCCGCCCGTCCGGCAGGAAGACCATTCCCCAGGGCAGTTCCAGTCCGCGCGCGACGACATCTATGCGGAACGTCTGCTTTTCGCTTTGAACGACCTGCTTGTCGGGATCGACCGTCTTGGTGGAAGCGCCGGCGGCGCTTGTCGCGGCGGTATGCAGATGGCTGACGACCTGCTTGATCTGGTCGGCCGAGAATATCTGGCCGAAGGCGGGCATCTCGGTCCCCGGCACGCCTTTGGTAATGGTCTGCACCAGCTGATCGTCGCTACGCTGGGCGAGTGCCGCGATCAGGCTGGGGCCACGCCCGCCGCTAAGATTGGCGCCATGGCAGCCGGAACAGGTATCGGCATAGATCTGCGCGCCGGGCGATGGTGACGGAGAAGATGTATTTTGTGGTCGAGCCATTGCCGGGCTCAAGACAATTGCCGCGACAGCGAACATCGCTGCCGGCACGGCCGGTCGAACCATTCTGCTCATGCTTTCTCCGAAATCCGGCGGCGCAAGGCCGCATCCATGCCAAGAACCATGCCGGTCATGGTGCCTCTCCCCTTTAGCGTGTGACACTAACGGAGAAACAGCCCCGGGGCACGACGCACGCCGACTGTATACCAGAATTTACCGGCCGTGAGTCAAATGGCGCGACAGCCCGCTCGTCGCAATTTCAGCAGGTGGGACAAATGATCCGATTATCGGCGAACGGCGTCAGCGTCGATCGCTGGGACCGTCCTCGACCAGAGCAAGGCTGGAAAACCGCTCCGGATCGACATAGGCCATGCGCAGATGCGTCAGCAACGCCATCTGGGGATCGCCCGAGCCACCGGCCACGATGTCGAGCAGTTCCCGGTGATGGTTGAGACGCCAGCGCCGCAATTCGTTGCTGACATGCTCGATAGCCTTGTGAGCGAACAGCTTGGTCGTCAGCGATTCAAGGACGCGCTCCAGATAAGGATTGCCGGCCGCCTTCCAGATCAGCGCATGGAAACGGCGATCAAGTGCGGCGGCATTGATCAACGGCCCGTCCCACGCATCCATCTGCTCGACAAGCTCGGTCAGCTCGGCAAGCATTTCCGGCGTCATTTTCGCACGGGCAAGGCGCATCGCCTCGGCTTCAAGCACAAGGCGAAGGCTGTTGATCTGCTGAACCTCATCCGGCGTCAGCTGCACCACGAACATGCCGCGGCGCTCATGGTTCATCACCAAGCCCTGTTCCTGTAGCTGCGACAGTGCCTCGCGCACCGGAATGCGGCTGATGGAAAACTCGCGTGCGATCTGGCTTTCGTTCAAGCGGTCGCCCGGACGATAGGCGCCGCTCAGAATCTGCTCACGAAGCGTCTTGATGAGGTGATTCCGCAGGGTCGACGGCGTATCAATGCCCGGCATCGCGCCCGGCGTATAAGCCTTCTGTTGCAACACTAACTCATCTCCTTCGCCCCGATTGGGTACTCCATCATATGGGGTGCGCAAATCACAACGGAACCCCGTTATCCACAGGACCCACTGAATATTATATTCTAAACCGTGATGACCGCGCTGTCCATTTACCCTTTTAGAAGCCTCTCACATTGTGGATGCGACAATATACAACTGCTGTCGCACGTTACGCGGATCTGTCACCATTAATGCATGGCGACCAAATTTCCTCCACGTACAGCCGGTCGCTTGACGGGGGTTCACAGCCCGGAGCCAACCGCTACAGCAGAGCAATGATCGCGACCGCGCTAAACGTCAATCATTCGATCCTTGGGCAGCCCTGGCGCTGGCGCGCGGGACCGGCCGACACCCGCGACGAGGGTTTCCGCCCCGATGATCTCGTCACCCAGCTCCTTCTCGCCCGTGGATGCCCGCGCGATCAGATCGAGGCACACCGCAGCCCAAGCATTCGCGGCTTCATGCCGGACCCCTCCATCTTCAGGGACATGGACCGCGCAGCCGAACGGCTGGCCGATGCGGTCATGGCGGGAGAATCCGTCACGATTTTCGGCGACTATGACGTCGATGGCGCGACGTCCGCCGCACTGCTCATCCGATTGCTGCGCGAACTGGGTCTGGCGGCGCAAAGCTACATTCCTGACAGGCTGATGGAGGGCTATGGGCCATCCGGCGAAGCGCTGGTGCGGATCGCGGCCGGAGGTGCCACCCTGATCGTCACCGTCGATTGCGGGGCGCAGGCATTCGAGGCGCTGGCGATGGCCCGCACGGCGGGCGTCGATGTCATCGTGGTCGATCATCATAAATGCGCGGCGGAGCTTCCGGTCGCGCACGCACTCGTCAATCCCAATCGCCTGGACGAGGATGAGGGTGCGGCCCACGGCCATCTTGCCGCGGTCGGCGTCGCCTTCCTCCTCGGCGCCGCATTGATCCGGACTCTGAGAGCGCGTGGCTGGTTCGCCTCGCGCGCCGAGCCCCGGCTGCTTGAGCTGCTCGATCTGGTCGCGCTCGGCACCGTCGCGGACGTCGCGGCCCTGCGGGGCCTGAACCGCGCCTTCGTGGCGCAAGGGCTAAAGGTCATGGCCGGCAGACGAAATGTGGGTCTCGCCGCATTGATCGATGCGTCCCGGCTCAGCCGCGCTCCGCTTTGCCACGACCTTGGTTTCGCACTCGGCCCGCGCATCAATGCAGGAGGTCGGGTGGGCAAATCGGACCTCGGCGTGCGGCTGCTGACGACCGAGGATCCGGAAGAAGCGCGCGCGATCGCCGCCGAACTCGATCGGCTGAACGAAGAACGCCGCGCGATCGAATCGCTGGTGCAGGAAGCGGCAGAGGCAGCGTCGAACAGTCAGGGCAATCGTGCCGTCGCGGTCGTCGCCGGACTGGGATGGCATCCCGGCGTAATCGGGATCGTCGCCGGGCGCCTGAAGGAAAAGCTGGGCCGCCCCGCCATCGTCATCGCGCTGGATGAGGCGGGTATTGGCAAGGGATCCGGCCGCTCGATCGCAGGCGTCGATCTGGGTGCGGCCATATTGGCGGCGAAGGACAGCGGGTTGCTTGAGGCCGGCGGCGGGCATGCGATGGCCGCGGGCCTTACCGTCTCCGCCAGCCAGCTCGATGCCTTCACGGATTTTCTGGAGGACCGGCTGGCGAGCGACGTCACGCGCGCGCAAGGGGAGCGAGCCCTTCTGCTGGATGCCGTGCTTGCACCCGGTGGAGTAGTCCCTTCGCTGGTCGACGCGCTGGAGGCAGGCGGGCCATACGGCATGGGCTGGCCGGCCCCCCGGATCGCCGCCGGGCCTGTACGCGTAGTCAAGGCGGACATCGTTGGCCAAGGACACGTTCGCGCCGTGGTTGCGGGAGATGACGGCCGCAGTATCAAGACGGTCGCATTCCGCGCTGCCGATGGCCCGTTAGGGCAGGCATTGCTCGGCGCACGCCCCGACCGGCGGCTATGGGTGGCGGGTCGCGCGAAGATCGACGATTGGGGCAGCAGGCCTGCCGCAGAGCTTCATCTGGACGACGCCGCCTGGGCAGATTGATTCCGAACGCCTTGACCATCCCGTCCGAACCGCATAAGCGCACCCCCGCCGGCAACGGCCCCTTCGTCTAGCGGTTAGGACGCGGCCCTTTCACGGCTGAAACACGGGTTCGATTCCCGTAGGGGTCACCATATTGAATAGCGCGGTTTTTCTCGGCGAAAGTCCGGGATTATTCTCTTGAGCAGTCATTCTTTTCTTTAGCCCCCCCTAGCGGTTCTGCGTCGTCGCAAACCCCGCAGCGGCGTGTATTGGCAGTCGATCCATGTTAGGCTTGGCCCGCCGTTCATGCCGAAATCCCTGGCTCGTTACGGCGACACATTCGATAGCCCTCCGCGATCCCAAATGACCGCTCGTGGCGCAATGAAAGGAAAGAAATGTCACTCCGCATCAATTCCGAAGCACCCAATTTCACGGCGGATACGACCGAGGGCACGATCAATTTCCATGAATGGATCGGCGATGGCTGGGCGATCCTGTTTTCCCATCCCAAGGACTTCACGCCGGTGTGCACAACGGAGCTTGGCTATATGGCAAAGCTCAAGCCGGAGTTCGACAAGCGCAATACCAAGATCATCGGCCTCAGCGTCGATCCGGTCGCCAACCATGCCGAATGGGCAAAGGATATCGCCGAAACGCAGGGGACGGCGCCCAATTATCCGATGATCGGCGATACCGACCTCAACGTGGCCAAGCTCTACAACATGCTTCCGGAAGAGATCGACGGCAGCTCCGACGGCCGCACCGCCGCGGACAATGCCACCGTGCGCACAGTCTTCATCATTGGCCCGGACAAGCGGATCAAGCTGATGATCAGCTATCCGATGACGACGGGACGCAATTTCGACGAAATCCTGCGTGTGCTGGATTCGATGCAGCTGACCACCAAACATCGCGTCGCGACTCCGGTGAACTGGAACGATGGCGACAGGGTCATCATCGTCGGATCGGTATCGGACGAGGAAGCGAAGACCATCTATCCGGACGGCTGGGAGGCCCCCCGCCCCTATCTGCGGCTGGTGTCGCAACCCAAATAAGCTGTTCGAAACCCTTGCGAGCCACGTCGCGAGGCTAACCATGCTCCGGGGCCGGGCATTTGAGCTTTTTGGGGGAGGTCGATCCCTACCCCATAAATTTGCTCATGACCGGCCCCAAATTTGATCCTCTTTGCCATCGATCGACGGCGGGATAGGCCGGTGCCTCAAGGGAGAGCATCATGAGGATTTTTATTGGCGCAGCGTTCACGGCCCTTTTGACCATCCCTTCCGCCACGTTCGGTCAGGGCGCCGGTCATCCCGCCAATTGGAGCCAGCCCGCCGAACCGTTCAAGATCATCGACAATATCTATTATGTCGGGACGAAGGGTCTTTCGTCATTCCTGGTTGCCGGACCACAGGGGCATGTCTTGCTCGACGGAGCTATGCCGGAAAGCGCGCCGATGATCGCCGCCAATATCCGCAAGCTCGGGTTCGAACCGCGCGACGTGAAATATCTGCTGATCAACCATTCGCACTACGACCATTCGGGCGGATTGGCTGAACTCAAACGGCTGACGGGCGCGAAACTGGTCGCGAGCAGGGCCGACAAGCCCGACCTGGAGGCCGGAAAAACATTGTCGCGACCCGAGCTTGAGGCATTTCCGGCCGTGAAGGTTGACCAGGCGATCGGGGATGGAGAGCAGATCAAGCTTGGACCGGTCGTCCTCACCGCGATTCTGACACCCGGCCATACGGCGGGCAGTACGAGCTGGACAACCGTCGCGGCGGGCAAGCAGGTGCTTTTCGCCTCCAGCGTGTCGGTGGCGGGCGAAAAGCTGGTCGCCAACCCGGATTATCCCAATGTCGTCAGCGATTTTCGCAACAGCTTCGCCAGGTTGCGAACAACCAAAGCCGACATATTCCTCAACTTTCACGCCGAAGGCTTCGGACTGGAGGAAAAACGGGCCGCGCAGCTTGCAGGCAAAGCGGATGCCTTCATCGATCCAGGCGAAACCAGGCGTCGGATCGACGCCTCCGAAAAGGATTTCGATACCGAACTGGCGGAACAGACCGCCCAGGCAAAGAGCCGTTGATGTGAGGATTTCCAATCCAAACCAATGCTCTCTTGTTAATGGTAACGATCATAATCTTTCTAATCCGCTACCCATCTTTGCTCTGTCGGACTAGGAAGCGGCGTGGGGCAGGTGATTCGCGCGGGGAAGGGATGATTTAGTCGTCCCGCTTCCGGCGATGTAGGAGCGCGTGTCGATGGCCCTCGCGATGGTGTGTCGTTGAGTTTCCGGAGTGGGTTGCGGCTGTTCGGGCCGGTTATTTTCTCCCTTTTGCTGACGTCATGCTCCGGCGGAGACACCGGCCGGAACAGAGGCGTGCCCGAAGCCGGCTTCGTCGTGCTCAAGACCGAGACGGTGCCGCTTTTCGTCGAATTGGCGGGCCGCACGACAGCCTTTGAAACATCGGAGGTACGCCCCCAAGTTTCGGGCGTCATCAAATCGCGGCAATTCACCGAAGGCAGCATCGTAAAGGCCGGGCAGACGCTCTACCAGATCGATCCCAGCCTGTATCAGGCAGCCGTCAATCAGGCGAACGCCAACCTGGTCAATGCCGAAGCCAACCGGGAAGCAGCCGAAGCACGCGCGGCCCGCTACAAGCCGCTCGCCGAGATCGAAGCGGTGGCGAAGCAGGACTATACCGATGCGGCCGCCACGGCGAAGCAAGCCGCGGCCGGTGTCGCCCAGAACCGGGCGAACCTGGAGACGGCGCGGATCAACCTGGCCTTCACCCGCGTCCCGGCGCCCATTACCGGGCGGATCGGCCGGTCGCTGTTCACGACGGGGGCGCTCGTCACCTCCAACCAGGCCGAACCGCTGGCTACCATCCAGCGGCTCGACCCGATCTATGTCGATATCCAGCAGTCGAGCGCCGAACTGCTTGCGCTCCGCCGCTCGCTCGCCTCGGGCGGCGTCATTCCATCGTCGACCGAAGTCAGACTGCAGCTTGAGGACGGCAGCGACTATCCCGCCGCCGGCAAGCTGGAATTCGCCGAGGCGATGGTCGATCCGACGACGGGCACGGTCACGCTTCGCGCGCGCTTCCCCAACCCGTCCGGTCTGCTTCTGCCCGGCATGTATGTCCGGGCGCGGTTGTCACAGGCGACGACGCGTGATGCCATCCTCGTCCCGCAACAAGGTGTATCGCGTACGCCCCGCGGCGAAGCGACGGTGATGCTGGTCGGCCCCGGCAACAAAGCGATCCAGCAGAAAGTGACCGCCGACCGGACCATTGGCGACAAATGGCTGGTGACAGCCGGATTGAAGGCGGGAGACAGGGTCATCATCGAGGGGCTTGGCAAGATCCGCCCCGACCAGACGATTCAGCCGGTTCCCGCAGGCTCTCCGCCGACCGGAAAGGCCGGGGGTTCGGCCGCCAAAGGCAAGCGCGGCTAGACGATGTTGTCCCGGATCTTCATCGACCGACCCATCTTCGCATGGGTGATCGCGATCGTCATCATGCTGGTGGGGATCGGGGGCATCCTGACGCTACCGGTCGAACAATATCCGGATATCGCGCCGCCCTCCGTTAACATCCGTGCCAATTACCCCGGTGCGTCGGCGGAGACGGTCGAATCCAGCGTTACCCAGATCATCGAGCAGCAGCTGACCGGCATTGACGGCCTGATCTATTTTTCCGCCACATCCAGCTCGACGGGGGCGGTGCGGATCACCGTCACCTTCCAGAAGGGTACGGACCCCGACATCGCCCAGGTGCAGGTCCAGAACAAGGTTCAGCAGGCACTGCCGCGATTGCCCCAGCAGGTGCAGCAACAAGGGCTGGTCGTCACCAAATCCAACGCCGACTTCCTGATGGTCATCTCGATCTATGACGAGACCGACCGGATGACGAGCGCCGATGTCAGCGATTATCTGGTCTCCAATCTTCAGGACCAGATCGGGCGCATTCCCGGGGTCGGCGACGTCAATGTGTTCGGTTCGCAATATGCGATGCGCATCTGGCTCGACCCATACAAGCTTGCCGCCGTGCAGCTGATGCCGAGCGACGTGATCTCGGCCATCCAGGCGCAGAACACACAGGTTGCGGCCGGGCAGATCGGCGGCCAGCCTGCCCCCGACACACAGATGCTGAATGCGACCGTCACGGCCAAATCCCGGCTGACCAATGCGGAGCAATTCAAGCGCATTCTGGTCAAGACGCAGACCGATGGGTCGAAAGTGCTGCTGCAGGACGTTGCCCGCGTCGAGCTGGGCAGCGAGAATTATGAGAATCTCAGCCGCCTGAACGGTCATCCGGGCGCCGGCATCGCCATCCAGCTTGCGCCGGGTGCGGATGCGCTCAAAACCTCCCGCCTGGTTCGGGACTATATCGACGGCCATGCTTCGGCCTTCCCGCCGGGCATCCGCTATGCCTATCCCAACGACAGTACGGCGTTCATCAAGCTTTCGGTCAATGACGTCATCAAGACGCTGATCGAGGCGATCATTCTCGTCGTCTTTGTGATGTTCCTGTTCCTGCAAAGCTGGCGCGCGACGCTGATCCCGGCGATCGCCGTGCCAGTGGTGTTGCTGGGCACGTTCGGGGTGCTCGCCGCCTGCGGATTTTCCATCAATACACTCACGCTGTTCGGCATGGTGCTCGCGATCGGTCTGCTGGTCGACGACGCAATTGTGGTTGTCGAAAATGTCGAGCGCGTGATGCACGAGGAACCGGGAATCAGCGCCCGCGATGCGACCATCAAGTCGATGGCCGAACTCAACACGGCGTTGATCGCGATCGCGCTGGTATTATCAGCGGTGTTCCTGCCGATGGCATTTTTCGGCGGGTCCACCGGCGTCATCTACAAGCAGTTCTCGATCACCATCGTCTCGTCGATGGCGTTGTCGGTGCTGGTCGCGCTGATCCTTTCGCCGGCGCTCGCCGCTACGCTTCTCAAGCGGCGCGACGACCGGCATCAGGACCACCGGCTGGTGGTGAAAGCGCATGAATATGGCGATCGCTTCAACGACTGGTTCGCGCGGACATCCGAACGCTATCGCAGCGCCGTTGCTGGGTTATTCGCGCGCGTAACCGCGTCGATGCTTGCCTATGCCGGAATCATCATCCTGCTGGTCGTCGTTTTCGTGAACCTGCCGACAAGTTTTCTGCCGGTCGAGGACCAGGGTATCGCCCAGCTGCAATTCACCCTGCCCCCCGGCGCGACGCGGGCGCGATCGATCGAGGCAACCAAGACGATCGAGCGCTATTTCCGGGAAAAGGAAAGCAAGAACGTCGACGTCGTCTATGCCGTGATCGGCAGCAGCCAGGCGGGGTCGGGCCAGAGCGCCGGACGCGGCTTCATGTCCTTTGCCCCCTGGGATGAGCGCAAGGGCTTTGAAAACAGCGCGGAGGCGATCACCGCCCGCGCCACCGCCGCGCTGAACCGCGAGATGCGGGACGTGCAATTCTACGCACTCAATCCTCCTGCCGTTCGCGGCATCGGCCAGTCCAGCGGCTTCACGATGGAGCTTCTCAATTCCGGCGGGCTCAGCCATGCGGAATTCCAGGCGCGGCGAAATGCGCTGATCGCAGCCGCGACGGATGATCCGACACTGGCCCAGATCCGGCAGAACGCGCTTGAGGACACGCCGACCCTGACGATCGAGATCGATCCGGAAAAGGTCGGCGCACTCGGCATTTCCCAATCGGCGGTCGACCAGACGCTCGCCACCGCCTGGGGCGGGAATTATGTCAATGATTTCGTCGACCGGGGCCGTGTGAAGCGCGTCTATGTACAAGGTGACGCCCCGTTCCGCAGCCGACCGGAGGATCTCGCCAACTGGTTCGTCCGCGGAAGCGATGGGCAGATGGTTCCCTTCTCCGCCTTCGCCCGCACCGGCTGGAATCAGGCGCCCAATACGCTGGCCCGTTTCAATGGCCTGTCTTCCTACGAAATCCAGGGCCAGGCCGCACCCGGCAAAAGCTCTGGCGAGGCGATGAACCGCATTGCCGAGCTTGCGGCCCAATTGCCGGGCGTATCGACCGCATGGTCCGGGATTTCCTATCAGGAGCAGCTGTCGGGCGGACAGGCGCCTTATCTCTACGGGCTCTCGCTGCTCGTCGTCTTCCTCTGCTTGGCTGCGCTTTACGAGAGCTGGTCGATTCCGTTCGCGGTGATGCTGGTGATGCCGATCGGGCTGCTTGGCGCGACGCTTGCCGTGCTGCTGCGCGGGTTGGAGAATGACGTCTATTTCCAGGTCGGCCTCCTCACCACCATGGGTCTGTCGGCGAAGAACGCCATCCTCATCGTCGAATTCGCCGAGCAGGCGGAAAAGCAGGGCATGTCGGCCGTGGACGCGGCCCTGGAGGCGGCACGCATCCGCCTGCGGCCGATCGTGATGACCAGCCTTGCCTTCATTTTCGGCGTGTTGCCGCTCGCGATCTCCACGGGTGCCGGCGCCAAGAGCCGCGTCGCGATCGGGACGGCGGTCATCGGCGGCATGACGACCGCGACCATCCTCGCGATCTTCTTCGTTCCTCTGTTCTTCGTGCTTGTCCGCAAGCTGTTCCGCGGGAAACTCCATGCTGCGGAGGCAAGCGCATGAGGCGGGTGGCATCTATCCTGGCCCTTGGAGTGCTGGCAGCCTGCTCGCTCGAACCGCCGCAGTCACCTCCAGCGCCCGCTGTCCCGCCAAGCTGGCCGGCGGGAGACGCCTATCTGCGGCAGAGCGAGGCAACCCTGCCCTCGATCAGCTATCGCGATATTTTCCGGGATCCGAAGCTGCAGGCGATCATCGAGCAGGCGCTTGCCAACAATCAGGACCTGCGCGCCGCGCTCGCCAATGTCGCATCCGCCCGCGCGCAATATCGCGTCGCCCATGCCTCGATCTTCCCGTCGATCGACGCAAGCGGCCGGGTGCAGGTCAACCACACGTCCGATCGGGGTGGGACGATCAACAGCGGCACCGGTACCGGCGGTGGGGGCGGGGGAACCAACACCTCATACAGCCTCGAAGGTGGAACCACCTCGTTCGAGCTGGATCTGTTCGGTCGGCTTCGTAGCCTGAGCAATGCCGCCTTCGACGAATATATGGGCACCGAGGCGGCGTTGCGCGCGGCCCGGCTGACCCTCGTCGCCGAGGTCGCCAACAGCTATCTCCAGCTTGCGGCCGACCGCAGCCTGCTCACCATCGCCCGCGAGACCGAACAGAGCGCGATCAAGAGCGTCGAGCTGACACGCGCGCGCCTGCAAGGCGGGATCGCGCCGCGCACAGACCTACGTCAGGCGGAAACGATCCTGGCACAGGCCCAATCGGACTTGGCCCAGCTGACCACGGCAATTGCCCAGGATCGGAACGCACTTGAGCTTCTGGTTGGCGCGCCGGTTTCGGATGCCAATCTGCCGGCCTCGCTCGATGGGACGGAAGATCAGCTGGCCGAACTTCCCGCAGGTCTCGATTCCAGCATTCTGCTTCGGCGGCCCGATGTCGTGCAGGCCGAGTATCGCATGCATGCGGCCAATGCGCGCATCGGCGCCGCACGCGCCGCCTTCTTCCCACGTATTGCGCTGACCGCGCTGGCAGGTGTCGCGAGTACGGCGCTGGCCGACCTGTTTACCGGGGATGCGTTCACATGGAGCGTCCAGCCTTCGGCGACGCTGCCGATCTTCGATTGGGGTACCAATCGCGGCAACCTGGCCGATGCACGCGCGCAGCGCGACCTTGCAATGGCGGACTATCAGAAAGCCATCCAGACCGCGTTCCGTGAAGTCTCCGACGCGCTTGCCCGGCGGGGAACGGTCGACCAGCAGCTCGAGTCCGACCGCCGGTTGGAGGATGCCGCGCGCGACAACCTGTTCCTCGGCACCGCGCGTTACAAGGAAGGGGTCGATTCCTACCTCAATACGCTCGATGCGCAGCGGACCCTTTATGGGGCCAGTCGCACGCTGACGGCGACCCGACTGGCCCGTGCGCAGAATCTGGTCGCTCTGTACCAGACGCTCGGCGGCGATCAGCTGATCGAAGATATTCCCGCAGCGTAGCGCTATTCAGGACAGGCTGGATAATCTCAGCGGTCAGTCCGCGACGGCAACGGCCTTCTCGGCCGCCTTTGGCGCTTCATCCTTGGCCAGGGCCGCACCCGGACGCACGGCAAGCAGGTTCGAGAGTTTCGCCTTGAACTGGCGCAGTTCATTGCCGGCCAGTTGCGCCGTGGTGGTGAAGGACACCGACTTCGGATTGATCGCCACGCCGTTCTTGTAGATTTCATAATGAAGGTGCGGGCCGGTCGACAGACCGGTGGTCCCGACATAGCCGATCACCTGCCCCTGACGAACGCGCGCGCCGGACCGGGCGACGATCTTGCTCATATGCGCATAGCCGCTGGCAAGATTGCCGGCATGCTTGATGCGCACGAAATTGCCGTAGCCGCCGTTGCGGCCGGCGAAAGTCACGATGCCGTCGCTGGTGGCGTAGATCGGCGTGCCACGTCCGGCAGCGAAATCCAGGCCCTTGTGCATCCGCGAATAGCCAAGGATCGGATGGCGGCGCAGGCCGAAACCGGACGATTGCCGGGCGCCGTTGACGGGGCGCAGCATCGTCCCGCGCTTCTCGCCCGTGCCGCCCGCGTCATACCAGTCGGCGCGGCCGTTGCTTTGCCAATTGAGAAGCTGGGTCTTGCGCGTGCCGCGGGTCAGGCCCGCGTAGAGGAGCTTGCCGACCTCGACATCCCCTGTCTCGGCACGACGGTGCTCGACGATCATGTCGAAAGTCGCATTCTTCGGTACGTCGCGCGTAATCGAAACCCGTGAGGCGATCGCGCGCAGATAGGCCTCGATGGCCTTGGCCGGGGCTCCGGCCGCCCGCGCCGAACGGTAGAGGCTGTCGCCGACGCGGCCCTGGATGCGAAGCGGGGTATCGTCCACCGCAATCGGGATCCGCTGAAGCTTCAGATTGCCGTCTTCGCGCGCAATGGCGAGCTTCAGGTCGAACCGCGCGCGGAAGCTCAGCGCGTCGAGCGGGCGCGCCATACGGCGATTGGCCCGCCGGCCAAGCGTGATGTCCATGCGCGTGCCCGGTTTTATCTGGCTGGCCGGCATAACGTCACCGACCAGATCGGCAACGTAGAGCGCTTCGCTCCGCCCCACGCCCGCACGTTCAAGCACGCGGGCAAAGCCATCGCCCTGACCGATCGTCGCGCTGAGATCGAGCGAGGGCCGTTCCGGCGTCTCGGCAAGGGGCGCGACGAGATCGGTCGCCGCCATCCGGCGCCCCGTATCACCGCCCCAGGCGAGCGGCGCGATGGTCTGGGCGCGGCCACGCTCCCACTGATCGGCGGTCATTTCCGGCGCGGGGGCGCCCATGATCGTGCGGCTGAGGCCGGGCGACAAAAGAATTGCGGCGGTGCAGAGCGCGCCGCAGGTCAATGCACCGCGCCACCATTCGCGCGATCCGATGCGCGCGCCAAGGTCCGGGACGAGGTCGACATCGGCGAAACGCCCGGCAAAGCGGTCGAACCATGGGGCCTCAACCGTACGCTTGCCGAATGCGGGTTTTCCGAAGACAGGGCCGATCGCCTGGTCGAGCGACAGCGCAGCGGTATTGCCAACCGCTCCGAGCCCGTCCTCGCTCTTCTGATACAAGCTTCTGTTCCCCCCGGTGCGACCCGATCTGGCGCCATCCTGCCCGGCAGCGCATCGTATGACTGTGGATTTTCGGGGTTAAAGTCAAACTAAGACGCGATTTTAGGGCGCATTCCTGCGGTGGGCCGTGAGGATAGGGGGGATGAACCGAACCGATTTTCCCAGTGTGCAGGTGGTTGCGCGATGGCCGGTGATTTCCGATGTATCGGGCATGTCCAGCTTCGCGTCCTCACCGCTCGCCGCGGTGCTCGGCCCCACCAACACCGGAAAGACGCATCTGGCGGTCGAGCGGATGTGCGCGCATTCCAGCGGCATTATCGGCTTCCCGCTGCGGCTGCTGGCGCGCGAAGTCTATGATCGCGTGGTCGCGATCAAGGGCGCGGATCAGGTTGCGCTGATCACCGGCGAGGAGAAAATCCTGCCGCCAAAGGCCCGATGGTTCCTGTGCACGGCGGAATCGATGCCGGTAGACCGCGATGTGGCCTTTGTCGCGCTGGACGAAGCGCAATTGGGCGCCGATCCAGAGCGAGGCCATGTCTTCACCGATCGACTGCTCCACGCACGCGGACGAGAAGAAACGCTGATTTTGGGATCAGACAGCCTGCGGCCCATGCTTCGCACGTTGTTGCCAAAGGCGGAGGTGATCGGGCGTCCCCGTTTCTCGACGCTCAGCTATGCGGGTGCGAAGAAACTGTCGCGCCTTCCCAAGCGATCGGCGATCGTCGCCTTTTCCGCAGAGGAAGTTTACGCCGTCGCCGAGATGCTGCGTCGGCTGCGGGGCGGATCGGCCGTGGTGATGGGCGCTCTTTCCCCCCGCACCCGCAATGCGCAGGTCGCGATGTTCCAGGCGGGCGAGGTCGACTATCTGGTCGCCACCGACGCGATCGGCATGGGGTTGAACATGGATGTTGCCCATGTCGCCTTCGCCTCGCTTCGCAAGTTCGACGGGCACAGGCAGCGCCGGCTGACGCTGGCCGAAATGGCGCAGATCGCCGGGCGAGCCGGCCGGCATCAGCGCGATGGCACGTTCGGATCGCTGGGCGGCGAGGATGGCGCGGCAGCGTTCACGCCGGAAGAGATCGAAGCAATTGAAAATCACGATTTTCCGCCACTCGACCATCTCTATTGGCGCCAGGGCGAACCGGATATGGGCAGCGTCGATGCACTGATCGCCTCGCTGGAAGAACGGCCGAGATCGCCCGTGCTGCGCGCCGCGCCGGAAGCCATCGACCTGGCGGTGCTGAAACGGCTGACAGGTGAAAGCTGGGTCCGCGATCGCGCAAGCAACCCGGCGATGGTCGTTCGTCTGTGGACGGCATGCGGATTGCCGGATTTCCGGAAAACGGGCGCCGACCATCATGCCCGGTTCGTCAGTCGGATCTTCCGCCATCTGAGCGAGGGCAGCGGGCATATTCCCCACGACTGGTTCGCAGCGGAAGTCGCGCGGCTCGACAATGTTCAGGGGGATGTCGAAACGCTGGCCGGGCGGATCGCGGCCGCGCGGAGCTGGGCCTATATCGCACACCGCCCGGACTGGCTGGCCAATCCCGAACATATGGCGGAACGCACCCGGGCGCTCGAGGAGAAGCTGTCCGACGCGCTCCATGCCAGCCTGACCCAGCGTTTCGTCGATCGCCGCACAGCCGTGCTGATGCGCGAAATCGGCGGTGACGCGGCGCTCTTGCCCGTGACGGTCGCCGATGATGGCGAAGTGCGGGTGGATGACGAACCCATCGGGCGACTGGACGGCTTTGCCTTCACACCCGCGCCAGATGCGCGCCAGGGCGATCGGAAGAAGCTGCTCGCCGCCGCCGAGCGTCGGCTGGCCGGTGAGCGCTCCCGCCGGGCAAAGGCGTTGGCGGCGGCCGAGGATTCCCGTTTCGCGCTGGTCACCGAGCCGGAAGCGGCACTGACGTGGGATGGCCTGATCGTCGCGACGCTGGTCGGGCAACGCGATTATCTGCGGCCCAAATTGAAACTGCATCGCGCCATCGCGGCGCTGGACGACAAGTCTCGCGCCGCGATCGAAGCGCGCCTGGTTCGCTGGCTCGACGATTGGATCACGAAAATTCTGGGGCCGCTGGTGAAGATCGCGAAAGCGGCTTCCGATCCCGCAACGTCTCGGGGGCTGCGGGCCTTGCTGGCGCCGCTGGCCAGCGCCGGTGGCGTCGTGCCCCGCGCGATGCCTGAGCCGGGCCTCGCAACGCTCGATCGTGACGATCGCAGCGCCGCGCGGCGGTTGGGCGTGACGATCGGAACCCTCGATATCTTCGTGGCGGCGATGCTGAAGCCGGAGGCGACCCGCTGGCGGCTTGCCCTGCTTGCGCTTCGCGGTGGACAGCCTTCCGATCCCGGCTATCGGCAGATCGGGACCCAGCGACTGCGCGTCGACCTGGTCGAACGGATTGCACGGGCGGCGCATGATGCGCGCGACGGGCGAAAGGCCTTCGCCCCCGATCCGAAACTGGCGATATCGATGGGGCTGGACGCGACCGCGATTGCCAAGCTGATGGATATGCTCGGCTTCCGCGCGGCGGTTGTCGAGGGCGGAAATCCGGCCTGGGCGTGGCATGGTCGCCGCACGCCACGCCGCAAGGCGCCGCCATCCGCCCACACCAGCCCCTTCGCCAAGCTTGCCGAGTTGCAGCGGAATGACGGCTGAAACCTTGCGGCTCGACAAATTCCTGTGGTTCGCACGGCTGGTGAAGCACCGCAGCGATGCACAGGCGATTGCCGAAAGCCGGCATCTGCGCATCGACGGACGCGTCATCGACCGGGCCCATGCCACGGTGAAGGCCGGCAATGTGCTGAGCTTTCCCCTTCACGGCCGGGTCCGGGTGATCCGCGTCTCCGTACTGCCCGCCAGGCGAGGGCCGGCGAGCGAGGGGCGCGCATGCTATGAAGACCTCTCTCCTGAAATTGACGCCGGACCGCCCGCGCAATATTGACGCAGGGGTAATGCCGACCTAGCGAGCGGCTGTTCACCACGTCGCGTGCCGGTGGTTCGCGATGGAATTGTTTGGAGCCCGATCACAATGACCTATGTCGTCACTGACGCCTGCATCCGTTGCAAGTACATGGATTGCGTCGAAGTGTGTCCGGTCGATTGCTTCTATGAGGGCGACAACATGCTGGTGATCAACCCCAGCGAATGCATCGATTGCGGCGTGTGCGAACCGGAATGCCCTGCCGAAGCGATCCTGCCCGACACCGAAAGCGGGCTGGAGAAGTGGATGGAGCTGAACGCCACCTTCTCCGCGCAGTGGCCGAACATCACGCGCAGCCGCGAAGCGCCTGCCGACGCCGACGAGCATAAGGGCGAGGAAGGGAAATATGAGAAATATTTCTCGCCGGAGCCCGGCCAAGGCGACTAAAGCACCGTAGCTTCCGCGGATTGAACGTTCGCGGAACCATCGGGCTGGCATTTTTGTTGCGAATCTGTTAAATGCGTCCTGAACCGGCGCAGGATCCCCTGTGCCACGTGAAAAGGCATATTTCTTGACTGCCCGCCGTCGAGCGTCCTTCGCGTATCGCCATTCAGGCGGGATCGCACGGTCGGGCTCACATCCAGGACAAGGAAAGGTCGCACAAAAATGGCTGCAAAAGCCCTGAATTTCGACGTTGGTGATTATGTCGTTTATCCCAAGCATGGCGTTGGCCGCGTAATCGAGCTGCAGCGCCAGGAGATTGCTGGGATCAATCTCGAACTTTATGTGCTTCGCTTCGAAAAGGAACGCATGACCCTTCGCGTACCGACCAACAAGGCGGAAAGCGTCGGCATGCGCAAGCTGTCGTCGGACAAGACGCTGGCCGAGGCGCTGGCGACCCTCAAGGGCAAGCCCAAGGTGAAGCGCACCATGTGGTCGCGCCGTGCCCAGGAATATGAAGCGAAGATCAATTCGGGCGACCTGGTGTCGATCGCCGAAGTGGTCCGTGACCTGTTCCGTGCCGACGACCAGCCGGAGCAGAGCTATTCCGAACGCCAGATCTTCGAGGCTGCGACCAGCCGTCTCGCCCGCGAACTGGCGGCGATGGAACGCGTGGACGAGCCCAAGGCGCAGCAAAAGATCCTCGAGATCCTGAACGCCGCGGCAGCGATCCACAACAAGAACAAGGAAAGCAAGGAAACCGCCGACGCCGAATGAAGTCCGCGAAACCCTGCACATGAAAAAGGGCGGTCCAATCGGGCCGCCCTTTTTCGTTCGGTCTCTCAGCCTGCTGGGATCAGTAAACCCGCTTCTTCGGCTTGATATATTCGATTTCGTCGGTGAGCGTGTAGTCATGCACCGGGCGCTCACCCAGCGTGACCTTGCCGCCCGCATCGATCCACGACAGCGTGTGCTTCATCCAATTCTGGTCGTCGCGCTCGGGGAAATCCTCGTGCATGTGCGCACCGCGGCTTTCCTTACGGTTGGCGGCACCATTGATCGTCACCATTGCCTGGCCGATCAGATTGTCCAGTTCCAGCGTCTCGATGAGATCGGTGTTCCAGATCAGGCTGCGGTCAGTGACGTGGATGTCGGCCATGCGATCATGGACCTTGCCCATCTTCACGATGCCTTCCTGCATCAGCTCGTCGGTACGGAACACCGCACAATGCTTTTGCATCGTCTTCTGCATGTCGAGGCGCACCTCGGCGGTCGGTGATCCACCGCTGGCATTGCGGAACTTGTCGAGCCGGCCCAGTGCCTGCTCCTCCGATCCCTTGGGCAGTGGCTTATGCGTGCTGCCGGGCTTCACCAGCTCGGCGATCCGGTGGCCGGTCGCGCGGCCGAAGACGACGAGGTCGATCAGCGAGTTGGAACCGAGCCGATTGGCGCCATGCACCGAAACGCATGCCGCCTCGCCCACTGCGAACAGGCCGGGGACGACGGTGTCGCCATGCCCGTTCACGACTTCGCCGTGATAATTGCAGGGGATTCCGCCCATATTATAGTGGACGGTCGGCACCACCGGCAGCGGCTGGCGCGTCAGGTCGACGCCCGCAAACACCTTGCCCGTCTCCGTGATGCCCGGCAGCCGTTCGTGCAGGATCTTCGGATCGATATGGTCGAGGTGCAGGTAGATGTGATCATGTTCCTTGCCCACGCCACGTCCTTCACGGATCTCCATGGCCATCGACCGTGACACGACGTCGCGTGAGGCCAGATCCTTGGCGGAAGGCGCGTAACGCTCCATGAAGCGCTCACCTTCGGAGTTGGTGAGATAACCGCCCTCGCCGCGTGCGCCTTCTGTGATGAGCACGCCGGCGCCATAAATGCCGGTCGGGTGGAACTGGACGAATTCCATGTCCTGCAGCGGCAGCCCGGCGCGCAGCACCATGCCGCCGCCGTCACCCGTGCAGGTATGGGCCGAGGTGGCCGAGAAATAGGCGCGGCCATAGCCACCGGTCGCCAGCACAACGGCATGCGAGCGGAAACGATGGATGCTGCCGTCCTCCATGCACATGGCGATGACACCGCGGCACTCGCCATTTTCCATGATCAGGTCGATGGCAAAATATTCGACGTAGAAATCGGCGTCATACTTCAGGCTCTGCTGGTAGAGCGCATGGAGCATGGCGTGGCCGGTGCGGTCGGCAGCGGCGCAGGTGCGCTGGGCGGGCGGCCCTTCGCCCATATTCTGCATCATCCCACCGAACGGACGCTGGTAGATCCTACCTTCGTCGGTGCGGCTGAAGGGGACGCCCGCATGCTCCAGTTCATAGACGGCGGCCGGTGCCTCGCGGACCATATATTCGATGGCGTCCTGGTCGCCCAGCCAGTCCGATCCCTTGACGGTATCGTACATGTGCCAGGTCCAGTGGTCCGGCCCCATGTTGCCGAGCGAGGCGGCAATGCCGCCCTGCGCCGCGACCGTATGGCTGCGTGTCGGAAATACCTTGGTAATGCAGGCGGTCTTCAGGCCGGTTTCGGCAATGCCCATCGTCGCGCGCAGGCCGCTGCCGCCGGCGCCCACCACGACAGCATCATAGGTGTGATCGATGATCTTGTACGCGTCGGCCATCAGGCCATTCCTCCCGCAAGCGCGATCTTGAGGATCGAGAAGGCGGCAAGCGCGCCAAGCCCGATCGAATAGGCATTGAGTGCGATCAGACAGGCGATCTTCGACGCCTCGTCATGGACATAGTCTTCGATGAAGACCTGCAGCCCGATCCTGAAATGATAGAAGACCGATGCCACCAGCAGCAGCATCGGCACTGCCGTTAAGGGCGAACCAAGCCAGCCCACCACCGTCGCATGATCGAGCGATGGAAGCCGCGCCAGCGAAATGACGAACCACAGCATCAGCACGAAATTGAAGGCTGCCGTCAGCCGCTGGTGCCAGAAATGATGCCCGCCTTCCCTGGCCGAACCGAGGCCGCGCACCCGGCCGATATTAGTCCCGCTTCCCATTACCGCCCCCAGATCAGCCAGGCCCAGATGGCCGCTGTCAACAGGATCGAACCCACCAGCGTCATCGTCGCCCAGAACTTGTTGGTCTTCAGCTCATAGCCGGCGCCCGTATCCAGCACGAAATGCCGAAGGCCCGTGAACATATGCTGGAGGAATGCCCAGGTGAGGCCGACCCCGATAACCAGCATGACCCATTTCATCACCGGCCCGGTCGCGCAGTCGATGAAGCGTTGGTATGCCTCCGGCCCGCTGGCCGCAGCGCAAAGCCACCAGGTCAGCAGGACAGCACCCACGGTCGCCAGGCCAATGCCCGTCACGCGGTGGAGGATGGAGACCAGCATGTGCGGGCCCCATTTCCAGATGGTCAGATGCGGCGACAGTGGCCGCCCAACTTTCGAATTCATAACGCCCCCAAATGATGGCTGGGTTTCGGCTGATCCCGCGTCTTAACCGATGCGGCTCACCATGCAACCGGCTGCTTGCAATCAAGTGAGGATTAAGAATGGATTTACCGCGACCAGCTATCCCTCTCCTGGGGAAATATGCTTTCGGGGAAGCACAAGTTGTGAACATGGTCGCGCAGAACAATTTCGTGGAGCATTCGATCGGCCCGCAGGATATTCGTATCTCGCTGGCCGAACGCCTGCCCGATTTCGACCGTGACGGAACGCTGGCCGCCGATTGCCGGGAAATCTGGACCGTGCTGAAGGACCGGCTGCCCGAAATCATGATGACGTTCTGGAACCATTATAACGCGTCCGCCCATGTCGCGAACCGGTTCGTCGGCGCGGAGCTGGACAAGCTGGTCGCTCGCACCCTCGATTATTCCCAGGCCAAATTCTCCGACGTTTGCAGCCAAAGATGGGCGGACCTCGCCCGCGACAATGCCTGGATGGCGCAGAAGGCGCAGATTCCCCTTTGCTCGATCCTGGCCGCGCTGGCGACGGAACATCGGGTCGCGATGGGCATGCTGGCGGAACTGGTCGGCAGCGGCACGGACCGCTTTGTCCGCCTGTCAGACGCCGCGATGCGGGTGATGCTGCTGGAAGCGGACATCATGTCGGCCTTCGTGAGCGAGCTGAAGGCCCGTCAGGCGAGCGTCGATCGCGCGCATCATGCCGACCTGTTCCAGAATCGCATTGCTTCGGAAGTCGCCAGCACGTCCAGCCTGGGCGAGATGCTGCGCGCTCAGGCGGTGGACGCGTCGGGCGCCGCGCGCGGAATGCTCGGCAAGGCATCCGAAGTCGCATCCGCGGCAGAACAATCGGCGGTGGCGATGCGCGAGGCGGCCCATACGGCGGCCGGCCTGATTCGCGCGATCGAGGACGCCCGGACGGAAGTGGAAGTCGCAGCCGAGGTCGCCACCCGTGCGGCGAGCCAGGCGGCAGCGGCCGTCGGCATGTCCGAAGCCTTGAGTGGTCATGCGCAGTCGATCGAATCGATCCTGGGCCTTATTCGCGATATTGCCGGGCAGACCAATTTGCTGGCGCTCAACGCCACCATCGAGGCTGCCCGTGCGGGTGATGCGGGACGCGGTTTCGCGGTCGTCGCGCAGGAAGTGAAGTCACTCGCCAGTCAGACCGCGCGCGCGACCGACGATATCGCCGCCCGCATCGCGACCATCCAGTCGGCCACACGGGTCACGGTCGACGCCAACGGGTCGATCCGCGATACCGTGGGCGAGGTTCAGCAATCCGCCAGCCGGATTCGCGAGGCGATGGAGGTGCAGGCCCGCACCGTCACGATGATCACGGCCGCGGTCGACGAAACCGCGCTCGCCGCTGATTCGATGTCCACCACCATTGCCGCCATCCGTTCCGATACCGAAACGGTCGTGTCGGAAATCGACGAGCTTGAAAGCGGCTTCCGCCGGGTGGATTCGAAACTCTCGCACCTGAAATCGGCAACGGATGACTATGTGAAGCTGGTGGCCTGAGCCGCCAGCCGTTACACCCCTGTCAATGACCAACATTCTTCTGACCGGTGCTACACGCGGCATCGGGGCGGCCTGCGTCACCGCCCTTTCCTCGCAAAGTGTCGTCGGCACGGGCAGCGCCGATGGCGATCTTGCTGATCCGGCAACGCCTGCACGGCTTTGGGCCATGGCGCTCGACCGCCTCGACGGCCGCATCGACGTGCTGGTCAACAATGCCGGGGTGTTCGAGGCGAACCCGATCGATCTCGACGACGCCGACTGGTCGGTCCGCTGGGCGCGGACGATGCAGATCAACCTCACCGCATCGGCGGAATTGTGCCGCCTTGCCGTGCTCCATTTTCAGAAATCGGGCGGCGGACGGATCATCAATGTCGCCAGCCGTGCCGCCCATCGCGGCGACAGCCCGGCGCACTGGCATTATGCCGCTTCCAAGGCCGGCATGGTGGCGATGACCAAGACGATCGCCAGGGGCTATGCGCGCGAAAACATCCTCGCCTTCGCCATCTGCCCCGGTTTCACCATGACCGGCATGGCTGACGATTATCTGGCGAGCCGTGGCGGAGAAAAGCTGCTGACGGATATTCCGCTCGGCAAGGTCGCGGAGCCGGAAGAGATAGCATCCGCCGTGCGCTACCTGGCGCTGGAGGCCCCCGCCTCGATGACGGGTGCGGTCATCGACATCAATGGAGCAAGCTATGTCCGATAGCTGGAAGCTGACCCTGCCCTGCACCAAGGCCGAGGCGGAAACGCTTGCCGGGGACATCGCCCCGCTGGCTGAGATTGATCCGGTACCGGTGCTGATGACCAGCGAGCCCGATCCCGACAAGCCGGACGAATGGCAGCTCGACGTCTATTTCGAGGGTGAGCCCGACACGGCGACGATCGCCCAGATCCGCAAGCTCGTGCCCAGTGCATCGCGGCGCCACCCTGTCATCGAACGGCTTCCGGACGCCGACTGGGTGACGATCAGTCAGGCTGGGCTTGAGCCCATCCGCGCCGGCCGCTTCTTCGTCCATACCGCCGCCTTCACCGACCAGATACCGGCGGGTGCCACCGCCTTCCACATCGAGGCTGGGCTTGCGTTCGGTACCGGCCAGCATGAGACGACCACCGGCTGCCTGATGATGCTCGACCGGATGAAACGGCGTGGCGCCATCCATCGCAATCTGCTCGATCTCGGCACCGGCACCGGTCTTCTCGCCTTCGCCGCGATGAGGCTATGGCCGCATGCCCGCGCAACCGCATCGGACATCGATCCGATTTCGATCGACGTGACGCGCGAGAACGCCGTTGCGAACAATGTCCGCCTGGGCACCTTGCCGGGCGCCCTCGCGCTAGCCGTTGCACCCGGCCTCGACCACCCGATCCTGATCCATCATGCACCCTATGACCTGATCATCGCCAACATCCTTGCCCAACCGCTGATCGATCTGGCGCCTTCGGTCGCGGCGGCATTAGAGCCGGGAGGAGCCTTGATCCTTGCGGGGCTGCTGGACAGCCAGGCGGAACGCGTCGCCAACGCCTATCGCCGCCAAGGCCTTCGCCTCGCCGATCGGATCGACCGTGGCGACTGGCCGACGCTGATGCTCAGGAAAAGGCGCCGGATCGCCTAGGTCGTGGCCGGCGCGTAGTTGAACGTTCCGCAGAAGTCGTTCGGGGATGCTGCCGTACCCGGTGCCGCCGCTCCCTTGAACGCGGCCATCAGCAGCATCTCGCTGGGCGTTCCGACATTCTTTCGGACAAGGGCGATGTGACCGACTTTCTCCGCGCCGCAGAGGCCGCCATTCACCGCCTTCGCGCCAACCTGCTGGCTGGTGACCGGCCGGATTTCAACGGGCGTGTCGGGCATGACGCCGAACAGATCGACCCAGCGATCGGTGCTCGTATAGGGCTCGCCCGCCGTCGACGCGACGACCGGGCCTGTGACATAGCTCTGGTCGAGCGCGAAGCTGATCCCGTCGGGCTTGACCGTCGCATCACCCGTCAGGCTCATCGCCGTGTTCGAGACCGCGACGAATTGCCCGGCTGTCGCCTGTTCCGGGGTATCGGTCAAATTGATGGTTGTTGCAGCGTCGGCTGTTTTCGCCGCGTTATCCGTGACTTGTCCGCCACAAGCCGAAAGCGCCAGCATCAGCATGCCGGCACCGATCGCACCTTTTCGCATCTTTATCTCCCCCTTGCATGGGCCTGCGTTCCTCGCGTCACCACACGATCGTCTGGGACGATCTCGTCAACCGCGATGTCCGGCAACCCATTCAGCTCGGCATAAAGCGGTGCGAAATCAGTCTCCACCGTCATACGTAGCAGGTCATCGAAGCTGGGGATAATAAAATAAGTCTGCTGATAATCGTCGATCCGATAGCGGGTGCGCATGACCCGCTTCAGGTCGAAGGCGATGCGGTTAGGGCTTGGATCATCGAGGGCGAAGATGCTTTCGCCATGGCTGGAGACGATGCCCGATCCATAGATGCGCAGGCCATCTGCTTCCTGAACCAGCCCGAATTCCACGGTGTACCAGTACAGCCGCGCCAGATGGTCGAGCGAGCCATATTCCAGCGCCCGAAGGCCACCCTGCCCGTAAGCGACCATATAGTCGGCGAACACCGGATCGGCGAGCATCGGCACATGCCCGAACACGTCGTGGAACACGTCCGGTTCCTGGAGATAATCGAGCTGATCGCGGCGGCGGATGAAATTGCCCGCGACGAAGCGGCGATTGGCGAGATGGTCGAAAAACACCTCGTCCGGCACCAGCCCGGGCACGGCCACGACCCGCCAGCCGGTGACAGCCATCAACCGGTCGGACAATTCCTCGAAATCCGGAATGCCGGGTTTCGACAGCTTCAGGACATCAAGCCCACGCAGCCACGCATCCGAAGCCCGGCCGGGCAGCAATCTGGCCTGTCGATCGAACAGCAAATCCCATACGCCATGCTCCTCCGGCGTGTAGGCGGCCCAGTTTTGCGGGATGGTCCAATCGGATCCGGCCCCTTCGGGCGGATGGGCAAGCACATGGCTTTCGTTCTGCATGGCGCAATCATAGCATGAAGCCATGACCGACCGAAATCAGAGCGTGAGCAAGAGCCGCCTCGTCAAACGGGGCGTTCGGGCGCTTCTGATCCTGCTCATCCTGCTGCCGCTCGGCTATATCGTCGCTGGATTAGCGGGGGGCGGAATTCCGGTGAATCGGGACTGGCGATCACCGGCCGAGGGCATCACGCTCTATGTTGAAACCAATGGCGTCCACACCGGCATCGTCGTGCCGGCCCGCCATGCGCTGTTCGACTGGACATCGATTGTCTCACCCGCCGACCTGCCTGATCCGCGCTACGCCGGGACGCATTATTCCATCGGCTGGGGAGAGCGGGATTTCTACCTGAACACGCCCACCTGGGCTGATGCCGACCCGCGCACCTTGATCCATTCGGCAATCGGCAGCGACCGCACGCTGATGCACGTCGATCATGTCACCAATCCGCAGCCCGGCCCCTATGTCCGCAAGCTGGTGGTGACCCCCGATCAATACCGCCGGCTGGTCGCGTTCATGCTGGCAAGTTTCGCACGGCTGCCCGATGGCCGCGTTCTTCCCCAGCCCGGTTATGGTCCTGCTGACGTCTTTTACGAAGGGCGCGGCCATTACGACCTGATCCGCACCTGCAACGAATGGACCGGCGCTGCACTGCGCGCTGCCGGTGTGCGCGTGGGCGTGTGGACGCCATTCAGCCAGAGCGTGATGATGTCCTTCCCCGAAGAAGCGGTGACTAAATGATTTTCCTTTTGCTAAAGTCAGTTTGGCGCCGGATTGTTCAAATCCGGGATCTTCACTGTGTTAGGAAATCCACACTTCCTTGTTGTCTGACGTTCATGCAACCAGAGCAAAACTAGAAACGTTCAAGAGCCGTTACATTCGAAAGGACTTGTGAATGCGTACTTTAATGCTCGCCCTGGGTGCCGCTGCGATGATCGCGCCCACGATGATCATACCGACCGATGCCGCTGACGCTCGCTCGCAATATCGCGAATGGCGTGGCCGCGACGGCCGCACCTATTGCAAGAAGCCCGACGGGACGACCGGCCTCGTGGTCGGCGGCGTCGCCGGCGCTCTCCTTGGTCGCACCGTCGACACGCGTGGCGATCGCACGCTCGGCACGCTGGGCGGCGCCGCTGCCGGCGCACTGCTTGGTCGCGAAGTGGAACGTGGAACCTCGAAGAAGCGTTGTCGCTAAAGGCTTCGAGGAGAATTCCCGTGCGTAGATTGTTGATCGCGACGACCGTCCTTTCGATGCTTCCGTTGTCGGCCTGCGCCAGCGACGGAGGCCTGTTCAGCCAGTCTTCGCCGGATCGGCGCTGGGACTCGCGGGATGACCGGCGCGATGCGCGTCGGGACGCCCGCGATGCAGCCCGCGATTATCGCGAGGATGCGCGTTATCGCGAACGCAATCTGCGCCGCGACGATCGCATCTATCGCGGCAACGACGGCCGCTATTATTGCGAACGCGATGACGGCACGACCGGCCTGATCGTCGGCGCTCTCGGCGGCGGCGTGCTGGGCAATATCATCGCACCCGGTGGTTCCGACACGATCGGAACATTGCTTGGCGCGGGTGCCGGTGCCCTTATCGGACGGGCGATCGACCGCGGCGAGGCAAAGTGCCGCTGACCGATTGAGCGAACGGTTTTGGCGGGGCTGCGCCCATGGTAGGAAGGCGCCCCGTCAACTCCATTCGGACAAGGATTCGCTCATGGTCACCCGCACCGGTTCCGCCCGCTATCAAGGCTTTGGCAAGGAAGGCAAAGGCGTCGTCTCGACCCAGTCGGGCGTCCTTTCCGACAATCCCTACGGCTTCAACACCCGTTTCGGCGATGAACCGGGTACCAACCCGGAAGAGTTGATCGCTGCCGCGCATGCCGCCTGTTTCACCATGGCGCTGAGCTTTGCGCTGGCCCGCGCAGGGCATAGCGACGGTACGCTTGAAACCAGCGCCGCCGTAAAGCTCGACCAGGATGGCGACGGCTTCAAGATCAGCCGGTCGGACCTGAAGCTCAAGGCCAATGTGCCCGGCATCGACGCGGAGAAATTTGCCGAGATCGCCGCCGGAGCGAAAGCCAATTGCCCGGTTTCCAAGCTGTTGAATGCGGAAATCACGCTCGAGCACACGCTCGAGGGTTGATCAGGCCGCGTGGAACCTGAGGCCGCGCTCGGTGATCGCAACGACACCGAGCGCAGTCAGCCCGCACAACAGGAAGCCGGTATAGAGCGGCACCGTCGTCCCATCGAACGCCTGGCCGATGGCCAGGCCGATCAACGCGCCGGAAACGGTGCCTAGAAACCCCTGAACGCTTGATGCCGTGCCCGCGAGGCCGCCCATATTCTCCATAGCCATCGCACCGAAATTGGCACTGGCAAGCCCGAAACAGGCCATGATCATTGCCTGAAGAAGGGCAAAGATTAGCAGGGATTCATGGCCCGTCACCGCAACCGTCAGATGGATGGCCGCGATCAGAATGAAGCCGACCATGCCGATCTGCGAGATGCGGCGCATCCCAAGGCGCACGACGATACGGCTGTTGAAATAGGACGTGATCGCCATCGTCCCCGCCACGCTGGCGAACACCGGCGTCAGCAGATAGGGCGCGTGGAACACGTCGGAGAACACCTGCTGCACGGAATTGATGAAGCCGTAGAGCGCGCCCTGGAGGAGCGCCAGGGCGGCCGTGTAGCCCAGCGACATCCGGTCGCTGAGGGTGATCTTCCAGCCTTCGATGATCCGCCTGCCGGTGAGCGGCAGCCGGCGTTCCGGCGCAAGGGTTTCGGGCAGGCGAAGCGATACCCAGGTGAACAGGATGGTGCTTGCGAGCGCCAGCACGCCGAAGATCCAGCGCCAGGGCGCGACGAGCAGGATCAGCTGCCCCGCCGCCGGAGCAAGAATGGGCGCCGCCATGAACACCATGAAGGCAAGGCTCATCACCCGCGCCATCTGCCGCCCAGAATAGCGGTCGCGCACGATCGAGATCGCGAGAACGCGTGACGAAGCGACGGCCATGCCGCAAGCGACCCGCGCGGCGATCAGCAACTCGAAACTGGCGGAGACGGCCGCGACGAGGCTGAAAACCGCGCCAAGGGCCAGGCTGGTCAGCAAAACGGGTCGCCTGCCGAACCGATCCGACAGGGGACCATGGATCAACTGCGCGCCACCGAAGCCAAGCAGGAATGCCGCGATGATCCACTGCCGGTCATTCGGGTTGGTGACGTTCAACGACTCCGCAATGGCGGGCAGCGCGGGCAGCATCGAATCGATCGACAGCGCGATGATCGCCATCAAGGCGGCAATCATCGCCACGAATTCGCCAAAGCCAATGGCTTCGCGGGAATCGCGCGCAAGGGTCTGCTGATCGGTCATGGCCCGCTAAATGGCAGTGCGAAGGGCGTTCGCAAAGGATTTTTTGCATTGCACAAAAATCCGGCGCGGCGAATCGCTGTCGCCTGGTTCCGATCGCGGTTAGTATGGAAGGATGCTCGATCATCCCGTTTCGGCCGTCCCTCCCCTTTCACTCAACGACGAGAATCGGGATGCCGCCCGCTTCGCCGCCGATCTGGGCGCGTCTTTCGAACGCTATGGTTTTGCGGTCGTCAGAGACCATGGGATCGATCAGGCGCTGATCGATCGCGCATGGGCGCTGACCAAGGCGTTTTTCGACCAGCCGGAAGAGGCCAAACGATCCTTCCACATTCCGGGTCAGGGTGGCGCGCGTGGCTACACACCGTTCGGGATCGAGATCGCCAAGGACGCCAAGCAGCATGACCTGAAGGAATTCTGGCATGTCGGTCGCGACCTGCCTCCCGGCCATCGGTATCGCGCGACCATGCCCGACAATGTCTGGCCGGCCGAGCCCGCCGGATTCCGCGAGACATTCCAGACCCTGTTCGCCGAGTTCGACCGGGTCGGCGCGCGCCTTCTGTCCGCCATTGCCCGGCATCTTGGTCTCACGCCCGATTGGTTCGTCGAACCGGTGCGCGACGGCAACAGCGTCCTTCGGCTGCTCCACTATCCGCCGGTCCCCGCTGACGCGCCGGGAGTCCGCGCGGGCGCGCATGAGGACATCAACCTCATCACCCTGCTGCTGGGCGCGGAAGAGGCGGGTCTTGAGCTTCTCGACCGCGACGGCCGCTGGCTGCCCGTCGCGCCGCCGGAAGGGGCAATGGTCGTGAACGTCGGCGACATGCTGCAGCGCCTGACGAACCATGTGCTGCCGTCGACCACACACCGTGTGTGTAACCCGCCGCCAGAACGTCGCGGCAAGCCGCGCTATTCCATGCCCTTCTTCCTGCACCTGGCGTCCGATTTCGAGATCAAAACGCTGCCGGAATGCATCACGGCAGACAATCCTGACCGCTACCCGGAACCCATCACCGCCGATGCCTATCTGCAGCAAAGACTGCGGGAAATCGGACTGATCAAATAACCGCGGAACCATAATCGGCCGGCGCGGTTCGCTACGGTCATATGAGGAGGAGGAAAGCGTGGAAGCCCAGTCCCTGCATCGCGGCCGGTTGATCGATCACATCCAGCTCGTCGTTCGCGACCTGGGCGCCAGCCGCGCCTTCTATGAAGCTATCCTTGATACGCTGGGCGTGCCCATCGGTGGAGAAGCCGACGATTATTTCTGGGCGGACGAGCTGTTCGTCTCTTCAGCCGACAGCCAGGCGGCGCTCGGCAAGCTGACCGGGCGGCATCATCTGGCCTTCCAAGCCGCCGACCGCGCGACAGTGGAGGCGTTTCACAAGGCCGGACTGGCGAACGGGGGCACCGACAATGGCGCGCCGGGTGAACGGCCCTATCATCCCGGCTATTACGCCGCCTTCCTGCTCGATCCCGACGGCAACAATATCGAGGCCGTCTTTCATGGCGAAGCGGAGCGGTCCGCCCCGAGCGTGACGATCACGTTCGAGGCGTAACCCTTCAGTGGCTCAGCGGGCGATACCGCCCGCCGCCAGCACGGCCAGCGTCACCAGTTCCGAAGCGGTCGCGCCCATCGTCGCGATCTGAACGGGTTTCGCCATGCCGACCAGCATCGGGCCGATAACGGAATCACCGCCCAGCTCACGCAGCAGCTTCGCCGACAGATTGGCGGACTGAAGCCCCGGCATGACCAGCACGTTCGCCGGCCCGGACAGACGGCTGAACGGATATTTCTTCATCACCTGCGGATTGAGCGCGACATCGGGTGCCATCTCGCCTTCATATTCGAAACTGACGCCGCGCTGGTCGAGCAGCTCGACCGCATCGCGGATATTGTCGAGCCACTTGCCGGTCGGGTTGCCGAAAGTCGAATAGCTGAGGAACGCGACGCGTGGCTCATGCCCCATGCTACGCGCCACGGCAGCCGTCTGAATGGCGATGTCCGCCAGCTCGTCCGCCTCGGGCCGCTCGTTCACGGTCGTATCGGCCATGAAGACGGTGTGCGACTGGCCAACCAGTACATGGATGCCGAACGGCGTCACGCCCTCGACCGGATCGAGCACGCGACGAATGTCACGCAACGACTGCGCATAGGTGCGCGTCGTGCCGGTGATCATCGCATCGGCCTCACCCATCTCCAGCATGAGGGCGCCAAAGATGTTGCGTTCCTGATTGACCATCCGCTCGCACTCGCGCCGCAGATAGCCGCGCCGCTGCAGTCGTTCGTAGAGGATATCCACCATCTTCGGCACCAGCGGCGAGTTGCGGCTGTTGTGCACTTCGAAGCTTTCGGGATTGTCGACGCCAAGCGCGCGCAGCCGGTCGTGCACGTCGTCACGCCCGACAAGCACCGGCGTGCCGTATCCGCCCTCGCGGAACTGGATCGCGGCACGCAGCACCACCTCTTCCTCACCTTCGGCGAACAGCACGCGTTTCGGCTGCGCGCGCGCGCCTTCATAGGCGAGCGTCAGGACCGAGGTGGTGGGGTTCAGCCGCGCCTTCAGCGTTTGGCGATAAGCGTCCATGTCGACGATCGGCTTGGTCGCGACGCCGGAATCCATCGCGGCCTGAGCCACGGCTGCCGGCACGATTTCCATCAGCCGCGGATCGAAGGGGGCGGGAATGATGTAGTCGGGCCCGAAGCTGTGCGCCTTGCCGCCATAGGCGATGGCAACCTCTTCCGGCACCTGCTGGCGCGCAAGGTCCGCCAGCGCCTGCGCGGCCGCGATCTTCATCTCGTCGTTGATCGTCGTCGCCCGCACGTCGAGCGCGCCACGGAAGATGAAGGGGAAACCCAGGACGTTGTTCACCTGATTGGGATAGTCCGACCGCCCGGTGGCGATGATCGCGTCCGGCCGTGCCGCCTTCGCCTCTTCGGGCAGGATTTCGGGCACGGGATTGGCCATGGCGAAGATGATCGGGGCCTTGGCCATATGCTTGACCATCTCCGGTTTCAAAGCACCGGCGGCCGAGAGGCCCAGGAACACGTCAGCGCCTTCCAGTGCCTCGTTCAGCGTCCGCTTGTCCGTCTTCACGGCATGGGCGGATTTCCACTGATCCATCTGCTCTTCGCGGCCCTGATAGATCACGCCCTGGCGATCGCACATGAAGACGCGATCAGCAGGGGCGCCCATCGACTTGATCAGTTCGGTACAGGCGATCGCGGCCGCGCCCGCGCCATTCACCACCACGGTGATGTCGCGAATGCTGCGCCCGGTCAGGTGCAGCGCGTTGATCAGGCCGGCAGCCGCGATAATGGCGGTGCCGTGCTGGTCGTCATGGAACACCGGGATCTTCATCCGCTCGCGCAAGGTCTGTTCGATGATGAAGCAGGCGGGCGCGGCGATATCTTCCAGGTTGATGCCGCCGAAGCTCGGCTCCAGCAGCTCGACCGCGTCGATGAAGCGGTTGACGTCCTCGGTCGCGACTTCGATGTCGATCGAGTCGACATCGGCGAAGCGTTTGAACAGCACCGCCTTGCCCTCCATCACGGGCTTGGAGGCGAGCGCGCCGAGATTGCCCATGCCAAGGATCGCGGTGCCGTTGGAAATGACGGCCACCAGATTGCCCTTGGCGGTATAGTCATAGGCGGTGGCTGGATCGTCGGCGATGGCCCGCACCGGCACGGCGACACCGGGCGAATAGGCAAGCGACAGATCGCGCTGGGTCGCCATCGGCTTCGAAGCGACGATCTCGATCTTGCCCGGTCGTCCATAAGAATGGAACAGCAGTGCCTCGCGTTCCGAAAACTGGACGTTCGATCCTTCGCTCATTGCCTGCTTCTGCTCCCGATGCTCCACAGCGGACAGGACGCCCGCTGATCGCGACCCTAAGGCGCGATCGGCTCTTTTGGAAGCGCGCTGCCTCCGCTATCGCTCGATCGACTATGGCCGCCAGACAATCCCCCCATTCCACATCAGGTGACCCCGGCGCAACACCGATGATGGCGCAATATCTGGCTTTGAAGGCCGAGGCGGACGACTGCCTGCTCTTCTACCGGATGGGCGACTTCTTCGAGCTGTTCTTCGACGATGCGAAAGCGGCGGCCGCCACGCTCGATATTGCACTGACAGCACGTGGCGAACATGGCGGATCACCGGTGCCGATGTGCGGCGTACCCGCCCATGCCGCCGATTCCTATCTGGCCCGGCTGATCCGCGCCGGGCACCGCGTCGCCATCGCCGAACAGACCGAAACCCCGGCGGAGGCCAAGGCGCGGGGGAACAAGGGTCCGGTCGAGCGGGCGATCATCCGCTATGTGACGGCGGGCACGCTGACCGAGGAAAGCCTGCTCGATTCACGCAGCGCCAACTGGCTGGTCGCGATTGCGCGCGCGGGCGATGCCTTTGGGCTGGCGGCAGCCGACATCTCGACCGGCCGATTCGAGGTCTCGACCATTCCACAGGCCGGGATGGATGCGGAACTTGCCCGCTATGCCGCATCGGAAATCATCGCGCCGGAAGGGTTCTCCCCCGCCCCCATCGATGCAGTCATCCGCCCACGTCCAAGTTTCGACAGCAGTGAAGCGGAACGGCGGCTGAAGGCGTTATTCGGCGTTGCGACGCTCGATGGGCTCGGCAGTTTCAACCGGGCCGAACTGGCGGCCGCCGGCGGCCTTGTCGCCTATCTCGATCATGCCGGGAAAGGCGCGCTCCCCTTCCTCCAACGCCCCGTGCGCGGCGTCGACGGCGCGCATATGATGATCGATGCTGCGACGCGCGAAAGCCTGGAGCTGTCGCAGGCGAGCGGCGGCGGCCGGGCGGGAAGCCTGCTCGATTGCATCGACCGCACGGTAACCGGCGCGGGCGCGCGGCTGCTGGCGTCCGATCTGGGTGCACCGCTTACGGACATGGCGGCGATCAATGAGCGGCTGGACCTTGTCGCGCATTATGCCGCGGACGGCGGCGCGCGGGACGGCATGCGCGCGGCGTTGCGTGCCCTGCCCGACATCGGCCGGGCGATCGGCCGCCTCGTGGCGGGGCGCGGAGGACCACGCGACCTGGCCCAACTGCGCGACGGGCTCGGCGAAGCACGGATGCTGCGCGAGCGGCTGGCGCTTCGGCCCGACCTGCCGGGACTGCTGTCTCGATTGCTTCCGGCACTCGACGGACATGGTGCGCTTGTCGACCAGCTTGCGCGCGCACTGGTCCCTTCGCCGCCGATCGACAGTTCGCAAGGCGGCTATATCGCAGAGGGCTATGACGCCGCGCTGGATGATCTGCGCGGACAGGGGGGCGAGGGACGCCGTGCGATCGCGGCTCTGGAAGCGCGATATCGCGACATGACCGGCATCACCGCGCTGAAGGTGAAGCATAACGCCGTTCTCGGCTATCATGTCGAGGTGCCGGCCCGCCACGCCGACCGGCTGATGACGGCGGAATCCGGCTTCACCCATCGTCAGACGCTTGCCGGCGTGGTCCGCTTCAACGCCCCGGATCTGCACGAGCAGGCCATGCGGGTCGGGCAGGCCGGGGCGCATGCGCTGGCGGCCGAAGGCGCGCATCTGGAAGAATTGATCGCGCTCGCGCTTGCGCGACGGGATGCCATCGCGATCACCGCCGATGCCCTCGCCCGCCTCGATGTCGCCAGCGGCCTTGCCGAGATGGCGGCCGCGAACGGGTGGTGCCGGCCAAAGCTGGTCGATCACCCCTGCCTTGAAGTCGAAGGCGGCCGGCACCCCGTGGTCGAGGCCGCGGTCGCAAAGACCGGCGAGCGCTTCGTCGCCAACGATTGCCGCCTGTCCGAGGACCGGAGGCTCTGGCTCGTCACCGGACCGAATATGGGCGGCAAATCCACCTTTCTGCGGCAGAACGCCCTGATCGCGGTGCTTGCCCAGGCGGGGAGCTTCGTTCCCGCATCGGACGCGACGCTCGGCCTGGTCGATCGCCTGTTCAGCCGGGTCGGTGCATCGGACAATCTGGCGCGGGGCCGTTCAACCTTCATGGTCGAAATGGTCGAGACCGCCGCCATCCTGTCTCAGGCGACCGAGCGCAGCTTCGTGATCCTGGATGAGGTCGGCCGCGGCACCAGCACCTATGACGGCCTGGCGATCGCCTGGGCAGTGGTCGAGGCGGTGCATGAGATGAATAGCTGCCGCTGCCTGTTCGCCACCCATTATCATGAACTGACGCGACTGGCGGATACCCTGGATGCGCTGTCGCTTCATCATGTGCGCGCGCGAGAGTGGAAGGGCGATCTCGTCCTGCTGCACGAAGTGGCGGATGGTCCGGCTGATCGAAGTTACGGGCTTGCCGTCGCAAAACTGGCGGGCCTGCCCCCACCCGTTCTTGCCCGCGCGCGCGATGTCCTGAAAAAGCTTGAGGCGGGCCGCGAAAAGACCGGCGGCATAGCGGCGGGCCTTGGCGACCTGCCCCTGTTCGCCGCCGCGGTCGAGCAGGAGGTAAAATCAGACCCGCTTCGTGACGCGCTTGATTCGATCGATGCCGACTCCCTTTCGCCACGCGAAGCGCTGGAAGCGCTGTATCGTTTGAAATCGCTGGCTGGCGAATGAAGGATCGGGCGTGACCCGGCGGCTTCAAATCCCTATTTGTCTTCTATGACCAGCCGGTTCGACAGCCTGCCCAATCGCCGCGCGATCATTGATCGGCGCGCGCTGTCGGATGCGCTGGCGGCGCTTGAATCGAAAGACGGCGCGGCGCTGCGGGGCCGAATGGTCGTGATGTTGAAGGAGGCGCTCGAGGCGGGCCGCGCCGAAATCGCCGAACGATTGAAACGCGCGCCGTCGCGGGGAATCGAGGCTGCATCGGCGCAGGCCTTCCTGACCGATCAACTGCTCCGGCTGATTTTCGACTTCACGATCCAGCGGCTTTACCCATCAAATAATCCGACCGCGGCCGAGCGGCTGACGCTGATCGCCGTCGGCGGCTATGGACGGGGTGAGATGGCGCCCTTTTCGGACGTCGACATCGGTTTCCTGACGCCTTGGAAGCAGACGGGCTGGACCGAGCAGGTCATCGAATCGATCCTCTATTCCCTGTGGGATATGGGAATGAAGGTCGGCCACAGCAGCCGCTCGCTCGACGACATGATCCGCATGGCGAAAAGCGATCTGACGATCCGCACCGCTTTGCTCGAAGGCCGCTATGTGTGGGGCGACGTTGCCTTGTACGACGAGGCAGCAGCGCGTTTCGATCGTGAAGTCATGGCGAGCACGGCCCGCGCCTTCGTCACCGAGAAGCTGGCGGAGCGCAACAGCCGCCATCATCGCATGGGGGATAGCCGATACGTCGTTGAGCCCAATGTGAAGGAGGGGAAAGGCGGTCTTCGCGACCTGCACACGCTGTTCTGGATCGGCAAATATGTCCACCGCGTCCGCTCGGTCGCCGACCTGGTTGAAAAGGGCCTGCTGACGAAGAAGGAGCTTCGTCAGTTCCAGAACGCCGAGAATTTCCTGTGGGCCGTGCGGTGCCACCTGCATATGCTTTCCGGGCGGGCCGAAGATCGCCTGACCTTCGATTATCAGCGCGAGATCGCCGCGCGCATGCACTATGCCGACCGTCCCGGCAGCTCCAGCGTCGAGCGCTTCATGCGCCACTATTTCCTGCAGGCGAAGATGGTCGGCGACCTGACCGGCGTCTTCCTGGCCCATCTGGACGACAGCTTTGCCGCCCGCGGACGCCGCTTCGGCCTCCCGGCGATCACACGGCGCCCCCGAAAGCTCAACGGATTCAAGCTGGATCGCGGACGCCTTGCCCTGCCGACCGAGCAATTCTTTGAACAGGATCCGGTTCGCCTCATCGAGATCTTCGCGCTTGCCGACAAACATGGCCTTGAAATCCATCCGCTTGCCATGCGTTCGGCGGGCCGCGACGCCCGGCTGATCGACGCCAAGGTGCGGAAGGACCCACGCGCCAACGCGCTGTTCATGGATATACTGACATCGCCCCGCGATCCTGAAACAGTGCTGCGCTGGATGAACGAAGCCAGCGTGTTCGGCCGCTTCATTCCCGATTTCGGCCGCGTCGTCGCGCAGATGCAGTTCGACATGTATCACCACTATACGGTGGACGAGCATTCGATCCGCGCCATCGGCCTGCTCGCCAGCATCGAGCGTGGCGAGCTGAAGGATGATCACCCGCTTTCGACGATGATCACCGGCCGCATCGTTTCACGCCGGGTCCTTTACGTCGCCGTGTTGCTGCACGATATTGCCAAGGGGCGCGGCGGCGACCACAGCATATTAGGGGCTGAGGTCGCGATGCAGCTCTGCCCACGTCTTGGCCTGACGCCCGCAGAGACGGAAACGGTGGCATGGCTGGTCCGCTGGCACCTGCTGATGTCGGCCACAGCCTTCAAACGCGATCTCGCCGACTTCAAGACAATCCTGGATTTCGCGGAGACGGTACAAAGTCACGAACGGCTTCGGCTGCTGCTGGTGCTGACGGTTGTCGATATCCGCGCCGTTGGTCCTGGCGTCTGGAACAGCTGGAAACGGCAATTGCTGGCAGACCTCTATGAGGCGGCTGAGGAAGTGCTTCGGTTGGGCCACAAGCAGACCGGGCGCAAGGAACGCGTGGCCGCCAAGCAGCACGATCTTCAGGCGGCGTTGGGGTGGAACAACCAAAGCTTCGAGCGCTACAGAAAACGCCTGCCCGAGGCCTATTGGATCGCCGAGCCACTCGACATCCTGGAACGGAATGCCCGCCACATCGCAGAGGCCGGGGACAAACCTCTCGCCATCGGGGCCCAGGTCTATGCGGATCGCGGCGCGACGCTGGTGACCGTTTATGCCAGCGACCATCCCGGCCTGTTCTACCGGGTAGCAGGCGCAATCCACCTTGCCGGCGGCAGCGTGATCGATGCCCGCATCCACACCACCCGCGACGGCATGGCGCTCGACAATTTCCTCGTTCAGGACCCGTTTGGGCGGCCTTTCGAGGGCGAGGATCGCATCAAGCGGCTATGCATCGCCATCGAGGATGCGCTTGCCAACCGCAACCAGCTGGCTGATCGGCTTGCCGCCAAGCCGCTTGTCAGGACGCGGGCCGATGCCTTCAAGATCGAACCGGCCGTGCTGATCGATAACAAGGCATCGAACCGCTATACGGTGATCGAGGTGAACGCCCGCGACCGGCCGGCGTTGCTCAACAATCTGGCGCACGCGCTGTTCCAGTCGAAGGTAACGATCCATTCGGCGCAGATTGCGACCTATGGCGAGCGGGCGGTCGATACCTTCTATGTGACCGATCTGATCGGCGACAAGGTCACCGGCAGCACGCGCATGAAAGCGCTGGAACGCCGTTTGCTGGATGCCGCCGCAGGCATCTACGATACCCGCAAGGCGGCCTGATCCCGAAAAAGACCCGTCCCGAACGAGCGGGACGGGCACAACTGACGGGGCCCGTCAGAACTTTCCGCGCAGCGTGATGCCATAGGTGCGCGGTTCGGCCAGGAACGCGCCGTAAAGGCCGCTCGCCGAGCTGTAGAAGCCCTGCTGAACGCCGCGCCGGGTGCCCGACCCCTGCAACGGAGCGTCGAACCCGACCTGATAATAATCGACGTTGAAGATGTTCTGGCCCCAGAATTCCAACGCCCATCTTTCGTCACGCCCGCGAATGCCGATACGGGCATTCACGACCATCACCCCGTCCTGGGCTTTTTCAAGATCAAGGTCCGAACCGGTGTTGATGTCCGACTGGTAACGGAAATCGGCATAGACCAGAGCCGACAGCCCGGAATTGCCGATCGGCGGGGTCCAGCTGGTTGCGCCCGTCACCACGAATTCGGATGAGTTGGAAACGCGCCGTCCCGGCAGCTGGAACAGCGAATTGGTGAGCGGCCGGCCGTTGAACCCGGACAGGTCCTTGCGATAGCGCGTGTCGGCATAGGTGAAGCCGAGATTGGTCGAGAAATAGCGGCCGGGGCGCATGAACGCCTCGATCTCGATGCCTTTCGACGTCACGCCGGCTTTCGACTTGCCAGTGCAGGCACCGGTCGCCGGATCATTATCGCTGTCCGCGCCAGGGCCACCGGCGAGTTCGCTGCATCCCTCGATATTCTCGACGATGAATGCCAGCCCGTTGAATGTGTTCAGCTGGAAGCTGTCGAACAGCTGGTAGAAGGCGGCGACATTCAGGTCGAAACCACGGCCATTATATTTTCCGCCGATTTCAAACGCATCGACCTTTTCCGGTTCGAAGCGAAGGCCGGTGACGCCCGTCGCGCCAAGCTGGACGCCCTGACGATCCAGATTATAGCCCCCCGCCTTGTAGCCGCGCGAATAGCTGGCATAGGTCAGCAGGTCCGGCGTCGGCTTGAAGCTGATCGCGGCGACGCCGGTGAATTCGTCCTCTTTCTTCACATCGCTGAAATCGCCGTTGATCGGCGGCAGGATGCAGGTCAGCGAAAGCGTGGTCTGCAGCAATGTCCGTGCCGTCCCGGGCGGCAGACCCTGCAACACCGGGCTCAATGCCGCGACCTGCTGGCCGCATATCCCAGCAGCGGTCGGGTTGGCGTTGAAATCGACGTTCAGCCGCTTGCGTTCGTTCGTGTAGCGCAGGCCCAATGTCAGGCTGAGCTGGTCAGTGAAATTGTAGATATTGTGCGTGAAGATCGCGAAGTTGCGGCTCTTCTGCTCATAATGATCATCCGGCAGCAGACCCGATGCGCTGTTGAGCGATCCCAGCCTGCCGAGCGCCGCCGTAAGCACCGGCCCCAGAGGACCGAAAGGTGGTGCGCCGGCGTTCAGCGCGCCCGCCAGCGCCGGGTTCAAACAGCCCGGACTGGTCGGTGAGGGCGTAAACCCCGTGACCGGCGTCAGGTTGAGTGCGATCTGGCAGGTCTGGAACAGGCCATATTGCGAGCCGAAACCGAGATTGTCGTTCAGCGTCAGCTTCTCGTTGGCAAAATAGCCGCCGACCAGCCAGTCGAGCTTGTCGTCCATCGCTTCGCCCTGCAAGCGCAGTTCCTGGGTGAAGGTCTGGAAACGCTGGTCGGACTGGCCATTGTCGGGCCGGACGAAAATATCGAGGCCCTGGAAATCGGCATCCTGCGCGCGTTCCCACTTCCAGTCGCGATAGGCGGTGATCGACGTCAGTTGCGCGCCGCCGAAATCATAGTCGACCTGACCGGACAGACCCCATTCACGGATATCGGAGCGATAGGTCCGACCGGGTGTCAGGGATACGCGGCGATCGAAGGGTTCGGACTGGATTGGCGCCACGCCGCTGCCGATCGCCAATTGGTTCAGCATCGTTCTGAGCGCAACGGCACTGGGATCCGTCGAAGGCAGGTAGGTGCCTACACAGCATTCCTCATTCCGGTCGGAATAGTCGCCGATCAGACGGACGGTCAGCTGATCGCTGGGTTCAAACAGCAGCTGGCCGCGGACAAGCCAGCGATCGCGGTTGTTGATGTCCCGCCCCGAATTCACATCCTTGATGAAGCCGTCGCGCTTCGAATAAACGCCGTCGATCCGATAGGCGATCGTCTCGGTCAGCGGCCCGGTGATGCCGGCCTGGCCGCGCCAGAAATCATAATTGCCATAGGTCAGTTCCGCTGTGCCGCTCGTTTCAAACTGTGGCGCTGCGGTGATGATGTTGAGAAGGCCTGCGGATGCGTTGCGGCCGAACAGCGTTCCCTGCGGACCGCGCAACACCTCGATCCGGTCGATCGCACCCAATTCGGTCAATGCGACGCCCGAGCGGGAGCGATAGACACCGTCGATGAAGGTCGCGACCGAGCTTTCCAGTCCCGGATTGTCCCCGACCGTGCCGATGCCGCGAATGCGAGCCGAACCACCGGCCGCTTCCGTCGACGAGGACGAGACGAACAGCGACGGAGAAAGCTGGTTGAGCTGACGGATATCCGATGCGCCGGAATTCTGGAGAGAGGCGGATGTCACCGCTGAAATGGCGAGCGGAACATCGGACAGCGCTTCGTTGCGCCGGGTGGCCGTGACCACGATATCGTTTTCGAGTGGAATAACTTCCGCAGCAGATTCCGGTGCGGGTGTCTGGGCGTCCTGGGCAATGGCCGGCGCGGCAAAGGCAAGGCAGGCAACCGAAATGAGCCATGGTGACTTCGACATCTTGCTCTCCTGTCGTTGCACGTTTTTTCTGAGGCGATGTTAATTCGACCGTTGCATCTTATCCATCATCGACCCGCACGGAATCCGCCGATTGCAAAGTCTAGCGGCCTTTTTGCCACAGTAGCGTAACAATGATCGGCCGACGCTACGGCAAGTGGACTCGTTGAGTAGGGGCGCGTTCGCCGCTATGATCGCGCCAACAGGGAGATGCGGCATGGCGGTTACCGGCATCGGCGGTTTCTTCTTTCGCGCGAAGGATCCTGACGCTCTCAACCAATGGTACCGGACCCATCTGGGCGTTGGCGCGGGCTGCGTCGCCGAAGGGGCGGGAGAGGCCAATGAATGGGTCTGGCAGACTCTCGGCGGGCCGGTGGTCTTCGCGCCCTTTCAGGCCGACACGGATTATTTCGCGGCCGACAAGCAATTCATGCTGAACCTGCGCGTCACGGGAATCGACGCGCTGATCGAGAAACTGCGCGCCGCCGGGATCGACGTCATCACGAAAGCCGAATGGGACCAGCCGGAAACCGGCCGGTTCGCACGCGTCCATGATCCCGAGGGCAACGCAATCGAATTATGGGAAATGCCGGCCGGAGCCTGAGCCCCGGCAGGTCTTATTTGGGCGCCAGCACCATCAGCATCTGGCGGCCTTCCATGCGCGGATGCGCCTCCACCTTGGCGATTTCAGCCGTGTCCGCCTGAACGCGCTGGAGAAGCTGCATACCGAGCTGGCCATGCGACAGTTCACGACCGCGGAACCGCAGCGTGACCTTTACCTTGTCGCCTTCCTCGATGAACTCGAAGATCTTCTTCATCTTCGTTTCATAATCGTGGTCGTCGATGTTCGGACGCATCTTGATCTCCTTGATCTCCTGCGTCTTTTGCGACTTGCGAGCGAGGTTCGCCTTTTTCTGCGCCTCGTACTTGTACTTGCCCACGTCGAGGAATTTGACGACGGGGGGATCGGCGTTGGGCGAAACTTCGACCAGGTCAAGGCCGACGGCCGCTGCCTGTTCGATTGCTTCGCGCGTGAACATCACGCCTAGATTTTCGCCTTCTTCATCGATCACGCGCACCTTTGGTACGGTGATGAACTCATTGAAGCGCGGGCCGCTTGCCGGCGCGGGCGCCATCGGGCGCCGTGTTGTCATTGGAGGACGTATCGCAGAATCTCCTGAAACGATGTTGGCCGCTATCTAATGCGTCTTGGCGGCGAAAGAAAGGCGGCTCGCGGTGAAGTGCGCGAGAATATCAACCGCGTGCGGCGAGATCGGGCGGTGTTGCTTCTGCCACCAGCATGGCGATCGCCTCGTCGAGCGGCATCACGCGCTGCCCTTCCTGTCCAAGCGTGCGGATGGCGACGGTTCCTTCCTCCGCCTCCCGCTTGCCGACGACCAGCAGATGCGGAACCTTCGCAAGCGAATGTTCGCGCACCTTGTAGTTGATCTTCTCGTTGCGCAGATCGTCTTCGACGCGCAGTCCGGTCGCCTCCAGCTTCGCCATCGCCTCGCGCGCATAATCGTCGGCGTCCGACACGATCGTCGCGACTACCGCCTGCACGGGCGCCAGCCAGAGCGGGAACCGGCCCGCATGATGCTCGATCAGGATGCCGATGAAACGCTCGAACGTGCCGAGGATTGCCCGGTGAAGCATGACCGGCCGATGCCGCTCGCCATCTTCCGCGACGTAGGACGCATCGAGCCGTTCCGGCAGGACATAGTCGAGCTGGATCGTCCCGCATTGCCACGTCCGCCCGATCGCATCGGTCAGGTGGAATTCCAGCTTGGGCGAATAGAAGGCGCCCTCGCCCGGCAACTCCTCCCAATTATATTCCGGGCCAGCACGACCGGCCTGGGCGACGGCGTCGCGCAGGTTCTGTTCCGCCTTGTCCCACATCTCGTCGGTGCCGAACCGCTTCTCCGGCCTCAGCGCCAGCTTGATCGAATAATTCTCGAAGCCGAGATCCTTGTAGATCGTGTCGAGCAGATCGCAGAACGTCCGCACCTCGTCGACGATCTGGTCTTCGCGGCAGAAGATATGCGCGTCGTCCTGCGTGAACTGGCGCACGCGCATGATGCCGTGGAGCGCGCCGTGCGGCTCGTTCCGGTGGCAGCAACCGAATTCGGCAAGCCGGATCGGCAGGTCGCGATAGCTCTTGATGCCCTGGCGGAAGATCAGGACATGCGCCGGGCAGTTCATCGGCTTCAGCGCCATCAGATCGGCGGCGCCGGACAGGACCGGCCCTTCCTCCTCCGTATTCGGCACTTCGTCCGGCACGACGAACATGTTCTCGCGATACTTGCCCCAATGGCCGGACGCCTCCCACTGGCGCGCGTCCATCAGCTGCGGCGTCTTCACCTCGCGATAGTCGGCGGCATCCAGGCGGCGGCGCATATAGGCCTCGATCTGGCGCCAAAGGACGAAACCCTTGGGGTGCCAGAACACGCTGCCCTGCGCTTCCGACTGGAGATGGAACAGGTCCATTTCCTGCCCGATCTTGCGGTGATCGCGCTTGGCCGCTTCCTCAAGCCGATGCAGATGCGCATCGAGCTGCTTCTTGTTGAGCCAGCCCGTGCCGTAGATGCGCGACAGCATCGCGTTCTTCTGGTCGCCGCGCCAATAGGCGCCGGACACGCGCGTCAGCTTGAAGGCCTGGGGATCGAGCTTGCCGGTCGAGGCAAGATGCGGCCCCCGGCACATGTCGAACCAGTCGTCGCCCGACCAATAGACCGTCAGCGGCTCGTCGCCGGGCAGTTCCTCGGCCCACTCGGCCTTGAACGTCTCGCCCTGTTCACGCCAGCGCGCGATCAGGTCTTCACGATTCCAAACCTCGCGCCGCAGGGGTTTGTCGGCGGCGATGATGCGGCGCATCTCCTCCTCGATCGCGGGAAGATCCTCGTCGGTGAAGGGCCGGTCCTTCGGCGCAAAATCATAATAGAAACCGTCCTCGGTCGCGGGACCGAAGGTGATCTGCGTGCCGGGGAACAGCTTCTGCACTGCCTCCGCCAGGATGTGCGCGAAATCGTGGCGCGCCAGTTCCAGCGCATCCGCCTCGTCCCGCGCCGTCACCAGCGCCAGCGCCGTATCGCCCTCAAACGGGCGCATGATGTCGCGCAGCTCGCCGTCGACGCGCGCCGCGATCGCCGCCTTGGCAAGCCCCGGCCCGATCGCTGCCGCGACATCCGCCGGAGTAGTCCCCGCCGCAACCTGTCGGGCGGAGCCGTCGGGTAGCGTGATCGTGAACATCTCGGACATAGGATTGGACTTGCCTTCATGCGCGGAATTGCGAGGGGCGGCTTATGCCTTGGGGTGTGGTGAATAGGCAAGTTGGAACGATTCCGTTCGGATCAACCCCCGCCGGCCGTTGACGGATCGTCGAAATCCGGGCCAACTCTACCCCGCAAGCGGGCGATCGGGGACCAGGGGTGGCAGACCAGGATATCGACTGGCGGGAAAAGGCATTCGGTTTCAGCGGCAACTGGCGCGAATATGCGCCGATCGCCCTGTCCAATCTCGCGCTCATCATCGTCACGATCGGATTCTATCGCTTCTGGGCGAAGGCGCGCGAGCGCCGCTATCTGTGGAGCCGCACCCGCTTCATCGATGATCGGCTGGAATGGACCGGCACCGGCAAGGAGATGTTCATCGGCTTCCTGATCGTCATGCTGGTGATCGCCGGGCCAATCCTGTTCATCCAGTTCGGGTTCAACGCGCTGATTCTGCGCGGCCATTATGTCTGGGCCGGCATCGGCATGGCCGTGGTCTATCTGTTCCTGCTCTATCTGGGCGGATTTGCGCGATTCCGCGCGCTGCGTTACCGGCTGAGCAGGACATGGTGGCACGGCATCCGCGGCGGATCGGATGATCCGGGCTGGGATTATGGCGTCGCCGCGCTCTGGAAACCGCTGGTGGCCGCGCTTGCCTTCGGCATGCTGATTCCCTGGTCGATGGTCAGCCTGTGGAACCAGCGCTGGCGGTTGATGAGCTTCGGTTCCGAAACATTCGAAAGCGATGCGAACTGGACTCGCGGCAGTCTGCTCGCACGCTGGATCCTCATGCTGTTCTCGCCGATCGTGATCTACATCCTGGTCCTTCTGGTCGGCCTGCTCGGCGCCATGCTGTTCGCGTCGATGACCGGCATCGAGACCCCCGATGTCCAGGCAATGGCAAAGGACAAGCGGGTCATCGCCGCGGGAATCGCGGTTCTCCTCGTCTTCGTGCTTGCCTTTTACGTGATCATCGCCGCGGTCGGCGTCATCTATTATTCCGCCTATCTGCGCGAAGTGATCGGTTCGCTGCGGCTGGGCAACATGTCGTTCAACTTCACTGCCCGGTCGAAGGACTGGATCAAGCTTTTCCTGGGGGACGTGGGCCTGGTCATCATCACGCTCGGGATCGGCATTGCCTTTCTCGGCTATCGGCACTGGGCTTTCTTCATCCGCCACCTCGATGCGGCCGGGGATCTGGACCCGTCAACGATCACCCAGTCGACAACCAGTCTGCAGCGCGAGGCTGAGGGATTGGCCGACGCCTTTGACATCGGCGCAATCTGACATGACCGATCCGGCGCCCGCATGGCATTATGACGGGCAGACGGCAGTGCGTCATACCGTAACCGTCGTTCTGGAGGACGATACCATCGTCATTCCTGAAACGGGTGAGCGTGTGGCGATTGCCGATCTCGTCACCCATGGTGACCGCAAGGACATGGTTTTCGGCCACCGCGCGATCCCAGGCTGGCGATTGGGATTCGACACACCGCCGGGCGACGAACTTGCCGCCCGTCTGCCCCGCCAGGAACATCTGGGGGGGCTGCTCGACCGAATCGGCGTCATTCCGGCGATCGTCACCTGTGCGGCCATCGCGGCGGTCGCGATCTTCGGGCTGTGGAAAGGGGCCGAGATCGTCGCGCTCTTTGTCTCCGAAAAGTGGGAAGTCGCTTATGGCGAGGCGCTGACCGGAGATTTCGGTGGCGAAGCCTGCAAGGGCGTTGTCGGCCAACACGCACTCGACGCACTTGGCGCCCGCCTTTCGCAGGATGGCCGCCCGATCAAGGTTCGCATCGTCGATATGGATATCGTCAACGCGGTCGCCTTGCCGGGGCGTCAGGTCGTGCTGTTCCAGGGGCTGGTCAGGGAAGCGAAATCGGCCGACGAGGTCGCTGGCGTCCTTGCCCACGAAATCGGCCATGCCGAGCGTCGTCACGTCATGGCTTCACTGATCCGCAGCTTCGGTTTCAGCGTGCTGGTCGGCGGCGTGGACGGCGGCACGGTCGCCCAAGGCCTCATCACCACGGGCTACACGCGCGCCGCCGAGGGACAGGCAGACGCCTTCGCCGTGGATGCGCTTCGCCGCGCCCGAATCTCTCCGGCGGACACAGCCGCCTTTTTCGACCGATTGGGCGCAAGCGAAAAAGCCTTGGGCAAACGCGCGTCCTCCGCATTGGGATATCTGTCCAGTCATCCGCTTTCTGCCGATCGCCGCGCCCTGTTCGCCGGTGACGTGAAAAAGGGCGCAGAATATCGCCCCGCTATGAGCGCGGCCGATTGGCAGGCCGTTCGCACCATGTGTCCTGAACGCCCAAGGAAGGAAGACGGGGACAAGCTCTGGCCGTTCGACTAAGGCCGGGTCATGTCGACAATCAGCTATTCAGCCCGGCCTGACGGCCTCCGCCTTGCCCATCATCTTCGCGCCGGAAAGGGGCTGACCATCGTTTTCCTGCCCGGCTACATGTCGGACATGGAAGGGTCGAAGGCGCTCGCGCTCGATGCCTGGGCGCAGGAAAACGGGCGGGCGATGCTTCGATTCGACTATTCGGGCTGCGGCGCAAGCGAAGGCAGGTTCGAGGACGGGACGCTGACGAGCTGGCGTGATGATGTCCTTCACCTGATTTACACGCTCACCAGCGGGCCTTTGCTGCTGGTCGGTTCATCGATGGGCGGCTGGGTGATGCTGCTCGTGGCCCTCGCCCGGCCGGACAGGGTCGCGGGGATGATCGGTATCGCCGCCGCGCCCGATTTCACGGACTGGGGCTTTACCCAGGACGAGAAGATCGAGCTTCTGGGCAAGGGCCGCATAGAAAAGCCGTCCGATTACGGGTTCGAACCCACGGTCACCACGCGCGCCTTCTGGCAATCGGGCGAGGCGCACCGGATGCTGCAATCGGAAATCGCGATCGACTGCCCCGTCCGCCTGCTCCACGGGCAGCGCGACCCGGATGTCCCCTGGCACCACTCGCTTCACCTTGCCGAACGGCTTCGTTCAGCCGACGTCCAGACAATATTGGTCAAGGATGGCGATCACCGGCTGTCGCGCGCACAAGACATCGCACTGCTGCTGTCGACGGTCGCTGAAATGCCGGAGAAGCCGTGATCCCCATTCTGATATTGCTCGCCGCCCAGGCAGCCACAGATACGCGCTCGATCAACGAGGCGCATGCCGCCGAATGCGCGAAACAAGCCGAAGAGAAACCGGAACAAGGCGTTGAGCTGGCCAATCAATGGCGCCTGGCGGGCGGTGGATTCCTGGCGCGGCAATGCCTTGGCCTCGCCTACGCGGCCCAGCAACGCTGGCAGCCGGCGGCCGTCTCGTTCGAACAGGCTGCGCGCGAAGCGGAAGTGGAGCTGGACCCGCTCAGCCCCACATTATGGGTGCAGGCCGGCAATGCCCGGCTGGCGGCGAATGATGTTCCGGCGGCGCGCAAGGCATTCGATTCTGCACTTGCCTCTCCGCTGCTCACCGGCAGCGTGCGCGGTGAGGCCCATCTCGATCGTGCCCGCGCGCTCGTCGCGCTCAACGACCCGAAGGCGGCGCGCGTCGATCTGGATCAGGCCGTGAAGCTTGCCCCCGAAGATCCGCTTGCCTGGCTGCTGTCGGCAACGCTTGCCCGCCGCCAGAATGATCTCGACCGCGCGTCGAAGGATATTGCCGAAGCGGCAAAACGCTCGCCGGACGACGCATCCGTCGCGCTGGAGGCAGGCAATATCGCCATGCTGTCCGGATCGCCGGAAGCGGCACGCGTCGCCTGGCAAGGCGCGATCACCAATCAGCCGGGCAGCCCGGCTGCAAAGGCTGCACAGGCCGCGCTCGACCAGTTGAATGCCGGGACGAAACCGGAAGGCTGAGCTTGCTCCGGCCGGCGCATGCTTTAGAATTGCCGGCATGAAATATCTCCACACCATGATCCGCGTCACCGATCTGGACGCCACCATCCGTTTCTTCGAGCTGGTCGGCCTGAAGGAGCATCATCGCAAGGAAAGCGAGCAGGGCCGCTATACGCTGGTCTTCCTGGCGGCGCCCGGCGACGAGGATGCGCAGGTGGAGCTGACCTATAATTGGGATCCGGAGGAATATGGCGGCGGCCGCAATTTCGGCCACCTCGCTTACCGCGTCGACAATATCTACGAGACCTGCCAGCGGCTGATGGACGCGGGCGTCACGATCAACCGGCCCCCACGCGACGGCCACATGGCCTTCGTCCGCACGCCCGACAACATCTCGATCGAGCTGCTGCAGGACGGCCATCTGGAACCGGCGGAACCCTGGGCATCCATGCCGAACACGGGAAGCTGGTAGGCGCATCATATCATGACTGATTGGCCGGATCGGCGTTTTCTGGACCTGGTGGGCGCCGAGGCGCCGATCATCCAAGCACCGATGGCCGGTGCCGGCGGCGTCGATCTCGCCATAGCCGCGATCCGGGGCGGATCTGTCGGGTCGCTGCCCTGTGCGCTGATTTCAGCCGACGACATCGTTTCGCAATCGGCGGCGGTTCGCGCGGCGGCGAGCGGCCCCCTGAACCTCAACTTCTTCTGTCACCAGCTGAGTGATCAGGTGGATGACGGCGCGTGGGTCGAGGCGCTCGCACCCTATTACAATGAATATGGCGTCGGCCCCCCAGCCACCACCGCTCCACTGCGCGCACCTTTCGATACAGAGCGCTGCGCGGCCGTGGAAAGCGTCCGCCCCGAAATCGTCAGCTTCCATTTCGGCTTGCCGGAAAAGACGCTGCTCGACCGCGTGAAGGCCACCGGGGCGATCGTCCTGTCGTCAGCAACCACCCTTACGGAAGCGCGGTGGCTGGCGGACAGGGGCGTCGACGCCATCATCGCGCAGGGTTTCGAAGCGGGCGGACATAGCGGCCATTTCCTGCCAGCCCCGCCAGGCACGGAAGTCGGCCTGTTCGCATTGCTGCCGCAGATCGTGGACGCCGTCGATGTGCCGGTCATAGCCGCCGGTGGCATCGCCGACGCGCGCGGCATCGCGGCGGCGTTCATGCTGGGAGCGTCGGCGGTGCAGTTGGGGACCGCCTATCTGCAATCGCCGGAAAGCCTGGTAAGCGATACCCACCGCGCCTTGCTGCAAAGCGAGGACGCCGAAGTCACTCGTTTCACCAATCTCATTTCCGGCGGATTGGCGCGCGGCTTGCCCAATCGGCTGGTCGAGGAACTGGGCCCCGTCAATTCAGCGGCCCCGCCATTCCCCTACGCCTCGAACGCGCTTGTCGAATTGCGCAAACGCGCCGAAGCCATGGGACGCACCGATTTTTCGACGCTGTGGAGCGGGCAATCCGCCCGCCTCGTCACGCCGATGGCGGCAGAGGAATTGACCCGGTCCCTCGCTGCCCAGGCCCTTGCCCTTCTCGCCAAGGATCCAGTCGATGCTTGAGGTTGTTCGCATCCCTGTGCTCAGCGACAATTATGTCTGGCTGATGCACGACGATGCCAGTGGCGACACGGTGGTGATCGATCCATCGGTCGCGGAACCTGTGCTCGAGGCGGCGTCGAGCCGGAGTTGGAAGATCGGCCAAATCTGGAACACCCATTGGCATGGGGATCACACAGGCGGAAATGGGACGATCAAGGCGGCGACCGGCTGTACGGTTACGGGTCCCGCGGCGGAAGCGTCGAAAATACCGACGCTCGATCGGCTGGTCGGCGAAGGAGATAGCGTCGCCATCGGCAACCATCGGGCAGACGTGATTGCCGTTCCCGCACATACCGCCGGGCACATCGCCTATCATCTGGCGGACGACCATATTCTGTTCATCGGCGACACGCTGTTCGCCATGGGCTGCGGGCGGTTGTTCGAGGGGACGGCCGAACAGATGTTCGTCAATATGCAACGACTTAAGGCACTGCCGGACGATACGGCTGTCTATTGCGCACACGAATACACCCAATCGAACGGGCGTTATGCGTTGGTCGCGGAGCCAGAAAATCAGGCGATCGTGCGCCGCATGGCTGAAGTCGATGCGGCGCGTGCGCGTGGCGAGGCGACCGTCCCGACTTCAATCGGCGCCGAGCGGGCGACCAACCCGTTCATGCGCGCAACGAATGTCGGCATGCTGGCGGAACGCCGGACGGCCAAGGACAATTTCCGGGGCTGATCAGGCCTTGTACAAGGCGTTCAGGCGCGCGCCGTAGATTTCCCGCAGCACATGGCGGCGTATCTTCATCGAAGGCGTCAGCTGCTCGTTCTGGATCGAGAATGGCTCGTCCGCGATGACGATGCGTCGCACCTTTTCGATCACCGACAGGTCGCCATTCACCCTGTCCACCGCGGCCATCACGGCGCTGCGGAATTGCGGATTGCCGGTCAGCGCACGAAAATCGCAGCGATAGTCGTTCGCAACGGCCCATTCCGCCGTCCATTCCGGATCGGGAACGATCAGCGCCACGACATAGGGCCGCTTGTCGCCATAAAGCATCGCCTGAAGAATTTCCGGCTGAAGAGTCAGGATGCCCTCAACCTTTTGCGGGGCAATATTATCGCCCTTGTCGTTGATGATGAGGTCTTTCTTGCGGTCGGTGATGACGATCCGCCCGCAATCGTCGAGGTGGCCGATGTCGCCCGTGTGCAGCCAGCCGTCGCGGAGCACACGCGCCGTTTCCGCGTCGTTGCGCCAATAGCCCTTCATCACCAGCTCGCCCCGCACCAGGATTTCCCCATCCTCGGCGATATCGACTTCGGTGTTCTTCAGCGGCGGGCCCACCGTATCCATCTTGATGCCGACGCTCGGCCGGTTGCACGAGATGACCGGCGCCGCCTCCGTCTGGCCATAGCCCTGGAGCAGCGTCAGGCCGAGCGAGTGGAAGAACACGCCGATCTCCGGATTGAGCGGCGCGCCGCCCGATACCAGCGCCTTGATCCGCCCGCCGAACCGCTTTGCAACCTTCGGCCTGAGCGTCCGGCCGACGATATAGTCCATCGGCTTGTCCCAGAACGGCAGATCGCCCGTCGCCAGCTCCTTCGCGCCCATGCTGAGGGCGCGGCGAAGCAGGCGCGGCGCAAGACCGCCCTGTTTCTCGATCGTCTTGGTCATGCGCTGGCGAAGCACTTCGAACAGGCGCGGCACGACGATCATCAGCGTCGGGCGGACCTCCTCGATATTGGCGGCCAGCTTCTCAAGCCCTTCCGAGTAATAGATCTGCGCGCCGAGCGCGATCGGGAAGAACTGCCCGCCCGAATGTTCATAGGCATGGCTGAGCGGTAGGAAGGACAGGAACACTTCGTCGTCCCAGCCGAAATCCTCGGAGATGACGGCGGTACAACCCTCGACATTGTGCAGGATCGCGCCGTGATGCTGGCACACGCCGCGCGGGCTGCCCCCGGTGCCGCTGGTGTAGATGATGCAGGCAAGGTCTTCGCGCTTGAAGTCGACGGCAGCGTCGACCGCGTCCACGTCAGGCTGCTCGCTGGCGATGAGCGTTGCCCAGTCATAATAGTCGATATGGCCGGACTGGCCGACGCGCATCTTCTCTATCCCGATGATCGCGCGTGCGTTGATCGCCCGAAGCGCCGCCGGCATGAGCGTCTTTGCCAGCTTGTCGGTCGATACGATCACGGCGACAGCGCCGGAATTTTCCAGAATATGCTGGTGGTCGCGCTCGGTATTGGTGGTGTAGGTCGGCACCGTTACCGCGCCCGACGCCATGATCGCCAGATCGGCGATGCACCATTCGGGGCGATTTTCCGATACCAGCATCACACGCTCGCCGGGCTGGATGCCGATGCGCTTCAGTGCGGCGGCTAGCGAGGTGACCTGTCGTGCGGCTTCTGCCCAGCTGACCGATTGCCAGCGCCCTTCGGCCTTCCGCCACAGGAAGGGGGAATCGCCATTTTCGCGGGCACGCGCAAAGAACATGCTGACCAGATTGGGGAAATGTTCCAGTTCGCGCATCGATTCTCCCCAGACGCGGCAACGCTACCGCATCAATCGTTATTCTGTCAGTGCAATACCCACGCTTCGCGGATCGGCGGCGCCACGCCAGCCCTGTGGCGTCCATTCGATCGCATTCACCTTCGAATCGACGTTGGACGGCACCACCTTGCGGCCAAGCGCCGACATGCGCGGCGCCATGTCGGCCAGCATCGTCCCCTGTTCGACCAGCACGGTATCTCCGCGGAAGTAAATATTGGGTAGTGCGATCGCGTCCTGCGCCGACAGGCCGAAATCCAGCACGCCGATCAACGTTTTCGCCACATGCATGATGATGCGCTTGCCCCCGGCCGAACCGAGCGCCAGCACAAGTTTGCCATTGGCGTCGTAGACGATGGTGGGCGACATGGACGAAAGCGGCCGCTTGCCGGCCTCCACCCGATTGGCGACGGGGGCACCGTTCCGTTCCGGCGTGAAGGTGAAGTCGGTCAGCTCATTGTTGAGCACCATGCCGTTAGCGACGAGCTGGCTGCCGAACGGTCCTTCGACCGTGGAGGTCATGGTCGCGACATTGCCGTCGCCATCGACGGCGACGAAATGCGTGGTTCCGGCAACCTCGCTGGAAATGCCCGCTGTCCGTTGCTCGGCACCCGGCGGGTTCCCGGCGTCATAGGAGGCAAGCGAGGCGGAAAGCGAAATCAGCTTTGAACGGCGGGAAAGATAAGCGGGGTCGATCAGCCCGGCCATCGGTACCGACACGAAATCGCGGTCGCCCAGATATTTCTCGCGATCGGCATAAGCGAGCATCATCGCTTCGGCGATGACATGCCAGCTGCGTGGATCATCCTTGCCCATGCCGCTCATGTCGAACCGTTCGATCATGCCCAATATCTGCAGGATCGTCGTCGCGCCCGATGACGGCGGACCCATGCCGCATACCTTGTAGGTGCGATAGGGCGCGCAGACGGCCGGGCGCTCTTTCGCCTGGTAGGCAGCGAGGTCGTTCAGCGTCAGCGCGGTCGGATGGTGGGGCGCCGCACTCACCGCGTTGACGAGGGCCTTTGCCGCATCGCCCGTGTAGAACGCGTCGGGGCCGGCAATCGCGATCTGTTTCAGCAGCGCAGCGAGCTTGGGGTTTCTGACCGTCGCACCGACCGGCAGCGGGTTTCCGTCCTTGTCGGCATAGATTGCGCGGATTTCCGGGAAATCCTTCCAGAGCGGCGCCATCGACACCAGCCGGTTATGCAGCGGTTCGCTGACTTCGAACCCTTCTTCGGCCAGCCAGATGGCCGGCCCGAACAGCGCGGCCCATGGCAGCTTGCCCCAGCGTGCATGGGTCTGCTCCATCAGCCGGATATTGCCGGGAACCCCTACCGACAGCCCGCCCATCACGGCATCGCGGAAACCCATGGGTTTTCCGTCCGGCCCCATGAAGCGATCCGGCGTGGCGGCCGAAGGAGCGGTCTCGCGCCCGTCGATCGTGTCGATCGTGCCCTGCTTGCCGTCGTGGTAGACGAGGAACCCGCCACCACCGATCCCGCTGGATTGCGGTTCGACCACGCCCAGCGCCAGCATCATGGCCATCGCAGCGTCGGCGGCACTTCCGCCCGCACGCAGCGTCTGCTGCCCGGCGGCACTGGCGCGCGGATCGGCCGACGACACCACGCCGCCCTCTGCAATCGCCGCGGCGGGAATGAAAAACAGGAAAAGGACCAGCAGCGCGCGTTTGAACATGGCGCGGATACTAGTCGGCTTTACCCGGGCAGCAAGCGCTAAGCTGCGCGCGGGCCTCGTAATCCCGGAAGCCTGATTTCTCCCCGCCATGCGCGTTCATGGAAGAAGAAGGCAACGGCATTGATGCACGGCTCGATCAGCGCGATCCCGCCAGCGATTGATGCGGAACCCGTCATCACATAAGCCACGCTGAACCCGATGGTCAGGTGGATCGAGAGATAGGTCAGCGTTTTCAGATAGTCGGTTGGCATCGGATCGTTCCTCCGATGCCTATATGCGAATCGTTCGCAACAATTACCAGCGCATCGTTAGTGTCTGTGTGATCGACCTGATCGATCAATCGATACCGACTGCGTCGTTCAGCCTGTCAAAGCCGTCCCGCACCAGCAACTTTCTCAATCCCGTGGCAATGCGATGCGCCAGACCCGGCCCTTCGTACACAAGCGCCGAATAAAGCTGCACCAGCTGCGCGCCCGCCCGGATACGTTGATAGGCATCGTCCGCATCGGCGACTCCGCCGGCGGAGATCAGCGGCAATGCCCCGCCCGATGCCTTCCGGAAATCCCGGAGCCGCTGACGTGCGAGCGGCGCGAGCGGACGCCCGGACAACCCGCCGCTTTCGCCCGCATAGGCCGATTCAAGCGGGGGCCGCGAGATCGTGGTGTTGGCGACGATCAGGGCATCCACGCCGCGGTCGATCGCCACGCGGCAGATATCATCGATATCCGCCGGCTCCAGATCAGGCGCGACCTTCAGGAAAAGAGGCGGACCGTCGGCCACCCGCGCCGCGGCCACGGCCTGCAGCAGTGCATCGAGCGCGCCTCGATCCTGCAGCGCGCGCAGCCCCGGCGTGTTGGGTGACGAAATATTGACGGTCAGATAATCGGCGACATCGGTCATCGCGCGGACGCCGGTCGCATAGTCGGCGATACGATCGACGGCGTCCTTGTTGGCGCCGATATTGACGCCGATGATGCCCGGCCGCCGCCGCGCCCTTGCCAGGCGCTCATGCGCCGCCGCCTGCCCGCCATTGTTGAAGCCCATGCGGTTGATGACCGCGCCGTCCTCCGTCAGCCTGAACAGGCGCGGCTTGGGGTTCCCCGCCTGCGGCAATGGTGTCAGCGTGCCGACCTCGACAAAGCCGAAGCCCAGGCCGAGCATGGCGTGCGGTACCTCCCCATCCTTGTCGAATCCCGCCGCCAGGCCCACCGGATTGGGGAATTCCAGTCCCGCCAGCCGCGTCGCCAACATGGGATCGGGCATTGGCGGCACGACGGGCGGCACCAGTTTCAGCGCGGCAATGGTCAGGCGGTGTGCCCGCTCGGCATCCAGGCGGTGGATCAAAGGGCGCAAAATAGGGAAGAACGACATGATCGCGCCTATGGCAGCGGTGGAACAAAGGGTCAAAACCCGTGACATGCCGCTGCGCAATAATTTTTCCGCCCGACGCGGGAAATGTCGAATCCATCCAATACGACTCACTCGCAGACGCAATAAACGGGCTTTGCGACCCGAAGGGCTCCCGAACAGGGGGTTCTTTAACTACGGCCTGACCGGCTTGCCGGTCAGGCCGCTTTTCTTTGTCGCAAAGCCGCGCTATCGGCCGCTCAACATGCTTAAAAGAACGGGCGCAGAGCGATGGGAGCGATATCACTCGACTATGCCGCTCCGGCGGACGACCTGAAGGAATTCATTTCCGTCTTTTATGAATTCAAGGCGGACGTTCCCGTCTTTGAAGACCTGGAACGTGCCGATCTCGCCCAGTTCCGCTTCAAGCTGTCGGAAGGCGGAGGCGAATACAGCTTCGCGGACGGGCACAAGCAGCCGGCCCCCGACATCCAGATCGTCGGTCCGACCACGGGCATGACCCATGTACGCGTCGATGGCCCCGTCCATGTTTTCGGCGTCGGTCTTTTGCCGGCAGGCTGGGCCGCGCTGATGGGGTTCGAAGCGTCGACCGTGCTCAATCGCGTGCTCGACGCCACCGACCTGTTCGGGAAATCGCTCCACCAGATCGCGGATCAGCTGCGGGCGGCGGAAACGCTCGATCAGCGCGTTGCAATCGGCAATGCCTTGGCGCGGGAACTGACGACGAACGCCCGCGAGCTCCCGTTCTGGTTCACCCGCACGGTCGACAAATGGCTGGCGAGCGCGCTTTCGCCGGAAGTCACCGATCTGGTCAGCGAAATGGGCCTGTCGCGCCGTCAGGTCGAACGCTATTGCAAGCGCTTCTACGGGGCGCCGCCCAAGGTGCTTGCCCGCAAATATCGCGCGCTGCGGGCCGCCGTTGCGCTGGCGAAGGGTGAAAGCGACCTCAGCAGCCTGCTTGAGGAAGGATTTTACGACCAGTCGCATTTCATTCGCGAGATCAAGCAGTTCACCGGCATCACGCCCAAGAAGATTGCCGATGACCTGCCGACTCTGGCGCGCCTGACGCTGAAACGGAGCGACCTTGCGGGGCAGGTCGGGCCGTTGGTGACCGATACCTGAGAGATTTTCCGGCAAAGGCGCTTGACGCGGCCCCTTCGCCGTACCAAATGCAATCAGACTGATTTAATCTTATTTCGAGGATTCGTTGCGTCTTTCCAGCCTTGCCGACTACGCCGTGGTCATCATGTCCGCCGCCGCGCGGCATGCGGGCGATGCGCGCCTCTCGGCGACCCTGCTGGCCGAAGAGACCGCCATTCCACTGCCCACCACCCAGAAACTGATGGGCAGGCTGGCGGCCGCAGGGCTGTTCAGCTCGGCCCGCGGCACCGGCGGCGGCTTCGTGCTCGCCCGCCCGGCGCATGCGATCAGCTTGGCCGACATCATCGAAGCCGTCGAAGGGCCGATCGCCCTTACGGCCTGTGTCGAGGAAGGCAAGCATGATTGCGCGCTGGAGCAGGGCGGCTGCCGGATGAAGCCGCATTGGGGCGCAGTCAACGGCGCGGTGCGCGGCGCACTTTCGGGCGTCACGCTCGAAAGCCTCGCAGGAGTAGCGTCATGAGTACCCGTAACGCCGAGGCGATGGCCGCCGCCGAGAAGCTTTCCACCTATGAATGGGGCTTCACCAGCGACGTGGAGCAGGAATTCGCGCCCAAGGGGCTGAGCGAGGACACCATCCGCTTCATCTCCGCCAAGAAGGGCGAGCCGGAATGGATGCTCGAATGGCGGCTGAAGGCGTATCGCGCATGGCTCACAATGGAAGAGGTCAGCTGGGCCAAGCTCGACATCCCGGAGATCGATTTCCAGGACGCCTATTATTACGCCGAACCCAAGGCGAAGGAGAAATTGGGCAGCCTCGACGAGGTCGACCCTGAAATCCTGCGCGTTTACGAAAAACTGGGTATCCCGATCGAAGAGCAAAAGGTGCTCGCAGGGGTTGAGGGCGCGCGCAAGGTCGCGGTGGATGCCGTGTTCGATAGTGTCAGCGTGGCCACCACCTTCCGCAAGGAGCTGGAGGCGGCAGGCGTCATCTTCCGTTCGATCAGCGAGGCGATCCGCGAATATCCCGATCTGGTTCGCAAATATCTCGGCAGTGTGGTGCCGCAGCGCGACAATTACTTCGCCTGCCTGAACAGCGCAGTCTTCTCCGACGGCACCTTCGTCTATGTGCCCGAGGGCGTACGCTGCCCGATGGAGCTTTCCACCTATTTCCGGATCAATGCAGAAAATACCGGCCAGTTCGAGCGCACGCTGATCATCGCCGACAAGGGCAGCTACGTCTCCTATCTCGAAGGCTGCACCGCGCCGATGCGCGACGAGAACCAGCTGCACGCAGCAGTGGTGGAACTGGTCGCGCTGGACGATGCCGAGATCAAATATTCGACCGTGCAGAACTGGTATCCCGGCGATGCCGAGGGCAAGGGCGGCATTTATAATTTCGTCACCAAGCGGGCGATGTGCGCGGGCAGGAACAGCAAGGTCAGCTGGACTCAGGTCGAAACCGGCAGCGCGATCACCTGGAAATATCCCAGCTGCATCCTGAAAGGTGATGGATCGGTTGGCGAATTCTATTCGGTCGCGGTCACCAACAACCATCAGCAGGCCGATACAGGCACCAAGATGCTGCATATTGGCAAGAACACCCGCTCGACCATCGTCTCAAAGGGCATCTCGGCGGGCAAGTCGAACAACACCTATCGCGGGCTGGTGCGCGTGAACGCGGGCGCGGAGGGCGTGCGCAATTTCACCCAGTGCGACAGCCTGCTGCTGGGTGACGAGTGCGGGGCGCATACCGTGCCCTATATCGAGGTGAAGAACCCCTCGGCACAGATCGAGCATGAGGCGACGACCAGCAAGATCAGCGACGACCAGCTCTTCTACGCGATGCAGCGCGGGCTGGACCAGGAAAGCGCGGTGGCGTTGATCGTCAACGGCTTTGCCAAGGAAGTACTGCAGCAGCTGCCGATGGAATTCGCGGTCGAGGCGCAGAAGCTGCTGGGGATCAGCCTTGAGGGGAGCGTGGGGTGACCAGGGAGCCGGCGCTTATGTGCGTTGCGGTAATCTTTAGTGGTTGCCAAGAAAACGTTGCCGCCAAGGCTATTCGGGCAACGCAGGATTGTGTGGCCGCTCAAGCTACTGTCGGGACACACGTTTCTGCTTCAGAGGCGCATGGTATTCTTGGCCGATGCAAGTCTGAGATGGACGCTTGGGGTTTGACTTCGACCGAACGAGCTTATGGCAAGCCTCTCGATCGTTCAGATAAAAATATGATGGAAGAGCAGGCTGCCCGACGGAAAGCCGTCGAAGACTTATTGTTCTTTCAATTGACGGAAAAAATTTCCCAAAATTCTGTAGGTTCTGATGTTAAATATTGAAAATCTCTACGCCGAAGTCGATGGCAAGCCGATCCTCAAGGGCCTGACGCTTTCGCTCAATCCGGGTGAGATCCACGCGATCATGGGTCCCAACGGCGCGGGCAAGTCGACACTTGCCTATGTGCTGGGCGGGCGAGCGGGTTATGACGTGACCGAGGGTTCGGCGACCTTCGACGGTGCCGACCTGCTCGACATGGAACCGCATGCCCGCGCCGCCGCCGGGCTGTTCCTGGGTTTCCAGTATCCGGTCGAAATCCCCGGCGTGTCCAACGTGCAGTTCCTGCGCGAGGCACTCAACGCCCAGCGCAAGGGGCGTGGCGAAGAGCCTCTTTCGGGCGGCGATTTCCTGCGGCTCGCGCGCGCACAGGCCGATGCGCTGGGGCTCGACATGGAGATGCTGAAGCGGCCGGTGAACGTCGGCTTTTCGGGCGGTGAGAAAAAGCGCAACGAGATGGTGCAGATGGGGATCATCGATCCGAAGCTCGCCATTCTCGACGAAACCGACAGCGGCCTCGATATCGATGCGCTGCGTGTCGTCGGCGACGGCATCAACCGGATCATGCGCAAGCCCGACAAGGCGGTGCTGCTGATCACCCACTATCAGCGGCTGCTCGACTATGTGAAGCCGGACTTCGTGCATGTGCTGGCCGCTGGCCGCATCGTCCGCTCGGGCGGAGCGGAGCTGGCGCACGAGCTGGAACGCGAAGGCTATGGAGCGATCGCGGCGTGAACGCGCTTACCCTTCCTACCCGCAAGGACGAAGCCTGGCGCTACAGCGACGTTGACGCTGTCGCCCACATCTGGCCGACCCCGCCTGCCGAAACGATCGACGTGGCCGCTGGGGAGGCCGTCACGCGCCTCATATTGCAGCAGGCGGGTGCCGAGGCGGTGGTGGTGCAGGATTATGCGATCACCCTCGCGCCCGGCGCGCGGTGCGATTTCTTCGTGCTCAATACCGGCGGCAAGCTGGGCCGCATCGCAATCGACGTGACGCTGCATGAAGGTGCGCATTTCGAGCTTGGCGGCGCGATCCTTGGCGGCGGCGCGCAGACGCTGGAGATCGTCACCACCCTCCGCCATGTCGAGCCCAATGCGACCAGTAACCAGACGGTCCGCTCCGTCCTCGCCGGTCGCGCGACGGGCAATTATCTGGGCAAGGTGATGGTCGCACGCGATGCGCAGAAGACCGACGCCAGCCAGTCGGTGAAGGCGATGCTGCTCGATCGCACCGCGACCGCCAACGCCAAGCCCGAGCTGGAGATCTTCGCGGACGACGTGAAGTGCGCCCACGGTGCCGCGATCGGCGAACTGGATCAGCAGGGCCTGTTCTACCTGATGAGCCGCGGCCTGCCCCCCGCTGAGGCAAAAGCGCTCATGCTGCGCGCCTTTATCGCCGGCGCATTCGAGGCCGTCGCGGACGACGCCGAACGCGAACAGATCGAAACGGCGGCAATCGCAGCGCTGGAGAAGATGCTGTGACCGTGCTCGCCGCCACGCGCCCGCTCGACCTGGTCGCCGATTTCCCGGCGATTCCGGCCGGCTGGGCCTATCTGGATACCGCCGCGACAGCGCAGAAGCCGCGTCCGGTGATCGAGGCGATCACCCGCGCATATGACACGACCTATGCGACGGTGCATCGCGGCGTCTATCAACGCTCGGCGGACATGACGATCGCCTATGAGGCCGCCCGCCGCCGCATCGCGCAATTCATCAATGCGGGTTCGCCCGACGAGATCGTCTTCGTGCGAGGCGCGACCGAGGGTATCAATCTTGTCGCCCAGACATGGGGCCTTGCTCATCTGAAGCCAGGCGACCGCATCCTGCTTTCGACGCTGGAGCATCATTCCAACATCGTGCCGTGGCAGCTAATCGCGGAGCGCACCGGCATTGCCATCGACGTCGTGCCGCTCACCGCCGACGGCCGGATCGATCTCGACGCGGCCGAAGCGATGCTGACCGAGCGGCACAAGCTGGTCGCGCTTGCCCATGTGTCCAACGTGCTTGGCTCTGTCCTTGACGTGCGTCGGGCTGCTGAGCTTGCCCATGGGGTCGGCGCGAAGCTGCTGCTCGACGGTTGCCAGGCGATCCCGCGCATGCCCGTCGACGTGGCGGCGCTCGATTGCGATTTCTACGTCTTCTCCGGCCACAAGCTCTACGGGCCGACCGGCATTGGCGTGCTGTGGGCACGGGGCGAGATCCTCGACTCGATGCCGCCCTGGCAGGGCGGCGGGGCGATGATCGACCGGGTGAGCTTCAAGCGGACGACCTATGCACCGCCGCCCGCACGCTTCGAGGCAGGGACACCGCATATCGTCGGCGCGCTGGGGCTGCATGCGGCGATCGACTATGTCGAGGCGATCGGGCTCGATGCCATTGCCGAGCATGAGACGGCGCTGGTGACGCTGGCTCGCGATAGCCTGTCGCAGATCAACAGTCTTCGCCTGTTCGGGCCGGAGGACAGCGCCGGCATCGTCAGTTTTGCGATCGACGGGGTTCATCCGCACGATATCGGCACCATATTGGACGAAGCGGGCGTCGCCATCCGCGCCGGGCACCATTGCGCGCAGCCGCTGATGGCGCATCTGGGCGTGGACGCGACGGCGCGGGCGAGCTTCGGCGTCTATAACGGGGCAAGCGATGTCGACGCACTGGTGCGCGGCATCGAACGAGTAACGAGAATTTTCGCATGAGTGACGAAGGCAAGATCGCGGTGGAAGAAGTGGAAGGCGTGGAGCGCCCGGCCCGTGCGCGGGTCGAGGACGCACCCGTCGAGACTTTCGAGCGCAAGCGGGACTATCTGGCGGGCTTTCTTGCCCAGAAACCAACTGGCGTGCCCGCGGGCGAGCCGGGCGGTGAGGTCTATGACGGGATCATCGCGGCGCTCAAGGAAATCTATGATCCGGAAATTCCGGTGAATATCTATGACCTTGGCCTGATCTATGGGGTCGAGGTGACGGATGACGGTCATGCCGTCGTCACCATGACGCTGACGACACCGCATTGCCCCGTCGCCGAATCCATGCCGGCGGAGGTCGAGCTTCGCGTCGGATCGGTGCCGGGGGTTGGCGTTGCCGACGTCAACCTGGTCTGGGATCCGCCCTGGGACCCGCAGAAGATGTCGGACGAGGCCAAGCTGGAACTGGGAATGCTATGAGCACGACCACCCGCACCCGCCCCGCCGCGCTTACGCTCACCCCGGCAGCGGAAGAACGCATCGCGGAATTGATGGCGAAGGCGCCGAAGGGCGCGATCGGCGTAAAGCTCTCGACGCCGCGGCGCGGCTGTTCCGGCCTTGCCTATTCGGTCGACTATGTGACCGAAGCGAATGCGTTCGACGAGAAGATCGAGACGCCCGGCGGCCTGTTCTTCGTCGATGGCGCTTCGGTGTTGTACCTGATCGGATCGACGATGGATTGGGTGGAGGATGACTTCACCGCCGGCTTCGTCTTCAACAACCCCAATGCCAAGGGAAGCTGCGGCTGCGGGGAAAGCTTTACCGTCTAGCCATTTTCGGGGTGGCGGCGCGGGGACGCCGCCGCTAAGCCCGCCCGCGAAATGACGGGCACGCTTTCCCATATCCGCAACTGGGTCTTCGACCTCGACAACACGCTGTATCCGGCGTCGGCCGACCTGTTCGGGCTGATCGACGTGCGGATGAAGGCGTTCATCCAGAACCTGCTGGGCGTCGACGGTGACGAAGCATACCGCATCCAGAAGGGATTTTTCCACGAACATGGCACGACGCTTGCCGGATTGATGGCCAATCATAAGGTCGATCCCCACACCTTCCTGAGCTATGTCCATGATGTCGAAATGGACGCGCTGGCCCAGGATCGGCGATTGGTCGAGGCTGTGGCGAAGCTGCCGGGCCGCAAGCTGATCTTCACCAATGGCGACGGCAGCTATGCCGACCGCGTGCTTGAAAAGCTGGGGCTGGGCAAGAGTTTCGAGGCGATCCACGACATCCACGCCTGCGCTTATGTGCCGAAGCCCAATCCGCTGGCTTATGAGGCGATGTGCGCCGCGTTCGCCATTGACCCCACGGAATCCCTGTTCGTCGAGGATATGGCTCGCAACCTGAAACCCGCCAAGGCGATCGGCATGACGACTGTCTGGGTGAACAACGGTTCGGAGCAGGGCCCGTTGGACGCAAACAGGGATTATATCGACATCGAGATCGCCGACGTCGGCGAATGGCTTCACGAAATCAGCGGAGGAATGACAGCGTGACCTTGCAGAACAGCATCGAGGCAGCCTGGGAAGATCGCGACAACCTGTCGGCATCAACGACAGGTGCCGTGCGTGACGCCGTCGATCAGGCGATCGCGCTGCTCGACAGCGGTGAGGCACGCGTGGCGGAGCCGGTAGGGGACGGCTGGCAGGTCAACCAGTGGCTGAAGAAGGCGGTGCTGCTGTCCTTCCGCCTGAACGACATGGAGATGATCTCCGGCGGGCCCGGCGACGCAAACTGGTGGGACAAGGTGCCGTCGAAATTCGTCGGCTGGGGTCCAGAGCAATTCCGCAGCGCCGGTTTCCGCGCGGTGCCCGGCAGCATCGTCCGCCGCGGCGCGCATATCGGCAAGGGCGCGGTGCTGATGCCGAGCTTCGTCAACATCGGCGCACATGTCGGCGAGGGGACGATGGTCGACACCTGGGCGACGGTCGGCAGCTGTGCCCAGATCGGCCGCAACGTCCACTTGTCGGGCGGCGCGGGGATCGGCGGCGTGCTCGAACCGCTGCAGGCCGGGCCAGTGGTGATCGAGGACGGCGCTTTCATCGGCGCGCGGGCCGAAGTTGCCGAGGGTGTGATCGTGGGCGCGGGCGCGGTACTGTCGATGGGCGTCTATCTGGGTGCCTCGACCAAGATCGTCGATCGCGCGACGGGCGAGGTCTTCATCGGCAAGGTGCCGCCCTATTCGGTGGTGGTCCCCGGCACGCTTCCGGGCAAGCCTCTGCCGGACGGAACACCGGGGCCGTCGCTCTACTGCGCCGTGATCGTGAAGCGGGTAGATGCCCAGACGCGGGCGAAGACCGGTATCAACGAGCTGCTGCGGGATTAGGGGCGATATCGCCGCGGTGGCATGGTTAATAATCCGCACACCAGGAATTTGGGTTATCAGTCAGCAAGAAGGCCGATAGTCTGTCCGCGGAACACCGAATGAACCGGGGCGAGTCCCCGATCAGCGGGAGAGGCTCCATGGACATCAACTATCTGCTGGCACGTGAACAGATCGAACTGTTCAATGCCACCAAGGCCGACGATCCACGGGCGAAAGAGGTCCATCTGGGCCTGGCGCATCTCTATCGCCGACAGCGTGAGGGGATGCGCATACGGCCTTCAACCATGAATGTGATTACGGAACGCCCAGTCATCCCCGCCTAGGCGATCATCCGTTTCAGCGTTTCGATCCGGTCCGCTTCGGCCGCCGGCTTGTCGGTCCTGATCCGGGAAATACGGGGAAACCGCATCGCGACGCCTGATTTGTGCCGCTTCGATTCGTGGATCGAATCGAAGGCGACTTCGAGGACAAGCGTCTTTTCCACCTCACGCACCGGGCCGAAGCGGGCGACGGTGTGCTGGCGGACGAAGCGGTCGAGCCATTTCAGTTCCTCGTCGGTGAAGCCGAAATAGGCCTTGCCGACGGGCAGAAGCTCTCCCGCATCCGTCCAGCAACCGAAAGTGTAGTCGGAATAGAAGCTGCTTCGCTTTCCCGATCCGCGCTGGGCATACATCATCACGCAATCGGCGATCAGCGGATCACGTTTCCATTTGTACCAAAGCCCGGTGCGACGCCCCGCGACATAGGTGCTGTCGCGCCGCTTCAGCATCACGCCCTCGATCGCGGCGTCGCGCGTACCGGCTCGAATCTCCGACAAGGCATCGAAGCTGGCGGCTGGGATCAGCGCCGACAGATCGAACCGTTCGGGATCGAGTCGAGGGACGAACGCTTCCAGTCGCGCCCGGCGCTCCGCCCAGGGGAGCGCCCGTAAATCCTCCGCCCCATCGAACAGAATGTCGTAGAGGCGGACGAATGCCGGATAGTCCGCCAGCATTTTCGGCGAGACGATCTTGCGCCCCAGCCGCTGCTGAAGCGCGTTGAAGCTGGCCGCATCCTGCTGGACATCGCCCTTTACCAGCAGTTCGCCGTCGACCACGCCATCCACATCGAATGCAGCCGCAATTTCGGGGAAAGCGGCGCTGATCTCATCGCCTGTCCGGCTGTAGAGCCGCGTCTGCCCGGCCACACGGACGATCTGGACGCGGATGCCGTCCCATTTCCATTCGGCGGCATAGTCGGCCATGTCGACTTGCGCGTCTTCGAGCGGGTGGGCCAGCATGAACGGTCTGAAGACCGGCACATCGGCGGCAGTCGGTTGGTCCCCGCGCCCCTCCGCCCAGTCGAACAACGCCGTGTAAGGCGGGCTGAGACCATGCCACACTTCTTCCACCGCCTCGACATCCAGGCCAAAGGCCAAGGCAAGCGCCGTTTTGGCCAGCCGAGCGGACACGCCCGCCCTGAGACCGCCGGTCGCCAATTTCAGCAGGGCATAGCGTTGCTCGGGGTCGAGCCGATCCAGCATGTCGGCAAGTGCAGCCGGTGCTTCCGACCGGGACAGCGAACCCAGGCGATCGACGATCGACGAAAGGCGGGGATCGTCAGCGCCCGTTACCCGCGATTGCGGCCACAGCAGCGCGATCGTCTCCGCGGTGTCGCCGACATAGTCGCGACTCATCCGGAAAAGCACGGGATCGACCCGTTCCTCGATCAATCCGCGGATGAGGGCGGGTTTCACCGCGGGAAGATTGAGGTCGCCCGTCAGCACCGCAATCGCCCAGCCACGATCCGGATCGGGCGTGTCGCGCAGATAATCGCCGATCAGCTTCAGCTTCGCGTTGCGCGACCGTGTATAGACAAGCGAATCGAGCAGGCGGGAAAAGGCCTTCATGCGGACCGGACCACATAGATCGTGAAGCGACGGCTGCTCGCAATCGCGCTGGCGATCCTGCTTCCGCTCATCCTGATCGCCGGATTCGGCTGGCGGGAGGCGCAGCGCGATCCCATCGTTCGTCGTGCAAGCATCGCCCTGCCCGACTGGCCCGACGGCGCCCGGCCGGTCACCTTGTTGCTGATGTCGGACATGCATGTCTCATGGCCCAGCATGCCCCCGTCCCGGCTGGAGCGAATCGTCACCCGTCTCAATCAATTGCATCCTGACGCGATTCTGATCGCGGGCGACATGGTGAGCGAGCAGTTGCTGGGGATGAAAGTGGAAACGCCCGAGTCGATCGCCCCGCTCGGCAAATTGCGCGCGCCACTGGGTGTCTATGCCGTGCTGGGCAATCATGACCATATGCGCGGCGTCGCGCCGATCCGCCGCGCGCTTCGCCGCACCTCCATCCGCCTGCTCGAGAATGAAGCAGTGCGAGTAGGGCCTGTCACCCTCGGCGGCATGGACGATCCCGTGACCGACCATGCCGACATCGAAGGGACGGCATGGCGCATGGCCGAAATGGGCGGGCCGCAGATCGTGCTCGCCCACGGCACTTCGCCATTCGACTGGCTGCCGAAAGAAGTGACGCTGATGCTGGCCGGTCATACCCATTGCGGGCAGATCCGGCCGATCAGGCGGGAACCCTGCGGCATCGTGCGCAAACCTGGGCGGACGATGATCGTGGGCGCGGGGATCAGCACCAGCATCCTGCCGCTGCGCTTCGGCGCACCGCCGGACGTGTGGCTGATCACCGTCGGCCCCGGAGTACAGGCGCGCTAGACTCAGCCCGTGCGGCTGGCTTCGAACAGGAACCAAGCGCGTTCTTCCGCCTGGTCGGTCCACTCGTCGAGGATACCGCTGGTCGCATTGTCCTTCGCCTCGTCGACGATGTCCTTTGCCTCGCGAAGCGATTCGACAAGGCGCAGATTGTCCTCGCGCAGTTCGCTGAGCATCGCGGAGGGCGCGACATATTCAGCGTCATTGTCCTTCACCCGCTGGCGGCGGGCAATGTCGCCGATCGAACGAAGCGTCGTGTTACCGGTTTTGCGCACGCGTTCGGCGATGGCATCGGTGCTCGCCAGTATCTGCGCCGCCTGATCGTCGAGCAGCAGATGGTAGTCGCGGAAATGCGGCCCGGACACATGCCAGTGAAAATTCTTGGTCTTGATATAAAGGGCGTAGCTGTCCGCCAATATGCCGTTCAGCGCGTCCGCCACAGTGCGTGTCGCGTTGTTGCCCAGGTCGGTTGGGGTCTTCAGCTTTTCCTTACCGGCTTTCGCCATTGGTCGCCTCCTGTCATGTGGTCGCTCACAATAACAATTCAGATGCGGAAAAGTCGCAGCCTTTCTGACGGCGGACAAAGGATTGTTTCGATCACGATGATCGATCGATTGGTTAGCCGCCCTTGACAATCACCCCTCATTCGCGCAATTGCCCGCCCCTGATTGAAGCGGCGGCGACGCCGCTTTCATTTTTTCGGACAGTAGCAAAAGGTTTCGGGTCATGGCCAAGCCGACCACCGTCAAGATCAAGCTCGTGAGTTCGGCCGATACCGGATTCTTCTATGTCACCAAGAAGAACCCGCGCACGCAGACCGAAAAGCTGAGCTTCCGCAAATATGATCCCGTCGCGCGCAAGCACGTGGATTTCAAGGAAGCGAAGATCAAGTAACGCTCAGACGAGCGCGCCGACCGCTTCGATGAAGCGGATCACCGAGATCGGTTTCGACACATAGCCTTCGGCTCCGGCGGCGCGGATTCGTTCCTCGTCGCCTTTCGCCGCATAGGCGGTCACCACCATAATCGGAATCCGGCCGAGCGTTTCGTCTCCCTTGATCTGCTCGATCAGGTCGAGGCCGCTGACATGGGGCAGCTGGATGTCCATGATGACCAGGTCAGGCCCGAAATCGCGAGCGCGATCGACGGCTTCCCGCCCGTCGCGCACCGGCTCCGCCACATAGTCATGGGCGCGCAGCAGGTCGCAGAAAAGTTTCAGATTGAGTTCGTTGTCCTCGACAACGAGCACCCTTTTTGCCACGCAAGCGCCTCTATGATCCGATCGGCTATTCTCTAGGCGATGCGCAGGCCCGAGACAAATCAGGAAGACGCGACCGCCCTGGCGCTGTCGGCGCTGGTCTGGGTGCTGTCGGACGGTGCGCGGGCGGACAGGCTGCTGGCGCTGACCGGATTGTCGCCGGACGATCTGCGCGCGCGTGCCGGGCAGCCCGCGCTGCTGGCGGCCGTGCTGGGCTTTCTCGAATCGCATGAGCCGGACCTGATCGCCTGTGCCGAGGCGCTCGACATCCCGCCACCAACATTGATCGACGCACGAACGAGGCTTGAAGCATGAACCGACCGCTGCTGGTCACTGACTGCGACGAAGTGCTGCTGCACATGGTCGTCCATTTCGGCGCTTGGCTGGATGAGGCGCACGACATCGAATTCACGCCCGACGGCGGCGATTTCTCGCGCGCGATGCGGCGGCGGAGCGAAACGTCGCACATGCCGTTCGACGAGATGCGCGAACTGCTCGACAGCTTTTTCCTGAACGAGATGCACCGGCAGACGCTGGTGCCGCATGCCCGCGAATCGCTGGCCGAGATTGCCCAGGTGGCGAACATCGTCATCCTGACCAATGTCGGCGAACATTGTCAGGCGCACCGGGTCAAACAGCTCGGATCGCTTGGCATCCATTACCGGGTCGTCTGCAACCAGGGGGGCAAGGGCGCGCCTGTCCGCCGTCTGGTCGATGAATTCTCGCCTTCCGTCACCGTCTTCGTCGACGATTTGGAACGCCATCACGAATCGGTTGCCGAGCATGTGCCGGAATCATTCCGGCTGCATATGATCGCGGAGCCGAACATCGCGCGCATCGTCGCCCCGGCGCCCCACGCCCATGCCCGCATCGATGATTGGCGCGACGCGAAGCCGTGGATAATGGCGCGGTTCGGCGTGGAAGCCCTCAGCGGGGCTTGACCCGGCGCGTCCATGGGTGCTTGACGACAAGCCATGTCGATCGACCAGAAGCTCACGGAGCTTGGCCTCACCCTGCCACCCGCGGCAGCGCCCGTCGCAACCTATGTGCCGACCGTCGAGGTGGGTGGAATGCTCTACATTTCGGGGCAGCTTCCCTTCCGCAAGGGCGACCTGATGGCGGGCCGTCTGGGCGAAGATGTCGACATCGAATTCGGACGCGAAGCGGCGGAAGCCTGCGGCCTGATGCTGATTGCCCAGATGAAGCGGTCGCTCGGGTCGCTCGATCGGGTCGAGAAGATCGTGAAGCTGACCGTGTTCGTGAACAGCGATCCCCGATTCACCGAACAGCCCAAGGTGGCCGACGGCGCATCGCAGCTGATGGGTGCCGTGTTCGGCGAAGCCGGGCATCATTCACGCAGCGCGGTGGGAGTGCCGGTGCTGCCGCGCGGCGCGGCCGTCGAGATCGATGCGATCGTCGCGGTCCGGCCTGCCTGATCGTTCGAACCCATGTCGGCTGACTGGACGCCGATGACCAGCATCACAGCGAGGGTCGCGAACGGCATTTCCTCATTCGATGCCGATGAATGGGATGCCTGCGCGGGAACCGCCAATCCCTTCGTCAGCCATGCCTTTTTATCGGCGCTCGAACGATCGGGCAGCGCGACGGCCGAACAGGGCTGGCAGCCGCTTCCGATCGCGATCGACGGCGCGGACGGGCGATTGGCAGGCGTGCTGCCCGCCTATGCGAAAAGCCACAGCCAGGGCGAATATGTGTTCGATCATGGCTGGGCGGATGCGTTCCAGCAGGCGGGTGGGCAATATTATCCCAAGCTGCAGATCGCCGTTCCATTCTCTCCGGTACCGGGGCCGCGCCTGCTGATGCGCGACCCGGCGGTTGCGCCGGCGCTGATCGCGGCGGTTGAGGCGGTCGTCGCCCAGCATGACCTGTCTTCCGCTCACGCCACCTTCATAGCGCCGGAACAGGTGCCGATGTTCGAGGCGGCGGGGTGGCTGATCCGCACCGACAGCCAGTTCCATTGGACGAACGAGGGCTATGCCGATTTCGACGCTTTCCTGGGGGCACTCGCCTCACGCAAGCGCAAGACGATCCGGAAGGAACGAGCCGCAGCGGTCGAGGGACTGGAGATCGAGCACCTTAGCGGAAGCGCGATCACCGAGGCGCATTGGGACGCCTTCTGGCGATTCTACCAGGATACGGGCGCCCGCAAATGGGGACGCCCGTATCTGACCCGCAGCTTCTTCTCGATGATCGGCGAGACGATGGCGGACAAGCTGCTGCTGATCTTCGCGCGACGAGACGGTCACCCGATTGCCGGCGCGCTGAACATGATCGGCGAAGACACGCTCTACGGACGCTATTGGGGGGCGGTGGAGGACGTTCCGTTCCTCCATTTCGAGATCTGCTATTATCAGGCGATCGATGCTGCGATTGCGCGCGGTCTTCTGCATGTCGAGGCTGGCGCGCAGGGCGGGCATAAGCTTGCGCGCGGCTATGCGCCAGTGACCACCTGGTCAGCGCATCATATCGCCAACCCAGGCTTTCGCCGTGCAGTCGCCGATTTTCTCGAGGCCGAACGGCGGGCGGTGGCGCAAGACATCGAGCGACTGGATGAAATGACGCCGTTCCGCAAGGACGGGTAGGGCAATATGCGCATAATCGGGTCGGTGCTCCGGGCTTGACCCGGAGCCTATGTCGGATGCGTCGAGACTGCCGTCGATATAGGCTCCTGCGTTCACAGGCGCATCAGTCCGGATTTCTCTAGGCCGGACGGGGCTCGATCGGCAGATTGTCGATCAGCCTCGTGCCGCCGATCCGCGCGGCCGCCAGCAGCCGCGCGGGCCGTGTGACGTCATCCACCGGCATCAGCGTTTCCGCATCGCGCAGTTCGATATAGTCGATTGGCCCGAATCCGGCTTTTTCCAGGGCACTCCATGCACGGGTGATCGCATTCGCCGCGTCTTCGCCAGCTCCGATGGCCGTTGCGGCATCCCCCAGGGCACGGGGCAGGGCGCGCGCCGCTGCCCGCTGCGCGTCATCGAGATAGGCGTTGCGGGATGACAGGGCGAGCCCATCCTCGTCCCGCTGCGTTGCGACGCCGACGATCTCGATCCCCAGATCTAGGTCGCGCACCATCCGGCGGATGACGGCGAGCTGCTGATAATCCTTTTCGCCGAAGACGGCGATGTCCGGGCGGACCTGGTTGAACAGCTTGGCCACCACCGTCGCGACCCCGTCGAAATGACCGGGCCGGGCGGCTCCATCCAAATCGGCGGTCAGGCCCGATACCGCGATCGAGGTCGCGAAACCTTCGGGGTACATGGTCTCCACTTCGGGCAGCCACAGCAAGTCGCAGCCGCCCTCGACCAGCATCGCCGCATCTTTCGCCGCGCGGCGCGGATAGGCAGCGAGGTCCTCGTTCGGGCCGAATTGCTTCGGATTGACGAAAATCGATGCCACCACATGGTCGGCGCGTTTGCGCGCCTCGGCGATCAGCGCCATGTGACCGGCGTGGAGGGCGCCCATTGTCGGCACCAGCGCAACGGTACCGCCGCGCGCGCGGAACGCCGCCACGGCCTTTCTGAGCTGTTTGATCTGACGGACCGTTTGCACCCGATGAAAGGCTCCGATATGGGCGGGAGGCGTTCTTTACGGGCGCGTGGCGGGCGCGATCAAGAAAATAGGACGCAGGGGCGGCAGATGAGTTCGGGTCGAGCGCACTTCATAGTTTTTGCCAATGAAAAAGGCGGTACCGGCAAGTCGACGACGGCCGTGCACGTCGCGGTGGCGCTTGCGCAGACGGGGCGGCGAGTGGTCGCGCTCGATCTTGACTACCGCCAGCGCACGCTTGCCCGCTATCTTGAGAATCGGTTGGGAACGGCGAAGCGCCGGGGGATCACGCTTCCCCAGCCCAGTTTCCACACCCATGACAGCCAGTCCGAATCAGCATTTGAGGCGGCGCTTGAAGAAGCGGCCGAAGATGCGGATTTCGTCGTCATCGATACGCCGGGGCGCGATGATCCGCTCGCGCGGCTGGCGGCATCGCGCGCCAACACGCTGGTCACGCCGATGAACGACAGCTTCGTCGATTTCGATCTTATCGGGCAGGTCGACCCGGAGAACTTCCAGGTCAGCCGGCCAAGCTTCTATTCCGAACTGATCTGGGACGCGCGCAAGGCACGCGCCAAGGCGGATGGCGTCACCATCGACTGGGTCGTGCTCCGCAACCGCCTGCAGCACATCGAAGCGCGCAACATGCGTCGGGTGGGCGATGCGCTGGGCCAATTGTCAAAACGGGTCGGCTTCCGACTGATCCCCGGACTGGGCGAGCGCGTCATCTATCGCGAACTGTTCCCGAGTGGCCTCACCCTGCTCGACATCGGCCATCTTGGTGACATGGGTATCAGCCATGTTGCAGCGCGGCAGGAATTACGGGAACTGGTGTCAGGCCTTCAGTTGCCGGAAACGGTGCACGCCTGATGTCGAAGCTCGTGCTGCTGGTGGCGCTGGCGTTCATCGGCTGGCTGTGGTGGCAGGGCCGTGGGCGCACGCCCCGCATGCCCTTGTCTGAAGCGCGCGCATTGCTTGATGTCGGGCCGGAAGCGGGCAGCGACGAAATCCGCGCGGCGCACCGCCGGATCATCGCGCGCGTCCACCCTGATGCCGGAGGCACGCCGGAACTTGCGCGACGGACCAATTTGGCGCGTGATTTGTTATTGGCGGAACTGGATCGTCGACCCCCTGCAAACCGCTAAAAGTGGAGTTCCCTTATGACGCATGATTTCCACCCGACGACGCTGCGCGAATATGACATCCGCGGCGTCGTTGGTAAGACGCTGCACGAAGCCGACGCCCGCGCGATCGGCCGTGGTTTCGCCACCTTGCTGCGTCGCGCAGGCGGGACACGCGTCGCGGTGGGCTATGACGGTCGCGAATCGTCGCCACGACTTGAAGTTGCGCTGATCGACGGGCTGAACGAATGCGGCGTGGACGTCGTCCGTGTGGGGCTGGGGCCAACGCCGATGCTCTATTATGCCGAGGCTGTGCTTGAGGTGGACGGCGGCATCATGATCACCGGCAGCCACAACCCGGCCGATTACAACGGTTTCAAGATGGTGTTCCAGCACCGCCCCTTCTTCGGCGAGGATATCCAGACAATCGGCCGCATGGGGCATGAAGGCGACTGGGACGTCGCGGACGAGCGCGGCACTGTCGCCAATTTCGACATTCTCGATCAATATGTCGAACGGCTGACCGCGGGCTATGCGGGCGGCGCGTTCCGCATCGGCTGGGACACCGGCAACGGCGCCGCCGGCCCCGCGATCGAGAAGCTGGTGAAGCTGCTGCCCGGCGAGCACCATCTGCTGTTCACCGACGTCGATGCGACATTCCCCAACCATCATCCCGATCCGACCGAAGAAAAGAATCTGGAGGATTTGCGGGCGCTGGTTGCGGAGAAATCGCTCGATTTCGGGCTTGCCTTTGACGGCGACGGCGACCGGATCGGCGCGATCGATGGTCAGGGCCGGGTGGTCTGGGGCGACCAGCTCCTCTCGATCCTTGCGGCACCCGTGCTGAAGGCGGAACCGGGCGCCACGATCATCGCCGACGTCAAGGCGTCGCAAGCCCTTTACGACCGCATCGCCGAACTGGGTGGCAATCCGCTGATGTGGAAGACCGGCCACAGCCTCATCAAGTCGAAGATGAAGGAAACCGGCGCACCGCTGGCCGGCGAGATGAGCGGTCACATCTTTTTCGCGCATGACTATTACGGCTTCGATGACGCCCTGTACGCGGCGGTGCGGCTGATCGGCGCCGTCCGCATGACAGGCAAGACGCTGGCCCAGTTGAAGGACGAGATGCCGGCGATGGTCAACACGCCGGAGATGCGGTTCCAGGTGGATGAAAGCCGCAAGTTCGCGGTCGTCGACGAAGTGCTCGACCGGCTCGAGGCCGAGGGCGCGAACGTCAATCGCACCGACGGCGCGCGGGTCAACACGCCAGACGGGTGGTGGCTGCTGCGCGCGTCCAACACGCAGGATGTGCTGGTGGCGCGCGCCGAAGCAAGGGATCAGGCGGGGCTCGACCGGCTGATGGCGCAGATCGACGCGCAATTGGCGGCCTCAGGCGTAAAGCGGGGTCCGCAAGCCGGACATTGATTGCAGCTTATGCAATCAAGAAGATGAATTTCGCATTTGCACAAAAATCTGCTGCAGTGCACAAAGAGCGGGCCTTTCGAGGCATCCTCTCCTAAAACTTTCAAAGGCCGGTCCTTCGGGATCGGCCCTTTTTTTAATCATCCTCATCTTCATAGCCGACAAGATCGAGCGCACGCGCCTTGATCTGATGGGTCTGGCACCAGTGAATCAGGGCGTCCTCACGCCCGTGCGTCACCCACACCTCCTTCGGCGCCAGTTCGATCAAGGTCGTGGTGAGTTCATCCCAATCCGCATGATCGGACAGGATCAGCGGCAGCTCGACATTACGCTGCACTGCACGCTGACGGACACGCATCCAGCCGGATGCCATGGCCGTGATCGGGTCGGGCAGCCGCCTGCTCCAGCGGTCGTTGAGCGCGGATGGAGGGGCGATGACGATATGGCCTGCCATCGCCGCCCTGGGCACGCCCGTCGCCGGAACCAGGTCCCCCAGATCAACTCCATGATCAACATAGAGGTCGCACAGCCGCTGCAGCGCGCCATGGATGAAGATCGGCTCTCCATGGCCCATGTCCCGCAATTCGCGAATAAGGCGCTGCGCCTTTCCAAGCGCATAGGCGCCGACGAGCACGCAGCGATCGGGATTGGCATGGAGCGCCGCCAGCAGCTTGTCGATCTCGTCACGCGTTTCGGGATGGTGGAAGACAGGCAGGCCGAAAGTCGCCTCGGTAATGAAGATGTCGCAGGGAACGGGTTCGAAGGGCATGCAGGTCGGGTCCGGCCGCCGCTTGTAGTCGCCCGAAACGACAGCGCGCTCCCCCATGCAATCGAGCACGATCTGGGCCGATCCAAGCACATGCCCGGCAGGAACGAAGCGAACGGCGACGTTGCCGATCGTCAGCGCGTCGCCATAGCCGACAGGTCTACTCCGTTGCGGCCCATAGCGCGTTTCCATGATTGCCAGGGTTTCCGGCGTCGCCCAGACCTCGCCATGCCCGCCGCGCGCATGATCGGCGTGGCCATGGGTGACGAGCGCGCGCGCCTTGGGCTGTGAAGGGTCGATCCACGCGTCAGCCGCGGGGATGTAGATGCCTTCCGGATGAGGCTCGATCCAGGAACCGAGGCGCGCCACAGCGCCTATGTGGGCGTGTTCCCGCCGCTTTCCAATGAGGATGCATGCCGGGTGGCCCACCAGCCGCCCGCGACCGCGGCAAGCAATTTGCTGATGTAGGTCAATGCCATCATGCCCGGCGGCGCGAAACTGCCGCCCATCAGGAACTGGATGGCCATGTCGATCACGAAAAAGGCGACGGCGACCAGGGCGGCCGCCCCCAGCCCATGGGCCAACGTACGCCCCCTTGCGATCAGCCAGCCGAAAACGAAAAATGCCGGAATGCCGACTATGACACCAATCGTCGGCGCCGCATTCACGGCATAGCTTTGATAGAAGGCCGCATCATGACCCGGGGCAATGGCGGCCGAATAAAGGACGATCCACAGCACGGTTGCCAGAACGATCAGGATCAGCGCGGCGAACGCGTAGAGGACGGCCCGAGCGAATAATGTCCCTGTCATGCCGTTTTCCTTGCAGTTTGCCAGTATTGGTACAGCCAGAATAGCGGATCGCAAAGCGACGCGCCTTCGTTTACCCTCTTTCCCGTTCAGAGAATGACGCCGATTCAACCGCCTGAGATCATCTTACCCGACGTGCTGGCCCGCTGGTTTGCCGAGCGTGGATGGTCGCCGCGCCGTCATCAGGCGGACATGATCGGTGCCGCGCGCGCAGGCCGTCATGCGCTGTTGGTCGCACCCACGGGTGCCGGCAAGACGCTTGCCGGATTCCTGCCAAGCCTGATCGACCTGATCGAGCGCCCGGTGGACGGTCTGCACACGCTATACATCTCGCCGTTGAAGGCGCTGGCGGTCGATGTGCAGCGCAACCTGCTGACGCCTATTGCCGAAATGGGCCTCGATATCCGTGTCGAGACGCGCAGCGGCGACACCCCGTCCGACCGCAAGGCGCGGCAGCGCGCCCGGCCGCCGCAGATGCTGCTGACGACGCCGGAATCGCTAAGCCTGCTGCTTTCCTATCCCGACAGCTTCACGCTGTTCGAGGGGCTGAACACCGTCATCATCGATGAAGTCCATGCCTTTGCGACACAAAAGCGCGGCGATCTGCTGAGCCTGTCCCTGTCGCGGCTCCAGGCGATCGCGCCCGGCCTTCGCCGCGTCGCCCTGTCCGCAACGGTTGCCGACCCCGACGGCTATCGGGGCTGGCTGGCCCCCTATGGTGACATCGACAGCGTTGCGCTTGTCATGGGGGACAAGGGGGCCGATCCCGACGTGTCGATCCTGCTGCCGTCCGACCGCATACCCTGGGCCGGTCATTCCGGCCGATATGCCGCGGCGCAAGTGATGGCGGAAATCGAGACGCACCGGACGACCCTCGTCTTCTGCAACACCCGCAGCATTGCTGAGCTGATCTTTCAGGATTTGTGGAAGGTCAACGAACTGAAACTGCCGATCGGCATCCACCACGGATCGCTGGGCCGCGAGGCAAGGCGCAAGGTGGAAGGCGCCATGGCCGCAGGGCGCTTGCGCGGTCTGGTTGCGACCGCAAGCCTCGACCTGGGCGTCGATTGGGGCGATGTCGATTGCGTCGTCCAGATGGGTGCGCCCAAGGGCTCCTCGCGCCTGCTGCAGCGCATCGGACGCGCCAATCACCGGCTCGACGAGCCTTCGGAGGCCGTGCTCGTTCCCGGCAACCGCTTCGAATATCTGGAGGCGCGGGCGGCGCTCGACGCCGTGCGGGACGGAGAGCTGGACGCGGACATCTTCCGCCCCGGCGCGCTCGACGTGCTTGCCCAGCACATCATGGCCTGCGCCTGCGCGGCGCCGTTCGACGAGCGCAGCCTGCTGGACGAAGTTCGCTCCGCCCTGCCCTATAGCGCCCTGACCGACGAGATGTTCGGACGCGTGCTCGGCTTCATCGAGACGGGCGGCTATGCGCTCAAGGCCTATGACCGTTTCAAGCGACTGACCCGGCAAGCGGACGGGAAATGGCGCGTCAGCCACCCCAATTTCATCCAGCAGCACAGGCTCAACGCCGGCATCATCGTGGCGGCCGAGATGCTGGACGTGCGTTTCCGCAACGGGCGCAAGCTGGGAACGGTGGAGGAATATTTCGCCTCCACCCTGTCACCGGGCGACACCTTCTTCTTCGCGGGGCTGAGCGTGGAGGTTGAGAAGATCGACGCCACGGACCTGATCGTCCGCGCCACCCGCCGCCCCGCCCGCGTGCCGACCTATGGCGGCGCGAAGATGCCGCTCTCGACCAACCTGGCCGACCGGGTCCGCGCTTTCCTCCACGACAGGTCGGAATGGACACGTTTCCCCGATGACGTGCGCGAATGGCTGGACGTGCAGGATTATCGCTCCGCCCTGCCCGCGCCGGGGCAGCTTCTGGTCGAAAGCTTCCCGCATGAGGGCCGGCATTACATGGTCGTCTACAGCTTCGAAGGCTGGAACGCGCACCAGTCGCTCGGCATGCTGATCACGCGGCGGATGGAGACGGCGGGGCTGCAGCCCATCGGCTTCGTCGCCAATGATTATGCGCTTGCCACCTTTTCGCTGAAGCCCGTCACCGACCCCCGCCCGCTCTTTTCCGCCGACATATTGGAGCATGAGTTCGTCGACTGGGTTCAAGGATCGGCGCTGCTGAAGCGCGCCTTCCGCGAAGTGGCGATCATCGGCGGACTCGTCGAGCGGCAGCATCCGGGCAAGAAGAAGACCGGCCGGCAGGTCACCTTTTCGACGGATCTGATCTACGACGTGCTTCGCCGCTACGAGCCCGACCATCTGCTGCTGAAAGCCGCGTGGGACGACGCCCGGGCGCGCATGACCGATATCGGCCGGCTGGCGGACCTGATGGATCGTGCCGCGGGCACGATGGTGCATGTAACGCTCGACCGCGTGTCTCCGCTGGCCGTGCCCGTCCTGGTGATGATCGGCCGGGAACGGGTCGCCGAAGGAACCGCCGACGCCGCGTTGTTGATAGAAGCCGAAGCGCTGGCGCGCGAGGCGATGCGGCGGGATTGATGTTGCTTGCCGATTCCCCGCAACAGGCGTAGCCTGTAAGGAAAAGGCGAAGAGAGGATGGTCCGTACGCAAGGGACATTTTCGGCAATTCGCGCTTCAAGCGCCGCCGCCTTGTTGTTGACCACCGGTTCCCAGCTTCCGCAAACGCCCCCTCCCAACGCTCCACCTCTGGTCGAGGAAGGTCCCGTCGAGGTCCTCAACCTGATGGACGAGCGCTATGACCGCATGACAGTGGATGTCAGCATCGCCGGTCACGGGCCGTTCCCCTTCATCGTCGACACCGGCGCCCAGCGTACTCTGATTTCCAAGGAGCTGGCGGCCAGCCTAGGACTGACCGAGGGGCGTGAGGCGGAACTGCACAGCATGAGCGGCCTCGACACCGTGTCGACCTTCATCATCCCGACCCTGAACGTCACCACGCGGCCCGTGAAGGACATCCACGCCCCCGCTATAGCGCGCATGCACTTGGGAGCAGCGGGAATATTAGGCGTGGACAGCCTGGAATCGCAGCGCGTGCTGCTCGATTTCAAGCAACGCAGGATGACGATCAGCCCATCAACGGAACGTGAGCAGAAGTGGGATTCCGACACGATCGTCGTGAAAGCCAAGAGCCGCTTCGGCCAGCTCGTTCTGGTCGATGCGCGGGCGGACGGTGAGCGGGTCAACGTCATCATCGACACAGGCGCACAAGTCAGCATTGGCAACGAGGCATTGCGGCGCAAACTGCTGGGCAAGAACCCCAAGAAAAAGCCGGTGCCGGTCGAACTCGTCAGTGTTACCGGCGGTAGAAGCGTTGCCGATTATACTTGGGTCGACAATCTAAAGATCGGTGGCATCACCATGACCAACATGCCGATCGCCTTTGCCGACGTGCATCCGTTCCGCAAGCTTGGCCTGATCGACAAGCCCGCGATGCTGCTGGGTATCGATTCGTTGAAGCTGTTCGAGCGGGTCTCCCTTGATTTCGCGAACCGCAAGGTCCGGTTCCTCCTGCCCGACAGCGCCGAGGCAGCGGACACAAGACAGGTCGCCGCGCTGGACTAGACACTTGTCGGACTTGGGCGGGCGCGGCATATGACCGAGATGGTTCCCTTTTCGTTCGCTGGCCATTCGCTTGCCGCGCTTTCGCAGGGCGCGCTGTTCTGGCCGGCGCGGCGGGCGTTGCTGGTTGCCGATCTGCATCTGGAAAAGGCAAGCTGGTTCGCCCGTTTCGGCCAGATGCTGCCGCCCTATGATACGCTGGCGACCCTGGCTGACCTGACCGCATTGGCGACCGCGACGGATGCGAGGGAGATCTGGTGCCTGGGGGACAGTTTTCACGACAGCGAAGGAAGCGAGCGCCTGCCGCGAGGTGCGCGATCGATGCTCCGCACCCTGACCACGCAAACGTGCTTCACCTGGATCATCGGTAATCATGATTCGGCACTCGCCGATCCGTGCGGCGGCACGATCATGGTGGAAGCGGAGGTCGATGGGCTGATATTGCGGCATGAGGCGGATCCGAACGATCCGCGCCCGGAATTATCAGGCCATTTTCATCCGAAATTGCGTGTCAGCCTCAGGGGAAGCCATGTGACGCGGCGATGCTTCGTCGCAACGCCGTCAAAGCTGATCCTGCCGGCCTTCGGCGCGTTGACGGGCGGGCTGGATGCCGCCCATCCGGAAATCATTCGTGCTGTCGGGTCGCCCGCGCAGGCCTTGGTTGCGCTGGAGGATCGGTTACTGCGTTTTCCGCTGGCCGCCTGATCAGGCGACGATCGAAACGATCCGGCCGACCAGGGTCGCCGTCTGTTCTGCGGGAGCAAATGCCACGATTCCGATCGCGCCGACCAGGAATCCCCCCAGGAAGTTGCGAAACAGGTCGGAATGCAGAAACGCGGACATCTTGAAATCCTTGGCAATGATTCGCAGGGGAATATCTGACAGGCACGTCCTGTCGCTGCGGTGAACCACATTGCAGGACGACGTTCATCCTGCAACGCCGTCTGTCGATCCGACCTGCAGCTGGTCGAATTTCCGGCTATTTGAGTGCGGCGCAGGCCGTCTGGATGCGGGTGCAGGCTTCCGTCAGCACCGCTTCCGACGTGGCATAGCTTACGCGGAAAGCGGGGCTGAGTCCGAAGGCCGCGCCATGCACCGCCGCCACCTGCGCTTCATCGAGGAAATAGTTGATGAGCGTTTCGTCGCTGTCGATGAGGACACCCTTGGGCGTGGTCTTGCCGATGCAGCCGCTGGCGTCGGGATAGACGTAGAACGCACCTTCCGGCGTCGGACAACGCAGGCCCGGTGCCGCGTTCAGCATGTCGACGACAAGGTCGCGGCGGACACGGAACGCATCCTGACGCCCGGCCAGGAAATCCTGCGGGCCGGTGAGCGCCGCGACCGCAGCCGCCTGCGCAATCGCACAGGGGTTTGAGGTCGATTGCGACTGCAGCTTCGCCATCGCCTTGATGATCCAGGCCGGGCCGCCGGCAAAGCCGATGCGCCAACCGGTCATCGAGTAGGCCTTGGAACAGCCATTCACCGTCAGCACGCGGTCCTTCAGGTCCGGGCAAAGCTGCGCGATCGTCGTGAACGGATAAGGCGCGTAGAAGATGTGCTCATACATGTCGTCCGTCATCACCATCACATGCGGATGGCGGCGGATGACCTCGCCCAGCGCCTTCAACTCGTCACCCGAGTATGCGGCGCCGCTGGGGTTGGACGGCGAATTCAGCATCACCCAGCGCGTGCGGGGCGTGATGGCGGCATCGAGTTGCTCGGGTGTGATCTTGTACTGCTGGTCCGCGCCCGCCTGGATGAACACGGGCGTGCCGCCGGCAAAGGCGACGATATCCGGATAGCTGACCCAATAGGGTGCGGGGATGATAACCTCGTCGCCCGGATCGACCGTCGCCACCAGCGCGTTGAACAGCGTGTGCTTGCCGCCCACGTTGACACTGATCTCACCGGGCGTGAATTCAAGGCCGTTGTCGCGCTTGAACTTGGTGATGATCGCCGCCTTCAGTTCAGCGGTGCCGTCAACGACGGTGTACCGGGTCTGATTGTTGCGGATCGCGGCGATGCCCGCTTCCTTCACGAAATCGGGCGTGTCGAAATCCGGCTCACCCGCCGACAGGCCGATCACGTCGACGCCCGCCCGCTTCAATTCCGCCACCCGGCCGGTCATGGCGAGCGTAGCGGAGGGCTGGATGCGATCAAGGGCTGCGGACAGGCGGTTCATCGGGGGCTTTCCCTGTTGAAGGTTCGGCGCGCGCTATAGCGCAACGAGCCGCGCGGGCAACAGGCCGCGCGCCGCATTGCCGACAAGGAATCCTTCACTGAGGTCAAGGACTGTGAGATCGGCCTCGATCGCGCGGCCTTCATCGATCAGTTGCGCGCGCAGGATGCCGGGCAGCAAGCCGCGCGACAACGGCGGCGTGAGCAACATGCCGTCCCGCTCGACGAAAATATTGGTGAAACTCCCCTCGGTCAGGAAGCCGTCCGGGTCCACCAGCGCGACCTCGAACGTTCCCGCCCTCAACCGTGCCTGAGTATAGAAGCCTCGATCCGTGGTCTTGTGGCGAAGGCGAAAGTCGGATGGATCGACCGGCAGAGGAACGGGCGCGACCGTGACCGGTTCGGTGGGCTTCGCTGCGGGCGACCGGATTTCGATGGCCATGCTTCCCTGCCGCGATGCCAGCAATCGAACCAGAGCGGGTGCGCGCAAGCGGAAAGTCGCGGCCTGCAGTTCGTTTCGCGCCTCATGCCGGTCAAAGGCGAAATCGAGCGCCTCCGCACTGGCTTTCATCCGCGCAAGATGCTGCTCGAGCATCGGTAGCCCTTCGACGGGATCGAAAGCCATCGTCTCGATCAGGTCGAACGGCCGGTCGCGTGTCGCCACAAATTCTCCCTTTGCCAGGCATTCCCGCCATTCTTCCGGGACCACCGAGTCGGCGACGATGCCAGAGCCCAGGCCGAGCATGGCATGGCCCACATTTGGTTTAACGTGCAGCGTACGGATCGCCACATTGAACGCCGCATCGCCATTCGCATCGAACCGGCCGATCGATCCGGTATAGACGCCGCGCGCGCCGGGTTCGATCGCGGCGATGATCTCCATCGCCCGGATCTTCGGCGCGCCGGTGATCGATCCGCACGGGAACAGCGCCTTCACCACGTCAATGGCGTCCAGGTCCGGCGACAAGGTTGCCGTGACGCGCGACGTCATCTGGTGGACGGTCGGATAGGTCTCGACCGTGAACAGCTCCGGCACCGCAACACTCCCGGGCACCGCCACGCGCGAGAGGTCGTTGCGGAGGAGATCGACGATCATCAGATTTTCGGCGCGCTGCTTCGGGTCGGCGCGCAGTTGGTCGATCGCGGCGGCATCGTCGCGGGCGCGCGCGGCTGTTCCCTTCATCGGCCGAGTCCAGAGCCGGTCGCCCTCAAGCGCGAAGAACAGCTCGGGCGACAGCGACAGCAACCAATCCTCGCCCGTCCATACCACCCCGCCATAACCCGCCAGCGCCCGCGCCCTCAGCCCGGCATAAAGCGCCAGCGGATGCCCGGCGCATGCGACGCGGCAGGGAAAGGTCACATTGGCCTGATAGATGTCACCGGCGACGATCGCGGCCTGCGCGGCCCCCACCGCGATGTCATATGCATCGCGGGTGATGCCGGGCTTCGGGGCACCCAGCCAACCGCCTGCGAGGGTAGGCAACAGCGCCGATACGTCGTCGGGTGAAATCAGGGCCGGTTCGGCGAAAAGAGCGAACCACAGCAGAGGCAGCTTTTCGCCCGGCCCCGCGAGCGGCACCAGCCTGTCCTCAAGCGCATGCCCTGCTTCATAGGAAAGGAAACCGGCGGCATGCAGCCCGTCTTTCCGCGCCACGCGCAGCCGGTCGAGCGCCGGCTTCACCTCCTGCGGATCACGCGCGACAACGATCTCCACGGGATCGGTATAGAGCCGTGCCGCTGCGGCGCCGGATGGGCGGGCATCGTCAAGCAGGACGAAGGGAGCGGACAGATCCGACAATCGCATCGCGCTCTATTGGCAGGGCGGGGCGGGGGTTGCCAGCCTGCATCTGGCGGCGCAATGACGGTGCGGGAGCACATCGCCGATGGTCGCCAGCACATTCGACTTGTTCAAGATCGGGGTTGGGCCATCCAGCTCTCACACTATGGGGCCGATGACCGCCGCCGCCGATTTCGTCGAGCGACTGGCCGATTTGAACCTGCTTTCCCGCACCGACCGTATCGACGTCGCGCTTTATGGATCGCTTGCCCTGACCGGCAAGGGCCATGCCAGCGACCGCGCGATCCTGCTCGGCCTGTCGGGCCAGCGTCCCGCAACGATCGACCCGGATCAGGCCGACCTGATCGTCGCCGCAATCTGCGATGACGAACGCCTGATCCTGGGCGGCTCCCACCCAATTGGGTTCGTCGAGGAACGCGATCTGCGTTTCCTGCAGCGCGAACGGCTGGAGTTCCATTCCAACGCGATGACCTTCACTGCGTTCGCCGCCGATGGCGCCGGACTTGACCAGCGGACATATTATTCGGTCGGCGGCGGGGCCGTGCTCGATCAGGATGAGATCAGTCGCAACGCACCGGCGGAGGGCGGATGGGACGTGCCCCACCGCTTCAATTCCGGCGAAGAGCTGCTGGCGATCGCCGAGCAAACCGGCAAGCCGATCGCGGAGCTGATGCGCGAGAATGAGGAGGTCGCCCTCTCACCCGAAGCGGTATCGGCGCGTCTGCTGGCAATCAGGGATGCGATGTCCGCCTGTATCGATCGGGGAATCGCCGCGAATGGCGTCTTGCCGGGCGGGCTGAAGGTCAAGCGGCGCGCGCCGGGCATTCTGCGAATCCTTGTCGAACGGCAGGAGCGCGCCCTGAGCGATCCCCTGACCGTGGTCGACTGGGTGAATTTATGGGCGCTGGCGGTCAATGAAGAGAATGCGGCCGGTGGCAAGGTGGTGACGGCACCCACCAACGGCGCGGCCGGGATCATCCCGGCGGTGCTGCGTTATTATGAACGCTTTGCCCCCAAGGCCAATGATGCGGGGGTTGAGACGTTCCTGCTGACAGCGGCCGCAATCGGATCATTATTCAAGGAAAACGCCTCGATCTCCGGCGCGGAAGTGGGGTGTCAGGGTGAAGTCGGCGTTGCCTGCTCGATGGCGGCGGCGGGGCTTGCGGCCGCGCTGGGCGCAACGCCGATGCAGGTCGAAAATGCCGCCGAGATCGGCATGGAGCATAATCTCGGCCTGACCTGCGATCCGGTCGGCGGTCTGGTGCAGGTGCCCTGCATCGAACGAAACGCGGTCGGATCGATCAAGGCGATTGAGGCGGCACGGCTGGCGATGCTCGGCGACGGCACGCACAGGGTCAGCCTTGACCAGGTGATCGAGACGATGCGCCGCACCGGCCTCGACATGGGGGAGAAGTACAAGGAAACCGCGCTGGGCGGCCTGGCGGTCAACGTCGTCGAATGCTGAAACAAAAACCCGGCCCGCATCGCTGCGAACCGGGCTTTTTGTCGCCAAAGCGAACCGGAAGCTTACTGAGACGGAGTCAGGTTCACCGCGGCATATTTGCCGCGACGATCGACTTCCAGCTCGAACTCCAGCCGGTCGCCTTCGTTCAGATTGGTCATGCCTGCACGTTCGACCGCAGAAATGTGGACGAAAGCGTCCGGCTGCCCGTCGTCGCGCTGAATGAAGCCGAAGCCCTTCATCGCGTTGAAGAACTTGACCGTTCCCGATGCCTTCTCGCCGGTCAGCTGCCGCTGAGGCCCACGATCGCCACCCGGTCCGCCGCGTGCGTCACGATCCCGCGGAGGACCGCGATCCGTGACCGGCAGGGGCTCGCCCTCGATCTTCAGGTCGGTCGCCGAAATGCGGCCGCCACGATCCACCAGCGTGAATTCCAGCGGCTGTCCTTCAGCCAACCCCGTCAGGCCCGCCTGCTCGACCGCGCTGATGTGAACGAACACATCCTCGCCGCCGTCATCACGAACGACGAAGCCAAAACCCTTCTGCGCATTGAAGAATTTTACGACGCCTTTGCCTTCGCCAATTACCTGAGCAGGCATGCCACCTCCACGCGGCGCACCACCGCCACCGCGAAAACCGCCGCCACCGCCGCCGCCGAAGCCGCCGCGATCACCGAAGCCACCACCGCCGAAGGAATCGCCCCCGAATCCACCGCCATAACGGCCTCCACCACGATCGCTGTTGTAACCGTCGAAATTCTCGTCGCCGAAACCGTCGCGCTTATCCTTACCGCCGCGCTGTCCGCGCCGCCCTCTGTCAAAACTCATGCCCTGTTATTCTTTCCCGGTTCGCCCGCCGCCATAATTTAGAACTAGCGCACCGGGCGATGGCCGCAAGTCCCCATGCACGAATACCACTAACCGTGCCAATTAAGCACCATAGACTAAAAAAAGCCACGCTGCGAATGATTTCAGCGGCGCACGGGTCCAAAAAGCGAAGAAAAACGACTGGAAATGCGCCGAAACGCGACCTGTGTGGGTACTCCGCGTCTTCGATTTCGACTTTCCCGCATCCCGGAACAGTATGTTGTGCCGAGTCGCCACCCCTTGCGACTGTGGGGAAGGATAAGGCAAGGGATGGATATGGAACCTCTTTCCTTGCTCTCCGACCTGACAATTTGGATCGCCTTGGCGACGCTGATCGTGATGGAGGTCGTGCTCGGCATCGACAACCTGATCTTCATTTCGATCATGTCGAACAAGCTTCCCCCCGAACAGCGGCAGAAGGCGCGGCGAATCGGCATCGGCCTGGCGCTGATCATGCGCCTTGTCCTGCTGTCGGGAATCGCGTGGCTTGTCGGATTGACGACGCCGGTGATCGACCTCGGCATCGTCGGACCGGTCAGTGCTTATGGCGAGCCGGCCTTCGAAACCGCCTTTTCCTGGCGCGACCTCATCCTGCTTGCCGGCGGCCTGTTCCTGGTGTGGAAGGCGACGAAGGAAATCCACCACAATATCGACGACCAGCCAAGCGACGACATTCTGGACAAGAAGAAAGCCGTGGCAGTGGGGTTCCAGGCGGTCATCGCCCAGATCATCCTGCTCGATATCGTTTTCTCGATCGATTCGATCCTGACCGCAATCGGCATGACCGATCATCTGCCGGTGATGGTGGCGGCAGTCATCATCGCCGTGGGCGTCATGCTGGTCGCGGCCGATCCGCTCGCTAATTTCGTCAATGCCAACCCTTCCGTGGTGATGCTGGCGCTGGGTTTCCTGCTGATGATCGGAATGGTGCTGATCGCCGAGGCATTCGGCGCGCATATTCCCAAGGGCTATATCTACACGGCGATGGCCTTTTCGGCCGGTATCGAGGCGCTCAATATCTGGTCGCGCCGGTCCAAGATGAAGCGAGGCAAGGGCGGCGGGCATTGAGCGCGGCCGCCCATGCGACTATGCGGGGATCATGACAGTTCATTTCCATGAAGAAGACCTGCCGGCCGGCGTGCTGGCCGATGGTCCCGTTGCAGTCGACACCGAAACGATGGGCCTTCAACCCGGCCGCGATCGGCTTTGCCTGGTGCAGATTTCGGACGGGCATGGCGATGAACATCTGGTCCGCTTCTCTCCCGGCAGCGATTTCGCGGCGCCTAATCTCAAGGCGGTGCTGGCTGACCCCGGCCGGCTGAAGCTCTATCATTTCGCACGCTTCGATCTGGCTTCGATCGCCGCCTATCTGCATGTCGTGGCAGCGCCGGTCTATTGCACCAAGACGGCGTCGCGGCTGGTGCGGACATACACCGATCGCCACGGGTTGAAGGAGCTGGTTCGCGAGCTGATCGGCCAGGACATTTCCAAACAGCAGCAGTCGTCCGACTGGGGTGGGCCGGTACTGACCGACGCGCAGCGCGACTATGCCGCGTCCGATGTCCGTTACCTCCACGCGCTGAAGGCCGAACTCGACACCCGTCTTGTGCGCGAAGGCCGGATGGAGCTTGCCCAGGCCTGTTTCGACTTCCTGCCGCACCGGGCCGCGCTCGACCTTGCGGGTTGGCCGGAAGTCGACATCTTCGCGCATGTCTGACGTCGCCAAGCGACGTCGCAACCTGCGACAGATATGGGCCCTGCCCGGCAGCAGTCATGACCGCGTCGTACGCATCGCCCGCGTCATCCTGCCGGCCGGCATCGGCGTGCTCACCGCCTTCCTCGCGATCGCCCCGCTGACGATGAGCAGCGACATCAGCTTCGTCCTCGCCAAGGACAAGGTCGAAGTCGCCAAGGAACGGATGCGCGTCAGCCAGGCCGTCTATCGCGGCGAGGACAGCAAGGGCCAGGCGTTCGCGCTGCGTGCCGGTTCGGCCGTTCAGGCGACATCGCGCGATCCGGTCGTCCAACTCAACGACTTGTCGGCACAGATCGCGTTGAGTGAAGGCCCGGCGACGCTGCGCGCGAATCGGGGCCGGTACGACATGGACAGCGAACGGGTGGCGATCGACGGGCCGGTGCTGTTCCAGTCGACGGATGGATATGGCCTCACCACGCGCGACGTGACGGTGGACATGAAGTCGCGCAGCCTGGCCAGTCACGGCGCAGTCGACGGAAAGATGCCGCTCGGGACGTTCAGCGCCGACAAGATGAGCGCGGACCTGTCGCAAAGAATCGTGACGCTGGAAGGTCGTGCGCGCTTGCACATCGTGCAGGGTGCGTCCAGATAGGCGCCCATGAAAAGGGGCATCAGGCTGCTGATCGCGACGATCGCCGTCGGGCTTTCCACGGGCCCGGCGACCGGTCAGGCTTTGCGCAATCATAATTCCGATGCACCCGTCGATGTCGAGGCCGATCGCATCGAGGTTCAGGATCGGGCCGACCGCGCGATTTTCTCGGGAAATGTAAAGGTACGGCAGGCCGGGCTGGCGCTCGACGCCGCGCGGCTGACCGTTGCCTATGCCGGTGGGCCGAGCAGCCTTGATATCCGCCGCCTCGATGCAGCGGGCGGAGTCACGGTGCGCAGCGCGACCGAGACCGCCACCGGCGATTTCGCAATCTATGACCTGGAACGGCGCCAGATCACCATGCTGGGCGGCGTCACCCTCGACCAGGGATCGACCAAGGTTCGGGGCGGTCGCCTCGTTATCGATCTGGACAGCGGCCGTGCCGTGGTCGACGGCTCGACGGCCGGGGGCAGCGCGGTGCAGGGCGGGACCGGCGGTCGAGTCACCGGGCGTTTCACCGTGCCGCAACGGGGCAAACAATAAGCCGCTGACGCATTGGGGCTTCACTCCGGCGAATTTGTCATGCAGGAAGCTTGCCAAATCCGTCCACTTCACCTTTTGCTAACCAGAAGATGCGAGCAGCCGGAACGATCATGAACGATGTCGCCACCTTCGAGACGCCGATAGCGCCCAGTGAATCCGCCAGCGTCAGCGGCGGGCTGAGCGTTGTGTCGATCGCCAAGGCCTATGACAAAAGATCGGTCCTGTCAGACGTTTCGCTGGGCGTCGGACGTGGCGAGGTCGTCGGCCTGCTGGGGCCGAACGGCGCGGGAAAGACCACCTGCTTCTATTCGATCATGGGATTGGTCCGGCCGGATTCGGGCCGCATCATGCTGGACGGCGACGACATCACCGGCCTGCCCATGTATCGCCGCGCCATCCTGGGTCTGGGCTATCTGCCGCAGGAAACCTCCATCTTTCGCGGGCTGACCGTGTCCCAGAACATCTCCGCGGTGCTTGAGATGGCCGAGCCCGATCCCGCGACGCGCGCGGAACGGCTGGAAACGCTGCTCGGCGAATTCGGGCTGACGCGGCTGCGCGACGCGCCGGCCATGGCGCTTTCGGGCGGTGAGCGGCGGCGCTGCGAGATCGCGCGGGCGCTGGCCGCCAACCCGTCGATCATGCTGCTGGACGAGCCGTTCGCCGGCATCGATCCGATTTCCATCGCCGACATCCGCGATCTGGTGCGCGACCTGAAGCGGCGCGACATCGGCGTGCTCATCACCGATCACAATGTCCGCGAGACGCTCGATATCGTCGATCGCGCCTGCATCATCTATGATGGCCGCGTCCTCTTCGCCGGCAGCCCGCAGGATCTGGTCGCCGACGAGAATGTCCGGCGCCTCTATCTTGGCGAGGGCTTCGAGCTTTAGGGGACGGATGTAAGGCATATGGCGATCGGACCCCGCCTCGATCTGCGCCAGAGCCAGTCGCTGGTGATGACGCCCCAGCTCCAGCAGGCGATCAAGCTGCTGGCGCTTTCCAACCTGGAGGTTGAGGGGTTCATCGCCGAGGAGCTGGAGCGCAATCCCCTGCTCGATACCGGCGGCGGGGGTGAGGAGGACCGCAGCCCCGAACGCGATCCGGAAGACTGGACCGGCGAAATCGGCGGCGATTCCCCCGACGAACCCGTCACCGCCGATCGGCTGATCGAACATGGCGACGCAACCGGCGACGGGACGCTGGACGTCGATTATGTCGCCGAAACCTTCCATCATGACGGACCGACCGATGGCGGGCAGGGCCTGGACGGAACCCTGGGGATGGGCGGCGCAGCAGGCGGCGCGCTGGGCGACGACGCGCCGGATTTCGACGCGATGGCGGGTGACGCCCCCTCGCTCCACGACCATCTGATGGCGCAGGCCGGCGCCACCCTGTCGGGCCGCGAGCTTATGGTGGCGGGCCAGCTTATCGATCAGATCGACGAGGCCGGATATCTGACGGCGGACCTGCTGGAGCTTGCCCAGCGGCTGGGTGTGCCATTGGCGGTGGTCGAGCATTGCCTGACGGTCATCCAGCAGTTCGACCCGACGGGCGTGGGCGCGCGTTCGCTATCGGAATGCCTGGCGCTGCAGGCGCGCGAAGCCGATCGCCACGATCCGGCAATGGCCCGGCTGCTCGACAATCTCGACCTGCTGGCCGGCGGCCGCTTGACGCAGCTTCGCAAGATCTGCGGCGTGGATGAGGAAGACCTGGCCGACATGATCCGCGAACTGCGCGATTATGATCCGAAACCGGGGCTGAAATTCGGTGGATCGCGGATCGAGGCGGTGGTGCCTGACCTGTTCGTCGCGCGCCGGTCGGGGGGCTGGGCGATCGAGGTCAATTCGGCGACGTTGCCCCGGCTGCTGGTCAACCGCAGCTATTATGTCGAACTGGCGCATGGCAGCCATGACAAGGCATCGAAAGCGTGGCTGAGCGATTGTCTTGCCAGCGCAAACTGGCTGGTAAAGGCGCTCGACCAGCGACAGCGCACCATCATCAAGGTGGCGAGCGAGATCGTGAAGCAGCAGGAGGCGTTCTTCGTGAAGGGCGTGTCCGAGCTGCGCCCGTTGACGCTGAAGACCGTGGCCGACGCGATCGGCATGCATGAATCGACTGTCAGCCGCGTGACGTCCAATAAATATCTGAGCTGTGCGCGCGGGCTGTTCGAGCTGAAATATTTCTTCACGAGCGCGATCCAGTCCGCCGATGGCGGCGACGCAGTATCGGCTGAGGCCGTGAAAAGCGCCATCCGCGCGCTCATCACCGCGGAAGACCCACGCAATATCCTGTCCGACGACACGCTGGTGGATCTGCTGCGGGCCAAGGGTTTCGACATCGCCCGCCGTACCGTCGCCAAATATCGCGAGGCGATCGGCATCGGGTCGTCGGTCCAGCGCCGCCGCCAGAAATCGATCCAGATGCACATGGCCTGATAGGCCGCTTTACCAAATCGAAAGACCCCCAGGCCCATAGGCGATGTTGGTAATCACCAGCTTAACCATTCGGGGGAATGATGATCAACGGGCGCAATTATTGCGTGTTCAGCCTTGGACTCGCATTGGCTGCGTGCGGCGGCGGGGGTGGTGGAGTCAATTCGACCCCAACGCCACCGGCTCCAACACCATCGCCATCAGGAACACCGACGCCAGCACCGTCGAGTTCGGCGCCAACGCCAACCCCGGGTGCATCGCCGACGCCTTCCCCCACACCAACACCGGAACCGAGTCCGACGCCCACCCCGGCTCCCACTCCAGGCCCCACGCCCACGCCCACGCCAAGCCCAACCCCGGCACCCACTCCGACTCCAACGCCAAGTCCGTCACCGACACCATCACCCACTCCAACACCCGCGCCGACTCCCACGCCAACCCCGACACCTGCGCCGACCAATACGTCGCTGGCCAACCTGACTGTCAGCGAAGTGTTCTCGGCAGCGGGTTCGTGGTTGAGCGCGGATGCCTCGGCGCCGAGCGGCAATGCCAGCAATATCTCCTCGCGCATTTCCAACTTCGGCGGCGGGGTCACGCTTTCCTACGATGCAGCGAACGGCAGCTATACGGTCAGTGACGGCAATTCATCCCGCACCTTCGCCGCATCGACGCTGACGACCGGCAGCAACGACACGGTCAGCATCTATAAGACCGCGACGGGTCCGCAAACTGACCAGTTGGCTCTGTTCAAGCCGGGGAGCGGCAACAGCACGCTGGCGCTCACCCATGTCAGCTACGGCGCATGGCAGACAATCAACGAGCGGACCGGCGGCATCGATTTCGCGCAGCAATATTTTGTCTATGGCGTGCGTCAGGCAGCGAACGCGCCAAGCACCGGGTTTGCAACCTACTCCACGGTGGTGGATGGTTTCTGGACGACTGCCGCCGGGCTTTACGCGCTGTCCGGCACCAGCACTTTCGTTGCCGATTTCAATGCGATGACGGTTGGCACCACGCTCGATCTGACCGGCACCAACGCCCTCAATAGCAGCACCAAGCGTTTCGGGGCCTTCAACGGTTCCGGGACAATTGCGGCGACGGGTGGCGGCTTCAACGGCACGCTCGCGCATTCGGGAACCGACGCCGACGGCAATGTCTATAACGGCACGTTCAACGGCGCTTTCTTCGGGCCGACCGGCAGCGAAATGGGCTATACATTCCGTCTGACCGGCAACAGCGGCGGCGCGGCCGTAGGCGCAGTTGTGGGCAAGGCGAATAGCCCCTAGCAGGCCGCATGTTGCGCGCCGTGATTCTCGCCGCCCTGGCCCTTGCCCTGCCGGCACCTCTTGCCGCGCAGGAGGCTGCGCCGTGCAAACCCGGTGAGGCCTGCGCCACCAACCTCAGCGCGGCCGACGTGTTCGCCATCGCCGATCGCTACATCGCCGCCGGGCGCGGTGAAGAGGCCGAGACGCTGTATGAGGGTCTCTCCCACGATCCGAATGCCGATATCCGGGCGGAAGCGCGTTTCCGCCTGGCGCTGCTGCGGGAAAGTCGCGGCAACCGGCAGGGCGGGATCGACATGCTCCGTACCTTGCTCGACGAAAAACCGGATGCCGGTCGCGTCCGGCTGGAGCTTGCCCGGATGCTGGCGCTTCAGGGCGATGAATCGGGTGCCCGGCGGGAGTTGCGCAGGGCGGGAGCCGCAGGCCTTCCCGACGATGTCGCCCGGGTGGTCGACCAGTTCGCGCTCGCGCTCCGTTCCAGCCGTCCGATCGGCGGATCGATCGAAGTCGCGATAGCACCGGACACCAACATCAATCGCGCGACCGACAGCGATACGGTGAACACCATCTTCGGCCCCGAGCCGGCCGTGCTGAGCCCGGATGCCAAGGCGAAATCGGGCATCGGCCTTTCGCTTTCGGGCCAGGCATTCTGGCGCGCCGACCTGTCGAAGCGGACAGCATTCCTGACGCGGCTTTCCGCGCGAGCCGACCTTTACGGCGAATCACAGTTCAACGACATCGTCGCCTCGGTCGCCTCCGGTCCCGAATTCCAGATCGGCGGCGCACGGTGGCGGCCGGCCGGCATCTTCACGCGGCGCTGGTTCGGGGGCGATCGATATTCCGACAGCTATGGCGGATCGCTCAACGTGATGAAGCCGCTCAACCGGGTCAGTCAGGTCGAGGTGGAGGGGACGGTGCTGCGCAATCGCTATGCCCTCAACCGGTACCAGAACGGCACGATGATCGACGTCAATGCGGCCTATGACCGCGCATTTACCCCCCTGTTCAGCGGCCGCATCGCCGCCCGCTTCAACCGGCAATCGGCGATCGACCCAAGTCTTGCCACCACCAGCGGGTCGATCGAAGGCGTGCTGTCCCATCAGGTCGCGAAGCAGATCGTCTTCATCCAGGCGAGCGGATCCAAGCTGTGGAGCGATGCGCCGGGCATCTTCACCGCGCCCAATCCGGACGGCAGCTTCGACAGGATCACAAGGCGCGATACCCGCTACGACCTGACTTTGGGCGTGGTGCTTCGGCAGTGGACTTTCCGTGGACTGGCCCCCCTGATCCGCATCAGCCGATCGGTGAACCAGTCGAGCGTCGCGCTATACGATTTCAAGCGCACCCGTGTTGAATTCGCCCTGTCACGCGAGTTCTAGGGCGGATCGACATTCAGGGAATGGCGCGGCGAAAATAGTGGATTTCGAGAACCGGAGCGCAGCGTACTAAAAGTACGTGAGCACCGGAAGCGCAGAAAGCCGCCATTTGCAGGCCGCCAGAACCGAATGTCGATCCGGCCTAGGCCGCTTCTTCCTCGCCATCGATGATCACCTGGCCCGGACGCTTCGGCACGGTCAGCGGCGTCGGCACCGGCATGTTGCCGCGCATCAGGTCGCGCCCGGCAGTCAGGCCGCCTGCGATCTGCAGCTCCAGCCGCTCCTGGTCGCGCCGGCGGACGTCGTCCATCAATTCGCTGATGTCCGCGTCGGGGACATCGAGATGACGAAGCACCGCTTCGCTGAAGGTCATCGCGGATTCAAAAGTCTCACGGATCTGATACTCGGCACCCGCCTGGATCAGGTCGATCGCATGGCCCCGATCATAGGCGCGGACGAAGACGGGTTTCAGCGGGAATTCCTCACGCACCAGCCGAGTGATCCGCGTGGCTGCATCCTTGTTGTCGACGCAGACCAGAATGGCCTTTGCCCGCCCTGCACCCGACGCATGAAGGATGTCGAGCCGTGTGCCGTCGCCATAATAGACCTTGAAGCCGAAGCGGGAGGCGGCCTCGATCATCTCGACGTCGGACTCGATGATCGAAACGTCCATGCCGCGGGCGAGCAACGCCTGGCTCGCCACCTGCGCAAAACGACCGAAACCGATGATGAGCAGGCTCGCCTCCAGCCCGTCCGGTTTCTCGACCCCCTCAAGCGAGGGAAGGACAGGCGGCGTCAGCTTGCCGACGATCAGCACGGTGAAGGGGGTGAGCGCCATCGACAGGATGACGACGGCAGTGAAGACGGCGTTGGCGGTCGCGTCGAACAGGCCGGTGGCGGCCGCCGTCGAATAGAGGACGAAGGCGAACTCGCCGCCCTGCGCGAACAGTGTCACGCGTTCAACGGCGGTACGGTTGTCGGCGCCGAACAACCGGGCGACGCCATAGATCGCGATGGATTTCACCAGGACGAAGGCGACGAGCGCGATCAGGATCATCCGCCATTCGCTGGCGAGGATCGCCAGGTTCAGCGACATGCCGACCGCCAGGAAGAACAGGCCGAGCAGGATACCGCGGAACGGCTCCACATCCGCCTCGAGCTGGTGGCGGAACGAGGATTCCGACAGCATCACGCCCGCCAGGAACGCCCCCATCGCCATCGAAAGTCCGCCGAGATCCATCAGCAATGCGGAGCCCAGCACGACAAGGAGCGCCGCCGCCGTCATCACCTCGCGCGCACCGGTATTGGCGAGAATCCGGAACATCGGGTTGAGCAGCCAACGCCCTGCCGCAAGCAGCGCCGCAATCGCACCGATACCGATCAGGATGCCGATCGGCCGGCCGCCATCGACCATCGGCGTCGGGGCAAGGAAGGCGACGAGGGCGAGCAACGGCACGATCGCCAGATCCTCGAGCAACAGGATCGAAACGGCCTGCTGGCCCTGCGGCGTCGACGTTTCGCCGCGCTCGTCAAGGATCTGCATCACCACCGCAGTCGATGAGAGCACGAAACCCATGCCGGCGACGAATGCCACCGTTACGGGCAGCCCGCAGGCGACACCGGCAATCGTCAGCAACAGGCCGCTCGCCGTTACCTGTGCCGCGCCAAGCCCGAAAATCTGCCGCCTCAGCCCCCAAAGGCGGGACGGCTGCATCTCCAGCCCGATGATGAAAAGCAGCATGATGACGCCGAATTCGGCGACATGGAGGATCGATTTCGGGTCCGAAAACAGACCGATCCCGAACGGCCCGATCGCCAGCCCCGCCGCGAAATAGCCGAGCACCGACCCAAGCCCGAGGCGGCGGAACAACGGCACCGCGACGACGCCCGCGCCGAGCAGCGCGACCACCTGCACCAGTTCCACGCCTTGCGATTCAGCGGCCATCCGGTCGAATCCCCTTCGCGACCTTCATGACAGGAAGCCGCCGGCCGGGAAACCACCTAAGCCTGCGATGCGGGCGGAAGCACGTCCTACACGTCGAGATTGGCGACGTTCAGCGCGTTTTCCTGAATGAACTCGCGGCGTGGCTCGACGACGTCACCCATCAGGCGGGTGAAAATCTCATCCGCGATATCGGCCTGCGCGACCTCGACCTTCAGAAGCGAACGGTTCTGCGGATCGAGCGTGGTTTCCCAAAGCTGCTCCGCGTTCATTTCGCCCAGTCCCTTGTAACGCTGGATGGCGAGACCCTTGCGGCCGGCGGTCAGCACCGCATCGAGCAGTTCGCTGGGACGGTTGATGACGATCCCGCGCACATCCTGCGGCTGCTCGTCATCCCCCTCTTCGCGGGCAATCGCCTGCTTGGCGGCGACCAGCCGCGATGCCGAGGCGTAGGCATTGGCCTGCTCGATCGCGAGGCCGTGCAGCTTGCGGGCCTCGGCCGATTGTAGAAACGCCGCTTCGACAATGTGATGATCGGTGACGCCGCGCCACAGCCGCTCGAGATGGTATCCGCCTTCCTCGCTGACCCGGCCGGACCACCGCGCTTCGGTATCCGCCGCATCGAGCCAGCCGGCGATGCGCGCCACTGCCGCATCCCTGCCCGCGCGATCGAGATCGGGCGACAGCGCACCGGTCAGGGCCATCGTCTCGACGATCGCGGGGTCGTAGCGGCGTGGCACGTAGCGCATCAGCGTCCGCATCCGCCGGGCATGTTCGACAAGCAGACGCAGGTCATCGCCGCCGCGCTGGCCCTCCGGCCCGTCCAGTACCATTACGCCCAGGCCTGCATCGATCAGATACTGGTCAAGCGCGGCATCGTCCTTGAGGTAGACCTCCGAACGGCCCCGCGTCGCCTTGTAGAGCGGCGGCTGCGCGATGTAGAGGTGACCGCGCTGAACGATCTCCGGCATCTGCCGGTAGAAGAATGTCAGCAGCAGCGTGCGGATATGCGCGCCGTCCACGTCTGCGTCCGTCATGATGACGATCTTGTGATAGCGCAGCTTTTCGATGTTGAAATCGTCGCGGCCGATGCCGGTGCCCATCGCCTGAATGAGCGTGCCGACTTCCTTCGACGACAGCATCCGGTCGAACCGGGCGCGCTCGACGTTCAGGATCTTGCCCTTCAGCGGCAAGATCGCCTGATAATGACGGTCGCGGCCCTGCTTGGCCGAGCCGCCTGCCGAATCACCCTCGACCAGGAACAGCTCGGACTTGGCGGGATCGCGCTCCTGGCAATCGGCCAGCTTGCCGGGCAGCGAGGCGATGTCCATCACGCCCTTGCGCCGGGTCAGTTCGCGCGCCTTGCGGGCGGCCTCGCGTGCCGCGGCGGCGTCGATGATCTTCTGAACGATGGTGCGGGCGTGCGCCGGATTTTCCTCAAGCCACTCGGCCATCTTGTCCGCCATCAGCGCTTCGAGCGGCTGCCGCACTTCGGAGGAGACCAGCTTGTCCTTGGTCTGCGACGAGAATTTGGGATCGGGCAACTTGACCGAGACGATCGCCGTCAGCCCCTCACGCATATCCTCGCCGGTCAGCGACACCTTCTCCTTCTTCAACAGCCCGGATTTTTCCGCATAATTGTTGAGCGTGCGGGTCAGCGCTGCGCGGAACGCCGCAATATGCGTGCCTCCGTCGCGCTGCGGGATGTTGTTGGTGAAAGCCAGGACCTGCTCATAATAGCTGTCGTTCCATTCGAGCGCGACGTCGATGCCGATGGAATCGCGCTGGCCGTGAACGGTGATCGGATCAGGGAAGAGCGGCGTCTTCGCCCGGTCGAGATACTGCACGAAGGCAGCGATCCCGCCCTCATAGAACAGTTCATGCTCCACCCGCTCCTCATGCCGCGCGTCGACCAGCTTCAGCCGGACGCCGGAATTGAGGAAGGCAAGCTCACGATAGCGATGCTCGAGCCGTTCGAAATCGAACTCGGTGATCTTGAATGTCTCGGCCGAGGGCAGGAAGGTCACGCGCGTGCCGCGCCTGCCATTCGCCTTCCCGACCACCTTCAGCGGCGCGACGGCATCGCCGCGCTGGAAGCGCATGTAATGCTCCTCATCGTCGCGCCAGATCGTCAGATCCAGGAAATCGCTGAGCGCGTTCACCACCGACACGCCGACGCCATGCAGGCCGCCCGACACCTTGTAGGCATTGTCGTCCGACGTATTCTCGAACTTCCCGCCGGCGTGGAGCTGGGTCATGATGACCTCGGCCGCCGACACGCCTTCCTCGGCATGGATTCCTGTAGGAATACCGCGGCCATTGTCCTCGACGGATACCGATCCGTCGGGGTTCAGCTGGATGAGAATCAGGTCGCAATGGCCCGCCAAAGCCTCGTCGATCGCGTTGTCCGACACCTCGAACACCATATGGTGCAGGCCCGAACCGTCGTCGGTATCGCCGATATACATGCCGGGGCGTTTGCGGACAGCGTCCAACCCCTTAAGAACCTTGATCGAATCCGCGCCGTAGCTGTTGCTGTCTGATGATGTCGCCATACCAAGTATATAGCGACGGGGATCGGAAAACCCAAGCAAAACTCAGTCGGGAACGATCATCCCGTCATTCACGGAAAGCCAGGTCGCATCGCGGCCCAAACCCTGGAACAGTGCCCGTTCCGTGCCGGTCATCCATACCTGTCCGCCACCGGCGGCCAGCCGTTCGAACAGCGCCTCCCGGCGGCGCGGATCGAGATGGGCCGCAACCTCGTCAAGCAGCAGGATCGGGCGCTTGCCTGAACGATCCGCCACCAGATCGGCATGGGCGAGCACCAAACCCAGCAGCAATGCCTTCTGTTCACCCGTCGAACAGCGATCCGCCGGTTGGCCTTTGCCGAGATGGGTGACCGCAAGGTCCGTTCGATGCGGCCCGGCAAGGGTGCGCCCCGCCGCCGCATCCCGACCGCGCCCCTGCGCCAGTTCGGTCGCCAGCGCGTCGCGGCCGGACGATCGCCATCCTTCAAGCGCCAACCCAGCCCGGGCGAACGGCCCCTCGGGCGCGTTGGCCAGCCGATCGGCAAGCGCGGTCACCGTCGCCTGCCGCGCATCCGCGATGGCCGTGCCATGCTCCGCCATCCGTGCTTCGAGCGCGGCGAGCCAGGTCGTGTCAGGCGGCCCTTCGTCAGCGAGCAGCTTGTTCCGAGCTCGCATCGCCGCGTCGTAGCGCGTGGCGTGGACGGCGTGCCCCGGCTCGACCGCCAGCACCAGCCGGTCGAGAAAGCGCCTTCGTCCGCTCGCCGGATCGACGAACAGCCGGTCCATCGCGGGGGTGATCCACAGGACCGACAACCATTCGCTGAGCGCCGTCGCCGCGGCCGGCACACCATTGATTCGAACGATCCGCCGCTCAGGTGCCGAAGGCAGCGTGCCGGTACCAAGATCAACAAGCCCCTCCCCTTCAGGGGAGGGGTTAGGGTGGGGCTTCGGCAGGAGCCGCGCGGCCACGGAAAATCCACCGGCGCCATCGCTTCTTGCCATTTCACCGAGCGCGGCACCGCGAAGTCCGCGGCCCGGCGTCAGCAACGAAACCGCTTCCAGCACATTGGTCTTGCCCGCCCCATTTTCGCCGGTCAGCACGACGAAGCCATTGCCGGCTTCGATCAAGGCGTCGGCATAGGAGCGGAAATCGGTGAGGGCGAGGCGGGTGACGGACACAGCCTCGTCCTAGGCGAAGCGCGCCGTCACCTCAAATCATCGGACGATCTGTCACACCCGCATCGGCATCAGCACATAGAGCGCCGCTGCCTTGTCGTTTTCGCGGATCAGGGTCGGCGCCGCGGCGTCGGCCAGATGAACCTCAACCAGATCGCCTTCGATCTGGGCGAGGATGTCCATCAGGTAGCGGGCGTTGAAGCCGATCTCGAACCCATCGGAGGCATAGTCGCCGGAGACTTCCTCGGCCGCTGTGCCGTTTTCCGGGCTTGTCACCGACAGGATGATCTTGTCCCGTTCAAGCGCCATCTTGACCGCACGGGTCTTTTCGCTGGCGATGGTCGCGACGCGATCGACGCCTTCCATGAAGCTCTTGGGGTCGATCTTCAGCATCTTGTCGTTGCCGGTCGGAATGACGCGCGAATAATCGGGGAACGTGCCGTCGATCAGCTTCGACGTCAGGATGGCGCTGCCCAGGCCGAAGCGGATCTTGGTGGCGGACAGCGAAACCTCGACTGTGCCGTCGACCTCGTCGAGCAGCTTGCGTAGCTCGGCCACGCATTTGCGCGGCACGATCACGTCAGGCATTCCCGCTGCGCCGTCCGGCCGGGGAACGGTGACGCGGGCCAGGCGGTGCCCGTCGGTCGCGGCTGCCTTCAGCACCGGCTGGGCATCGTCGGTCACGTGCAGGAAGATGCCGTTCAGATAATAGCGGGTCTCTTCCGTCGAGATCGCAAAGCGCGTCTTGTCGATGATCTGGCGAAGCGTCGCGGCCGGCAATTCGAACGACGTCGGCAGCTCGCCCTCGGCAATCACCGGGAAATCGTCGCGCGGCAGCGTCGCCAGGTTGAAGCGGGCACGCCCTGCATTCACCTGCATCTTGCCTTCCGCCGCGGCCAGCTCGACCTGGCTTCCTTCGGGCAGCTTGCGGGCGATGTCGAACAGCGTGTGCGCCGACACCGTGGTGGAGCCGGGCTGGTCCACCGTCGCCTCGACCGTCTCGACGATCTGCAGGTCGAGGTCGGTCGCCATCAGGCGGATGCCGCCATCCGCCGTCGCCTCGATCAGCACGTTCGAAAGGATTGGGATGGTGTTGCGCCGTTCCACCACCGACTGGACGTGGCTCAAGCTCTTCAAAAGAGTCGCGCGTTCGATCGTGGCCTTCATTCTCATCCCCCGGGGCGCCGCCCCTCTACACGAATCCGAAATATGGCGCGCTGGGGGCGCACCGGGCCTACTTCATTAACAAGAAAAGGGGCCGGGGCAAGCGCCCCGACCCCCAATTTCAAGCGCTAACCAAGCGCGCCCGCTTTAGAAGCGGAAGCCGAGGCCCGCCATCACCTGGTGACGATCCAGGTCGATGTCCGTTTCCGCACCGCCCAGATCCTCGCTCAGCTTCAGGTTGCTGTAGTTCGAATAGCGATATTCGACCTTGCCGTAGAGGTTGGGGCCGAACGCCTGCTCGACACCGGCGCCAAGGCGGAAACCGTCGACATTCGAGCCGAAGCGGTAACGATCATCGCCATCGTCGAACGAGGTCTTGATCTTGGTGTTGGTGTAGCCGCCCTTGGCATAGAGCAGCGTCGAAGGCGTCACGGGGAAGCCGACGCGACCGCCGACATACAGGTCACGGCCGGTCGAGATACGCGACGAGTACCCGTCGAGAAGATCGGTGCTGGTGTTCTTCGCGCTGGAATCGGCGAACTCGCCTTCGATGCCGAGCACGACGCTGCCCAGGCTATAGTCATAACCGGCAGCAATGCCGTAGGAGACACCGTCGACCGTTTCGTCGCCAACATCGTCGCCGCCGGATTGCAGGGCGTCATAGCCGATCAGGCCTTCGACGCGCGGGCCGGTGAACGTTCCGGCATCCTGTGCCATCGCCGGAACAGCAGCGGTGGTGGCCAGCAGGGCGGCAGCGATTGTCATTATACGCATTTGATACTCCATTGGTATGTGTCCGGAACATGTGGACGGGAGCTAAATGGCACTTCGCACGCCGAGTTTCATGAACCTCAAATAACAAGTTCGCAGTGTTGCATTTTGGTGACAATCGGGGGATGGGCAGCGCCATGGGCGGGACAGAACGGGTCTTAATCGCAACGTTTGCGGTCTTGTTGCCGATCGCACCTGCATCCGCCCGGGATGCGCTCGGCATCTTCGAAAGCTGGGGCGCCTTTCGCGATTCCCAGCCGTCCCGCTGTTATGCGATCGCGGAGCCATCGGCCCGCGCATCCGCCAAAGCGCGCTGGCATGCCTTTGCGAGCATTGCCCACTGGCCCAGGAACGGGACCCGCAACCAGCTCCACATCCGGCTCAGCCATGAAAAGGCGCCCCAGGCCCCCGTCACCCTGACGATCGGCGAGCGCCGCTTCACATTGGTGGGCGGCGGGGCCGATGCCTGGGCAGCCGATGCGCGCATGGATGCAGCGATCGTCGCCGCCATGCGAAGCGCGCAACGGATGACGGTTCGCAGCCGCACCTCCACGGGCCGATCGTTCAGCGACAGCTATGCCTTGCCGGGTGCCGCTACCGCGATCGATGCGGCGGCGCTGGCCTGCGCCCGCTAGCCCAAGCGCATATAGCCGAGCAGACCCTCGACCAGCGCATCAAAAACCACGCGCATGCGGGCGACGGCGCGCAGATCCTCATGCATCACGACCCAGGTCGGCAGATCGAGGGAAAAATCCGGAAACAACCGCACCAGATCGGGATCAAGCGCGGCGAGCGGCACTTGGCAGATGCCGATGCCCAGCCCCGCGCGGATCGCGGCAAGGTGGGCGAGATGGTTGTCGCTGCGGAAAGAGAATTGATCCATTCGCGCCGGAAAACCGCGCTCAGCCAGGATATGCACGACCGGATCGTCCTGCTCGACGCCAATCAGCCAATGTCCTTCGACCGCATCGATCGTCGCCGGCTCGCCGTGCCTTTCAAGATAATCGCGATGCGCATGGAATCCGAGCGGGATTGACCCCAGCCCCCGCGCGACCAGACCCGTCTGCGTCGGCCGCATCATCCGGACTGCGATATCGGCCTCGCGATACAGCAAATCCTCGCTGCGATTGCTGGCGGCCAGCACGATCTGAAGCCTCGGCTCCCGTGCCTGAAGATCCGCCAGAATCGCGGGCAATACCTCAACCGCCACCACTTCACTGGCCGAGATACGAACCGTGCCCGCCACTTCGTGCGCCGCGGCGGATGCCGTGCGGACGAAGGCATCCGCCGCATGCGCCATCATCCGTGCAGGCTCGCCCAGTGCCAGGCCCAGTTCGGTCGGCTTCAGGCCGGTCGGAGAGCGGGTAAAGAGCGCGGTGCCGAGTACAGCCTCCAGATCCTCGATCCGCCGCCTGACCGTCGGCTGCGCGATCCCCAGCGCACGCGCGGCGCCGGACAAGCTTCCTTCGCGCAACACGGCGAGAAAGGCCCGCTGCCACTCCCAATCCGAAACGGGGTTCATATATTTCTTATAATCAGACTATCTGCCTTCATCAATTCCTTGCGAACCAGAAGCCGCCTAAAATTGGCACCGCAAGCAAGGAGATTGGCATCATGACCAGAACTGCTCTCATTCTCGGCGCGACGGGCGGCATTGGCGGCGAGACCGCGCGTGCGCTGATCACCCATGGCTGGCACATACGCGCCCTCACCCGCCGCACCCTGCCGCTGCCCGGACCGATCGAATGGATCGCTGGCGACGTTCAGGATCGCGACCGGGTCCTCGCCGCGGCAGCGGGAGTGCAGGCGATCGTCCATGCGGTGAATCCGCCGGGCTATCGCGACTGGAGCCGGCTGGTGCTGCCGATGATCGACAACAGCATTGCGGCGGCCGAGGCAAATGACGCGCGCCTGGTCCTTCCCGGCACCGTCTATAATTACGACCCGCGCGATACCCCCGTCGCCGAACCTGCCACCCCTCAACAGCCATCCACTCGCAAGGGTGCCATCCGTGTGGAGATGGAACGCCGCATCGAGGCGGCGTGCAAAGGCGGAATGCGCGCGCTGATCCTCAGGGCCGGGGATTATTTCGGGCCGCGCCCGGGGAATGGCTGGCTGTCGCAGGGAATGCTGACGCCGGGCAAACCGGTGCGTACATTGATGCATCCCGGCGCGCCGGGTGTCGGCCATGCCTGGGCCTATCTGCCCGATGTCGCAGAGACATTCGCCCGGCTGCTCGACCGGGATGACATATTGCCGGCCTTCGCCCGCTATCATTTCGCCGGCTATTGGGATCCGGACGGCACGAAAATCATCAATGCGATCGCCAAAGCGGTCCACAATCCCGACATGAAGGTGCGCCGGATGCCCTGGCGGCTGTTGCCGCTTATCGCACCGTTCAACCCGACCATGCGCGAGATGATCGAGATGGAACCCTTCTGGAAAAACAGCATGCGGCTCGACAATCGCGCGCTGGTGGAAATGCTGGGTGACGAGCCGCATACGCCACTTGCAACGGCGCTTGAGACCACGCTTCGGGCACTGGGATGCATGCCGGTGGAAACTTCTGCCCATATCGCCTAAATGGCGGCGATCATGAACGCCCCGATGCCCATTCCCGGTCATATCGATCCGGTTCCCGTCCCGCGCGTCGCAACGCCGCGGCCGGACGGCCGTGTCGATCTTGTCGGCCTGACCAAGCTGCAGATCCGCGAAGCGCTGCTCGAATCGCAGATGGAGGAACGCCAGGCGAAGCTGCGCGCCAAGCAGTTGTGGCACTGGATCTACAATCGCGGCGCAACCAGCTTCGATGTGATGACCGACATCGCCAAGGACATGCGCGTCTGGCTGGAACAGCGCTTCGTCGTCGGCCGGCCGCAGGTGGTGGAAGCACAGGTGTCGAGCGACGGCACCCGCAAATGGCTGCTCCGCTCAGATGACGGCCAGGATTATGAGATGGTCTTCATTCCCGACGCGGACCGGGGAACGCTCTGCGTCTCGTCGCAGGTCGGCTGCACGCTCAATTGCCGTTTCTGCCACACCGGCACGATGCGCCTCGTCCGCAACCTGACGCCGGGCGAAATCGTCGGGCAGGTGATGCTCGCCCGCGACGGGCTGGGCGAATGGCCGTCGCAGCCGGACGGCCGCATGCTGACCAACATCGTCATGATGGGCATGGGCGAGCCGCTCTACAATTTCGACAATGTGCGCGATGCGCTGTCGATCGTCATGGACGGCGACGGCCTTGCCCTGTCGCGCCGGCGGATCACGCTGTCCACGTCCGGTGTCGTCCCGATGATGGAGCGCGCGGGCAAGGAGATCAACGTCAACCTGGCCGTCTCCCTTCATGCCGTCACCAAGGAAGTGCGCGACGAGATCGTCCCGCTCAACCGCAAATACGGCATCGAGGAATTGCTGCAGGCCTGCGCCGATTATCCGGGCGCCAACAATGCCCGGCGCATCACGTTCGAATATGTGATGCTGAAGGACAAGAACGACAGCGACGAGGACGCGCGCGAACTCGTCCGCCTGATCCGCAAGTACCGGCTACCGGCGAAGGTGAACCTGATTCCGTTCAACCCCTGGCCGGGCGCGCCCTATGAATGTTCGGACCCGGCCCGGATCAAGCGCTTTTCCGACATCGTGTTCGAAGCGGGCATCTCAGCGCCCGTCCGCACCCCGCGCGGGCGGGACATCATGGCTGCCTGCGGCCAGTTGAAGTCCGCCAGCGAGAAAAAGAGCCGCGCCGAACTCGACCGGCTGGCTGAAGAAAAGCAAGCGGCGCTTTGAACGACCTGCTGTTCGTCGCCGCCGCCGGCCTGCTGGCGGGAACGATGAATGCGCTTGCCGGTGGTGGTTCCTTTGTTTCATTGCCCGCGCTGATCGCGGTCGGCGTTCCGTCGACCATCGCCAACGCCTCCAGCACCGTCGCGCTCTTTCCGGGCGGATTGGCAAGTACATGGGCCTATCGCAGCGGCCTGCGCGACATCGCCAGCGTGCCGGTGACGACGATGGGGCTTGTGACCGTTGCCGGCGGATTGATCGGTGGTCTGCTGCTGATCCTGACGCCAAGCCGCGCCTTCGACGTCATCCTGCCCTGGCTGCTGCTGACGGCCACGCTCGCCATCGCTTTCGCCCGTCCCATGGGGGAAGCTCTGCGCCGCCGCTTCACGCTCGGCCGTACATCGGTGCTCATCGTGCAGCTCATGCTCGGCATCTATGGCGGCTATTTCGGCGGCGCGGTGGGATTGATGATGCTCGCCGCCTGGGGCTTGCTCGACGGCGCCGACCCCAAAAGCCTCAACCCCGCGCGAACGCTGATGACGAGTGCGGCAAACAGCACCGCGATCGTCCTTTTCATCATCGCTGGCGTCGTTGCCTGGCCCCAGGCGCTGGCGATGCTCGCGGGCGCCCTGGTCGGCGGCTATTGCGGGGCGCTGGTCGGCCGGCAGCTGCCCGCGCGGGTGACGCGCGCGCTGACCATCCTCATTACCGTGGTGACGACCGTGGTCTTCTTCGCCCGCGCCTATTTCTGATCGGCTTCGGGCTTGACCCTGCTCGCTGAGGTTCCCAAACAGGCGCCACTGGGGTCAAGAGGATGGAGGCGCAAGTGGCGCTGATCGACGGTTTTCTGGAGCGCATTGTCAAGCGCGGTACTCTGACCCTGATCGACCATGACGGGAAAAGCCGGACCTTCGGCACGCCCGATCCCGATTATCGCAATGTCGCCATCCGCTTCACCGATGCGGGTGCTGCAAACTACATCGTCCGCCACCCCCGATTGGGCGCCGCCGAGGCATATATGGATGGACGGCTCGTGGTCGAAAATGGCGACATTCTCGACCTGCTGACGCTCATCCGCAGCAACACGCCGTGGGAAAAGGGTGGCGAGCTTCACATCAAGAACCCGGTCAGGCGGTCACTCAGCCGCCTCGGCAGTCGAGCATCGCGGATCAACTGGCAGTCGCGATCGAAGCGCAACGTCGCCCATCATTATGATCTGGGGAACGATTTCTACCGCCTCTTCCTCGACGATGACATGCAATATAGCTGCGCCTATTTCACTGATCCGGCGAACACGCTGGAACAGGCGCAGGAAGACAAGAAAGCGCACATCGCCGCCAAGTTGAACCTGCGCCCCGGCTTGCGGGTGCTCGACATCGGTTGCGGCTGGGGCGGCATGGCGCTTTATCTGCACCGCAAATGCGGCGTCGACGTGCTCGGCGTCACCCTGTCGGAAGAACAGTTGAAGATCGCGCGCGAACGGGCGGATGCCGCCGGCGTATCAGACCATGTGAAGTTCGAGCTGATCGACTATCGCAACGTCACCGGCACGTTCGACCGCATCGTTTCCGTCGGCATGTTCGAGCATGTCGGCACGCCCCATTTCCGCGAATTCTTTCGCAAATGCCATAATCTACTGGCGGAGGACGGGGCGATGCTGCTGCACACCATCGGCCGCTTCGGCGGACCGGGCACCACGGATGCCTTCACCCGCAAATATATCTTCCCCGGCGGCTATATCCCCGCTCTTTCGGAAACCGTCGCGGCAAGCGAGAAGAACCGCCTGATCGCCGCCGACGTCGAGACGCTGCGCCTCCATTATGCGATGACGATCCACCATTGGTACAAGCGCACGATGGAAAACCGCGACAAGATCGTCGCGATGTACGACGAACGCTTCCTCAGAATGTGGTTGTTCTACCTGGCCGGCGCGATCGTGACGTTCGAATATGGCGGCATGGGCAACTATCAGATCCTCTACACCCGCCAACGCCGCGCCCTGCCGATCACGCGCGACTGGATCGGGGAAACGGAAACGAAATTGCGGAAGTGATGTGCGCAATGGGGTGGGAAGCGGCCTCACTCCAAAGGGCTATCCTTTGTGAAGTCGTCATTCCACCAGCGCGGTAGGAGCCGAAGCCTCGTACCATTTTGAGTTAGCCAATGATTTAAGCACCGCGCTGCCGCAGAGTTTGGCTTTTCAATGAGAAACAGCCGTGCTTCGCCGGAAAGATCAGTCTTGTATAACGCGATTCGTAACTGTTGAACTTGGCAAGCCGCCGCCGCTGTTAACACTTCCGATATGCTTTGTAATGGCCCGGCTGCAATGGGCGCCTGTGGAGCGGTCTGCATTGCTGCTGCCAGAAGGAAGATTTCTAACGCCATAGCTCACCTCGACAGCATCAATCTCACGCCTACTGAAAGGCCGCAATTGGGTCGACTGCGGTCCGACTGCAATTGGGTCGAAAGCGGTCATTCCGGATAGGTCGCCTTCATATATTCCAGCGATTCCTCCACCAGGCTTTCCAACACCCCCACATCCACATCGCTCAGCTTTTTCACGTAAAGGCATGACTTGCCCGTCGTGTATTTCCCCAGCCGCGCCATCAGGTCGGCGTGGCGCGGAAAGCCGCCCATGATGTAGATCACCAGCGCGGCCTTGCGGGGCGAGAAGCCGACGCGCATCGCATTGCCCTCATGCCCGCTGTCGTAGCGATAGCGATATCGGCCGAAACCAACCATCGACGGGCCCCACATTGTCGCCGGCTCGCCCGATATGCGCTCCATCATCGTCCGAAGCGTTTGCGCGTCCTCACGCCGCTGCGCCGGTTCGACGGTGTCGAGGAAGGCATCGACGCCCGCATTCGTCGCTTTTGTCTTCAGTTCGGCCATGTCGCCTCCCGACCCGGTTGTCGCGCTGCGCGTCCGCCCCTAATAGTCCGCCCGATTCGGCGATTTTAAAGGGACCGGGATGACGGACAAGATCAACAAGGTGGTGCTCGCTTTCTCCGGGGGGCTCGACACCAGCGTCATCCTGAAATGGCTGCAGCAGAACTATAATTGCGAGGTCGTCACCTTCACCGCCGATCTGGGCCAGGGCGAGGAGCTGGAGCCCGCCCGCAAGAAGGCGGAACTGATGGGCGTGAAGCCCGAGCACATCTTCATCGACGACTTGCGCGAGGAATTCGTCGGCGACTATGTCTTCCCGATGATGCGCGCCAACGCGCTCTATGAGGGGCTTTATCTGCTCGGCACCTCGATCGCCCGGCCGCTGATCGCCAAGCGCCAGATCGAGATCGCCCGTCAGGTGAATGCCGACGCCGTCAGCCATGGCGCGACCGGCAAGGGCAATGACCAGGTCCGTTTCGAGCTTGGCTATTATTCGCTCGCGCCCGACATCAAGGTGATCGCCCCCTGGCGCGAATGGGACCTGACGAGCCGCACCCGGCTGATCGAGTTCGCCGAGGCGCACCAGATTCCGATTCCCCGCGACAAGCGCGGCGAAAGCCCGTTCTCCACCGACGCGAACCTTCTCCACACCTCGTCCGAGGGCAAGGTGCTCGAGGACCCGTGGGAGGAAGTGCCGGACTATGTCTATTCACGCACCGTCAATCCGGAGGATGCACCTGATCAGCCCGAAATCATCACCATCGATTTCGAACGGGGCGATGCGGTCGCGGTGAATGGCGAGGGCCTGTCGCCGGCCGCGCTGCTGACGAAGCTCAACGAACTTGGCCGCATCCACGGCATCGGCCGGCTCGATCTGGTCGAGAACCGTTTCGTCGGCATGAAGTCGCGCGGCATGTACGAAACGCCCGGCGGCACCATCCTGCACCTGGCGCATCGCGGTATCGAGCAGATCACGCTCGATCGCGGCGCGGCGCACCTGAAGGATGAGTTGATGCCGCGCTATGCGGAGCTGCTCTACAACGGCTTCTGGTTCTCGCCGGAACGCGAGATGCTGCAGGCGGCGATCGACCATAGCCAGGCGAAGGTCACCGGCACGGTACGGCTGAAGCTCTACAAGGGCGGCGTCCACGTCATCGGCCGCAAGTCACCCTATTCGCTCTATTCGGAAAAGGTCGTGACGTTCGAGGACGATGCCGGCGCATACGACCAGCGCGATGCGGAAGGCTTCATCAAGCTCAACGCATTGCGGCTGCGGCTGCTGGGGCGACGGGATCGCTGAGCGGCTATCCCTTTCAGGCGGCGGATGCGTTCTGGGCGTCTTCCACCATCCTCCATGCAGCAAGGGTGAGAAACAGCAAGAGGACAATGGGGGCAGGCCACCAGCCTGACCGGGCGAGCGGCTCAATCATCAAGGGAATGATGAAGGCTGCACCATAGACCAAGTGGTCGGCGGAGAGAGGGGACCGTCCCCAACGCACGGCACAAACCAGCGCCACGAGTGATAGCGCCACCATGTCGTAATTGAAGCTGTAGGGCAGGATCAGCGGCGTCGCGATGATGCCCAGCATGCCCAGGTCGCGCGGTCTGGCGCCATTTCGCCACGCCCAGATCGGCAGGGCCACGGCGTAAAGGCCGGTCAGGATCTGCCCGGTCAGAACCAGCGCTTCATCGTCGGTCAGCGAATAGAGCAGGCGGCCGACGGTCGGCATCATGAAGCTGTAGGGTTGGCGCGGGACCACCTCGATCAGGCCTGCCTGGAACTCCAGCGTCGACGTCAGCCAGGCGTCCCAGGCCCATGTACCGAAAATCAAAGTCGACAGGGCAACGAGACCGATCGTGCCGATGCCCGCCCACAGGATCACGCGCCATCGCTTCCCTAGCAGCAGCAGCAACGGGACGAGTATGCCCATATGCGGCTTCACCGTCATCACCGCGAAGGCAAGACCGCTGCGAACCGGCTGGGTTCCGACCCGCCACCAACCGTAAAGCGCCAATGCACCAATCAGGAAACCGAAATGGCCCGCCCAGAGATTGACGAAGGCCGCGGGCAACACCAGCACCGCCCATGATGGCAGGCCGACATCCCGCAGCCATGGCCGCGCCGCGAGCCAGAACAGGCAGAAGCCCAGGATCGTCCACAGCGCATAGGCCGGCAGATAGCTGAACACCCCGAACGGCACCGAAAGCATCAGCATGTGGGGCGGATAGGAATAGGCGTAGAGGCCCGCGAAACCCCATTTGGCGAACAGGGTGCGCCGATAGGCCGCCCGGTCGTAGACCCCATGCGCGCCATGGGTGATGGCTTCCCGGCCGCCATGCCAGATATTGACGAAATCGCGACCGATCAGCGCCTGCCGGTTGACGTGCAGGCCGTTCATCCCGGCCACTTCGTCATGAAGCAGCTGATAGGCGAAAAAACCTGTCGCCGGCCATATGGCCGCGCCCCACACGCCGAAGGCGAACAACAGGGTCAGCAGTTTCCGCCACTGCCGGCGCAATGCGTCAGCCGGCACGGCTCAGTCCCGAACCTCGCGGTAAAAAATATCGCGGCCGATGCTTTCGATCACATGATCCTCGGGGATCGGCGGCAGGTAGCGCAGGAAGCTGTGGGGATAGGGGAAGAAATGCAGATGCGGGTTGAAGGTGAAGCGATATTCCCGTTCCTGCGGCACGACCAGGATCAGCCGGTTGCCCGTCACCCGCCGCAGCTCGGCCAGCGCCTGCCGAAAATCGAGGATATGTTCCAGCACATGGGTGCAGATGACCGTGTCGAACGCGCGGTCCGGGAAAGGCAGCTTTTCGATCGCCGCCTGTTCGAACCGGATTTCGGGATGGCGGCGACGGGTTCCCTCTTCGATGATGAAGTCCACACCGGTCAGGTTCAGATCCGGCTTCGTCCGCTTCAGATGGTCAAGCAGGAAGCCGGTGCCGCAGCCGACATCGAGGACGGTCCGGCCACGGATTTCCGACGCGATGCGCTCGATGCAGGCGGCCGAATTGTCCGTCTCGTCCTGCACGCGCGGCAGGCGTTCGTAGATCGACCGATATTCGTCGGCCGTGACGAAGGGGATGCGCTCGCGAAAATCCTCGATATCGTCGACCAGCCGCCCCCAATGGCGGCGAAACAGCCAGCGCATCGCCGATGAATCCCGAACGAAGGGCGGCAGCGCCTCTTCCAGCACCGTTCGGATCGCGTTGGTGGTTTCCCGGCGCATTCTTCCCTCATCCGCCCGTTCTGGCGGCTGATACCAGCACTGCGCGCAATGACAAGATATCCCTCAGCGGAACGTCCAGAGCCGGTGCATCAGGAAACTGGCGACCGGCGTCACGAAGATCATCGGCAGGATCGGCCACCAGGTCGGCCCGCCCAGCCGCTGGACGAGCAGCCAGACCCAGAGCACGTTCATGCCATAGGCGACCAGGTTGACGATCAGGAAGCGCGCGCCGCGCCGTGCAGGAGAATCCTTGCTGCCATGGCCGCGAAAGCTCCAACGGCTGTGCAAGCCATAGCCGAGCGCCAACATCAGCAGGAAAGCAAGGCCGTTGGCGACCTGCTCCGCCATTCCCAGCCATTCCGCCGCGATCCAGTATAAACCCGCGCCGATCGCCGTGATCAGCAAGCCGACGATGCCATAGCGGACAAAGGCAGCGAATGCGGCGCGGCGGTCGTCGGGCGACAGGCTGGCTTCGGTCATCCCGGCTCCATTTTTTCAGGGGTATGCGATGGACGGGACATCCATTAATGCCTCGACCGGCCAATTGAAATCCCGTGACGCCGCAGGCGGTTCGACGGGCGGGGACAGACTGGATGACGGCGGAACAGACGGGCGGCACCCTCCTGACCCACTTGGCGCGCCGCTGGGTATTGTGGGTGCTCCTTCTTTGGGTACTCGCCGCAATCAGCCTGATCTGGTTCCGCTGGAACGCGATCCATTGGTTCGCCCTGCCCGATACGGACGATAACCTCCGCATCGCCGAGGTTCGCGCCTGGATGGCGGGGCAGGGCTGGTTCGATCTGCGCCAGTACCGGCTGGATCCGCCGGGCGGCGCGAATATCCACTGGTCGCGGTTGGTCGACCTGCCGATCGCCGCGATCATTGCGCTGACCCGGCCGCTGTTCGGCGGCCCGCTTGCCGACCGCATCGCCGTGACCATCGCGCCGATGCTGCCCTTGGCGGTGGCGTTGCTGGGGGCCGCCCTCACCACGCGCCGCCTGATCGATCCGCGTGCCTTTCTGCTGGGGCCGGCGCTGCTGCTGTGCGGGCAAAGCTCTCTCTACATGTTCATGCCGCTTCGTATCGATCATCATGGCTGGCAGCTGGCGGCAATGGCGATGGTGCTTGCCGGGCTGCTTGATTCCCGCCCCGCGCGCGGAGGTTTGACCGTCGCCATTGCAACCAGCGTATCCCTGGTCATCGGGCTGGAGATGATGATCTTCATCGCGATGGCGGCCGGGGTGGTCGGTCTGCGCTGGGTATGGGACCGGGCCGATGCGGAACGGATGCGCGTCTATGCGCTGGCACTGTCGGGCGGGACCGCGCTCGGCTTCGCCTTGTTCGCCTCCTACGCCAACCGCGCACCGGTGTGCGATGCCCTGTCGCCCGTGTGGCTTTCGGTTGCGGTGCTCGGCGGCCTGCTGCTCTTTCTGCTCTCGCTCTTCAGTACGGAAAGCAGGATGGTCAGGCTCGCCATGGCCGCCGCCGCCGGCATTATCCTGCTCACTGCATTCGCCCTGGCGTGGCCCAACTGCGTCGGCCGTCCAGAGGGCGTGTCTCCTGAGCTTGATCGCCTGTGGCTGTCCAATATCCGCGAGGCAAAGCCGATATACGAGCACAAGGCTTCGGTAATTCTGAACATGATGATGCTGCCGACGATCGGTCTGCTCGGCGTCTTACTGGCCTGCCGTTTGGCCTGGGGAACGGCCCGGCTGGGATCATGGCTGATCGCGGCGCTCTTTGCGGTCACATCATATGCATTGCTGTTCATGCAGGCGCGCATCGGGCCGGTGGCGCAGATATTCGCGGTGCCCGGCGCCGCATTTTTGGGCTGGATAGCGGTCGGATGGTTTTCCCGGCAGCGATACGCCGCGGTTCGCATTTTCGGCACCGTTGCCGTCGTATTGCTCGTGTCGGGCCTCTATTCCCGCTGGCTTGTCCCCCTTGTCGCGCCGGAACGTCCGACAGCCGGCACCCGGATCATCAACCGGGCCAACGCCCGCTGCCCGACCCTTCCCGCGCTCAGGCCGATCGCGCTGATGCCGGCGACGACGATCATGACCTTCGTCGATCTCGGCCCCCGCCTGATCGCGGTCACGCATCACAGTGCGATCGCCGGCCCCTATCACCGCAACGGCGATGCGATCCTCGACATCCACCACGCATTCGGCGGGACCGCGCAGACTGCCCACGCCATCGCGCTGAAGCACGGCGCGACCATGGTGCTGATCTGCCCCAACTCGAACGAATCGACGATCTACAGGGCGCGCAATCCGAACGGCTTCTACGCCCAGCTTGCCGCCGGCCGCCAGATCGACTGGCTGCAGCCCGTGCCGCTGCCGAAAAGCTCGCCGTTCAAATTGTGGAAGATCACCCGCTAGCCGAAGCTGGCATTTATCCCGTCGATCACGAACTGGGCGGCCAGTGCGGCAAGAACGACGCCGAGCAGCCGGGTGATGACCACCTCGATCCGCGGTCCCACCACCTGCATCAGCGGCCCGGCAAGCAGCAGCGCGACCAGCGTGATCGCCATGACGGAAAACATCGCCGCCAGCACGACCAGCGTCTGCGCCAATCCATCGGATCGCGCCATCATCAGCATGATCGAGGCGATCGATCCCGGCCCTGCGATCATCGGCATCGCCATCGGGAAGACCGAGACGTCCTCCACATCGTCGTCGTCGATCACCTTCTGCGCCCGGTCCTCGCGGCGCTGGGTGCGCCGTTCGAACACCATTTCCAGCGCGATCAGGAATAGCATGATGCCGCCGGCGATACGGAACGCATCCAGGCTGATGCCAAGCGCCTTCAGGAATTGTTCCCCGAACAGCGCGAAGGTGAACAGGATCACCGTGCCCACCACGACTGCCCGGATCGCCATGGAACGGCGAAGGTCGCGCGGCACGCCCGTCGTCAGGCTGGCGAAGATCGGTGCGCAGCCGGGCGGATCGATGATGACCAGGAAGGTGATGAAAGCCGAGATGAAAAGCTCGGTCACAGCCCCTCCGGCGCCTCCAGCCCTTCGCGACGGCAGGCGGCGACCAGGGTATTCCTGAGCAATACGGCGATCGTCATCGGGCCGACCCCGCCCGGCACCGGCGTGATCGCCCCGGCCACCGTGCGCGCGCTCGCAAAATCGACATCGCCGACAAGGCCGTCATCGGTGCGATTGATGCCCACGTCGATCACCGACGCTCCGGGTTTCAACCAATCGCCCTTCACCATTTGCGGACGGCCAACGGCAGCGACCACGATGTCGGCACGACGAACGACAGCGGGCAGGTCGCGGGTACGGCTATGGGCGATCGTCACGGTGCAGCTTTCCGCCAGCAGAAGCTGCGCCATCGGCTTGCCGACGATGTTCGACCGGCCGATCACCACCGCGTCTAGCCCGGAAAGATCGCCCAACCGGTCCTTCAACAGCATCAGGCAACCAAGCGGCGTACAGGGGACGAAGCCGGCCTCGCCCACCGCCAGCTTGCCGGCGTTCACGACGTGAAAACCGTCGACGTCCTTCTCCGGGTCGATGGTCCCGATCACCGCCTTCTCGTCGATCTGCGGCGGCAAGGGTAGCTGGACGAGGATGCCGTCCACCGCCGGGTCGGCGTTCAGCGCTTCGACGAGCGCGACAAGGTCGGCCTGGCTGGTGTCGGCGGGCAGCTTATGCTCGATGCTTTCCATGCCGGCAGCGACAGTCGCCTTGCCCTTTGAACGGACATAGACGGCACTCGCCGGATCCTCGCCGACCAGCACCACGGCAAGGCCCGGCTTGCGCTTTGCCTTGGCCGCGAACACACCGGTTCCCGCCGCGACCCGCTCACGCAGGCCTGCCGCGAACGCCTTGCCGTCGATGATCGCCGCTTCCGTCATCAATAGGCCAGCGCCGCATAAGCTTGCGGCAGGATGATCCCGTCAAAAATGTAGATCAGCAGCAACACGACCAGCGGCGACAGATCCAGCGCACCAAGATCGGGCATGATCTTGCGGATCGGCCGATAGATTGGCGCCGTGATGCGGTCGAGCGCGATCAGCAGCGAACGGACGAAGTCGTTATAGGTGTTGATGACGTTGAACGCGACCAGCCAGGACAGGATCGCCTGGATGACGATGATCCACCACAGCACGTTCAGCAGAACGGAAATGATCTGGAAAATGACGATCATTGAAACTCCATCGGTTCGTTTCACCGTCGGATAGCCGATCCGCGCGGCGGGCGAAACGCCCGATCGACGGAGAGCGTCAGGCGCGGATCAGCGTACCCGCGCCCCGTGCGGTGAAGATTTCCAGCAACATCGCATGCGGAATCCGCCCGTCAAGCACGACAGCGGCATCCACGCCACGTTCGACCGCGGAAACGCAGGTTTCCAGCTTCGGGATCATGCCGCCGGAAATCGTGCCGTCCGCCCGCAACTTGGTGATCGCCGCCGGATCGAGATCGGTCAGCAACCGCTTCTCCTTGTCCAGCACGCCCGCGACATCCGTCAGCAGGAAGAATCGGGACGCGCCCAATGCGGCCGCAATCGCGCCTGCCATCGTATCGGCGTTGATATTGTAGGTGTGCCCGTCCGCGCCCATCGCGATCGGCGCGATCACCGGAATCACGCCTGCTGCCGACAGGGTATCGAGGATCGAGCGATCGACGCTCACCGGTTCGCCGACAAAGCCCAGATCGACATGACGTTCGATGCCCTGCAAGGGGTCGGGCACGGTCCGCCGCACCTTCTCCGCGATCACCAGGCCCGCATCCTTGCCTGACAGGCCGGCAGCCCTGCCACCGGCCGCCGCGATCCAGCCGACGATTTCCTTGTTGATCGAACCAGCCAGGACCATCTCGGCAATATGCGCGGTCTCCCCATCGGTGACGCGCAGCCCGTCGATGAAGGAGGATTCGACGCCCAGCCGCTTCAGCATCGACCCGATCTGCGGTCCGCCGCCATGGACGACGACGGGATTGATGCCCACCGCCTTCAGCAGCACCACATCCTCGGCGAAATCGCGCTGCAGCTCCGGTTCCCCCATGGCGTGGCCGCCATATTTCACGACGAACGTCTTGCCGGCATAGCGCTGCAGATAGGGCAGCGCCTCGGTCAGCGTCTCGGCCTTTTGCAGCAGGGCGGGATCGATGGAATAGTCGGTCATGTCGGCGCCCATAAAGCCTGATCGTTTCAGGTGAAAGCGCTTTGCTTGTCAGCGTCCAGCCGACGGCCGATCGCAACCATGGCGTAGATGAGCGTCGGCACGAGGATGATCGACAGCGTCACCTTCGCAAGCATCTGGCCCAGCAGCAGGCCGCCGATCGGAAACACGCCGTAAAAGGCGATGGTGATGAACAGCAGCGTATCGACCACCTGGGAAAGCACGCTGGCGACGCCCGCGCGCAGCCACAGCAACCGCCCACCCTCCCGGCGGAGCGCGCTGAAAATGGTGACGTTCAGGATCTGCGACGTTCCATAAGCGATGATCCCGGCCATCATCAGCCGTGGGCTTTGCCCCAGCACCAGCTGGAAGGCGTCGCGCCGGGCAGGGTCCATTTCGTCGGCGGCGGGTAGAGACAGCACCAGAAAGGTTAGCAGGATCGACGCGATCAGCGGGATGAAACCGAACAGGACCATCCGATTCGCTGTCTCGCGCCCATGCATTTCCGCCACGGCGCTGGATGTCACCACCAGCATCAGGAACGCGAATATCCCCGATTCCACGGCCAGCGGGCCAAGATCGACCTGCTTGTTCCCCAGCACACCGGCAATGCAGGTCATGCCCCCGTAGAACAGGGAAAAGACGAAAAGCGATGGCTGGATCGCCGGAGCGGCGGGCCGGGATGACATAAACGCCTGTTATTCGCTTCCAAAGAGAGGAGGAAGTGCTCCCAACTGAGCACTACCCGATCTGCGCGCAATGTGTATCGTTATTGCATAGCGGCGATCCCGATGGATCGTATCATGTGGGGAAAGCCTAGCCCGGATGACCAGGTTCCTGATCGGCATTGCCGGCATCGCCGTGATCCTGGCGATCGCCTTTGCGCTGTCGTCGAATCGCCGCGCGATCCGGCTGCGGGTGGTCGGCGCCGCCTTCACGCTCCAGGCCGGGATCGCGGTGCTCGTCCTTTATGTGCCGGCAGGCAGGCGGGTGCTCGAATGGATGTCCGGCGGGGTCGCCGCATTGCTCAGCTATGCCAATGCGGGCACCAGCTTCCTGTTCGGCGCGCTTGCCGCTGATCCGCTCGGCCAGAATTTCGCGATCCAGGCGCTGCCGGTCATCATCTTCTTCGCGGCGCTCGTCTCCATCCTCTATTATCTGGGCATCATGCAGCTCGTCGTCCGCTGGATCGGCGGTGCGCTTGAAAAGGTCATCGGCATATCGAAGGTCGAATCGCTTTGCGCCGCTGCGAACATCTTCGTGGGGCAGAGCGAATCTCCGCTGGTCATCCGGCCCTATCTGGCGGGATTGACGCCGGCGCAGCTTTTCACCGTGATGACCTCTGGCATGGCGGGCGTGGCGGGCACGATCCTCGCCGCCTACGCATCGATGGGCATAAGGATCGAATATCTGCTGGCGGCAAGTTTCATGGCAGCGCCCGGCGGCATCCTGATGGCAAAGATCATCATGCCGGACGATCCCGGCGCCACCCCCGCCGACGCGGATGTCATCATTGCCGAGGCGTCCCATGACGAGGAACGCCCGGCGAACGTCATCATGGCCGCGGCGCAGGGCGCGCAGACCGGCGTCAAGCTGGCGGTGGCGGTAGGGGCGATGGTGCTTGCCTTCGTCGCCCTCGTCGCGCTGGCCAACGGCCTGCTCTCCGGCTTTGGCGGCTGGTTCGGGATCGAGGGGCTCACCTTCCAACGCCTGCTTGGCTATGTCTTCGCGCCCGTCATGTTCCTGCTGAACGTACCGTGGAACGAAGCGGGAATCGCCGGCGGCCTGTTTGGCGAGAAGATCGTGCTGAACGAATTCGTCGCCTACATCCATCTCGGCACGGCACAGGCCACGCTCTCGCAACATACGATCGCGGTCATCACGTTCGCCCTGTGCGGCTTCGCCAACTTCAGCTCGATCGCGATCCAGATGGCGGTGACGGGCAGCCTGGCGCCGAGCCAACGACCGATGATCGCAAAGCTCGGCATCAAGGCGCTGATCGCCGGATCGCTCGCCAACCTAATGAGCGCGGCCTTTGCCGGGCTCCTGCTGCCGGCCTAGCGCGTCGGGACCGGCGTTTCGCCCGAATAGTCGTAGAAACCGCGCTTGGTCTTGCGGCCCAGCCAGCCGGCCTCAACATATTTGACCAGCAGCGGCGCGGGCCGGAATTTGGGGTCGCCCGTCCCCTCGTAAAGCACGCGGGCAATGTTGAGGCAGGTGTCGAGCCCGATGAAGTCGGCCAGCGTCAGCGGCCCCATCGGGTGGTTGAGGCCAAGCTGGCAGGCAATGTCGATATCCTCGATCGAGGCGACACCCTCGCCCAGCGCGAAGCAGGCCTCGTTCAGCATGGGCATCAGCACGCGGTTGACGATGAAGCCCGGCGCATCGTTTGCACGCACCACCCGCTTGCCGAGCGCCGTCGCATAGGTTTCGACGATCTTCACCGTCTCATCGGCGGTCGCGAGGCCCCGGATCAATTCGATCAGCCCCATCAGCGGCACGGGGTTGAAGAAATGGACGCCGACGAAGCGCTTGGGATCGGGCGAAGCCTGCGCCAGCCGGGTGATCGGGATCGACGAGGTATTGGACGCAAGGATCGCCTGATGCCCCAGCACCTTGCCGACCTGTTCGAAGATCGCCCGCTTGATGTCCTCGCGCTCGGTCGCCGCCTCGATCACCAGCCCGGCGGACGCCATCTTGGTGAAATCGCCGACCGGCTCGATCCGCTCCAGCGCCACGTCGCGCGCCTGCGCTTCCAGCTTTTCCTTGGCAACCAGCTTGTCGAGCTGCGCCGCGATTCCGGCCTTGCCCTTTTCCGCCTGCTCGATCGACACGTCGGACAGGAAAACATGATAGCCCGCCTGGGCGCTAACCTGTGCGATGCCGGCGCCCATCTGGCCGGCGCCGATCACTCCGATACTCTGCATGTCGAAACCCTTCTGCTGTTGCGCCCGCCTTACCGGCCCCGGCCGCGTTGGGAAAGCATCAGGGCGCGGTGCCCGGCGGCTGCGCTTCCGCCAGGATCAGGGCAAAGCGGTCTTCAGCATCCGTCCATTCGCGGATCGGCGTCCACGCACCCGCGCGCAGCAGCAACCGGGCGTCACGCGGGCCATATTTATGGCTGTTCTCGGTATGGATCGTCTCGCCCGCCGCCATCGAGAAATATTGCCCTTCGACCGTGAACTCCACATCCTCGACCGCCTCGAGATGCATCTCGATCCGCGAAAACGGGTCGTTCCAGATCGCGCGGTGACGAAATTTGGCAACGGGTATCGTTCCCGCCAGTTCGCGATTGATCCGGTCGAGCAGGTTCAGGTTGAACAACGCCGTCGTGCCGTCGGCATCGTCATAGGCAGGGATCAGTACATCGACGCTCTTGATCCGGTCGATACCGATCAGCAGCATCGACCCGAGCCCCAATGTCTCGACCATCGCACGCAACAGGTTCACCGCCGTCCGCGGCACCATGTTGCCGATCGTGGAACCGGGGAAAAACCCGAGCTTCGGCAGATTGGCGATCGCTTCGGGAGGCTCGATCGGCTGCATGAAATCCGCCTCGACCGGGTGGATCGAAAGGCGGGGGAAATCGGATGCAAGGGCAGCCGCGGATTCACGCAAAAATTCACCGGAAATATCGATCGGCACATAGGCGGCCGGTGCGATCGCCTCCAGCAGATGGGGGGTCTTGATCGACGATCCCGATCCGAATTCCACCACCGCCCGGCCCGGTCCGACGATATTGCCGACCTCCGCCGAATGGGCGGCAAGCAGAGCCGTCTCGGTGCGCGTGGGGTAATATTCGGGCAATCCGGTGATCGCCTCGAACAATTCCGACCCGCGGCGGTCATAGAACCAGCGGGCCGGGATGGCGCGCGGCCGCGTCGCAAGCCCCTCCAACACGTCATGGCGGAACGCCGGATCGGCTTCGACCGTCTCCTCGACAAGCACGCTCACAGGTCGCGCGCCAGACGCAGCCCGGTGAACTGCCAGCGCTGATGGGGATAGAAGAAGTTGCGATAGCTTGCCCGCATATGCCCCCGCGGCGTGGCGCAGCTGCCGCCTCTCAGCACGAACTGCCCGGACATGAACTTGCCATTATATTCGCCGACTGCCCCTTCGGCCGGGCGGAAACCGGGATAGGGGCGATAGGCGCTGCCCGTCCATTCCCAGACATCACCGAACATCTGACTGAGTCCGCCATGATTGGTCGAAGCCCGCGGACGCACGGCCTTTGCTTCATCCAGGAAATTGCCTTCCGCCGGGTTCAATCCTTCGGCAGCACTTTCCCATTCCGCTTCGGTCGGCAGTCTCGCGCCCGCCCAGCTGGCAAAAGCGTCCGCTTCGTAAAGGCTGATGTGCGTGACCGGCGCCACGGGATTGACGGGCCGCAACCCATCCAGCCCGAAGCGCATCCAGCGTCCTTCGGTGCGCTGCCAGTATAACGGCGCTTCGACCGTCTCCGCCTTCACCCATGACCAGCCGTCGGACAGCCAATGGCGCGGATCGGCATAGCCGCCATCGTCGATGAATTCGATCCATTCGCCGTTGGTGATCGGCCGATGCGCCAGGGCATGCGGCGTCAGCAGAACCGCATGACGCGGCCCTTCGCAATCGAAGGCGAAGCCCGTTCCCTCATGTCCGATCTCGACCCGGCCTTCGCGGCCTTCGATCCAGCGGATCGGCTCCGGCACCGGTGCCGGCATCGCGGACTGGGCAGCCCAAAGCGCAGGTTTGAGCGGATTTTCCGAAAGGAGATGCTGGATGTCGGTCAGCAGAAGTTCCTGGTGCTGCTGCTCATGATGGCATCCCAGTTCGACCAGAGCCATTGCATCGGGGCTCAGCGAAGACATCGCGTCCTTCACCCGCGCATCGACATGAGCGCGATAGGCCAGCACTTCAGCCAGCGATGGCCGCGTCAGCATGCCCCTGCGCGCCCGGACATGCCTTGCCCCTTCGGTTTCATAATAGCTGTTGAAGAGAAAGGCCCAGTCGGCATCGAAAGGTACGTACCCCGCGACATGATCGCGCAGGACGAAGGTCTCGAAAAACCAGCTCGTATGCGCCAGATGCCATTTCGCAGGCGAAGCATCGGGCATCGACTGGGCGGTGGCATCGGCGTCGGACAAGGGCGCGGCAAGCGACGTCGTCAGTCCCCGCACCGCATCGAAAACCGGCGCAAGGCGGTCAGGGCGCGTTCCGGCTCGATCGATCGTGGGCATCGCCCCCTCCTTGCCGTCAGTTAACCAACATAACCGGCCAGCGGCCAATATGTTGCCCGGTCAGCGTGACGCCCCGGGCACCCATAATATGTCTCCACCCTCGTCCGCGCTTATCGCACGCGCCAGAACGAACAGATGATCGGACAGACGGTTGAGATATGCCAGTGCCTGCGGGTTGATGGCCTGCTCGACACCCGCCGAGATGGCCGATCGTTCTGCGCGACGAACGATCGAGCGTGCAAGATGGACGAGTGCCGCTGCCTGGCTGCCACCGGGCAGGATGAAGCTGCGAAGCGGGGGAAGCGGCGCGTTCATCGCATCGATCTCATCCTCCAGCCGCGCCACCTGTGCGGCGGTGATGCGAAGGACCATTTCCGACGGCGTGAAATCCTCGCCCGGCGTTGCAAGATCGGCGCCCAGATCGAACAGGTCGTTCTGGATACGGCGGAGCATGGCGATACGTTCATCGCCGGAAAGCGCGATGATTGCCACACCGATCGCGCTGTTCGCCTCGTCAACGTCGCCGATCGCCTGCATCCGCGCCGCCGTCTTCGATGTGCGGGAACCATCGGCCAGCCCGGTGGTGCCTTTGTCGCCCGTCCGCGTGTAGATTTTGGTCAGGTGGACCAGCGACCGTCCCCTTTTAGCGGGAGAGCATGATCAGCAGCACCGCGATGATGATCGCGACAGCCTGGAAGCCGATGCGTGCCATCATCGCCTTGTTCTGCCGCTGCGAGGACAGGCTGGGGCCGTTTCCGCGCAGTTCCTCGTCCTTCGTCCTCAGGAAGATGATGATGCCCCTGACCAGCATGGCGACAGTGGCCAGCGCGGCAAGGACCAGAAGGATGATGAGGATCGTCTTCATGCGCTCCACTTAGGCGCTTGCCGGCCGGAATCCAAGCGCCTCGCCGCGATTTCGCAGGTCGTCGACCAACCGCGCGGGATCAATGCCGGACTCCCTCAGCCCCGCGATGCTCGGCGCGCCTTCGCGCTTCGCCAGCCGTCTGCCGTCCGCACCCGCCAGCAATGGGTGATGCCGCCAGATCGGACTGGGCAGACCAAGCAATGCCTGCAGCAAGCGATGGATATGTGTCGCCTCGAACAGGTCTCGGCCACGGATGACATGGCTGACGCCCTGCGCGGCATCGTCGACGGTGACGGCCAGATGGTAGCTGACCGGCGCATCCTTTCGCGCCAGCACGACGTCGCCCTGCGTTTCGGGCCGGGCGGAAATCACGCCGGCATCCAGGTCGAACCATTCCAGCGGGCCGGCCACTGCCACGGCCTTCGCCATATCCAGCCGCCATGCATGCGGGTCCGCGGCCATGCGGGCGGCACGAATGGCGGGGTCGAGCGTGCGGCAGGTACCCGGATAGACGGGGCCGTCCGTCCCGTGCGGCGCGGCCGCGCTCGCGGCGATTTCGGCGCGGGTGCAGAAGCAGGGATAGACCAGCCCCGCCGCCTTCAGCCGATCGAGCGCCGCCGCGTAGAGAGGCAGCCGTTCCGACTGGACAATCACCTCTCCATCCCAGCCGATTCCAAGCCATTCGAGGTCCTGCTTGATCGCATCCACGAATGCCGCCCGCGCCCGGCCGGGATCGATATCCTCGATCCGCAGCAGGAAGCGGCCATCATGTTCCCGCGCGAAATCATGCGCCATCAATGCCGACCAGGCATGACCCAGATGAAGCAGCCCGGTTGGACTGGGCGCAAAACGCGTAATGACGTGCGAAGGACTCGCTTTATCTGAAACTGGCTCTTGACGGCGAGTCGTTGCAAATGCTGTCATGATGGCGTCATGCTTTTCCAGATAAGGGCAGCGACGAAAAGGGGAGACGAGGCGGGCGCATGTATCATCCCGATCTGATCCGACACCCGGATGGCTGTCCGGCGCTGGTGCTGAACGCGGATTATACGCCGCTCAGCTACTATCCGCTGAGCCTATGGCCCTGGCAAACTGCGATCAAGGCGGTGTTCCTGGAACGCGTCGACATCGTCGCCAGCTATCAGCGCGAGGTGCGAAGTCCCACCGCGCGGATGAACCTGCCTTCGGTCATCGCGCTCAAGCAATTCGTGAAACCTTCCGAATATCCCGCCTTCACTCGTTTCAACCTGTTCCTGCGCGATCGCTTCGCCTGCCAATATTGCGGCACGCACAGAGACCTGACCTTCGACCATGTCATTCCCCGCGCCCAGGGCGGGCGCACCACATGGGAAAATGTCGCCACCGCCTGCGCGCCCTGCAATCTGAAGAAGGGCGGACGCACGCCGAAGCAGGCCAGCATGAAGCTGCATATTTCGCCGATCCGTCCGACCAGTTGGCAACTGCAGGAACATGGCCGGGCGTTTCCGCCCAATTATCTGCACGATAGCTGGCGCGACTGGCTTTATTGGGACATCGAGCTGCTGGCCTGACCGGCTGTTTGCAATCGACGGAAAGACCCGTTGACCATGCCGCTGTTGCGTTGCAGCATAGGCCATGGCCTCTTCTCCTCCACCGATCACGCAAAACCCCGATATCCGCTTTCTGGGACGCCTGCTGGGCAACGTCATCCGCGATTATGGCGGCGAGGCGCTGTTCAAACGGACCGAATATATCCGCTCCGCATCGGTCGATCGGCATCGCGGCATCGTGGGTGCGGAGGCGATCGACCCCGGTCTGGACGCGCTGAGCCTTGACGAGACTCTGGCTTTCGTCCGCGGCTTCATGCTGTTTTCGATGCTCGCCAACCTGGCGGAGGACAGGCAGGGCGTGGCGGCGGACGAGCATGCCGATATCGACCATGCGCTCAAGCGGCTGGCCGCTGCCGGCATCGATCGCAAACAGGTGCTCGACCTGCTTGATCACGCCCTGATCGTGCCCGTGCTGACCGCGCATCCGACCGAGGTGCGCCGCAAGAGCATGATCGATCATCGCAACCGCATCGCCGAACTGATGCGGCTGAAGGACACGGGCGCGACCGAGACTCTCGACGGCGACCTGATCGACGACGCGATCCTCCGCCAGATCGCCCTGCTGTGGCAGACGCGCCCGCTGCGTCGCGAGCGGCTGTACGTCGCGGACGAAGTGGAAACCGCGCTCGCCTATCTGCGCGACGTTTTCCTGCCGACCCTGCCGGCGCTCTATGGCCGGTGGGAGCGTGCGCTGGGCGGCCGCCCCGCCAGCTTCCTGCGCGCGGGATCGTGGATCGGCGGCGACCGTGACGGCAATCCCTTCGTCGATGCCGCATCGCTGAAGCTGGCTCTGTCCCGAGCGGCGGAGGCAGCGATCGTCAACTATCTCGATCAATTGCACGCTTTGGGTGCGGAATTATCGATCTCGACCGATCTCGCTCAGACAAGCGATGCCGTGACCGCCCTCGCCGACATCAGCCATGACGAGGCACCGAGCAGGGCCGACGAGCCCTATCGCCGCGCCGTCTCCGGCATCTATGCGCGGCTGGCCGCCACGCACCAGAAGCTGATCGGCCGCCCGCCACCGCGACCGGCCTCCATTGCCGCCGAACCTTATGAAGGGCCTCAGGCGCTTGGTGACGATCTGCGGGCGATCGCACGCTCGCTCGCCAATGGCGGCGGCGCGCTTGGGAGCGACGGTGCGCTCGGTCGGCTGATCCGCGCGGTCGATACCTTCGGTTTCCACCTGGCCACGCTCGACCTGCGGCAGAACAGCGCCGTCCACGAACGCGTGGTGGCCGAACTGTTGAAGGTCGCCGGGGTCGAGGACGACTATGCCGCACTCGACGAACCGGCCCGCCTCGCGCTGCTGCGCCGGGAGCTTGCGTCGCCCCGTCCCCTGTCGAGCAGCTATGCCGGTTATTCGGAGGAAACGCTGAGCGAGCTGGCGATCGTCCGGGCGGCCGCCGTCGCGCACCAGACATACGGCACCGCCTGCATCACCAATTACATCGTCTCGATGACGCGCTCGGTCTCCGACCTTTTGGAAGTCCATATCCTGCTGAAGGAAGCGGGCCTCTACCGCCCCGGCAATCCGCCCGTGGCCGCGATCATGGCGATACCATTGTTCGAGACCGTCGCCGACCTGGAAGCAGCGCCCACGATCATGCGGGACTGGTTTGCCATGCCCGAAATCGCCGCCATTGCCGCCCCGCGCGGGCATCAGGAGGTGATGATCGGCTATTCGGACAGCAACAAGGACGGCGGATACCTGACCTCCACATGGGAGCTTCACAAGGCAAGCGAGGCGCTGGCGCCGGTCTTTGCCGATGCAGGCGTCAGGATGCAGCTGTTCCACGGGCGCGGCGGGGCGGTCGGGCGCGGCGGCGGCTCCGCCTTCGCGGCGATCCTCGGTCAGCCGTCGGGAACGGTGCAAGGACGCATCCGCATCACCGAACAGGGCGAAGTGATCGCCGCCAAATATGGCACGCGCGAAAGCGCAAGCATCAACCTCGAAGCGATCGCGTCAGCGACATTGATCGCGTCGCTCGAGCCAAAGAGCCTGTCAGCCACGGATACCGAACGCTTCGACGCCGCCATGGACGAACTGTCGCGGACCGCCTTCAAGGCCTATCGCGGCCTCGTCTATGAAACCGAGGGCTTCCGCACCTTCTTCCGCCAGATGACGCCGATCGCCGAGATCGCGACGCTCAAGATCGGTTCACGGCCGGCAAGCCGCAAGAAATCCGACGCGATCGAGGATCTTCGCGCCATCCCCTGGGTGTTCAGCTGGGCGCAGGCTCGGGTGATGCTGCCCGGCTGGTTTGGGGTGGGCGAGGCGCTTGCCGGGTTCGGCGACCAGGGGCTGCTGCGCGAGATGGGTGCCGAATGGCCATTCCTGCGGACGACCCTCGACAATCTGGAGATGGTTCTCGCCAAATCCGACATGGGCATCGCGCAGCGCTATGCCGGGCTGGTCGAAGACCGGGCGATGGCCGATTCGATCTTCGGCCGCATCCGCGACGGGTGGCAGCGGACCCACGACACGCTGCTCTCGGTGACGGGCCAGACGCGGCTGCTGGAAAAGAACCCGGAACTGGACACGTCGATCCGCCTGCGCCTGCCCTATATCGAGCCGCTCAACCTGCTCCAGATCGAGCTGCTCAAGCGCCACCGCGCAGGCGAGAAGGACGAACGCGTGGCCGAGGGCATCCAGCTTTCCATCAACGCCGTCGCCACCGCGCTTCGCAACAGCGGCTGAGGATGGACAGGGCCATGCGAATTGCTATGTCCGTCGCGTAACAAGACGGAGAGGTTCAACATGTTCGCACGCGCACTGCTGGTGGCCAGCCTTGCAGCCACAGCCATCCCGGCGGCCGCCGCTGACTATGTCACGATTCGCCGTGAGGCCGAGGTGGATCGGCCGGCCGATGCCGTGTGGCAGCGTGTCGGCGCGAACTATTGCTCCATCTCCGAATGGCTGGGCATGACGTGCGAGATCGTCTCCGGTCAGGGCGATGTCGGCACCGTCCGCAAGCTCAATGGCGAGACGATCGAGCCGATGGTCGCCAAGACCCCCCATTCCTACACCTATGGGCAGACGGCAGGCGGCATGGCGAAATTCGCCTATAACGGCACGCTGGCCGTCGAGCCGCTGGGCGAGAAGCGGTCGAAGATCATCTACACGCTGATCTACGACGCGGACCTGATGCCGTCCGACGAGGTGCGCAAGGCGCAGTTCGAACGCCTCAACCCCCGCTTCCAGGCGGCTGTCGACAAGATGAAGGCATTGGCCGAAGCTGATCGCTAAACCAGGGCATGATTTCGCCGGCTCGCCTGTGCCAGAAGCGCATCGAGCCGGCGGAGATCCCGCATCACATGATCGCGCCTGCGCGACCCGCCGAGCGATACGCGAATGGCCTGGGGCACGTCCTGCTGGCTCACCGAAAAACGCGTGCCGGGGACGACGGGCAACCCGGCCGCCATCGCCTGCGTCGCCACGTCAACGGCGCTCACGTCCTTATCCAGCGGCAGCCACAGATGGTAACCCGCACCTCTGGGTGAGGCAGCGGACAGGATATCCAGCGCGCTTTCCATCCGGGCGGCGGCTTCGCGGCGGACAGCCGAGATCAGCCTTGGCAGGCTTCCCTCACGCAGCCAGCGAGTGACCAGCGCCACGTTGAGCGGCGGCGGCATGATCGCCGTCTCATGCACATCCGCCGCCACGTCCAGCGCGTGCCGGACGTTCGGCGCGCGCAGGAAGCCGACACGCAGTGCGGGGGAAACCACCTTTGAAAAGCTGGCAATGTGCCATGTCAGCTCCGGCGCGAAAGCCGCGATCGGCGGTAAGGGCGTCTGCGGCAGCCGGCCATAAGGATCGTCCTCGATGATCGGGATGCCGAATTGGCGTGCGATCTGCGCAATGGCCTGCCGCCGCCTATTTCCCATCGTCGCCGTGGTCGGATTGTCGTTCGTCGGAACGACATAGAGCGCGCTCAGCCGGTTCAGCTTTGCCGCGGCCTCCAGCGATTCCGGCACAATCCCTTCGGCATCCATATCGAGCGGGATCACCGTGCAGCCAAATCGCCGCGCGACTGACAGGAAACCGGGATAGGTGAAGCACCCCGCCGCGACGATGCCACCGCCGCGAAGCAGAAGGCCGCAAACAGCATGCAAGGCGTTCTGCGCGCCGGCCGTGATGACGATCTGATCCGCGCCGGTGTCTCCGATCATACCCGACAGAAAATCCGCCGCGAGCATCCGATCGGCTTCGGTTCCACCCGCCGGCTGGTAATGGATCGGCCGCACGTCCCCTTCCAGAATGGTGGCCAAACCGTCCGCCATTGCCTTGCCGACCTCGCCCCCCTCGGGCTCGGGCGGCATGTTCATGCCGCTCGCCACCTCCTGCCCGATCGGGTCCGCAGCTGCCGACTGGCCACGCGCCTTTACATAGCTTCCCCGCCGGCCTTCGCTTTCGATCAGCCCGCGCGCCGACGCCTGCGCATAGGCCCGCGTCACCGTGGTCAGATCGACCCCCAGCAGATCCGCCACCGCCCGCTGGCTGGGCAGACGATCGCCGGACATCAGCATCCCGCCATCGATCGCCCGTTCCAGATCCTCGGCAATGGCAAGATAGATCGGCCCCTTGCCCGCCTTGATCGTCGGCATCCAGCCCATCAATCGCTTCCTTGCTTTGTATGCATATTTTCCCTATATTGTATCCATACAAACAGCGCAATCTGTATGGACCAATTCAATGCAAGAACGCGACGACAGTCGATTTGTGGATGAGAACGGCCATCGCTGGCCAAAGCTTGATCCGCTGAAGACCGGCCCGTTCGGTCGTTGCCCGCGGTGCGGAAAAGGCCACATCTTCAAGGGATTCCTGTCGCTGCGCACGGAATGCGAGGTTTGCGGGCTCGATTATTCCTATGCCGAGCCGGCTGACGGCCCCGCTTTCTTCGTCCAATGTTTTGCCTGCGCGCCCGCGGTGGTCTGGACGCTGATGTTCCAGATCATGGCCGACCCGCCGTGGTGGGCTCATATGCTGACCAGCCTGCCGCTGCTGCTGGTCACCTGCATCCTACCGCTCCGCCCTCTGAAGGGTTGGCTGGTTGCAAGCCAGTTCTTCTTCAAGGCTCAGGAAGGCCGTCTGGCCCGGGAATAGGTTCTACCGGAACCAGTGGACCTTGACGAAATAGCCGCCGATCGCCGCGGCCAGGGCGGTGCACACGCCCACCACGCCCCAGAATGCCCAGGGTTCGTGTGAAAAGGGAATGCCCGCGACGTTCATGCCGAGCAGGCCGGTCAGGAAAGTCAGCGGCAGGAACACCAATGCCACGACGGAAATCAGCAACGCGCGCGTTTCGATGACTTCGGATCGAAGGTCGGTCAGCTGCTCATGCATCAGCGCGGCACGTTCGCGGACGCTTTCCAGCTCCTCCCCCATCCGCGCGAAACGGTCCGCCGCTTCCGTCAGCCGCATCCGGTCCCGCTCTTCCAGCCAGTCGCACGGCAGGCCTGACAGTCGTTCAAGGGCCAGCCGCTGCGGGACCACGAACCGGCGATAGCCGATCGCCTTCGATCGGGCCTGCGCGATCTCCCGCCTCAGTGTGTAGAGATGTTCGGCGGCATCGATCTTCACCTCCGCGTCGTCCAGCATGTCGCCCAGGTCGGCCACGCCGGGATCGAGACTTTCCGTGATTGCGGACGCCAGCTCGGCGATCAGATCGCCGGGATCGAAGATTTCCAGATGACTGATGCTCGATATCAGCGGCGGCAGCGCGGCCAGTTCGTACCGGGCCGTCGAGATCACCCGCCCTTTTTCCGCCCAGATGCGGATCGAGGCGAGTTCGTCGTCAAGGCTGTCAGGGTCGAGCGCAAGCCCGCGCAGGTTGATCAAGGCGCCCGGTCCCAAGGCATCGCAGCGGGGACGCGTTTCGGTCGCGACCAATGCGTTGACGACGACCGGCGGCAGGTCCGCCTCTCCTCTCAGCCAATGCACCACCTTGTCGGCATTGGCATCCAGATGAAGCCACACGAACTTGGCGACACCGCATGACAGGACTGCCTGATCCGGCGGGGCTTCGCGGACGCCGCCATTGTCCACCACATAGCCGAACTCTTTCATGCCCGCTCCATCACAAGGAGGATCGACAAGCCCTGACCGGGATCGGCAGGCGGATCGCCTGCGATGCGTACAGCATCGGCCCGGGCGCGGTCGAGGATCGCCGCCGGCACGTCGCCGGCATGGAAAATCCGGTCGGCCTGCCCTAGCAGCCGGGCCTGCGACAACGTCAACTCATCGGGATCGGCCGAGCGGAGATGGATGGAGACCAGCCGCTTCTCAAAAGGACGTCCCGCCGAATCGAGCCAGGATTCAACCGTTTCCCTGCCTTCGACGAAGGGATCGAGCGGCCCTCCGGGATCGAGCGCCGCATCGATCGCCCGCCGCCGGTCTGCGGCATCGGGCCATCGGCGGCGTATCCTATCCCTTGCGTCGAACAATGCCCTCGCAAGGCCGCCAACCCCCGCCGGCAGCAACAGCTCAAGCCGCTGCCGCAACGCCTTCGCCAGCCCCGCCGACGCGCCGCCGGTGCCGACCGCGATCAGCACCGGATCGCGATCGACGATGGCGGGCAGGGTGAAATCGCACAAGGCCGGCCGGTCGACGACATTCACCAGCATCCCGCGCGCCTTCAGCCGCACGGCTGCCGCCTCGGCCTCGTCACGATCCTCGATCGCGATAATGGCAAGCACCGCCCGTCCGTCCTCACCCAAGATCGTCGCGCCCGCACGTTCCAGCAGGCGGCGCTTTGCCGCTGCCGCCTCACCCTCGCCCAGCAGCACGACCGGGCGATCCTTCAAACGCATGAACAGGGGCAGGCTGTGCATGGGCGCCCTTGTCGCCTGCCGCAGATCGATTGCCAAGCCGCCTGTTGGCCCTCTATGAAATGGATCATGCGACGCCTGATCCTGCTCGTGCTGGCTTTGCTGCTCGCCATGCCTGCCGTGGCGGGTCCTGCCTGTGCGCCGCCGCCCGCGACGGACATGGCAAGCGCGCATCACGGCGATACGCACAAGCAGGCCGACGATCATGGCGACGGAACCCTGCATGGCTGCATCGGCTGCGCGGCACCGACGCGTCTGGGTACTCCGGTGGAGATGCCGACGGAAATCGCGGCCCCGCTCTACCTGCTTCCACCCGAACTGGCTCCCGCCGGGCAATCCGGCCATCCCGAACCGCCGCCTCCGCGCCTGACTGCCTGATCCGTTGAACGGGGCGATCCGCCCCTCACTCGATCATGCAGGACAATCCTATGAAGACTTTTCTTTCCGGCGCGGCGATCGTCGCCGCTGCCCTCTATCCCATGTCCTCCGCCACCGCGCAGGAGATGGATCACAGCATGCACCAGCAATCCGAGCAATCCGCGCCCATTGATCATGCGGCGATGGGCCATATGAAGATGGACGGCGAGAGAGCGATGCCCGCCGCCGGTTCCGGCACCAGCCGCCTGCCGGGCACCGATGCGATGCGCGGCGCCCATCTGATGACCGGCGACTGGATGCTGATGGCGCACGGCTATGCCTGGGGCGTCTATAGCAACCAGGGCGGTCCGCGCGGCGACGAGCAGGCATCCGTCGTATCGATGGCGATGTTCGAGGCGAGCCGCCCGCTCGGCGACGGCGCGCGCCTGCGCCTGCGATCGATGCTGTCGCTCGAACCGCTGATGGGCGATCGGGGCTATCCCAATCTCCTCGCCACCGGCGAAACGGCGGGCGGCGTCCCGCTGGTCGACCGCCAGCATCCGCACGATCTATTCATGGAACTGTCGGGGCGGGTGGACGTCGATATCGCGCCGGACACCAGCCTGTTTGTCTATGGCGGCCCGGTGGGCGAACCCGCGCTCGGTCCGGCTGCCTTCATGCATCGCGGATCGGCGCGGCTGAATCCTGAGGCACCGATCACGCACCACTGGTTCGATTCCACCCATATCACCTATGGTGTGATCACCACCGGCATCGCCTCCCGCCATTTTCAGGTCGAGGCATCAGCGTTCCGGGGACGTGAGCCCGACGAGGAACGCTGGGGCATCGAAACGCCGAAGTTCGATAGCTGGAGCGTGCGGGCAAGCTGGATGCCCACCGCCAATCTGGTGGGCCAGATCAGCTACGGCCGATTGAAGGACCCGGAGGTGCTCCATGCCGGCCAGGACGAAGGGCGTCTGACCGCCAGCCTGTCCTATGCGGCAAACGGTCTTGCGGTGACGGGGGCATGGTCTGCCAAGAACCGGCTTCCCGGGCCGACATTGAACGCCTGGCTGCTCGAGGCGACCTACGATGTCACCGATCGGCACGCCGTTTTCGGCCGTTACGAGAATGTCGAGAATGACGAGCTGTTTCCGGGAGGTGATCCGCTCCACGGCCGCATTTTCAGGGTCGCCAAGGGGACGCTCGGCTATGCCTACACGATCCCGCTTGGCGGCGACGTGACGGTGGCACTGGGCGGGTCGGCCAGCCTTTACGGCAAGCCGTCGGCGCTGGACGCCGCCTATGGCGACAATCCCAAGAGCTTCACCCTGTTCGCGAAGTTCGCGCTGGGCAGCAGCTGATTATTTCAACCAGTCCGGCAGCCGGTCCTGCGCGATCAGCGCCTCGATCGGCTGCCGTTCGCGGACCACCGACCATTTGTCGCCGGATACCAGCACTTCGGGCGTCAAAGCGCGCGAATTATAGGTGCTGGCCATCGTCGCGGCATAGGCGCCCGCGGTCATGAACGCGACGCGATCACCCTCCGCCACTTGGTCCATCTCGCGCCCGGTCGCAAAGGTGTCGCCGCTTTCGCAAACCGGTCCCACGACATTGGCGGTGAAGCGCTCGCCCGTGGGCGTGACCGAGCGGATGTCGTGCCAGGCGTCGTACAGGCTTGGTCGAAGCAGGTCGTTCATCGCCGCATCGACGATGACGAAGGGATCGACCGCCCCTTCCTTGATCCGCACGACGCTCGACAACAGCACCCCCGCATTGCCGACGATGACCCGGCCTGGCTCGAACGCCAGCCGGACATCCCAGCCGGCCGTCACCCGCTTCACCATCGCGCCATAGGCGGCCGGGTTGGGCGGTTCCGGCTGGGCAGGGTTGTAGGGAACGCCAAGCCCACCGCCCAGATCGGCCAGCGTGATGACATGACCGTCGGCCCGTAAGTCGGCAATCAGCGCACCGATGCGCTCGAACGCCGCCTCAAGCGGAGCAAGATCGGTGAGCTGGCTGCCGATATGGACCGCCACGCCCTTGATCGACAGCCCCGGCATCGCCGCGGCCCGGGCATAGGCATCACGGGCACCGGCATAAGGAATGCCGAACTTGTTGTTCGCCTTGCCAGTCGAGATCTTGGCGTGCGTGCCCGCATCGACATCCGGATTGATGCGATAGGCGACGGGCGCCGTACGCCCCATCGCCTCGGCGACGGCCGACAGCATTTCCGCCTCCGGCTCCGATTCCAGGTTGAACTGACCGACGCCAAGCTCCAGCGCCATCCGCATCTCGTCCGCCGTCTTGCCGACGCCTGAGAAGATCATCTTCGACGGATGGACCCCGGCGGCACGCGCGCGCAGGATTTCACCGCCCGACACCACATCGGCGCCCAGGCCGGCACGCGCCAGCGTCGCCAGCACCGCGCCATTGGGGTTCGCCTTTACCGCGAAAGCGATCAGCGGATCGTTCAGCCCCTCCAGCGCCTCGCGAAACACGCGGACATGGCGTTCGAGCGTCGCCGTCGAATAGACGTAGACGGGCGTTCCCACCGCATCGGCGATTGCCGTCAGCGAGACGTCCTCGGCGTGCATCGCGCCGTTCTTCAGCTGGAAATGGTCCATGATTCAGTCCTGGGGAGGCAGTTCGAAACGGTCGTCCTGCCGTTCCTCTGATCGGCGAAGCAGCTCATCGCTGCGGGCCGGGCGTGATTGCATGCTCGGTTTCAGAAGATCTTCGGTCGTCGGCACCGTCTTTGCGGCATAGGGCTTGGGCGGCATGGTCTTGCCCGGCGCCGGCTCAAGCGCCGCGCGCCCGCCGCATCCGGCAAGCGCGAGCACGGCCAGCAGCACAAGCGCCTTCATTCTTCATTCCCCATGCCGATCGCAGCCTTCGCCTCGACGATGCGCAACCGTACCTGATCGGGCGCCGTGCCGCCATGGCTGGTCCGGCTGGCGACCGAAGCGTCGACACTGAGCGCCGCAAAGACGCGTTCGTCTATCCGCGCGTCGATGGCGCGAAGCTGGTCGAGCGAAAGCTGGTCGAGCGCCTTGCCCTCGCTTTCCGCCAGCTTCACCACCGCGCCCGTCACATGATGCGCCTCGCGGAACGGCAGCCCCGCCGCCCGCACCAGCCAGTCGGCCAGATCTGTCGCGGTCGAAAAGCCCGCTTCGGCCGCCGTCCTCATCCGGTCGGTGCGGAAGGTGACGGTCTCGATCATGCCGGTCATCGCCGCGATCGACAGCGCCAGCAGGTCGTGCGCCTCGAACACCGGCGGTTTGTCGTCCTGCATGTCCTTCGAATAGGCGAGCGGCAGGCCCTTCATCGTGATGGTCAGCGCCGTCATGCACCCCGCGATCCGCCCGGTATGGCCGCGCACCAGTTCGGCCGCGTCCGGGTTGCGCTTCTGCGGCATGATCGAGCTGCCGGTCGAATAGGCGTCGGGCAGCTTGACGAAGGCGAAGGGCTGCGACGCCCAGAGGATGAATTCCTCCGCCAGCCGCGACAGGTGGATCGCGCATGTAGTCGCCGCCTGCAGATAGTCGAGCGCGAAATCGCGGTCCGACACGGCATCGAGCGAATTATCGGTCGGCCGGTCGAAACCCAGCGATTCCGCCACCGCTTCCCGGTCGATCGGAAAGCCCGTGCCGGCAAGCGCCGCGCTGCCCAGCGGACATTCGTTCATCCGCGCCCGCGCATCCTCGAACCGGCTGCGGTCGCGGTGGATCATCTCGAAATAGGCCATCAGGTGATGACCCAGCGTCACCGGCTGCGCGGCCTGCAGATGAGTGAAGCCGGGCATCACGCTGTCGGCATGTTCCTCCGCGCGGGCGACCAGCGCACGCTGCAGCCCCGCCAGCCCTTCATCGACCGAATCGATCGCGTCGCGCACCCACAGGCGGAAATCCGTTGCCACCTGGTCGTTGCGCGAACGCGCGGTGTGCAGCCGACCCGCCGTCGGCCCGATCAGCTCGGCCAGCCGTGCCTCGACATGCATGTGGATATCTTCCAGCGCCATGTCCTCAGGCACGCCATCTGCCTCATATTCGGCGGCAATCTGGTCGAGACCCTTGGAAATCGCGGCTGCATCCTCGGCGGAGACGATCCCGCGATCGGCCAGCATCGCGACATGCGCCTGCGATCCGGCGATGTCCTGACGCCACAATCGCTTGTCGAATGGGATCGAGGCATTTATCTCGCGCATGATCGAGGCCGGGCCTTCGGCGAAGCGCCCACCCCACATGGCATTGGAGCCTGAATTGCGCCCGCTCATCGCGTTACTTCCCGCACTTGTCCTGATCGCCGGCTGCGATAGGCAATCCCCCGACGCGCCGCAAGCCGTGGCGAACGAGAATGTATCGGCCGCCCCCGCCGGCGGATCGGAACTGACCGGAACGGTCGACACGTCGAAGCGCGGCACGGCGATGCCCGCCGATGCCTTCAAGGCGCCGGACGGCAAGCCGGTGACGCTCGCCAGTTTCAAGGGCAAGCCGCTGCTGGTGAATCTGTGGGCGACCTGGTGCGCGCCCTGCGTCGCGGAGATGCCGACGCTCGATGCGCTCGCCGCGAAAGCCGGGGACGGCATGACGGTTCTCGTCGTCAGCCAGGACAATGCCGATGTCGATATCGCGCCCTTCTTCAAGGAACGCGGGCTGAAGACGCTGCAGCCCTATCGCGACACCGACGCGGCGCTTGGCTTCGCCTATGGCGGCGGCCAGTTGCCGACCACCGTGCTGTACGACGCCGACGGCAAGGAAGTGTGGCGCGTCGTGGGCGGCATGGACTGGGCCGGCCCCCGCGCCGCCGAACTGCTTGCGGACGTGCTGCCGAAATCATGACGACGCCCCCGATGAAGGCAGCGATCGTGCCGGTCACGCCGCTGCAGCAGAACCGCACGCTGCTCTGGTGTACCGAAACCAACAAAGGCGCCTTCGTCGATCCGGGCGGCGACCTGCCGAAGCTGAAGGCGGCGATCAAGCAGACGGGCGTGGAGATCGAGAAGATCCTCCTCACTCACGGCCATATCGACCATTGCGGAGAGGCGGGTACGCTGGCGAAGGAACTGGGCGTTCCCATCGAAGGGCCGCACGAGGCCGACCGATTCTGGATTTCACGGCTTGAGGATGACGGCCGAAGCTACGGCATCGCCGGGCGCCTGTTCGAGCCGGACCGCTGGCTCGACGATGGCGACCAGGTGACGGTCGGCAATCTCGTGTTCGACGTCATCCACTGCCCCGGCCACACGCCCGGCCATGTCGTCTTCCACCACCCGGAATCGAAGCTCGCGCTGGTCGGCGACGTCCTGTTCCAGGGATCGATCGGCCGCACCGACTTCCCGATGGGCAACCATCAGGACCTGCTTGATGCGATCACGAAGAAACTCTGGCCACTGGGCGGCGACACCGCCTTCGTCCCCGGCCACGGTCCCATGTCGAACTTCGCCCATGAGCGCCAGACGAACCCGTTCGTCGGCGACGCAGTGATGACGAAGATAGGCTAGGGTGTGCGGGCGTCACTACGACAGTTGGAACCCGTCCGCATCGAGGCTGGCCAGCTAAGCTGATAGGTGACCAGAAACCCGTCATGGTCCGAAAGAACCGGACTATCCGTTCCGCCGTCGAACATGGCTTCGACGCGAATGGGGCGTAGGGACACCCCGACCCCATGATTGAAGAATTGCAGGTCTTGCGTGTCCATCCATGGTTCGTCGCCGTCCCATGACATCCGTACGTCGCACCCGCTTCCAGGATCCGCACAGATGCGGTGAACAAGCATAAGATATTGGTAACGCGAAAAATTTTCCCATCTCTCTTCCGAATGGCGCATATTGAAGTCGCCGCCGAAAATGACCGGGAAAGCGTCATTATGGGTGTTGTCGATAAATTCGGAGGCTTCCAGTGCCTGTCGGTCATGGGCGGCGATGTTCCGCTCCGCAGGGGCTTTCGATGCGTCTCGCGAGTTCATGTGCGTGTTGTAGACGTCCACGGGTATGGGGACGCCCGGAATGGCGACACGCGCAAGAACGACGCCCTTGTTCGCCAGGCAATCGATTCCCGCGCATGATTTTCGGCCATATGCCCGCATATCAACATGTGTGATCGGGAAGCTGGACGCAATCGCGAGCCCGCTGCCCGTAAGGTGTACCCCCCATTCGCCAAGCCTGAGATTGGATCTGCCGGGCAGCGGATCACGATTGGACTTATAGGCTCTGGTCGTCCGACGCGGACCGGTGATGATCGCCGGATATCCCGTTGCTTCCACCGCCTTTTTGGCCGGACCGCTGAACATTTCCTGAAACAGGACGATGTCCGGTGCCGTACCGGATGAACGCAGAGCCGCCAGTCGCTTGCCGATTTCCTCCAGATCCTTTGCCCGTCCGCTGCGCGCGGGCCAGCCGAGCCCTTCGATATTATATGTCAGCACCGAAAAGGTGGTTTTCGCGACTTCCCCCTCGTGCGCTATCTCAACGGCGGAAGGGGCATCACAGGCCATGACGCGGAGCGGCGGAAGCGTGCCACACCCCGAAAGGGCCAGGCATAGTCCGGCCAGCCAGGGGGCGGGCGGGTTCAAAACCGAAAAGGACGTCGCCATGCTATGGGAATACCAACAGATTACGCGATTCTCTTTAGCCTAAATGGCCAGCCAAAGCTCCAAGGCTCCCGATAAAATTCTTCCTGTTAAAGAAAAAGGGCTGCCGGACAACGCCGACAGCCCCCTTCTTACCCGATAAAACCGGAATTTAGTTCAGGATCACCGTCACGGCACGGCGGTTCTGAGCCCAAGCGGATTCGTCGGAGCCGAGTGCTTCCGGACGTTCCTTGCCATAGCTGATGGTGGTGATGCGCGATGCATCGACACCAGCCGAGGCCAGATAGTTCTTGGCGGAATTGGCGCGGCGTTCACCGAGCGCCAGGTTGTACTCACGCGTGCCGCGTTCGTCGCAATGGCCTTCGATCGTGATTCGCACGTTGGGATATTTGGCAAGCCACGCAGCCTGGCTGTCGAGGATCGGGCGGGCCTGGCTGTCGATATCCGAGCTGTCGGTATCGAACAGCACGCGGTCGGCCTGCACGCTCTGCATGAAATCTTCGCGCGAACCGGGGACCACGCCCGACTGTACGGGCGGGGGCGGCGCTTCGCCCGAAGGCGCGGGTTCGGCAGGGGTCGGCGGCGGCGGCGGCAGTTGTTCCGGTGCCTTCTTGGCGCAACCGGCGATCGCCACCAGCGCGGCGCCCGCCAGGAGCAGCTTCGGGATATTGTTCATCATCTTATCGTCCTCCTCAAAAACCTCTGTGCGGCAACCCGTGCCTAATCATCGGTGAGTATCGTTACGGCGTGAAGTCCTCGCGTCAAGGCAGTAACGGCCCCCAGGCAGGATCTGATCCATCCAACGGGGTCGGAATCCGCCGTTCGTTGACGCCGGTCAGGTCCACCGACCACAGGCTCGCCCGTCCGGATCCTTGCGCGCTGCGGAAGAACATCAGCACGCGGCCGTTGGGGGACCAGGTGGGGCCTTCATCCTGCCAGGCATTGGTCAGAAGCTGCTCGCCGCCACCGGTCGGGCTCATCACGCCCACGCGGAAATCGCCCGCGATCTTGGTGAAAGCGATCAGGTCTCCCTTGGGACTCCACACCGGCGTCGCATAGCGGCCGCTGCCAAAGCTGATGCGCTGCTGGTTCGATCCATCGGCGTTCATCACATAAAGCTGCTGCCCGCCCGAACGATCGCTTTCGAACACGATCTTGCTGCCGTCCGGCGAATAGCTGGCGCCCGTATCGATTCCCGGCGAGTTCGTCAGCCGCTGCGGACGGCCACCTCCTGCCGGGACGCGATAAAGGTCGGTATTGCCTGCCGTCGACATGGAGAACAGGATGTAGCGGCCATCGGGAGAGAAGCGTGGGGCGAAGGTCAGGCTCGCACCTTCCACCACCATTCTCTGCCGTCCCGATCCGACGTCATAGGTATAGATGCGCGGCCGGTCGTTGGCGTAGCTCATGTAGACGATCGTCTGCTCGTTGGGCGAGAAACGCGGTGTCAGCACGATATTCTGTCCGTTGGTCAGGAAGCGGTGGTTGGCGCCGTCCTGGTCCATGATCGCCAGCCGCTTGATGCGCCGGACTTTCGGGCCGGTTTCCGACACATAAACCACGCGCGTGTCGAAATAGGGGCCTTCGCCCGTCAGCCGCACATAGACGCTGTCGGCGCACTTATGCGCCGCGCGACGCCAATATTGCGGCTGGACGATGAAGCCCTGCCGCGTCAATTCGGTCTTCGAAAAGACGTCGTACAGATAACAGCCGACCGTCAGCGTACCGTCGCCATTGGCGCGGACAAAGCCTTGCACCAGCGCCTGCGCGCCCGTCGTCACCCAGAATGGGAAGTCGGGCGCCGTCACCTGCTCGAAGCTTACCGGCCGCAGCTGGCTGGGCTGCAGCGGATTGAACAGGCCGCTGTTCTTCAGGTCGTTGGTCACGACCTCGGCCACCTGCCGTCCCAGCGCGGCGGTATCGCCTGCCGCCGTGCTCTGCGCTGCGGGCGTCGGCATCTGCGGTATGGCAATCGGCATGGGAGCCGCGATGCCGCCCGTAATGTCGACGCGGATCGATTGGGCCACGGCCGGTGCGCCCACAAGGGCCGCCGCCAGGGCCAGGATCAGACGGAATCGCATACACATCCTCTCATGTTTCACGACAATTGCCCCGGAATGAAGCGGAGCTCGAAATCATCCCATCCACCTTCATACAGTTCGACGGGCAGTTTGACCGGCGTGCAACGGAGCACTGCCCGGCGTGCCACTTCGGCCATCTGACGGGCATAGCTGCTGTTGCCGCCATTGACCCCATCCTGTTCGATCAGTTCGGGCGGTCCGGCCAGCGTGCCGTCCTTCTTGTAGCGCAATCGAAGCACGGTGTTGATGCTCATCGCCGGTGTTCCCGACAGCGACCCCAGTTCGTAACAGGGTTTGAACTGGCGAAACAGCGCGGCGCCAAGGCTCGACATGGCCTGCGCGCTGACCGTTGACGCCCGCGGAGTCTGCCCTCTGGATGTCGTCGCCTGCGCCGCCAGCCCTTTGCGGAAATCGGCGCCAAGCCTTGATCCGCGTTGCTTGTCCTTCGCCTTCTCGGCCCCCTTTTCCTTCGCCTTTTCCTTCGGCCGTTCGGGCGATGGCTTCGACTTGGGCTGTTCCTTCTTCGGCTCAGGCGTCGGCGCCGGCTTGGGTGCTGGGGCCGGCGGGGCGGGAGTTTCCGGTTCCGGTTCTGCCGGGGCCGGTTCCGGCGCGGCGGCATCGTCGGGAACGCCAAGCTCCTGCGCGATGCTTTCGGCCGGGTCTTCGACGGCCGGTTCGGGAAAGGACGATTTCAGGGCGATCTCGTCAACGAACTCCACTTCCACCGGCGCGCTTTCCAGCATCGATGGATTGGGCGTTGCGAGGAAGCCGACCGACAGCAGGCCGAACAGCACGACGTGTCCGGTGACCGCTACTCCAAGACCTGTCTTTTCGGCCCGATCCATGCGTTATTCCGTACCCGGTCCGCCGACACTGACCAGCGCCACCCGGTTGAGCCCAGCCCGGTTAAGCTCGCCCATCACGCGCATCACGGCCCCGTAATCGAGGCCCCGATCGGCCCGCAGATAGACCTGCGGAGGCTGCGGCGCCCGGGCGATCGCTTCAAGGCGCCCGGTAAGCTGGCCGGACGACACCGGATCGTCGCCAATGAAGATCTGCCCAGTCTGGTCCATCGAAACCATCACCGGTTCCTGTTCCTGTGACAGGGCGCCTGCCCGGCTATCAGGCAGGTTCACGTCGACACCGGCGGTCAGCAAAGGCGCCGTCACCATGAAGATGATCAGCAGAACCAGCATCACGTCGACGAAGGGCGTGACGTTGATCTCCGCCATCGGCGTGCGCCGGCCGCCCCTGCGGCGTGGCATGGGGCCCATTGCCATCAGCCCTGCTCCAGCTCACGCGACAGGGTGGAATGGAAGCGATCGGAAAAACGGTGCAGGCGCGCCTCGAGCCGGTCGAGCCCATGGGAGAACCGGTTGTAGGCGATCACCGCCGGGATGGCCGCGAACAGGCCGATTGCGGTCGCGAACAGCGCCTCGGCAATGCCCGGCGCAACCACGGCGATGCTCGAATTCTGCTCGGCGGCAATGCCGGTGAACGCGCGCATGATGCCCCATACGGTGCCGAACAGACCGACAAAGGGCGCAACGCTGCCGATCGTCGCCAGGATATTCAGCCGCCCCGACAACCGGTCGATTTCCGCGCCCGTTGCCGCGCCCATCGCAGTCGACAGGCGCTGGCGCGTTCCCTCGCGGTCGATCGCCCGGCCGCCGGTCGAACGGCGCCATTCCGCAATGGCCGCCATGAAGACCTTGGCGGTCGGCAACTCCGACTTGCTGTGCGCGTCGTGAAAGCGGTCGATATCCTCCGCCTTCCAGAAATCATCCTCGAACTTCTGGGATGCGCGAACGGTCCCGCGCAGCTTCATGCTGAAACCGATGATGATCGTCCAGGTCCAGATGCTGGCGAGAAGCAGGCCGATCATCACGCCCTTTACGACCCAGTCGGCCTGCAGGAACAGGCCTATGGGCGACAAGGTCGCTGCATCGGCATTTACGAACATGGCTTCCATTGCGCGCTAGTCTCCCTGTTTCAACCGTTCAAATATTTCGATCCATGCGCGGGGCTGACGACGCGGCTTGCCATCTGGGCCGACAAAGGCCGCAGTAACGTCCGCTTCGGCCAGAAGTTCATCGCCGCGCATGACTCCCTGATGAATGACACAGCTCGCGGCACGGATATCTGCCAGGCGGCTGACCACCAGCAGCGCATCGTCCAGCCTTGCAGAACGCCTGAACCGGATCGAAAGCTCCGCAACCGCATACACGCCGCCGCCCGCTTCGAAGGTTTGGCGCTGGTCGATGCCCGCCGCACGAAGCATGTCCGACCGTGCCCGTTCCATGAACCGCAGATAGTTGGCGTGATAGACAACGCCCGACAGGTCCGTGTCCTCGAAATAGACGCGCATGGGAAGTCGATGCTCGTTTCCAACGAAGCGTCCTTCGGCCGGCCGGTCGAGACTGTCATTCACCATTGAAAACGGCTCTAGCGGCTCGGATTCGGCGTTGGAACCCCTACTTCTCGAATGGAAGCGTATCTTGCCCCGCTTCGGGGGGCGGATTGAGGCCCAAATGGGTCCATCCACGCGCATTCAGGCAGCGCCCCCGCGCGGTGCGGGCGACAAGGCCCAGTTGGATCAGATAAGGCTCGATCACTTCCTCGATCGTATCGCGCGGCTCGCTGAGGCCCGCGGCCAGCGTTTCCACGCCCACGGGACCACCGCGATAAACGTCCGCGATCATCGTCAGGTAGCGCCGGTCCATGCTGTCGAGGCCAAGCGCATCCACTTCAAGCCGTAACAGAGCCGCATCCGCCACCTTGGCATCGACCACGGCCGCGCCGGCCACGTTGGCAAAATCGCGCACACGCCGCAGCAACCGCCCAGCGATGCGTGGCGTCCCCCGTGCTCTTCGGCCGATTTCGCGCGCGCCGTCGTCGGAAATGGCCAGCCCCAGCAATCCGGCCGCCCGCCGCACCACATGTTCCAGTTCGTCGACCGTATAGAAGACCAGCCGCACCGGAATGCCGAACCGGTCGCGCAGCGGCGTCGTCAGCAGCCCCTGCCGCGTCGTCGCGCCGACCAGGGTAAAGCGCGGCAGGTCGATCCGCACCGAACGCGCCGACGGTCCTTCGCCGATCATCAGATCGAGTGCGCGATCCTCCATTGCCGGATAGAGGATTTCCTCGACCGCGGGTGCAAGCCTGTGGATTTCGTCGACGAACAGGACGTCGCCATCCTCCAGATTGGTCAGCAGCGCCGCCAGATCGCCCGATTTGGCGATGACGGGGCCGGATGTGGCGCGAAACCCCACGCCCATCTCCCGCGCGATGATCTGCGCCAGCGTTGTCTTGCCAAGGCCGGGGGGGCCGAAGAACAGCACATGGTCCAGCGCGTCGCCCCGTGCCTTCGCCGCGTCGATGAAGATGCGCAGATTGTCCCGCGCCGCCCGCTGGCCGACAAATTCATCCAGCGACCGCGGCCGAAGCGCGGCATCGACGTCCTCGGGCTTGCGATCGGCGGTGATGAGGCGTTCGGCGTCGGTCATTGATGTCCCATGACCCTCGACTTCGCTCGGGACGAACGGAGTTTGCGGGTGGCTTGTTCTATATCCGTTCGTGTCGAGCGAAGTCGAGACACATCACTTCGCCGCCTTTTTCAGTGCCAGCCGCACAAGCGCATCCAGCGTCGCCCCCGCGCCCAGCTCGTCTTCGGCCTTGGCCACGGCCGCGCTTGCCTCGGCCGGACGGAAACCAAGGTTCAGCATGGCCGAAACCGCATCGGCAGCCGCTCCGCCGACCGGGGCGGCAACCGCACCCGGCACGACCGCGATACCGCCGACCTTGTCCTTCAATTCGTTGACGATGCGCAGTGCCAGCTTCGGCCCGACGCCATTGGCGCGGGCAACCATCGCCTTGTCGCCGGTCGCGACCGCACGCTGCAATTCGGCCGCATCGAGGACGGTCAGGATCGACAGCGCCACCCGCCCGCCGACGCCCTGCACCCCGGTCAGCAGGCGGAACCAGTCGCGTTCCCCCGCCGATCCGAAGCCGAACAGCGTCATCGAATCCTCGCGGACCTGCATCTCGGTGAACAACATCACCGCGCCGCCGACCGCGCCGATTGCCTGCAGGGTACGGCCTGACGCCTGCACCAGATAACCAACGCCGTTCACGTCGATCACCGCATGGTCGGCGCCCGTTTCCGCCAGGATGCCGGTCAATCGCGCGATCATATGCCCCCCCGTGCCTTCCTGCTTGCCAGATGATGCGCGTGGGTGATGGCGACCGCAAGCGCATCCGCCGCGTCCGCCCCGTCAATCACCACGCCCGGCAGCAAGCGCGTCACCATCGCATGTATCTGGGTCTTGTCCGCGCCGCCGGTGCCGACGATAGCCTTCTTGACCAGCCGGGCTGCATATTCGCCCACGTCCAGCCCCGCCTTCGCCGCGGCAAGCAGCACAACGCCCCGCGCCTGACCCAGCTTCAGCGTCGACTGCGGGTTAACGTTGACGAACACCTCCTCAACCGCCGCCGTATCCGGCCTGTGCGCGGCAAGCAGGGCCGCCAGATTCTCGTCGAGCGCCACCAGCCGTGCCGCCAGGCTCTGCTTGCTGTCGGTCGAGATCCGCCCATTGGCGACATGCGACAGCCGGTTCCCCTCGGCCCGGATGACACCCCAGCCGGTGGTGCCAAGCCCAGGATCAAGCCCGATGATGATCAGGCCAGCTTCTCCGCCACGTCGTCGGACACGTCATAATTGCCCCAGACGGTCTGGACGTCGTCATCGTCGTCAAGCGCGTCGAGCAGCTTGAAGAGGGTCCCGGCATCCGCTTCGCCGACCTCGACCATCGTCTGCGGGCGCCAGGCGAGCTTCGCGCTCTCCGGCTCGCCAAGCACCGGCTCAAGCGCCTTCAGCACTTCATGCAATGCATCCTGCGCGGTCCAGATTTCGTGGCCGTCGTCGGACACCACATCCTCCGCGCCCGCCTCCAGCGCCGCCTCAAACACCTTGTCGGGACCGCCGACCTGTTCCGGGTAGGTGATCAGCCCCATCCGGTTGAAGCCGTGGCTGACCGATCCGCTGGCGCCCAGATTTCCGCCATTCTTCGACACGGCGGTGCGCACATTGGTCGCCGTCCGGTTGCGGTTGTCGGTCAGCGCCTCGATGATCAGGGAAACGCCGCCGGGGCCAAAGCCCTCATAGCGGATTTCCTCATAATCATCGCCCTCGTTCGCGCTCGCCTTGTCGATGGCGCGCTGGATATTGTCCTTGGGCATCGACTGTGCCTTGGCCGCGTTGACGGCGACGCGCAGACGCGGATTCATGTCGGGATCGGGCGCGCCCGATTTCGCCGCCACGGTGATTTCGCGGCTGAGCTTTGAAAAGAGCGCGGACCGTTTTTTGTCCTGCGCGCCCTTGCGATGCATGATGTTCTTGAACTTGGAATGACCGGCCATAGGCCCTCGACTTTCTGTTGCTGACTGAAATTTCTCGCCGGGCCGATTAGCCCAGTTTCACCGCTGTGCCGGTGACCGATACCATCAGCATCGATCCCGCCTTGCCCAGCACCTCATAATCAAGATCGACGCCGACCACCGCGTCCGCGCCCAGATCTTTCGCCTCGTCCTGCAGCTCGCGATAGGCAGCCGCCCGCGCGTCCCCCATTGCCCGCTCATAGCTGCCGGCACGCCCGCCCACGATGTCGCGGACGCTGGCGAACAGATCGCTGAAGATATTCGCGCCGATGATCACCTCGCCGGTGACCAGCCCCAGATACCGGGTGATCGGCCGCCCTTCGACCGTTGGCGTGGTGGTGATGATCATCGCGTCCATCCCTGTTTATTGCAGGCCAAGCGCCGCCTTGTACGTGTCGAGCAGCGCTTCCGCCTCGTCGCGGGCATGCTTTTCCATCCTCCGGAGCCGCACGATCGTCCGCATCGTCTTGGTGTCATAGCCGTTCGCCTTGGCTTCGGCATAGACGTCCTTGATGTCGTCCGCCGTTCCTTTTTTCTCCTCTTCGAGCCGTTCGATCCGTTCGATGAACAGGCGAAGCTGGTCGGCCGCGACGATGTCACTCATTTCAGATGCGCTCCTGCTGGTATGAGCGCAGGCGTCTAGTCCAGGATCGCCCGCCGTTGAAGCCCCATCCGTCCCATGCCCGGTTGATCTTGCCGGATTAGCCGTTAATCCCGCCGGAGCAACCGGGGAGGATTATTCCGTGACGACCAGTATCGCACCCCGATCTCGCAAGGTCCGCATCCTGGCCACGCTGGGTCCGGCAAGCAACACGCCGGAGATGATCGAGAAGCTGTACCGCGCCGGCGCGGATGCGTTCCGCGTCAACATGAGCCACGGCGCACAACCCCAGCACGCCAAGACGATCGCCGCCATCCGCGCTCTCGAACAGCCGCTTCGCCGTCCCACGACGATCCTGGTCGACCTGCAAGGCCCGAAGCTGCGCGTCGGCACCTTCGTCGAGGGCGGCGCGCTGCTCAAGACCGGCGACCGCTTCCTCCTCGACCGCGACAAGGCCCCCGGCGACGCCACGCGCGTCTGCCTGCCCCACCGCGAAGTGTTTCAGGCGCTGGAGCCGGGCGCGCGCCTGCTGCTCGATGACGGCAAGCTTGTCCTTCGGGTGGTCGACCGCAACAAGGACCATATCGAGACGCGGGTCGAGGTCGGCGGCGTGCTTTCCAACAACAAGGGCCTGAACGTCCCCGATGTCGTCGTTCCCATGGCCGCGCTGACCGACAAGGACCGTTCCGACCTGTCCTTCGCGCTCGAACAGGGTGTCGACTGGATCGCCCTCAGCTTCGTCCAGCGGCCGGAAGACGTGGCGGAGGCTCGGCGGCTGATCGGCGGTCGCGCGTCGCTGCTCGCCAAGATCGAGAAACCCGCCGCCGTCGAACGGCTCGATTCGATCCTTGAGCTTGCGGACGCCGTCATGGTCGCGCGCGGCGATCTGGGCGTGGAATTGCCGCCGCAGGCCGTGCCGCCGCTGCAGAAGCGGATCGTCGAAAGCGCCCGTCGCCTTGGCCGCCCGGTCGTCGTCGCGACCCAGATGCTCGAATCGATGATCAAGTCGCCGTCGCCCACTCGCGCCGAGGTGTCGGACGTCGCAACGGCCATTTACGATGGTGCGGACGCCGTCATGCTGTCTGCGGAAAGTGCCGCCGGTGAATGGCCCGTCGAATCGGTCGCGATGATGGACAGCATCGCCCAGGCGGTGGAACGCGACCCCGGCTACAGCGCCCGGGTCCACTTCACCGACACGCGCCCTGATCCCACAACGGCCGATGCATTGGCCGAAGCCGCCGAATCGATCGCCCAGACCGTTTCGGCCGCCGCCATCATCTGCTTCACCACATCGGGATCGACGGCACGGCGGATCGCACGTGAACGCCCCTCGGTGCCGCTTCTGGTCCTCACGCCCAATGACGAGACCGTTCGCCGCATCGGCCTGCTGTGGGGCGTCCATGCCGTCCACACCAAGGATGTCGGCTCATTCGAGGAAATGGTCGCCAAGGCGAAGCGCATGGCGCTGCGTCACGGCATCGCGAAAGCGGGCGACCGCGTGATCGTCACCGCCGGCGTGCCCTTTGGCACACCGGGTTCGACGAATGTCCTCCATGTCGTACGCCTGACCGGCGACGAGCTGAAGGGCTATCGGGATTGATTGGCGAAGGGCGGCGGTGCCGTCCGGATCAGCCCTGGCGCGCCTTGAAGCGGCGATTCGTCTTGTTGATGACGTAGGTGCGGCCACGACGACGGATCACGCGGTTGTCGCGATGACGGTCCTTGAGCGACTTCAGTGAATTGCGGATCTTCATGGCGAAACGCTTCCGTATCTTCGAATCTGGCTTGGAAAAGAGGCGACCGCCTATCCGCCGCACGTGCCCAAGTCAAGCATCCCACATAATAATCGACTGTCGATCGTCTCGCTTTGCAGCTAATTTCGAACGCGATACGTTATGGTTCTGACCTCGCCTGGGACAAGGATGATTGAGATGGCAAGCAAACCCCGTGGCCTGATAATTGCCGCCGCCCTCCTGTCGCTCGGGGCATGCGCGACCCCCAGCGGTCCCGTTGAGGTCACCCGCTTTCACCTTGGCCAGCCGATCGAGCGCGGCAGCGTCGTCATCGAGCCGATCAGCGGCGCCGACCGCGACAGCCTGGAATTCCGCACCTATTCGGCAGCCGTCGGCCGGGAGCTGCAAAGGCTGGGCTTCGTTCCGTCCCAGGGGGTGGAAAACGCCCTGTTCGTCGCCAATGTCGAGGTAACGCGCGATACCCGCGCCGCACTCGCGCGCCGGTCGCCGGTTTCCGTCGGTATCGGCGGCGGATCGGGCGGCTTTGGCGGAGGCATCGGCGGCGGAATCAGCTTCGGCCTTGGCGGCGGGGGCAGCGGCGACACGGTCATCACGCAACTGAGCGTGCAGTTGAAGCGGCGCGCGGGCCTGTCGACCGTCTGGGAAGGCCGCGCCCAGACCCAGTCGCGGGAAAAGGCGCCCGCCGCACAGCCCGGTCTGGCCGCCGACAAATTGGCGGCTGCGTTGTTCCAGGGCTTCCCCGGAGAATCGGGCCGCACTATCACGGTGAAATGATCAGCATCACCAGCGCGTTCGACAGCGGGAACATCCGCCACATCAACACACAGGGCGACAGGATCGACCTGGAAATCGTCACCGACAATCAGTCGGATTTCTATCAGTGGTTCCATTTCCGGGTCGCCGGCGCTGCCGGCCGGCCGCTGGAAATGAGGATATTGAACGCAAAGGGATCCGCCTATCCGCTCGGCTGGCCCGATTACCGCGCGCGGATCAGCGAGGATCGCGTCGATTGGCGGCTGGCCGACACCGGCTTTGACGGAGAGGTTCTGACGATTCGCCACACGCCAAGGGGCAACGCCCTGTGGGTGGCCTATTTCGTCCCCTATTCGATGGAGCGTCACCATGATCTGGTCGCCCGCATCGCCCAGCGCCCCGGCGTCACGCTGACCGAGCTAACCCGCACGCTGGACGGCCAGCCGCTCGATTGCCTGACGATGGGCGAAGGGCCGAAGATGATCTGGCTGCACGCGCGCCAGCACCCGGGCGAAACCATGGCGGAATGGTGGATGGAAGGGGCGCTCGAAAAGCTGACCGACGAGAATGACGCCACCGCGCGCCTGCTTCGTTCGAAGGCAACGCTGCACATCATCCCCAACATGAACCCAGATGGTTCGCGTCGTGGCCACCTTCGCACCAATGCGGTGGGCGTCAATCTGAACCGCGAATGGGCTGCCCCTTCAGCCGAACGAAGCCCGGAAGTGCTCGCCGTCCGTAACCGGATGGACGAAACGGGCGTCGATTTCGCGATGGATGTCCATGGCGACGAGGCCATCCCTGCCAATTTCCTCGCCGGCTTCGAAGGCATCCCTTCGCTGCGGGAAGGGCAGAACGAACGGTTCCTCCGCTTCCGCGACACGCTGGCGGCCCGCACGCCCGATTTCCAGACGGCCAAGGGCTACGGGCTTTCCGAGCCAGGCAAAGCCAACCTGACCATGTCCACCACCCAGCTCGCCGAACGCTTCGGTGCCGTCTCCATGACGCTCGAAATGCCGTTCAAGGACCATGACGCCAATCCCGATCCCGAACGCGCCTGGTCGCCCGAACGCTGCAAGACGCTGGCTCACAGCTGCCTCGACAATCTCGCCGCGATGATCGACAAGATCTGAGGGCTGCCGCCAACTTGCCTTTGTAACCCAACCGAAGAATAGGGGCGTCCAGCGACGTCCAAAGAAGGAATTCCGATGCCGACCCTCGTCCTCGTCCGTCACGGCCAGTCCGCCTGGAACCTTGAAAATCGTTTCACCGGCTGGTGGGATGTCGATCTGACGGACAAGGGCGTCGAGGAAGCGCGCGCCGCCGGGCGGCTGATGGCCGAACGCGGGCTGGATTTCGATCTGTGCTTCACCAGCGTCCAGACCCGGGCGATCCGCACCCTCAACCTCGCGCTTGAGGAAATGAGGCGGCTGTGGCTGCCGGTCGAAAAGGACTGGCATCTGAATGAGCGTCACTATGGCGGATTGACCGGCCTCAACAAGGCGGAGACGGCGGCAAAGCATGGCGATGAGCAGGTTCATATCTGGCGCCGCAGCTTCGACATTCCACCGCCGCCCATGGAAGCGGGTGGCCCCTGGGACCTGTCGGCCGATCGCCGCTATGCCGGCATCGCCATCCCATCCACCGAAAGCCTGAAGGATACGATCGCCCGCGTTCTGCCTTATTGGGAAAAGCGGATCGCGCCCGAGCTGAAAGCCGGCAGGCGCGTGCTGATTTCCGCCCACGGCAATTCACTGCGGGCGCTTGAAAAGCATCTTTCCGCCATTCCGGATGAGGAGATCACCGGTCTCGAAATCCCGACCGGCCAGCCGATCGTCTATGACCTGGCCGACGATCTGACGAAGCGGGATCGCTACTACCTATCCGAGCGCGCCTGAGCACGCTTGGCGCAGTACATGTCGCCGTCCGCGCGGGCGAGCACCGCCTGATGGTCTTCGTCCAGCGGCGCCACGCCGATCGACACGGATAGCGGGACGCCCTTCACCAGCGGGTTGTCGGCAATCACCTGGCACAGCGCCTCCGCCTTGTCGCGGGCAGCCGCCTCGTCCACATGCTCGAGCAGAATGCCGAACTCGTCCCCGCCGATCCGCGCGACGACATCGCTGCCGCGCACCTGATCGCGCAGCAGCCGGGCGATATGGATCAGCGCAAGGTCGCCGGCGCAATGTCCGTGGCTATCGTTAATAGATTTCAACGAATCGACGTCCACGAACAATAAGGCAGCGGACATGCCGTAACGGGAAACCTGAAGCGCGGCGCGCTCCATCTCACGCAAGAAAAATCGGCGATTGGGCAGCGGCGTCAGCGTATCGCTGTCCGCCAAGGTCTCCAATTCAGCGATTCGGGCACGAAGTACGCTGATCGTCGATTTCAGCGCAGCGTTTTCATCTTCCAGTTGTCGTACGCCCAGATCGGGAAATACGATTTCTGATATGTCGAGAACTTTGGGAATCACCCTTTTTACTCCCCACAACGAAGGAATATACACGGTTTGACCGATCGGTGAAAGTCGCCCGCGCCCGCTGGATGGCGATATTCGGTTTTTGTCGCATTGCAGAACAGTCAAGCCCTCAGTAAAGCGGGGCGCTCCATTTGGTTCCATGGAATCCACGCGACAGGGGCAATCATGGCAAATTCTGCGCCGACTATCGGCATCATCATGGGCAGCAAGTCCGATTGGGACACGATGCGCCATGCCGCCGAAACATTGGACAGCCTGGGTATCGCGCATGAAACCAAGGTCGTGTCCGCGCACCGCACGCCTGATCGCCTTTATGATTATGCCAAATCCGCAACCGACCGCGGGCTGAAGGCGATCATCGCCGGTGCGGGCGGCGCCGCCCACCTGCCCGGCATGGCGGCGGCGATGACGCGTGTCCCCGTGCTCGGCGTGCCCGTTCAGTCCAAGGCGCTGGACGGCCTCGACAGCCTGCTGTCGATCGTCCAGATGCCCGGCGGCGTGCCTGTCGCCACCTTCGCGATCGGCAAGCCCGGCGCGATCAACGCGGCCCTGTTCGCCGCCGCCATGCTCGCCGTGAACGATTCCGCCGTCGCGGCGCGGCTTGATGACTGGCGGGCCCGGCAGACGGCGGACGTGGCGGTGGATCCCGAATGACAGCACTGCCACCGGGTTCGACGATCGGCATATTGGGCGGCGGCCAGCTGGGCCGCATGCTTGCCGTCGCCGCTGCCCAGCTCGGCTATCGCTGCCATATCTTCGCGCCGGACGACCTCTCGCCGGCCGCCGAGGTATCCGCCATGCATACCCGCGCGGACTATGATGACGAAGCGATGCTGGCGCAGTTTGCCGAGGCGGTGGACGTCGTCACCTATGAGTTCGAGAATGTGCCGGCTGCCACGATTGCGCGGCTTTCCGCCGCCCGCATCACCAGACCCGGCATCAAGGCGCTCAAGGTCGCGCAGGATCGGCTTGAGGAAAAGCAGTTCGTTGCGGAACTCGGCGGCTGCCCCGCCCCCCATGCCCCGGTTGATTCGCTGGACGATCTGCACGCCGCCATCGGCCGGATCGGCACCCCCGCAATTCTGAAGGCCCGCCGCTTCGGTTATGATGGCAAGGGCCAGGCCCGCCTCGCCACCCCGGCGGACGCCGACGCCGCCTGGGACGCGATCGGCCGCCAGCCCGCCGTTCTGGAAGGCTTTGTCCGCTTCGAACAGGAATTCTCTGTCATCCTCGCGCGCGGCGTGGACGGCGACATCCGTCATTGGCCGGTGGCTGAAAACCGGCACCGCGACGGCATCCTTGCCCGCTCGACCGTTCCCGCAATGGGCCTCGCCGCCGAACAGGCGCCGGGGGCGATCGCTTTTGCGGAAAAGCTTGCCGGCGCACTCGACCATGTCGGGGTTCTCACTCTCGAATTCTTCGCCACATCCGAAGGCCCGATCTTCAACGAGATGGCACCGCGCGTTCACAACAGCGGCCACTGGACGATCGAGGGGGCCGTCACCTCGCAGTTCGAAAACCATATTCGCGCGGTTGTGGGCCTGCCGCTTGGCGATACCGCGCTTGCCGCGAAAGCTGCGGAGATGACCAATCTGATCGGCGATGAGGCGGATGATTGGGCGGCCCTGTTCGCTGACCCGGCGGCGCATGTTCATCTTTACGGCAAGGGGGCTTCGCGACCCGGCCGAAAGATGGGCCATGTCACAAAGCTGACCCTTTAGCGGCTTAGGGCGCCTCCACGACGTCGAAGCACCGCTTTTTTTCTCTCTCCCCTTAGCGAAACGCTTCGGCTGCGATTCACTGAAAAGCCCGCCGCATTCCCTGAAAGCGGCGGGCTCTTTTTCTTGTCCGAAGATTGGCGATCAGGCCTTGCGGACACCCGTCATCGGCGACGTGCCGAACGCGCCTGCGGTGATGCCGCCGACCAGCGTGTCGCCCTCGATCGTCGCGGTGCAATCCAGCGTCAACGGCATCGGTACCTTCATGTCCATCTTCCAGGTCAGGACATTGCCGTCGACCTTGCCGTCGATGACTTCCAGCGATCCGAGCGGCCCGACATTGCTGCCGGTGAACGTGTTGCCGTCGCTCTTCACGGTGAAGATCGACTTCTGCTCACCCAGCGGCGACTTCGTCACGCAATCCCATTCGCCATCGACAACAGCCATTTCGGAATCTCCCAATGTTGAGAGTCTTCCTTACTGTGCCGACGGCGGATTGACCACTTCGATCGGCAGGCCAAGCTTCGTCAGCTGCGGCTGCACCTTTGCCGCGTCGCCGACGACCACCCACAGCATCTCGCCGGGCTTGATCGCGGCCCGTGCCGCCCCATCCAGGTCGGCGGCGGTCAGCGCGCGGATCTTGTCGGCCAGCGTGTCGTAATAATTGTCCGGCCGGCCATAGATCACGTTGCGCTGCATTGCGGACAACACGTCCACGGACGTTTCGAAGCTGCCCGGCAATTCGCGAATGCTGCCATTCTTGGTCCGGTCCAGTTCCTCGGGCGTGACGCCCTTGGCGCCCAGGAACGCGTTCATGTCCTCGGTCAGTGCCTGGATCGAATCGCCTGTGCGATCCGCCTGCACGGGCGCTGCCAGCAGGTAGGGAATGTCGTTCACCACCGTATAGACCTGCCCGCGAATGCCATAGGACCAGCCCTTGGTCTCGCGCAGGTCCATGTTCATCCGCGACAGGAAATTGCCGCCGAGCACGTCGTTTGCCGCGTTGAGCTTTTCCAGGGAATCGGTGCCTTTGACCGGCATCACCACGCCCCCCAGGATGAAGGACTGCGGCGAATCCGGCCGGTTGACCAGCACGATCCGCGATTTCGCCGCCGGTATCTTCGCCTCGAAATGCTTGGTGCCGGCCGTTCCGACACCCTGCCAATCACCGAACCGCGCCTCGATCAGCGGCCGGACTTCATCCAGCGGCCGATCGCTGACGATGAAGATCGTCGCCTTGTCCGGCCGCAGCCAGGCGCGCTGGAACGCGATCAGCTCGTCGCGGTTCAGGCTGGCGACGACCTTGGGATCACCCATGCCGCTCAACGGCACGCCATAGGGATGGGCGGTGCCATAAAGCAGCGGCAGCGCGGTGCGCGTCGCCATCGCCTGCGGCTGGGTCATCTCGCTTGCAATGCGCGCAAGCTGCTGCCCCCGCACCCGTTCCAGCTCGGCCGGAGCGAAGGCGGGATTGCGGATGACGTCGGCCAGCAGCTCAAGCGAGGGCGCCAGGTTGAGCGACAATGCCGACAGCGTCACGCTGGTCCGGTCCATCGTCGCGCCTGCGCCGATATTCGCGCCCAGCCGTTCCTGCGCTTCCGCGATCTCGACCGAGTTGCGCGTCGTCGTGCCTTCCTCCAGCAGCGTCAGCATCATCGATTGCGTGCCCAGCCGCGCCTTCGGATCGGCGGCATTCCCGGCATCGAAGCTGACCGCGATCTGCGTCATCGGAACGGCGTCACGATGCGCATAGACCAGCTCGATCCCGTTCGACAGCTTCGACCGCGACACGTCGGGGAAATCGAGATCGTCGATCTTTCCGACGGCCGGCAGCTTCGACCGGTCGACCTGAGTCCACGGACCACGGGCCGCGCCCTTCACGTCGGAAGACGACAGCTTGGACGGCGGCGCCAACGGCGCTTCCCCTGCTTCCGGCGCCCGATAATAGGACGGCGCAAAGCCGGCCGCGGGCTTGGTGCCCGCTTCTTCATAGGGATCACGCTCGCCTGGAACGACGGTCAGGTTATAGACCGGCCGCGTCAGCCATTTCTGCATTACCCGCCTCACATCGGCGGGCGTTGCCGCGGCATAGGCGGCGAGCTGCTTCTTGTAGAAATCGGGATCGTCCGAATAGAGTTCGCCCTCCGCCAGCGCGACGGCCTTGCCGCCAAAGCCGCCCACGGATTCAAGCCCGCCGATGCGCGCCGCGACTTGCCGGGTGGCAACCCGCTGCACCTCGTCGGGGGTGGGGCCTTTGCTGATGAAGTCGGCGATGATCTGGTCGAGCCGCTGCGACACCTTCGCCGGGTCAACTCCGGGAAGCACGTCCACCGTCACCTCGAACATGCTGATCTGCGCGAATTCCTGCAGCGAAGCGGTAACCGCGGCCGCCAGCTTCTCCTGACGGACAAGGATGTTGTCCAGCCGTGAGCTGGCAAGTCCGCCGAGCACCGTCGCGCCGACATCCAGCGGCACCGTGTCGGGGTCGTTCAGGCCCGGCGTGATCCAGTCACGATAGAGCCGTGTCGTCGCCACACGGTCCTTCATCACCTCCGTCACCGGCTTCGGCAATGTCGGCACGGCGGCAGCCACCTTGCCCTGCTGCGGCCCGCGCGGGATGTCGCCGAAATATTTCTCGACCAGCGGTTTCGCCTTTTCGACCGTCACATCGCCGGCCAGCACCAGAATGGCGTTGTTCGGGCCATAATGCTGGCGGAACCAGTTCTTCACATCTTCCAGGCTGGCGGCGTCCAGATCGGCCATCGATCCGATGGTCGAATGCGCATAGGGGTGGCCCGCCGGGATCATCGCCTTCAGCTGGGCATATTCGACCAGGCCGAAGGGCTGGTTGTCGCCCTGACGCTTCTCGTTCTGCACGACGCCGCGCTGGTTATCGAGCTTCTCCTGCGTGACCGCGCCGAGCAGATGCCCCATCCGGTCACTTTCCAGGAACAGCGCCACGTCAAGCGCGGGCGTCGGCACCGTTTCGAAATAATTGGTGCGGTCGAACCAGGTCGTGCCGTTGAAATCGGTGGCGCCCACCTGCTGCAGCGGTTCGAAGAAATCGCCCGGTGCGTTTTCCGACCCGTTGAACATCAGATGCTCGAACAGATGGGCAAAGCCCGTCTTTCCCTCCGGTTCATGCTTCGAGCCGACATCGTACCAGACGGACACGGCCACCACCGGCGCCTTGTGGTCCTCATGGACGATCACGCGCAATCCGTTCGAAAGCGTGAAGGTCTGGTAGGGGATGTCCACCGCCTTCACCAGGCTGCTCAGCGGTGCCGGAGCGGCGGAAGGCGGTGTCTGTGCGGAAAGCGGGGTGAAGGTGAGAAGGGAGGCGAAAAGCAGTGCAGTAAAGCCGCGATACATCGGGTTACCCTTTGATCAGGATCGTGGCGAAACCATAGCAGTGCCCCTTGGGGACGCAACCGGAACGCCAATGATTTCGGGAATGGGCCGGGATGACCATCATGCCATCAGGGACGGCGACGCGCCTGCCGCCTCTGTAAACCGGTCTTCGACGAACGTGCCGGAATGTTCGACATGCGACGGCTTTGAACGCCGCCGCCGCGCCGCTTCACCATGCTCCCATTTTGGGTTAGACCGCCTGTCATATGTCTATTCACCGCTCGATCAGCGGCCTTTCAATCTCCCTTTTTCAAGGATCATCCGAATGCGTCTGACCCCTATCCTTGCCGCAGCGCTTGCGGGCGTGGCGACCAGCGCCATTGCCCAGACTGCGCCGGCCACGCCTGAATTCACCGCAGCCGCCGTTCGTTCGCATATCGAGTTTCTGGCCGACGACCTGCTTGAAGGCCGCGATGCCGGCACGCGCGGTTTCGATATCGCCGCTCTCTACGTCGCGACCCGCTTCGAAGCGCTTGGGTTGAAGCAGGCCGTCTCGAACAGCTGGTATCAGCCGGTGACGCTGACGGAAGCGAAGCTTGCCGAGCCGACGGCCTCGGTCACCATCGGCGGCAAGGCGTTTCCCAATATGGGCGATGTCATCATCTCGCCCAATGCGCGTGAACCGCAGCAAAGCCTTGAGGCGCAGGCGGTGTTCGTCGGCTACGGCATCGATGCGCCGGACGCGGGTTTCAACGACTATGCCGGGCTCGACGTGAAGGGAAAATATGTCGTCGTCCTGTCAGGCTTTCCCAAGGGGACGCCAAGCGAGATCGGCGCGCATCTGGCATCCGAAAAGACGGCCATGGCTGAACGCCACGGCGCACTCGGCCTGATCCAGGTCTATACGCGGGAATCACTGAAGCGCCGTCCATGGCCCCGCATGCTCGAAATCTCCGGCGGCCCGTCGCTCACCTGGGTCGATACCGATGGCAAGCCCTATGTCCGCGCGCCGGGCATCCGCGGCACCGCCAATCTCAATACTCCCGCGGCGGAGGCGCTGTTCGCGGGTGCGCCGACCTCGCTCAACCGGGTCTTCGATCAGGCCGATCGCAATGGCGGCAAGCCCAAGGGCTTTGCGCTCAAGCAGACGGTCAAAATCGACCGCACCAGCTCTGTCCGTGAGGTGAAGAGCGAGAATGTCATCGGCATCATCCCCGGTTCCGATCCAACGCTCGCCAATGAATATGTGCTGCTGATGGCGCACCTCGATCATGAAGGCGTCGACGAGAAGCTGGAAGGCGACGACAAGATCTTCAACGGCGCGATGGACAATGCCGCCGGCACCGCGACGATGCTGGAAGTGGCGCGCGCCTTCGCCGAATCAGGCCAGCGGCCGAAGCGGTCGATCCTCTTCGCTGCCGTCACCGCGGAAGAGGACGGGCTGCTCGGTTCGCAATATCTGGCCAAGCATCCCGTGGTTGGAAACGGCAAGGTGGTCGGCGTCGTCAATCTCGACATGCCGATCCTGCTCTACGACTTCCAGGATGTCGTCGCTTTCGGTGCGGAGCATTCCACGCTTGGCCCGATCGTCGCGAAGGCGGCCGGTTCGGCAGGCGTGAAGCTGTCGCCCGATCCGCTGCCGAGCGAGGGATTGTTCACCCGGTCCGATCATTATCGTTTCGTGCAGGAAGGCATTCCCTCGGTATTCCTGATGACGGGCTTTGCCGGCGAAGGTCAGCAGAAGTTCGAGCATTTCCTGGCGAACGATTATCACAAGGTCAGCGACCAGACCGACCTGCCGTTCAATTGGGAAGCCGGGGCCAAGTTCGCCAGGATCAATTACCTGATCGCCCGCGAGATCGCCGACGAACCGCAATCCCCCCGCTGGTATGACAAGGACTTCTTCGGCGACGTCTTCGCACCGGGCCAGCCGAGGGCGCCCAAGCCGGCCGAATGATCCCGCCGATCAGGGGCTAGGGATCGACAGGTTTCGCGGAATTCCATTCCGTGACGGGATTTCAGTGCTCCGGGCTTGACCCGGAGCCTATGTTCAACGCGTCGAAACACCCGTCGACATGGGCTCCTGCTGTCGCAGGAGCACCGTTCCCGATTTCGCGCACGATGCCCCGATCCGGATCGACGCCCCTTGCCTTGTAGGATTTGTTCTGCTTACGTTCTTAAATGGCCTTTGATCGACCGTTTCGCTCGCACCTCCCTTGCCGAGCGTGCTGCGGGGAACGAGGTGGCCGGTGACGTGTCGTGACTTTTATCAACTTCCGCCAGGCGAATCGCGCTTCGGATCGCGTCGGTTCCGGCAAGCCCTTGTGTTGCATATTGGCAACATTACATCGGTCACGATCGTCAACAGGGGCAGGCCATGAACCTCGAAAAATTCACCGACCGCGCAAAGGGTTTCCTGCAATCGGCACAGACCGTCGCCATCCGCATGAATCATCAGCGGATCGGCCCGGAACATCTGCTGAAGGCCCTGCTGGAGGATGAGCAGGGCATGGCCGCCGGTCTTATCCAGGCAGCCGGTGGTGACGCGAAACGGGCAGCGAGCGAAACCGACCTCGCACTCTCCAGGATTCCAGCTGTCTCAGGCAGCGGCGCCCAGCAGACGCCCGGTCTCGACAATGATGCGGTCCGCGTCCTCGATCAGGCAGAGCAGATCGCGGCCAAGGCAGGCGACAGCTATGTGACGGTCGAACGGCTGCTCGTCGCGATCGCGCTCTCGCTCAACACCCCCGCCGGCAAGGCATTGAAGACCGCCGGCGTCACGCCGGAGGCGCTCAACGCAGCGATCAACCAGCTCCGCGGCGGCCGCACCGCCGACACCGCCTCGGCCGAGGACCGCTATGACGCGCTGAAGAAATTCGCCCGCGATCTGACCGAGGCCGCCCGCGACGGCAAGCTCGATCCCGTCATCGGCCGCGACGAGGAGATCCGCCGCACCGTGCAGATCCTCGCCCGCCGCACCAAGAACAATCCCGTCCTCATCGGCGAGCCGGGTGTCGGCAAGACCGCGATCGCCGAAGGCCTCGCGCTCCGCATCGTCAACGGCGACGTGCCCGATACGCTGAAAGACCGTCGTCTGATGGCGCTCGACATGGGCGCGCTGATCGCGGGCGCCAAATATCGCGGCGAATTCGAGGAACGGCTGAAAGGCGTGCTCGACGAAGTGAAGGCGGCGGAGGGCGAGGTAGTCCTGTTCATCGACGAGATGCACACGCTGATCGGCGCCGGCAAATCCGAAGGCGCGATGGACGCTTCCAACCTGTTGAAACCCGCGCTCGCCCGCGGCGAACTGCACTGCATCGGCGCGACCACGCTCGACGAATATCGCAAGCATGTCGAAAAGGATCCGGCGCTGCAGCGGCGCTTCCAGCCCGTGTTCGTCGGCGAACCGACGGTCGAGGACACCATCTCGATCCTGCGGGGCCTCAAGGAGAAGTACGAGCTTCATCACGGCGTCCGCATCACCGACGGTGCGATCGTCGCCGCCGCGACCCTTTCCAACCGCTACATCACCGACCGTTTCCTGCCCGACAAGGCGATCGACCTGATGGACGAGGCGGCCAGCCGCCTGCGCATGGAGGTGGAGAGCAAGCCCGAAGAGATCGAGACGCTCGACCGCCGGATCATCCAGCTGAAGATCGAGCGCGAGGCATTGAAGAAGGAAAGCGACGCCGCGTCCAAGGACCGGCTCAGCCGCCTCGAAGGCGAATTGGCGGGGCTGGAAGAGCAATCCGCCGCGCTCACCACCCGCTGGCAGGCGGAGAAGGAGAAGATCGCGGGCGAGGCGAAGATCAAGGAGCAGCTCGACGCCGCCCGCCAGCAGCTGGAGCAGGCGCAGCGCACAGGCGATCTCGCCAGGGCGGGCGAGCTTTCCTACGGCGTTATCCCGGGACTCGAAAAACAGCTTGCCGAGGTCGAGCAGGCCTCAGCCGGCGCCATGCTGCGCGAGGAAGTGACCGCCGACGATATCGCCTCGGTGGTCAGCCGCTGGACCGGCATCCCCGTCGACCGGATGATGGAGGGCGAGCGCGAAAAGCTGCTCGCGATGGAAGAGGCGATCGGCAAGAAGGTGATCGGCCAGGAACAGGCCGTGAAGGCCGTTTCCGCTGCCGTCCGCCGCGCCCGCGCCGGCCTGCAGGACCCCAATCGTCCGCTTGGCAGCTTCCTGTTCCTGGGTCCGACCGGCGTCGGCAAGACCGAGCTCACCAAGGCGCTCGCCGAATTCCTGTTCGACGATCCATCGGCGATGGTCCGCATCGACATGAGCGAGTTCATGGAGAAGCACTCGGTCGCCCGATTGATCGGCGCGCCGCCGGGCTATGTCGGTTATGAGGAAGGCGGCGTGTTAACCGAATCGGTTCGCAGACGCCCTTATCAGGTCATCCTGTTCGACGAGGTCGAAAAGGCGCATGGCGACGTCTTCAACATCCTGCTGCAGGTGCTCGACGACGGGCGGCTGACCGATGGCCAGGGCCGCACGGTCGACTTCGCCAACACGCTCATCATCCTGACGTCGAACCTGGGCAGCCAGTTCCTCGCCTCGATGCCGGACGATCAGCCGCTGAGCGAAGTCGAACCGCAGGTGATGGAGGTCGTCCGCGCCCATTTCCGCCCGGAATTCCTGAACCGGCTGGACGAAATCATCCTCTTCCACCGCCTCGCTCAGTCCCATATGGGACCGATCGTCGACATCCAGGTCGCCCGCGTCCAGAAACTGCTGGCCGACCGCAAGGTGACGCTGACGCTAACGGACGGCGCCCGCAACTGGCTGGGCCGCGTCGGCTACGATCCCGTCTACGGCGCAAGACCCCTCAAACGCGCGGTGCAGAAATACCTGCAGGACCCACTGGCCGACATGATCCTGCGCGGCGAGGTGAAGGACGGATCAACGGTTAAGGTGGATGAGGGTGACGGAGCGTTGGTGCTGGGTGTGAATTAACCCGTCACGACCGCCAAAAAGAAAGGGCCGGCTCCTCGCGGAACCGGCCCATTTGGTTTCAGACGAGATGTCGTCCGATCAGTAATCAACCTTCACGCCGACGCGGAAGTAGCGACCCAGAATGCCTTCGCCACCCTGAACCGGGTTATAGGCATGGGCACCGTAGGTCACGGTATCGAGCGGAGGCAGCTTGTTAAACACGTTCAGCATGTTGACGTAGAAAGTCAGCTGATCGTTCGCCTTCACCTGCGCGTTCAGATCAAAGGTGATGTAATCCTTGACCTTGCAGCGCAAATACATGTCCGGCATCTGGCCGCAATCCTTGTAGTCGTCTCCCTGATCCATCGCGGACAGGTCGTAACCACCAAAGAAATTCACCGTACCGCTCAGCGAATAATCGCCAAAGTCCAGGGTATTCAGCCAGGTACCACGCCACTTGGGCGTACCTGAACCGGCGGTCAGATTGAAGTTGCCGAGCGTACCGTCATAACGCTCCACTGAGCCATCGGGAAACTCGGTTTCCAGACGAAGGATGTAACTGCCCTCGAGAGAGCTCGACCACCGGATACCATCGGTGATGTCGAACGCTACGTTCGCGCCGAAATCGATACCTTCCGACTTGATCGTGTTAGCATTGATGAAACCCGACTGAACGAAAGCAACACGTGGCTGCCGGGGGTCACCCGGTGCGATCGGCACGTCCTCGATGACGGTGAATCCCTCAGGAATCGCCTCACCGGCATAATAGGCCTGAAGCGCCGGCGTGTTGTCAGCAGTCGTGATCGCACCAGTCTTCTTGATGTTATAATAATCGACCGTGAAGGAAACATTTGGGATCGGCTCGATCAGAATGCCGGCGGTGAAGCTCCGCGACTTTTCAGCTTTCAGATCCGGGTTGCTGATCGAAGTCGCGCCATAGGAGCCACTGCGAATATATTGCGGACAAGTGCTGAAGGTCGCGACCGTGCAGCCATATTGTGCGAGATAGGCATCGTTGAAGAAACTCGACGAATTGGTGACGAAACCCGTTGTTGGAAAGGTCGTGTTCGCTTCACCGAAGCTCGGAACGCGGAAACCCTTTGAAAAGGTACCACGCACCACGACTTCGCGGATCGGCTGGAACTTCACGCCAATTTTCGGCGAGAAGTTATCAAGCCCGCCCGAATAGCGATCATAACGGCCGGAAGCGTTGACCGTAACCATATCGATGATCGGGGCTTCAAGTTCCGCATAGGCGGAATAGACCCGGCGGTCGCCCTTCAAGGCGAAACCGTTCATACGATAATAACGCTCCGTACCACCGTTGAAGTCCGAGTTGATGCTGGGAGAGTTGACGGCTTCATACCGGATCGACGCACCGAAACCCACCTGCAACGGACCACCCGGCAGCTCGAACAGGCTACCGCTGACATTGGCTTGCGCCTGCACCAAGTCCGAAGTGGACGTCGCCAACGCCGTCGGCATCAGATAATCCAGCGTTGCCTGGCTGTTCGCTTCAGGATTGATGAAGTTGAAGCTGCCGTCGGCAATCACGTCCAGCAAATGCTGGATATAGACGTAGCCGGTCGACTTACGACGCAGGTCCATGTGCATGGCTGTCGCGTTGACGTCATAATTCCAGTTGTCGTTAATCGGTCCTTGGATGCCGAGCGCACCGCGATAGGCCCGAGTGCGCGACTCATCATGCTCGATCGAATTCGGCAAACGACCGATAAGTGCGGCATTCTGACCCTCTGCCGCGAACGGATTGTTCGGGTTCAGCGTGCCATTTTCTGCCGTACATGCTCCGATCGTCTCGCGCGGACAGACATAGACCGGCAGCTGCAGGATGTTATTGTTGCCATAATAGGCGACGTTGCCAGACGAACTGTAGCGCGGGAAGTAGAACGGCGCCGGCGCGTTGGCTCGAATGGTGCTCGGCAGGCCGTCATAGGCGACCCTGGTCTGGAGGAAATTGAATGCCGCATAGGCCTCACTAGAATCACCGACACGAGCAGTGAAGCGGGCCGACAGGCCATAACGCTCGATATCCGGATTGATGATGCCATAATTGTTGGTCAGATCTTCCCGACATACGGTCGCTGGCGCGCCAGCATCAGCATTGTCTTCGTTATTAAATTCATCAGCTGTCAGATTATAGGCACCACCACGGTTGCACCCCGCCGCAGGATTGAGCAGCTGGTAACGGCCACTCTGCGTGCCGTCGCCCGGGTCAGCAGGACGCACGAAGAGCGTGCTACCCGTGTTAGTGACAACGGGGCTGAAGCCAGGATAGGCGCCCTCACCGTCAAGCCCGTCGACAATATTGTTTGGACCGCAGTTCCCATCGTTGCAGACGTTGCGATAATCATCCGTGTTGAAAGGATAGGGCCGCTGGTTATTCTTCAACTGCTTACTATTGAAATAGAAGCCGCTGACATAAGCGTTGTAGCCGTTGTCGTCGAGGTCACCGGTACCGGCAGTCAACGACAGGCGATATTGCGCGCCGTCCCCACGGCTGGAAATGCCAGTTTCGGCGCGGCCGCTGATACCCTTGAATTCCTTCTTCGTGATGACGTTCACGACGCCGGCAATGGCGTCGGCGCCATAGCTCGACGATGCGCCGTCGCGCAGCACTTCTACTCGCTCGACGATATCGTCCGGAATGGTGTTGAGATCGACGAAGTTGCGCGTACCGTCATCCGCCAGCGGATAATAGGCACCCCGCATGCCGTCGAAAAGCACGAGAGTCGAGTTTGTCGAAAGGCCGCGCAGTGAAACCGCCGAAGCGCCGCCCGCGAACGCACCGTTCGCCGAGAAGCTGTTGGTCAACGCCGGCCCGTTGTTTGCTGACAGCCGCTGCAGACCGTCCTGGATCGTGGCGACACCGCGGCTATCGAGATTATCGGTCGAGACCACGGTAACGGGGGAGGGCGTCTCGGAATCGGTCCGGCGAAGGATCGAACCCGTAACGACAATTTCTTCGGCGCCCGTGTCCTGGGTGACGTCAGCACCAGCCTGTTGCGCCATTGCCGGAGCGGAGAAAACGCCCGCGCCGAAGATTGCAAGAACGGTAAGAGCGGTGCTGCCACGCAGCGCACCGCTGGTCCACTTGTTGGAGATCTTCATGATCTATAGGCCCCTATATTGACGCGAAACCGCATGATCGCGTCGAGTTTCGAGGGTCCGGAGCGGACTTGACGCCGCTTTTCTTCCGATACCCGCATTGCGGGCGAATCTGAAGCTTCCAAACAGCGCTGTAAAGCGTTCGTCACAATGGCTCGATAGGAAGATCGGAACGTGTCACTAATTTGCCACACCCGATGGCAACAGGTTGTCGGGGCAGTCGCCGCCCGACCTTTCTAGGGCATCGGCCCAGCCAGCAGAGCGGGATCGATGCGGGCGCCCTGCCACATCATGCTCCAGTGCAGATGAGGTCCCGTCACGCGCCCCGTGGCGCCGATCGCGCCGATCGTCTGACCACGCCGAACACGCTCTCCCTGTCGCACATCGATGCGTGACAAGTGCAGAAATGCGCTGTTCAGGCCCATTCCGTGATCGATCATCAACAGATTGCCCTCAAGCGTGAAGGGCTTTTCCGCCGCCAGGATGACGACGCCATCCGCCGGTGCAACGATCGCCGTTCCGGCCGGCTGGGCGACATCGACGCCGGTGTGATAGGCACCCGGCTGACCCCGATAGATGCGTTGCGATCCGAACACACCACTGATGCGTCCGGTTGCCGGCCACGTGAAATGTTGCTCCCACCCGGCAGTTGTCGAAACGATCTTTCGCGCTGCACGAATTCGAGCAATTTCTGTTGCGCGAAGGCGTTGAAACTCTGCACTCGGCACATTGGGTCGCAGGGCGACGTTGACTCGCTCGATCCGCCACTCCCGTGGATCCGGACTGAGCACCTCGGCGACTACGCCGCCGTCGCGCAGCGTCGCCTCCAACCGGGCCGTGGGGCCCGCATCCCGGTCGAACCCGATCATGAAACGGCCGTCGGGGGAAAGCGGCAAGGGCGTGCCATCCAATGTCAGCTTGACCGTCCCGCGCGGTGCGGTGCCTATCGCAACGCCCCCCTGGCGTAGTGCCCCTTCGAACGAAAAGGTCGCAGGCTCCGGCGGTTCGGTCGCGCGTTCGACACTTTGGGGTTCGGGCGGTGGCGGAGGGGCCGGCGCGGGCGCCGGAGAAGGGGATGCCGGGACGCAGCCCTGCACCGCGAGAAATATTGCAACGCCGGCAAGGGCCCGCGCGATGGAGATCATCTATTCAAGGCCGCCTGCGTCGCGATCTCAGGACTGGCATAGGCCTCCTGCCGCTCGACGCTCCAATAGCGCAGCATGTCCAGCGGGATCGGTTCGCCCGTAACCGCGCACAAGACATGGTCTCCGCTGGACAACACGCGAAAGCCGTTGGCCATGTAGTGCAGCCGTGCGGGCCGTGAGGTGCTGGACATCAACATCTACAAATCATCCTTCGCCACGGCAGCGCCGGGCCATCAATCGAACAGGTTCGGCTGAGCCGTTCCTCCCCCTTCATAGGTGCGCCCGCCCGCCCGCTCAACCCGCGCATCGACCGTGCCATCCGCGAACTGGAGCGTGAGCGCCCCGGCCGTGCGTGCTGTGGCGGCATCACTCAACACCTTGCCGCCCGGCCGCGTCGTCACCCAGGCATAACCGCGCGAAAGCGGGCGATGCGGGTCGAGCGACTGGGCGAGCCTGGACAGCCGGTCGAAACGATCGCTCGCCTCCACCAACCGCCGGCGGAGAAGGGCCGGTTGAAGACGAATGCCGCGCAGCCGCTGCTCCGCCCCGGCAACGCGTTGACGCAGCAATCCGGGCCGTAACGCAGCCGCGGCATGGGCAAGGTCGCCGCGCGCGTCGGCAAGCCGCCGTCCCAGTCCGCGCCGAAGCCGCTCGCCCAGGTCATCCGTACGCTGGCGTTGTGGATCAAGCAGGGCGGCGGGGCTTGGCAGCAATCGGGAAAGCGCGCGCAACTGCTCCATGCCGCGTTCCCGGTATCGGCGGGCGGCGCGTTCGCTGCGGGCGCCCTGGTCCCGCAGCATGGCCATCAGCTCGGCGCGAACCGGAACCGCGATCTCGGCGGCGGCCGTTGGCGTCGGTGCGCGGATGTCGGCGGCATAGTCACCCAGCGTCGTATCCGTTTCATGTCCGACAGCGGAAATGATCGGAATCGAGCAATCGGCAATCGCCCGCACCACGACTTCCTCATTGAAGGCCCAAAGATCCTCGATCGACCCGCCACCACGCGCGACGATGACAAGATCCGGCCGGGTGACCACACCGCCAGGTGGCAGACCATCAAAGCCGCGGATGGCGGCCGCCACCTGCTCGGCCGCGCCCTGGCCCTGCACCATGACGGGCCAGACGACGACATGCGTCGGGCAGCGATCCTCAAGCCGGTGCAGGATATCGCGGATGACGGCGCCCGTGGGCGACGTCACCACGCCGATGGTGCGCGGCAGGAACGGCAGCGGCTTCTTGCGCGCGGGATCGAACAATCCTTCGGCGGACAGCTTCGCCTTCAGCCGCTCGAGCAACATCATCAGCGCGCCTTCGCCGGCCAGTTCCAGCCGATCGATGACGATCTGATATTTCGACCGGCCGGGATAGGTGGTGAGCTTGCCCGTCGCGATCACCTCGATCCCGTCTTCCGGGTTGAAGGGCAGTGTCCCTGCCGTTCCCTTCCACATCACCGCATCGATGCAGGCGCGATCGTCCTTCAACGTCAGATAGGCATGGCCGGAGGCCGCACGCTTATATCCGGAAATTTCGCCGCGCAGGCGCACATGCCCGAAATTATCCTCCACCATCCGCTTGAGCGAGGCGGACAGTTCGGACACGGAGAGCGCGGGTGCGTTGTCGCCGAAGACCTCGTCCGCTAACAGCCTGCCGGCGTCATCGAAGGAAAGGGGATCGGCCATGAATGTCCTGCTGCTGGGATCGGGAGGGCGCGAGCATGCGCTCGCCTGGAAACTGGCGCAATCGGCCGGGCTGGACAAGCTCTTTGCGGCGCCGGGCAATCCGGGGATCGCCCAGCACGCGAATCTCGTCGCGCTCGATCCGGCCAATCATCCTTCCTTGGTGGCCTTTTGCCGCGACAATGCGATCGGCCTGGTCGTGATCGGTCCGGAAGGTCCATTGGTCGACGGGCTGGCCGATAGTCTGCGGGCTGAGGGCATCGCCGTTTTCGGCCCCGGCAAGGCGGCCGCCCAGCTGGAAGGTTCGAAAGGCTACACAAAGGACCTCTGCCAGCGAGCAGGCATCCCCACGGCCGCTTATGTGCGCGCGACGTCGCAGTCCGATGCGCTGGCGGCGCTCGACGATTTTGCGTTGCCGGTGGTCATCAAGGCCGATGGCCTCGCCGCTGGCAAGGGCGTGGTGATCGCCGAAAACCGCACAGAGGCGGAAGCGGCCGTCACCGATATGTTCGCCGGCTCTTTCGGTCTTGCCGGCGCGGAAGTGGTCATCGAGGAATTTCTGACCGGCGAAGAAGCCAGCCTGTTTGCCATTACCGATGGAAAGACGGTCCGGCTTTTCGGATCAGCGCAGGATCACAAGCGCGTCGGCGACGGCGACGTTGGGCCCAACACCGGCGGCATGGGCGCCTATAGCCCCGCCCCCGTTCTGAGGCCCGAACTGGAAGCGCGGGCGATGGCCGAAATCGTCGAACCGACAGTGCGCGCAATGGCGGCCGCAGGAACACCTTATTCCGGCGTTCTCTATGCCGGCCTGATGCTGACCGACGCAGGGCCCAAGCTGATCGAATATAATGCCCGCTTCGGTGATCCCGAATGCCAGGTCCTGATGACGCGTTTTACGGGAGATCTTCTGGCCTTGCTGCTGGCAACGGCCGAGGGGTGTCTGGACGAGGCGGAGGCACCGGCCTTCATCGATCAAGTCGCGCTGACGGTCGTGATGGCGGCCCGCGGTTATCCCGGGCCTGCAGCGAAGGGCGGCCATATCGCCGGCATTGAAGCTGCCGAAGCGGACGGCGCGAAGGTCTTTCATGCGGGTACTGCCGTCGGGGCGGGTGGACTCGTCGCCAATGGCGGACGTGTGCTGAATGTCACCGCAACCGGCGCGACCGTGAGCGAAGCGAAAGCAGCGGCTTATGCCGCGGTCGACCGGATCGATTTTCCCTCGGGCTTTTGCCGTCGCGACATCGGCTGGCGTGAGGTGGAACGGGAAAAACAGTTCGACTGAGCCACATCACCACAGGCTTGGGGGGTGGACAGGAAGCATTCATCGGCTAGGTTCGCCGCCGGGGGCGACACGCCCGGCAAGCGCAAGGGGATGCCGAAATGGCTGGAAACTGGTGGTTGATCGTCGTTGTTCTGCTCGTGATCGGGATCGGCCTGTGGTGGCTGCTCGGCAGGCCCAAGCAGGAGGTCAAGCCGCCCGTCCGCGAAAAGAGCGAACCCAAACCGGTTGAACGTCAAGCGGCCGCCGCGCCGCCGGTGGTACCCATCCCGACCGCCACTCCAGTGGACGTTCCTCCACCCCCTCCGGCGGCGCCCGCAACGGCAGCCCCGGCCACCACGCCCAAGGCCAAGCCGAAAGCGAAGGCCGCGGAGCCCGCACCTGCATCGAAGCCCGCAGCGCCCCCCAAACCCAAGCCCGCTGCGAAGAAGGCGACGACCGCGAAGGCACCCGCCACGTCTCCAAAATCACCGGCCGCCAAGGCTCCGGCCAAGGCAGCGAAGGCGACCCCGGACAATCTGCTGCTGTTGAAGGGCGTCGGGCCAAAACTCGTCACATTGCTGAACGGTCTCGGCGTCACGCGTTTCGATCAGATCGCTGCCTGGAAGGCAGCCGACATAGCGGCGATCGACGAAAAGCTCGGCACGTTCAAAGGCCGCGCCACGCGCGACCAATGGGTCGAGCAGGCCGGTTTCCTGGCCAAGGGCGATCGCGCCGGATTCGAAGCGAAGTTCGGCAAGCTGGAAGGCTAGGGGCGCGTCTTCTCGCCCACGAGCAGCTTGTCGATCTTGCGGCCGTCCATGTCGACGACCTCAAATCGCCATCCTTGATGTTCGAAATGGTCGCCGACGGTCGGAAGCCGGCGAAGCACTGACAGCGCGAAGCCGGCGGTCGTCGCATAATCGCGATCCTCTGGCAGCGCAATGCCGAGTCGTTCGGCCAGCGCGTCGGCATACATCGATCCGGATACCAGCAGGCTGCCGTCCTCCCGCTCGACGATGGCCGGATCGGTGCCGATGTCCTGGTCCGACGCGAATTCGCCTGCAATTGCGATCAGCAGGTCGGCAGGCGTCACGATGCCTTCGAAATGCCCATATTCGTCGTGGACGAGCACCATCGGCACATCCGCCCGGCGCAGCGCGTCGAGGGCGTCCATCGCATCGAGCTGATCGGGAATCACCGCAAGCGGGCGCATGAGCGCACGAAGGTCGATCGGGCGCCGCTCGACCAAAGCGGCGACGATATCGCGGCTCTGGATCACCCCGATGATTTCATCCACCGATCCTTCGGCCACAGGCAAGCGGGTGTGCGGCGTTTCGGCCAGCCGCGCCCGAATGATCTCCGGCGTGGCGGTGACATCGATCCAGTCGACATCGGTGCGGGGAGTCATGACTTCACGTACAGGGCGGTCCGCCAGACGGACGACGCCTGAAATGATCGCCCGCTCGCTTTCTTCGATCACGCCGGATTTGCTCGCCTCGGCGACGATCAGGTGAAGCTCCTCGGCCGTGACATGGTTTTCCGATTCGCGCTTCATGCCAAGCAGGCGGAAAACGAGCGCGCTGGTGTTATCGAGCAGCCAGATGGCCGGCGCGGTGAACCAGGCGATGCTGCGCATGGGAATCGCGACCAGCGACGCGATCACCTCCGGCGATCGAAGCGCGAATTGCTTCGGCACAAGCTCACCGATCACCAGCGATGCATAGGTGGTAAGCCCGATGACGAGCCCGAAGCCGATTTCATCGGCGGATGAGGCCGGAAGGCCGAGCAGGACCAGCCGGTCGGCAACCGGCTCCCCAAGGCTCGCGCCCGAATAGGCGCCGGCAAGAATGCCGATCAGGGTGATGCCGATCTGCACCGACGACAGGAAACGTCCGGGCTCGGCCGCCAGCAAGAGAGCAGTGCGCGCGCCTTTCCTGCCGGCCTTCGCCATTGCCTGAAGCCGCGGCTTGCGCGCGGAAACGATGGCCAGTTCCGACATTGCGAACAGGCCGTTCAACGCCACCAGCGCGAGGATGATTGCGACGTCGATCCAGGGGAAGGGGGCAAGTGGCTGCATGATGCTGGCCGCTTCTTTGGCTGGAATCTGTCAGCTTCACAACTGCCTGATCATATGCTGTTCAAATCGGATGCGGAACCAAGCGGTCTGCGCTAAGGTTTTTAACCCGCATAATGAGGGTCATGAGGGGAAGTTGAAATGATGAGCACAGCGAAAATCTCCACCATTGTCGCAATTGCGGCGCTGATGACCACCACCGCCTGCACGACCAACCCCGAAACCGGCAACCAGCGCCTGTCGCGAACCGCGATCGGCGGCCTTGGCGGCGCGGTCGGCGGCTATCTGCTGGGCGATCTGGTCGGCGGCCGCCGCGACCGGACGGAAAAGATCGTCGGCGCCGGCATCGGTGCGCTCGCGGGCGCTGGCATTGGCGCCTATATGGACAAGCAGGAACGCGATCTTCGCGCCAAGACGGCCGGCACGGACATAGACGTGACGCGCGAGGGCGACAATCTTGTACTGAACATGCCGTCGGGCATCACCTTTGCCACCAACGAATCGACCATCCAGCCGCAGTTCCGCACCACGCTGGACCAGGTCGCATCGACGCTGGCGGAGTATAATCAGACCTATATCGACGTTTACGGCCACACCGATTCGGACGGCAGTGACGCCTATAACCAGACCCTGTCGGAACGGCGGGCCCAGTCGGTCGCGGCCTATCTGGAAACCCGGGGCGTTCAGTCTGCCCGTGTCGCCACGCGCGGCTTTGGCGAAACGCAGCCGGTCGCCAGCAACGCGACGCCGGAAGGCAAGGCGGAGAACCGCCGCGTCGAGATTCGCGTCGTCCCCGTCACCCAGGGCGGCTGACGCTCAACGGCGTTCAGCGAAAAAGCGCCTGAGCAGCGCAGCCGCCTCTGCCTCACCGAGCCCGGCATAGATTTCGGGCCGGTGATGGCAGGTCGGTTGGGTGAAGATACGCCCGCCATGTTCCACGCCCCCGCCTTTTGGATCGGGCGCCGCATAATAGAGCCGGTCGATCCGGGCGTGGGCGATGGCGCCGGCGCACATCGCGCAAGGTTCCAGCGTCACCCAAAGCTCGCACCCTGTCAGCCGATCCGTCCCCAAACGGTCGGCTGCGGCGCGAATTGCGACGATTTCGGCATGGGCGGTCGGATCGTTCGCCGTCCGGGTTGCATTGGCGCCCGTGGCGATCACCTCACCGTCTCGAACGATCACGGCGCCGACCGGCACCTCGCCCGCCGCTGCCGCCTGTTCGGCAAGCAGCAGCGCCTGACGCATCGGATCGGGCAGAGGAAAGGCCATGCCGGTTGCGATGATCGCGGTCGCCCGCGCCGTCAATGGTTGACTGGAGCGCCCGCGCACGCTATCCGCGCCGACTTTCCGGGCAACCCGAATTTCAGGACGATAGATCATGTCGCGTATCTGCGAGCTGACCGGCAAGGGCCGGCAGGTGGGACACAATGTTTCCCACGCCAACAACAAGACCAAGCGGACCTTTCTGCCCAACCTGCAGAATGTGACGCTGATCTCCGATTCGCTTGAACGGAGCGTGAAGCTGCGCGTGTCGACGCACGGCCTTCGCTCGGTCGAGCATGTCGGCGGCCTCGACAACTGGCTTGCCAAGACCAGCGACGAGAAACTGAGCCTGAAGGCGCGCCGCCTGAAGCGCGAGATCGCCAAGAAGACGGCCGCGGCCGCCTGATTTCGATTGCCGCCCGGCAAGCCCGGGCGGTTATTCTCAGGCCTGCTCGTCCAGCGCGAATTTCAGCAGCAGGGTGCGCTGGAACGGGCTGAAATTATCGTCCGATATCAGCCACAGGATCGTGCGACCTGGTTCGCGCGTCACGGCAATCCCTTCGAAATTGTCGGCTATCAACGGCCATGCCAGGGTCGCGATTTCCCGCCCGGTGATGATCGCGCCCGGCTCTATGGCACGCGGATCGACCACCGCCAGCTTCGACATGATGCCTCCGCCAATCGATATGCGCCGATGGAGCAGAACCAACCGCCCATCGGGCAACTCGGCCGCATCGGTAATCCGAAAACCCTTCGGCGGTGCATAGCCGAACAGGATCGGCGTTCCCGAAATTGTCGGATCACCCGGAAACAGCAGCACAGCCCTCGACGATCCGGGGCCATCGCCCGCTTCGGAGAAAACGAGGAAGCGGCCCGAGCGCAGGCGAACCATTGCTTCCGCCCCGCCATTGTCCGGCCATTCCTGCATCGCGGCCGGACGCACCGATGCCTCGGCATGGGTGAACGCCGGCGCATAGCGCCAGATGGCATTCCAGTGTTCGTAGCCAACCCACAATCGACCGGTCGAAGGATCGATGGCCAGCGATTCGGCATCCCGATCGATTTTTTCCAGCCCGCGTCCCGGCCCTTGCGCCAAGTCGCCGAATCGTGCGTCGACAATCCTGTCCTGCCCGTCCATCGCAAATGACAGGATACCGCCTGCATCGCTGATGGCGGTGAAGCGGGTGCCGTCGAACACCAGGGCAGAATAGCTGCCGAACGCCAGATCCCGGCTGTCGAGCTGCCAGCCACCCAGATAGATTAAGCCTCCCACCTTCCGCAGCGAAGGGTCGTCATGCTTCAGAATGACCGGGCGCATCTCGATCTGCGCCGGAATCCGCAGGTTCGGGATCGGTCGATGCGCTTCGCCGGAAAAGCTGCCGATCGTCAGCAGAAACAGCAGGATCGGAACGACGAAATTGCGCATCGGTGCCGTTCTAGCGGAGCGCATCCGCATTGGAAGGTCCGCGCCAAGATGAACGATGGATAACCTGAGCGTTCAGCCATCACTCAAGCGAATCACTCCATAAGGGCACCATAAGTTCTGGATGACGCAAAGGAGGCGTTCCATGATCAAGCAGCTCATCACTTTTGGCGCCGCGATCGCTATGGGCGCCACGACCCTTATTCCGGCCACGCCGGCTCTGGCTCGTGACGGCTATTATCAGCCGGTCCGTGGCCAGTATTACCGGGGCGACCGCTACTATCGCGGCGACCGCCACTACCGGGGTGATTACTATCGCAACGGATATCGTGATCGCGGATATCGTGATTATCGCCGCTGCGACAGCGGGACGGGCGGTACCATCATCGGCGCGATCGCCGGTGGCCTGCTCGGCAACGAAGTTGTCGGTCGCAGGGGTGACCAGACCGCAGGCGCCATCATCGGTGCCGGTGTCGGTGCTCTAGCCGGTCGGGCCATCGACCGGTCGGGCAACCCCCGCCACTGCTAACTGACCAGATTCCTTCGGGTTGCGTATCGAAGGGCGAGGGCCGGGATCCTGTGATCCCGGCCCTCGTAGTATTCAGGCTTCTTCCTCGAACAGACCGGCCAACTGTTCCACCATCGTGCCGCCCAGTTGTTCAGCATCCATGATCGTCACCGCCTTCTGGTAATAGCGGGTCACGTCATGGCCGATTCCGATCGCGCATAACTCCACCGACGATCGCTTCTCGATCCAGCCGATCACCTGGCGAAGATGCTTTTCAAGATAACTGCCGGAATTGACCGATAGCGTTGAATCATCCACCGGCGCACCGTCTGAGATGACCATCAGGATGCGGCGTTCCTCCGGGCGAGCGATCAGCCGGGCATGCGCCCAGAGCAGCGCTTCGCCGTCGATATTTTCCTTCAGCAGCCCCTCGCGCATCATCAGGCCAAGCGACTTGCGCGCGCGACGCCACGGCTCGTCGGCCCGCTTGTAGACGATATGGCGCAGGTCATTCAGGCGACCGGGGTTGGCGCGCCGACCATCCGCCAGCCATTGCTCGCGCGCCTGCCCGCCCTTCCACGCGCGGGTGGTGAAGCCGAGAATCTCGGTCTTCACCCCGCAGCGTTCGAGCGTACGGGCAAGGATGTCGGCCGAAATGGCGGCTATCGAGATGGGACGACCGCGCATCGATCCCGAATTGTCGATCAGCAGCGAGACGACCGTGTCCTTGAACTCGGTATCGCGCTCCATCTTGTAGCTGAGCGAATGGGTCGGGTTGACGACCACGCGCGCCAGCCGGGCGGCGTCGAGCAGCCCCTCCTCCTGATCGAAATCCCAGCTACGGCTCTGCTGCGCCATCAGGCGCCGCTGCAGCCGGTTGGCCAGCTTGGTGACGGCGCCCTGGAGATGGACGAGCTGCTGGTCCAGATAAGCCCTGAGACGGCCAAGCTCTTCCTCGTCGCACAAGTCGGTCGCGGCGATGATTTCATCGAAGGCGGTCGTATAGGCGTGATAATCGAATTGCGGGCTGAGGTCCGAGAGGGGACGGTTCGGCCGGACAGGCATCATGCCTTCCTCACCCTCGTCACCCGCATCGCTCGACCCGTCGGACCGTGTGTCGTCCTGGCCCAGCTCGCTGTCGTCGTCCTCCGATTCTCCCTCTTCGGATTCGGCGCGGGTTTCCATCTCGCCTTCGGCTCCGGCGGGGTTGTCCTCGCCCTCGTCGCCGTCGCCGCCTTCTTCCTGATCGTCGCCTTCGGATTCCTCGCCCTCGTCGCGCGCGTCGTCGGGCGTGACCTCGCCGTCGATCAGTTCAAGGTCTTCCAGCAGCCGCTTCGCCAGCCGGGCAAATGTCCGCTGATCATCCAGCGCCAGCGCCAGCCCATCGAGTTCCGTGCCGGCCTTGTCCTCGATCCAGTCGCGAACCAGCATCATTCCCGGTTCGGCGGCAGCAGGAGGAAGCTGGCCAGTCAGCCGCTCCCTCACCATCAGGCCGATCGCGGTCGACAGCGGCACTTCCTCACGTGTGCGAGCCCGCGTGATCGGATCCGATCGCATCTTCAAGTCGAGTGCATTGGCCAGATTTTCGCGAACACCCGCCATGCCGCGCCCGCCGACAGCCTCGACGCGGGCCTGTTCGATCGAATCGAATACCGCGCGCGCCACGGCCTCGACCGGAGCGCCGCGTGCATGCAGCGCCGCATCGTGATGCCTCAACCGCAAGGCAAAGCCATCCGCCACGCCCCGCGCTTCCGCCACTTCGGCGGCAGGCAGGCTGCGCGGCGGCATCGGCACCTTCAGATGCTTGCCGGATGCGCTCGGCGCCTCGGTGGTGAAGGCAAGCTCGACCTCCGGCTCGCGCGCCATCGCTCGCGCGGCGCCGCCAAGCACCGCGCGAAAGGTGTCGAGGGAGGACGGCTTGGTCACGGCTCTGGTTAACTCGTCTTGCCGACCACGCTTTCGGGCAAGTCCTTACCGAACACGCGCTGATAATATTCGGCGACCAGCACCCGTTCCGCCTCATCGCACTTGTTGAGGAACGACAGACGGAAGGCGAAACCGATATCACCGAAGATGAGCGCGTTCTGAGCCCAGGTGATGACGGTGCGCGGGCTCATGACGGTCGAGATATCGCCGGCGATGAAGCCTTCGCGGGTCAGCTCGGCCACCTTCACCATGTCCTCGACGGTCTTCTTGCCCTCCGGCTTGTCATATTCGCCAGACTTGGCGAGGACGATCTGCGCCTCGACCGCGGCAGGCAGATAGTTGAGCGTGACCACGATGTTCCAGCGGTCCATCTGGCCCTGGTTGATCTGCTGCGTGCCATGATAAAGCCCGGTCGTGTCGCCCAGCCCGACCGTGTTCGCCGTTGCGAACAGCCGGAAATGCGGATTGGGACGGATGACCCGGTTCTGGTCGAGCAGCGTCAGCTTGCCCTCCGTCTCCAGCACGCGCTGGATGACGAACATCACGTCCGGCCGGCCGGCATCATATTCGTCGAACACCAGCGCGGTGGGGGTTTGCAGCGCCCAGGGCAGCAGGCCTTCACGGAATTCCGTCACCTGCTGACCATCGCGCAGGACGATCGCATCCCGCCCGACCAGGTCGATACGGCTGATATGCGCGTCCAGGTTGATGCGGACGCACGGCCAGTTCAGCCGCGCGGCCACCTGCTCGATATGCGTCGACTTGCCAGTGCCATGATAGCCCTGGACCATCACGCGGCGGTTATGCGCAAAGCCGGCAAGGATCGCGAGCGTCGTGTCGGGATCGAACACATAAGCGGGATCGAGGTCCGGCACGCGTTCGTCCGCCTCGCTGAAGGCGGGGATCTGCATATCGGTGTCGATGCCGAACAGCTCACGGGCACTGACGATCCTGTCAGGCGCGTCGAGCACCGTTCCGGTGCGGCTGTCGGGCTGGGTGTTGGGGATATCGGCCATAACTCGGTTCCAATCACGCCAATCGGGCAAATAGGAAAGACCTTGCCAAAAGACTCGGTCCGGATGGGGTTGCGTCAGGCAAAAGCCGGCGCGGATTTCAGCTGCGTATAGGCGGCGATCACGTCCTGCAACGCTTTCTCGTGACTTCTGTCGCCGCCATTGCGATCGGGATGGTAACGGCGGACGAGATCGGCATAGCGCTGGCGCAACGCCCGGCGGTCGGCATCGGTTTCCAGCCCCAGCACTTTCAGCGCACGCCGATCGTCACCGGATAGCGGTCTGCCGTCCGCACGGGACGATTCCGGTCGACGTGCGAATCGGGCGCCGATCGCATCGAGCGGATCGGAGAAATCGGCCCATCGCGGCCCCGGCGAACCGTTGACCGCGAATGCGCGCGTCTCTCGTTCCCAACCCGCGAAGGGGCGTTGCGCCTCCTCGATTTCCGCCGCGCTCATGCCGGAGAAATAATTATAGCCGGCGTTGAACTCGCGAACATGCTCAAGGCACAGCCAGCGCCACCCGCGCGGTCCATCGAACCCGCGCCCGTTCCCTTCATCCAATGGCGCGCGAAATTCACCGGGTTCGTCGCAGCCCGGGTGCGCACAATCTTGCCCAACCCCTTCGACGCGTCCGTGAAATCGGCTTTTCGGTCTGTCGTTCATCCGTGCGTTACGCTCCAACCGCGCTATATAGGAAGGATGACCAGTACCGCGAAGGGCCCCGTGGCCACCGAAATTGAAACCCGCCTCCGCGCCGCGCTCTTTCCCGTCGCGCTAGACGTGATCGACGACAGCGAAAAGCATCGCGGCCATGCCGGCCACGACGCCCGTGGTGAAAGCCACTTCACCGTCGCCATCACCAGCCCTGCCTTCGAAGGCGAGAATCGCGTCGCCCGCCAGCGGATGGTCAACCGCGCGCTTGCCGACCTGCTTGCCCAGCGGGTCCACGCGCTCGCCATCCGCGCAACGGCGCCTTCCGAAATATGACTGAAGATCTGATTCTCAAGACCATCGCCCCGGTTACGCATGATCTGGGCGGCTTCAAGGTCCATCGCACCCTGCCATCGCATCCGCATGCCATGGTCGGCCCTTTCGTCTTTTTCGACCAGATGGGACCAGCGACGCTTGATGTCGGCCGGGGCATCGACGTGCGGCCGCACCCGCATATCGGCCTGTCGACCGTCACCTATCTGTTTGCCGGAGCGATCAACCATCGCGATTCACTCGGCACCTTCGCTACGATCGAGCCCGGCGCGGTCAACCTGATGACGGCGGGCAGCGGCATCGTCCATTCCGAGCGTTCTCCGCAATCCGAACGCGACATGGGGCCTGAGCTGTTCGGCATCCAGACATGGCTGGCGCTGCCGGACGGCAAGGAAGAGATCGACGCCACCTTCGAGCATGTGGCGCGGGGCGATCTGCCGATGCTCGATTCAGGCGGGGTGAAGGCGCGTGTCATCATGGGCACCCTCTGGGGGCAGACGGCACCGACCACCTGCCATGCCGAGACCATCTATGCCGACATCCAGCTTGACGCGCGCGGCAGCGTGCCCGTGGACGCAGGCGTCGATGAGCGCGGCGTCTATCTGGTCGAAGGCGACGCAAGTCTGGACGGCTTGCCGCTTGAGCCGACGACGCTCTATGTCCTGCGCCCCGGCATTGCGGCCACGCTGCGGTCGATGGGCGGCGGACGGGTGATGCTCTGCGGCGGCGAGGCCTTCGCCAATCCCCGGCATATCTGGTGGAACTTCGTCTCCTCCAGCCGCGACCGGATCCACGAGGCGCGCGACGCCTGGCGCGATCGCCGTTTCCCGCTGGTACCCGGCGACGAGGTTGAGTTCATTCCCATCCCCGAAGTGCAGCGCCCACCTGGCAACACCTGACTTCCTTGCCGCGCGGCCCCGCAGGGGCTAACGACGCGCGACCATGCCGGAACCGCTGATCATCGCCGTCCCCAAGGGACGTATCCTCGAAGAGGCGCTGCCGCTGCTTGCCCGCGTGGGCATCCAGCCGGAAGCGGCCTTTGCCGATGAGGACAGCCGCGCGCTGCGATTCTCGACCAACCATCCCAACATTTCGCTGATCCGCGTACGCGCCTTCGATGTCGCGACCTTCGTCGCCCATGGCGCAGCGCAGCTTGGCATTGTCGGGTCGGACGTGCTGATGGAATTCGACTATTCGGAGCTTTATGCGCCCGTCGACCTCGGCATCGGCCGCTGCCGTATCTCGGTAGCGGAGCCGGTGGCATTGGCGGAATCCGACGATCCCCCGTCATGGAGCCATGTCCGCGTTGCGACCAAATATCCCTCGCTCACCCGCCGCCATTTTGAAGCGCGGGGCGTGCAGGCCGAATGCGTCAAGCTGAACGGCGCGATGGAACTTGCCCCTGTGCTTGGCCTGTCGAGCCGGATCGTCGATCTCGTTTCCTCCGGGCGCACGCTCAAGGAGAACGGACTGGTCGAGGTCGAGGTGATCGCGGACGTTACCGCCCGGCTGATCGTCAACCGCGCCGCGTTCAAGATGCGCGCCAGCGAGATCGCGCCGCTGATCGACGGATTCCGCAAGGCTGCGGAGGGCCGTAATGCCGCTCAGGCTTGACGCCCGCGATCCCGGCTTTCCCGATGCTTTCACCGGACTGGTCAACGCCCGCCGGGAAAGCGATCCCGGTGTCGCGCGCGATGTTGCCGCGATCATCGCCGCTGTCCGCGCCGATGGCGACGCAGCGCTGGCGACCTATACGCAGCAGTTCGATCATCATGATCTGGAAGCAACTGGCTGGTCGGTCGGCAAGGCCGAGCGCCGCACAGCACTTGAGGCGTTGACGCCCGAACTTCGCAAGGCTCTCGAACTCGCGGCCGACCGCATTCGCGTCTACCACGAACGGCAGAAGCCCACGGACAGCGACAATGTCGATCAGGCCGGCGTCCGCCTTGGCGCGCGCTGGCGGGCCGTGGATGCGGCGGGGCTCTACGTGCCGGGTGGCCGCGCCGCCTATCCCAGCTCGCTGCTGATGAACGCGATCCCCGCCAAGGTCGCGGGCGTGGAGCGGCTGACGATGGTGACGCCCACACCCAATGGCGAGATCAACCCACTGGTCCTCGCCGCCGCCGAGATCGCCGGGATCGACGAAATCTGGCGCGTCGGCGGCGCGCAAGCCGTGGCTGCCCTGGCCTATGGCACCCGGCGGATCCGCGCGGTGGATGTCATCACCGGACCCGGCAACGCCTGGGTGGCGGAGGCGAAGCGCCAGCTTTACGGCGTAGTCGGCATCGACATGGTCGCCGGCCCATCCGAGATCGTCGTCGTTGCCGATGCCGCCAATGAGCCGGACTGGATCGCCGCCGACCTGCTGAGCCAAGCCGAACACGACCCGACCAGCCAGTCGATCCTCTTCACCGACGACGACGCCTTCGCAGACGCCGTCGCCGTCGCCGTCGAACGGCAACTCGGTGAATTGTCGACCGAAGCCACGGCACGGACGAGCTGGTCGGTCAACGGCGCGATCATCGTCGTCGGTGCACTGATCGATGCCGCACCGCTGGTCGATCGCCTCGCACCCGAGCATCTCGAGCTTGCCGTCGAAGACCCGCAGCCTTTGTTCGATGCCGTTCGTCATGCCGGCTCGATCTTCATCGGCCGCCACACGCCGGAAGCAATCGGCGACTATGTCGGCGGGCCGAACCATGTGCTGCCCACCGGCCGCCGCGCGCGTTTTTCGTCGGGCCTGTCGGTGCTTGATTTCATGAAGCGGACCAGCTTCCTCGCTTGCGATCCCCGATCGATCCGTCATGTCGGCCCGGCCGCCGTGGCGCTGGCGGAAGCGGAAGGGTTGCCCGCCCACGCCCGGTCCGTGGCGGAAAGGCTGAAATGAACATAAGATCCAAATCCCGCTCCGCCGCCCGGCTCGCCGCCGTGCAGGCACTTTATCAGATGGAGATGGAGCGGACGCCGCTTACGGTTTTGCTCCACGAGTTCCACCAGCACCGGCTGGGCGCGACGATCGAGGATGTCGAATATGCCGATGCCGAGGTCGATTTCTTCGACGATATCGTCTCCGGCGTCGATGCACGGCGCGCGGAGATCGATGCGCTCATCACCGGCAATCTTGCCGAGGGCTGGAGCCTGGAACGGCTCGACCGGCCGATGCGGCAGATCCTGCGTGCGGGTACTTATGAACTGATCGCCCGCGCCGACGTGCCGACGCCGAGCATCATCACCGAATATGTCGATGTCGCCCATGCCTTTTACGACAAGCGCGAATCGGGCTTCGTCAACGGCCTGCTCGACGCGGTGGCAAAGGCAGTCCGCTAGCCGGCGGCGATGACCGAGCCGGATTTCATCGCCGCACTGCGGACCATCGCCACCGACCCGATGGCGCGTGGCCTGAACGACGACGCCGCCGTGCTGGGCGATCTGGTGTTGACCCACGACATGATCGCGGAAGGGGTGCATTTCCTCTCCGATGATCCCGCCGCCGATGTCGCCTGGAAGCTGGTCGCGGTGAACCTGTCCGATCTCGCTGCGAAGGGGGCGACACCTGTTGGCGCGCTCATCGGATACACATTGGCTGGCGACGATGCATGGGACAGGGCGTTCATCGAGGGTCTGAAAAAGGTGCTCGACACGTTCGGCGTGCCGCTGCTTGGCGGCGATACCGTGTCGCTTCCTTCCGGCACCCGAATGCTCGGGCTGACCGCGATCGGCCGGGCGCCCGCGGGTGGCGCCCCTTCACGCAGCGCTGCCCGACCAGGCGAAGCGCTGTTCGTCACCGGATCGATCGGCGACGCCGCGCTCGGTCTTCGTGTGGCCCGGGGAGAATTGAACGGACCCGCGACACTGCTCAATGCCTATCGCCGCCCGATGCCATTGCTCGCGGCGGGCCAGGCCCTGGCCCCCAATGTCAGCGCGATGATGGACGTTTCCGACGGGCTGCTGCTCGACGCAAGCCGGCTGGCCCAGGCGAGCGGTGTGGCGATCGACATCGACGTGGATGCGGTCCCCCTGTCGGAAGCCTTTGCCGCTCATATGGGTCGGGACAGGGCGGCTCGGCTGGCCGCCTGTACCGGCGGCGATGATTATCAATTGCTTTTCTCGGCTGCCGAACTGCCCGGCGATGTCGGCGTTCCCGTCACCCGGATCGGCAGCATTTCCGAGGGCTCCGGGCTGAAATTGCATGATGCCGGCGGGTCTTTCGCGCTGCCGGCGAAGCTTGGTTACTTGCACGAATAGGCCGATCCGGCGGGCGCTTGCCATGTCCCGCTTTCCCCCTACTATGCCGCTTCCTGCCGATCGGCACGATTTAGAAAAGAAAGGTGCCGTTCGGATCAAATAAGGGAGAGGGGAACTCGATGAATGTCGTTTTGATTGCCATCGTCTGCGGCCTTGTCGCCGTCATCTATGGGTTCGTCACCAGTCGACAGGTTCTGGCATCCTCTGCCGGCAACCAGAAGATGCAGGAAATCGCCGGCGCCATCCAGGAAGGCGCCAAGGCTTATCTTGGCCGCCAATACCGCACCATTGCAATGGTTGGTGTTGTCGTCGCCATCCTTGTCGGTATCTTTCTGGGCATCACATCTGCCATCGGCTTCGTCATCGGCGCATTCCTGTCGGGCGTGACGGGCTATATCGGCATGAACGTGTCGGTCCGCGCCAATGTCCGCACGGCAGAGGCCGCACGGACCGGGCTGCAGAACGGCCTGACCGTCGCCTTCCGCGCCGGGGCCGTCACAGGCATGCTGGTGGCCGGCCTTGCGCTCCTCGCCATCTCCGTCTTCTTCTATTACCTGATCGGTGTTGCGGGACACCTGCCTGACGACCGCATCGTCGTGGACGCGCTGGTGGCGCTGGCCTTCGGCGCCTCGCTGATCTCGATCTTCGCGCGGCTGGGTGGTGGCATCTTCACCAAGGCGGCCGACGTCGGCGCCGACCTGGTCGGCAAGGTCGAGGCGGGCATCCCAGAGGACGACCCCCGCAATCCCGCCGTCATCGCCGACAACGTGGGCGACAATGTCGGCGACTGCGCCGGCATGGCGGCCGACTTGTTTGAGACTTATGTTGTCACCATCGGCGCGACGATGGTGCTGACCGCGCTGCTGGTTCAGGCGAGCGGTGCCGAGCTTTTGTCGCTGATGTCCTTGCCGCTGGCTGTTGGAGGCATCTGCGTGCTGACCAGCATCATCGGCACCTATTTCGTCCGCCTGGGTTCGGGTCAGTCGATCATGGGGGCGCTCTACAAGGGCTTCCTGGTCACCGCCGTTCTGTCGATTCCGGCCATCTATTACGTCACCCATCAGACACTTGGCGGGATGGACGCGGTATTCGGAGGCGGATTGACCGGAGAGGGCGGATTCACCGGCATGCAGCTGTTCTGGTCGATGATGGTCGGCCTTGCCGTCACCGGGCTGATCGTCTGGATCACCGAATATTATACCGGCACCAACTATCGCCCGGTGAAGTCGATCGCCAAGGCGTCGGAGACCGGCCACGGCACCAATGTCATCCAGGGCCTTGCCGTCTCGCTTGAGGCGACCGCGCTGCCGACGCTGGTCATCATCGTCGGCATCGTCGTCGCATATCAGCTGGCCGGCCTGATCGGCATCGCCTTTGCCGCGACGTCGATGCTGGCACTGGCCGGCATGGTCGTGGCGCTCGACGCCTATGGTCCCGTCACCGACAATGCCGGCGGCATCGCCGAAATGGCGGGCCTTGAAGACGATGTCCGCGTCCGCACCGACGCGCTCGACGCGGTCGGCAACACGACGAAGGCGGTGACCAAGGGCTATGCGATCGGCTCGGCCGGCCTGGCCGCACTGGTGCTGTTTTCCGCCTATACAACGGACCTGAGGGCGTTCTTCCCGGGGCTGCAAGTCGATTTCAGCCTTGAAAATCCCTATGTAATCGTCGGACTGCTGCTGGGTGCGCTACTGCCCTATCTGTTCGGCGCAATGGGAATGACCGCGGTCGGCCGTGCGGCGGGCGACGTGGTGAAGGACGTGCGCGACCAGTTCGCCAGCAACAAGGGCATCATGGACGGCACCAGCCGCCCCAACTATGCCCGCACGGTCGATCTGGTGACGAAAGCGGCGATCAAGGAGATGATCGTTCCCTCGCTGCTGCCGGTGCTGGCGCCGATCGTCGTCTATTTCGTGATCCTGGCGGTCGCGGGACAGGCGTCCGCCTTCGCGGCGCTGGGCGCGCTGCTGCTTGGCGTCATCGTGTCCGGCCTGTTCGTCGCCCTGTCGATGACCAGCGGCGGCGGCGCATGGGACAATGCGAAGAAGTTCATCGAGGACGGCAATCACGGCGGCAAGGGCAGCGATGCCCACAAGGCCGCGGTGACGGGCGACACGGTCGGCGACCCGTACAAGGACACGGCCGGCCCCGCGGTCAACCCGATGATCAAGATCACCAACATCGTGGCGTTGCTGCTGCTGGCGGCTCTCGCCCACGCCGCATAGCCACTTGATTGACGATCGGAGCGGCCCCACCTTGGTTTTCCGGGTGGGGCCGCTTCCCTTTTCCGGCCCGCGGCGCTATGGCGGCGCGATTTTTTCTCTCATCTCCAAAATAGAGGGCGTTGCTTGGCCAAGGAAGAACTATTGGAAATGCGGGGGCAGGTGGTCGAACTGCTGCCCAATGCAATGTTCCGCGTGAAACTGGAAAACGACCATGAAATCCTCGGCCACACGGCCGGCAAGATGCGCAAGAACCGTATTCGCGTGCTTGTCGGCGACGAAGTGCTGGTCGAATTGACTCCTTATGATCTGACCAAGGGTCGGATTACCTATCGCTTCAAATAGGCGGGAGGACCGCCGATGCGGCTGATCCTCGCCTCCGCCAGTCCCCGCCGCCGCGATCTGCTGCTGCGGATCGGCGTGACGCCTGACGCGATAGACCCCGCGGAAATCGACGAAGCCCCGTTGAAGGGCGAATTGCCCCAACTGCACGCGCGAAGGCTTGCGGCCGAAAAGGCGGCAGCGGTCGCCGCCCGCCACCCCGGCGCGCTGATATTGGGAGCCGACACCGTCGTGGCCGTCGGCCGCCGCATCCTGCCGAAGGCCGAGGATGAAGCGACGGCCCGTGCGTGCCTTGCCCTGCTGTCCGGGCGACGACACCGCGTGCACAGCGCCATCACCCTGATCGGCGCGGACGGGGTTGCCCGCCATCGCCTTTCCAGCACAATCGTGGTCATGAAACGGCTGACCGAAACCGATATCGCCGCCTATCTCACCTCGGGCGAATGGCACGGCAAGGCGGGCGGCTATGCGATCCAGGGACGCGCCGAGGCGCTGGTCCGGTCGATTTCCGGCAGTCATTCCGGCGTTGTCGGCCTGCCGCTGTTCGAGACGCGCGCCTTGCTTGCCTCGGCGGGTTATCCCCTTGACTGAGTGGCTTTACGAGGCCGGGATCGGCGAGGCGCGAGCGGCACTGGTCGCGGACGGCGCAATCGTCAAGGCACGGATCGAACCGGAAGGTCGGGGACCGGCCGTGGGAACGGTCGCCCCCGCGAAGCTGATCGAAATCCTGATCCCACGACTGAGCGGGCGCGTGCGATTGACGGACGGCGTGGAGGCCATGCTCGACGGGTTGCCCGCCGGATTGACGGTCGGTGCGACCGCGCTGGTGCAGATCGCCCGTGAAGCGATTCCGGAGGCCGGACGCCCTAAGCTGGCCAAGGCCGTTGTCGCGCCGGAAGGAGCGCTTCCCGGGCCTGGGCCGGATCTGCTGGCCCGCATCACCGCCAGCGGCATTCCCGTGCGCCGCCGCCACGCCCATCAGCCGGATGACCTTGAAGCGGCCGGATGGTCTGAAGTGCTTGAGGAAGCGGAGACGGGGGAAATCGCGTTTCCAGGCGGGGCGCTGAGGATGTCGGTGACGCCCGCGATGACGCTGTTCGACGTAGACGGCAGCCTGCCGACCGACGAGCTTGCCCGCGCCGGTGCGGCCGCGGTTGCCGCCGCCGTTCAACGGCATGGCATAGGCGGATCGATCGGCATCGACCTGCCGACGATGACCAATCGCGCCGCGCGTATGGCGGCTGCGGCTGCATTCGACGCCGTGCTGCCGCAGCCCTTCGAGCGGACCGCGGTCAACGGCTTCGGTTTCCTGCAGATCGTCCGCCGCCGGGTGCGGCCGTCGCTGCCGGAGATGCTGCGCGCCGACCCGGTTGCGGCCCGGACACGGGCGATCCTGCGCAGCCTTGAACGGACGCGAACCGTTACCCGAACCGAAAAGCTGCCGGCTGCCGTCCTTGCCCGGCTTTCCGCGCATCCCGAGTGGGCGGCGGAACTTGCGCGCCGTACAGGCGTCGAAAGGACGTTCGAACCGATCAAGAATGGCGGGCAGGAAGGCTGAGCGATGGCTGAGAAGAAGAACGACACCTGCCCGCTGTGCGGTAAGCCGACCGTTCCCGCACATGCGCCCTTCTGCAGCCAGGGCTGCCGCGACCGCGACCTGCTGAACTGGCTGGGCGAGACTTATCGCGTGCCGGGGCGCACCACGGAGGCGGAAGACGACGAAGCAGACTCAAACAGGCTGGACAGCGACCGCTGAGCACCACTATAGGCGCTCACTTGCCGCGCGGGCCGCGCGTGCATGCCCAGGTAGCTCAGTTGGTAGAGCATGCGACTGAAAATCGCAGTGTCGGCGGTTCGATCCCGTCCCTGGGCACCATTCACCAGATCAAGAAACGCCGTCGGCTAGGTATCCGCAATGCCTTGATGTATCGAAGGCAGGTGATGCTTTTGACGGAATCCGCCTGAACGATGAGCGCGACCGGTCCCGATCCATCCGGCACGCCCGCGGCGGTTGCTGAATCGCCCTCGACATCTCCCTTCCACTTTCCCGTATTCCGCAACATCTGGATCGCCAATGTCGGATCGCAGTTCGGCGGGCTGATCCAGTCGGTCGGCGCATCGTGGATGATGATGTCGATCGCGACGTCGCCGGTGATGGTCAGCCTGGTGCAGGCATCGACGACGCTGCCGATCATGATGTTCGCCCTGCTTGCCGGCGCCCTTGCCGACACGTTCGACCGGCGCCGGATGATGATCGTCGCCCAATGCTTCATGTTCGCCGTTTCCGTGACGCTGGCGGCCTTTGCCTATTTCGGGCTGCTGACGCCGTGGCTGCTGCTGATCTTCACCTTCCTGATCGGTTGTGGCGCCGCGATGAACGGGCCGGCGTGGCAGGCGTCCGTCGGCGAGATGGTGCCACGGCCCATCCTGCCCGCCGCCGTCGCGATCAACAGCATGGGTTTCAACGCGGCGCGCAGCGTCGGCCCGGCGGTTGGTGGCATGATCGTCGCCGCGGCGGGGGCGGCGGCGACCTTTGCCATCAACGCGGTCAGCTATATCGGGCTGATCGTCGTGCTTGCCCGGTGGCAATCCCCCGTCACGCAAAGCACATTGCCGCGCGAACGGCTGGTGCCCGCGATGCTGGCCGGCATCCGCTATGTCTCCATGTCGCCGAACATCGTAGCGGTGATGCTGCGCGCCATCGTGTTCGGCATCGGCGCGAGCGGCCTGCCGGCGCTGATGCCCCTGATTGCGCGCGATCTGATCGCCGGCGGGCCGTTGACCTATGGCCTGTTGCTGGGCGCGTTCGGGATGGGCGCGGTGGCCGGGGCCTTTTGCGCGACGCCGCTGCGCCAGCGGCTGTCGAGCGAAGCGCTGGTGCGGCTCGCCATGGGCTGTTCGGCGCTGTCCATGCTGATCGCCGCCGTCAGCCCGTGGCTGCTGCTGACCATGCTTGCCCTGCTGGCAGGCGGCGCGGGGTGGGTGCTGGCGCTGTCGACGTTCAACGTGACGGTGCAGATGTCCGCGCCCCGCTGGGTCGTCGCCCGCGCGCTTGCGCTCTACCAGATGGCGGCATTCGGCGGCATGGCGGGCGGCAGTTGGATATGGGGCGCGGTGACGGAGGCGCACGGGCTGCCGGCGGCGCTGATCGGCGCGGCGATGGTGCTGCTGGCGTGCGCGGCGCTGGGGCTTTACCTGGGGCTTCCACAGGCGGAGGCGCTGAACCTCAACCCGCTGGGCCGGTGGCAGGAACCCGAGATCGCGATGGAGATCGAGCCGAGGAGCGGCCCCGTCGTCATCACGATCGAATATCGCATTCGCGAGGAGGACATCATGACCTTCCTTGCCGCCATGGCCGATCGCAAGCGGATCCGCCGCCGCGACGGCGCGCGCAACTGGACGCTGCTGCGCGACCTTGAGAATCCCGAATATTGGATCGAGCGCTATCACAGCCCGACCTGGGTGGAATATGTCCGCCAGAACCAGCGGATCACGCAGGCCGATGCCGAGATCGGCGCGAGGATCCGTGCGCTTCATATCGGGCCGGATCGACCCCGCGTCCACCGGATGATCGAGCGCCAGACCGGATCGCTGCCATTCGACCCGACGCCGCATGCACAGGAACTGGCGGCGCCGCTGACCGATCCCGCCCGCCAGTCCTGAACGGCTTCAGGACAATCGCCGGTCGAGCCACACGAAGCCGAAACCAACAGCGAGAAATCCCGCCGCGATGACCACTGCGTTGGTGAGCGTGACCGGCCAGCCGAGAATGGACACGTCCATGAACGGGTAGGGGTAGACATGCTCGACCGCCGCCCGTGCCAGGGCGTATCCGAAATAGCTTAACGGGAATATCGTCCACCGGAACGGATCGCGCCAGCCGAGCCGGCCCTTCTGCACGAACAGCAGCCAGAAGAGCGGCACCAGAACCGGTGTCGCATTATGCAGCAGGAAATTGGCGATCTTGCCGGTGGCGCTCAGATCATGCAGCCCGCGCAGCAGCGCAGTGTAGACGACGCCCACCAGCATGATCGCGAGCGCCGTTCCGCCGATGAGCGTCGGCGCCCCGAACCGGCGCCGGCCAAGCGCGATGCCCGTCAGCACGATCGCCACCACCAGGTTGCAGATGATCGTGAAGAAGCGCGACATGACCCAGAGCGCCTGAAGCGGCGATCCGCCCGCGCCATCGGTACTTGCGCTCCATTGGATGGCCAGACCGGCCCATGCCACCAGCGCGACGACACCTGCCGCGATCCGCCCGGTTCCGGAAATGGCTGTCATCGCCCGACCCTCACCCCGTTGTGCCGCCTTCTATAGCGACTGCAAGGCGGGGCGCCCAAGCTATATGTTGTTGAGATGCAGGATGTTGCCGTCCGGATCCTTCAGCCAGACCAGCTTCATGTTGCCCGATACGTGGATGTTCCCCTTGATACGGAGGTCTTCCATCTCGGGATAATGTTCGAACTTCACGCCGGCGGCTTCCAGCTTCGCGACGATGGCGTCGATTTCGTCGCCGCAGCTCCACACCACGGCATTCGCGCGATTGGTGCCTGCTTCTTCGGATTCATAGACGACCAGCAGCGTGTTGCCGGTGCGGAATTCGATGACGCCGTCCATGCTTTCGCGGGACACGTCCAGCCCCAGCACATTGGCATAGAATTCACGCGCGCGATCGATGTCGCGGACGGCCACGATGGCCGACGAGGATTTGTCCTTCAGCATCGCAATTCTCCATGTCTGCCCCGTAACAACGGCTGAAAAGCGACAAGGGTCCGGCGGTCAGCCGCGATTGCCGATGGCCCGCCAGCTTTCCGCGATCTCGCTGACGTTCACGGCGACGTCACGCAGCAGCACGGGATCATGCTCGACGCTGGCGCGCATGACCGTCTCTCGCGCGCCGCGGTAGAAGCGGGACAGGGTTTCCGCCACTTCGCCGCCCTTGTTGAAATCAAGGCCCGCCTCAAGCGCGAACAGGATGGCCAGCGACTTGGTGAGCTTGGCGCTCTTGGTCGCATAGTCATGGCGTTCGGTCGCGGCGGCGGCGAGGCGAAGCTCGCGCAACAGATCCTCGTAGAGCAGCATGATCAGGTCGTGGGGAGACGCGCCGCCGACGCGGCTCGCGACGTCGACCGCCCGGTAAGTCTCGCCCGGATCGCCCCGGAGCTTGGATGCATAATAGGTCATGGCCTTGCGATCAGCGGTCGGCGGACCACAGATCGACCTGCTGCTGCAGGAAGCTCTGGGTATTCTTATAGGCGGCGACGCGGATATCCATGTTGGCGAACTGACGGGTCAGCCGGTCGGTCATCTTCTGCGCATCCTCGTCCGCCTTGAGCTGATCCTTCGCCACCTGGACCTGCTGCTTGCTGTAGCGGGTCTCGCTGGCGGCAAGCCCCGCCCCGGCGGTGGTCAGCCGCTTGGCAATGTCGGCGAGCGCACCGGCGAGACCCACATCGACCGTCACGGTCGCAGACGCGATATCGCCGTGCGGCTGAAGGATGAGCCCGGCCGCCGGTGAATCGGCGGCGGCGAAGAAGAAGCCGTTGATGATGTTCGCCGGCTTCCCCGCGATCATGCCCGAGCCGGCAATGCCCGTGGTGGTCGTCGCCTCGGAAAGGCCCAGCCGATCGTTCAGCGTGGCATCGACCGCCTGGAAACTGACGGCGGAGCCGCCGCCCAGGGCGCCGGACGTGACGACGAGAGAATCCCCGGTCCAGGCGAAGCTCGCACCCGTCGCGCTGAGGGCGGCGGCAAGCTGCTCGCCGCTTTCATAGCTTCCCTCCGGCAAACTGATCTCGACCGGATTGCCGCCATTCAGCGTCAGCGTGAACTTGTTGTTGGTCGCATCGATGACCAGCGGCGTATCGAAAGCCGCGGGGCGGGCCGCGCCCGTCGCCATACCGGCGGTGGGCACGACGATGTCGGTGATTGCGTATGTGCCGGGCTTCGTCTTGCCCTGCGCCGACATGATGTCGACGAGCGGGCTGTTGCTCGACTGACTTGGATTGAACATCGCCTCGACCGCGTCGGGATAGAGGGTCAGCGCCTTGTTGAGCTTTTCCGTGTCGACGGTGAGGGTACCGTCCCGTTCGGTCCTGACCCCGATTTCGGCCAGCGTGCGTGGCGCGCCCGGCGAGACGGCGCCGGCGGTCAGCGGCATGCTGGTGAGCGTACCGAGCTGCCGGCCCATCTCGCGCGCGGCGACATCGCCATTCAGCGCACCCGTGGGGTCGGTTTCCGTCTTCAGCATCGACCGAAGCTCGTTGAAGGCGCCGACGAAATCATTGACGGCCTGGCTGATCGCGGCTGTCGGACGGGTCGATCCGATCGAGATGCTGTGGCCGACCTCTTCCTTCAGAAGGTCGATCTGAACGCCGGGGATCAGGTCCGAAATGCTGTTGCCCGGGCGGCGGACCGTGACGCCGTCAACCGTGACGATGCTGTCCTGCGACGCGCGCGACAGGGCCATCGACGCATTACCGGGATTGAAGGCGAGCGCGGACAGGCCGGGCTGGTCACCTTCCTCCACATCGATGCGGAAGGCCGCGTCGGCGCCTGTCTTGCCGACGATCGACAGGGTCGCCCCCGCCCCGTCACCAACCACGGTGGCGGTGACGCCGGCGTTGGCCGCGTTGATCGCCCGCGCGATGCCGGCGACGCTGTTGTCGTCTTCGCTGATGTTGATGGTGATGGGAGTCGATCCTTCGCGCTGAGCGAAACCAGTCGGCGCGCCATCGACATAAGTCGCGGTGCCGAGGGTGATCGTGAGCTTGCCCGTGCCGATGGCGGAGGCCGAGGATGCGAAGGGTGCGGAGGTCACGCGCTGCGCGGTTGCGAGCTGGCGCACCTCGATCTCGGTCGAAAGCGTGCCCAGGCGTGCGCCGGACAGCGCCTTGACGGCGACGGCGCCCGTGTCTGCGCTGGTCGGCTGGGTCGCAAGCAGGCCGCTGCCGACCAGCGTCGCGAGCGCTGTGGAGAAGCTGCTGAGGCCGCCCTTCAATTGTCCGAGCGAGGAAATCTGCGCGGCGAGCGTTTCCGTCTTTGCGGTCAGCTGCTTCGTCTTCAGCTCATATTGTGCCGAGACCAGCTCCTCCACCAGCTTCTTGGTGTCGATGCCGGAACCGATGCCGAGCGCTGTCGTGATCGAATCCATTGTCCGCCTCTTCCCCCGATGCGCCCCTGCCTGTTTCGATCTATTCGGCCGGAAACGCGGATTCTTTAGTGTTTCCGCACCCGTTCGCCATTTTCATCGAACTGCGCGCTATCGGGCACCATCACATTGGGCTGGACGCCGCCTGCGCGCATGTTGACGCCGAAGACGAAGGCGAGAACGGTGGCGATCGCGACGTAGAGATCATCGCGGATCTGCTGGTTTTCACGGCTGGTGTAATAGACCGCGCGGGCAAGCGCGGGATATTCGAGCACCGGCACGCCGAGTTCGGCCGCGACCTCGCGAATGGCGAGCGCCGTCGCACCCCGCCCCTTGGCGACGACCACGGGAATTTCGTCCTGCCCGCGCTCGTAACGAAGGGCGACCGCGAAGTGCGTCGGGTTGGTCAGCACGACATGCGCTGTCGCCACGGCCTTTCGCGCGCCGCCTTTCAGCAATTGCCGCTGGCGCTGGCGCTGGGCCGCCTTCAGTTCCGGCGAACCTTCCGCTTCCTTGTGCTCGTCGCGGATTTCCTTCTTGCTCATCCGGAGCTTGGCCAGCATCCGGACGATCTGGATCGGCACGTCGACACCCGCGATCAGCAGCAGTCCACCGGCCATCACCAGCAGCACGAAAATGAAGGTGCCGCCAAGCGAGGCGACGCTGCCCTGAAGGTTGCCGGCGACGAGGCCGAGCGATTCATCCTTGATCGACCAGAGCAGCCAGGCGCCGATCGAACCGAGCAGCACGACCTTCAGCAGCGACTTGCCCAGTTCGATGAGGCCCTGCATGCCGAACATGCGCTTCAGGCCGTTGGCGGGATTGATGCGCGATCCCTTGAACTGCAGCATCTTCGCATTGAGCCGCGCGCTGCCGAGCCCCGCCTGGCTGACGATCGCCGTCACCATCGTGATGGCGAACAGCATGGCGAGCGAGGGGCCGAGCAGCGCACCCGTCGCCTTCAGCGGGCGAAGCGGCTGGAAATCCTCCACATCGGCGCGGCCGAACTGGAGGCTTTCGACCATCACCGCCTTGAAAGCACCGATCAGCGCCGGCCCGGCAAGCGCCAGCCACAGGCAGCCGCCGAGCACCACCGCCGCCGTCGCGAATTCGCGTGAGCGCAGGATATCACCCTTGTCGATCGCGTCCTGCTTGCGCTTCTGGGTTGGCGCCTCGGTCTTTTCGCCGAAATCCTCCGCCATCAGCCGAGCACCAATGTTTGGGCGGCCTGAAGCGCCTCACGGACGATGACGGTCATGTAGTCGCCCATCGCCGGGAAGGCGATCGCGATGGCGATGATGCCGGTGATAAGGCTTGCCGGAAGGCCGACCGCAAACAGATTGAGCGCGGGCGCGGAGCGCGACAGCATGCCGACGATCAGGTTCAGGCAAAGCAGGATGAAGGCGACCGGAAGGGCCAGCAGCAGCCCGGCGCCGAAAGCATAGGTGCCGAACATCGCGATGCCGCGCAGCTTGTCCGCCCCAAGCCAGGCCTGGCCAGGTGGAAGCGCTTCATAGCTGCGGGCGAGCAGATCGACGAGGATCAGATGACCGTCGAGCGCGAGGAAAAGCAGCGTCATGACAATCGACAGGAACTGGCCGAGCGCGGGGCTGGAGGCGCCGTTCTGGGGATCGACGGCGGTCGCGAAACCAAGGCCCATCGATCCGCTGATCGCTTCCGAGGCGATGAAGGGCGCAGCGAAAGCGATCTGGATGACGAAGCCGAGGGCGAGGCCGACCAGCGCCTCCTGCGCAACCGCGAGGAAGGTTGTGAAGGAGGCGATCGTCGTCGGCGTGGCGACCGTCAGGTTGTTGACGACCAGCACGCCGACGCCTGCTGAAAGGACGATGCGGACGGGAAGCGGCACGGCCATTGCCCCGAACACCGGAGCGGCGATGAACGCCGCGCCGATGCGGACCATGACGAACAGCAGCGACCAGAGCGCGGGTTCGACGGACGGGAGGCCGAGGCCGAACATGTCAGCGGACGAGATCGGGAATGCGGTCGAAGATCGAGACGGTGAAATCCATCAGCAGCCCGACGATCAGCCCGCCGAAGATGACGAGCGACAGGCCCACCACGGCGAGCTTCGGCACGAAGGACAGGGTCGCCTCGTTGATCGAGGTCGCCGCCTGCACCATGCCAAGCAGCAGGCCCGCCAGCAGCGCGGGGATGAGAACGGGCGCGGCGGCGAGCGCCAGCACCCACATCGCATCACGCGCAACGGTGAGGAAATAGGAGGCGTCCATCGCCGCTAGCTCAGGAAACTGTTGGCGAGGGAGCCCATCGTCAGCGCCCAGCCGTCGACCAGCACGAACAGCAGCAGCTTGAACGGCAGCGAGATGATCGTCGGCGAAAGCATCATCATGCCGAGCGCCATCAGCACGCTGGCGACGACGAGATCGATGACGAGGAAGGGCAGGAAGATGAGGAAACCGATCTGGAACGCCGTCTTCAGCTCAGAGGTGACGAAGGCGGGCAGAAGCACGGAGAAAGGCACATCCTGAGGCTGGGCGAAAGGGCCGACCTTGGCGATGCCCGAGAACATGGTGATGTCCTTGACGCGCGTCTGCTTCAGCATGAAGCCGTGCAGCACGTTGCCGCCCCGCTCGATCGCCTCCGACGCGCCGATCCGGCTGGCCGCATAGGGCTCGACCGCCGCCGTGTTGAGCTGGCCGAGTGTCGGCGCCATCACGAACAGGGTCAGGAACAGCGACAGGCCGACCAGCACCTGATTGGGCGGGGTCTGTTGCAGGCCGAGCGCCTGGCGCAGGATCGACAGGACGATGATGATGCGGGTGAAGCTGGTCATCATCAGCAGCAGCGACGGCAGCACCGTCAGCAGAGCCATCAGGATCAGGACCTGCAGCGACAGCGCGAGCGGCTGATCGCCGCCGCCAAGCTGGCCGAGGGCGCGGTCCAGAGCTTCCGGTGCGCCGGGCGTCTGCGGTGCTGCCGGGAGAGCCGGTGCGACCTGTGCGAAAGCGGGTGTCGCGAACAAGAGGAGGAAGAGGCAAAGGAACAGGAAAATCCATCCCGTTCTCTGGATCGTCGTCAGGCTAGGCATCGGTTGCATCGACCTTGTCGATCAGGTTCACGCCGCCACGGCCGACCGAGACGAGCAGGCGGCGCCCCTCGAACTCGATCACCGCCAGGCGCAGGCCGGGCGAGACCATCATCGTTTCCTTGACGGCCATCAGGCGATTGGAGGGCGCGCCGGGCAGCTTCGCCTCCAGCTTGCGCCACGCCCACAGGCACAGCACCAGCAGGCCGCAGACGAGCGGTAGCAGCAGCGCCAGCTTCAGCAGATAGGTTCCGATCACAGCTGGACGGTCGCCGCTTGCGGATCGGCCAGTTCGGTGATGCGGATGCCGAAGCGGTCGCCGACCGTCACCACTTCTCCACGGCCGATCAGCGTGCCGTTGACCAGCACGTCGAGCAGTTCGTTGGCGTGGCGATCAAGCTCGATCACGCTCGATTCCCCCATCGCCAGCAGCTCGCGCAGCTTGAGCGAGGTGGAGCCGACTTCCACCGACAGGCGGACGTCGACGTCCTGAAGCAGCCGGAAATTGGCGGCAACGCTGGCGTCGGCGGAAAAGCTGCTGCTCATGTCGTTCATTTCTTGTCCTCGTCTTCGGATTTCTCGATGCAATTGACGCGGATCGCGGCACGGCCGTTGGCGGCCCCCACCGCACCCCGCGCGAAACGGTTGTCGGCGACCAGCAAGGGTACTTCCGGGCCGAAGCTGATCGGGATGATGTCGCCGGCCTTCAGGTTCATCAGGCGGGAAAGCGGGATGATGGGCTCTGCCAGCACGGAGCGGACCGGCAGCTTCACATTCATGACGGCGCGGGTGAGGCTGCCCATCCAGGCGGGATCGCCGCCGCTGCGCGTCGACTGGACCTTCGCGCTCAGGATCGGCGCGATCGGCTTCAGCATCGCCACGGGATAGAGGATGTCGATCACGCTGCTGCGCGTTTCGGACAGCGCCATGTGAAAGCGGGTGATGACGATGCGGTCGTCCGCATCGATGTGCGACAGCATCGCCGGATTGGCTTCGGTCTTGCCGACGCGGAAATCGATTTCGGCCAATTCCCCCCATGCGCGGGCCAGGCGTTCGGTGAGCACCGCCGTCGTCCGCGCGATCATGGCGTCGGCGGTCGGCGTGAATTCGGTCGGCAGCGGGTCCGGCACGACGCCCGTGCCGCCGAAGAACAGGTCCACCATTTCAAGGATCAGCGCGCCGTCGAGGACGATCATCGCCTGCCCGTTGAGCGGCGCCATGCCGACCAGCGTGATGCTGGAGAGCGTATCCGGCCGCGCATCCAGATAGTCGTCGAAGCGCAGGATCGACAACGGTTCGGCGGTGACGCGCGGCTGGCGGCGCAGCAGCGGTTCGAACGCGCCGCGCATCGAGCGTGCAAGATGCCCGCCCAGATGCCGGAGCGCGTGAAGATCCCCCAGCGAATTGCGGGTGGCGCCGCCCAGCACATGCGCGTTGCGGGCGGCCGCCGAGGCCTCTTCAGGGGGTGAGATTATGGTTTCCATCTATGGTTACTGAACAATGAAATTGGTAAAATAGACGTTACCGACGCCGCCAAATCCCTCTTTTTCCTGAAGGACCTGGTTGATCGATTTCACCAGCCGGACCTGAAGCTGTTTCTTGCCCTCGGCCGTGAAGACCTGTTCCTCGTCCGTCTCGCTGAGCGACATCAGCACCGCCGACCGGACGGCCAGCTCATGCGCCTGCAGGTTCTTGATGACGCGATCGTCATAGTTGGTCGAAACCGCCAGGCCGACCTGGATGAAATGGACGCTGTCGCGCAGGTTCGACGTGAATTCCTTTTCCATCTGGAAATAGGAGGATTCATATTTGGAGCCGCCTTCACCCTCCGGCGCCGCCGATCCGTGATCGCCCTCCGCGGCTGCCTCGCCTTCCGGTTTCGGTTTCGTGCCCTTGAGGACGAGCTGGGGCTGATCGGGCTTTTCGGCCGCATGGGCCGTGGCACCCTTGCCGCCGAGCATGCCGGATTGACCGAGGAACAACCCTGCCGCGGCACCGCCGCCAGCGAGCAGCAGCATGCCTCCGCCCATCAGCAGCATCTTGCCGAGCTTGCCCTTCTTTTTCTTCTTCGGTTCGTCACTCACAATCGTCGTTCCTTCGTGGAGAGGATCAGGCGAGGCGATCGGCAGTTTCGTCCGCCGTCGTGTCGGTATCGGCCGTCATTGGCGTGTGGTTGGGGCGGGCATCCTGCCGGTCCTGTTCGGCGTGGCGCTGCCCGCCGGGACCCTGCTGGACGCCGGTATCGCCGAGCTTCAGCCCGCGCGCGTCGGCCAGGTCGCTGAGCCGCGACGTCGCATCGGCGAGGAGCGTGCGCGCCTGGGCGGTGTCGGCGGTGAAGTGGACGTTCACCCGGTCGCCATTATGCTCGATGCGGACATCGACGGTGCCGAGCGCATCGGGCAGAAGACGGAGTTGGGTGATCCGGCTGCCGCCATGGCTGCGCACCTCATCGATGCGATCGACGAGATTTTCGATCCAGTCGGTGCGGCCGGTATCGATCACATGCGGACGATCGCCGATCACCGATTCCCGAATGGGCGCAGGAGCGGTCGGCGCGGTCGGAAGGATCATCGCGGCCGGGGCGGCCGGGGCCTCAGCTGCGATCCCGACGGGCAAGGCAGGTTCCTCCGCCGCTGCGGGCCGACCGATGGCTACCGGCGGAACCGGCGCGTTTGAAACGATCACGGGCTGCGGCGGAAGAACGCGGTGATCTTGCATCGGCGTGGTCTTCAGAACGGATTCGGCCTCGACCGGAGCGGCATCGACCTGGCGCCCCCTCGTGACGGGTGGTGAAACGGTGCGGGAAACGACCGGGCGCGACACGGGCGGAGCAGCCGAAATCATTGCTGCCGAACGAGCCTGCGTGTCGACCGATGGCGTCGGTTCCGTCTGTGGTGCCACCGGCTGAGGTTGTGCGGTTGGTGCCGCGTCCTTTGCGCGGGCCGCGTTCGCGATCACCCTGGCGATGGCCGCGCGGTCGGCCGGCGGCAGATCGGCTTCCGGGTCGAGATCGGGCAAGGGCGCCTGCCCGGCCACATCGCTATCCGGTGTCGATGGCGCATCCGCCTCGACCGCCTCCGTCTGGACCGGCATCTGGACGACCGGCGTTGCCGGCGCCGGTGACTGGCGCGCCGCCACGGGAACGGGATCTATCCCCCGAATTGTCCCGGTCCGCGACGGCGCGCCAATCACAGGCGCAGGAATGATGGGAAGCGCAACCACGGGCGCCAGAAAGGCCGGATCGACGATGATGAGACTGTCGTCGTCCAGTTCCTCGTCCGAACCCGCATCGCCACCGGCAAGATCTTGCCGGTCAAACGGCAAGGATGTGTCGGCCGGCAATTCTTCGGAAAGCATGGATGCGGGGGGGTAGGCGGCGGTTATGCCGGCAATGATGTTCGCAAAACCGGATTTTGGCGCCGCCGGCACCGGAAGGGGCGCCACAGGCAGCGTCATCGCCATGAAATCGATCGAAATGCCGGTCACCCGAACCCCCTTGCGTATTGATCAACCTGATCTGAGCAAGGAGCGTGCCAAGGCCTGCACGGGGTGGGGCGCATTTTCGAGGGCGCGGCGGGCATCGATCGCCTGGGCGTCCAGCTCACGCTCGATCAGCTTTTCGATCGCGCCATGATCGCGCTTGGCGGCGCCGGTCGCCTCGCGCGCGCTGTCGAGCTGGCGGCTGGCGGCGATGACGCGGCGCTGCGCCTCCTCATGCGAACGGGCGAGGCGCTGGCGATAATGGGCGGCGGCGAAAAGGGCCACGCCCTGATCCGGCCCCGCGCGCGGTGCCACGTCCTGCGAGAGGGAAGCGATACGGGCGGCAAGCGCATGCGCGCTGCTTGCGCGTTCGGCCGCCGCCATCTCTTCCGCGCGTGCCTGATCGAGCTGGAGCGCGCGAACCCGGAGCAGCCGTCCCAAACGAGCCTCGTCGCGGCGTGGCATCAGCCGTCGCCGAAGAGGCCGACCAGTTCGGCGACGGCCTCTTCATGACCGACGGAGCTGTCGGCGTCCTGCCGGATATATTCCATGATCGCCGGATGGCAGGCGAGCGCCTGGTCGATCGCCGGATCGGCACCGCCACGATAGGCGCCCATCAGGATGAGGTCGCGATTCTCCTCATAAGAGGCGAGATGGCGCCTGAGGACACGCGCGGCGCGGAGGTGGTCCGCCCCGGCGATGTCGCTCATCACCCGGCTGACCGAGGGGCCGAGGTCGATCGCGGGATAGACGCCGCGTTCAGCCAGACCGCGCGACAGGACGATATGGCCGTCCAGAATCGCCCGCGCGCTGTCCACCACGGGGTCGCTGCCGTCGTCGCCATCGGCAAGAACCGTGTAGATCGCGGTGATCGAGCCGCCGCCATGCGCATCGGCCCCGGCGCGTTCGATCAGGTTGGGCAGCATCGCGATTGCCGAAGGCGGATAGCCGCGTGCGGATGCGGGTTCGCCAAGTGCAAGGCCGATCTCCCGTCCCGCATGGGCGACGCGGGTGAGGCTGTCCATGATGAGGAGGACGCGCTTGCCCTCCGCCCGGAAAGCCTCTGCAATGGCGGTGGCGCGCATCGCGCCCCGGATGCGAAGGACGGGTGAATGATTGGCGGGAACGGCGACGATCACGGATCGCGCGCGCGCTTCACCCGCGACCTTCGTTTCCAGGAAGTCGGTCACTTCGCGGCTGCGTTCGCCGATCAGGCCGACGACGACGACATCCGCCTTGACGCTGCGGACGATCATGCCGAGCAGCACCGACTTGCCTACGCCGGACCCAGCCATGATGCCGACCCGCTGGCCCTGGCCGATCGTCAGCAAACCATTGATCGCGCGGACACCGACATCGAGTGGTTCGAGCACGCGGCCGCGATCGAGCGGATTCTGGTGCTTGCCGCTGAGCGGCCATGCCTTTGCGCCCCGGATCGGGCCAAGCCCGTCAATGGGCCGGCCGGCGCCGTCGACGACGCGGCCAAGCAGCGCGGAGCCGACCTGCGCCTCGCCCGGCTGGCCGATCGGCCGCACCGGCGCGTCGGGCAACAGCGGTGCAGGGCCGCCGAGGTTCATCATCAGCATGCGGCCGGACCGGAAACCGATCACCTCCGCCTCGACCGACTGATTGCCGGAGCCGACGCGGCAGACGGTGCCGACCGGCAGCGACAGGCCGACCGCCTCCATCAGCAGGCCGTCGAACGAGGCAAGCCGACCGATGGTTTCGGGCTGTGGCGTGAAATCGAGCTGGAGCCGGTCGAGATAGTCAGCGGCGAAGCTGTTGAGCATCAGTCGCCATCCGGCAGCGCGGTACGATCGATGGCGGCGGCTAGCTGGCCCAGCCAGGCGGCGGGGCCATCCTCGATCGCGGTGATGCGCGTCTCGATCCTGAATTCGCCGCGTTCGATCGTGCGGTCGGCGGCGGCGCGCACATGATCGGGAACGCGCCCATCCACCAGCTTGAGATCGTCCGGATGAAGCTTCAGCTGCGCGGGTTCCGAACTGTCGGCGAGCAGGGCCATCGCCGCCTCGATCCGCGCGGCGAGCAGATCGGCTGATATGCCGGTTTCGCCGACAAGCCGAGTGACGAGATACAGAACCGTCTGGCGCAGCCGTGCGGCAACCGCCTCCCGATCAAAGCTGTCGATGTGCGCCAGCGCCTGTGCCAGCCGGTCGATCGCTTCGATTTCCTGCTGGTGGAGCGCGGCCGATTGCTCGCCCGCGATGAACCCTTCCGAAAATCCTTCGGCCCGCGCGGCGGCGAAGAGGTCGGGCACGACCGGCTCCGGCAGCTGTGGTGCGGGCTGTTGCGGGTCGGGAGCCTCGGGATTGAAGATGTCCCAGCCGGCGGTCGGGTTGGTTCCCGGATTGGCGGGCGTGAAATGCCTGGGTTCGGGCGCGGGCGCGAAGGACACCGGTCCTTGCGGTGCATAGGGCGACGCGGCCTTGCGCGCCCTGCCGCCCAGATCTGATTCGGAAAAGCCACCGCGCAGATTGGCCATATATTGGCCGAGCAGCCCGGCATCGACCGTGCGGGCCTGCGCGTCGCCGGCGAAGCCCATGTCAGACATAGTCGTCGCCCTTGCCGCCCATCATGATTGTGCCGTCATTGGCAAGATCGCGCGCGATGGCGAGGATCGCCTTCTGCGCTTCCAGCACCTCGGACAGGCGCATCGGGCCGCGTGCTTCCATCTCGTCGCGGATGCCGTCGGCGGCGCGCGCCGACATGCAGCCGAGGAAGCGGTTGCGCGCCGCCTCGTCCACGCCCTTCAGCGCGAGCGTCAGCGTTTCGGCATCGACGCTGCGCAGCAGGGTGCCCATGTTGCGGTCGTCCAGTTCCAACAGATGATCGAAGACGAACATCTGTTCCTCGATCGCGCGCGCCGTCTCGCGATCGAGCTTCGCAAGTTTCGGCATGACGCGCTGCTCTGTCGTGCGCTTGGCGTTGTTCATGATGAGCGCAGCCTCACGCGTGCCGCCCAGCGGCACGGTGGCGGGCGCGTGCGATCCGCCCATCCGTCCGCTCAGAACCTGGCGCAGCATGTCGAGCGCGTCGGGCGGGATCGGGCCGAGCTTGGCGATGCGGTGCAGAATGTCGGGCTGTGCCGCCTCCGGCAGCAATTGCAGGACGTCCGCGGCAATCGCCGGATCGAGATTGGCGATCAGCACCGCCGCGATCTGCGGATGCTCGTCCTCGATCAGCGCGGCGATCTCGCTGGCATCGAGCCAGTCGAGCAGGTCGATCGCGCGCACCTCTTCCTTGGGCGTGATCCGCGCCAGCACGCTGTCCGCCTTGTCGGGGCCGAGCGCGCGGGTCATCATCGTCTCGATCTGCGGACGCGGGTCGAAGCCGATGGCGGTGCGGTCCTTGGCGCGCGCGACGAAATCGTCGAGCACATGCGCGACCTGCGGCTCACCCACGTCGGCGACGGCGAACATCGCCTTGCCGAGCTGGCGAACCTCATCCGGTTCGAGCTTGCGGAGGATGGCGGCGGCTTCCTCCTCACCGACCAGCATCATCAGCACGGCGGCGCGTTCGACGCCCGAATAATTCTGCGCGATGGCGTCCATCACCGTGCTCCCTGCTTGCCGGAATCGTCGGCGCGGATCATGTCGCGCACCGCAAGCGCCGCACGGGCCGGATTGTCGCGGGTGAAATCGCGGACCAGCTTGACCCGGTCGTCATAGCTGCGGGCGCTGTCGAGCATCTCGATGCTGACGGGCGCGCGCGCCTGGGAGAGGGAACCGCCGTCGATGCCGCCCGGTTCGCCGTCTTCGACGGGCGCATTCTCACCCTTCTTGCGGGTCATGCCCTTCACCAGCGGGCGGACGCCCAGCAGCAGGATCATGAGCGCGATGGCGATCGCGGTGACGTTGCGCGCGACGATGGGCACCCATCCCGCCTCGTACCAGGGCGCCGAATCCGCCTGGCCATTGCCGGCGAAGGTGCGGGAGATGACGGTCACCTGATCGTTGCGGCGCTGATCATAGCCGACGGCGGCGCGGACGAGATTGGTCAGCTGGTCGATCTCCGCCTTGCCGCGCGGCTTGGCGCCCGGCGCATCGCGAAGAACCACGGCAACCGACAGGCGGCGAACCCCGCCGGGCATGGCGCGCGTCACCGACACTTCCTTGTCGAGTTCGTAGGAGCGGGCATATTGGTCCGACTGCTTGACGACGCCGTCCGCCTGCGGCCCGCCGGGCGTGGCGGCTGCGTCGGCACCACCCGCGGGCGGGTTGGCCTCTGCAGCGGCCTGACCGGCCTTCACCTCGGTTGCGGGCGGCGGTGTGTTCGACAGCGTGCCGGGAATGCCGACGGGCGTCGGCTGATCGGCCTGGTTGCCGGTCCAGTTGCCTTGCTCGGCCCGCAGCGCCCCCGCCTTGCCATAGGCTTCGCGTGTCGCCTGGCTCTCGTCCAGATCGACATCGGCCTGCACTTCGGCACTGAAATTGCCGGCGCCCAGAAGCGGCGTCAAAAGCTGGGTGAGCTGGTCGCGATATTTGGCCTCGACGCGGCGCTGGAAATCGATCCGTTCATCACCGGCGGCCGTGCTGCTGTCGGCACCGCGCTTGGTGAGCAGCGTGCCCGCGCCGTCGACGATGGTGACCGCTTCCGCCTTCATGCCCGGCACCGAGGAGGCGACGAGATTGATGATAGAGCGGACCTGTGCGTCGCTGAGCGTCCGGCCCGCATTGAGGCGGACGATGACCGATGCGGAGGGCGCGGCGTTGTCGCGGACGAAGACGGTGCTTTCCGGCATGGCGAGGTGGACGCGGGCGTCCATCACCGCCTCGATCTCCTCGATCGAGCGGGCAAGTTCGGTCTCGCGCGCCTGGCGCAGGCGTTCGCCCTCGACGGCGCGGCTGACGCCCATCGGCAACTGATCGAGGATGGCATAGCCGCCGGGGGACGCCTTCGGCAGATCCTGGGAGGCAAGCAGCATGCGGGCGCGGTAATAATCGTCCTCCGCGACCGTCAGCGCGCCTGATTGCGGATCGAGCCGGTTGGCAATGCCGCCCTGCGTCAACGCTTCGGACACGGCGGCCTTGTCGGCATCGGCGAGGCTGGAGAAGAGCATCTTCTGCGGCGGCGTCGCCACCATCACCCAGGCGAGCGCGGCGGCGGCGGCAAGCGACAAGGCGAGCACGCCCGGCAGAGCCTTGCGGACGGCCGGTTGCGCGAAAAGGGCCGCAAGCGACCCCATGGGATTCCGGGCGATCCGCGCGAGCTTCATCGGCTCCGGCGGCGTGGCGGCGGCCGGGACGTCTCCCGGCACGGAAAGGGCGTTCGTCGACATGGCTTATACCGGCATGCTCATGATGTCCTTGTAAGCGGACAGGAGTTTGTTGCGGACTTGCAGGGTCGCCTCGAAACCGATCGACGCCTGCTGGCGGGCAAGCATCACCTTGGCGACGTCGACGGTCTCGCCGCGTTCGTAGGATTCGCTGATCGCCTTTGCGGCAGTCTGGGTTTCGTTGACGCTTTTGAGCGCGGCTTCCAGCGTGGCGCCGAAACCGCCACTGGCGCCGGTGGTGGCCGGCGCCGAAGGTGCGGGCGCACCGGCAATCGAATTGGCACGCTGAAGCGCTTCGTTGCGTTCAAGGATCTGCGCACGCAGCGCCATGACCCGGTCGGCGCCCGAAAGCCCGCTGATGCCGCTCATGCCCAGGCACTCCGCTTCGGCAGGTCGAGGTCGCCGACTTCATCGCGAATGCGCGCGAGGCGGTAGCGCAGCGTGCGTTCCGATATGCCGAGGCGGCGCGCCGTCTCCGTGCGGCTGCCGCCGCACTGCGCCAGCGTTTCGCGGATCGCCTGATATTCGCTCATCCGCACGATGTTGCCGAGCGTCGGATCATTCTCGACCAGTTGAAGCGCGGGTGCAGATGTGGGTGCTGCCGCCGGGCGGCGGGCGGTGTCGAACAGGATGTGGCTCGCCTCGATCCGGTCGCCGGGCGCCATCAGCAGCGCGCGCTGGATGACATTTTCAAGCTCGCGGACATTGCCGGGCCAATCATGGTCGAGCAGCGCGTCGAGCGCCTCCATCGTCGGCCACGGGATCGGGCGGCGCCGGTCGGCATGGCGCAGGATCATCGTCGCGGCGAGGGCCGCGACATCCTGGCGGCGTTCAGCCAGCGGCGTGGTGGAAAGCGGGAAAACGCTCAGCCGGTAATAGAGGTCGGCACGGAAGCGGCCGGCATCGACTTCCTCGGGAAGATCGCGGTTGGCGCAGGCGATGACGCGGACGTCGACCGGCTCCGGGCTGGTCGCGCCCAGCGGCACAACCTCACGCTCCTGAAGGGCGCGGAGCAGCTTGGCCTGTAGCGAAAGCGGCATCTCGGCGATTTCATCGAGCAGCAGCGTGCCGCCATTGGCCGCGCGAAAAAAGCCCTGGGTCGCCTGCGCGGCGCCGGTGAAGGCGCCCTTGGTATGGCCGAACAGCAGCGCTTCCAGCATCGCTTCCGGCAGGGCGGCGCAATTGACGGCGATGAAGGGGCCGTCGCGACGATCGGAGCTTGCATGGATATGACGGGCGAGCACTTCCTTGCCGGTGCCGGTCGGACCGTTGATGAGGACGGTGATGTCGCTGGCCGCCACCCGTTCGGCCAGGGCGTAAAGCGCAAGGCTGTTGGGATCGGCCGCCGTCGGCTTGTCTCCCCGAAGCAGCGCCGCTGCGAAAGCATGGCCGAACAGCATGTCGTCCGGCCCGTAGGAGAGGCGTGCCGGGCCGCCATCGACGGACGGCGACACGGCACGCGCTCCATTTGCATCGACTATCAGAGTGTTGCGGGGCGCTGGCATTCCTTCCCCCTCAACCGTGACGAACGCGTCACCGGCTTTCGGCCGGGCGCCTTCATACGGCTGAACATCGAAACCCAGGCCCCGCATCCACGACATCAGGACACATGCCTGACGGAGTGCCCCCGCACTCGAATAGATCGATCGCATCTGAAAATTCCCCCGATTGAGGCTGTGACCTCGTCGCCTGCTATCGGGCCAGCAGGTAAAGTGATGGTTAATTTCGGGGTACCGTAATTATACGGTATCCAAGGAATCCCGCGCGTTTCGCGCGCGTAAGGGGATCGAAAATCGATCGATTAAATCTCCGCTGCCACCGGCCGTTAACTCCTTCGGCGGCTCTTGCTCCGGAGATCGGGGGATTGAGGGAGCGACAGCCGGAACAGATTGGAGACTAGGATCATGACTGTCATCTCGACCAACATCTCGGCCCTGCGCGCCCAGAGCGGTTCGCGCCTGGCCCAGCAGTCGCTGCAGACGGCGATGGAACGGCTTTCCACCGGCCTGAAGATCAACAGCGCAAAGGACGACGCCGCCGGCCTCGCCATCGCAACCCGCATGACCAGCCAGGTCCGCGGCTATGCGGTTGCGATCAGCAACGCCAACGACGGCATCTCGATGGCTCAGACCGCCGAAGGCGCGATGGGCGAAGTCACCAACATGCTGCAGCGCATCCGCGAACTGGCCGTGCAGTCGTCCAACGGCACGCTGTCGGAACAGGACCGCACCAGCCTGCAGGCCGAAACCAACCAGCTGCTGGCGGAAATCAACAACATCTCGAAGACGGCGAACTTCAACGGGCTGAAGCTGCTCGACGGTTCGACCAAGGACGTCAAGCTGCAGACCGGCTACAATGCGGGCGAAGTCGTCTCGATCTCGACCGCGAACATGTCGACCAACGCACTCGGCCTGACCGCCGGCGGTGCGCAGGGCCAGCTGATCACCGGCCGCGTCGGCGCGCTGACCGGCGTTCTCGCCGGCACCGTGACCTTCAACGGCACGAACGCGCTTGAGGAAGACATTGCCGGCACGGTTTCGACCGACACCGCCAAGGCACTTGCCGAAGCGATCAACGCCAACAGTGCGAAGACGGGCGTCACGGCGACCGCGACCAACAGCGTCACCAGCGCCAAGATCACGGCAACCGAATTCGCCGTCGGCGACGTCACCATCAACGGCCAGTCGGTCGGTGCGGCGTCCAGCGTCGAAGAACTGGTGTCCAACATCAACCGCAACGACTTCGGCGTGACCGCCGTCCTCAACAACGACAAGACGATCACGCTGTCCAACTCGGACGGTTCCGAGATCACCGTCGGCGGCACGGCGGCTGGCGGCTTCACCGCCGGCACCTACCAGGGCTATGTCAGCCTGCAGAGCAAGGACGGTGCGGACATCAAGGTCGCAGCCGGTGACACGGACGCCGACGGCGCCGTCGATGATGCCGAAATCGGTCTGGCCCAGAGCTTCGGCCTGAACATGTCGGCTGACGGCGTGACCTTCCAGGGCATCGACGTCGACGCCAACGCGCTGGCCGCCGGCGACCTGGTGATCAACGGTGTCGAGATCGGCGCCAGCACCGACGGCACCGCCGCCGAGAAGATCAACGCCATCAACGCGCTGACCGAAGCGACCGGCGTCACCGCGACGGCGAACGGCGACAAGATCGTCCTGTCGTCGGCCGACGGCAGCGCCGTCCGCGTCGAAGGTTCGGCGGCTGGTCTGGCAGCCGTGGGCCTGGTTGCCCAGGGCGGCACCGAGAAGATGACGTCGACCCTCGACATCTCGTCGCAGGAAGCCGCCAGCAGCGCGCTGTCGGTGATCGACAAGGCGCTGGAGACGGTCAACGCCGCTCGTGGTGACCTGGGTGCGCTGCAGAACCGCCTGCAGACCACCGTCAACAACCTCTCGGTCGCGTCGACCAACCTGACCGATGCGCGCAGCCGCATTCAGGATGCCGACTTCTCGGCCGAGACGACCAACCTCGCCAAGTCCCAGATCCTGGGTCAGGCGGCGACGGCGATGCTGGCCCAGGCCAACCAGAGCCAGCAGAATGTTCTGAGCCTGCTTCAGTAACAAGTAGCGTTCGTATTTTGAGTGGGGGAGCCCCCGGCATCGGAAACGGTGCCGGGGTTTTCCTATTATAAGACCTGTCTTCAGCGCATGGCGTTGCGCACCGATCAATCTTCTCAAAAACGCCCGCCGTCTCCCTTCCATGCAAATCGTGCTGAGTGTATGCAACTTTCTGCAAGGGAGCTTCACCCGGCACATGTAAAACCACAGAGGGTGCAGGAGATTGTCATGAAGAAGCATATTCTCGCCGGAGTCGCGGCCGCGGCCCTGGCCACGATTCTGGCCGCGACCGGCGCATCGGCCCAGACTGTTCCGCCCACGCGCGGCCCCGCCGTCGATGGAACCCCGGCATGGTTCCTCCAGGGTTCATTCCCCGACCCCACCGGCAACACGAACGTTTCCGCCAACGGCACCGTCACGGTGCTGCCGCGCCCGGCCCGGCCCGCCAATGCGAACGCCCGGACCCGCCGCGAAACGGTCGGCGCGAACCCGGGCTGCGTCGGCTCGCCGATCTGCGGCAACCGCTACGGCCAGGCCCGCAACAAGCTGGAGCGCGTCCAGTACGAACAGAACATGGGCTACACCTTCTCCTTCCCGGTCCATCTGCCGCAGGGCATCGGCGGCGTTCCCGCAGTCGGGCTCGATTCGAAGAACAACCTCTGGGTCTATCAGCGCCGCATCGCCGGCGAGCCGCAGCTGATGAAGTTCGATCCGAACATGAAGCCGATCCTTTCGGTCGGCGACGATGTGATCGGCCACGCCCAGAAGGCGCACGGCATGGCGATCGACGCCGAGGACAATGTCTGGATCGTCGACACCACGCTCGCCACCGTCAAGAAGATCAGCCCCGACGGCAAGCTGCTGATGACGATCGGCACCAACGGCAAGCCCGGCGACTGGATGGAGGAAAAGGGCCAGCGCCTGTTGTGGCAGCCGGTGATGGTCGCCTTCGGTCCGAACGGCGACATCTATATCGGCGAGGGCCACGCCAATGAGAGCCCCAACGACACGGACGGCCCCAACCCCGAAAACCAGGTCGGCGCCGCCCGGATCATCCGCCTCGACAAGAACGGCAAGTTCATCCAGCAATGGTATGGCAACAGCGTCGGCCAGGGTAAGTTCGTCGACAGCCATGGCCTGGCGATCGACCCGAAGACCGGCGATGTCTGGATCGGCGACCGCGAGCAGTATCGCATCGTCGTCTACAGCGCCGACGGCAAGTTCCTGAAGTCGATCCAGACCCGCAACCTCGTCTGCGCATTGCAGTTCGACCGTGACGGCAATCCGTGGATGGCAAGCGGACAGGACGGCCAGTTCCTGAAGCTCACGCATGACGGCAAGGTCGTCGGCGCCATCGGCGGCGGCATGGGTATCGAAAAGGGCCAGTTCATCGAAGCCAGCTACTGGGTGTTCGACAAGGACAACAACCTGTGGGCGGGCGACACCAGCGTCGGCCGCGTCACCAAGATGACCGCGCCCAAGCGGTAGGGCAGACGTGCTGGTCGCTCATGCCAGGTCGGCTTGAGCATCGTGCGTGAAATCGTCTATTGCGGTGCTCCGGGCTTGACCCGGAGCCCATTTCCGGTGCGCTCAAGCACCTGTTGATATGGGCTCCTGCTTTCGCAGGAGCACTGTCCCCGATTTTGCGCACGCTGCTCTAAGCGGATTGCCCGGCAAGCGCCTTGCGCAGCTTGTCATGGGCGGATTTCTTGATCTGGCAGACACGGGCGGCGCCCACGCCAAGCACCTGGCCGATTTCCTCCAGGTTCAATTCCTCGACATAATAGAGCTGGATCACCTGCGCCTCGCGCTCGGCAAGCTGGCCGATCGCGGCGATGAGGGCGCGGCGTAGATCCTCGCTCTCAAGCGTTTCGAACGGGTTCGGCTCGTCGCTCATGAACCAGGGATTGTCGTCGGCATAGATGCCGTCGATCGGCTCGAACCGGACGGGCTGGGCACCAGCATAATCGGTCCTTAGCCGTTCGACGCTGACGCCCAGTCGCGCCGCCTTTTCCTCATCGGTCGGGGCACGGCCCAGTTCCGTGGAAAGCGCCGTCTGCGCTTCCGCAAGCGCGCGCCTGCGCCGCATTGCGCCACGGGTGAGCGTCGCCTGCCGGCGAAGCTCGTCGATCATCGCGCCGCGCAGCCGCATCGACAGATATTGGGCGAAGGTCACTTGCCCCCGGTCCTCGAAGCTCGCCGCCGCCTCGACCAGCGCGACGAGGCCGGTCTGGACCAGATCCTCGACCTCGACCGAGCTGGAGACGCCGCCATAGACATGCCAGGCGATCCGCCGCACCAGCGGCATATGTTCGCGGATCAGCGCCTCGTTGACCGCGGCGGGCGCGGGTCCGGTGCGGGTGTAGACGGCAGACGCGACGTTGAGAGGCGGCATAAGCGGACGTTGCCTTTCGGGCGGCAGGATTTTCTGGTGCATCATGCGGCAAGCGCCTCCGGCGCACCGATGACGGCGATCACCTCGACCGCCTTGTCGTCAGGAACTTCGTAGAAACTCATCACCGGTGTGTCGGGCAGGCAGGTCTTGACGAGCTTGCGGATCGCCGGGCGGATCGCGGGCTGGACGATGAGCGCGAAGGGCTTGGCCTCCGCGATCCACGGCTGCGCGGCCTGCTGAAGCGCCTCGATGATGCGGCGTCCCAGATCCGGTTCGATGGCGTGATGGTTCGACGGATCGGAGCGGACGGCCTGACCGAGCAGCGCCTCAAGCCCACCGTCGAGCGTCATCACGCGCAGCGGCTCGCGGACGCCGCACAGCTTCTGGATGATGAGCGGGCCAAGCTCCGGCCGGATCGCCTCGACGATCTCGTCGGGATCGAGCGTGCGCTGGGCGGCGACCGCGATGGCGGCGGCGATGCGGCGGAATTCGCGCAGCGGAATATTCTCGGCGAGCAGCGAACGGAGCACCTGCGTCAGCTTGGTGAGCGACACGGGCTGCGGGCAGAGCGCGGCGACAAGCTGGCCCGCCTTGTCCTTCAATCCGTCGAGCAGGCTTTGGGTCTCGTCCGGACCGAGCAGTTCGGACGCGTGCTGGCCGAGCAGGTTGTTGAGGTGCGTCGCGATGACGGTGCCGGCGTCGACCACCATATAGCCCGCCGCCGTCGCCGCATCGCTGTCGGCATTGGCGATCCAGATCGCGTCGAGGCCAAATGTCGGGTCCTTCACCGCCTTGCCCGCAAGCTTGCCGACGGCCTGGCCGGTATCGAGCGCAAGCAGCTCGTCGGGCGAGACCATGTCCTCACCCAGGATCACGCCGCCGATGACGACGCGGTAGGTGTAGGGGGCGATGCCGATATTGTCGCGGACGCGGACCTGCGGAACCACGAAACCGAGTTCCTTCGACAACTGGCGCCGCACGCCGGTGATGCGGGTCATCAGCGGCGCGCCGATACGTTCGTCCACCAGCGGGACCAGGCCGTAGCCGATTTCCAGATTGACCTGCATGTGGTCGCTGACCTCGCTCCAGTCGATGCGGCTGTGATCGCGCGGGGTGACGTCGACATCATTTGCGGGTTCGGGAAGGGGTGCGGCCTTGCGCTTGGCGAGATGCCATGCGCTGAATCCGGCGGCCGCAGCGGCAGGCAGCAGGATCATCGAAGGCATGCCGGGAAGCAGGCCGAGGATCGTCAGGATCGCGGCGACCGGCGCCCAGGTGCGAGGTGACGCGAACTGGCTGCCGATCTGGCCAGCAAGATCGTGGGACGAGGCGACGCGCGTCACGATGGCGGCGGCGGCGATCGACAGCAGCAGCGACGGGATCTGCGCGACGAGCGCGTCACCGACCGCCAGCATCACATAAGTGCGTGCGGCATCGGCGATGCCCATGCCGTGGCTGGCCATGCCAAGGATCAGCCCGCCGATGATGTTGATGGCGAGGATGAGGAGCGCGGCGACGGCATCGCCCTTCACGAATTTGGACGAACCATCCATCGACCCGTAGAAGTCCGCTTCGGTCGCGACCTCGACGCGGCGGGCCTTGGCCTGGTCGGGCGTCAGCAGACCGGCGTTCAGATCGGCGTCGATCGCCATCTGCTTGCCCGGCAACGCGTCCAGGGTGAAGCGCGCGGAAACTTCCGAGACGCGGCCGGCGCCCTTCGTCACGACGATCATGTTGATGATGACGAGGATGGTGAAGACCAGGAGGCCGACGACATAGTCACCGCCGATCAGGAAGCTGCCGAACGCCTCGATCACATGACCGGCGGCTGCCTGCCCCTCATGCCCGTGGACCAGCACGACGCGGGTGGAGGCGACGTTCAGCGCGAGGCGGAACAGGGTGGCGAGCAGCAGGACTGTCGGGAAGCTGGAGAAGTCGAGCGGCTTTTCCGCATTGAGCGCGACCATCAGCACCGCGATGGAGATCATGATGTTCATGATGAAGAAGATGTCGAGCAGCGTCGGCGGGATCGGCACCACCATCAGCAGCACCAGTATCAGGATGCCGGCAGGCAATGCGGCCAGGCGAAGCGACTTGCCGGCGCTCATCACGGGAAGGGCGAGTGCGGCCATTTATCAGTTCCCCAACGTCGCGAGCATGAGATAGGCCAGCCGGGCATTGTCGGGGCCGGGGCGCAGCAGAGTCGACTGGTCGCCGGTCGCCGCCATCATCCGCTCGAGCGTCGAGACCTCCGCCATCTCAGGGATTGCCGGCATGTCGGCAACGGGCGGCAATGTCTTGCCGCCGCCGGCAAGCTGGGCGCCGCGCTCGATCTTGTTTGCAAAGCGATCGTAGATCTCGGCGAGCGAACGTTCGCGGCCGCCCTGCGCATAGAATATCGAACGGTTCGCCCCTGCGGCTGCGGGGAACAGGTCCGCGCCGCTCGCCTGGGGATCGCTGGCCATTTTCGTGAGGAACTTCTGCGCTCCGCCGAGGCCCAGAAAATGCGCCATATAGAGATCGGTGCCGCCAACCGGGCGACCGAGCGTCGCCTCAAGCGCGGTCTTGTTGTCGGCGGCATGCTCCGCCGCCATCAGCGAGGCGACGTCGGAATTGGTCCTGAGGTTGAGGATCGCGGCGCGGGTGCCGCCGTCAGCCACGGAAAAGCGGCCGTTTTCGCCCTGCCGGATGCTGTCCGCAGCCCAGCCGAGGCCATGTTCCCCGCCATGCTTCTTCATGACGGCGAGCCAGCTCTGATCGATGAACTGATAGAGACCGGTGGCGCTGCTGGTCGCGGCCTTCGCGTCAGGGCGCAGGCTGGATTCGACCTGCGCCTGCCCGAGCAGATAGGAGAAGTCGACGCCGGTGCGGGCACTGGCCCGCGCGATGGCGGACTGGACCTGTCCCCCCGCGCCCGCCGACGTCAAACTGGTGATTGCCATTGAAAGCCCCGCTGATCGATCCTGTTCGGATCACGATCAGCAAGAGCCGTGCCAGAGCCTTCAGGCGGTAGCGGGCCTGGGTGAATAAACCTGCTGCGCGACGCCGGTCAGCACGTCGAGGCGCGCGCGGACATTGGCGCTCATCAGGTTCACATAGATGCGGCTGGTTTCGTTGAGCATCGCCGCTTCCTGAGCGAGCGCGCGCATTTCCGGCGTGATCGGTTCATCGACCCAATCACCCGAAAGCGCGCCGACGCCGGATTCCTTGGTGCTGGTCGCTTTCGCCAGCGCGTCGATGTCGAACGCCTTCAGCGCAGCGATTTCCGCATGCAGCGCGGCGACGACCGATTTCAGAGCTTCAAGGCGGCTCATTTCGATGCCCAATCAAGCTGGGCCGCGATCAGCCGGTCGGCGATCTTGGCGGGTTGGATAGGGTAATTGCCCTCGGCGATCGCGCGCCGGATCTGTTCGACGCGTTCGCGATCGACAGGGGGGCTTGCGGCCATTTCACGCGCAACCGATCCGACATCGGTTTCCGTTTCGGCCGTGTGGGTATGGCGGCTGACGGGCGCAGACTGCGCTACGGGATCGACAGGGTCGGTCACCGCCGCAGGACGGCCGTGAAGGGCACCGGGTTTCATGCCGATTGGATCAATCATCGCCCGCGCTCCTTTCGTCGGTGTAATAGGTCTGACCTATCAACGGCCATTTGCACAATCTTTTAAATTTTCTTTCTCACCAGCCTGGCAGCGTCGCACGACCGGCTTCGGTGGCGATCGCCTGAACCGGGGCCCGGGCGCCCGTGATCCGCACGGCGAAGCGCGCGCCGGGTGCCGCATCGGCCATCGCGACGCCTTCGCCGGAGACCGAGAAGCCGGCGGATTCCGCGCTCAACATGATGATATCGCCGCGGCGGATGACCGGTTCCGGGCGCACGGCGGCTGCCGCCCGGACGACCGGAAGCGGCGGCGTGGAACGGACGGGAACGAAAATGCGCCAGCCGGCGTCGGCGCAGCGGATGACGATCGCATCCTTGCGGTCGCTGCGCCACGCCAGTGCCGGTTGGCTCGCGCAATCGGCGAGATGGAGACGGCGGTCGAGCGGCTGGGCCGGGCCGCCCTCGGCACCGATGCCCGCGCCGGCGAAATCCAGAACCCGCTGCTCGAGCGCGGCGATGTCCGTTGCGGCGAAGGCCGGCGTTGCGCTTGCCGCCAGGGCGAGGATGAGGATGGAACGCATGGGATTCTCCCTGAAAATCATTGTCCGAAGGAAATGGTGACGGTGACGCGGCGTGCGGATGCGGACTGACCCGCAGGCGCGAGTGCGCCCGCCACACGCAGGCGATTGGCCGGAATGCCCGCCGCCTCGATCGCGGAAGCGACGGCGGCGGCGCGGGCGGAGGCAAGGGCAAGTGCGCTGCCCGATCCGTCGACATCGGCGGCCGAGCCGTCGGCATAGCCGGTAACCAGTACACGCGTACGCGCGTCGCGCGCGCCGTTGATTGTCCAGTCGATGAGCGCGTCCAGCGTACCCGGCAGAGCGGCGCTGCCGGGAGCGAAGCCAGCAACGATATTGGCATCGACCGCCAGTTCCGGCTCCGCCAGCGCGCCGTCACCGCCGAATGCGTCGCGGATGCTGGCGTTGATCGCTGCCTGGGTCGCCGCATCCTGCCGGGCGATCGCCTGGAGGAAGACGAAGAAGCCGACGAGGAGCAACGCCAGATCGGCGAGCGTCATCAGCCAGATCGGGCGTGAGGTGCGGATCATGCGCTCCGCCTCGCAAAGCTGGGCGACTGCCGCAGGGCAAGCGCACGCAGTTCAGGGATGAGCGCGGCGCGCTGATGCTCCTCGATGTCGGAAAGGCGGCGCAGGCGCGCGGCGATCGGCCCAGCGATCAGGTTGGCGATCAGCGCGCCGTAAAGCGTGGAGAGCAGCGCGACCGCCATCGCCGATCCGATCGCGGCCGGATCATCCATCCGCGCGAACATGCGGACCAGACCGAACAAAGTGCCGATCATCCCCATGGCCGGTGCAATCTCCGCTGCCGCGGCCCAGAAATTTTCCACCGCCCGGTGCCGTTCGAGCCGTTCGGCGCGCGCGCTGTCGAGCAGCTGTTCGACCATGTCGGGCGAGGCGCCATCGGCAATGGCCAGTAATGCCTCCCGAACATCGCGATCGGCCGGGGTGGCCGGATCGAGGGTGAGCACGGGTTTCGACTTTGAAAGCCGTTCGGCGGCGATGACCTCCGCACGGGCAACGGCGAAGTCGAAGGGCAAGCCGCGGAACAGGCGGGGAAGGGCGGCAAAGGCGTTGCCCAGGTCCCGCGCGGTGCCACGCATCGCGGTTGCCAGCAGCGTGCCCCCGCCGATCAGCGCGAGCGCCAGCGGGTCGAGGAACACGGCAAGGTTGACGTCGGGCATGGACCTTCCTTCGCGTGAATGCGTGATCCCTATTCAGCAAGAGGCGGGCCAAGTGGCGCGAAGGGGCGCCGCGACCGGCAAAGCGGCTGCCGGGCCACGCAATCTTGCCGGTCGGCGGCAATCCTTTGCCGGTTCTTGCCGCCACGGCGGCGAACGACCACCCGAAAGCCCCTTTCAGGCCATTTGGCACGGCGGTTGCACAGCCGCCCGAAGATAACGCTTGCGAGGACAGGACATGGCTATCGGAGATGAACTCTTCGGCGTGCACGGCAAGGCGCTGGAACTGCGGTCCCAGCGGCTGGGCCTGCTTGCGTCCAACATCGCCAACGCGGCGACGCCCGGATACAAGGCGCGCGACGTCGATTTCACCGCGGCGCTCGCCGCCGCCGAAGGGCCGGGCGCCAGCCTGGAGTCCGCCAGCGACGCCAACACCAAATATCGCGTGCCGCTGCAGCCATCGATGGACGGCAACACCGTCGAGCTTTCCACCGAGCAGACGATGTTCGCGGAAAACGCCGTCGCCTACCAGACGACGCTTTCATTCCTGAACGGGCGCATCACCACGCTGACCCGCGCGCTGAGGGGTGAATGACGATGGCGCATCCCATGAACGTCTTCGATGTCGCGGGGCGGGCCATGTCGGCCCAGCTGCTGCGGCTGAACACCACGGCCAGCAACCTGGCCAATGCGGGCGGCGTCGCCGGCAGCGAGGCTGAGGCCTATCGCAGCATGAAGCCGGTGTTCCGCACCAGTTTCGACAAGGCGAGCGGCCTTGCGACGGTCGACGTCCAGAACGTCGTCACCGCCGGCCCCGCGCCCACCAAGCGTCACGACCCCAGCCATCCGCTGGCGGACGCGGACGGCAATGTCTTTGAATCCGCTGTGGATGAAACAAGGGAGCTGGTCGATATGCTGGAGACGGCACGCCATTATCAAAACAATGTCGAAGTGATGCAGGCGGCCAAGTCGCTGATCCTCGACACGCTGAAGCTCGGCAAATGACCGCCGTCACCAACACCGACGCCTTCGACAAGGCCATGGAAGCGCTGGGCATCAGCCGCCCCGGCGTGTCCTCCAATCCCAAGGTGCAGACCGAAGCGGAATCGCAGACGCTGGACCAGGGCGATTTCCTGCGCCTGATGACCGCGCAGCTGAACAACCAGGACCCGTTCAAGCCGGTCGAGAATGAGGCGATGGTCGCGCAGATGGCGCAATTCTCAAGCGTGTCGGGCATCGCCGAGATGAACCAGACGATGAAGGCGGTCGCCAGCCGGCTCGACACCGCCAACAGCGCGCAGGCGCTGGGCTATGTCGGCAAGACGGTGCTGGTGAGGGGCGACGTCGCCTATCCGACGACCGAGGGCGGCTTCGACAGCGTCATCGCGCTCGATACCGCGGCCGAGGACGTTCAGGTGTCGATCACCGACATGGCGGGCAACCTGCTACGCAGCGTGTCGCTGGGGCCGCAGCCCGGCGGCGACATTCCGATCAGCTGGGACGGAAACACCGAAAGCGGCGAGCCGGCGGGCGACGGCCCGTTCATGATCACCGCCACCGCCATCCGCAGCGGCGGCAACACCGCGCTGCCCGTCCTCGTCTGGTCGCCGGTCACATCCGTCACGCTGCCGCCGGACGGTTCGGCGCCGCTGCTGAACCTAGCCGGGCTTGGCCAGAAACCAATCACAGACGTCCGCCAGGTCGGCTGATCTCATCCAAGGGAGTAACCAATGTCCTTTTACACCTCGCTCAGCGGCCTTCAGGGATCGCAGAATGAATTATCGGTGATCTCGCACAATCTGGCGAACGTCGGCACCAACGGCTTCAAGCGCAGCCGGGTCGATTTCGGCGACGTCATCGCGTCCACCGTCACCAACAGCCCGACGCAGATGATCGGTTCCGGCACGGTGGTGAAGGCCATCCGCCAGCAGTTCACCCAGGGCGGGCTGCAACAGTCGCAGTCCTCGCTCGACCTTGCGATCAACGGCGAAGGGTTCTTCATGGTGCGGCCCAATCCGAACACGGCCGCCGTCGCCTTCACCCGCAACGGCAGCTTTGGCGTGGATGCCGACCGCTATGTCGTCGATTCGCAAGGCGCCAACCTGCAGGTCTATCCGGTGGACGGCAGCGGCACCGTGGTCGCGACCGGCCTCACCTCGACCGAAAATCTGCGCCTGCCGCTGACAAGCGGCTCGCCGCTGGCAACCACCGAGGTCGGCATCGCGGTCAACCTGTCAGCCAATGCGACGATCCCGTCCGCGCACCCACGTTACGACGCCGATAATCCTTATGCGTTCAACCGCTTCGATTCGGAGACGTACAACTACTCGACCGCGACGATCATCTACGATTCCGTCGGCAATCCGCTGACGCTGACCAACTATTATGTCCGCGAGACGGTGCCGACCACGCCCGAGCCGAGCAGCGTGTGGACCGTATACACCTTTGTCGGCGATCGGCAGATTTCGTCCGATCCGGCGCAGACCGAGCCGCCGGTGCCGCTCACGCTTGAATTCGACAACAACGGCGTGCTGACCAATCAGGCCGGCCCCGTCCAGTTCTCGACCTTCGATCCGGCGGGCGCCGTGTCGCAGGACATCACGATCGATTTCAGCGTCAACACCACGCAGCGTCCCGCCGCGTTCACCCTCAACGCCGCCTCGCAGAACGGCGAGGCAATCGGGCAGCTGGAGGGTGTGACCGTCGATTCCGACGGTGTTGTGCGCGCCAGCTTTTCCAACGGCGAGACGCAGGCGCTGGGCAAGATCGTGCTGGCGCAATTCTCCAACCCGGAAGGACTTCGCCAGCTGGGCAACAGCTATTGGGCATCGACCGGCATTTCCGGTGAGGCACGCATGGGCGAGCCCGGCCTTGCAGGCTTCGGCGGGCTGATGTCGGGCGCGATCGAGCGGTCCAACGTCGATATCACCGAGGAACTGGTCGGCCTGATCGCGGCGCAGCGCAATTTCCAGGCGAATGCCAAGGCGATCGATACCGCGAACACGCTGTCGCAGACGATCATCAACCTCAACTAATCGTGAAGGCGGGCGGAAGCGGCATCATGGATAGGCTGATCTACACGGCATATTCGGGACTGCGCGGGCACATGGCCGCGCAGGCCGCGATCGCCAACAACATGGCGAACGCGAACACGATCGGCTTTCGTTCCGACAAGGTCGCGTTCGAGCGGCTGTCGCTTGCCGGCCCCACCTTCGAATCGCGCGCGCCGACTTCGGAAGAAGTGATCGACGCGGATCGGCATGCCGGGTCGGTCATCAACACCGGCCGTCCGCTAGACATTGCCGTGAAAGGCGATGCCTGGCTGACGGTGCAGGCAGCCGACGGCACCGAGGCCTATACCAAGCGCGGCGACCTGACGATCGCGCCTTCGGGGGTGCTGCAGACCGGCGACGGATTTCCGGTGATGGGCCAGAACGGTCCCATCACCATTCCGCCCGCCATCAAGGTCGACATCGCGCCCGATGGTTCGGTGCTGGTCGTGCCGCCCGACGGCCAGATCGACAATCCGCAGATCATCGACCGACTGAAGCTGGCCTCCACCACGGGATCCGAGACGGTGAAGGGTCTGGACAACCTGCTGCGCGTACGCGGCGGCGGCACGCTGCCCGACGACATGAACGCACAGGTGACGGCGGGATCGCTCGAGCAGTCGAACGTCAACCTGACCCAGTCGCTGATCGACATGATCGAAAACCAGCGCAGCTACGAGGTGCAGGCAAAGCTGCTCTCCACCACCCGCGATCTGGATGAAGGCGGCGCGTCCCTGATGCGCATGCCCGGATAGGAAGGACTTTAGGACATGACCACCGCAGCGATGCACATCGCCCGCACGGGGCTGGACGCGCAGAACACGCGGATGCGCGTGATTTCGAACAACCTGGCCAACGTCAACACCACGGGCTTCAAGCGCGATCGCGCGTCGTTCGAGACGCTCGCCTATCAGACGATCACGGCGAGCGGCCAGCCGAGTTCCGCGGAATCGCGCTATGCCAACGGCCTGAACCTTGGCACCGGCGTCCGCATCCAGGGGACGGCGCGGATCGAGACGCAGGGATCGTTCCAGACCACGTCCAACTCGCTCGACATGGCACTGGACGGCGACGGCTATTTCCAGGTCAATCTGCCGGGGGGGCAGCTTGGCTATACCCGTGCGGGCAATTTCACCCGGTCGCCCGAAGGATTGCTTGTCACGTCCGAGGGCTATCAGGTGCAGCCGGGCATCACCATTCCGGAAGGCGCCTCGTCGATCACCGTCGGCGCCGACGGCACCGTGTCCGCAACCATCCCGGGCCAGGCGGAACCGGCCGAGCTGGGCCAGATCCAGATCGCGACCTTTCCCAATGCCGCGGGCCTGCAGCCCAATGGATATAATTACCTGACCGAAACGATGGGCAGCGGGCCGGCCAATATCGGCGTCGCCGGCCTAGATGGGCGCGGTCGCATCCGCCAGGGCATGCTGGAAGGCTCGAACGTCAATGTCGTCGAGGAGCTTGTCGACATGATCGAGACGCAGCGCGCCTATGAGGTGAATTCCAAGATGATTTCCGCAACCGACGAGATGCTGCGCTATGTCAACCAGAACCTCTAAGACGGCTCTGGCCATCGCCGCGCTGCTTGCCGCGATGCCGGCGGCGGCGCGCGAACGCGTGGATTACGGCCCCACCGTGCCGACGGAACGGCCACACGTGCCGGCCAACGGCGCCATCTTCCAGGCGTCCACCGGATTTGCCGCGCTGCACGAGGGCAATCGCGCCCACCGTGTCGGGGATTCGCTGACCATCCTGCTGGTCGAACGGATGCTCGCGGAAAAGGAAGCCGCGTCCAACACCGCGCGCGACGGCAATATCGGCCTGACGCCGCCGGTGTCCGGCCCCTTCTCCTTCCTTTCGCCGAACGCCCTAAAGGCAAGCGGCACCCAGTCGTTTGACGGCAAAGGAACGGCCGAACAATCCAACCGGCTGTCGGGCGAGGTGAGCGTGACGGTGGCAGAAGTCTATCCGAACGGAACCATGCTGGTGCGCGGCCAGAAGCAGGTCACACTCAACCGGGGCGACGAATATGTCCAGATTTCCGGACTGGTTCGCCCCGCTGATGTCGATTTCAACAACCGCGTCCTTTCCACACGCGTTGCCGATGCGCGCATCACCTATACCGGCCGCGGCGACATCCACCGTGCAAGCCGCCAGGGCTGGCTGCAGCGCTTCTTCTCGATGCTGAGCCCCTTCTGATGAAAGCGCTGCCCATGTTCCGCCTCATCGCCCTGCTGCTCGCCCTGATCGCCGCGCCCGCGAGTGCGGAGCGGATCAAGGATCTCGGTAACTTCCAGGGCATTCGCGCCAACCAGCTGGTCGGATACGGCATCGTCGTCGGTCTCGCGGGGACGGGCGACGACAATCTGGAATATACCATCCAGACGATGAAGGGCACGGCGTCGCGTTTCGGCCTGATCCTGCCGCCCAACATGAACCCCGCGCTGAAGAACGCCGCCGCCGTGATGGTGACGGCAGAGCTTCCCCCCTTCGCGAAGCCCGGCCAGCGGATCGACGTGACGGTGGGCGCGATCGGCAAGGCGAAGTCGCTTCGCGGCGGCAGCCTGCTGATGATGCCGCTGCGTGGCGCGGACGGCGAAATCTATGCGATGGCGCAAGGGTCGCTCGCAGTCGGCGGACTGGGCGCGGAAGGCGCGGACGGATCGAAGATCACCGTCAACGTACCGTCGTCCGGCCGCATTCCGGAAGGGGCGACGGTGGAGCGGGCCGTCGATACCGGCTTTGCCGACAGCCAGGCGCTGACGTTCAACCTGGCCAAGGCGGATTTCACCACGTCCGAGCGGATCGCCCGCGCGATCAACGACCGGCTGGGCAGCGGCACCGCCCGTGCCATCGACGCGGTGTCGATCTCGATCGACGCGCCCGTCGGCGCAAGCGTGCGCACCGCACTGATGAGCGAGATCGAGAATCTCGACATCGTCACGGCCGAGCCGCCGGCACGCGTGATCGTCAACGCGCGCACCGGCACCGTCGTCATCAACTCGGCCGTTCGTGTCGGTCCCGCTGCCGTCAGCCATGGCAGGTTGACGGTGCGCATCGATGAATCGCCGCGCATCGTCCAGCCCGCGCCCTTCTCACGCGGCGAAACGGCGCAGGAAGAGCAGAGCATCGTCGAGATTGAGGAGGAGCGCAATCCGATGTTCCTGCTCGATCCCGGCCCCAAGCTGGCCGACATCGTCAAGGCCGTGAACGGCGTCGGCGCATCGCCCGCCGATCTGGTCGCGATCCTCGAGGCGCTGAAGGAAGCGGGCGCGCTGAAGGCGGAACTGGTGGTGCTGTGATGAGCGCCGCCATTCCCCCCGTCGTGCCGCCGACCGGCCTTGCCGCCCCCGACACAAGTCGGCTGGGCACCGCGCAGAATCTGGACGAGGCCGGCCAGAAGTTCGAAGCGGTGTTCATCGGCATGATGCTGAAATCGATGCGTCAGGCGAAGCTGGGGAACGAGTTGTTCGACAGCCAGGCGATCGATCGCTTTCGCGAGATGCAGGACGGCAAGATCGCCGAGACGATGGCCGCGCATGCGCCGCTTGGCATCGGCAAGGCGATGACCGAATTCCTGTCGCGCAACCGGCCTGAACTGCAGACAGCCTCAACCGCTGAGGCAGGCCAATGAGCGACCTGCTGCTGATCGGCGCGAGCGGAATCCGCGCATACCAGACCGCACTGAACGTGATCGGCGAGAATGTCGCGAACGTCGACACGGCGGGCTATGCCCGGCGCGACCCGACGCTGCGCGAGATAGCGCCGGGCGCGGGCAGCTATCCGCTGCAGATCAACCAGCGCATCCTGGGCGGCGTCATCGCGCCCGGCGTGTCGCGCGCATGGGACCAGTTTCGCGCGGCCGACGTCCGCAACAGCGGCGCTGAGCTTGCCCGTACCGAGGCGGGCATCACCTGGCTCGAGCGGATCGAGACGGTGCTGGACAAGAACGCGCTCGGCCCCAGCCTGACGGGATTCTTCAACGCGAGCCAGGCGCTGGCGGCGGACCCGACCGGGATCGCGCCGCGCACGGCCTTTCTGGAAAGCGCGTCCGCCGTCGCTTCCGCATTCCGCACGACGGGCGAGGGGCTGGTCGCCATCGCGGAAGACCTGAAGGCGACGACCGAGCTTGCCGTCACCGAACTGAACGGGCTGGCCCAGAGCCTGGCAACCGTGAATTCCGGGCTGCAGCGCGCGAAGGAAGGATCCAACGGCCAGGCGCAGTTGCTCGACGAGCGGGACCGGCTGCTGGACCGGATGAGCACGCTCACCGCGATCAGCGTGTCGACCACCGACAATGGCGTCGCGACCGTCCGGCTGAACGCGAACAACGGCCCGGTTCTGGTCGACAATGTCGATGCCAAGCAGATCACGTTCGAGGCAAATGCATCCGGCACGTTTGCCTTCACGCTCGATCCCTTCGGCGATCCGCAGGTGCTTGCACTGAAGGGCGGCGCGCTTGCCGGATTTGCCGATGCCGCCACGCGAGTCGCCGATGCCCGCGCGGAGATCGACCGGGTCGCGACCGATTTCGCCGACCGCATCAATACCATCCTGACGGGCGGCGCCGATCTGGACGGCAATGACGGCCAGCCGCTGTTCGACGCCACCGGGGGCGCCGCCGGGTTCGCGACGCTGGACCTCGATCCGCGCGAAGTGGCGGCCGCCGCACGCTGGACCACCACGACGCCGATCGCAAATGAAGGTATCGCTCGGCTGAGCATCGTCACGGCGGAAGGGGGTACGCCCGCGCCATCCGTCACGATCAGCCTGTCCGGCGGGGTGATGACCGCGACCGACCCGCTGACCGGCGTCGTCGTCGAAAGCGTGCCCTATACCGCGGGTACGCCCGTTGAGATCGCCGGGCTCAGCATCACCGTGTCGGGCGCCGCCGTCGATGGCGACAGCTTTGCGGTCGCCAGCACCGGTGCGGGCAGCCGCGACAACAGCAATCTCAACCTGATCGCCGACGCGCGGAGTGCGGGGGGATTCGAAGCCGCAATTTCGACGGTGACCACCACCAACGCCACCGCGCTGACATCCAGGCGCTCGATCGCCGATGCGCAGGGCGCGATCCGCGACGGCGCGATTGCGGCGCGGGATAATTTTACGAGCGTCAATCTGGACAATGAGGCCGTGGAACTGTTGCGATTCCAGCAGGCCTATCAGGCGTCGAGCCGCATCATCCAGGTGGCGCGCGAAATCTTCCAGAGCATCATCGAGATCTAAGGACGGGCGAATGCAGATCGGGACCAGCTATTCCTATGATCGATCGATCATGCAGATGCGCGGGCTGTCGGATGAAACCAACCGGCTGCTGAACGAGCTGGCCAGCAGCAAGCGGATCGTTACCCCATCGGTCGATCCCCTTGCCCACAGCCGCATTGTGACCCTCGACCGGACGATGGCCAATGACAAGCAGTTCGCCAGCAACGTATCCCTGGCATCGTCGCTGCTCGACCAGACGGACGATGCACTTTCAAGCGTGGAGACGCAGCTGCAGCGGGCGCATGAACTTGCGCTCAGGGCGTCGAACGACACGCTGAGCCCCGCGGATCGCGCCGCCGTTGCGGCCGAGCTGGCAAGCATCGTCGACGACATGTTCACGATCGCCAATGCGACGGACGTGCGCGGCACGGCACTGTTCGGCGGCGCCAGTTCCGGCGCGGCGTTCACCCGCGACGCGGACGGCGTCGTAAGCTTTGCGGGACAGGGCGAAGCGCCGCCGATCCCGATCGGTCCCGACACCAATATTGCCGCCACCGACAGCGGCGCGCGCATTTTCGGCGGCATCCAGGTCGCGGGAGAAACGACCGACCTGTTCGCGATCGTCGGAAACCTGGCGAGCGTCCTGTCTCCGGACAGCACGGCGACGCCGGAGGAAATCCGCGCCGCGATCGACAAGGGCATCGAAGGGCTGGACGCCGCCAGCGACCGGCTTGGCACGGCGCGCGCCTCTGTCGGCGCGCGCGGGGCACGGCTGGAGCTGGAAACGGAGCGGCTGGCATCGCTTGCCACCGAAAACGAAATCCAGAAGACGGGCCTGGACGGCTACGACATGCAGACCACCATCGCCCAGTTGCAGCAGACGATGCTGACTTTGCAGGCGACACAGGCCAGCTTCACCAAGATATCCCAGCTGTCGCTGTTCGATTATCTGCGCTGATGCGCGAAGAGCGGGGTGATCCTTAACGCAAGGGTCCCGCCGATTAACCACAAAAAATCCCTCAAGTTCAGGGCGCCCCGGCCGTTTCAATCTTTGGGCAGGCCGACTGTCGTTCGTGATTTGGGGGATTGAGCACCGTGTTTCCGGCGATCGGCCTTGTTGTCCTCCTGCTGATGGTCTTCGGCGGATTCGTCATCACCGGCGGCGCGCTTGGCCCGGTGATGCACGCCGTCCCGCATGAAATGCTCATCATCGGCGGTGCCGCGATCGGCGCGCTCATCATCGGCAATTCGATGAAGGAGCTGAAGGCGCTGGGCGGCGGCGTGATGAAGGTGTTCAAGGGCCCGACCTACAAGAAGCAGGATTTCCTCGACGTCATTTTCCTCGTCTCACGGCTGATGAAGCTGCTGCGCACCGACGGGCCGATCGCGCTGGAGCCGCATGTCGAGAACCCGGAAAGCAGCGCGATCTTCGCCGAATTCCCGAAGCTGCTGAAAGACAAGCCGCTTGTCCACCTGATCGCCGATACGCTGCGCCTGGTGGTCGTCTCGTCCGGCACGCTCGACGTGCATGCGGTCGAGGAGGTCGTCGACAACAGCATCAAGACGCACCACCATGAAGTGATGCAGCCGGTCGCCACGCTGCAGGGCCTGTCGGACGGACTGCCCGCGCTCGGCATCGTTGCCGCCGTGCTGGGCGTGGTGAAGACGATGGGATCGATCGACAAGCCGCCGACGATTCTGGGAGGCATGATCGGCTCCGCACTTGTCGGTACATTCCTGGGCGTGCTGCTGGCCTATGGCATTGTCGGGCCGCTCGCCAACCGGCTGAAGCAGGTGCTGGATGCCGATTGCGCGATCTATGACGTCGTCAAACAGATCATCATCGCATCGCTTCACGGCCATCCGCAGCCGCTGGTGATCGAGGCGGCGCGCTCCGGCATCGTCCATTCGAACCAGCCGAGCTTCGCCGAGGTGTTCGACGGGCTGAGGGGCAAGTAAGCCATGGCCTCCCGCCCGGCATCGGCAAAGCCCGGATCAAACCAGCCGCCCAAGGTCATCATCGTCAAGAAGGTGGTGGCCGGCGACCATGGTGGCCATCACGGCGGCGCGTGGAAGGTGGCCTATGCCGATTTCGTAACGGCGATGATGGCGTTCTTCCTGCTGCTATGGCTGCTCGGCGCGACGACGGAAAAGCAGCGCAAGGCGCTGGCCGATTATTTCGCGCCGACGCTGGTCGAGTTCCGCACCAACAGCGCCGGATCAAACGGGCTGCTGGGCGGATCGTCCGTCGTCGACCAGGAGAATTATCCACACAAGGCATCGCAGCTCGGCACACGATCACTGAGCGTGCCCGCCGCGGCGCAGGGCGGGCCGGATGCGGGTACGGGCGACAAGGGCGCACTCAAATCACCAAACGCCAAGTCCGAGCAGGAAGACCAGCGCAATTTCAAGCGGCTGCGTGAAAAGCTGGCGACGCGGCTGGGGAGCGACCCAAATTTCTCCCGCCTTCGCAAGAATGTCCGCTTCGTGCCGACGCGTGAGGGACTGCGGATCGATCTGGTCGACGATGCCGATTTCTCGATGTTCGCGCTGGGGACGACCGCGCTGCGGCCGGAAGCGGCGGCGTTGATCGCGGAAATTGCGGAAATGGTGGCGCCGCTGCCCAACCAGATCGCCATCCGCGGCCACACCGACTCCCTGCCCTATGGCGATCCGGCGACGATGAACAACTGGATGCTTTCCAGCGGCCGGGCCGAGGCAACCCGCCGCAAGCTGCAGATGGGCGGCGTACTCGACCGCCGTTATGACCGGATCGAAGGCGTGGCGGACCGTGAGCCCTATGTGCTCAAGGACCCGGCCGACCCCCGCAACCGGCGGGTTTCGATCACCCTGCTTTATCGTCAAGGCCGGTGAACCGCCGCTGACGCTACGGCAATCGTCATAAAAACGTACAATTTGATCCCTAATGGCGCTTTTGCTCTTTTCTCGACTCAGATAATCGTGGATTTAGGGCCATTGGTCGACGGGACTTGTCCGGTCGGCCCGCGGGGGACTCAATGCAACTCGATGGCGCTGACGCTGGCGGCGACACATTGTACATTGCGAGCCGGGGGCATGTCATTGTCGTCGATGACGACGCACTGGTGCTGAACGCCACGGCATCCGGCCTGATCGCGCATGATTTTACCGTCGACATGTATCAGACTGGCCGGGCTTTCCTCGATACGTTCGACGTCAGGGCACCCGCCTGCATCATCCTCGACATCGTGATGCCGGAAATGGACGGCTATGCAGTGCTGTGCGCCCTGTCGGACCGCAGGGCGCGCCAGCCGGTCATCATGCTGACCGGCCAGGGCGCCGTTCGCCATGCCGTGGAAGCGATGCGGCTTGGCGCGGTCGATGTGTTCGAGAAGCCGTGCGATTTCGAACTGATGGCGCGGACGATCGATCAGCATCTGGCGCATTGGGACCATAAGAGCGCGGCCAGGGCGGAAGTGGACGAGGCGCTCGAACTCATATCCCGCCTGTCCGCGCGCGAGAATGAAGTGCTGAACCATCTGCGCACGGGCAAAGCGAACAAGGCAATCGCGTTCGACCTGGGCCTAAGCACCCGCACCGTCGAGATGCATCGCGGTAACCTGATGCAGAAACTGGGCGCACGGACGCTGCCCGACATGCTTCGCATCGTGGAGCGCGCGGAAAAAGCCTGAAAAATCGGTGCATTGGCTCAAGCCTGGGAGCATTCGGTCGTTCTAAGGAAAACCTGCCCTTCGAATGCCCGAGACGACCGATCACGATGTCCGACCTGAGTTTCCAGCTATCCAAAGCACTGTCAGCGGGACGCGCCGACGGTGGGCGCCCTGCCTCAAGAGAAGAAGTCCTGCGCCGCCTGCTCCGCAAGCGCGCCGCGGCACAGCGGGCCGGCCTGACCGATCAGGAAGCGGCGCTTCGCCAGCAGATTTTGTGGGCGCTGCCGATCCGTGGCGAGAGCGAAGTCAGCGGCGATTGACGCCCGCCGCATCAAGCTCCCGTCCCAGCCGCCCCGTCAGCCAGAACCACCACATGCGAAAATCCGCCGCGAGCGACCAGAGCGGATAGGTGAAGGTCGCCGGCCGGTTGCGCTCGATCGCCGCATGGCTGATCCAGGCGAAGAAATAGCCGGCAACGGGCATCGCCAGCAGCAGCCACCAATTGCCGGTGGCGATGCCGAAGATCGCGATCAACACGACGAGGCTGGTGCCGACATAGTGAAACAGCCGCGTACCCAGCCTGGCGTGCTCACGCAGGTAGAAGGGCCAGAACTCCGCGAAGGTGCGGTAGCGGGTCATCCGCCGATGCTAGCACAGATACCGCGCCGGTTCACGCCTTACCCCCACCAGCTTTCACCCGGCGCCAGATGCGCCCGTGCGACATCGGGATTGAGGTCGACACCAAGGCCGGGCTTGTCCTGAATCTCGAAATAGCCATTCTTCCAGAATGGGCCGTCATGCGTGACGAGGGTGGGCCACCAGTCGACCCAGCGCGCCAGCTCGTGGACGCGGAAATTGCGAACCGACGCACAGGCATGCGCGGAAGCGATGGTACCGATCGGGCTCGCCGGATTGTGGGCGGCCGTCCAGATGCCATAATGATCCGCGAAATCCGAGATGCGCTTGGCTTCGAACAGGCCGCCGGATTTCGGAATGTCGATGTGGACGCCGGCGCATCCCTGCTTCTCGATCAGCTCGCGGAAGCCCGCGAACCCATAAAGATTCTCGCCCGTGCAGATCGGCACGTCGGTGGCATGCGCCACGCGTGCCATCGTCTCGGCATTCTCCGGCGGGACCGGATCTTCCACGAACATCAGGTCGATCGGCTGCAGCGCGTTGCACAGCTTGATGACGTCATTGGTCGAATATTTCCAATGACATTCCATCGCGAAATCCGTCTCGCCGAAACTGGCGCGCATGCGTTCCATCCGGTCGACGATGCGCCGGATGTCGAGATTGGTGAGCTGGTTCGTATATTGATCGTGGCCCGGCTCGGAATAGGTCGGGTCGGCCGTGCGCGGCACCGCATCGCCCTGCACCTTGAACGCGGTGAAGCCATAAGGGTTGTTCGCCTTTGCCTCGGCCGCCTGATCGCCCCAGGCTTTCGGATCAGCCGGATTGCGTTCCGGCGCCGGCAGGGTGCGATAGAAGCGCACGCGGTCGCGGAAACGGCCGCCCAGCAGATTGACCACCGGCGTTTCCAGCAATCGGCCCGCCAGATCCCACAGCGCGATCTCCACGCCCGAAGCGGCATGGACGGTGACGCCGCCGATCGCGCCATAGCCGCCGTTGAACAGCAGCAGCTTGGTATAGAGCTTGACCACGTTCAGCGGGTCTTCGCCCACCAGTTGCTCCTTGAACCGCGTCAGGATCATGTCCTTTACGCCCGGCCCCCAATAGGCCTCGCCGATCCCCGAAATGCCTGCGTCCGTATCGATGCGGATCAGGTTCCAGTCCCAGGTGCCGCGGATGACCATCACCTTGACGTCGGTGATCTTGACCTTGCGGGCGAGCGCTGCGGCCTTCGCCTGAAACGGCAGCGCGAAGCTCGCCCCTGCCACCCCCATCGCCGCCAGGAATTTCCGCCGATCCATGTCCACCGGACCTCTCCTTTCCCCGTTTCGTCGTTGGTTCGTTTATGGACGCTGTCCCCATGTGCGCATAGCCGCCGAGGCCATCATTCCCACGATCCGGGTCATCGGCATTTGTGATCGGGGCCACCGCTTCCTAAATTGCCGCGATGCCGCCTGAAACTTCCATCTCCGCCCAACAGAAATCTCCCGGCTGGAAACCGCTGCGCCGGTTCCTGCCCTATCTGTGGCCGGCCGGTGAGCCGGCGCTGAGGCGGCGGGTGGTGGTGTCCCTGTTGCTGGTGCTGATCGCCAAGGCGACGACGCTGCTGATGCCCTTTGCCTATAAGGCGGTCATCGACCGCATGTCGGAAGGCATGGAGGCGGCGGTCGTCCTCGCGATCGCGCTGGTGCTGGCGTATACCGCCGCGCGCTTCGGCGGGGTGCTGTTCGACAATCTGCGCAACGCGATCTTCGAGCGCGTGGGGCAGGACGCGACACGGCGGCTGGCGGACAGCGTGTTCCGGCATCTGCACAACCTGTCGCTGCGGTTCCACCTGGAGCGGCGGACGGGCGCCGTCACCAAGGTGATCGACCGCGGCACCAAGAGCATCGATACGATGCTCTACTTTCTGCTGTTCAACATCGCACCGACGCTCATCGAGCTGGTGGCCGTGCTCATCATCTTTCAGGTGAAGTTCGGGCCGGGCATGGTCGTGGCGACGCTGGCGATGGTCGCGGCCTATATCGCCTTCACCCGCTTCGTCACCGACTGGCGCGCCAAGCTGCGCGAGGAGATGAACGATCTCGACACCGGCGCGGTCGCGCGGGCGGTGGATTCGCTGCTGAATTACGAGACGGTCAAATATTTCAACGCCGAGGAGCGGGAGGCGGCGCGCTACAGCAAGGCGGCGGCGCGCTATGCGGATGCGGCCGTCAAGAACGAGACATCGCTTGCCTGGCTGAATGTCGGGCAGGCGCTGATCACCAACCTGATGATGGGCGGGGCGATGGCCTATACGGTGTGGGGATGGTCGACCGGGCGATTCACGGCGGGCGACGTGGTGCTGGTGAACACCCTGCTCGCCCAGCTTTTCCGCCCGCTCGACTTGCTGGGCATGGTCTATCGCAACGTCCGGCAGGGACTGATCGACATGGACGCGATGTTCGCGCTGGTCGATACGCCGGCGGAAGTGGTCGATGTACCGGGCGCGCCGGTGCTTGCCGTCAGCCATGGCGTGGTGCGGTTCGAGGATGTCCGCTTCGGCTATGAGCAGGACCGGCCGATCCTGAAGGGAATCAGCTTCGAAATTCCGGCCGGTGGCACGCTGGCAGTGGTCGGCCCGTCCGGCGCGGGGAAATCGACGCTCGCGCGGCTGCTTTATCGCTTCTACGATCTGACCGGCGGGCGCATCCTGATCGACGGGCAGGATATTTCGCAGGTGACGCAGGCGTCGCTGCGCGCGGCGATCGGCATCGTCCCGCAGGATACGGTGCTGTTCAACGACACGATCGGCTACAATATCGGCTATGGCCGGGCGGATGCGGATCAGGCCGAGATCGAGGCGGCGGCAAAGGGAGCCGCGATCCACGGCTTCATCGAGAGCCTGCCGGAGGGCTACACCGCACGCGTCGGCGAACGTGGGCTGAAGCTGTCGGGCGGCGAGAAGCAGCGCGTCGCGATCGCCCGGACATTGCTGAAGAATCCGCCGGTGCTGATCCTGGACGAAGCGACGAGCGCGCTCGACAGCCGGACGGAGGCGGAGATCCAGGCGACGCTTCGCGCCATCGCCGCCCGGCGGACCACGATCATCATCGCGCACCGCCTGTCGACCATTGTCGATGCGGACGAGATCGTCGTGATGGAATCGGGGCAAGTGGTCGAGCGCGGGACGCATGCGGCGCTGCTGCGCGAGGGCGGACTCTACGCCGAAATGTGGGCGCGCCAACAGGCGGAAGGCGAAGACGAGCTGGTCGAGGCTTAACTTCGCGGCCGAAGGGTGTAGAGGTCCGCAAGCAATGCCACCGTTGACCGTTCTTCAGGAAACATTCGGATTCCAGTCCTTTCGCGGGGTGCAGGCCGACGTGATCGACCGCGTCATGGCGGGATTGGGGACGCTGGCCGTGATGCCGACGGGGGCAGGCAAGTCGCTCTGCTACCAGCTTCCCGCGCTTTCGCTTCCCGGCACCTGCGTCGTCATCTCGCCGCTGATCGCGCTGATGCACGACCAGCTGCGCGCCGCGACCGCCATCGGCATCCGCGCTGCGACGCTGACGTCGGTCGACGACAATCGCGCCGAGACGATCGCCCGCTTCCGCGCCGGGGATCTCGACCTGCTCTACGTCGCGCCCGAGCGCGCATCGGGTGAAGGTTTTCGCGCACTGCTGAGCGAAGGCAAGGTAGCGCTGTTCGCGATCGACGAGGCGCATTGCGTGTCGGAATGGGGTCATGATTTCCGCCCCGACTATCGCCTGCTCCGTCCGCTGCTCGACCAGTTCGGCGATGTCCCGCGACTGGCACTGACGGCGACGGCGGATGCGCATACGCGCGACGACATTCTGGTTCAACTCGGCATTCCGAGGGATGGGCTGATCGTTGCCGGATTCGACCGGCCGAACATCCGCTATGCGATCAGCCCGCGCCAGGGGACGACGCAGCAGATCACCGACCTGATCGCCGAGCAGCCGGGCGCGGGGATCGTCTATGTCCAGACGCGCGCGGGAACCGAGAAGCTGGCGGCGGCGCTGGGCGCCAGGGGCAGGCCGGTGCGTGCCTATCATGCGGGACTCGATCCTTCGATCAGGGCACGCAACCAGGCCGATTTCGTCGCATCGGAAGACATGGTGATGGTCGCGACCGTCGCCTTCGGCATGGGCATCGACAAGCCGGACGTCCGCTTCGTCGCGCATGCCGGGCTGCCGAAATCGATCGAGGCCTATTATCAGGAAACCGGGCGCGCGGGGCGCGACGGCGACCCGGCCGTCGCGCATCTGTTCTGGGGGGCGGAGGATTTCGCCCGCGCCCGCCAGCGGATCGCCGAGGTCGAGCCTGCCCGGCAGGCCGGCGAGCGCACGCGGCTGAATGCGCTTGGCGCGCTTGTCGAGACGGGTGGGTGCCGCAGGCGCATCCTGCTTGCTCATTTCGGGGAAAACCCGCCGGAAAGCTGTGGCAATTGCGACAATTGCCTGAACCCGCCGCATGCGATCGACGCGACGGAGACCGCACGCAAGTTCCTGTCTGCCGTGTTCCGCACCAGCCAAAGCTATGGCGCGGGCTATATCGAGGCGATCCTGACCGGCCAATCGTCCGAGCGCAGCCTGATGAACGGTCACGAGAATCTATCCGTCTTCGGCATCGTCGACGGGGATGAGGTTGCGCTCATCAAGCCCGTTTCCCGTGCGCTGCTGCTGCGCGACGCGCTTCGCACCAACGAGCATGGCGGGCTTGAATTCGGCCCCGGCGCCCGGGCGCTGCTGAAGGGCGAGGCGACGATGGAGCTGGTCCTGCCGCCGAAGCGGGAGCGTAAACGCAAGCGCGGCAGCCAGGGCGCGAACCCGGTCGGCGATCCGCTGTTCGAGGCGCTGCGCGCACGCCGGCGCGAGCTTGCGGTGGAGGCGGGTGTCCCGCCCTATGTCATCTTCCACGATTCCACCTTGCGCGACATGGCGGCGGCGCGGCCGCGGACGATCGACGCGCTTGGGCATATTTCCGGCATCGGCGCGCGCAAGCTGGATGCTTATGGCGACGCCTTTCTGGCGGTGATCGACACCTTCGGTTAGGACAGGCGCAGGAAGGACGAGACATGAGAACGCTAGACGAGAATATCCGGGTGGCTCCGCAGATCGACGCCGATGTGGTGGCCGAGGCGGCGGCAGCCGGGGTCAAGCTCATCATCAACAACCGGCCGGACGAGGAAGAGCCCGGCCAGCCATCGGGTGACGAGATACGCCGCGCGGCGGAAGCGGCCGGGATGGACTATGTCGCGATCCCCGTCACCCATGCCGGTTTCTCCCATGCGCAGATCGATGCGATGACGAACGCGCTGGACAGGGCGAAAGGGCCGATACTCGCCTATTGCCGGTCTGGCACGCGATCGACGCTGCTGTGGGCGCTGGCAAAAGCGAAGGCGGGCGAAAGTCCGGATCATATCGCCGAGCTGGCCGCTGCCGCCGGCTACAATGTCGCGCCGATCCGGCAGATGCTGGACGCGCTTTCCGCAAAGTAAAAGAGGGCCGACGGAAAACCGCCGGCCCAGTGTGTTCGCAGGAGGAACAACGTGCGGGGAGCAGCCGGGCCGCTCCCCAGATCTGGTCAATAGTTGTAGGCGCGCTCGCCATGCTCCCCGAGGTCCAGGCCCTCGCGCTCGACTTCCTCGGTAACCCGGATGCCGATGGTGAACTTGACGATGGCGAAAGCGATTGCCGATCCGATCGCCGACCAGGCGACGGCGATGACAACGGCCAGCACCTGAATGCCGATCTGGCTGCCGAGCGCATAATCCTCGGCACCCGGACCGCCGAGCGCCGGCAGCATGGTAAAGGCGGTGCCGATCGAGCCGACGATGCCGCCGACGCCGTGGATGCCGAAGGCGTCCAGCGAGTCGTCCAGCTTCAGCTTCGGCTTCAGAACCGTCACGAAGAAGAAGCAGACGACCGAAGCGACGGCGCCCAGAATGATCGCGCCGATCGGGCCGCTGTTGCCGGCCGCGGGCGTGACCGCCACCAGTCCGGCGATCGCACCCGATGCGGCACCCAGCAGTGAGCCTTTGTGGCCCGCCGCCTTTTCGGCGAACACCCATGCCAGCACCGCGGCAGCGGTGGCGACGAAAGTGTTGATCATGGCAAGCGCGGCGGAGCCATTGGCTTCAAGCGCCGAACCGGCGTTGAAGCCGAACCAGCCGACCCACAGCAGGCCCGCGCCGATCAGCGTCATGGTCAGCGAGTGCGGAGCCATGATTTCCTTCTGATAGCCGGTGCGCTGGCCGAGCATCAGAGCGCCGACCAGCGCGGCGATGCCCGCATTGATGTGGACCACGGTGCCGCCAGCGAAGTCGAGCGCGCCCATTTCGAACAGATAGCCGCCGGTCGCCCAGACCATGTGCGCCATCGGGAAATAGACGATCGTCAACCAGATCACGGCGAACAGCAGTGCGCCGTTGAATTTGAAGCGTTCCGCCAGACCGCCGAGGATCAGCGTCGTGGTGATCGCGGCAAAGGTCATCTGGAAGGCGACGAACACGAATTCCGGAATGGCGACGCCGTCCGTGAAGGTAGCGGCCGTCGTCTCCGACGTAACGCCGGACAGGAACAGCTTGGCCGTATCGCCGATGAAGGCGCCTTCACCGCTGAAAGCGAGCGAATAGCCCCAGAACACCCAGATGATCATGGCGAGTGCGGCGACGCAGAGCACCTGCGTCAGCATCGACAGCATGTTCTTCGTGCGGACGAGGCCGCCGTAGAACAGGGCAAGGCCAGGGACGATCATCATCATGACCAGGACGGTCGCAACCATCATCCAGGCAGTGTCGCCCTTGTTCACCGTCACTTCTGCAGCTGCCTCCGCGGCCGGCGCGGCAGCGTCCTGCGCCCAGGCGGGCAGCGCGGCAAACAGCGTCGCGCCCAGCGCGGCGGCGGTGCCGATGACTTTTCCTGAAAGTTTCATCTTTCCCCCTTGTCCCTTAGAGAGCGGTCTGATCGGTTTCGCCGGTGCGGATGCGCACGGCCTGGCCCACGTCGAGCACGAAGATCTTGCCGTCGCCGATCGCGCCGGTGTTGGCCGACGATTGAATGGTTTCGACGACGCGGCCGGCAATGTCGGAAGCGCAGACGACTTCGATCTTGATCTTGGGCACCATGTTGGTGGTGTATTCCGCCCCCCGATAGATTTCGGTCTGGCCCTTCTGCCGTCCGAAACCCTTGACCTCGGTCACGGTCATGCCCGCGACGCCGAGTTCAGAGAGCGCCTCGCGCACTTCGTCGAGCTTGAACGGTTTGATGATCGCGATGACGAGCTTCATGCTGCCTCCCTCGGTTTACCCCGGGAAGGAGCATCGCAAGCGCCGTGCCAATCGCTTTAAGCCGCAGAAATGCGTCGAATGACTAAATTATCGGCAAATTCGAAGAGTCACTTCCTTGTGCAGCGCGGAACAATTGCCTGTTTTTTAGGCAATCATGCCGCGGTGCCGCCGACGGTCAAGCCGCCGATCAGCAAGGTCGGCTGGCCGACGCCCGCCGGGACCGACTGGCCGCCCTTGCCGCACATGCCGATTCCTTCGTCGAGTGCCATGTCGTTGCCGATGCCCTGCACGCGCGTCAGGACGCTCGGCCCGTCGCCGATCAGCGTCGCGCCCTTGATCGGCGCGCCGAGCTTGCCGTTTTCTATCCGGTAAGCCTCGGTGCAGGAGAAGACGAACTTGCCGGAGACGATGTCCACCTGCCCGCCGCCGAAATTCTTGGCGAACACGCCGCTTTTCACGCGCGAGAGCAGTTCGGCGGGATCGTCATTCCCACCTTTCATGAAGGTGTTGGTCATGCGCGGCATCGGGGCGTGGGCATAGCTCTGCCTGCGTCCGTTGCCGGTGGGCGCAACCCCCATCAGGCGGGCATTCAGCCGGTCCTGCATATAGCCCTTCAATATGCCGTCCTCGATCAGGATATTCTCCTGCGTCGGCGTCCCCTCATCATCGATCGACAGCGATCCGCGCCGGTCAGCGATCGATCCGTCGTCGACGACGGTGATGCCGGGTGCCGCCACCCGTTCGCCGATGCGGCCGGTGAAGGCGGATGTGCCCTTGCGGTTGAAATCCCCTTCAAGCCCGTGGCCGATCGCTTCATGCAGCAGCACGCCAGGCCAGCCGGGACCGAGCAGCACGGTCATCTCACCGGCGGGTGCGGCAACCGATTCGAGGTTGATGAGCGCCTGCGCCAGCGCCTCGTCCACCGCGCGGTTCCAGGTCGCCGGTTCGAACAGCCGGTCGTAGAGATAGCGCCCGCCCAGACCGAACGAGCCATTTTCCCGCCGTCCGTTCGCTTCGACGACGATGCCGACGTTCAGCCGCACCAGCGGGCGGATGTCCTGCGCGACGAAACCGTCGGGCCGGACGATCTCGACGACACTCCATGATCCTGAAAGGCCGACCGACACCTGCGCCACGCGGGGATCGCGCGCGCGGGCGGCCGCATCGATCAGCTGGCAGAGTGCGACCTTCTTCGCGAAGGGGACCAGCGTCAGCGGATCGTCGGCTGTGTAGAGGTGGCGATTGCTGCGGCGGGGCGGATCGGCCTTTGCCGCCGCGCCCGCATCCAGCAGGCGCATCGTTTCCGCCGCGCGCCTGATCGCCGCCTCGCTCAGCTCGTTCGCATGGGCGAAGGCCGTGGTCTCGCCGGAAACGCCGCGCAGGCCGAAGCCCGACTGGCTGTTGAAATCGGCGGTCTTCAGCCGCCCGTCGTCAAAGCCGAAGCTCTCCGACGCCATATATTGCAGGTAAAGCTCACCATCGTCGCAATCCGACAGGGCAGTGCGGGTCAGCCGCAGAGCTGCATCGGGATCAAGGTCTGAACGATAAAGCCAGGCGCGCGGATCGATTTGGGTCATGCGCCCGATATAGGCGATCCGACCGCGGGCAACAGCCCTTAGTGTTTGTGATCCGCCGGTCCGCCGATCAGGATGAAGCGGCGATCGCAATAGCCGCAATCGACATAACCCTTCTCGTCGATTTCCAGCCAGACGCGGGGATGGCCAAGGGCTGGAGAAATGTCGCCCGCGCCATCGCAGGCGACACGGCGCGTCTCGACATGTCTTGTTTCGGGCTGGTCGGTCATGCGCGGCCCGATAGCAAGCCGATGACGCCTCTGCAATCACCGCTTGCGCGCATCGTATCAGCCCTTATGTCCGGCAACACCATGACCGACGCAGCCATAGAGATCGAAGCCCTCGGCAAAGTCTATGCGGGCGGCAAGCGCGCGCTGACGGATGTCACCTTCAACGTGCCGCGCGGGCAGATATTCGGGCTGCTCGGCCCCAATGGCGCGGGCAAGTCGACGCTGATCAACATCCTGGCCGGGCTGGTCAACAAGACCGAAGGTGCTGCGCGCATCTGGGGTTTCGACATCGATCGCAATCCGCGCAATTCGAAAGCGTCGATCGGCATCGTGCCGCAGGAGATTTTGTTCGATCCCTTTTTCACGCCGGCCGAGCAGCTTGAGATCCAGGCAGGCCTTTACGGCGTGCCGAAGGCGGAGCGGCGGACGATGGAGCTGCTGCGCGCCGTGCATCTGGAGGACAAGGCCAACGCCTATGCCCGCACCCTTTCCGGCGGGATGAAGCGGCGGCTGCTGGTCGCCAAGGCAATGGTCCATTCCCCGCCCGTGCTGGTGCTGGACGAACCGACGGCGGGCGTGGACATCGAGCTACGCCAGCAGCTGTGGGCCTATGTGCGCCAGTTGAACGACCAGGGCGTCACCGTGGTGCTGACGACGCACTATCTGGAGGAAGCCGAGCAGCTTTGCGACCGGATCGCGATCATCAACCATGGCCGGCTGATCGCCAACGAACCGACGCGTACGCTGGTCGGCATGGCGCAGGAAAAGCTGGTCGAAGTGACGGTGGACCGCGACGTCATGGCACCGCCCCAGGCAAGCTGCTTCGAAAAGATAACGCTGAAGGGCGAGCGGGTGCTGTCCATCACCTATTCCAAGGACAAGGTGAATGCGGGCGAGGTGCTGTCTGCCGTGCAGCAGGCGGGCTTCGGCATTGTCGATGTATCGACCAAGGAAGCGGATCTGGAGGACGTGTTCCTCAACCTGACGCGCGCCACCGCTGATGCGTGAAGCGTATCGCCCTTCCGTTCGTGTCGAGCGAAGTCGAGGCACGTCCCTCAACTTTGCTCGGGACAAACGGAGCCGGTGATGGCGGTCGAAGCGCAGAATTATGATGTCGTCATCATCGGCTCGGGCGCGGCCGGGCTGACGGCGGCGATCAACCTGGCCGACCGGTTCCGGGTGCTGGTGCTGGCGAAGGGCGAGATTTCCGGCGGATCGACCGCCTGGGCACAAGGCGGCATTGCGGCGGTCCTTGAACCCGGCGACACGTTCGAAAGCCATATCGAGGACACGATGGTCGCAGGCGCGGGCCTGAACAACCGCGCGACCGTGGAATTCGTCGTCGAGAACGCGCCTGCCGCCATCGAGCGGCTGGCCGACCTTGGCGTCCCCTTCAACGCCGGGGACACAGAGCGCTGGCACCTGACACGCGAAGGCGGGCACAGCCATCGCCGCATCGTCCATGTCGATGACGCGACCGGCTGGGCCGTGCAGCAGGCGCTGGAACGGGCAGCGCATGCGAACAGCAACATCACGCTGAAGCCCAACATGGCGGCGATCGACCTCGTCACCGGTCGGCATGGCGAGCGCTATTCCGGCGACGGCCATGTCTGGGGCGTCTACGCCGTCAACCGCGAGACCGGGCGCGTCGAGCTGTTCACCGGCCGGGCGACGATATTGGCGACGGGCGGGGCAGGGCGGACCTATCTCTATTCAACCGCGCCGCGGGGTGCCACGGGCGACGGCATCGCCATGGCCTGGCGCGCCGGATGCCGGGTGTCGAACCTGGAGTTCAACCAGTTCCATCCGACCTGCCTCTACAATCTGGAGGTCAAGAACTTCCTGATCACCGAAGCGGTGCGCGGCGAGGGCGGCCAATTGCTGCTGCCGGACAGCGGCTATCGCTTCATGCCCGATTTCGATCCGCGCGCCGAACTTGCCCCGCGTGACATCGTGGCAAGGGCGATCGATCATGAGATCAAGCGGCTCGGCCTCGACTATGTCCATCTCGACATCAGTCACAAGCCGGCCGAGTTCGTCATCCACCATTTCCCGACGATCCACGCGCGCCTGCTTGAGCTTGGCATCGACATCACGCGCGATCCCATCCCGGTCGTACCCGCGCAGCACTATACCTGCGGCGGCGTGCTGACCGATCTGGACGGGCGCACCGACCTGCCGGGGCTTTATGCGGCGGGCGAGGTAGCGCAATCCGGGCTGCACGGGGCGAACCGGCTGGCATCCAACTCGCTGCTCGAATGCTTCGTGTTCGGCGAGGCGGCCGCCCGGCACATCGCCGCGAATTGGGACGATTTCCCCCCGCCGCCGCCCATTCACCCCTGGGATGAAAGCCGCGTCACCGATTCCGATGAGGAGGTGGTCGTCCAGCACAACTGGCGCGAGATCCGCCGTTTCATGTGGGACTATGTCGGCATCGTGCGGACGACCAAGCGGCTGGAACGCGCCCAGCACCGGGTGAACGTGCTGCGCCGTGAGGTCGAGGAATATTACGGCAATTTCCGCGTGACGCCGGACCTGATCGAGCTGCGCAACCTGGTCCAGGTCGCCGACCTGATCGTGCGGTCGGCCCTGTCGCGCAAGGAAAGCCGCGGACTTCACTATACGCTGGATTATCCGGACATGCTGCCGAACGCCGTCGACACCGTCCTGGTGCCCTGACGCTTTCCCGGCTCCGCGGCATCGGCTATCCCGCTTCGAATGGCGAACAACCACCTCTATCTCGTCGATGGCTCCGGCTATATCTTCCGTGCCTATCACCGCCTGCCGCCGCTGACCAACGTGCATGGCGAACCGGTGGGGGCCGTCTATGGCTACACCACCATGCTGTGGAAGCTGGCCGACGCGCTGCACAAGGCGGACGGGCCGACGCATCTGGCGGTCGTGCTCGACAAATCGTCGAAGACGTTCCGCAACGACCTGTACGACCAGTACAAGGCGAACCGCCCGCCGCCGCCCGAGGACCTGATCCCGCAATTCCCGATGATTCGCGACGCCACGCGCGCCTTCTCGCTGCCCTGCATCGAGGAGGACGGCTTTGAGGCGGACGACCTGATCGCCTCCTATGCCAAGGCGGCGCTGAGGGAGGGGTGGACGGTGACGATCGTGTCGTCCGACAAGGACCTCATGCAGCTGATCGAGCCGGGACTCGACCTGCTCGACACGATGAACGACCGGCGGCTGGGCCCTGAACATGTGATGGAAAAGTTCGGCGTGCAGCCCGAACGGCTTGGCGACGTGCTGGCGCTGATGGGCGACAGCGTCGACAATGTGCCGGGGGTTCCGGGCATCGGTCCCAAGACCGCGTCGAAGCTGATCGCCGAGTTCGGCGATGTCGAAGCGGTGCTTGCCGCCGCCCCCGCGATGAAGCCGTCGAAGATGCGCGACAATCTGATCGAGCATGCCGCCAATGCCCGCCTGTCGCGTGTGCTGGTGACGCTGCGTGAAGACGTGCCGCTGCCCGATCCGCTGGAAGACCTGGCGATGAAGGGGATTCCGGAGGCGCCGCTGCGCGCCTTCCTGGAACACCACGGCTTCCGTTCGCTGCTCACTAAGTTGGGCACGGTCGCGGATGCGCCGACACCCGCGCCACGTTCGACGCCGACGCTGGAAGCCGACCCGCCCTGCGACCATGATGCCTATGAGACGGTGGCTACCGTTGCCGATCTCGACCGCTGGATCGCCGAGGCGACGGCGCAGGGCTATGTCGCCGTCGATACGGAAACCGACAGTCTGGATGCGACACAGGCCCGGCTGGTGGGCGTCAGCCTGGCCACCGCGCCCAACAAGGCATGCTACATTCCCCTGGGCCATGGCGGCGGCGACCTGCTGTCCGAATCGCCGGTGCAGATCGACCTGGACGTCGCCATCGAACGGCTGAAACCGCTGCTCGCCGATCCATCGGTGTTGAAGATCGGCCACAATCTGAAATACGACATGATCGTGCTGGCGCGGCATGGCGTGGTCGTGGCGCCCTATGACGATTCGATCGTCATCAGCTTCGATCTCGACGCCGGCCTGCACGGGCATGGCATGGACGAGCTGGCCGCGACGCACCTCGACCATAGCTGCATCGCCTTCAAGGATGTGGTCGGCACCGGCAAGACGGCCAAGGGCTTCCATCAGGTCGATCTGAAGGAAGCAACGCGCTACGCCGCCGAGGATGCGGACGTGACGTTGAGGCTCTGGCGTCGCCTGAAACCGCGCTTGTCGCCGGAAAGGGCGACCCGCGTCTATGAAATGGTCGATCGCCCGCTGATCCCGGTGCTCGCCAAAATGGAACGCACCGGCATCCGCGTCGACCGCGAGGAACTGTCGCGCCTGTCGACCGATTTCGCGGGACAGATGGAAGTGCTGGAGAAGGAGATACACGGCCTTGCCGGCATGCCCTTCACCATCGGCAGCCCCAAGCAGCTTGGCGACGTATTGTTCGAGAAGATGGGCCTGAAAGGCGGCCGCAAGGGCAAGACGGGCGTCTATTCGACGGACGTGAACGAACTGGAGCGGCTGTCAGCGGATGGCGTCGAGATTGCGCGCAAGGTGCTCGACTGGCGGCAGATCACCAAGCTCAAATCCACCTATACCGATGCGCTGCAGACTCAGATCAGCCCCGAGACGGGCCGCGTCCACACCAGCTACAGCATGACGGGTGCGCAGACCGGGCGTCTCGCCTCGAACGACCCCAACCTCCAGAACATTCCGATACGGACCGAGATCGGCCGCAGCATCCGCCATGCCTTCGTCGCAGAGCCGGGCAACGTCATCCTGTCGGCCGACTACAGCCAGATCGAACTGAGGCTGGCCGCCCATATGGCTGACGTGCCTGCGCTGAAGGATGCTTTCGCGCGGGGCGACGACATTCACAACCTGACCGCCGTCGAACTGTTCGGCGAGGTCAATCGCGACACGCGCGGCCGGGCGAAGACGATCAACTTCGCGATCCTCTACGGCATATCGCGCTGGGGCCTGGCCGGACGTCTTGACGTCACGCCGGACGAGGCACAGGCGATGATCGACCGCTATTTCGAGCGCTTCCCCGGTATCAACCGCTACATCGCCGAAACGCTGACCCATGTGCGCGAAACCGGGTTCACCACCACCCTGTTCGGGCGCAAGACGCATTTTCCCCGGATCAAGTCGAAGGTCCAGCATGAACGGCAGGGCGCCGAGCGTGCGGCGATCAACGCACCGATCCAGGGCACCAGCGCTGACATCATCAAGCGGGCGATGGCGCGGATGGACCCGGCCCTTGCCGCCGCCGGCCTGCCGAACGTCCGCATGCTGCTGCAAGTGCATGACGAACTGGTGTTCGAGCTGCCCGAAGGGGACGTCGCCGCGGCAAGCGCGGTGATCCGCGATGTCATGGCGAATGCCGCGACACCGGCGATCCAGCTCAGCGTGCCGCTGGACGTCGAGATCGGGACCGCTCCAAGCTGGGGCGCGGCGCATTGAACGATCGAAGGTGGAGCTTTCCCCAACATGGCCCTAAGCTGAGCTGATGGGGGAGAGGACAGCAGACCCGAACCAGGGTCGCGATATCGCCGCGCTCGCCAAAGGCGGGCGGACGAACTTTTTCGGCTTCCTGCTTCGGTTGGCAGCCCGCTTGCCGTTCCTGTTCATTGCAGGGCGCATTTACGGCGCATCGACGCTCGGTCGCTTCGCCTATGCGGTGCTCGTCGTCGAATTTGCCGCCCAGCTGGCGACGCTTGGCCTGAAGCGCGGCCTGGCCCAGCAATTGTCGCGGGCGGATGACCCCCATGTCAACGTGGTCGCCGATGCGCTGCTGGCCGGCATGATCGCGTCGATGGGCGTTGCCGCGGTGCTGATGGTCTTTCCGCAAGCGATGTTTCCCAACAGCCAGATCAACGGGCTGGAACTGCTGCTGCCGCTGATCATTTTCGCGGTCGCAGGGTCCGACATTGCACTGGCGGCGCTCGCCTACCGGCTCGACATCGGCGCGACGGTGCGGGCGCGATCGATCATCGAGCCATGGACGATCAGCATCGCCGCCTTCGCACTATCCTATTATTCGCTGCGGGACGGGTTGATCCTGAGCTATGTGTTGTCGATGGTCGCGGCACTCGCCGCCTCGCTCTATCCGCTTTGGCGAAGCTACGGCCTGCCGCAGGGCTGGCGCCCTCACCCGGCCCGCCTGCTCCAGCTTGCCCGCCAGAATGTGCCGCTGGCAGCGGCGGATGCGATCGAATGGGCGTCGCGCCGCATCGACATCGCCATCCTCGGCCTGTTCTTCTCACCCGCGATCGTCGGCATCTATTATGTGGCGCAGCAGGTGGCCTCGCTGCCGCAAAAGCTGAAGACCAGCTTCGATCCCATCCTCGGTCCCGTCATCACCCGCAATCTCGAGGAGGGGAACAAGAAGGCGGTGGCGAAGCAGGTCGCGCAGGTCGGTTTCTGGATCATCGCCGCGCAGATCGGCATTGCCCTGGCGCTTGGCATTCCCGGAGAAGCCGTGCTTGGTCTGGTCGGCCCTAAATTCGTCGGCGGCAACACGGCGCTTGCTTTCCTGCTGGCGGCAGAGGTGGTCGCGGCAACGGCCGCCGTCAGCGAGAGCGCGCTGGTCTACACCGCCCGGCACCGCAACCTGATGATCTCGATGGGCATGATCGTCGTTCAGGTCGCGCTGACGTTCGCGATGGTGTTCCTCCTGCGCTCGATGGATTTTTCCAAGCTTCATCAGGCGGCCGGGCCTGCGATCGCGCTGATGCTGGCGCTGGGCATCGCATCAATCGTCAAGGCATGGCTGCTGAGCCGGATTCTCGGCGCCCCTGTGTTCGAATGGCGCTGGGCAGTGGTCTGGGCAACGGTCGTCGCCGCGACCATCGGCTTCGTGGCGACGCGCGTGCCCGAATGGAGTGAGCTGGCCCTCGGCCTGCCGCTCATCCTGCTCAGCTACGGCTATATCATCTGGACGCGCGGTTTCGGGCCCGATGACCGCGCCCTGTTCCGCAAGGTCGAGACGCAGCCGCTTCCCGAGCCTTGATCCTTCGATAAAATGATCAGTGCCGGAAGTGGCGCATTCCGGTGAAGATCATTGCCAGCCCTGCCTCGTCTGCGGCCGCGATGACCTCTTCGTCGCGGATCGATCCACCGGGCTGGATCACCGCCGTCGCGCCGGCCTCCACCGCCGCCAGCAAGCCGTCGGCGAAGGGGAAGAAGGCGTCCGACGCCACGGCTGAGCCGATGGTGCGCGGTTCCGCCCATCCCGCTTTCTCCGCCGCATCGCGTGCCTTCCAGGCGGCGATCCGGGCCGACTCCAGCCGGTTCATTTGGCCCGCGCCGACGCCTGCGGTCGCGCCGTCCTTCGCATAGACGATGGCATTGGACTTCACATGCTTCGCGACGGTCCAGGCGAAGCGGCAATCGCGCAGCTCCTGATCGGTCGGCGCACGCTTCGTCACCACACGCAGCGCGCTTTCCTCGATCTTGCCGTTGTCGCGCGACTGGACCAACCAGCCGCCGGCAATGGTTTTCATCGTCAGGCCTTGCCGTGCCGGGTCGGGCAGCTCACCGGTCAGCAACAGGCGCAGATTCTTCTTCTTCGCGAAGATCGCCCGCGCTTCCCCATCGGCATCTGGCGCCGCCACGACTTCGGTGAAGATCTCGCTGATCGCGGCCGCCGTCGGCCCATCGAGCGGACGATTGACCGCGATGATCCCGCCGAATGCCGACACGCTGTCGCATGCGAGCGCCGCGCGATAAGCGTCGATCAGGGTGTCGGCGCTTGCCACACCGCAAGGGTTCGCGTGCTTGACGATCACCACGGTCGGAGGGCCGTCGCGGAATTCCGAAACCAGCTCAAGCGCGGCATCGGCGTCGTTGTAATTGTTGTAGCTGAGTTCCTTGCCCTGCAGCTGCTCCGCCTGGGCGATGCCGCGCGCGTGCGGCCCCATGGGAATGTAGAGTGCCGCCTGCTGGTGCGGATTTTCGCCGTAGCGAAGCTCATTCGCGCGTGTGGCGGTCATGGCGAGCAAATCGGGGAATGCCTGCCCCTGATCGGCAAAGGCGAACCATTGCGAGATCATCGCGTCATAAGCGGCAGTTGCCGAAAAGGCCTTGGCGGCCAGCCGCTTGCGGAAAGCGAGTGACGTCATGCCGCCATTGGCATCGAGCGCGTCGGCCAGCTCGGCATAGTCGGCCGGGTCAGTGACGATCGCGACATGGGCGTGGTTCTTCGCGGCGGATCGCACCATCGAGGGGCCACCGATGTCGATATTCTCGATGATGTCGTCACGCTCGGCCCCGCGCGCGACGGTCTGTGCGAACGGGTAGAGATTGACGACCACCAGGTCGATCGGGCCGATGCCATGTTCGGTCATCGCCGCTGCATGTTCCGGATTGTCGCGCACGGCGAGCAGGCCGCCATGCACCATCGGATGCAGCGTCTTGACCCGTCCGTCCATCATCTCGGGAAAGCCGGTCAGATCGGAAATATCGCGGACCGAAAGGCCCGCATCGCGCAGGGCCTTCGCCGTCCCGCCGGTGGAGACCAGTTCCACCCCGTGTCTGGCCAATGTCTGACCGAGTTCGGCAAGTCCGGTCTTGTCGGATACGGACAACAGGGCGCGGGTGATCTTCACATCGGTCATCGAAAACTGCCTTCAACGAAAAATTCGCCCACGCCCCTAACGGCTGGAACGCGCCCTGTCGAAGAAGTTTTGGGTTACTGGCCCGCGCGCTTCAGAAGCCAGCCGACACTGGCGCCGCCCGCGGGCGATGTTCCGTTGATGACGAGCTGCTGGCAAGGATGGGGACGCCCGGCCGCATCGACCCAGAGGCTTTCCTCGATATTGAGCGTACCGCCACGGCAGCGGAACTGCCACAAGGGACCATCGCTGATCCTGAGCAACGCGCCCAATCCATCGGCCGTCGAGGTGACTTCAACGCCGGGGGCCAGGTGGAAACGCACGGCAAAAGCCGCGCTGCGTGCCTTGCGGCGGCGGGTGAAGGGCAGCAGCATATCCTCGCCCTGCAATTCCCGGCCATCGGCACCCAGCGCCAGCAACCGCTTGTGCGTGAAGCCGAACCGGCGGGCATAGCCGTCATGGCTCGCCTCCAGCCGGCTGCTGTTCTCCAGTTCCTGCCGGTCCACCTCGATCTCGGAAACACCGCGGCCAAGGCTGCCGTCGACATGGACGGCAGTCGAGTTGCTATCGCCGATCACGAGCGTCGAATGAGCAGCGGTGGTTCGAAGTCCTTCGGCAAGCCCGGCCGGGATCGCCCCACCCCGCGCACGAGCACCGCCGCAACTGACGATCAGCCGGTGCGGCCCGTCCGACAATTCGAACGCCAATGTCGACGCGCATCCTCCGTCGGCAATCCGCGTGACCGGCGGCGGCGCGGCGTCGACCGAGACGACCGCCGCACCGGCGGCAAGCCGCTGATAGCCCCAGTCCCGCGCCTGTCTCAGCGGTCGGGCACGCACGCCGCTCGGTTCGATGACGGAGGACACGCGCTTGGTATCAAGCGGGATGCCGCCCTGCCAGCTGGCGAGTCCACCATCGCCCATCGTCACGCCGAGCAGAGCCGGCACAGCGCGGGACAAAACCGTCTGGATCGCTTCCGGCGGTTCCTGCCGGCGCGAGGTGTAGACCGACCGGAGCATCGTCAACAGCGCGACGCCATCCAGCAATCCGGCGGGCGAACGGCAGATCGAGCCGCCATCGTCGTAGAAACCGGAACCAAGCGCGCGAGTCAGTCCATCCTCGCCGAACTGGCGGCGCGGCTGGCCCCCGGGGATCAACAGCCCCGCGGCGATGACACCGCACCAGGCCGCCACTCGGGCAATGCCCTGCGGCGCACGATCGGCACCGCGATCGAGATGACGGGCACCCCTGGCGAGCGTGTTGAGCACGGATGAGCGGTAGACGAGATCGGTGCTGGACAGGATCAGCGGTGCGTGCGCCGTCCAGAACAGGATTCTGCGTCCCCACAGGTCGTAGCGCCAGGCGGTGCTGCTGACATGATCGCCATGGGCACTCAGCCATTTGCGCATCAGCATCTCGGCGACGGGCACGCCCTGTTCCCGCGTCGCGACGGTCGACAGGTCGCGCAGCCAGGCGAAGCTTTGCAGATAATCCTCGAAGCCCGCGGAGACGGAAAGCGCGGAGAAATCGAGATCGCGCACCGCGATCCGTTCGTCACGCCAGATCACTTGCCCTTCCAGCAACGCCTGGCCCGAGCGGACGTCGCCCATGATGGGATCGTCAGGTACGGCAAGCAGCTTCAGCGGGAAACGGCCCCTGAGGCGAAGCGCATGCAGCGGCGTGCGCCACGTGAGGCGATTGAAATGGTTGGCGATCCGCTCCGCAAGGGACTGGCCCTTGTCGCCTTCGAGCCGGATGAGCCGCTTGCCTTCCTCTATGCCGTCGCCGGCCGGGTCGATCTGCGCGGCCATCGTCATTCGCCCCTCAGGACCCGGATATTGGCCGCATAAGCCGCCGGCCCGCCCCGGAAGGTCGCGGTGCCCGCGACCAGCACATCGGCGCCCGCCGCAATCGCACGGGGCGCGGTGGCCGCGTCGATGCCGCCGTCCACTTCCAGCCTGATATCCTTGCCCGTCTTGTCGATCCGCTTGCGGATCACCTCGATCTTGCGAAGCTGACTGTCGATGAAGCTCTGCCCGCCAAAGCCGGGATTGACGCTCATCACCAGCACCAGATCGATATCGTCGAGAATATAGTCCAGCGCTTCCGCCGGCGTCGCGGGGTTGAGCGAAACGCCCGCCAGCTTGCCGAGCGCCTTGATCCGCTGGACCGTGCGATGCAGGTGCGCGCCCGCTTCGGGATGGACGGTGATGATGTCGGCGCCCGCCTCCGCAAAGGCATCGAGGAAGGGATCGATCGGAGAGATCATCAGGTGGACGTCGAACGGCTTCGTCGTGTGCGGGCGCAGGGCCTTCACCACGCCTGGCCCAATCGTGATGTTCGGCACGAAATGGCCGTCCATCACATCGACATGCACCCAATCGGCGCCCGCCTCGTCAATTGCGCGTACTTCCTCGCCAAGGCGTGCGAAATCCGCTGAAAGGATTGAGGGTGCGATCCGGATTGCTGATGTCATTTGCCGTCATGTCTTACGCGTGGGATTCAGAGCCTGCAAGCCGCCGCCCAAAGGATTTCAGGCGATTCGCCTGAGACGAGCGATAAAGAATCCGTCAATCCCGCCGCGATCGGCAAGCAGCGCCGGGGATGTGCGCACCCAACCCTGTTGATGTGGCACGATTTCATCGGGAAGCTCGGCCGGCAAGATCGGGTCGAGCATGACGTCATTCCGGCCGGCGAGCAGGCGATCGACATGCGCTTCGCCCTCCTGCCGTTCCAGCGAGCAGGTGGCAAAGACGATCGTTCCGTCCGGTGCGAGCCAGTCGATCGCGCGCGCCAGCAGGGCCGACTGGATCTCAGCCATCGCAGCGATATCCTTTGGCCGTACCCGATGAAGCACGTCGGGATGCCGCCGGAAAATGCCGGTGGCGCTGCAAGGCGCATCGAGAAGGATCGCGTCGGCGGGGGCGGGTGGTGTCCAGCGCATGACGTCGGCACCGACCAGATCGGCATCGAGGCCGGTGCGGTCGAGATTTTCCCGAAGTCGCGCCAGACGACTTTGGGATTGCTCGACCGATGTCACGCGCCAGCCAGCGGCCGCCAACTGCATCGTCTTGCCACCCGGTGCCGCGCAAAGATCAAGCACCCCACGTCCGTCCCCGGCCCCAAGCAGCCGCGCGGGCAGGGACGCGGCCAAGTCCTGGACCCACCATTTGCCTTCGTCGAACCCCGGCAATTCGCGGACGTGCCCGGCCTCGGCAAGGCGGACATGACCCGGCATCAGGCTGGTGCCGCCCAGTTCGGCAACCCAGTGATCCGTCGCCGATGCATCGGCCAATGTCAGGTCGAGAGGCGGCGGGGCGGCGATCGCGACCATCGCGCCTTCCACCATCCCATCGCCCCAATCGGCCGCCCAGCGCGCCGCGACCTCGGGAGGCAGCGAGGGCGTTTCGGGCAATGAGGCATTCCCGCGCATCAACGTTCCGAACACGCCGTGGACCAGCTTGCGCGGGCCACCGTCGACCAGCGGTAGCACCGTCGAGATCGCCGCGTGGGCAGGTGTTCCCAATATCAGCGCCTGCGCCAGGGCAATGCGGAGGGCGAAGCGGGCCTTGGCATCATCGGCGAGACGATTGCGCGTCGCTGAATCGATCAGTGCGTCCAAGTCGGGCAGGCGGCGCAAACAGGTGGCGGCGATAGCGTGAGCAAGCGCGCGGTCATCGCCGCGATCAAGCTCGCGCGCCGCGCCGTCCAGCGCCGCTTCGAGTGGCACGCCACGGCGAAGCACCGCATCAAGCAATCGCAAGGCGGCACGGCGCGCCGCCACTCCTGGAGCATCGTTAATCGGATCAGTCCCGCTTGAGAGGGTCGAGCGCGCTGCCGCGCCTTGGTTTCACAGGCGCCATGCCTAGCGCCGACCGGCGAGGGGATGCGTCCGTTACGCCGCCGCCGGCAGGCAGACCCATTTCACCCGCAATCGCCTCAAGCGCGGCAATGCGGTTACCCGTGTCCGGGTGGGTCGAGAACCAGCTATCCCCACCGCCACCGCGCAGGGCCGGGACAATATAGAGCGAGGCGGCCGCCGGATTATGCTCGACCACCGGATTGGGAATGCGGGCGGCACCGTTGGCGAGCTTCGCCAAGGCCGAAGCAAGCGCGCGTGGGTTGCCGGAGATTTCCGCGCCACCGCGATCGGCGCCATATTCGCGCGTACGGCTGATCGCCATCTGCACGATCATGGCGGCGAATGGCGCGACGATGACCGCAAGCAGCATGGCAATCATGTTGCCGCGATTCTCACCGCCACCACGGAAAAACAGGCCGAAATTGGCGAGCATCGAGATGGCGCCGGCGATCGTCGCGACCATCGTCATGATCAGCGTGTCACGGTTGCGGACATGGGCAAGCTCATGCGCCATCACCCCGGCGATCTCGTCGCGGCCCAGCATGTTGAGCAGGCCCGTCGTCGCCGCGACCGCCGCATTCTGGGGATTGCGCCCGGTGGCGAAGGCGTTGGGGTGGGGAGAGTCGATGATGTAGACCTTTGGCATCGGCAGGTTCGCCCGTGCCGCCAACTGCTGGACAAGGCCGACAAACTCCGGCGCCGACGCGGCATCGACCTGACGCGCACCATGCATGCGAAGCACGATCTTGTCGGCGTTCCAGAAGGTGAACAGGTTCATGCCCGCCGCAACCACCAGCGCGATCACCGCGCCGCCGCTGCCACCCAGCGAATAGCCCAAGCCCATGAACAGCGCCGTCAGCGCTGCCAGCAGCATGGTTGTCTTCAATCCGTTCATCGTGTGTCCTCGACTCCTGACATCAATGTGGGGCAAACTGCCCTCTGCTTCAATGATCCGAGTACAGAGTTTTCAGATGTCGAGCCGCCGCCCAGCCCATGTGAAGCCGCCTGCCCATTTGTCCAAGAGCCCACCCGTGCCGGAGCCGGAGCCGCTGGACGTGGTCAGGAAGGATGAGGATCCGCTGGGCAAGAACCCGACGCGTTACGGCGATTGGGAGCTGAAAGGGATCGCGGTCGACTTCTGACCGGTCAGCCTTCGGTGCGCAATGGGCGCGCCATCAGGGATTCGACCACCGCATCGACATGCGCTTCGCCTGCAAGCATCGCGCAGACCGCATCCACCACCGGCATGTCGACGCCAACGGCGCGCGCTGCCTGTTGAAGCACCGGCGCGGTGAACGCCCCTTCGGCAATGCTGCGTTTGTCGGCGAGCGTTTCGGCTGCCGTACGCCCCTCGCCAAGCCCCTTGCCCAGCGAGAAGTTGCGCGAACTGGTGGACGAGCAGGTGAGCACGAGATCGCCCAGACCGGAAAGACCGGCGAGCGTTTCCTGCCTGGCCCCGCGCGCCAGGCCGAAGCGGGTCATTTCCGCAAAGCCACGGCTGATGAGGGCGGCGCGGGCATTCTGCCCAAGACCGCGCCCTTCGACCACGCCACAGCCGATCGCCAGGACATTCTTCACCGCGCCGCCGATCTCCGCACCGATCACGTCGGTCGATGCATAGGGACGAAAGGTCGGCCGGGCGATCCGTGCCGCCAGCGCGCGGCCGAGCGCTTCGTCCTCGCAGGCAAGCGTCACGGCCGTCGGCAGGCCGGAGGCGACTTCGAACGCGAAGGTCGGTCCGGACAGGACGGCGATTGGCGCATTGGTGACGTCGGCCGCGACTTCGGACATCAGCATCTGCGTATTCGCCTCGATCCCCTTGGCGCACAGGATCAGGGGCACGTCTTCACGCGGCAGGCCGGAAAGCACGGTCCGCAGATGCTGGGCGGGCGCGACCAGCAGCAGAAGATCGCATGAGGCGAGATCGGCCAGACTGGTCGTCGCCCGGATCGCGGGGGACAAGGTGATGCCGGGCAGATAGACGGAATTGACGTGCAATCCGTTGATCGCGTCCGCGACTTCCTGCTCAAGCACCCACATCAGCACGTCGCTGCCGTCGGAGGCCGAAACCTGCGCCAGCGCGGTGCCCCAGGCGCCGCCGCCGACAATGCCGATCCTTTGAAAATTCATGCCTTCACCCCCGCGCCCCGTGCGCTTTCCGCCGTCGGATCGAGCGGCCAGCGCGGCCGGGCGGCGACGTCGAGCGGATCGGTCAGGCCAAGCGCGAACCGTTCCGCCCCCGCCCAGCCGATCATCGCCGCATTGTCGGTGCAGAGCCACAGCGGCGGCGCGAAGAACGGCAATCCGGAAACGGCCGCCAGCTTTTCAAGCGCCGTGCGGATCGTCCTGTTGGAAGCAACCCCGCCCGCCACGACCAGCGCGGTCGCCCCGTCCGCCCGGTCGATCGCCCGCGTGGTCCGGTCGATCAGGCAATCGACGACGGCCTGCTGGAAGGATGCAGCGATATCGTCCGCCGAATGAATGCCGGCATCGCGCGCGCGCAAAACCGCGCTCTTCAACCCGGCGAAGGAGAAATGCGGTTCGGCGGTGCCGAGAAGGGGGCGGGGCAGCTTGACCGCCCATGGATCGCCGCGCTCAGCCGCCTTTTCAACGGCCGGTCCACCGGGGAAGCCCAGGCCAAGCAGCTTCGCCGTCTTGTCGAATGCCTCGCCCGCGGCATCGTCGATCGTGGTCGCCAGCCTGCGGAAGTCACCGACGCCCCGCACCAACAGCAGTTGGCAATGTCCACCGGATACCAGCAGCAGCAGATAGGGGAAGCGAAGCCCGGGGTCGGCCAGGCGCGGCGACAGGGCATGACCCTCCAGATGATTGACGGCGATCAGCGGCTTGTTTGCCGCCAATGCCAGCGCCTTCGCCGTCACCAGCCCGACCATCACCCCGCCGATAAGCCCCGGCCCAGCCGTCGCTGCGATCGCATCGACCTGATCGAGCGTCACTCCCGCTTCATCCAGCGCCGATTCCACCAGCGGCGTCAGCACATCGACATGCGCGCGCGCCGCGATTTCGGGCACCACGCCGCCATAGGGCCGGTGAACCTCTTCCTGCCCGGCAAGGCGATGCGACAGGACCTGCCGGTCGCTCGTCACCAGCGCCGCCGCCGTTTCGTCGCAGCTCGATTCGATACCCAGGATGATCGCCATCGCGGCTTAGTAGCCGTTCGCACCCTTCGTGTCGAAGGGCCTTGCATCCGCGGGGCAACGCCAGTCTAAGCGGCACGATGACGAAGACACTCCGCCTCGGGACACGTGGATCCCCGCTTGCGCTCACCCAGGCCCGCATGGTGCGCGACGCGCTGGTCGCCGCACATGGCCTGTCCGGCGATGCGATCGAGATCGTGCCGATCAAGACCAGCGGCGACCGGATCCAGGACCGCGCGCTGGCCGAGGTCGGCGGCAAGGCGCTGTGGACCAAGGAGCTTGATCGCGCGCTGACCGCCGGAGAGATCGATTTCGCCGTTCATTCGATGAAGGATGTGGAGACAATCCGCCCGGTCGAGATCGCCATTGCGGCAATGCTGCCCCGCGCGGATGTCCGCGATTGCCTGATCGGCGCGGATGACGTCATGACGCTCAGGGACGGGGCGGTGATCGGCACCAGCTCGCCCCGGCGGTCCGCGCAATTATTGCGGCTGCGCCCGGACCTTCGGATCGTTCTTTTCCGCGGCAATGTGGCAAGCCGATTGGCGAAGCTGGCGGCGGGCGATGCGGATGCGACCCTGCTGGCGGCAGCGGGGCTCGACCGGCTGGGGCAATCCGAGGTTGGCCACCCTATCCCGACCGAAATCATGCTGCCCGCACCGGCGCAGGGCGCCATCGGCATCGAGGCGCTTGCTGCCAATGATGTCGTGATGACGATGCTGCGCGCGATCGTTCACCAGCCGACGCATGACTGCGTGCTGGTCGAGCGGGCGCTGCTGGCGGCACTGGGGGCAGATTGCCGTTCGCCGGTCGCCGCCTTGGCGCAATATGAAGGCTCTTCCATTCGCTTGCGTGCCGAAATCCTCACCGAAAATGGCGGCGAGCATGTGACCGATGAGGCGATGCTGGCTGCCCCCGAAGAGGCGGGAGCGCTTGGCAAGCGCCTGTTGTCGGGCGCAAGTCCCCAACTCAGGGCGCTGTTTGCCGGGTGACGCGGGCCTTCATCCTGCGACCGGAACCCGGCGCCAGCGCGACCGCGAACCGGGCACGCGCTGCCGGTTTCGATCCGATCATCCGACCGCTTTTCCAGATTCTCCCGATCGACTGGCAGGCACCAGCCACAGCGGGATTCGATGCGGTGATGATGACAAGCGCCAATGCTGCGCGCCACGCGGGCGAACAACTGCGCCCCTTTCTCTCGCTGCCGCTCTATGCCGTCGGCCAGGCAACAGCGAAGGCCGCCCGCGACATCGGGTTCAAGGATGTCCGGACGGGCGAGTCCGATGCCGGCGCCCTTGCGGCCCGCATGGTCGAGGACGGGATTCGCCGCGCCTTTCACCCATCGGGGGTCGAACGCATTCCCATTTCCGTGGCGGGTCTCGAGATCGTCGACGCCGCCGTCTACAGGGCCGAACCGATCGATCCTTCGCCCGATCTGACAGATGCATCGCTGGTGCTCGTTCATTCGCCACGCGCGGCGCGGCGGCTGGGCGAATTGGTGAGCGATCGGTCGTCACTGCGGATCGCGTTCATCTCTGCACAGGCGGCTGAGGCAGCCGGTCCGGGCTGGAGCGCCACCGCGATCGCCGAGCGGCCGGATGATGAAGCATTGCTGGCAGCGGCAAGTCGCTTGTGCGATCAAGCGCCGCCGTGCGAAGAGAAGATCATGGCAATGACCAGCGACGATTTTGAGCCTGTGGCGACTGAGCCTCAGCCTTCACGCGGCGGATTGCGGACGACCCTGATCATCGTCGCCGTCGCATTTCTGGCCGGCCTTGCCGCGATGGCATGGTTGTTCGCCAGCTGGGACCGCGCCCGTTCGCTATTGCCCACCGACCAGGCACCCCCAAAGGCGCGTCAGGCAGTGGTGACCGCCACGCCGCAGCCTTTGCCCAATATCGATGCGGCGCCCCCGCTTTTGAACGGCGCGATCGACATGCGGGTGGCCGAGCTGGAGTCCCGCATCGCCCGGATCAACGAACGCGCGGAGGCCGCGTCCGGCAATGCCGCGCGCGCGGAGGGCCTTTTGGTCGCCTTCGCCGCCAGGCGCGCGCTCGATCGCGGCATGGCGCTCGGCTATATCGAGGCGCAGCTTCGCGAGCGTTTCGGAACGACCCAGCCACGCGCGGTCGCCACGATCATTGCCGCCTCACAAAATCCCGTGACGATCGAGGAACTGCAGATCGGGCTGGACGATCTGGGGCCGACGCTTGCCACAGGCAGCGACGATGAAAACTGGTGGGCGGCGGTGCGGCGCGAGATGAGCGAGCTTGTCGTGGTCCGAAAGGCCGGAACCCCATCTCCCGCCCCGGCCGAGCGGCTGCGCCGCGCCAAGCGGATGCTTGAAGGCGGCCGGGTGGATGCCGCCCTTGCCGAAGTCGCGCGCATGCCGGGGCGTGAAAAGGCGACGAACTGGATGCAGGCAGCGCGTCGTCACATCGAATCGAGGCGCGCACTCGACGTGATCGAAACTGCGGCCATCCTTGAACCGCGCGATACGCCGCGCACGCCTCCGCCGCTGCTGCCCGAAGCGCCGGCCGCTACCGAAACGCCACCGCCAGCAGCGAACTGAGCGGCAGGTCCGCCGCTATCTGGTTGGGCGATGAACCGCGCAGAGCTTGTTGCCGTCCGGATCACGCACATAGCCCAGATGCATCGGGCCGAGCGTGCTTTCACGCAGACCCGGCGGATCCTCGATCGAATTCCCGCCATTCGCCACGGCAACATCGTGGAACTGTTTCACCTGCTCGAGCGAATCGCACCTGAATCCGATCGTCCCGCCGTTGGCGAATGTCGCGGTCTCCCCATCGATCGGTTCGGAGACACAGAAAGTGCCGCCATTGTGCCGGTAGAACAGGCGCGTGTGCCCGCTTGCCGTGACATCGCGGACGGGCTGGCCCGTAAAGCCGAGCGTGCCGAGAACCGCATCGTAAAAGGCCTTCGACCGTTCGATGTCGTTCGACCCGACCATGATGTGATTGAACATCGTGCCTCTCCCCTGGGACGGTTCAGTAAACGACGACGGAGCGGATCGATTCGCCGGCGTGCATCAGGTCGAAACCCTTGTTGATCTCGTCCAGCGTCAGGACGTGGGTGATCATCGGGTCGATCTCGATCTTGCCGTTCATATACCAGTCGACGATCTTCGGCACGTCGGTGCGGCCCTTGGCGCCGCCGAACGCGCTGCCCTTCCACACCCGCCCAGTGACGAGCTGGAAGGGGCGCGTCGCGATCTCCTTGCCTGCCTCGGCCACGCCGATGATGATGCTTTCGCCCCAGCCGCGATGGCATGCCTCAAGCGCGGTGCGCATCACGCCCGTATTGCCCGTGCAGTCGAACGTATAGTCGGCGCCGCCATCCGTCAGCGCGACGAGGTGCTGGACCAGGTCGCCTTCGACCTTTGACGGATTCACGAAGTCGGTCATGCCGAAGCGACGGCCCCATCCTTCCTTCGAATCATTGATGTCGACGCCGATGATCTTATCGGCGCCCACCATCTTAGCGCCCTGGATGACGTTCAGGCCGATGCCGCCAAGACCAAAGACAATGACGTTGCTGCCCGGCGTGACCTTCGCCGTTTTCACCACCGCGCCGACGCCCGTGGTGACGCCGCAACCGATGTAACAGCTCTTGTCGAAGGGAGCGTCCTCGCGGATCTTCGCGACCGCGATCTCGGGCAGCACGGTGAAGTTCGAGAAGGTCGAGCAGCCCATATAGTGAAAGATCGGCTGGCCCTTGTAGGAAAAGCGCGTGGTGCCGTCCGGCATCAGCCCCTTGCCCTGGGTCGCGCGGATCGCCGTGCACAGGTTCGTCTTGCCCGACAGGCATGACTTACATTGGCGGCATTCGGGCGTGTAGAGCGGGATGACGTGATCGCCGGGCTTCACGCTGGTCACGCCGGCGCCGACTTCGCGGACGATGCCCGCGCCTTCATGGCCGAGAATGGAAGGGAAGATGCCTTCGCTGTCCAGCCCGTCCAGCGTGTAGGCATCCGTATGGCAGATGCCCGTCGCCATGATCTCGACCAGCACCTCACCCGCCTTCGGGCCTTCCAGGTCAACCTCGACGATCTCAAGCGGCTTCTTCGCCTCGAACGCGATGGCGGCTCGTGTCTTCATGATCGGTCCCCTAAATCAGCCTCATTGCCGCCTAATCGGCATTCCACCGCGTCGCAAGCGCCCGAGGAGCGATCGGTCGGCCAGCACTTCGCGGGCGGCGTTGTGGCCCGGTGCCCCGGTAACGCCGCCGCCGGGGTGCGTGCCCGCGCCGCACATATAGAGTCCGCCGATCGGGCCGCGATAAGCGCCATGCCCCAGCATCGGCCGCGCGGACCAGAGCTGATCCAGCGACATCGCGCCGTGCATGATGTCGCCGCCGACAAGCCCGAATTTCCGTTCAAGGTCGAGCGGGGAATGGATTTGTCGCGCGATGACGGACGCGGCGAAATTGGGCGCATATTCGTCAACCGTGGCGATGATCAGGTCGGCCGCCGCCTCGCGTTCGTCGTCCCAGCTTCGCCTGTCGGGCAAGGTAGGCGCGAACTGCTGGCAGAACAGACTGGCGACATGCTGTCCGGGCGGGGCAAGACTGTCGTCTACCGTCGAGGGAATGAGCATCTCGACGATCGGTTTCCGCGACATCCCGCGCGTCTTCGCGTCGGTGAACGCCCGATCCATATAATCGAGTGACGGGGCGATGATGATGCCGCTTTGATGGTGCTCGCCCGTTCCCGGCAGGCAAGTGAAGTCGGGGAGTTGCGACAAAGCGACGTTCATGCGGAACGTGCCGGACCCCGTTTTGAACGCTCCAATCCGGCGGAGAAACGCCGGATCGAGATCGGCGGGATCGAGCAGGCGTTCATACAGCAGGCGCGGGCCGACATTGGCGATGACCGCCTCGGCAATCACCTCCTCTCCACCCGCCAGCTTCACGCCGACCGCGTGTCCGCCATCGACAAGCACGCGCTCCACAGGCGCTTCGAGGCTGATCTCTACGCCCACGGCCGTTGCCGCCTTTGCCATGGCTTGCGTGATCGCGCCCATGCCACCGACCGCATGGCCCCAGGCGCCCTTGCGGCCGTTCACTTCTCCGAAAACATGATGGAGCAGCACATAGGCGGAGCCCGGCGTGTCGGGGCTGGCATAGTTGCCGACCACCGCATCGAAGCCGAAAGCCGCTTTCGCCGGATCGCTTTCGAACCAGCCGTCGAGAAAAGCGCGCGCCGATTTTGTGAACAGGTCGAGCAGGTCGCGCTGCCGCTCGATCGGCATGCGGGCGATAAAACGCCCCTGTCGCGCGGCGTCGATCAGGGTTCTCAACCCATCGCCGACATTGGGCGGCGTCTGCAGCGCCAGCGCGCGCAGGACATCGGCGACATCGTCGAGCATCCGATAATAGGCCGGCAGTGCCGCCGCATCCCGCTCGGAAAATTTGGCGAACTCGGCCTGAGTGCGGGCAAGTCCGCCGCCGAGCTTCAGATATTGGCCGTCGTCCAAAGGCAGGAAATTGGAGATCGGCCGCTCGATCACGCGATAGCCGTGATCGGCCAGCCGCATGTCGGCGATCACCTTCGGGTTGAGCAGGCTGACGGTATAGCTGGCGGTCGAGTTGCGGAAGCCGGGATGGAATTCCTCGGTGACGGCCGCGCCGCCCGCGATATCGCGGCGCTCGAGAATGCGGACGCGAAGCCCGGCACGGGCGAGATAGAAGGCACAGACCAGCCCGTTATGTCCGCCGCCGATGATGACGGCATCATAACGGGCGGGGCGGTTAGCCAATCTCGTGCGCGGACAGCCGCTCGAGCGCCGTCACCAGCGCCGAATGGTCGCGGCCCGCGTCTCCCGCGCCGATGCAGGCATTCATCAGCTGCTGCGCGTTCGCCGTCGCCGGCAAAGCCAGGCCGAGCGCCTTTGCGCCGCTGAGCGCCAGATCGAGATCCTTCGAATGAAGCGCGATGCGGAATCCAGGATCGAAGGTGCGCTTCAACATGCGTTCGCCATGCACCTCAAGGATGCGGGAGGAGGCGAAGCCGCCCATCAGCGCCTCGCGTACCTTGGCAGCATCGGCGCCCGCCTTCGACGCGAACAGCAATCCCTCGGCCACCGCCTCGATGGTCAGCGCGACGATGATCTGGTTGGCGACCTTGCAGGTCTGCCCGTCACCCACGCCGCCGACATGGGTGATGTTCTTGCCCATCAGCGCGAACAGCGGCTGGCAGCGTTCGAACCCTTCTGGAGTGGCGCCGATCATGATCGTCAGCGACGCGGCTTTCGCGCCGACTTCCCCGCCGGAAACCGGCGCATCAACATAATCGGCGCCCGTCGCCTTCATCTTTTCGGCAAAGTCCTTGGTGGCGATAGGGCTGATCGAACTCATGTCGATCAGGGTCTTGCCCGCCTTCAGGCCGGCCGCGATGCCCTTATCACCGAACAGCGCCCGCTCCACATCCGGCGTGTCGGGCAGCATCGTGATGACGATGTCGGACCGTTCGGCAAGCTCGGTCAGCGTCGCGCATTCTTCGGCGCCGCCCGCCACCAGTTCCTCCGGCAGGGGCGACTTATGCTTGAACAGCAGAAGCTGATGGCCGCCCGCCTGCAGATGACCGGCCATCGGCCGCCCCATGATGCCCGTGCCGACGAAACCGATGATCATGCCAGTCCTCCAAGATAGCGGGTTGCCCAGCCCAGCCCGTCGAGCGTCGCGCCCCTGGGTCGATATTCGCAGCCGATCCAGCCGTCATAGCCGATCGCTTCCAGCCGATCGAACAGCCAGGGATGGTTGATCTCACCCGTACCCGGCTCGTTGCGGCCCGGATTGTCGGCGATCTGGATATGGCCGATATGCGGCAGCAGCCGTTCGATGGTGCGGGCAAGGTCGCCCTCGACGATCTGCATGTGGTAGACGTCATATTGCAGCCGGACGTTCGGGCGGTCGACACGCTCGATCACCTCCATACCCTCGACCGAGCCGGCGATCAGATAACCGGGGACATCGACCGACCGGTTGAGCGGTTCGACCATGATGTCGATGCCGTCGCCCGCCGCCGCGTCGGCCGCCTCGCGCAGATTGCTGACGAAGGTGTCAATGTGCCGTTCGCGATCCGCGTCCTTGGGAACGACGCCGGCCATCGCATGCAGCTTGCGGCAACCGATGGTGCGGGCATAGGTCAGCGCCTGATCGAGCGCGGCGCGTTGTTCATCGATCCGATCCGGCACGCCGGCCAGCCCGCGATCGCCGCCTGCCCAATCGCCCGCCGGCAGATTGATCAGCACGGGCGTCAGGCCCAGCCGATCCAGCCGGTCGCGAACCTGATCGGCTGGCGTATCGTAGGAGAACATCCATTCCACGCCCTTGAAACCCGCTGCTGCGGCGGCATCGAGCCGCTCCAGAAAGGGCAGGTCGGAAAAGAGCAGGGTGAGGTTTGCGGCCAATCTGGGCAAGGCGAGGCTCCTTGTGGGTGAGTTCACAAGGATAACCGGACGCCCCGGCACGGGTCGATGACCAAATACGCGGCCCCGTCCCGCCTGATGAAACGTCTCAGGCGGCGGCGCGGCCGCCGATCGTTCCCGTCATCCGCCGCGCCGCGATTGAAAGCGCGCGGCCAAGCTGGTCCAGCCGATCATCCCCAAGGCGCGCGATCGGCCCGGAAATGGAGAGGGACGCGGTCGGATAGCCATTCTCGTCGAACACCGGCGCCGCGACGCAGCGGGTGCCGGAGGCGTTTTCCTGATCGTCCACGGCATAGCCGAGTCGCTGAATGTCCGAGAGATTGGCGACAAGCTGGCGCGGTTCGGTGATTGTCCGGTCCGTGGTGCGGAACAAGGACCGCTTGCTCAGGAACCGATCAAGCTCGTCCTTCTGCCAATGCGCCATCTGCACCTTGCCGGCGGCGGTGGTGTGGATGGGCAGCTGGGCGCCGGGACGTGCCATGGTCGGACGCGCTCCCGCTGCCTCCACCTGCGCGACGAAATATATGCCTTCCGCTTTTGGGATGGCGATGTTCACCGTCTCCCGCGCTTCGAGCATCAGCGACCGCATGATCGGACGCCCCAGCTGGCCCAGATCGCGGGCGCGGGAGAATGCGCTGCCGACGGTGAAGGCCTGAAGACCGATCGACCAATGATTGTTCTGCTGGTTGAACTGGACATAGCCCAGTGCCCCCATCGTGCTCAGCAATCGATGAGCGGTCGATCGGGGCAGTTTTGCCCGTTTCGAGATCTGGATCAGCGTCAGGCCGCCATCCTGTTCCGCAAGCACGTCCAATATGCCGAAGGCACGCACCAGCGACTGGACCCTGCCCAGTCGATCCTCCGACGTTTCAATCCCCTGTTCCAGATTCATCGGCTTCCCCTCGCCGGGCTGTACTGCCGCCCGATTTGTGTCTGACGGTAACATCGCGGAAATCCGATGACAACGCACAGACTCGTCAATAAATTTCAATGATTTCCGATATTTAAGAAAAATCGAAAAATGACCTTCCCGGCATGCATACAAGAGTGCGTCCCGACTGGTGGAACAGCTGTATGCAATTGCTTGCTCTACGCCAGTTCCCACCACTAGCTTCGCGCCCCGGCAAATCGCGGCCATCGGACCGGCGACGTCAGGGAGAAATTATCGATGATCTGGTCCCAGAATTACGACCCTTTCGGTTCGCCTGTCCTCTCCACGCTGGTTGCCGCCATTCCCGTCGTCGTCCTGCTGGGCGGCATCGGCTTGCTTCATATGCGGGCGCACATCGCCGCCCTCGTCGGTCTCGGATCTGCCCTGCTCGTCGCCATTCTCGCTTTCGGCATGCCGACCGGCATGGCGCTGCGCGCCGCGGGTTTCGGCGCGGCTTACGGCCTGCTGCCGATCGGCTGGATCATCCTCAACATCATCTTCCTCTACAACCTGACCAATGAGCGCGGGCAGTTTGAAATCCTGCGCGACTCGATCGCGCGGGTGACGGAGGACAGCCGGCTGCAGCTGCTGCTGATCGCATTCTGCCTCGGCGCCTTCTTCGAGGGGGCGGCGGGCTTCGGCTCGCCGGTCGCGGTGACGGGCGCGATGCTGATCGGGCTTGGCTTCACCCGATTGCAGGCATCCGGCCTGTCGCTGATCGCCAATACAGCGCCTGTCGCCTTCGGCGCACTGGGCACCCCCGTGCTGACGCTGGCGGCCGTCACCGGCCTGCCGCTCGACGAATTGTCCACGATGGTCGGCCGGCAGATTTTCCCGTTCGCGATGATCGTGCCCTTCTGGCTGATCTGCGCCTATTGCGGTTTCCGCCGTGCGCTGGAGGTACTTCCGGCGGCCCTGGTGGTCGGCATCACCTTCGCGACGGTCCAGATGCTCGTGTCCAGCCTCCACGGCCCGTGGCTCACCGCGATCACCGCCGCGATCGCCTCGATCATCGCGCTGATCGCTTTCCTGCGCGTCTGGTCGCCGAAGACCATCATGCACGTGAACGAAGCGCCGCTGCCCAAGGGCGATGAGCGCGTGCCGGTGGTCAGCGAAGGACAGAGCGGACAGGCGGTTGAAGAAGAAGGCGCTGTAGTCGCCTCCGCCGGCAGGCCGGATGCGAAGGCATTGCGCCTTGCCTGGACGCCGTGGCTGATCCTGACCGTGCTGGTGTTCCTGTGGGGCCTGCCCTTCGTCAAGGCGACGCTGGACGGCATCTTCAAGCCTTCGCTGGCCTTCTCCGGCCTCGACAAGCTGGTGCAGCGCGTGCCCCCGGTTGCTGCTGCGCCGGAGCTGGAAGCAGCGGTGTACAACCTCAACCTGCTCTCAGCCACGGGGTCGGCGATCCTGCTGGCGGCGCTGATCAGCGGATTCGTGCTTGGCGCCAAGCCGCATGAGATCGCCGCGACCTATTGGCGGTCCTTCAAGATGGTGATCCCGTCGCTGCTGACGATCGCCGCCATGCTGGCGCTCGGTTACCTCACCCGCTTCTCGGGCGCGGATGCGACGATGGGCCTTGCCTTTGCCGCGACGGGCTTTGCCTATCCCTTCTTCGGAACGCTGCTCGGCTGGCTCGGCGTCGCCGTCACCGGATCGGACACGGCATCCAACGTGCTGTTCGGCGGCCTGCAGAAGGTGACGTCCGAACAGCTGGGCCATTCGCCGATCCTGATGGCGGGCGCAAACAGCGCGGGCGGCGTGATGGGCAAGATGATCGATGCACAGAGCATCGTCGTCGCCTCCACCGCGACGCAGTGGTTCGGGCAGGAGGGGCGCATCCTGCGCTACGTGTTCATCCACAGTATCGTGCTAGGCGTGCTCGTCGGCGTGCTGGTGATGCTGCAGGCCTATGTATGGCCGTTCACGCAGATGGTGCCCTGACGCGGCCATCGTCGCGACGCTGGGCATAAGGTGAGGAAACGAAACATGGCAGCCACCACGCCTGTGCGTCCGACAAAAACCCGGCATGTCGTGTTGTGGCTGACGGTCGTGCTGTACCTGATCACCTACATGGACCGCGTCGTGATCGGCGCGGCCGCACCTTCGATCAGGGAAGAGTTCGGGTTCTCGACCGTCACCATGGGCTGGGTGCTGGGCGCGTTTTCGATCAGCTATGCTCTTTTCCAGATTCCCGGCGGCTGGCTCGGCGACAAGATCGGTCCCCGCCGCGCGCTGACCGCAGTCGTGGCCTGGTGGTCGGCCTTTACGGCGCTGACGGCGCTGACCTGGAGCGCCACCTCCATGATCATCTGCCGCTTCCTGTTCGGCATGGGCGAAGCCGGCGCATTCCCGATTGCGACCCGTTCCCTGTCACGCTGGATGCTTCCCTCCGAACGGGGCTGGGCACAGGGTCTCACCCATGCGGGCTCGCGCTTCGGCGGGGTGATCACCCCCGTCCTGGTGGCAGCGATCATCGCGGTGTTCGGCTGGCGCGGGCCTTTCCTTATTTTCGCTGTTATCGGCGTGATCTGGGGGATCGTCTGGTTCTGGTACTATCGGGACACGCCGCGGGAGCATAAGTTCGTCAACGAGGCGGAGCGGGAGCTGATCGAAACCTCCCTCAACCGCAAGGCACGCAAGAGCAGCAGCGTGCCCTGGGCGCAAATCCTCAGCAACCCGCAGATGTGGATGCTTGCGCTGATGTATGCCTGCTACGGCTACAGCATCAACATCTACCTGGCATGGTTTCCGACCTACCTGGCCGACACGCACGGCATGAGCCTGACCCAAACGGGCGTGTTCACCAGCGCAACGCTGCTGGCGGCCATGTTTGGCGACCTTGCGGGCGGCTTCGTCTCCGACCGGTTGGTTCAACGGTTGGGCCTGACCTGGGCGCGCCGCATCGTCGCCCTTGTCGGCTTCCTCCTTGCGGCCGCAGCGATCCTGCTGGCGATCAACATCACCGCTCCGATGGCCAGCGTGGCGATGTTCGGCCTGGCCGCGTTCGCCCTGGAACTGACCGTGGGCGTGTCCTGGGCTGTTGCCCTCGACATCGGTGACGAATTCGCAGGTTCGGTTTCGGCTGTCATGAACACCGCCGGCAATCTCGGCGGAACCGGCGCTGCGGTCATCACCGGCTATCTGGTCCACGCTTATGGTTGGAATGTGGCCTTTTCGGTGCTGGTGGGCCTTGGGGTCATCGCGGCCGCGCTATTCCTGAAGATCGACGCATCAAAGCGGGTCTACAAGGACGAGATGGGGGCGGTTTAGGCGATCCCCGCCGGTTTTGGCCCGCCTGTTGCCCAGTCAAGCAGTTCGACGGTGTGGACGGCAGGCATGCCGGCGCGTTCACCGATCTGGGTGAGGCAGCCGATATTGCCCGCCGAAAGCACCTGACCGCCGGTTGCGGCAAGGTTTGCCACCTTGCGGTCGCGCAGCTGTGCGGAAATTTCGGGCTGCAGGATGTTGTAGGTGCCTGCCGAACCGCAGCACAAATGCGATTCCTTCGGCTCGCGTACCTCAAAGCCCGCCGCCGCCAGCAGCCGTTTCGGCGCGAGGGTGACGCGCTGGCCATGCTGCAGCGAACAGGCCGAAAGATACGCGACCGTCAGCTTCGGATGCTCCACCACCGGCGGCAAGCCGTGCTGGTCGAGCAGTTCGGTGATGTCCTTGGCCAGCGCCGACACCCGTGCAGCCTTTTCGGCATAATCGGGATCGTCGCGGAACATGAAGCCATAGTCCTTGATGACGGTGCCGCAGCCTGATGCGGTGATGACGATCGCTGCCAGGCCACCATCCTCGATCTCGCGGGTCCAGGCGTCGATGTTGCGCTTGGCCGCCGCATGGGCGTCGTCGGTGCGGCCCAGATGGTGGACCAGCGCTCCACAGCAGCCGCTTTCCGGCGCGACGCCCACGTCGAACCCGGCGCGCTCCAATAGCCGCACCGTCGCCGCGCGGATTTCCGGCCTCAGCACCGGTTCGGCACAGCCGCCCAGCAACACGGCGCGGGGCTTTACGCCCGCTGGCCCAAGCCGTGGCTCGATCACCGCCGGGGCCGCCCGATCCGGTGCGAGTGACAGCATCGCCTCAAGCGGCGGCATTGGCTTCAGGAGCGATTTGAATGGCCGCGCCATCCGGGCGCCGGCGATCGCCAGCTTCATCCGGCCGGGATAGGGCAGCACCGCCGCCAGAAGCCACCGCCAGAAGCGGTCGATCAGCGGCCGGCGATAATTGTCCTGGATATAGGCGCGGGCATGATCGACCAGATGCATGTAGTTCACACCCGAGGGGCAGGTGGTCATGCAGGACAGGCAGGACAGGCAGCGGTCGATATGCTTCACGACTTCCTGGGAAGGCTCGCGCGCATTCTCCAGCATATCCTTCATCAGGTAGATGCGGCCACGCGGGCTATCCAGCTCGTCGCCAAGCAGGGTGTAGGTGGGGCAGGTCGACTGGCAGAAACCGCAGTGGACGCATTTGCGGACCTGCGCCTCCGAACTGGCGAACGCCGGATCGGTCCGCGCCCTTTCGCCGAAATCAGTGCGCATTGCCGCCTCCAGCCGGGCCGAAACGATAGGGATCAAGAATACCCGCCGGGTCGAAGCCGGCTTTCACGCGATTCCGCAGGGCTGCGACACCCAGTCGCTCGGGATGGAAGCTCGAGATGCTTGCACGGACAGTTTCGGTCGCGCGAACCAGCACCGCCTGACCGCCTGCCTGTTCCGCCACCGATCGCACATCGACGCCGCCCGGCGCCGAAACCCAGACGAGCCCGCCCGCCCAATCATAATAATGCCTGGCGTCGCTTCCCTCGAGCGCGGCGCCGATCGCAGAGCCTGACACGCCGGGCAGCGTAACCCGCCATAGCGTATCCCCCTGCGGAAGCGGGGCCACGTCGCGAATGGCCTGCCACAGGGCGGCCGATTGACCCGCCTCGATCATCTGGGTCTTGCCGCCGCATCGGCCAGCCACTTCGGCCGCACGCGTCGCGACGGATGGCCCGAAGCCCTCGATCCGCAGGATCGTGCCCGTTGCCGATGCCGCGAGACCCGCGGGCAGATGCGCCGCGGCCGCAACCTCGAGTGGCCAGCCCATCGCACGGTTCATCAACGACACGGCGTCCGCGTCGCTCAGGCCTTCGATCAGCACGCTCGCTTCGGTTTCGGGCCGTGGCAGAACCTTCAGCGACACGGTGGTGAGGGCGACCAGCCGTCCCCATGACCCGACCATCAGGCGGGCAAGGTCATAGCCCGTCACATTCTTCACGACGCGGCCACCGGCCTTGAACAGTTCGCCGCGCCCCGACACGCCCTCGAACCCGAGCATATGATCGCGTGCGCACCCGGCCGACAGGCGCCTGGAGCCCGCGATATTCGCGGCGATCACGCCACCGATCGTTGCCTCCCCGGCGGGCTTGCCGAACAGCGGCCCGTGATCGATCGGATCGAAAGCGAGCATCTGGCCATTGTCGCGAAGCAGCTTTTCGACATCAGCCAGGCGGGCGCCCGCGCCGATGGTCATCACCAATTCACCCGGATCATAATCGATGACGTCGGCGAAGGCGCGCATATCGACCACCGCGCCCTGCCGGCCGGGCTGGCCGATCTCCGCCTTGGTGCCGCCGCCCCTGATTTCCAGCGGGCTGTGCTCCGACGTCGCCCAGCGGAACAGGTCGGCAAGCTGCGCGGCCGTTTCGGGCCGCATGGATCGTGTGGCGTTGGTCATCAGAAGCGCGGCAGTTCCGGGAAAGGCACCTGTCCCTTGTGGACATGCATCCGGCCCAGTTCCGCGCAGCGATGCAATTGCGGGAAAACCTTGCCGGGATTGAGGAGCGATTCGGGATCGAACGCGCATTTGACGCGCTGCTGATGGGCCAGATCGACCTCGCTGAACATCTCCGGCATCAGGTCGCGCTTCTCCACGCCGACGCCATGTTCGCCGGTCAGTACTCCGCCCACTTCGACACAGAGTTTCAATATGTCGGCGCCCAGCGTTTCCGCCGTCTCAAGCTCACCCGGCTTGTTGGCGTCGTAAAGCACCATCGGGTGCAGGTTGCCGTCGCCCGCATGGAACACATTGGCGACGGGAAGGCCGTGCTTTTTCGACAGCAATTCGATGCCGCGCAGCACGTTGGGAAGCTCACGGCGGGGAATGGTGCCGTCGACGCAATAGAAATCCGCCGCGATCCGCCCGAGCGCAGGGAAGGCCGCCTTGCGCCCCGCCCAGAACATCAGCCGTTCTTCCTCGCTCTGCGATTCACGGATGGTGACCGCGCCCTTTTCAAGCGCGATCGCCGATATCAGCTGGACCAGATGATCGCATTCGGCGGGGATACCGTCGACCTCGACGATCAGCAGCGCCTCCACGTCCAGCGGATAGCCCGCCTTCAGATAATCCTCTGCCGCGTGCGTTGTCGTGCGGTCCATCATCTCCAGCCCGGCGGGGATGATGCCCGCGCGGATGATCGAGCCGACACAAAGCCCCGCGCCCTCGACGGTCGGAAAGCCGATCAGCACGGCGCGCGCCATCTGCGGCGTCGGCAACAGCCGCACCGTCACTTCGGTGACGACGCCCAGCAGCCCCTCCGATCCGACGATCAGGCTCAGCAGGTCCTGGTCCGAGCTGTCGAGCTGCTTGCCGCCCAGCCGGATCACCTCGCCGTCGATCAGCACGATCTCCAGCCCAAGGACATTGTTCGTGGTCATGCCGTATTTCAGGCAGTGAACGCCGCCGGAATTCTCAGCGATGTTTCCGCCCACCGAGCAGGCGATCTGGCTCGACGGATCGGGAGCATAGTAAAAGCCCTCACCCTCGACCGCGCGGGTGATGCCCAGATTGGTGACGCCCGGCTGCACGACGGCGACGCGGTTCGCATAATCGATGTCCAGCACGTTCGACATCTTCGATAGGCCGAGCACGATGCCGTCCGCCAGTGGCAATGCGCCACCCGACAGCGATGTTCCTGCGCCGCGCGGCACCACGCGAATCCCCTCCGCATGGCAATAGGCAAGGATTTCCGAAACCTGCTGTGTGGTTTCGGGAAGGACCACGACAAGCGGCAGCTGCGCGTAGGCGCTGAATCCGTCGGATTCATAGCCGCGCCGGCCGTCTTCATGGTCGATCACGCCTTCACCGGGCACGATCCGCCTCAGCGCCGCAACGATTTCGGCGCGGCGGCTGATGGTCCGTTCATCGGGGGTGGGCATGCAGAGAGTCATTAGAATGCCGATTTTGGCCGATAAGGCGCTGTGGTGTCCAGTGGTTCGCGGTCAAACGGCGAACAAAGCGTGCGAGCTCTCACTGAGTGAACGATTTCGCCGTCACAGCTTCGTGCAACTGTAGAGATGGGTTTCGTATGGAAAGACGATCTCGTCCTTCCCTGCGATCTCCGCCGTGCCGTCGATTATGGCGCGGACCTCGGCAACGACCTTTTGCTGCTCGGCGGGGGGCAGGGTGGCGATGAAGCTGGTCGACAGGACACGATCGACGATCACATTTTCAGCCGTGCCCCTGTGGCCATTGGAAAAACGCTGCTCGCGCAAGGGGCCATAGCCCTCGGCAGGGAACAGCGATTTCCATTTCCAGTCCTGGTAACGCGGCGCATCGCCCTCATAACGGTCCAATATCTCATTCAGCGCCGCCACCCAGGGCACGCGGGCGTCGCGGACATTCCAGATCAGGCCGAGCACGCCGCCCGGCTTCAGCACCCGGCGGATTTCGGCAAGCGCGATGGGATTGGCGAACCAGTGAAAGGCCTGTGCGCAGGCCACCGCATCCACCGATTCGTTGGCGAGCGGAATTTCGGCCGCGCTTCCCTCCAGCGCTTCGACATCGGGATTGAGCGCCACCAGCTCGGCACGCATCGCGGCGACCGGCTCGACCGCGATGACCGTCGCGTCCGTCGCGCGCAGCCGCGGCGTCAACTTGCCCGTACCCGCTCCCAGATCGACCGCAATTCGCCCTGCGCCAAGGCCAAGGTCATCGCGCAGCCAGCCTTCCACCTCTGCCGGATAGTCCGGGCGGCCCTGGACATAGGTGCTTGGCTTTGCGGAAAAGCCGTCGGCCGCGAGCGGGTTGATCGTAGGCATCTGCGTCTCCCGATAAGATATTTCCCGCCCCGGATACTCAAGCCGGCGCTCAGATTCCACGGTTGATGGCGTAACGATCTTTTTATGTGGAACTTCGGTCCGCTTTCAAACGATAGGTCGTTTGGTGTCAAAAACGATTAATCCCATGCAAAGGCAATTCCGCAACCCGACGGAGCAGATTTCCGCCGCGATCGGCATCGCGCGGGTGATGTGCATCCTGGGTATCGTCTATGTCCATGCCTGGACCGGGCTGGACGGCTATGTGCTTGGCACGGTGAACGAAACGCCCCAGGGCATGCTCCGCTGGGGCCTGATCGAGCTGGTGGGGCGCAGTGCCGTCCCCCTGCTGGGCATGATTTCCGGCTGGCTGGTTGCCGGTTCCGTCGAGCGTCGCCCATGGGGCGTTTTCATCGGCGGCAAGGCGCGCACCATCCTGCTGCCCATGGTGCTGTGGAACGCCATCGCGATCCTCACCGTATCCAGCGCCGCGCGCCTGGGCCTGATCCAGGCACCGATGGCGGATTCGCTGTGGTGGGTGGTCGACGAGCTTTTCTGCCTTATCACCGCTAACGATATCAACGTGCAGATGTCCTTCCTGCGCGATCTGTTCCTGTGCATGGTCGCAGCGACGGTGCTCAGGCGCCTGCCAAGCTGGGCGCTGGTGGCCGTCGTGCTTGCGACCGTCGCCTGGACCATTTCCTGGTGGTCCTTTCCGCTGCTTTTGCGGCCGTCGATCCTGTCCTTCTTCGTCATCGGCATGCTCGCCCGGCGCGGCGGGTGGGCCGCATGGCTCGGTGCCCGGCCCATCGCCCTGGTGGCGTTGCCTTATCTGGCGCTGGTGGCGGCGCGGGTCTGGACGGAAACCGCGGGTGCGGCGACTCTGGCGGAACATGCTTCCTATGTCGCCACGCTCGACCTGATGCTGCGCGGCGCGGCCGCCCTGCTGTTCTGGTCGATCGCCTGGCGGCTTGCCGCGAGCCGCGCCGCCGCGCCCATTCTGCGCATCGAGCCCTATGCTTTCCTGATGTTCTGTGCGCACCTGATCATGATCTGGCTTGGTGGCCCAGTGATCGGCAAGCTGACGGGGCCGCTCGGATCACCGCTCTATCCGCTTTTCCTGCTTTTCCAGCCGGCGCTTGCGATGCTGGCAACGATCGGGCTGGGTCGCCTGTTGCTGGCCGTCGCGCCCAATGCGGCATTCATCCTGAGCGGCGGCCGACTAAAATCAACCGAGGAGCCGCGCCGAGCCTTGTCGCCTGTCACGGGCTAGCCATATGAAGGCGGCAGTTTCCGTTGGTTCCCGCCTCCGAAAGGATATCCCATGCAGACCAAGGCCTTTGCCGCCCCATCCGCCACCACGCCCTTTGAAGCGATCACCATCGACCGGCGCGAGCCGGGGCCGAAGGATGTGGTGATCGACATCCTTTATTGCGGTGTCTGCCACTCCGACCTTCATCAGGCGCGCAGCGAGTGGGCCGGAACCCGTTATCCCTGCGTTCCTGGGCACGAGATCGTCGGCCGCGTGACGGCCGTTGGCAGCGACGTGAACAAGGTTGCGCCCGGCCAGCTGGTCGGTGTCGGCTGCATGGTCGACAGCTGCCGCACCTGCCATTCCTGCGAAGAGGGACTGGAGCAATATTGCGAAGGACCGCACGGCTTCCTGCCGACCTATAACGGCTATGGTGACGGTAGCGGTGACAACACCTATGGCGGCTATTCCGCAGCCGTCACCGTCGACGAGCATTTCGTCCTGAAGATCAACCATGACGAGGCAAGCCTGGCCGCGGCCGCGCCGCTGCTTTGTGCCGGCATCACAACCTGGTCGCCGCTTCGCCATTGGAATGTCGGGCCCGGCAAGAAAGTGGGCATCGTCGGCATCGGCGGGCTTGGCCATATGGGCGTGAAGCTGGCCCATGCGCTCGGCGCGCATGTCGTCGCCTTCACGACGTCCGAATCGAAGCGTCAGGCCGCGCTCGACCTTGGCGCAGACGAGGTCATCGTATCGCGCAACGCCGATGAGATGGCCGCCCATCAGGGCAGTTTCGACTTCATCCTGAACACGGTCGCCGCTCCCCACAATCTTGACGTCTTCGTCGCTCTGCTGAAGCGGGACGGCACGATGACGCTGGTTGGCGCCCCATCCGAGCCGCATCCTTCCCCCGCCGTCTTCCCGCTCATCTTCAGCCGCCGGTCGATCGCCGGATCGCTGATCGGCGGCATCGAGGAAACCCAGGAAATGCTGGATTTCTGCGCCAAGCACGGGATCGTCTGCGATGTCGAGATGATCGCGATGCAGGATATCGAGGCCGCTTACGAACGGATGCTCAAGGGCGACGTGAAGTACCGCTTCGTCATCGACATGGCGACGCTGAAAGCCGCCTGACGCCGATCAGCTGTGGATGCTCATTTGACGAGCATCCACAGCGCCATCCCGACCATCGCCAGGTTTTCGGTCAGGGAGACGAAGCCAAGCGGCACATTGCTGTCCCCGCCGACGCAGGCGCATTTCAGCTCCCGCCGGTCGATATAGACCGCCTTGAACACCGAAACCGCGCCGATGCCGCCGATGAAAAGGGCGACGGGGATTGAAATCCACATCAAGGCGCCGGAAATCATCAGCACGCCCGCCAGCGCCTCCGCGAACGGATAGACATAGGCATAGGGCACGAATTTCCGCGCCAGCAGGTCATAGCCCAGGAACATGTTCGAGAAGCTCTCGACATCGCGCAGCTTCTGGATGGCAAGAATGACCATGCTGAATGCAATGAACCATTCGGCGGTGTGCACGGTGATGAGCGCGCCAAAGGCCGACCAGCTCGCGGCCAGCGCCATAAGCGCGGCCGCGCCGAAAATAGCGATGACCGGCCGATAGGTGACGGCCTTGGGATCGGGAACGCTTTTGCCCAGATACCTTCGCAGGTCGTCATAGCCGCCGATCCGCTTGCCATCGATGAAGGTCTGGGGCGTCGTCTTGACGTCATGTTTCGCCTTGAACGCGTCGACCTGCGCGCGCGTGGTCAGCCAGTTGTCATCAACGCTGTAGCCTTCGCGGCGCAGGAGATCCCGCGCCTTCAGCCCGAATGGACAGACGTGCTTGTCCATCACCATCCGGTAAAGCACTGCCTTCTTGTCGGTCGTAGCCATGTTCAACGTCCTGATTTTTCAAACAATTGCACCAGCTCATCCACCTTGGCCCGCTGGTCGATCGGGTCACCCGCCGCGATCGCGGCGGCGACGCAGCTGGCGGCATGATCGCGCAGCACTTCCATTTCCGCCCGCGCCAGCGCGGATCGCACCGCCTGGATCTGCTGCAGGATGTCGATGCAGTAGCGATCCTGCTCAACCATCTGCCCGATGCCGCGCACCTGACCAGCTATGCGGTTGAAGCGATTCACCTTGGCCTTGCGGCGGTCATTATCCATTGCGTCTTCCTATACTCCTGGGGAGTATATGGGAGACGATGGCTGAACGACGAGCCCATGCGGCAATAACGTTCGGCACTGTCCCGAATAATGTTGGATTATGCCGGGGGATCGCAGCAGTTGGTCACATCTGCCGCACATGAGCGATATTCTGGCACCCTTTCGATTCAGGGTATCAGCCGTGCATTCACCGACAAATATCGAGGGTCTGATCGACGCCGGCCTGTTCGTCCAACGCGCCTTGATTGGCGGCGAACGGGTTGCATCGGACAGTGGTCAGGTCATTTCCGTTACCAATCCGGCGACGGGCGAGACAATCGGCTCCGTGCCGGATTGCGGGCAGGGCGAGACCCGCCGCGCGATCGAGCTTGCGGAAAAAGCCTTCGGTCCATGGCGCAAACGTCCAGCAGGCGAGCGGGCGGCCATTCTGGAGAAGTGGCACGACCTGATCCTCGATCACGCGGCTGACCTGGCGCGGATCATGACGGCCGAGCAGGGCAAGCCGCTGGCCGAAGCCAAGGGCGAAATCCACTACGCCGCCACCTTCGTAAAATGGTTTGCCGAGGAAGCCCGGCGCATTTCCGGCTATAGCATCCCTGCGCCGACGGCCGACCGCCGCATCCTTATCCTGAAGGAGCCGGTCGGGGTTACCGCCGCGATCACGCCGTGGAATTTTCCAGCCGCCATGATCACGCGGAAGGCGACACCGGCCCTTGCCGCCGGGTGTACGATGGTCCTGAAACCATCGGAAATCACGCCCTTCACCGCGCTCGCCCTGGGGGTGCTGGCTGAGCGCGCGGGCTTGCCGCCCGGCGTTCTCAACATCGTCACCGGCATGCCTGAAGAGATCGGCGGCGAACTGACGTCGAACCCGGTCGTCCGCAAGCTTTCCTTCACCGGATCCACGCGCGTGGGCGCCCTTTTGATGCGGCAATGCGCTGGGGAGATCAAACGGCTGAGCCTGGAGCTGGGCGGAAACGCGCCGTTGATCATTTTCGACGACGCCGACCTCGAAACCGCGGTCAGCGGGACGATGGCCAGCAAGTTCCGCAACGCGGGCCAGACATGCGTTTGCGCGAACCGCATCCTCGTCCAGTCAGGCATTCATGATCGCTTTGTCGAGCGGCTGGCTGCAGAGGTTCGTGCGCTGAAGGTTGGCGACGGCCATGCGGACGGCACGACGATCGGCCCGCTCATCAACAAGGCGGCGGTCGACAAGGTGGAGCAGCATCTGGAAGATGCGCTGGCTCACGGCGCCCAGGTGGCGGCAGCGACGGGCAAGCCCGCCGACGGGCTTTTTGTCGCCCCCACGCTCCTGACCGGGGCGAGCCTTGATATGCGCCTCGCCAATGAGGAAACCTTTGGCCCCATCGCGCCGATTTTCCGGTTCGACACGGAAGAGGAAGCGATTACCATCGCCAACGCGACGCCGTTCGGCCTGGCGAGTTATTTCTTCACCCAGGACATGGACCGCGCCTGGCGCGTGGCCGAGCGGCTGGAATTCGGGATGGTCTGCCTCAACACCGGGTCCATCGCGACGGAAATGGCGCCCTTTGGAGGCATCAAGCAATCGGGCCTGGGTCGCGAAGGCGGCCGTGAAGGCATTGAGGAATATCTTGAGCCCAAGGCATTTCATTGGGCAGGGCTTAAATCTGAGGCGGGCAAAATCTGATCATGACCAACAATCGCAACTATCGCATCGCCGTCATCGCCGGAGACGGCATCGGCAAGGAAGTCGTCCCCGAAGGCATCCGCGTGCTGGAGGCCGCGGCCGCCGTCCACGGCTTTACGATCGACCAGCAGTGGCATGATTTCGCCAGCTGCGACTATTACGCACGCCACGGCAAGATGATGCCGGACGACTGGAAGGAACGCATCGGCAACGTCGACGCGATCTTCTTCGGCGCCGTGGGCTGGCCCGATACGGTTCCCGATCACGTCTCGCTATGGGGATCGTTGATCCAGTTCCGGCGCGAATATGACCAATATGTCAATCTGCGCCCCGTGCGGCTGATGCCGGGCGTGCCTTGCCCGCTTGCCGGCCGCAAGCCCGGCGACATCGATATGATGGTGGTTCGCGAAAACACGGAAGGCGAATATTCGGCGATCGGCGGCACGGCCTTTCCGGGCACCGATCGGGAAGTCGTCGTGCAGGAAACGATCATGACCCGTGTCGGAACGGACCGCATCCTGCGCTATGCGTTCGACCTGGCGCAGCGGCGGCCCAAGAAGCATCTGACGTCGGCGACGAAATCCAACGGCATCGCGATCACCATGCCCTGGTGGGACAGCCGCGTGGAAGCCATGGCCGCATCCTACCCGGACGTGCGCACCGACAAATATCATATCGATATCCTGGCCGCCCAGTTCGTGATGAATCCGAACAGGTTCGATGTTGTCGTGGCGTCAAACCTGTTCGGGGATATTCTGTCCGATCTTGGCCCGGCATGTACGGGAACCATCGGCATCGCGCCTTGCGGCAATATCAATCCGGATCGATCGAAGCCGTCGCTGTTCGAACCCGTTCACGGGTCCGCGCCGGATATCGCCGGCCAGGGAATTGCCAATCCGATCGGTCAGATCTGGTCTGCGGCCCTCATGCTCGAGCATCTGGGCGAAGAGGAAGCGGCGGCCGCGATCATCGCCGGCATCGAAACCGTTCTGGCCCAACCGACTCTCAGAACGCGTGACCTGGGCGGAACGGCAACGACCGAGATATGTGGCAAAGCCGTTGCCGAGACGATCGGCTGACAATCCCTTGATCGGAACGCCGCGGTGAGTGCATCGCGGCGTTTGTTGCGTCATTACGCTTCCCGTTTCACCTTGCCGCTCCATAGAGCGTAGCAGGCCAGCCCGATCGCGTTCCAGATCGCGAAGAACAGCTTGGTCGTCCCCGGCAGGCTCCAGAACAGGTAAAGGCAGCCCCCGATCGCCGCCGGCCCCACAATCCAGGGAAGCGGTGTCTGAAACACGGATTTGCTGCTGATCGGGCGACGGCGCATTGCCAGCATGCAGACGGCCACGGCGATGAACGCCGCCAATGTCCCCGCATTGGCCAGCGCCGCGATTTCGTCGAGCGGGACCAGCCCCGCCAATATGCCGACGATGATCGCGGTGCAGATGGTGATGCGCACCGGTGTTCCGGTACGCGCATTCACCCGCGCCAGGCTTTCGGGCAAAAGCCCGTCGCGCGCCATCACGAAGAAGATCCGGCTCTGCCCGTAAAGGAACGCCAGGATCACGGTGGGCAGCGCAATCACGGCCGCCGCGCCGATGATGGCGCCCATATGCCCCTGCCCCAGCTTGCGCAGGATCAGCGCCAGCGGTTCGGGGCTGTTTGCATATTCCGTGTAAGGCATCGACCCGACCGCAACCGCAGCCACCCCAACATAGATCGCGGTGCAGACCACCATCGATCCGATGATGCCGATCGGCAGGTCGCGGCTCGGCCTTTTGGCTTCTTCCGCTGCGGTGGAAATGGCGTCGAAGCCATAGAATGCGAAGAAGATGATGGCCGCAGCCGCCATAACCCCCTTTTGCACGCCGCCCTGATCCGTCGCGACGAAACCGAAAGGCATGAAGGGTTCGAACTGGTCGAAATTGAAGTAGGGCAATGCCACCACGACGAAGATCAGCAATGCGACGATCTTCACCACGACCAGTATCGCGTTGATGGTCGCGCTTTCCCGCGTACCCATCGCAAGCAAGGCCGCGACGACGCCCACGATCACGACGGCAGGCAGATTGACGATGCCCCCCGCATGTGGGCCCGCCGCCAATGCCGCCGGCCATGGAATACCCACGGACGCCAGAAAGCCGGTCGCATAGCCCGACCAGCCCACCGCCACGGCGCTTACGACCAGCGAATATTCAAGGATCAGGCTCCATCCCACCACCCACGCGATCAACTCTCCCAGCACGACATAGCTGTAGGTATAGGCGCTGCCGGACGCAGGGATGGCGGTTGAGACTTCCGCATAGCAGAGCGCCGCGCAGGCACAGACCGCCCCGGCCACCAGGAAAGACAGGATGACGGCCGGTCCCGCCAGATTGGCGCCGACGCCGACCAGCGTGTAGATTCCGGTGCCGACGATTGCGCCGACGCCCAGGGCGACAAGGTGCCACCAACTCAATGTCGGTGTCAGCCTGTGATGGACCGCCAGCGAATCCAGTTCTACCGTCTTGCGGCGGTTCCAATTCTTCATCGATAGACCTTCTATCCGCCACACCCGCGCATTGCGGCGCGCGGGATAATGAATGACGCAAAAGCGGCGCGGGCCACCGGCCCGCGCCCCAGGTTTTCACCCTTGTCAGATTCGCTCGTAAAAACCGATGTCATGTTGCTCCAGATCTCGCACTGCACGGAACGCCTGGTCAATCGCAGTATCTGCCGTGCTCACACCTCCGGCATCGCTGTTGGCGATGGCGATCCGGCCGAAAGGCTTGCGGGCGATAACGGTCGGCGAAACATCCCCCGGATTGCCGGGCTCGAACAATGTATTCCGTCCGGTGGCAAATCCATGGCCCCAGCGGTTGACGGTAATCGCCAATATGTCGCGCGCCGGGTCCAGTCCTCCGGCGGACAGGGCCCCCGCCGCCTGCGTGCGCACGGCCCGTTCGAATTGCTCGAACGGCGCGGCCAGCAGGCCTGCCCTGACCATGCGGAACTGGTTATCCATCGGCGTGCCCGGTTCCGGCAGATTGCCTCCCAGGAGTTCGCTCATCATCGTATAGTTGGAACAAATGCCGGAATTTCCTCCGGTGTTGAAGCCGACGACGATCGGCTCCGACGGATTGCCCGACGGTTTCAGATCGCCCAGGCTGCGTGGCGAAGGCAGCCCGACCCTGCCGAAGAAGGCATTGGGATAGGTAATCCCGCTGACCTTCAGCCGGGCGAACGCTTCCCAGTTCCGGAAGAGAACATTGGTCGCCTGATTGGGCGCGCGCACCGCCTTGTGCAGCGCCGCCTTCTGCTCCGCCGGCAATTCGGGAAGCAGATAGGGAATGACATTATTCATGCAGGCGAGGACGACATTCTTGCCCCTGACCAGATACCCTTTCCCGTCGTGGATATAGCTGACCTCCGTCTCGCTATTGTCCGGATCGAACAACGTATGCCTGCCGGTGCTGACCGGTTTCACGCGCACGGCGATGCTGCTCAACCGGATGCGGGTCGGCGATGACGTATCATCGAGCGCAGCGTAATTGATCCGCCTGGTTTCGACCGCCGCGAAATCCCCTTCCGGCAAGGCGGCCGGGATCAACGACCGCACGATCAGGCGGGCGATGTCGCTGTTGCCCGCCGGCAGGACATAGTCGTCCGCCCGGTGCTCGGCGCCTTCCGGAGAACCCCAGGGGCGTTCGATGCCCAGCCCGTCAAAGCCGGGCCGCATGCGGAAGAAGGCGAACCAGGCCGTTCCCATATCCGGCGCCAGGCACCACATGCCCTGGACCAGCGGCACCACATCCGGATGCACCTTCACGACGTCCAGCAGATAATCACGATAGCTCATCGCCTGCAGCTTCGCGATTTTCTCGGCCTGGCTGAGCCCCGCCATATAATCGGTCTTGCCGCTCGTCAGGCGGATCAGGTCGTCGCGCACCCGCTTCGGAAACGGCGTGCGCGCCAGAAAGGCCGGGTTGGGATTTTGCGGGGTCCCGCCCAGCACCAGGCTGTCCTTGCCATAGGCGGCCTTGCTGAAGAAAGTCGCATTACCCAGACCCAGCGAGCTGTAGAGGTTCCTGTCGACCTTGTCGGTCGGATGGTTCTTGATGATGCCAAGGTCCTGGACCAGCGATTTGGCTTCATGCGTCCAGTGCGACGGCGCGACCATATAGGACGATCCGCCATTGGCGAGCAGCAGTTTCCCGCCATATTCGAATTCGTTGCGCTTGGCGTGCCCACCGAAATCGTCATGATTGTCGAGGATCAGGATGCGCGCGGACGGCCCTGCGCGCTTGCGGAAGAAATATGCGGCGGCAAGACCGCTGATGCCGCCGCCGACGACCACCAGATCGTAGCTTTCCTTCGTGTCTTCCGGCGCTCCAAAGCTTTTGCCGTCGCGCATGGCGTGGGCGGCCTCGAACGACCCCGGATGCTGGCCACGCATGCCGGTACGCATCGGCGGATAGTTGGCAGCCGATACGGGGCCGCTCGCCCCGGCCACGGCCGCCTTCGCCTGAGCGAGGGCGGCTTCGCTATTGGCTGCCAGGGTCAATCCCCCGGCTGCAGCAGCCACGCCTTGAATGAAGTCGCGGCGTTGGATCGGGCGACCCATGCCAAGATCTTTGTCTTCGCCGTTCATGCTGGCTTCCTTTTCAATCGGAACTGGCCGGTACGGCACCAATCCATGATGCGCACCAGCCTATGCTTGCCGCAACGTCATGCCGATGATCGCATGGGCTGCAGATGCGAAAGAAAGAGGTCGAGGGGATTTCATATTGATCGCCTCGACGCTCTCCCATTTCCTGGATCAAAGCGAGAAATCCAACCGTACGAAGTAATAGCCCCCGTTCCAGTCGACCACCGAGTCGGTGCGATAAACGGCACCGCCCGTCATTGCGCCAATGGTGTCGCGCTGCGGATAGTTGTCGAAGATGTTCCGGGCGCCCACGGTGATCTTGTAACGTTCGTCGAAGGTGTAGCCGATTTCGGCGTCGATCAATGCTTCCGTGTGGAACGACTGGGTCGGGAATTCGGTCGATCCGGTGATCCTGCGCGCGGCCTTGTTGGGTCCGAACAGGTTCCCGCGGATCATTGCGGTGAAATTGCCGAATTCATGCGTGGCCGTCAGCACGCTGCGCCAGCGCGGCTGCCTGTGCACGAAGTTGAATTCATCCACCGCGTCGAACAGATTTTCGATCTTCTTCTTGTCGATCTTGTAGCGGTTGACGTTCAGGCTTCCGACCAGCGAGGTGCGGTTCCCATTGGCCCAGCGCTGGGTGTAGGTGCTGACCAGATCGATGCCCTTGGTGGTCGAGTTGAAGGCATTCTGGAAGAAGTTGACGCTGGCGATGGAGTCCGCGCCAACGACACCGGCGGCAATCATCTGATCGCGGATCGCAGGCGTGACCGTGATGTTCGACGTCGAATAGAACTGGTCGCGCAGCTTGATCAGATAACCATCCAGCGTGATGTTCCATCCCGGCAGCGGCGTGGCGGTGATCCCCGCGGCGAAGTTCACCGATTTTTCGGGCTTCAGCTCCTTGGCGCCAAGGAATTGCGAAACCGGATTGGTCGCCGGAAACAGACCGGCAAGCGTGAACACACCGTCCACGGTGCGGATCGAGGTATAAGTCTGATTGATTAGACCCGCCGACGGCGCATGGAAGCCGGTGCCGACCGAAGCACGGATGCCGACATTGTCGGTGATATCGATCTTGGTCGCCGCCTTGCCGTTCACGGTCGATCCGAAGGCCGAGAAATTCTCATAACGGCCGGCAAGATCGACGAACCATCCGTCGACGATATCGGTCGACAATTCCACATAGGCCGACTTGCTGTTGGTGCTGAAATCGCCGGCGATGTTGGGCGGTGTGCCCGTGAAGCCGTTGGAGCCGACCGCAAGGACGTTGTAGACCGGATCGATCCCCGCGAACCCGTCACCCGTTCCAGCCTGATAGTTGGCGCAATTGATGCCCATGTTGGTCGGCGCGCCGGGCTGCAGCTGATAATCGTCCGTACAGAAATCATAGGGATCCCGTACGCCATAGGTGCCGGCGCGGTAGGAATCGATGTCGCCCGCTTTGATCTTGAAACCTTCCCGGCGATATTCGCCGCCGAAGCTGACCAGCAGAGGGGACGCGAACATGTCCGTGTTCACCGAATATGAGAAGTCGGCGTTCAGACCCAGTTCGTCCGAAACATAGGTATTCGGCGTGAATTCACGCGGTGAATCAGGGCCGATCGACGGATTGACCGTATCCTTGATGAAATAGCTGATCTTGCTGCGGCCATAGCGGGCACTGAAATCATAGGTGAAATCACTTTCACCAAGGGTCGTGCTGCCCCGGTAGCCGGCCGTTCCGCTCAAGTCAGTCACCGTCCCCTTGAAGAGCGGCCTGAAACCGGCCGGGAACAACTGGTCGAACTTGAAGATGGAACCGTCCGCCTGGCGAACCGGCGTGTCGTTTACAGGCTGCCCGTTGCCCGGATAACGATAGTTCGCGTCCGCCCACGCCTTTGATCGCGATGCGTTGCCGAAGAAATAGATTTCGGAATTGTCGCCGATATCGATGCCGGAATTGATCACCGCGCGCAAAGAATCGCCCTTTGGCTGCCCCACGCGCTGGAGCGGCTTTCTGAGATCGACCAGTGCTGCATAAGCGGGGTTCTGCGCCGCATATTCGACCGCGTCAAAGGTGGCGCTGGTATATTGCTCCGAACGTGTCGTCCGGTCGTTCTGCGCATATTGGACCGTCACATTGACGAAGCCGGAATCCGTCAGCGGCAGACCGATATTGCCGGCGACCAGGAATTCCTCGCCGTCGCTTTCATAGAACTGGCCCAATTGGGTCGTCAGATTCAGCCCTTCGGACGAATCGTTCAGCATGAAGTTGATCACGCCGGCGATCGCATCCGACCCATATTGCGCCGCCGCACCGTCGCGCAGAACCTCGACCGACTTCAATGCCAGGGCAGGGATGACGGATGCGTCGGCGCCGTGCGCGCCATTGCCGCTGATCGCGACGCTGGCCGACTTGTGGCGACGCTTGGAGTTGAGCAGGAGGAGCGTTTTATCCTCAGGCAAACCGCGCAGCGTGACCGGACGAATGAAGGTCCCAGTCGTCGAATTGGGCTGGCGGGTAACGGAATAGGACGGAACGACCGCCTTCAGGATTTCGAGCGTGTCGCTCTGGGAAACCTTTTTCAACTCATCGGCGGCGATCACATCGACCGGAACCGGTGAATCCTGAACCGTGCGAGGTTGGCCGCGCACGCCAGTTACAACGATTGCAGCCGTATCTTCTGCCTGATTATCGGAACCCGAAGCCGTGTTCTGCGCATAAACTGGCTGTGCGGCGAAGACTGCCGTCAGCGATGAAGAAAGCAGAGCAAGAGAAAGGATATTATAACGCATGATAAATCTCCCCTTATTGGGATCATGTAAATGCATTCCTCCTGCAGGAACTATTTACAGCCTCCCACGAATGCCCAATTATTTGAGCTATTCGTCCAAATCGGGTGGTTCTATTTTGCCACCTCGCTTGCGTGTCTTATTTTTCTGACTTGTTATGGGTATCGGCAGTTCATGCGAAAATGTTGCCGAATTTAGTTGAGGATGAAAAATTTTATGCTGGAAACCGCCCGGCGACACTCCAATTCAGTCGATTCTGCTTTTTCGCCTCAAACACACCGATGACTCGGGCTTTAAAACCGCTTCGCAATCGCGGTCGGGCGCAAGGGCTGCGGTCACGGGAATGGGCTCGCCGCCAGTGCGATTGCCGAATATTTGGGCGAAAGATTGTCGCGGGAAGCGAATGCCTTCCCGCCTGCGGATCAGGAAGGCTCGGTCTCTTTCGAGAAGTAGACCCGCACGGCAGGCTGCCCTTTAACGATCGGAGATTTGATCACGATGTAGGAGAAGTATTTGCCGACGCCCAGATTCTTTTCCAGAATCTCTTCCATCATCTCCTGATAATGGGCGATGCTTTTTACCACGAACTTCAGCAGATAATCGAACCCGCCGCTCACCAGATGGCATTCGAGCAACTCTTCGCGAACCTTGATGCCTTGTTCGAATTTCAGGAAGTCGGCCCGGCGGTGATCGCTGAGCGTCACTGAAGTAAAGACGATCTGAACGGAGCCAAGCTTCGTCAGATTGATGTTGGCGCTATACCCCGAAATATATCCGGCATCTTCCAGCCGCTTCACGCGGGACAGGCAGGGACTTGGGGAAAGCCCTACCTTGTCCGCAAGCTGCGTGTTGGTCATCCGGCCGCTCTTCTGCAGTTCGGCCAGGATGTTGATGTCGATGCGGTCGAGTTTCGGCAGATTAAGCATTAGCCTCCATCACCACATGGTGTTGTCGTCTCAGCCCTCGCGGAGCGCGTCCTGGTGAGCCTTGACCAAGTCAGACATCGAATTGAAACGGAAATCAATGCGCGGCATCTCCCCCGGATTCATCGTCGCGCCGAACCCTTCCTGGGCATGACGGCGATAGATCCAGCAACTGGCCAGGCCATGGTGGTTGGCCGGCACATGATCGTGGAACAGGCTTTCGGCGGTATGAAGAATTTCGCCCTTCTCAATTCCAAGCGCGCCGATATGGCCAAGCATATATTCGAAGTTCGCATCTGAAGGCTTGTAGGCGCCCACGTCTTCCGCCGAATAGATCGCGTCGAATTCCACTTCCAGCTTTTCATTGCTGAAGCTGAACGTGCGGTTGTCGACGTTCGAAAGAATGACGAGCTTATAATATTTCTTCAGATATTGGAGCGCGCCGGGGGAATCGACGAAGGCAGGCCAGTCGCGCACCGAGAGGCCATAGGCTTCGCATTCATCGACCGTGGCGGAAACGCCCCATTCCTCGGCCAGCCGCTTGTAGACGATCGGCAGGATCTCGCAGTAGCGCTTGCCGGGCGTCTGGCGCTGCTGCGAGGATTCGTGACGCGCATGCGCTTCCAAAATCTGATCGCGGCCAAGCTCATGCCCCACCTTCGCAACCAAGCCGCTCAGCGCCTCGATCATTCCCGACTCCCAATCGATCAGGGTGCCGTAACAGTCGAACGTCAGCGCCTTGTAATCAGTTAACTTCATCGCGAATTTCCTTGATTTCGAGCAGATCGTTCAGCGTCTTTTCAAAGCGTTCGATCAGCAGGTCGATGTCGCTTTCCGAACAGCACAGCGGCGGCGCGAAACCAACGACGGAGTCACCAAATGCCCTGAAGATCAAGGCGTTATCATAACCGATCCGCGCGAGATGATCAGGCACGTTCAATTCGGCGGGCGGCTTGCGCTTGGCGGCCTTGTCCACCACCAGCTCCACCCCGGCCAGCAATCCCACCGCCCGGACATCGCCGACAAGCGGATGGCTCTTCAGCTCGGCAAGGCGCCTTTCAAAATGGGCACCGGCCCGCTGGCCGTTCGCCAGAATGCCGCCCTCCCGATAGAGGCGCATCACCTCCACCCCGACAGCCGCGCTGACAGGATGGCCCGAATAGGTGAACCCATGACCGATCGGCGCGCCGGCCGGCGTATTGTCGGCCATTGCCCGATACATCGCGTCGGACAATATCACCGCACCCATCGGGCTGTAGCCGGCGGTCAATCCCTTGGCCATTGTCATGATGTCGGGCTCGACTCCTTCATGCTCGCAGGCGAACATCGGCCCCGTGCGGCCGAAACCGGTAATCACTTCGTCCACGACGAACAGAATGTCGAGATCGCGGCAGGTGTCGCGCATGGCTTTCAGCCAGCCCCGGGGCGGCACGATGACGCCCCCCGAACCCTGGATGGGCTCGCAGAAGAAGGCTGCGACATTCGCCGCACCCAGTTCCTCGACCTTCGCGCGCAGGGCAGCGACCGACGCCTGGATGCAGGCGGCCGGATCATGCCCATTTTCATCCCGATACGGATAGGGCGCCGGGATGTGGTGCTGAAATGGCAACGGAACATCGAAATTGGCATGGAACGCCGACAGCGCCGTCAATCCCGATCCCGTGCTCGACGAACCATGATAGCCCCGCTGCAACGCGATCATGTGCTTCTTGTCGGGCCGGCCGGTCACGTTGGAATGATAGCGGATGAAGCGCACCGCGCTGTCGACGGCATCGGATCCGCCCAGCGTGAAGAACACATGCTTCAAATCGCCCGGCGTCACCTCCGCCAGGGTCGCCGCCAGCTTGATCGCCGGCTCACTGCCAAAGTGGAAGTAACCGGTCGCATAGGGCAACCGCGCCATTTGTTCAGAGGCAGCATCGACAATGCTCTGGTGCCCATAGCCGACGTTGACGCACCAAAGCCCCGAAAAGCCGTCAAGCAGGGTTCGCCCCTCAATATCGGTCAGGTAAGCGCCCTTGCCGGACTTCAGGATGGTGACGCCGCGCTTCTCGTGCCCGGTCCACGATGTCACCGGGTGAATAAGATGTTCGCGGTCCGACTGCACCAGTGAATTGAGAAGCATCACATCTGTTCCTTTGTATCCAGAAGCTTTAGCGCTCAAAGCCATGGGCGGGATTTTGTTTTTCCAGGCATCGCGAGGCACGACGACCGTTCTCTCCATACTCCGCAGAATTTTCTGCTGATAAGAACGGAGCGCCGGGCTGCCGACAGAGACATTCTTCGGTGCCATACCCACGCCGCGCGTAACTCTCCCCCAAATTATTGCTTATTCTTCAAAAGCATGACGTCAGATGCAAGCAAGGTGAATCCATGTGTCACGGTTTGAAGGGCTGAGTCATGGCGCCGTTCCCCGCAGAATCCCATGCGGCGAACCGAACCCATTTGGCACTATCGGCATCGAACGCGATGCTGAATCGGTGGCTGCCGAAGGGTCCCATGTTCGACGCGTCGACCACCTTGCGCTCGATCCTCTTCCCATCACCCCAAACCAGTTCGACGAAGTCGAGGGGAAAGGTCCATTCCACCTGGGCGTTGTATGTCGCTGTCCGCCCCTTGCCGTTCACGCCGTGGGACGGGATCAGCACCTCGCCCGACGTTACAAAATAATCGCCATCGGCAAGCGCTGCGATAATCGACGAATAGTCGCCAAGTTTCGGAAGCGTCTGCAGCTTCAGATAGCTGACAGGCCCGTTGGCATACACATCATCACCCGGCTCCTTGTCGAATGTCTCGCTGATCGAGATCAGATATTTCGGTTTCGATCCGCTAGCGGCCGCCCAATTGTTCATCTCGTCGAACAACGGCAGGACCCGCTTTTCCGACAGCCTTCGCTCCGACAGGTCCGATCCCATTCCCCAGCGCCAGCCTATGCCGCGATATCTGTCGCTGTTGAAGGCGGCCGTGTCGGCGATCGCATCAGGATAATGCGTTGATCCCTTGGTTCTGGGATGCGGCATGAAGATCAGCATATTCTCCCGATCCACCATCTGCATGACGTCCGCCGCGCTGACCAGATTGTAGACGGTCCCAAATCCCGGCACCTCTTCCCGCAAAGGTTGGTTGGCCGCCCGACTTTCCATCCAGAGAGTCGGTTTCGACAGCATCACATCCCAGTGTCCGCCCAGGATGTTGGTCGCCTCGACATTGGGCATGACCAGAAAATCATCGTCGCTGGTTCGCTGCGCGCCCTCAAAATAGGCCTTCATCACTTCCAGCCGCTTCGGTCCACCTGGATTGCGCTGCTCGGGAAAGATATCGGCGACGCCAACGATGTCGACGCCGGCGCTGCGCAGCGGTTCGAAATCCCGAAGGCGCATGTCCAGATCGCCGGCTTCCAGCAACCGCTCCCCCATGCCGGTATGAAAATGATGCGCCATTACCTTGTACCCGGGAAGCGCCTTGAACCTGTCGCCGCGGGTGAATTCCAGCGCCCCGTCAAACCCCGCCGCGGCGCTTTCAGCCGCCGGGTAAAGATAGAAGGCCATGTGCTGTTCGGTGCCGGGCGGCGCACTGTAGAGCGCCCAGTTTCCGCGGAATCGTTCCACGATCTCGTCCTCGGCCTGCCGAATGCCGACGCCGAACGTTAAATCCCGGTCCTTTCGATACCAGTTGTTTCCGACGTTCTTCTCGCTTTCCCGCGCCCAGAAGAACGTGTGCGGCGGCGGGAAGGCGGCGATGGCGCCATTGCCGGTTTCGGCCACGATCAACCGGTTGGCGGCGTGGATCGCGACCCGGCCGTCATTTGCCTTGCCGGTCAACGAATAGCGCTGGGGCATATGGGCGGTATCGCGCCACATCACGCCGGACTCCCGCTTGACCTTCAACCCGCTCAGCCCCGCGTCATATTTGTAGGCAACGGAATCTTCCGTCGTGCTGGCGACATATTCGATCCGGATCAGGTTGGTGCCCTGATAGACCGTGATCACCAGCTTTCCGGAAAAGACGCCCGCATGAACGCCTGAATAGGCCACGCTCAGCCGCGCGTCGTTGCTGGTGACGGCGCAATGATCGACGGCATAGCGCGCCTGGGTCCGCGCGATTTCACTCGATTTCCGGGGCAGGCCCGGCTGGCTTCCGATACCCTCGACCGGCGGCTGGTTCGAACTGAGCTGGCGCCCCGCCGATCCCTGCGGAGGCGCGCGCAGATCAAGCGGAGAATCCCAGAACGCATCCCACTTGTGCTCGTCCAGCTCCTTTTCATCGATCGAAACGCCGAGTTCGCGGAGCGGCAGAATCTGCTGACGGCTGATCCGGCGCATTCCGGTCACCAGGTGGAATTCGATCCGGGCCTGCTCGGCCACCACGGATTCGCCCACTTTCAACTGATCGATCACAGGTTCGCCGCCAACCAGTTTTAGGCGCAATGCCATCTGCTGGGCACGCGCACCCGCCCATCGCAGTTCGAGCTGGTTGTCCTGCGATACCGCCTTGATCCCTCCACCCGCCCGGTATCGATCGAGGTTGCAGGAGACCGTTTTGACCGGCGATGCCAGGGCAGGCGAGGACCAGACGCAGACGAGCAGCACAGCTCCCCAGACGATCGATCGTGCCACGCCATCCTCCTCCATCTGTTCTTGAAGCGAGGTTAGCCGTGGGGCGATCTGAGGGATGCCGTTTTGTCCGGTACCCTCGGGCAGCCCTGCCGATGTACCGAGGCAGAACGACAGATCATGCCATCGCGCCCGATCTAGCTGGCGCGAGCCCGCGCTTTTGCACTGCCTTCGATGCGAAGAACGTTGCGCATCGCAATGCTGGAATGGATGCGCACGACGCCGGGCAGGCGTGAGAGGATATTCTTGTGAATGGCCTCATATGCCGCCGTGTTGGGGGCCGAAGCACGAAGGATGTAGTCGGCGTCACCCGTCATCAGGAAACATTCCTGTATTTCAGGGTGAAGGCGCACCGCCGCTTCGAAACGGTTCAGATAGGCCTCGGTCTGCCGTTCCAACGTGATCCGCACGATGGCGATCACGCCCTCTTCCTCCGGGCCCGCGACGATCGCGGTATAGCCGCGGATCACACCGTTCTTCTCAAGGATATGAACCCGGCGAAGGCAGGCGGAAGGGGAAAGCCCCACCTGTGCGGCCAGCTCGCTGTTGGGCATGCGGCCATTCAGCCTGAGCAGGCGAATGATATTCCGATCGACAGAATCGATAGTCACAATATTTCTCCAAAACTTTCATATGATATCCCATAATCCCCATAAAATTCGAATTTTCGTTGATTATCGGAAGAAAAATTCGAACGATTATCCGCTAATTCTCCGTCATGGAAATCGATCGTCCGAACGGATCGCAACTTATGGGTGGCGCGGATACCGCCGCCGGTGGTCGACTGGTCGTCGACCTCGCCGCGATCTGTGAAAATTACGGGCTGATTGCGAAGCGGGTATCGCCGGCGCGCGTCGCTGCCGTGGTCAAGGCGAACGCCTATGGGCTGGGTGCGGATCGGGTCGCCCCCGCGCTTGCACGGGCCGGTTGTCGCGATTTCTTTGTCGCGCATCTGGCAGAGGCGCTGGCTATCCAGCCCCTGCTGCCGGAAGACTGCACCCTTTATGTCCTGAATGGCCTGATGCCGGGTGCCGAGTGGCTTTGCGCCCGCACAGGCATCATTCCCGTGCTCAACTCGATCGAACAGGCAACGCGCTGGCTTGAAACCGCCCGCTCCGCCGGACACGCCTTGCCTGCGGTGCTGCAGTTCGACAGCGGCATGTCCCGCCTCGGCGTCTGCCAGGAAGAGGCCCGGCAGTTGGCCAGCGATCCCCTGTTTCTGGCGCATGTGCCGCTCGCGCTGGTGATGAGTCATCTCGCCTGCGCGGATACCCCCGGCCATTCGGCCAACGCGGCACAATTTGAGGCGTTCGACGCACTGGCGGCTCTTTTCCCGTCCGTCCCGCGTTCGCTTCTCAATTCGGCGGGCACATTTCTGTCATCCGGTTCCAGGGGCGACGTCGCCCGCGCCGGGATCGCGCTTTATGGCGGCGCGCCCAATGATGCGCCGGTCAACCCCATGCAGCCCGTGGTGCGGTTGGACGCCCAGGTCATTCAGGTCCGGACGGTCGCTGCAGGGGATCATGTCGGCTATGGCCACAGCTTCAAGGCGGAACGCGACAGCAGGATCGCCACGATTGCCGTCGGCTATGCGGACGGCTGGCCGCGCGTCCTTGGCAACAGGGGGGCGGCCTGGTTCAATGGCGTCCGCCTTCCCATCGCCGGCCGGGTATCGATGGACAGCATCACGCTCGACGTCAGCGCGCTTCCCGAAGGGACGCTGGGGCTGGGCGATTGGGTGGAACTGATCGGCCCCAACCAGACGATCGATCAGGTCGCGGCGGATGCCGGAACGATTTCATACGAAATACTCACGAATCTCGGCGCGCGTTATGAGCGGAGCTATCTGGATGCCCGCCGATCCATCCGGTCGGAGGCGGCATGAAGATTGCGGTCCTGGGCAGCGGGGTGATCGGCGTCACCTCCGCCTACTATCTTGCCAAGGCAGGACATGAGGTGTCGGTCATCGACCGGCAGCATGGCCCGGCGCTGGAAACCAGCTTCGCCAATGCGGGAGAAGTTTCCCCCGGCTATTCTTCGCCCTGGGCAGCGCCCGGCATCCCGCAAAAGGCGATCAAGTGGTTGCTGATGGAACATGCGCCGCTGATTTTGCGGCCAAGCATCGATCGGGAAATGCTCGGATGGCTGTTCGCGATGCTGCGCAACTGCACCAGCGCGCGCTATGCCGTGAACAAGAGCCGCATGGTCCGCATCGCGGAATTCAGCCGCGACATGCTGATCGAACTGCGCGCGCAGACCGGCATATCCTACGATGAGCGGATGCAGGGCACGCTGCAGCTGTTCCGCACCCAAAAGCAGCTCGACGGCATCGCCAAGGATGTCGAGGTGCTGCGTGCAGGAGGCGTCCCGTTCGAAGTGCTCGATCCCGCGGGCTGCATTGCGGCGGAGCCGGGGCTTGGCGTCGTCCGCGAGAAATTCGTAGGCGGGCTCCGCCTGCCGAATGACGAAACCGGCGACTGCTTCAAATTTACCAACGCCCTTGCACAGCTTGCCGCGCAAATGGGCGTCACCTTTCGCAACAACACGCGCATCTTGGATATCGAGACCCAGGCCGGTCGCGTCACCGGTATCCGGACCGACCAGGGCAAGATCGTGGCCGACCGCTACGTCGTGGCGCTGGGCAGCCATTCGTCGCACATGCTGCGTCCGCTGGGCATTCACCTGCCGGTCTATCCGGTGAAGGGCTATTCGATCACCGTTCCCATCGTCGATGCCGATCGCGCGCCCGTCTCGACCCTGATGGATGAAACCTACAAGATCGCCATCACCCGCCTGGGCGACCGCATTCGCGTGGGCGGCATGGCTGAAATCTCGGGCTATAATAATTTGCTGAGCGATGCCCGCCGCGCGACGCTTGTCCATTCCGTGACCGATCTTTTCCCGGGTGCGGGCGATATCGGCCGTGCCAGTTTCTGGTCCGGCCTGCGCCCGATGACGCCGGACGGCACGCCGGTCATTGGTCCGACCGCGTACGACAATCTGTTTCTGAATACCGGCCACGGTACGCTCGGCTGGACGATGGCCTGCGGCTCGGGACATGTGATCGCCGATCTCATAAGCGGCCGCACGCCGGCGATCGACACCGAAGATCTTTCCATCGCGCGCTATCGGGCGCGATGACCCGTTCCACACTTTGATCGAGAGGGAAATCATGACGATCCGCCGCATTGAGTCAGGACCACGGATGAGCCAGGCCGTCGTTCATGGAAACACGGTCTACCTGTCCGGTCAGGTGGCACTGCCGGGTGAAAGCGTAACTCGCCAGACCCAGGCGATCCTGACGCAGATAGAAGCGCTTCTCGCTGACGCGGGCAGCGACAAGTCGCGGATATTGAGCGCCACCATCTGGCTGGCCGACATGGCCGATTTCGCTGAAATGAATGCCGTGTGGGATGCCTGGGTCGATGGAAAGGACGCCCCCGCCCGCGCAACCGGCGAGGCTAAGCTGGCCACTCCGGATTACAAGGTTGAGATCATCGTCGTCGCCGCGCGCGATTGACGATACCGACCGCCAAACGGCAGTTTGATCCCCATACACCCATAAAGAAATGCATTCGGCTGCCTACCCGGCCGGGAACGGCAGCACATGCTCTTTTGCTTGTGGAATTCTCCTCCGGGCAGGCAGCGCTTGCTGCCGCCACGTGTCACGCAATTTGAAGGGGTTCAAAAGGATGCGCGTTCCAGGATTGTTTTTGTCGGCTGCTGTCTTGTTATCGGTACCGAACACGTCACTCGCCGCGCAGACGAATGCCGCTCCCCATCAATATCGCGATGCACGGGAACAGGTTCCGCCGGCATTGATCGGCCCCTGGAAGGTTGATCTGGACGCATCGCATTATGCCGGCACCAAGCCGCAGCGGGCAATCCGCACATTCCAGTACACCGCCGAGGGCAAGGTGCTGGTGACCTTTGCCACCGTTAATGCCAATGGCGCTTATTCGACCGGCCACTGGGCGGCCCAGGCCGACGGCACGCCCGCGATCGAATATCACAGCGCGGCCGGCGCGATTGCCTACAATGTCGTCAAGCTGACCAAAGTCGACGAAAAGACCTTGAATCTGACGGTCCTTCGCCACGGAAAGGTGGACCTGGAGGCTGTCTACAAGCTGTCGGACGATGGACAGACCCTGACCTACAGCTATGGCGACAACCGCATCGTCTATCGCCGCTGGGACAAGTTAGACTGAAGACGGCCTTGAGCGATATTCGGGATAATCGAACATCGCCTTGAAGACGTGATGCAGATCGCGAAACATCGCTTCGCGATCGACATCCTCTTCCTTCAGCATCTCATCGAACGAATAGGCCATTTCAACGGCGATGCGCGTGCGGCGGCGGACGAGATCGCGGGCGACATGAGGCAAATAGCGCATGTAGATGTCGGTCAGCAGATCCGTGACATAATTATGTGATGCCAGCCGGATGCCGGTAAGATTCGGCACCGCCCGCAGCGCCCGCATGAGCCACAGCCCCCCCGGCTCGCTCCCCGTTATCTCGTCCATTTCCCGGATGAGATCGACAGTCGCTTCCGCAAGCGCATCCAGCCCTGCGTCGCGGTACCGCGTGACCCAGGCTTCCAACGCCACATTCTGCTTCTGCATCAGCCGTTCGGCGAGCGCCCAGAGGATCGCATATTTGTCATCGAAATAGCGATAGAAGGCGGGCGGCGTCACGCCGGCCCGTTCGCAGATCATATTGGTGGAAATCCGCTCGATCCCAACCTCGCCAAGCAGCGTCCCCGCGGCGCCAAGCAGCATGTCATAAGTTTTCCTCGACCGCTCCTGTAGCGGCTTTCGATACTCCGTCATCCGCATTCTCCCCCGAAAATTCTTATATGTCAGCTACTTAAAAAATAGCTGCGATTGTCACAAAAACGATACTTATCACTACCATATGGCGGCCCCAAGCTCACATCAAAAAGGGAAGCATATGTTGAAGTGGCAATCCATATCGGTGATCGCGCTGTTGACGGGTCTGATGGCGGCACCGGCCATGGCCGCAGACGAAGCACCCGCCAATCCGGCCGATGCCGCGGCGCAGGAAGCGCCGGTGGACATCATCATTACCGGCCGTGCGGGCAACACGACTCAGAAGAAGGTCGAGGCCAGCTACGCCATTTCCGTCATCTCCCCCGAAGAGCTTCAGATGAAGGCGCCGATCGGCGTGGCGGAGGCGCTGAAGAACGTGCCCGGCTTCTGGATCGAAAGCTCGTCGGGCGAGGCGAGCGGCAACATCCGCGTGCGCGGCATCCCGACCGACGGCTATTCCTCGCTATCGTTGCTGGAAGACGGCATCACCACCCAGCATGACGCGGGTCTCGGCTGGCTGAACGGCGACCAATCCCTCCGCATGGATCAAACCGTCCAGCAGATCGAGGTCGTGCGCGGCGGCCCTTCGTCCATCTTCTATTCGAACGCGCCCGGCGCGGTCATCAACTTCATCACCCGCCGCGGCGGCGATCACCTGGAAGGGCTCGCCCGCTATGAGGTGGCCGACTACAACTCGCATCGCGTCGACGGCTGGCTGGGCGGCCCGATCGGCAACAGCGACTGGCGCTTCTTCGTCGGCGGCTATTACCGGCTGTCCGACGGCCAGCGCCACACCGGCTTCCGCCAGGATGAAGGCGGGCAGATCCGCGCCACCATTTCCCGCGATTTCGACAACGGCTCGTTCATGGTCGGCGTCAAGCGGATCGACGAGCGCATCGGCAATGCGATGGTCACGCCCTTCGTCAACGACAAGGACGGCGATCCGGTAGGCGTGCCCGGCTTCAACGCCAAGCGCGACATCATCGCCGGTCCCGAAACGCGCCGCTTCACCTTCCTGACGCCGGACGGCACTTATGATTTCGACAATGACGTCGGCACGACGATCAAGCTGACCCAGCTGACCGGCGAGCTGAAATACGACCTGGGCATGGACTTCACCATCCAGAACAACATGCGCTATCGCGACAGCTTCACCAAGCGCAACAGCATCACGCCTCGCACCGTCGCGGCGGCCGGGGATCTGCTCGCCAGCAACTATGGCAACGTGCTGCAGCCCGGCCAGTCGCTCGGCTTCGGCTACACCAATCATCCCTCGCAGCCGTTCGACATGACAGGCCAGAACGGCAACGGGCTGGCGCTGCTGAATCTGGCGCGCTCGTTCACCGTGCCGGAAAGCGAGTTCATCAACGACCTGCGGTTGACCAAGACCGGCGATTTCCTCGGCCGGCACGACATCGCGGTCGGCGTCTACTACGCGCATGTAAAGGAAGACTACCGCACCAATTCGGCGGCGATCTTCACCGACGTGAAGGACAATGCAGCGCTGCTCGATGCCTTCATTCTCGATGCCGCCGGCAATCCGGTCTACCAGCTGACCAACGGCGGCATCTCCAGCTACGGCGTCGAATTCAACAATGCCAACGGAACGTCGGACACGGTCGCCGTCTATGCGAGCGACGAATGGCAGGTGACCGACAAGCTGCGCATCGACGGCGGCCTGCGCTGGGAACGGATCAGCACCGAGGGTGAGGTCGAAGGCAAGCAGACCATCGACCTCCAGCAGTCCGCCAGCGCGGCCGACAATGCCGTTCAGGTCGGCAACGGTGTCTTCACCCCCTTCGACAGGCGCTATGACCATACCGCATGGACATTGGGCGCGAACTATCAGTTCCAGCCGGACCTCGGCACCTTCCTGCGCTACACATCCACGTTCCGCCTGCCCAGCGTATCGAGCTTCCTGGGCGATCCCACGGCCACGCCGGTCACGCAGAAAATGGAGTTCGTCGAAGGCGGCGTCAAATTCGCGCGGTCGAACTTCAGCCTGTTCCTCACCGGCTTCTACTCGCTCTACAAGAGCTACGAGATCAGCGACTACAGGCAGGATCCGGACACCGGCAAGTTCGTGCTGAACACCGTCTATGGCGACACTCGTACCTGGGGCACCGAGCTGGAGGCGACCTGGCGCCCGGTTTCCTGGTTCGACATCCACGCCAACTGGACGTGGCAGGACCCCAAATTCTCCGACTTCAAATATACCGACAACTCCGGCAAGCCGATCGACTATTCGGACAATCGTCTGATCCGCGTGCCGAAGAACAGCTTCCGCATCACGCCGGGCCTCAATTTCCTGGATGATCGCGTGCGGATCGAAGCGGACGTGGCTTATTACGGCCAGCGCTATGCCGACGTCGCCAACCAGATCAATCTTCCGTCCTACACCACGGTTGATCTGAATGCCCGCTTCGACGTGACCGACCGGCTGTCGTTCAACCTGTTCGTCAACAACCTCACCAACACGATCGGGCTTACCGAGGGCAATCCGCGGGCAGGCACGATCGAGAACGAGGAAGTGGGCGACCTGGTCTACATCGCCCGCTCGATCTTCGGCCGCAGCGTGCGCGGAGCGGTCACCTTCCGCTTCTGATCTTCCTTTCCGGCGGGATGCCGAATGCGCATCCCGCCGGCTCCTCCCTCAAGGAGACGATCCATGACCTTCTTCATGCGCGCCTGCCGGATATTCTCGGCGGCCGTTCTCGCGCTGACGGCCACGCTTTCCCCCGCCGCCGCGCAAAGCTTTCCCGCATGGGACAAGGTGCCGCTCGCGCTCGGCCAGACCAAACCCGATCTGGTGCTGACCGGGACTATCGAGCACAAGGATTTCCGGCGGAACCTCGCCGTGCCGTTCGACGTGCCAAAGGACGTGCAGCGGATCGGCGTCGAGTTGGAATATACCAAGCCGGACGGCCGCACCGTCATCAATCTCGGCCTGTTCGATGGCGAGCGCTTCCGCGGCTGGAGCGGCAGCAACAAGCATGCGGTGATCGTCGACGAGAATAACGCCACGGCTTCCTTCATCCCGGGGCCGGTCGGGGGCCGGCGCTGGGCGCTCGACCTCGGCATCTCCTGGATCAGCGAGGGCACCACGTCGCAATATACGGCGAAGATCTACTTCTGGCGTTATGGTCAGAAGGCGGCGGTCTCCACCTTCTCGCCCGAACCGCTGGAAAAGGGCGCGCGCTGGTATCGCGGCGATTTCCATATGCATACCGGTGAAAGCGACGGCTTCTGCGCCAGCCGCAAGGGGCGGCACGTGCCTTGTCCGATGTACAAGACGGTGCTGGCGGCCGAGGAAGCGCATCTCGATTTCATCGCGATGACCGACCACAACAATGTCGGCCACTATAACGGCATGCGTGAGATGCAGCCCTATTTCGACGATGTGCTGCTGATTCCGGGCCGTGAGATGACCACCGAGCAGGGCCATGCCAACATCTTCGGCACGACCCAGTTCGTCGACTATCGCCTGGGCGAAAGCGCCGCGCCCGACATGGCGACCATGCTGCGCAAATCGGTCGAAGCCGGAGCCATCGTGTCGATCAACCACCCGACCTCGCCCACGGACGCCCGCTGCCGGGGCTGCGGCTGGACCGCGCCGGATGATGCCACCGCTTTCGTCTCGGCTATGGAAGCGATGAATGCCGGCAATCTGCGCAAGCAGATGATGGGCGGGGACGCCGGCGCCGACATTGCCCGCTGGGACCAGGAACTGGCCAAGGGCCGCCGCATCACCGCGCTGGGCGGCAGCGACAATCATGACGTCCAGCTCGGGCGCCTCGGCCTCGGCTTCCCCACCACTCTCGTCTATGCGCCGGACCTTTCCGAACGTTCGATCCTGGACGCCGTGAAGGCGGGCCATGTCTGGATCGACATGACCGGCGCCATGGGCCACAGCATCGATGTCACCGCCCGTTCAGGCGGACAGTCCGGCATGGTCGGCGATAATTTCAAGGTGCCGGCCGGGGAAAAGCTGGCACTGAGCCTTCAGCTCGGCGGCATCGGCGGCGCCAGCCTGGTCGGCCTGGTGGACGGCAAGCCGGAACCTTCGCTCTCGATCGATGCCATCGACGGCGACACGGCCCAAAAGAGCTTTGACTGGACCGGTGACGGCAACAGGCACTGGATCCGTTTCGAAGTCCACAAGGGCAAGGAGCGGCTGCTCATGACCAACCCGGTGTTCGTGAACTTCGAACAGTAATTTTCAACCCTGAGGCTGGTGTGGCGGGTGTCCCCTGGCAAGCTCGCCCCACCAACCCAAGCCGTCGTGGTAATCGGCATTCCAAATCGCAATGCCCGGATACACACGGTGACCCTGCGCCCATTCGCCTATAGGATGGCGCCCTCCCTGCGACCGAGTCGGATTGAGTTCGACAAACAGCAGTAGAACCGTCGACGACTTCCTCGTGAGGCAGCAGCACCGGTCCTGTTGGCCGGTATCGCATCCTTTGCGGAAGGAATTTGCCATGCCTTTCATCACGACCGACGACGGCACCGAGATTTTCTACAAGGACTGGGGTCCGCGGGACGCGGAGACCATCGTGTTTCATCACGGTTGGCCGCTCAGTTCTGACGACTGGGACAATCAGTTGCTGTTCTTTCGCGCCCAGGGGTTTCGCGTCGTCGCGCATGACCGCAGGGGCCATGGTCGCTCCAGTCAAAGCGACATCGGCAATGACATGGATACCTATGTCGCCGACGTGATCGCGCTCGCCCGCGCGCTCGACCTCAGGGATGCGATTCATGTCGGGCACTCGACGGGCGGCGGCGAGGTCACTCGCTATGTTGCCCGTTCAGAGCCCGGTCGCGTGTCGAAGGCCGTCCTGATTTCCGCCATTCCGCCGGTGATGGTCAAGAGCGACGCAAACCCGGGCGGCACACCGATCGAGGTTTTCGACGGCTTCCGCGCCGCGCTGGCAGCCAACCGATCGCAATTCTATCTCGATGTCGCCTCCGGCCCCTTCTACAATTTCGATCGACCGGGTGTGGAGCCCATCGAAGGCCTGATCCGCAACTGGTGGCGGCAGGGCATGATGGGGGGCGCCAATGCGGGGTACGACTGTATCAAGGTGTTTTCGGAGACCGACTTCACCGAGGACCTGAAGCAGATCGAGGTACCGGTGCTGGTCATTCACAGCGAGGATGATCAGGTCGTGCCCTATGCCGACAGTGCACCGCTGGCCACGAAGCTGCTTCGGAACGGCACGCTCAAGACCTACCAGGGACTGTCACATGGTTGCATGACGACACATCCCGAACTCATCAACGCGGACATCCTCGCCTTCATCCAAGGCGAAGCCGTCCCATCTGCACAAACCGACACTGCAGAGCCTGCCTTGGCCTGACACGCGTGCCCGGGGAGTCTTTCCGACGACTCCTCGGGCGTACCGGTCGCCATGAAAACCGGCAAGCGAGCGCAGGTCGCGAAGCGCGCCAAATCCTTCGAGATCGATTCATTATGAAGACTGGAGCGGGCGAAGGGATTCGAACCCTCGACCCCAACCTTGGCAAGGTTGTGCTCTACCCCTGAGCTACGCCCGCTCTGGCGCTGACCCGGACTTTTGTCACAGGCAGGTAAGGCGGCGGCAGCTAGCATGGGTGCGACAAGTGGGCAAGCCCTGTCGATATATGACAGCGTGAAAGCTGTCGCGGGGCTTGGCAGCCGGGGGGTTCCCCCCACATAAGGGGCGGAAATCAAAGGAGCGAAGCGTGGCCAGCCTGGGAATGAGCAGTACCGAACGAGAGGCGATCGAGGCATTCAAGCGCGATGTGATCGAGCCGTCGATGACGTCGCTGGTGATTCTCGATTTCTGGGCGGAATGGTGCGGGCCGTGCAAGGCGTTGAGCCCGGTGCTCGAAAAGGTCGCCGCCGACTATGCCGATCGCGGCGTCATCCTGCACAAGGTCGACGTCGATTCGGAAAAGCTGATCGCCGCGCAGTTCCGCGTTCAGTCGATCCCGACGGTCTATGCGGTCTTCCAGGGCCAGCTCGTCGCCGACCTGACCCAGGCGCGCACCGAATCGCAGCTGAAGCAGATGCTGGACCAGATTCTTCGCCAGTTGCCGATTCAGGGCGAGGCACAGCAGCGTGAAGCCGACATCGCCCCCCTGCTGGCGATGGGCGAGGAGGTGCTGGCCGAAGGCGATCCGCAGCGTGCCTACGGCATCTTTTCCCAGATTTCCGAGATCGCTCCGCAGGAGCCGGCGGCTATTTCGGGCATGGCGCGGGCGATAACCGCGATCGGCCGGGTCGATGAAGCCGCCGCCCTGATCGATGAATTGCCCGAGGAAATGGCGAAGGACCCCGCGATCACCCGGGCCCGCAGCGCGATCGCGCTCGCCCGGGAGGCGGAGCCGGTCGAGGACATCGCCGCTCTTGCCCAGGCGGTTGCTGCCGATCCGGATGATCAGGAGGCGCGCTATCGTCTTGCCGGCGGGCTGATGGCCAATGGCGACCGTGACGGCGCGGCCGACGTGCTGCTGGAAAGCATCGCCCGCGACCGCGAATGGAACGATAGTGCCGCCCGCGCGCGGTTGCTGAAGCTGATGGAAGTGGTGGGCCTGGAGGATCCCTGGGTATCCACCCTTCGCCGCCGCCTTTCCGCCATCCTGTTCACCTGATGCCGAAAGACACCACTCGGCTGTCTATCTTTCCGTTGGGCGGTGCGTTGCTGTTTCCCCGGATGCAGCTGCCGCTTCACATCTTCGAACCGCGATACCGGGCACTGGTCAGCGATGCGATGGCGCGCGACCGCCGGATCGGCATGATCCAGCCGCGCGGCGCAGGTGATCCGCCGCCATTGTTCGAGATCGGCTGCGTCGGCCGCATCGCCCATGTCGAAGCGCTCGACGATGGCCGCTACAACATCATTCTGGAAGGATTGTCGCGGTTTCGCATGCTTCGCGAGATCGATGTCACAACCCCGTTCCGCCAGATCGAAGCGACGCTGGAATCCGAGGATGCGGACGAGCCGCTGGGGATCGCCCAGCGCGCGATGCTCGAATCGGAATCGCGGCGATTCGCCGATGCGCAGGGCTATGCCGTCGATTGGGACGCCGTTTCCCGGCTCGACGACGAAGCGCTGGTGAACGGCATCGCCCAGATCGCTCCTTTCGATGTCGCCGCGAAACAGGCGCTGCTCGAGGCACCGACGCTTGGCGAACGCACCGAACTCATCGTCCAGCTGATGCAGTTCTTCGGCCGTCATCCGGGCGACGGCGATGATCCGGTGACGATGCAATGAGTGCGCGCACGCTCGATCCGGCCCTGCTTGCCGTACTCGTCTGTCCCGTCACGCGCACGCCGCTGCGCTATGACGAGGAACGAAGCGAGCTTGTCTCGGACGCCGCCGGACTTGCCTATCCCGTACGCGATGGCGTGCCCGTCATGCTTGTCGAGGAAGCCCGTTCGCTCGATCCGTCCTAGATGCCCAACCCCTGAAGCAGCTTGGGTAATTCGCCGCTTTCACCCCGAGCCTCAGCCATGAAACGCTGCTTGAGCGGGGCGATCCGCTGTACCGCGCCGAGCCCGAAGCGCCTGACTGCGGACGCCGTCTTGCCCGGCAGGCCGAACAGCCGCGTCAGCCCGTCGGTCGAGGCCGCCACCATGAAGGTATCGAGGCTCCGCCACCGTTCATAGCGGCTGAGCAGCTGCGCATCGCCCAGATCAAGCCCGAGCCGCGCCCCTTCCACCAATATTTCGGTCAGCGCCGCCACGTCGCGGAATCCAAGGTTCAGGCCCTGGCCTGCGATCGGATGGATGCCGTGCGCCGCGTCCCCGACCAGCGCCAGCCGCGTGTCGGTGATGCGCGCGGCGTGATGAAAACCCAGCGGATAGCTGGCCCGCGGCGCCGCCATGCTGAGCGTGCCGAGCATGCTCCCCATCCGCTTCGTCGCCTCAGCCAGGAACGCGCGATCGGACAACGCCAGCATCGCCGGGGCATCAGCCGCCTTCACCGTCCAGACGATTGCCGATCGTGTCCCCGGCAGCATGGGCAGGATCGCGAAGGGCCCTGCCGGATAGAAGATCTCATAAGCGATATTGCCATGGTCGATCTGGTGATCGATCGCGGCGATGATCGCAACATGATCATATTGCCAGCGGGCAACGTTGATTCCGGCGGCCGCCCGCGTCGGTGAATTGCGTCCTTCCGCCGCGATCAGCAGCGGCGCGCGGAGGATTCGTCCATCTTCCAGCGTCGCCGTCACGCCATGCTCGCCGCGTTCGACGGTTGCCGCGCGTGCGGGCATGAACAGATCGACATTGGCGGCAACGCCCGCCGCCTCGTGCAGCGCGGCGCGAAGCTGGCGGTTTTCGAACATGATGCCGAGCGCTCCGTCATGGGCATCCGGCTCGAAATCCAACCCGCCCGGCGCCAGCCCGTCACTGACGTGGATCGCCTTGATCGGGCAGCCCTTGCCCTCCAGCTTCGCCCCCACACCGATTGCCTGGAGCATCCGCCAGCTGGCACTCGCCACCGCCGATGCCCGCCCGTCGAACCCGGGCGCCAGCACTGCCGCTGGCGGCGCGGGATCGACCACCGCGCTTCTGATGCCATGCGCGTCGAGCGCCAATGCGAGGGTCAGGCCAACCAGCCCGCCGCCCAGAATGATCACGTCATGCCGTTCCATGGGCTCTGCCTAGCCCAAAGGCGGCGCCGGGAACAGCGGCCGCTTGACGGCGAGTCCGGCCTCGGCGCATTGTGCGCGCGGAACATTTCACGCACAAACCGGGGTGCGACAGAGGGAAGACCGCGATGGGCAGCCGCGCAGCGCCAACCGAGACGCCGGGCTGGCGAGAATCGATCCGGCGGGGGGCCGTCCGCAGCGGAGCCCTGGCGGGGTCGATCGCGTTGTTCCTGGTGACGTTGCTGCTGCTGCTTGCACTGGTCAGCTATCGCCCAAGTGATCCATCGATGAACACCGCCGCCGCCGGTCCGGCGCGCAATCTGGTCGGCGCGCCCGGCGCCTGGATTTCCGACTTCCTTCTCTGGACGGTGGGGCCGGCGATCGGCCTTATCCTGCCGCTGCTGTTCTTCATGGCCATCCGACTGTGGCACGACCGGCCGACCGGGCGGTGGAAACGGATGATCCCGCAGGCGCTGCTCGGCATCGCGCTGGTCGGCGTTGCGCTCGCGCTGATCCGGGGCGGGGCCGTCACCGGCCTGCCGGGCGGGACGGGTGGCGCGATCGGCATCGCCGGCGCCAATGCCGTCGATTGGGGCCTGTCGATGGTCGGCGACACGACGATCCGCTATTGGTCGCGGATCGGTGTGATGGCGCTGTTTGCCGTCGCCGGCCTCGCGATCTGGGCGATGAGCCTGGAACTCGACGAATTCGAACGGGAATGGCTGCTCCGCCGCCGGGAACGGGCTCCCAAGGAAGAAGCGCCCTTCGACGAAGAACCGGTTCGTGTCGTTCCGCCACCGGCGCCCCGCGCGGCCGCGCCGGTCGAGCCGAAAGCCCGGCCCGTCATCGCCGACCGGCCAGCCACCACCTCCGCCGGGAACCGTCAGCGGCGTGAGCGGCAGACCTCGCTCGACCTGCGCGACAATTACAAGCTGCCGACCCTCCACCTGCTGACGCCGCCACCGCCATCGACCGGCGCGACGATCGACAAGGCGGGGCTTGAGCGCAATGCGCGCCTGCTCGAATCGGTGCTCGATGATTTCCACGTCAAGGGATCGATCACCGAGGTGCGGCCGGGTCCGGTGGTGACGATGTACGAGCTTGAGCCGGCAGCCGGCATCAAGGCGAGCCGCGTCATCCAGCTGGCCGATGACATCGCCCGCAACATGTCCGCGCTGTCAGCACGCGTCGCGACCATTCCCGGCCGAAGCGTGATCGGCATCGAGCTGCCCAATGCGCGCCGTGAATCGGTGGTGCTGCATGAACTGATCGCCACCGAAGCGTTCGAGGACCAGACCGCGCAGCTTCCGCTGATCCTGGGCAAGAATATCGCCGGCGACCCGGTGATCGCCGACCTTGCCCCGATGCCGCATTTGCTGGTCGCCGGCACCACCGGCTCGGGCAAGTCGGTCGGTCTCAACTCGATGATCCTGTCGCTGCTCTACCGGCTGACGCCGGAACAGTGCCGGATGATCATGATCGATCCGAAGATGCTCGAGCTGTCGATCTATGACGATATCCCGCATCTGCTGTCCCCGGTCGTCACCGATCCGCCCAAGGCAATCCGTGCCCTCAAATGGGCTGTGGAGCAGATGGAGGAACGCTATCGCATGATGGCGTCGATCGGCGTTCGCGGCCTCGCCAGCTTCAACGAGAAGGTGCGCAGCGCCAAGGCCAAGGGACAGCAGATGGGCCGCCGCGTCCAGACCGGCTATGACGCGGAAACCGGCCAGCCGATCTATGAGGAAGAGCAGCTGAGCTATGAGCCGCTGCCGCAGATCGTGATCGTCGTCGACGAACTTGCTGACCTGATGATGACGGCGGGCAAGGAAGTGGAATTCCTTATCCAGCGGCTGGCGCAAAAGGCACGCGCGGCGGGCATCCACCTGATCATGGCGACGCAGCGCCCCTCGGTCGACGTCATCACCGGCGTCATCAAGGCCAACCTGCCGACGCGGATCAGCTTCCAGGTGACCAGCAAGATCGATTCGCGCACCATCCTGGGCGAGCAGGGCGCCGAGCAGCTGCTGGGCAAGGGCGACATGCTCTACATGCCCGGCGGCAAGCAGATCGCCCGCGTCCACGGCCCATTCGTCAGCGACGAGGAAGTGCGCGCCGTCGCCGACCATTGGCGCGCGCAGGGACGGCCCGATTATATCTCCGCCGTCACCGAGGAACCGGAAGACGGCGGCTTCTCGCTGGAAGGTGCCCCCACCGGCGAGGACAATCCGGAGGATCAGCTCTACCGCCGCGCCGTCCAGATCGTCGCCGAAAGCCAGAAGGCGTCCACCAGCTATGTCCAGCGCCAGTTGCGCGTCGGCTACAACAGCGCCGCGCGGCTGATCGAGCGGATGGAGGCCGAGGGCAAGGTCGGCCGCCCCGACCATGTCGGCCGCCGCGAGGTGCTGATCGACACCGAAGGACATGCGATCTGAACACTTGCCTCGGCACGGGTTCACGCCGCATTCAAGCGCATCCGGCCAGCAGACGCCTTCGAATGGAGAGTGATTGAATGTTTCGTCGACTGACGCTTGCCCTGGCCGCGGCTCCGCTGGCCGCCATCGCATTTCCAGCGATCGTCGTGGCTCAACCGTCCGATCTTGCCCGCGTGTCCGATCATCTGCGCACGGTCGAGACGATGACTGCGGACTTCACCCAGACCGATCGCGCCGGAAAGGTGCTGACCGGTACCCTCACATTGAAGCGGCCCGGCAAGATCCGCTTCCAATATGAAAAGGGCGTGCCGCTGCTGATCGTCGGGGACGGCAAGGCGCTGACCATGATCGACTATCAGGTCCGGCAAGTCTCCCGCTGGCCGATCGGCAGCTCGCCGCTCGGCATCCTGCTCGATCCGTCGAAGGACATGAGCAAGATCGCCAAGGTCGTGCCGTCGGGCGACGATCGCATCCTGCTGGTCGAGGCGCGTGATCCCAAGCATCCCGAATATGGCATCATCACGCTCGCCTTCGCACGGTCGCAATCCGCGCCGGCCGGGCTGATGCTTCAGGGGTGGGTCGCGCTCGATTCCCAGAACAACCGCACGACGATCCGACTGAACAACCAGCAGTTCAATCAGCCGGTTTCCGACAAGACGTTCCTCTGGGACGATCCACGCCCTCGGGGGCCCCGTCGCTGAACCTGCGTTAACAGAATTGTTCATATTGGCGACAGGTAAGCAGGCCTATCAATCAAGTCACGGACGCGGGGTGCTTGGCAGGATTTTCCCCCTGTTGCCTGCCCTGGTGTTTAGCTCCACGTCCTATCCAGCGTTTAACGCTTGGTCGGCCCTCGCCCCATGCCCCCGGAGCGAGGGCCTTTCCATGTTCTCCGGGCTTGGTCGATCGCCCAACCCTCGCTAATGCCTTTCCATGACCGAAACGCTCAAGATCGCATCCTGGAACATCAACTCGGTCCGCGCCCGGATCGAAATCGTCGAACGCTTTCTGCGCGAGGAAACGCCTGACATTCTCTGCCTTCAGGAAACGAAGGTGGTGAACGACATCTTCCCCGAAGGGCTGTTCAGGAAGCTCGGCTACAATCATCTGATCCTGCACGGCCAGCCCATGCATCATGGCGTCGCCATCATCAGCCGCGTGCCGATCCGCGAGGATGACCGGCTCGACTGGCAGGCCAATGGCGAAGCGCGCCATGTGGGCGTGCGGCTGGAAAACGGGCTGCGGCTGGAAAATGTCTATGTGCCCGCCGGCGGCGACATTCCCGACCGCGATCTCAATCCCAAATTCGGCCAGAAGCTGGATTTTCTTGAACGGATGACCCGCTGGTCGGAGTCGCTCAACGTCCCCACCTTGCTGGTCGGCGATTTCAACGTGGCGCCGCTGGAAAGCGATGTGTGGAGTCACAAGCAGCTGCTCAACGTTGTCAGCCACACCCCGGTCGAGGTCGAGACGCTGGGCCGTATGCAGGCCGCCCATGGCTGGATCGACCTTGGCCGCAAATTCGTGCCGCCGCCCGAGCGGCTCTATACCTGGTGGAGCTATCGCGCCCGCGACTGGGCGGAATCGGATCGCGGCCGCCGGCTCGACCATATGTGGGCAAGCCCCGCCGTCGCCGCTCAGGCTGTCGCGCACCGCGTCCACGAAACCTGCCGGGGCTGGCTCAAGCCATCCGACCATGTGCCGCTGGTGACGGAGTTCGCTTTTTGAGCGATCCACGCGCAACCGCCCGCGCGATCGACGCGCTCAGGCGCGGGTGGGAGATATCCATTGCCGGGCGTGACGGCGCCGTCGCGCTGCTCGCCATCGAAACGGCCGACGAACCCCGCCTGGCCGCGTTCGGCCCGGCGGACATATTGCTGTCGGCGTCACGCGCGGCGACGCTGAAACTGACGAACCAGAAGGATGCGAGCGGCGGCGCAACGCGGATCGAGCGGACGGCATGGCTCGATCTGCCGACCGCGGTCGCGCTTGCCGATCCCGCGCTTGATCTGGCGACACCCATGAAAGGGCCATTCCGCGCCATTCCTGTCGGCGCGATAGAGGCAACATCCGCTGCGCTGGAACTCGCACGGCTCGCCGGGCTGTTGCCTGCGTTCTTCATCCGGGAAATCGCGGCGACAGATGATATGCTCACCCCGGCCGATGTCGTCGCTTATGAAGCCAGCGATCGTCTGACGATCGCGGCGCGGGCGCGGCTGCCCGTCGCCGCCAGCGAGACAGCAGAGATCGTCGCATTCCGCAGCCCAGAGACATCGGACGAGCATGTCGCGCTGCTGATCGGACAACCGGACGGACGCCCGCCGCTGGTCCGGCTGCACAGCGAATGCCTGACCGGCGATGTGCTCGGATCGCTGAAATGCGACTGCGGACCACAATTGCACGCCGCCTTGTCGGAAATCGCGACGGCGGGGTGGGGGATCCTGCTCTACCTGCGTCAGGAAGGGCGCGGCATCGGGCTCATCAACAAACTTCGCGCCTACAGCCTGCAGGACCAGGGATTCGACACGGTCGATGCCAATGTCCGCCTGGGCTTCGCGATCGACGCACGCGATTTCTCGGTCGCGGCGCGGATGCTGAAACTACTCGGCGTCGATCGCGTCCGGCTGCTCACCAACAATCCGGCCAAGGTCGAAGGACTCTCGGCCGCCGGTATCGATGTGGTGGAGCGGGTCGCCCACAAGGTGCCGTCGAACCCGCACAACGAAGCCTATCTGGCAACGAAACGGGACCGCACCGGGCATCAACTCTGAGAAGGATCAGCCCTGCCTTGCGCCGAACAGGGCGGTGCCCACGCGCACATGGGTGGCGCCAAGGGTGACGGCGGTCTCATAGTCACCGGACATGCCCATGCTGAGCAGCGGCAGGCCATGGTCGCGAGCCAGCTTGGCGAGCAGAGCAAAATAGGGCGCAGCCTCCACCCCATCCGGTGGAACGCACATCAGCCCTTCGACATTCAGGCCCGCCTGAGATGCGGAGCCGAGAAGCGTTGGCAAGTCCGCGATGGCGCAGCCACCCTTCTGCGGCTCGGCGCCGATATTGACCTGGACGAACAGGCGGGGGTGACGCCCCTGTGCATCGATTGCCTTGGCAAGCGCGGCCACCAGGGAGGGGCGGTCGAGCGAATGGATTGCATCGAACAACGCGACCGCCGCGTCCGCCTTGTTGGACTGGAGCTGGCCGACGAGATGAAGTTCGATGTCTGCCGTCTCACGAAGCGCGGGCCATTTGGACTCCGCCTCCTGCACGCGGTTCTCCCCGAACACACGGTGCCCGGCAGCGATCAGCGGCGCGATCTCCGGCGCATCATGCATTTTGGAAACGGCGATCAGCGTGACATCCTTGGCCGCACGCCGTGCCGTCTTCGCGGCGGCAGCGATCCGGGCGTTTACTCCGGCCAGTCGTTCAGCGGCTTCTTCTTGCGTCATCGCCGCTGCTATAGGCAGGGGCGTGACGTATCGCCACCCTTCCCGACCGCTGCCCCGCCTGTGGCTGATGACCGACGAGCGTCAGGGCGATTCACTATGGGCCGCGCTCGATAATTTGCCCCGCGGGGCGGGCGTGATCGTTCGGCATTACAGCCTGTCCGACGCCGAACGCCGAGTCCTGTTTAAGAAGGTCGTCCGGCGCGCGCGCCGCCGGTTGCGCGTTCTGCTTGCCGGGCGATCGGCGGCGGCGATGCGGGCCGATGGCATGCACGGCGCGGGGCCCCGGTCGACCCGGCCGATGCTTCGCACCCTCGGCGCCCACAGCCGATCCGAAATTGTCGCCGCTGAAAGAGCACGCGCAGACCTTGTCTTCGTCTCCCCCGTCTTCCCCACGCGTTCGCATCCGGGCGCGAGGACGCTCGGGAGAGTACGGTTCGGGCTGATGATCCGGGGCAGCCGCGTGCCCGTGATCGCGTTGGGCGGCATCACGCCGGAACGCGCCCGCTCCCTGAACGGCTTCGATATCCACGGCTGGGCTGCGATCGACGCCTGGACGCCGCGTTAGACTGGCTTCTGATCTCATTAGGCCGCTCATCCTGAGTAGGGGCTGAGCAAAGTCGAAGGCCCGTATCGAAGGACCGGCACCGTGCGTCCTTCGATACGCCGGTTCGACAGGCTCACCGACTACTCAGGATGAGCGGATTATATAATGGCAAACTGCGCTGGAGCGGATGCCATTGCAGGCTGTCAGCGCTGAACGGCGGTCCGTCCTAGAACTTGAAGGCGGTACCGATATAGACAGCCTGGCTGTCACGGCGCGTATCTTCAAGCACCGGCAGGCGGTCGCGGTCGCTCTGGTAACGCACACCCGCCGTCACATCGAGGTTGCGAGTCAGCGAGTAGGACCCGCCGAGATCGACCGACACACGTTCCTGATCCGTCAGCATGCGCGGCTGATCACCCGTCGGGCGATCCTTGCCCACCTGCAGGCGCGTGCTCCACTTGCTGGCGTTGTAGCTGACGCCCAGATCAACCTTCTCACGGCTGCCGGGAAGGACGCCGGTATCGACCTTGGCAATGTCGCCCGACAAGGCAAACTGACGCCAGCCGACGGCGACGCCCAGATTATAGGCGATCGGCGTGACAGCGACCGACGGCGTGACGGGCATCATGCGATCGACGGATGTCGTCTCGTTGCGGCCAACGCTGGACAGGGAACGAACCGCAACGGTGACCGAACGGTTGCTGTTGCGGGCGGCACCCGATGGCGTGAACCGGAAGCCGGTGCTGGCAAGGCCCGCACGCGACAGGCTTGCCGCAAGCCTGGGATCGGCCGATGCCGGTGTGAAGGACCCCAGCCCGCCGCGCACCAGCGGCGCTTTCACAGGCTTGGGAGCGAGACCCGATTGAGCGGCGAGCGCCGGCGCAAGGGCGACGGCGCCGGCCAGAACAGCCGCCCCCATCCATCCCATCATTGCGTGCCCCGTGCCCATCACGAATCCTGAATACAGATTTAGTGAGTCGCCGTAGCATGATTCGCTTCGCCATCGCCACCGCACGAGTCCGTTTTCGCTCATCTGTTGCACAACATCCACAACCCATGGAAACGCGCGCCGCTTGCGAGCGCCGCCGCATGGCCTATAAGCGGCCGGACAATCTGTTTTTCGCGTGTTCTGAGGAATGAAATGGCCGGCAAGTTTCGTAACGCATCGGTGATCGCGCTTGGGCTGGCCCTGGCGGCTTGTGGTGGGGGCGAGCGCCCTCAGGTCGATCTGGCCGCTTCGCGCGTGACCACGATCGGCGTGAACAGCTATTTGTGGCGCGCCGCGCTTGATACGGTCTCGTTCATGCCGCTGCTCCAGACGGATTCGAACGGCGGCGTCATCGTCACCGACTGGTATGTGAATCCGAATACGCCGACCGAGCGGATGAAGCTGACGGTCACCATTCTCGACCAAGATCTGCGCGCCGACGCGCTGCGTGTCGCGGCATCGCGGCAGACCCAGGCTAATGGTCAATGGGTCGACGCGCCGGTTCAGGCGGCGACCATCCAGAAGCTGGAAGGCATCATCTTGACCCGCGCGCGCGACCTGAGGCGCAGCGCCGTCGCCGGCTGATCGGAGGGCAACGCTGGCATGACGACGCGCTTCAACCCGCGCACCGCAGACGCGCGCTGGCAACAGGTCTGGGACGAGCGGCAGAGCTTCCGCGCCTCCGACAGCTCGGATAAACCGAAAAGCTATGTGCTTGAGATGTTTCCCTATCCATCGGGGCGCATCCACATGGGCCACGTCCGCAACTATACGATGGGCGACGTGCTTGCCCGCTTCCGGCGGATGAACGGGCATGAAGTGCTTCATCCCATGGGCTGGGACGCCTTCGGCATGCCCGCCGAGAACGCGGCGATGGAAAAGGGCGTTCACCCCGGCGACTGGACGCGCAGCAACATCGCGGCGATGCGCACCCAGCTGAAAGCGCTTGGCTTCGCGCTCGACTGGTCGCGCGAACTGGCGACCTGCGAGCCGGATTATTATGGGCAGGAACAGGCGCTGTTCCTCGATCTCTATGCCGCGGACTTGGTCTACCGCAAGGAATCGGCGGTCAATTGGGATCCGGTCGACCAGACGGTGCTTGCCAACGAGCAGGTGATCGACGGGCGGGGCTGGCGGTCCGGCGCACTGGTCGAGAAGCGCAAGCTCAGCCAGTGGTTCCTGAAGATCACCGACTTCGCCGAAGATCTGCTCCAGGGTCTGGGCTCGCTCGACCAATGGCCGGAAAAAGTCCGCCTGATGCAGGAGAACTGGATCGGCAAGAGCCGGGGCATGCGGATCACCTTCCACTTCGTCGGGCGGCCCGGCGGGTTCCAGGTATTTTCGACTCGCCCCGACACGATCTTCGGTGCCAGCTTCACCGCGATCGCCGCCGATCACCCGATCGCGCAGGAACTGGCGACGCATAGCCCGGAACTGCAGGCCTTCATCGAGGAATGCCGCCAGACCGGCACCGCCGCGGCGGACATCGAAACAGCGGAGAAAAAGGGCTTCTTCACCGGCCTGCATGTCGAACATCCACTCGACAAGAATCTCCACCTGCCGCTCTACGTCGCCAATTTCGTGCTGATGGAATATGGCACCGGCGCGGTGATGGGCGTGCCGGCGCACGACCAGCGCGATCTGGATTTCGCTCGCAAATACGACCTGTCCGTGGTTCGCGTCGTCGCGGCCGAGGGCGACGAGCATGCCCCGATCCACGACGAAGCCTATATCGGCCCCGGCCGGCTGGTGAACTCGCGCTTCATGGACGGCATGACTGTCGAGGAAGCCAAGGCTGCGGTCATCGCACGCGGCGAGCATGAAAAATGGGGCACCGGCACCACTGTCTGGCGGCTGCGCGACTGGGGCGTGTCGCGCCAGCGCTATTGGGGCACGCCGATTCCGATCATCCATTGCGACGCCTGCGGTGCGGTTCCCGTACCCAAGGCGCAGCTGCCCGTCACGCTGCCCGAAGATGTCAGCTTCGACATTCCCGGCAATCCGCTCGACCGGCATCCGACCTGGAAGCATGTCGATTGCCCGAAATGCGGCGGCAAGGCCCGGCGGGAGACCGACACGCTCGACACGTTCGTCGATTCCTCCTGGTATTTCATTCGTTTCGCCAGCCAACCGGACGACCGGCCGTTCGATCCGGCGGTGGCGAAGCAGTGGCTGCCGGTCGGTCAGTATATCGGCGGCGTGGAGCATGCGATCCTTCACCTGCTCTATGCGCGTTTCTGGACGCGTGCGCTGGCGAAGATCGGCATGATCGACGTGAAAGAGCCGTTCACCGGCCTGTTCACGCAGGGCATGGTGACGCACGAGACCTATCAGGGACAGGACGGCCGCTGGCTGAGCCCGGAAGAGATCGACGCGCGCGACGGTGGATTGTTCGTGAAAGTCGGCAACGAGCCGGTGACCGTCGGCCGCGTCGAGAAGATGTCGAAATCGAAAAAGAACACCGTCGATCCCGCACCGATCATCGAGGAATATGGCGCCGACGCCGTGCGCTGGTTCATGCTGTCGGACAGCCCGCCCGAGCGCGACCTGGAATGGTCCGAATCTGGGATCGAGGGTGCCTGGCGCTTCGTCCAGCGGCTCTGGCGACTGGTCGATGGAGCCGCTGATGCCGAAGGCGTCGACGCGGCGCTTGACCGCAAGCTGCACCGGACGATCGCCGGCGTCGCCGAGGACATCGAAGCGCTGTCGTTCAACAAGGCGGTCGCTAAGCTCTATGAATTGACCAGTGCGATCGAGAAGGCCGCGCCAAGCGCCTCGCGCACCGCGGCGATCCGCACGCTCGTCCGCCTCGTCGCGCCGATGGTGCCGCATCTCGCTGAAGAGGGGTGGGAGAAGCTGGGGCAATCCGGGCTGATCGCCGACGCCCCGTGGCCGGTGGCCGATCCGGCGATGCTGGTCGATGACGAAGTGACCGTCGCGGTCCAGATCAACGGCAAGCTGCGCGATACACTCACGGTCGCCAAAGGCACGCCGCGCGAGGAAATGGAAGCTTTGGCGCTTGCTTCGGACAAGATCGTCCGCTCGCTTGAAGGGCGTACACCAAAGAAAGTGATTGTCGTGCCCGACCGATTGGTCAATCTGGTCGCGTGACCGGAAAAGGACTTCGCGTTGGCGCCCTGATGCTGGCGTTGACCGTGCTGGGAGGATGCGGCTTGCGGCCGCTCTACAGCGGCGGGTCCCAGGGCGCGGTCGCTCAATCGCTTGGCGGAATCGAGGTCGCACCGATCCAGGGGCGCGCCGGATGGCTGGTGCGCAATGCGCTCAATGATCGCTTCAACGCCGTTTCGCAGGGCGAGATTCGCTACCGGATCGAGGTCGAGCTGGATGACCAGATCACCGGCTTCGGCGTCCGCGCCGACGATGCGATCACGCGCGAGCGGCGGACCCTGCGCGCACGCTATCGGCTGGTCGAGGCGGGGGCCGGCACGGTCGTGCTCGATGCGACGGCGGGGTCGGATGCCGGCATTGATGTCGTCAGTTCCGAATATGCGACGATCGCCGCGGAAAACACCGCGCTGGAACGGCTTTCCCAGGTGATCGCTGACCAGATCGTCGCGCGTGTCGCGCTCTACGCTTCGCGCCAGCCGACAAAGCCGTGAAGGCCAACCGAGGGCAGATCGAACGAGCGCTCGACGCGCCGTCTGCCGATGTTCGCCTGTTCCTGCTCTACGGTCCCGATGAATCGGGATCGCGCGCATTGGCCGAACGGCTTGCGCGGGCAATGGGGCCGGACGCGGAGCGCATCGATCTGGACGGGACGGCGCTGGCGAAGGATCCGGCCCTGCTGGCGGACGAGGCGGCGGCGATCTCTCTGTTCGGCGGCGCGCGGCATATCCGCCTGCGCCTGGCCGGAGATGAGGCGGCCGATGCAATCGAAGCGCTGCTGGAAGCGGAGCAGGCCGGCAACCCGGTGGTTGCGCTGGCCGGCAGCCTGAAACCGACATCGCGCGTCTTGAAGGCGGCATTGGCCTCGCCCGTGGCAATGAGTTTCGCAAGCTATGTGCCGGAGGGAGCGGACGCGGATCGGGTCGCGATGCAGTTGGCGCGTGATGCAGGCGTTCGCATGGCGCCGGATGTTGCGCGCCGCCTGGCGGACGCGACCGGCGGAGACCGCGCGTTGCTGGTCCGCGAAATAGAAAAGCTGGCGCTCTACGTCGATGCGGCGCCCGATCGGCCAGGGGAAGTCGGCCATGAAGCCCTTGACCTGCTGGGCGCCGACAGCGGGGAGGGCGACCTTTCCCGGTTGGTCGATGCGGTGCTGTCAGGCGCACCCGATGGCGCGGTGCGGGAGCTTGAGCGGCTGGAGATGGACGGCGTGGACGGCATGCCGCTGGTCCGCGCCGTGATCCGCCGTGTCCTGCTGCTGATCCCGCTGCGCGCGGAGGTGGAGGCGGGGGAAACGGTGGATGACGTCATGGCATCATCCGGCAAAGCCCTGTTCTGGAAGGAAAAACCGGTCGTTTCCCGGCAACTGAGATTGTGGGATTCGCAACGGCTGGCAACGGCTCTGTCCCGCTTGCTGGAAAGCGAACGGCAATTGAAGGCCGCCAATGCAGCCGGTCCCGTGCTTGTCGCGGAAGAGATGATCGCGGTCAGCCGGGCGGCCGCGGCGCGGCGCCGTTAGATTCTTTCGCCGCTCAGCCGCTGACAGATCATGTCGAGCTGATCGAGCGTCGAATAAGCCAGCGTGACCGTGCCCGCACCCTTGTTATGGGCGATCTTCACATTGAGTCCGAGCAGATCGCCCAGCTGGCGCTCAAGCGCGGCGATATCGGCATCAGCCCCGTTGAAGGCGAGCTGCTTTTCACGGCGTGGCTTGGGGCCCTGCCGGGCATCCCGGGCAAGTTTCTCGGTCTCGCGAACCGACAGGCCATCCGCGATAACCTGATCGGCGAGGGATTCCGGATCGGGCGCCGTCACCAAAGCGCGGGCATGCCCCATTTGCAGCCGCCCATCGGCGACCGCGCTCTGAACCTTGGCGGGCAGGTCGAGCAGACGCATCAGGTTGGCGATGTGGCTGCGCGATTTGTGGACGATGCGACCGAGCGCTTCCTGGCTATGCCCGAAGCGGTCGATGAGCTTGCGATAGGCCTCAGCCTCTTCGATCGCATTCAGATCTTCGCGCTGGATATTCTCGACAAGCGCAATTTCCAGCGTTTCCGCGTCGTCGAAATCCCGTGTAATAACAGGAACTTCGTGCAGATGGGCGAGTTGGGCGGCGCGCCAGCGGCGCTCGCCGGCAACGATTTGATAGCGATCGCCGAGTGGGCGAACGACGATCGGCTGGATCAGGCCACGTGCGGCGATCGATTTGCCGAGTTCCGCCAACGCCTCTTCGTCGAAATGACGGCGGGGCTGTTCCGGGTGGGGAGCAAGATCGGCAACCGGAACCATCCGGACTCCGGGAGAACGCGTATCAGGTCGTGCCAGAGGTTCTTCGCGAACGGCTTCCCCCAGCAGGGCAGACAGGCCACGGCCCAAACCACTCGGCCGTTTGCGGATTTTCGTTACGTCTTCGTCGCTCATGCAGCTTTCGCGCTCCGGGGCAGGCGGCCAATCAATTCGCGGGCGAGTGCCATATAGGCTTCGGATCCCGGACAACGATAATCATAGATCAAGGCCGGAACACCATGGCTGGGCGCCTCGGACAGGCGGACGTTGCGCGGAATGACCGTTTCGAACACGACATTGCCCAGGCAGGTGCGAACATCCTCCGCCACCTGTTCGGTCAGGTTGTTGCGGCGATCGTACATGGTCAGCGCAACGCCCAGAATCGACAGACCCGGATTGAACCGCGCCCGGATTCGCTCGACCGTCTGGAGAAGCTGGCTGAGGCCCTCAAGCGCAAAGAATTCGCATTGCAGGGGCACCAGCAGGGATTTGGCCGCGACCATCGCGTTGATCGTGAGCAGGCCAAGCGACGGCGGGCAGTCGATCAGGCAGATGTCCCAGCGTGCGGTCGCGCTTTCGTCGAGCGCATCGCTCAGTCGGTGGGTACGATTCTCCATATCCACCAGCTCAATCTCGGCGCCGGAAAGATCGACGGTCGAAGCCACCAGATCGAGGCGGGGCACTTTCGTCGGGATCACCGCCTCGACGAGCGCACACTGGCCGGTCAGCAGATCATAGCTTGAGCGTTCGCGTTGCGACTGATGAACCCCAAGGCCCGTCGAAGCATTGCCTTGCGGATCGAGGTCGATGAGCAGAACCCGCCATCCTGTCGCCGCGAGCGCGGTGGCCAGGTTTATCGCGGTGGTCGTCTTGCCAACTCCGCCCTTTTGGTTCGCGACGCCGATGCAGATCATGAGGCCTCCCTGCGTCGAACCTGTGTGGCGACGATGATTGAGGAGTCTCGATCCGTCACACTCTGTTCCACGTGAAACACACCATGCCATGTCTTTCGCGTCGCTTCCAGTTCGGAAACGGCATTCCGCCCCTTTGGCAGGACCCAGCGAGCGTTCGCCGTGGCAAGATGCCCAGCGGATGCGAAAATTCGATCGAGCGGCGCGTAGGCTCGGGCAGTCAGTGTATCGGCTGGGGGCCGACGACTCTGCTCGGCACGGCGCGGATCGACGATGGCATGGACCAGCCCGAGCTGATCGATGACGCCTTGCAAGAACTCCACCCGGCGTCGGCGCGGCTCAATCAATGTGATGGGCGCGTCCGATAGAATGGCGATCACGATACCCGGAAAGCCCGGGCCCGATCCCAAATCGTGCCAGGAATCGCTATCGGGAGCGAGAAAGAAGAGCTGGGCGGAATCGACGACATGTCGTGCCCAGATATGCGGCTCCGTCGATTTGCTGATCAGGTTCTGCTGATTGTTCTCGGCCAGCACCAGGTCGGCGAACCGCGCGAGCCGGTCCATCGTTCCACGTGAAACATCTCGATCCTGCAGCCATGCGCGGGCTTCCTCCTCCGTCATGCCGCCTTGCGCTTCGCGTGGACGAGGATGGTCGCAAGGGCAGCCGGAGTCATGCCGCGGATTCGTTGGGCATCAGCAAAGGTGGCGGGGCGGGCGCTTGAAAGGCGCTCGATCATTTCCGCGGAAAGACCGGGGATCGATCGGTAGTCGATCATGCTGTCGATGGGCACGGCATCGCTTGCTTTCATCTCGCGTATCTCCGCAAGCTGGCGGGCGAGATAGGGGGCGTACCGTCCATCCTCGATCAGCTCATCGAGCAGAACGGGATCGACATCCGCCAGCGCGGGCAGGGCGCCGATCAACGCGGCGCGGTCAACGCCGGGAAAGCGCAGCAATTCCGACAGAGGCCGCCGCACTCCATCATCTGCCACGCCGAGCATGGTCGCGGTCGCAGGGGCTTGCAGATGAATCGCCGCAGTCTGGCGATCGGCCTCGCGCGCATCGAACCAGCGATGGCGTTCCTCACCAACGCAACCGGCCTCAATCGCCAGGGGAGTCAGGCGCGTGGCGGCATTGTCCGCGCGAAGCCGCAGCCGATATTCCGCCCGTGCCGTCAGCATACGATAGGGCTCGGTCACGCCCTGAAGCGTGAGATCGTCGATCATGACGCCGATATAGCTGTCCGCTCGGTCCGGCACGACAGGGGCAAGATCCAGCGCATGCGCCGCTGCATTGAGTCCGGCAATCAGTCCCTGTGCCGCCGCCTCCTCATAACCGGTCGTGCCATTGATCTGGCCCGCACAGAACAGGCCGGGCAGGGCACGAAGACCAAGCGTCCCGTGGAGCGCACGCGGATCGACATGATCATATTCCACGGCGTAACCCGGCTGCGCGATACGCGCCCGTTCAAGGCCCTCGATTGAGCGAACCAGTTCTTCCTGAACCGACAGGGGCAGGGAAGTGGAAATGCCATTGGGGTAGACCAACGGATCATCCAGCCCCTCTGGCTCCAGAAAGACCTGATGGCTGTCACGATCGGAGAAACGAACAACCTTGTCCTCGATCGACGGACAATAGCGTGGGCCGCGCCCTTCGATCGCACCGGCAAAGAGCGGCGATTGGTCGAGCCCAGCCGCAATGATCTCGTGCGTGCGGCGATTGGTGCGGGTAATACCGCATGCCAATTGGGGAGCGACGCGGCCGGAGGAGAGGGACGACATCGTCCAGGGAGTCGTGTCTGACGATTGCCGTTCGAGACGGCTCCAGTCGATCGTGCGACCATCGAGTCGCGGCGGCGTACCCGTCTTGAGGCGCGCGATCGGAAGGTCGAGGGCGCGGAGCTGGTCGCCGAGCGAAACAGATGATGCCTCGCCAACACGCCCACCGGATTCGATAGCCAGGCCACGAAACATCCGGGCGTTGAGGAAAGTGCCGGTGGCAAGCACGATTGCCGGGGCATCAAGTCGGACGCCACTCGCCATGAGGCCCGCGACATTACCGATCGAGATGATCAGCGATTCTGCTTCCGCCTCGATGATGTCGAGACCGGACTGCGCGGCGAGCAAGCTATCGATCGCCTGCTTGTAGCGCCGCCGATCCGCCTGAACGCGCGGCCCCTGAACGGCCGCGCCCTTGCTCGCGTTGAGCATCCGATAATGGATTGCGGCATGATCCGCTGCACGGCCGATCAATCCGTCGAAGGCATCGACCTCACGGACCAGATGACCCTTGCCAAGCCCGCCGATCGCGGGATTGCAGGACATCGCGCCGATCGAGGTGCGGGAGAATGTGACCAGCGCGGTACGGGCGCCCCGGCGCGCGGATGCAGCCGCCGCCTCGCAGCCGGCATGGCCTCCGCCTACCACAATCACATCATAGACCTGTGTCATGCCGCCCCAATAATGGGAATCGCGTCTTATTGGAACAGTGGCTTGAACGTTCCACGTGGAACAAGCGAGGCGTCGGTCATTTTCCGATACAAAAGGTCGAGAAGAGAGCGTCGAGCATTTCTTCCGTCCCGGCTTTCCCCGTCAGCCGATCGAGAACGGCTCGACAAGTCCGCAGATGCTCCGCCCTTATCAGGTCGTCATCCGTAGCGAGCAGCGCTTCAAGCTCGTTTGCACACGCAACGATCGCTTCCCGCTGCCGACGGGACAGAGCCAACTCATCCGGACGGGGAAGCAGTTGCGCCGCCCGCGCGCACAACATCGCCGTCAGTTGGTCGAGGCCCGTTCCGTCACGAGCTGAAATCGAGAGATCAGCATTGGGAGGCACGACGTCCCGGCCCGGAAGGTCGTTGCGCGCGTGAATGCGGATGATTTCGGCAACCCCCGTCGCTGCTGGAATATCCTCCCCCAGCCAAAGCAGGACGTCCGCACCGGCAATGGCGGCAGCGGCCCGTGCAATGCCAATCCCCTCGATCGCGTCGCCCGGGTCATCCCGAATGCCCGCCGTATCGAGGAAGAGGAAGGCAGTGCCCGCGATCGCCACCGGAATCTCGATCACATCACGAGTGGTGCCGGCGATGTCGGCCACTATCGCCGCGTCCCTCCCCACCAGGGCATTGAGAAGGGTCGATTTTCCGGAATTCGGCGGACCGCCGATGGCAACGCGGATCCCATCCTTCAGCCGTTCGCCAGGCGGCTGGGCGAGGAGACGGTGAAACTCGCCGAGAAGACCCTTTGCAAGCTCGAGGACCCGGGCGTTCCCGGTCGCCTGAACCGTGTCTTCTTCATCCGCAAAGTCGAGGGCCGCCTCGACAAGCGCGGAAAGGGTGAGGAGCCTGCCCTGCCAGTCCGCGACCCGCGCGCTCAGGCCGCCTTCGGCAATCGCCAGGGCCGCTCGCCGTTGCCCATCCGTCTCCGCCCTCAGAAGATCGGACAGCCCCTCCACCTCGGTCAGGTCGAGGCGCCCATTCTCGAACGCGCGCCAGGTGAATTCGCCAGGATTGGCCGGACGAAGTCCCTCGATTCCACCCAGCGACGTCAAGACGGCATCCACCACCGCCCGGCCACCATGCAAATGCAGCTCGACGAGATTCTCGCCCGTCACGCTGCCGGACTCCGGGAAGATTAGGACGAGACCGCGGTCGAGCTGATCGCCGCTGCGTGGATCCCTCAATGTCCGAAGGCCAGCCGTCCGCGCCGGGGGGAGCCGGCCGGCCAGATGTTCCGCTGCCGCCCTGGCCCGGGGACCACTGATGCGGACGATTGCAATGGCAGCCGGCGGCGCTCCGCTCGACAGCGCAAAGATGGTGGGGCGCATGGCCTATTTCTTGGTACCGCTCATCTGGTCAAACATCTGCTGCCACAGGCGGAAGCCGGCTTCGCCCATGGGCGACCAGCCTTTCATCATCGTTTCCATCGCTTCCGGGGTAACGCCGTTCTTCATCGTATCGAGCAGGTTGGCGACATAGGCTTCATGAACGGATGTCAGGTCCGGCAGGCCGAGAAAACGGCGCGCTTCTTCCGGTGTGCAATCCACCTCGACATTCATCTTCATCGCCGTTCTCCTGCTTGAGCCGCTGCCGCCACGGCTGCTAAGTCTCTTGTGATGGCTTATGCACATTCCAGGGCCGCAATCGCAACGCCGATCGGTATCATCCGGCTGAGCGCGGATGGCGAGTATCTGACAGGGGTCAGAATCGATCCCGATCCTGCGGCGCGCGCGGACACCAGTCACGATCCACTGCTGCAAGAGGCGGCCGCCCAGATCGAGGCCTATTTCAATGGAACGCTCACCGATTTCACGGTGCCGCTCACACCGGCGGGCAGCGAACGGGGGCAGGCGCTGCGTGAGGCAATCGCCTCGATCGGCTATGGCGACACGATGAGCTATGGCGCATTGGCGCGAGTTGTCGGATCAGGTCCACGTGCAATCGGCCAGGCGTGCGCGCGCAATCACTTTCCCATCATCATTCCCTGTCATCGGGTGACAGCGGCAGGCGGCAAGCTTGGCCCCTATTCGGGCGGGGAAGGACCAAAGACCAAGGCATGGCTGCTCGCCCATGAGCAACGAAAGGACAGTCTGATATGACGCGGATGATCGAAATCGAGGCGCTTGCCGGGGATGGGCGCTTTTCCGCCTATGTGGCGGAGCCGGCCGGAGACGCGAAGGCGGCGATCGTGGTCATCCAGGAAATCTTTGGCGTGAATCCCGGCATCCAGCGCAAATGCGACAAACTTGCCGAGCAAGGCTATCTGGCCATCGCGCCCGACCTTTTCTGGCGGCTGGAGCCGGGCATCGTCCTCAACCCCGATGTCGAGGCCGAATTTCAGCGCGGCCTCAAACTGTTCGGCGAATTCAATCAGGATCAGGGAATCCTCGATATCGAAGCCACCATCCGCGCCGCGCGAAAGCTGGTGGGCGGCGGCGAGGTCGGCTGCGTCGGCTACTGCCTGGGCGGGCGGCTGGCTTATATGACCGCGGCACGGACCGACGTCGATGCCTCGGTCGGCTATTATGCCGTCGGCATCGACAATCTGCTGCACGAGGCAAAAGCCATCGCCCATCCGCTGATGCTGCACATCGGAACCGCGGACCATTTCGTCAGCGACGGGGTCCGCAAAGTGATGCATGACGGGTTGGACAGCCATCCCAAAGTCGTGCTGCACGACTATGAAGGTCTCGATCACGGTTTCGCCACCGAGTTCGGCAAGCGGCGGGACGAGGCGGGCGCCCAGCTCGCCGACAGCCGAACCGACGCCTTCTTTGCGGAGCATTTGCAGTGAGCGGCGCCTATCGCATGATCGTCCGCACCGCGGGCGGGCCGGAGGTGATCGAGCGGGAAGACATCACGATTCCATCGCCCGGACCAGGACAGCTGCTGGTCCGCAATCGGGCGATAGGAGTGAACTTCATCGACGTCTATCACCGGACAGGCCTTTACCCGCGCGAGATGCCGACCGGATTGGGCGAGGAAGCGGCAGGCGTCGTCGAGGCGGTCGGCGAAGGCGTGAAGGACATCTCGATTGGCGATCGGGTCGCGTGGCTGGCGCGGTGCAGTGCCTATGCGACGCACAGCCTGATCGAAGCGGGACAGGCTTTTCCCTTGCCCGACACGCTTTCCGACGAGGTCGCAGCGGCCAGCCTGCTGAAGGGGCTGACGGTATGGATGCTCGTCGAGAAATGCGCGCGCGTGCAGCCAGGGCAGACTGTTCTGGTCCATGCCGCCGCCGGCGGAGTCGGCAGCCTAGCGGTGCAATGGCTGGTCGAACGCGGCGCAACGGTGATCGCGCATAGCGGCAATGCCGACAAGGCGGCGATCGCGACGCGGCTGGGCGCACAGCACTCGCTGCATGGACCGTTGGATTCCCTTGCCGCGCAGGTCCGTGAAATTACCGGTGGTAAGGGGGTGGAGGCCGTGCTGGACGGTGTCGGCAAGGCAAGCTGGGACGCATCGATCGCATCGATCGCCAAGCGGGGAATCATCGTCAGCTATGGCAATGCGAGCGGACCGGTTCCGCCCGTGCCGCCACTGGCGTTGTCGCGGGCAGGTTCGGTTTTCCTGACCCGGCCGACGCTGTTCGACTGGATCGAGCGTCCGGAAGATCGCAAGGAAGGGTGGACGACGCTGTCCACGCTTCTCGCATCGGGCAAGGTGCGGGCGGAAATCGGCCAGCGTTATCCGCTGGCGGACGCCGCAGAAGCCCATCGTGCGCTAGAGGCAAGGGAGACGACCGGGACGACCATTCTCGTCCCCTGACAGCTGTCGATCCAGGATCAGACCAGTGCTCCGGGCTTGACCCGGAGCCCATGTCCGATGCGTCGAGATATCCGTTAATATGGGCTCCTGCTTTCGCAGGAGGCACAGGACAGCGTCTAGCCGAACAGCGTCATCACGCCGATGCTCGGATCGATGAATCCGTCGTAAATCATCTTCACCGCGACGTAGAGGATGACCACCAGGCCGACATAGGCGATCCAGCGATACCGCTCGATATATTTGGCGATGATGTTGGCGGCGATACCCATCAGCGCGACCGAGAGCAGCAGACCGATGACGAGGATGCCCGGGTGCGCGCGCGCGGCGCCTGCCACAGCAAGCACATTGTCCAGGCTCATCGACACGTCGGCCAGCGCGACCGCCCAGGCAGCGCCGGCAAAGCTCTTGGCGGCGCGCAAGCCGCTTCGCTCGTCGCCTGATATTTCGTCGGAACCAGGGCTGTGTTCGGCATGCTTCGGGTGAAGCTCGCGGTACATTTTCCAGGCGACCCAGAGCAGCAGCAGACCGCCCGCAAAGATCAGGCCGACGATCTGGAGCAGCTGCGTGACGACCAGCGCGAAGATGATGCGAAGCACCAGCGCCGCGATGATACCGATCAGGATCACCTTCTTGCGCTGATCAGCGGGCAACCCGGCGGCAAGCGCGCCGACGACGATAGCATTGTCGCCGGCAAGGACGATGTCGATCAAAAGCACCTGCCCGAACGCCAGCCAGGCCGCCGACGACCCGGAGAAGAGCGACGAGATGTCAGTGACGATCTGGTGCCAGATGTCGAGCATGCCGGTCTAAACCCCTGTCGGCGTTATGAGTTCATCGAATCGAAGAAATCCTCGTTCGTCTTCGAATCCTTCATCTTGTCGAGCAGGAATTCCATCGCGTCGATGGTGCCCATCTGCATGAGGATGCGGCGAAGCACCCACATCTTGGAGAGCTTGCCCTTGTCGACCAGCAATTCTTCCTTGCGGGTGCCGGACTTGCCGACATCCAGCGCCGGGAAGACGCGCTTGTCGGCAATCTTGCGGTCGAGGACGATTTCCGAGTTACCGGTGCCCTTGAATTCTTCGAAGATCACTTCGTCCATGCGGCTGCCGGTATCGATCAGCGCGGTGGCGATGATGGAAAGCGAGCCGCCTTCCTCGATGTTGCGCGCCGCGCCGAAGAAGCGCTTCGGCCGCTGCAGCGCGTTGGCGTCCACACCGCCCGTCAGCACCTTGCCCGAGGAAGGGACGACGGTGTTGTAGGCGCGGCCGAGGCGGGTGATCGAATCGAGCAGGATGACGACATCCTTCTTGTGCTCGACAAGGCGCTTAGCCTTTTCGATCACCATCTCGGCGACCTGGACGTGGCGCTGCGCGGGTTCGTCGAAGGTCGAGCTGATGACCTCGCCCTTCACGCTGCGCTGCATGTCGGTCACTTCCTCCGGCCGCTCGTCGATCAGCAGCACGATCAGGAAGACTTCCGGATGATTGTCGGTGATCGCCTTGGCGATGTTCTGGAGCAGGACGGTCTTGCCGACGCGGGGCGGTGCAACGATCAGCGCGCGCTGGCCCTTGCCCTGCGGGCTAACGATGTCGATGACGCGGGCCGACTTGTCCTTGACGGTCGGATCGACCGTGTCGAGGCTCAGTTTCTCGTCCGGATAGAGAGGGGTCAGGTTGTCGAAATTGACCCGGTGACGGATGACGTCGGGATCGTCGAAATTGACGGCGGTGAGTTTGGTGAGGGCGAAATAGCGTTCCCCGTCCTTGGGTCCGCGAATCTCGCCTTCCACCGTATCACCGGTGCGAAGGCCGAATTTGCGGACCTGGTTGGGGGAGATGTAGATGTCGTCGGGACCGGCGAGATAGTTCGCCTCGGGGCTGCGGAGAAAACCGAAGCCGTCGGGCAGAACCTCGATGGTGCCGAGACCCATGATCTGGGTGCCGTTTTCCGCCTCGACCTTTAGGATGGCGAACATCAGATCCTGCTTGCGCAGGGTCGACGCGCCTTCCACGCCCAGCGTTTCGGCCATTTCGACCAGTTCAGCGGGCGTTTTCTTCTTGAGGTCTTTCAGATGCATCTGGAGTCCTGGAAAATCTTGGAGGGAATAAGTGCGATCGGATCGAGTGATAACGATGGCGGGAATCGAACGCGACGCACGAACGGCGGCACCGATCTCACGGCGTTAAGCTGCGCAAATCGTCAAGTCAAGCGACGGTCAGAACGGTTTGACGATCACCAGAATCACAATGATCGCAACCGCGATTCCGGGGATTTCGTTCATCATCCTCAGTGTCTTGTTGCCAAGCGTGCGTTCACCCTTTGAGAGCTTGCTGCCATAGCCCGCGATCCAGCCGTGAAAACCGGAGAGCGCGATGACGAAAAGCAACTTCGCGTGGAACCAGCCCTGTGCGAATGCGCCCACGTTGAGCGCAAGCACAATTCCGAGAATCCAGACGATCGCCATCGACGGTTTCAGGATGATCGAAATCAGGCGCTGCTCCCGTTCGATCCACTTCTTGTCTTCTTCGGAGCCGATCGCGGCCTCCTGATGATAGACATAGAAGCGTGGCAGCATGAAAAGCCCGGCGATCCAGAAGATCACGAAGATCAGGTGGGCAGCCTTTACCCAGGGGTAAGCGATGCCGAGAAATCCTATGAGGGATTCCATTATCCCCTGCTCCCGCGAACTCTGGCCAGCAGATCAGCAACATGGCCGATCGGCGTATCCGGCAGGATGCCGTGACCGAGATTGAAGATATGGGGCCGTGTGGCGAAGGCATCAAGGATATTGTCGATTGCCGCGCTCAATTCGTCGCGTCCGGCGATCAATGCGAGCGGATCGAGATTGCCCTGCACCGGCATACCATCGGGCAGCGCGGCATTCGCCCACAGCGGATCGACCGTCTCGTCCAGCCCGACCGCATCGACACCCGTTTCCCGCGCATAGGCGGGCAGCTTGCCGCCGGCGCCCTTGGGAAATCCGATGATCGGCGTGTCGGGATGACGCGCTCGAAGCTCCGCGACGATCCGGGCGGTGGGCGCGATCACCCAGCGTTCGAACTGCGCGGGGGACAGGCTGCCGGACCAGCTGTCGAACAACTGAACCGCATCGACGCCGGCTTCGATCTGACCCGACAGATAATCGACGGTCAGCGCCGAGATGGCATCGATGATCGCCTGGAAGGCGGCCGGATCGCGATAGGCGTAGCGGCGCGCTTCCGCCTGTTCGCGGCTGCCCTGGCCCGCCACCATATAGGTTGCAACCGTCCAGGGGCTGCCCGCAAAGCCGAGAAAGGTGGTTCCACCGGGCAGCATGGCGCTCACCCGGCGCACCGTCTCGTAAACCGGCAACAGGCGTTCGGGCACTGCCGAAAGCGATGAAAGCGCGTGATCGACCAGCGGCGGGGCCAACCGGGGACCGTCACCCGCGACGAAGGTCAGGTCCTGACCCAGCGCATGCGGGATGACGAGGATGTCCGAAAAGAGGATCGCTCCATCAAATCCGAAACGGCGGATCGGCTGGAGCGTGATTTCGGCTGCCGCTTCGCTGTCGTTGACAAGGGCCAGGAATCCGCCGGCCTTTTCCCTGAGCGCGCGATATTCGGGAAGGTAGCGTCCTGCCTGGCGCATCAGCCAGACGGGGGGCACGGTTTGCTGCCGGCCGCGCAAGACTTCGAGCAGAGGACGATCAGGGACGACGACGTCCGAAGCAGGCCTTCCCAATATCTGTCCTTTTAAAAGAGTCATGTTGAAGAGGATTGTTGGTGCGTGGATCGCGGGATTTATGCGGTTCGGGCGAGAATGCCAACAGCTTGACTCCCGGCCGGTTGAGAGGCGACGCGGGATTCGCCTCGTTTATCCCCAGGATTCAATCGATGTGAATGAAAAGCGCGGGCTGTTGATGACCATGTTGGCATCCGAAGGATCGATCCGCGGAATCGATCGCTTGCCGGGGCCGCCCGCGATCCGCTAGCCCCTTTCACGGGCTTTTCCACAGGGATATCCGTGACCACCAGATTGCACCTTCATCTGCTTTCAGATTCCACCGGCGAAACGCTGGAGACGATCGCCAAGGCGGCGCTTGCCCAGTTCGACGGCGTGGAGACGATCAAGCATTTCTGGCCGCTCGTCCGATCCGAGGCAAATCTCGAGCGTATCCTGGCGGAAATCGCGCAGGACCCCGGCCTGGTCCTGTTCACGCTGGTGAACAGCGAGACGCGCGGCAAGCTGGAGGCGCGGTGCCGGGCGCTGGGCTTGCCCGCGGTCGGCGCGCTCGATCCGGTGACTGACGCACTTTCCAGCCTGTTGGGCCAGACGGCCAAGGCGCGGCCGGGGCGGCAGCACATGCTTGATGCCGCCTATTTCGCGCGGGTGGACGCCATCCAGTTCACGATCGCGCATGACGACGGCATCGGTTGGGAGGACTGGGAGGAAGCGGACCTTGTGCTCGCCGGCATCTCGCGCACGTCCAAGACACCGACCTCGATCTATCTCGCCAATCGCGGGTTCAAGGTGGCGAACATCCCGATGGTGGTGGAATCGCCGCCGCCCGACAGCCTGTACCGGTTGAAGAACCCGCTCGTCGTCGGGCTGACGGCCAGTGCGGACCGGCTGGTGCAGGTCCGGCGCAACCGCCTGCTGTCGCTGAACCAGGCGCCCGAGACCGCCTATGTAGACCAGGAAGCGGTCAATCAGGAGATCGCCTTTGCCCGGCGGATCTTTGCCGACAATGGCTGGCCGGTGATCGACGTGACGCGGCGGTCGATCGAGGAGACGGCGGCCGCCATCCTGAACCTTGTCAAGGAACGCCGCGAATGAGGCTGATCCTTGCCTCGCAAAGCGCCGGTCGTCGGGCAATGCTGTCAGCCGCTGGCGTGCCGCATGACGCCATGGCGGCGGGCGTGGATGAAGAAGCCGCGAAGGCCAGCTTGCGCGCCGAAGGCCTCAGCGCGCGCGATCTGGCGGATGCGCTGGCCGAGCTGAAGGCGTTGCGATTGTCGTCCCGCAATCCGGGGGCTTTGGTGCTGGGCTGCGATTCCACCGTCGCGCTCGAAGACGGAACGATGCTCGACAAGCCGGGCGATCGCGCCGCCGCCGCCGATCAGTTGCGTCTGCTGTCCGGGCGGGTCCACACGCTCTACAGCGCGGCCGTGATTGCGGAAGGGGGGAAGCCCGTCTGGCGGCATGTCGACCGCGCAAAGATGATGGTGAGGCCGCTGTCGGAGGCGTTCATCCAGTCCTATCTCGACGCCGAATATGAAAACATCGCCGGCTGTGTCGGCGGTTATCGGATCGAAGGGCCGGGCGTGCAGCTTTTCTCGCGGATCGAGGGAAGCCAGTTCACGATCATCGGGCTGCCGCTGCTGCCGCTGCTTGACTATCTCAGGGTTCGTGGAGTGATGGAGGCATGACGCTCCCTTATGCCGAAGTGATCGGCGACCCCATCGCGCAGAGCAAATCGCCGCTGCTTCACACCTTCTGGCTGGAAAAGCTGGGCATCCAGGCCGAATATCGCCGGGCGCATGTCCTGACCGATGGTTTGGGCGATTATTTCGCAGCCCGCCGCGCAGACCCGGATTGGCGGGGATGCAACGTCACCATGCCGCACAAGCTGGCGGTGCTCGACCATGCTGCCGATCCGGGCGGCGTCAGGGACAGCATCGGCGCGGCCAACACGATTTTCCGTATGGAGGATGGGCAGCTCGGTTGCACCAATACCGATGCCGCGGGATTCCTGTCGCCCGTGCTTGAACGCGGCATCGATCTGCGCGACCGGCCGGTGGTGGTCGTGGGGGCGGGCGGTGCTGCCCGTGCGGTGCTTTTCGCCCTCGCGCGCAGCGGTGCCGGCCCCGTGACCCTGCTCAATCGTTCCGTGGATCGCGCGGCGGAACTGCTCGCCCATTTCGGGCTGAACGGGCGGGCCGTGCCGCTCGATCATCCACTTCCTCAGGTCGCGCTGATCGCCAATGCGAGCACGCTCGGCATGGCGGGCGCGCCGCCGCTGAATATCGATCTGGCGGAGCAGGACGATAACTGCCTGGTTTACGACATCGTCTATAGCCCGCTGGAAACCGGGTTGCTGCACGCGGCCCGCGAACGCGGACTGGCCACCATCGACGGACTGGACATGCTGATCGGGCAAGCGGCCGTCGCTTTCGAAATGTTCTTCGGCGCTGAACCCCCGCGCGAGCATGACGCCGAACTGCGGGCTTTGCTGACGGCATGATCATCATCGGCCTTACCGGGTCGATCGGCATGGGCAAGTCCACCGTCGGATCGATGTTCGTTGCGCAAGGCGTGCCGCTGTTCGATGCCGATGCGGAGGTCCACGTCATGCAAGCGCCGGGGGGCCTGCTGGTCGGTGCGATCGAAGGCGCCTTTCCCGGCACGACGAACGCGAATGGCGTTGACCGGACAGCGCTGGGCAACAGGGTGCTCGACGACCCTGTGGCCATGGCGCGGCTGGAGGCGATCGTCCATCCCGCCGTCGCCGCTGCCCGCCGCGATTTTCTGGAGCGCAATGCAGAGCGGGACATGGTCGTGCTCGATATCCCGCTGCTGTTCGAAAAGGGCGGGGTGGCAGAGGTCGATCTGGTCGTCGTCGTTTCCGCGCCGGAACCCGAACAAAGGCGGCGTGTGCTGTCGCGGCCGGGCATGAGCGAGGAAAAATTTGAAAATATTCTCGCCCTGCAACTGCCGGACGCGGAAAAGCGGCGAATGGCCGACGTCGTCATCGATACCAGCGGGCCGATCGAGGCGACGCAAGAAGCGGTAAACAGATTGGTGGGTTGCTTACGCGACCATGGAGTCCGATATTACCGCTAATGCGTGAGATCGTCTTCGATACAGAAACCACGGGACTAAGCCCGGCAGAGGGGCACCGCATCGTCGAAATCGGCTGTGTCGAACTGTTCAATCGCGTCGAGACCGGACGCACCTACCACGCCTATTACAACCCGGAACGGTCGATGCCGGTCGAGGCGCAGGCGGTCCACGGGCTGTCCGAGGCGTTCCTTTCGGACAAGCCCTATTTCTCCGACGGGGTCGAGGATCTCCTCGATTTCCTGGAGGACAGCCCGTTGGTCGCGCACAATGCGAACTTCGATTTCGCTTTCCTGAATCACGAGCTCGGCAATTGCGGCCGTTTGCATGTGGCGATGTCGCGCATGATCGACACGCTCGGCCTGTCGCGTACGCGTAATCCCGGCGCGAAGCACAGCCTTGACGCGCTTTGCGCGCGCTACGGCATTGATCGCAGCCACCGGGTAAAGCATGGCGCCCTTCTCGACGCGCAATTGCTTGCGCAAGTCTATGTCGAGCTTACGGGCGGGCGGCAGATGGGCATGCTGCTGCCTGGCGATGCCGAGGACGCTTCGTCGGCTTCGGCGACCGCATCGTCTCAGGTGGTTGCGGCGGTGCCGCGCATTGCCCGTCCGGCGCGCCCACATGAAGCACCACCGGAAGAACGTGAACGCCATGCAACCTTCGTGGCCAAGCTGGTCGATCCCTTGTGGCTGACAGCCGGTTAAACCCAGAGGTGCGGCCTGATGGCAGCCCTCGCCTAGTGAAGGAGGATAAGATGGAGATCCGCGTTTCGGGGCACCAGGTGGACACTGGCGAAGCGCTGCGCACGCATGTCGAAGAACGGCTGCAGGCGATTGCCGACAAATATTTTTCCCGCGCCATTTCCGCCCAGGTGACTTTTGGCAAGGGGCCGCACGACCATCGCTTTTCCTGCGATATCGTCGCTCACGTCATGCAGGGCCTGATCCTGAAGGGAAGCGGCCTTGGCGTCGAGGCGCATCCGGCCTTCGAGGCGGCGGCCGAGAAGATCGAGACCCAGCTGCGCCGCTACATGCGCCGGTTGAAGGATCGCCACGCCAACGGTCAGGCCGAAACTGACGCGGCGATCGACGGCGAGGCTGGCTACACGGTGTTCGATATCGGCGATGTGGAGGCCGAGGTTTCGGACAACCCCCTGATCGTCGCGGAGACTCGCGTCGATATTCCGGATGCAAGCGTTTCCGATGCGGTGATGATGCTCGATTTGCGCAACACCAATGCGCTTCTGTTCAAGAATTCCGGGACAGGAGCATTCAATATGGTCTATCGGCGCGGCGATGGCACCATTGGCTGGGTGGAGCCACAACGCGCGGTCTGACCTACCATGCCAGATTAATCAACGAGGGGCTGGCGATCTGACCTGCCCCCATGCCGGATTTTATATGAACGACTTCAGTGAAATACTTCAGCCGGGCGCGGTCGCTGCCGACCTGCCCGTCGCGAACAAGAAAGCCCTGTTCCAGCAGCTCGGCCAGATCGCCGAACGCGAACTGGGCATCGAAGCGCGGCTGGTGATCGACCGCCTGTCTGAGCGGGAGCGGCTGGGATCGACCGGATTCGGCGGTGGTGTCGCAATTCCCCACGGAAAGATCGACGGACTGCCCACGGTGAAGGCCGCCTTTGTGCGGCTGGAAAAGCCAATCGATTTCCAGGCGATCGACGACATGCCGATCGACCTTGTCTTCATGCTGCTTTCGCCGCCGGAAGCGGGCGGCGACCATCTGAAGGCGCTGGCGCAGGTCAGCCGCCGCCTTCGGGACCGGACCTTCCTCGCCAAGCTGCGCGGTGCTGGCTCGAACGACGCGCTCTATGCGCTGTTCGCCAACACCGAAACCCGCGATGCCGCCTGAGGGGGCACCATCGGGCGAAACGGCCCATTTCCGGGCGCTTGAATCGCTTTACCAGTCAGCGCCGATCAATCGTCTGTTCCAGTCGACGCTGGAGATCGTCGAAAGCGGATTCGCCCGGATCCGCTTCGATGTCGACGAGCAGGTCCATCATGCGGCCGGTGCTGCGCACGGGACCATTTATTTCAAGATGCTGGACGACGCCGCCTTCTATGCGTCGAACAGCCTGGTCACGGACCGCTTCCTGCTGACGACGGCTTTCAATCTGTTGTTCACAAGGCCGATCAAGAAGGGGCCGGTGATTGCGGAAGGGCGCTGGGTGAGCGGCAAGCGCAGGGTCTACGTCGCCGATGCGCGATTGATCGACGCGACCGGGGAGGAAGCCGCGCGGGGCACCGGCACCTTCATGCGGTCCCAGATTCCGCTGTCCGGACTTCCCGGATACCGGGCGGAATCGTGACCGCGAAGCTCACCAGCCGAATGCTTGTCAGCGCATTGGTGCGCCGTGTTCAGGCTGAAGGCGGCAACGCCGCGGTTGTTGCAAAAGGGGACGAAAACGCCGGCGCGGTCGTGCTGATCCTGTCGGACAAGGGAGAGATCGGCGCCCTTAAGGAACGGGTGCTTGATCTGGACGGGCGCTATATATGGGTCGATTGCGGCCCCAAGAACATTGAAGATAAAGAGGAAATCTCCGCCTATCTTGAACGGCGCCGATCGCGAGACCCTGATCTGTGGCTGGTCGAACTGGATATCGCAGGCGCCGAACGGTTCGCCGCTGAAACGATCCAGTCGCATTGACACTTTAGCAATACATGGCGAAAGGGACGGCGACCACCAGTGCGTCAGGTCATTGCGGTGCCCAAAAAGCCCGCGGATGACAACGCAGTCGGGGGAATGACCAGGGATGCTCGTTTAGGGTTTTTCGCATCCTCGTCAGGTTGTTCAACCGCATTTTGCCGATGAATGAATGAATCCGAAAGTTCGCACCGCGTGTATCGCGGCTGTGGCGTTTTGCGTTTCCGCGTCCGCAATTGCCATGGATCCCAGTTTCGCGCTCGAATCGACGGTTGCGTCGGTCCGGATGGGGAATGATAAAAATGACGCGGCGCCGGTTCCGGCGCTTCCTGTCGAAACCTCGGCGCTGCTGGATGACGCGAATATCGTCTTCGCTCCCCCCGCCGAAGTCGTTCAGAAGATTCCTGCTCCCGAAGAGACACCCCGGCCGGAGACGCTGCGCGCACTGGTTGCAGCGCACGTCATGCCCGAGAAGCTGGATCGTGAGACTGAATGTCTGGCGGGCGCCGTCTATTTCGAGGCGAAGGGCGAATCCCTCGACGGCCAGCTGGCTGTGGCAGAAGTCGTCCTCAACCGCGCCAGTTCCGGCCGGTTCCCGACCTCCGTCTGCTCCGTGGTCTTCCAGCCGAGCCAGTTCTCGTTCGTCCGCCGCGGCGCCCTGCCGCCGATCAAGCGCAAGAGCGAAGCCTGGCACAAGGCAGTCGCCATCGCCGACATCGCGCGCAATGACCAATGGGAAAGCTCGGTTTCGGACGCGCTGTATTTCCATGCCAGCCGGGTATCGCCGAACTGGCGGCGGGAACGCATCGCCCAAGTCGGCAATCACATCTTCTACCGCTGATCTGCGAAAAATTTGAGAGGATGGGCGCGACACCACAGCGGTGCGCGCCCTTTTCTTTGTTCCCGACTTGTTCTAACGACGCTCTATGATTCCCTCGACCTCTCCGTTGCCGGGATGTGACTTTCCGCTTGTCGCCGCAGATGTCGCGCGCGGCACGTCCCGGCTGTTGCTCAGGCATGATCTGGTCGCCCTTTGCGAAGTGCCGCTGGGCAATGGCCGGCGCGCCGATCTGATGGCGATGGATTCGCGCGGGGGGATCGTGATCGTCGAGATCAAGGTGTCGCGCGCCGACTTGCTGGGCGACATGAAATGGCCCGATTATCTGGACTATTGCGACCGCTTCTTCTGGGCGGTGCCTCAGGGATTCGACCTGACTCCGTTCGAAAGCGAGGCATTGCGGCCGGACATTGCGGGACTGATCGTGGCCGATCGCTACGACGCGGCGATCGCGCGGGAAGCGGCTCTCCATCCCCTGCCGGCTGCCCGCCGCAAGGCGGAGACCCTGCGCTTCGCAAGACGAGCCGCACGGCGGTTGCTGGTGACGATCGATCCCGACTGCGACAGCCTGGAAGCGGCTTTCTAGCTCTCCCTATTTCGGGCCCGCGACTTCCGCCTTCTTTTCGGGTTTATAGTTGTCGATCATGTCGAGAATGATGTGCGAACGGTTGTCCGCCTCCGCATAGTCGCGCGCGCTCATGCCCGCGAGCGTGTCGGCCCGCTTGGGATCGGCGCCCGCCTTCAGCAGGATGTCGACCATCCCCGAATTACGGCTCTGGACCGCGGCAATAAGGGGCGTCTCACCGCTGTTGTTGGCAATATTGACGCCCGCGCGCCTGCGGATGAGGATCTGCGCTCCGTCGGCATAGCCGATCCGCGCCGCAATCATCAGCGGCGTGTTGCCGGCGTCGTCGCGCACATTCACATTCGCGCCCTTGCCGATCAGGAAGTTGAGCCAGGTCGCATCGCGGCGCTTGGTCACGATGTGAAGCGCGGTCTCGCCGGTCGAGCGATCCTTGGTATCGATCGTCGTCGATCCGCCGCCGTTCAGGGCATTGGTCGCCTTGTCGCCATCGCGATCTCGAACCGCCTTGAGGAAATTGTAGCTGTCGGAAAATTGCGCATGGGCGGCGCCTGGCGTCAGCAGCAGCGCGACGGCGCCAAGCACGATCGAAAGAAAACCCCGTCCACTGGGACGAAATACAGTCATGTCTGAACCCCGCAATAGCTTTTCCCGCGCATTAGCTTGCAACCAGGCGCATAGCAAAGCATGGCTGGCGCTGCCATGAACGACAATTTTTCATTTCGCACCGCGCTCGCCGGTTGCCTCTCACCCATTCTGATCCTGTTGGCGGCTTGCGGCCAGCAGGGCGGGCAGGCCGGCTCGGCAGAGGAAGCGCCCCTGGCCGGCGCCGCGATCGGCGGCTCCTTCTCGCTGATCAACCAGAATGGCGAGTGGGTGACGGACCAGACGTTCGCGGGGAAATATCGGCTGATGTATTTCGGTTATACCTTCTGCCCCGACGTCTGCCCGGTCGACCTGCAAAGGCTGATGGCGGGTTATCGCCTGCTCGAGAAGCAGGCGCCCGAAGTCGCGGCCAAGCTGCAGCCCATTTTCATCACCATCGACCCGGAACGCGACACGCCGGATGTCATGAAATCCTATGTCGCCGCGTTCCATCCCAAGTTGATGGGCCTGACGGGAACGCCGGCCGAGATCGCCGACGTCGCGAAGCGCTATGCGATCGTCTACGGAAAGGCGGAAGGTAGCGGCACGACCGACTATCTGATGGACCACAGCAATCAGACCTATCTGTTCGGTCCCGATGGCAAACCCATTGCCCTGATCCCGCAGGACGGCACGGCCGAGGCGATTGAGGGCGAGCTGCAACGCTGGATAAAATGACGAAGACCACGCGTTTCTGGGAAGACAAACCGCTCGAGGCGCTGGACCGGGCCGAATGGGAAGCGCTGTGCGACGGTTGCGGCAAATGCTGCATCCACAAGCTCGAGGATGACGAGACGGGCGAGCTTTACCCGACCAACGTGGCCTGCAAGCTGCTGGACCGGCATAGCGGGCGATGCTCGGACTATCGCCATCGCCGCGCCTATGTGCCCGAATGCGTGCGGCTGACGCCAAAGCTGCTCAAGACGCTCGACTGGCTGCCGGAGAGTTGCGCATATCGCTTGCGGGCCGAAGGCAAGCCATTGTTCGACTGGCACCCATTGATCAGCGGCGACCCTGAATCGGTCCACCGGGCCGGTCAGTCGGTCAGGGGATGGACGGTCTCGGAAATCGATGCGGGCGATCTGGAATCACATATTGTCGACCGGCGGCTCTGATCCGCGCTTCGGGCCGGATGAGCGTCCATTGTCGGTGGTGCGTTCACGCGCCGCACGTCGCATGCGGCTGAGCGTCGATCCGCGCACCGGCACGATCCGGCTGACCCTGCCGCCACGCGCGCCGCTGCGTTCGGCGATCGCCTGGGCGGAGGAGCATCGGCCCTGGATCGAGGGGCAGCTCGGCAAGCTTCCGCAGAGCGCCCCGCTGGTGCCGGGCGGCACGGTGCGGCTGGGCGACGACATATTGACGATCGACTGGGCCGAAGGGCGCCCACGCTCGGTGCGGCGCGAGGGTGATCGTCTGATTGCCGGTGGCCCGCACGATGCGTTGAACGGCCGGTTGCTGCGCTGGCTGCAAAAGCAGGCGCTGGAGACCCTGTCCGCCGAAACCGGCCATTATGCGATGCGGGCCGGTGTGACGGTCGGCCGGGTCGGGATCGGCGATCCTCGATCGCGCTGGGGAAGTTGCGCGGCCTCCGGAGACATACGCTATAGCTGGCGGCTGATCATGACGCCTGTCTTCGTCCGCCGCGCGACGGTGGCGCATGAGGTGGCGCACCGGGTTCACATGAACCATGGGCCGAAATTCCATGCGCTGGTCGCCGAACTGTTCGAAGCGGACCCCACGCCTGCGCGGGCGTGGCTGAAGGCGCACGGCGCGGCGCTTCACTGGGTGGGGCGCGGTTCCTGACGACGCGGTGGCGGCGGTTCGGCCGGCCGCTCGGCAGGGGCCTGACGATCTCCGCGGCCCAGCACATCATCCAGCCAGTTCTGGTCCAGCTTCTGTGGCTCCTCGCCGGTGATTGGCGGCGGCGCACCCGGCTCGGGAAGGGGGGCGCCCGTGGCCGGCGGCGGGGTGTCGAGCGGCATGCCGTTGGGGTCGACCATCTGACCATCGGTGGGCTCGCCGAAATAGGCCTCGTCGTCGGGCTCCAGCTGCCATTCCGGCAGAGTCACCTCGGTGTCGAACTTTTCGATCGGACGCTTGGCGACCGCAACGGTCATGAAATCCGCAAACGCCTTTGCCGGGGCGCGACCGCCCTGCAGCCCGCTGATCGCGCGGGCATCGTCCCGGCCCATCCAGACGCCGGTGGTCAGCCCACTCGAAAAGCCCAGGAACCATCCGTCCTTGCTTGAGCTGGTGGTGCCGGTCTTGCCGGCGACCGGGCGGCCGATCTGCGCGGCACGGCCGGTGCCCGTGTTGACCGCCGTCTGCAGCAGGTCGGTCATCTGCGCCGCGACCCAGGGCGCGACCAGAACGCGCGAGGTATCGACCTTGTGCTGATACAGCACTTCGCCGCCCACCGTCGTCACCTTGGTGATGCCATAGGGGACCACCGCCACCCCCTTGCTGCCCACGGAGGCGAAGGCGCGGGTCATGTCGATCAGGCGGACATCGGATGTACCAAGCACCATCGAAGGATGCGTGTTGATCGGCGTCGAGATGCCGAAGCGGCGCGCCATGTCGGCGATGGTGGTCTGCCCCACTTCCTGCCCGATCTTGGCGGCGATGGTATTCACCGAATAGGCGAAGGCGGTACGCAGCGTGATCTCGCCCGAATAGCGGCGTGAACTGTTACGCGGGCTCCAGCCGTTGATATTGACCGGCTCGTCCACCATCCGGTCATCGGGCGAGAAGCCGGATTCCAGCGCGGCGAGATAGACGAACAGCTTGAATGCGGAGCCGGGCTGACGGACTGCCTGGGTAGCGCGGTTGTAGATGGAAGTGACATAATCCTGTCCGCCCACCATCGCGCGCACGGCCCCGTCGCGATCAATCGAAACCAGGGCACCCTGCGCCCCTGCCGGTGTGTTGGCGCGGATCGAGCGGTCGGCGACCCGCTGCATCCCGACGTCCAGCGTCGTCCACACGTCGATCGGCTGCGTGCTCTCGTCGATCAACTGGTCAAGCTGGGGCAACGCCCAGTCGGTGAAGTAGCGGACGCTGTTCTGGTTGGGTTCGGCCGCCAGCTTCAAATTGGCCGGGTCGGCGGCGGCGGCCTGAGCGGCGGTGATCGTGCCCGCATCCTGCATCACCTGCAGCACCACGCCCGCGCGGCCGCGGGCCGCTTCGGTATCGGCGGTGGGGGAATAGCGCGACGGTGCCTTCACCATCCCGGCGATCACCGCTGCTTCCGGCAGGCTGAGATTTTCCGCGCTATGGCCGAAGAATTTCCGACTGGCCGCGTCGATGCCATAGGCGCCGCCGCCGAAATAAACCTTGTTCAGATAGAGTTCGAGGATCTCATCCTTGCTGAACTTGCGCTCCATCGAAAGCGCCAGAATCCATTCGCGGAACTTGCGGCCGAAATCGCGGGAATTGGTCAGGAAGATGTTGCGGGCAAGCTGCTGGGTGATGGTCGATCCGCCCTGGACCCAGCGGCCGCGCTCGACACGCACCCATGCCGAGCGGGCGATACCGATCGGATCGACACCCGGATGCGATCGGAAACGACGATCCTCGACAGAGACCATCGCATCGATCATCACGGGCGGAATCTTGTTGTAATCCAGCCATTCGCCATAGCTGGGACCAAGCGACACCAGCACTGTCCCGTCTGCGGCGTGGACGCGGATCATCTGCCCGTTGGGTGAGGATTTCAGCTGGGCATAGCTCGGAAGCGAAGACGCCTGAACATAGACGGTGATGACAAGCGCGATCAGGGCGACAAGCGCGGCGATCAAACCGTACTTGATGATCTTGACGATCACGCCCCGGGCAGGCGTCTTGCGGGAACGGGTTCGTGTCGCCATTGGTCGTTAACGCGATTTACGCGGTAATCCAGAAGGTCACAACCCCGCAACGGGACATCGGCGTCACTCTGCCTTGGCGGAGCGGTCGTCGGGCTCGAAATCGAGCGCGGCGCTGTTCATGCAATAGCGGTTGCCGGCGGGCGTGGGCCCGTCGGGAAAGACATGGCCGAGATGTCCGTCACAGCGGGCGCAACGCACCTCGACCCGGCGCATGCCGTGGCTGACGTCGGCATGTTCCACAACGGCATCCGGCGATGCCGGCCGGGTAAAGCTCGGCCAGCCGGACCCCGAGTCATATTTGGCGTTGCTTTCGAACAATTCCGCCCCGCAGCCTGCGCAAAAATAGGTGCCGGCAACCTTCATGTCGTTGTAGCGACCGGTAAAGGCTCGCTCCGTGCCGGCCTCGCGCAGCACATGATATTGCTCGGGGGAAAGGCGCTTGCGCCATTCGCTTTCGGGCAGGTCGATTCTGTCCATAAATGGGAATGTGGGTGGATCGGGGACGCCGGTCAATGGGATCAGCCGTCGATCCTGGTGGCATGCGCCAGCAGGGTTGCAAGACCGGGCACGCTGTTCATTGCAAAAGCCATCAACGGCGCGGTCGCGCGCCGTTGGGCAAGCGTCGACACCAGGCTGGCGGTTGCGATCGGGCGGCGCAGGCGACGGTGGAGACGGTGCTGATAATCAATGGCTTGATCGCCGGCGAGGATCGCGCGCGCCGCCAGAACGCCGCTGGACAGGGCAATGCCGATCCCTTCGCCCGCAAGCGACGGCATGACGCCAGCCTGATCGCCCAGCCGAAAGATTCCCGGGCTGGTTTCCCGACTGACCCATCCATAAGGCAGAGCGGCAATGGCATCCGGCGGCTCGGTTGAGAGCCAGGCGAGGCGTTCGCCAAGCGCGGGCGATTCGTGGCCGATCGCCTCCAGCAGCGCGGCAGGGCGGCCGCCCGCTTCTGCGAGACGCGATTTGCGGACCGCCATGCAGAGATTGGCGCGGCCATCCTCCTGAAGCAGCAGGCCCGCATAGCCGCGATCGAACAGATGAAGCTCGATCGACGCGCCGACCAGAAGGGATAGGGCAGGACTCGGCCCCAGATGGACACGCAGGCCAAGCGCGGGGTCGCCGCCGATCGCCTCCCTGGGGCGGGCAAGGCCGCGCAGGTCGTGCTTGCCGGTCGCGAGCAGCAGTGCCTCCGCCCTGATCTGACCGCCATCGTCCAGCCGAACATGGCCATCCGGATGGCCTTCGCGAATGGAAACGCCCCGTTCCACGGCAACGCCTGCCTCCACCGCAAGATTCAACAGCGCACTGTCGAGCGCGCGGCGGGACAGGCCAAGCGCCGGGCCGGGCAAGCGGGATTCCGCGCGATGACGACCGGTGAAAAGGCGGACGTGGCGGATCGGGTTTCCCGGCGGATCGAAACCGAGCGTGCGAAGCCGGTCGAGCGTTCGCCAGCTGAGGAAGCCGCCGCAAAGCGCGTCGCCTGTTTCCCGGTCGCGCTCGATCAGCAGCGGCTTTTCGCCCGCGCGGGCAAGCGTGATCGCCGCCGCCGCTCCCGCGGGGCCGCCGCCTGCGATCAGCGCAGCCGTTCGACGCATAGCTTGAATGGAAAGGCGCGATAGACGCGGGCGCGGCCGATCCCGCCGGTTTGAAGCAGGCCCGGCCATTCGCCGGGGCGATAGGCGCGGGCGATCGACAGCCGGCCGTCAAGACGGACGATGGGATGCCAGCCGGCGATCCGGGCAAGCAGGGGGAAGCCGTAATAGGCGAAGGCGTGACGGTGAAGGTCGTTGATCAGCCAGCCGGCACGCGCATGTGCCTCCATGAAACGCAGGAAGGCGATCAGTTGATCCCGCGTCATATGGTGGGCGACAAGGCTGCTGACGATCATGTCCCATGGCTCGCTGGCCAGCGCGGCATAATCCCCGGTCCGATAGTCGATCCGCATTTGGGCGGGTGTGGCGGCCCGGGCGGTGGGTGCGCTGTTGGGATTGAGGTCGATGCCGACAAGCTCCGCATCGATGCCGCGCCTGGCGGCCCATCGCGCGATCGACCGGAGCATGTCGCCCTGGCCGAAACCAACGTCCAGCAGGCGGAAGTGCGATCGGCGGGCGGCTGCCCGTTCCAGAAAGGCAAGCGTCGGCCGTGACGCCATGACGGCGCGGTTGACCTTGGCCAGGTCGCGCAGAACCGCGGCATAGACCGCCGGATCAAGGTCGGGTGCATCCATCCGCTCTTCCTCGATCGCGCGGATGGCAAGGTTTCTCATGCAGCGCTGAACCGGAAACCCTCGGCGGCCAGGCCGGGGCCGAACGCGATCGCCAGGCCGCTGCGCGGAGGTTCGTCCATCAGCCGTTCGAGCGCGAACATCAGTGTCGAGGACGACATATTGCCATGATCGCGCAGAACGCCCCGCGACGCCGCCAGCGCGGAGGGATCGAGCCCAAGCCCATGCTCGACGGCATCGAGGATCGATCGCCCGCCAGCATGGACGGCCCAGCCCTCGATCGATCCGGCGGGAACATCACCGAGCAGGATTTGCCGGAATCCTTCATCCCCTAGTGCCTCAGCGATCCGCGACGGCACCTCGCCCGAAAGGTGCATGGCAAACCCCCGGTCGCCGATGCGCCACCCGATCAGATCGGCGCTATCGGGCAATGTCGCGGCAAAGGGGGCATCAATGGCCAATCCCTTGGGATCGGCGGTGACGAGCGCGGCCGCCGCACCATCGCCGAACTGGAGCATGGCGAGCAGGGATTCGATCCCGGTTTCGGGCTGGAGATGGAGGGTGGAAAGCTCGACCGTCACGACCAGCACGCGCGCTTCCGGATCGGAGCGGACGATGTGGCGGGCGGATCGAAGGGCGGTGACGGCGGCATAGCATCCCATGAAGCCGATCAGCAGCCGTTCGACATCCCCCGCCAATCCCAGCCGCCGCGCGATGATCTGGTCGATGCCGGGGGCGACGAAACCGGTGCAGCTCGCAACGATCAGGTGAGTCACATTGTCGGGGCCAAGGCGGCCGATCGCCTGCAGGGCCAGTTCCGGCGCGGCTGTCGCATAGACGTCCATGCGCGCCGACGTCGGCGGCAGCGGGTCGGTCGAATAGAAGCCTCCCGTGGCGACGGGCGATCCCTTCGGCAGGACCGACCATCGATGCTCTATCCCCGATCGGGCCGCCATGCGGTCGAACAATTTGCGGACGCGATCGTCGGCGATCCGCGCCGATGCCCAGGCGACGAAGGCGGCATGGATATCGTGATCGGGAACGGCGGTCGCGATACGGTTGATATAGGCGTCGGGCACAGGGCTGGCCTTGTAAGAGGCGTCGCGGATGAAGCGCGGCAACCCGATGAAGGGTTCCATCGCTACGCCTGCCAGCCTGTATGAATGCTGACAAATTCATTCTCGCATCATTCAGCGGTCCGGGTGCAGAACGATGCCCATGCCGGCAAACCACGACCGGCAAGAACAGGAACGGAGTTTCGATGATGCGTAAGTTTATCATCATGGCCCTGATGGCGGCGACGGTTCTGCCGGCCACGGGTGCAATCGCCCAGTCGCGCGGCGAACTGCAGCGCGACCGTCAGGAGATTCGCGAGCAGCGCCAGGATCTGCGTCAGGCACAGCGCTACGGGAACCGCGCCGACGTGCGCGAGCAACGTCGCGATGTGCGGGATGCACGCCAGGAATATCGCGAGGATTGGCGCGACTATCGCAACAAGAATCGCACGGTGTTCCGTCAGGGCCGCTACCTGCCGCCCCGTGGCTATGCCTATCGTCCGGTCCGCGCCGGCGTGAACATCAACCGGGCCTTCTACAACCAGCGCTACTGGATCGCCGATCCCTATCGCTACCGCCTGCCGGTGGTGCGCGGGCCCCAGCGCTGGGTGCGTTACGGCAATGACGTGTTGCTGATCGATACGCGCAATGGCCGCGTGCTGCGGGTCTACGACCGCTTCTTCTGGTAAGAACGATGAACGGCCCGGGATCATCCGATCCTGGGCCGTTTTCCTTGGCGTCAACGAAGGCCAGCCCCTAGACTTGGTGCATGACCATGCCTGGGGGAACACCCATGTCCTTGCGTATCGTTTTGATGGCGGCCGCGTCCGCCGCCCTGCCTGTCGTCGCTGCTCTGCCGGCCGCAGCCCATGCGCAGGCACCCGCCGCCAGCGCCGATGCCCAGTTGAAAACGCTGTTTTCCGACAGCGATGAAGCCAATCTGAAACGCAATCCGCTGAACGCCCTGTTCCGGGGCGACCTGCGCTATGCCGATCGGTTGGGCGACATGATCAGCGACGCCTATTTCGATGCGGAACGGGCGGCGGCGGAGGATGATCTTCGCCGGCTGACCGCGATCGACCGGGATGCGCTGAACCCGACCGACAAGATCGCTTATGACGTCTTCAAATGGCAGACCGAACTGAACCTGAAGACGCTGGCGCCCGACATGCTGGCACTGACGGTGGTCAGGCCGATCGATCATTTCAACGGCTTCCACGTCTATTATCCCGGCATCGCGTCCGGGCAAGGCGCGGCGCCATTCAAGACGGTCGAGGATTATGAGAATAATCTGAAGCGCCATCGCGATTATATTCGTTACATCGATGCGTCGATCGGGCGGTTTCGCGAGGGGATGAAGACCGGAATCGTCCAGCCCAGGCTGATCGTGAACAACATGATCAGCCAGCTCGATCTGCTGGTTGCGCAGGGCGTCGAAGGATCGACCTTCTATGCGCCGGTAAAGCAGTTTCCAGACTCGGTTCAGGCGGCCGACCGGGCACGTTTGACCGGCGAATATGCGGCGATCATCCGCGACGGCATCAATCCGGCGCACGCACGGCTGCGCGATTTCCTGAAGAACGAATATCTTCCTGTCGCACGCGAAGGGGTCGGCCTTGTGAGCATGCCCGGCGGGGACAAGCTCTATGCGCTGCTGATCGAGCAGAACACGACCCTGCCGCTCAGTGCCGAGGAGGTTCATCAGCTCGGCCTGTCAGAGGTAGCGCGGATCAAGGAGCAGATGGAGGCCATTCGCCAGCAGGTCGGGTTCAAGGGAACGCTGAACGAATTCTTCGAATATCTGCGCACCGATCCGCGGTTCAAGATGCAGTCGAAGGACGCGATGCGCGATGCCTATTACCAGATCGGCAAGCGGGTCGATGCGCGCGTCAGGGAACAGTTCTCGACCATTCCCAAGGCGCCGCTCGAGATCCGCTATTACGAAGCCTATCGCGAAAAGGAATCGGCGGGCGGATCCTATGAGGCAGGGCCGCCGGACGGATCGCGGCCGGGCGTCTTCTATTTCAACGGTTATGACCTGCCGTCACGGACGACGCCCGGAATGGAGACGCTCTATTTGCATGAGGCCGTGCCGGGGCACCATTTCCAGATCAGTCTGGCGCAGGAGAATCTCGAACTGCCCGCCTTCATGCGATTCGGCGGCAATAACGCCTATGTCGAAGGGTGGGGCCTCTATGCCGAGACGCTCTGGAAGGAACTCGGCATGGAAACCGATCCTTATCACCGGTTCGGCGGGCTTGATGACGAGATGCTGCGCGCGATGCGGCTGGTGGTCGACACCGGCATCCACGCCAAGGGTTGGACCCGCGATCAGGCGATCCAGTACATGCTGGACAACAGCTCGATGGGAAAGACCGACGCCACCGCCGAGGTGGAGCGCTATATCGCCATTCCGGGACAAGCGCTCAGCTACAAGGTCGGCGCGCTCACCATTTCACGGCTGAAGGACAAGGCGCAGAAGGCGCTCGGCCCTCGCTTCGATCCGCGCGCCTTCCACGCGCAGGTATTGATGACGGGCGCGCTGCCGCTCTCGGTGCTCGAAAAGAAGATCGACGACTGGATCGCCGCCACCAAGGGGTGAGCGTCGGGACGGATTCTAGTTTTCGTCAGGATTGAATCCAGTGCTCCGGGCTTGACCCGGAGCCCATGTCCGACGCGCTCATACCCTTGTTGATAGGCCCCTGCTCCCCCAGGAGCACGGGTTTCAACGCAGCGCCAGCGCCTCGGCGATCAGCTTTCGGCTGTTCCCGATCCCGTAGAGCGCGATGAAGCTGCCCATGCGCGGTCCCTGGCTGGTGCCGAGAAGGGTTTCGTAAAGCGCCTTGAACCAGTCGCGCAGGCTTTCGAACCCGCCCTCGTTGCCGACGAGATAGACGGCGTTCTGGATCGTCTCGGCATCCGCATCGGCCGGCATTTCGGCAAGCAGACCATCGAGCCTTTCGAGCGCTGCGGCCTCGCGATCGTCCGGTGCCCGGCGCCGGAGCGTAGGGGCAACGAAATCGCGGTGATAGGCAAGTGCGTGCCCGATCAGCCGATCCAGTGCCGGGTAATTCTCCGGCGTGGCGTTTTCGACATAGTTGCCGAGATAACCCCACACCTGTTCGGGACTGGCCTCTCCTAGAACGCCGACGAGATTGAGAAGCAGGCCGAACGTCACCGGCAATGGTTCGGACGGAACATTGCCATCATGAATGTGATGAACGGGATTGCCCAGCTTCTGCGGCAGTTCCTGCGTCGGCCAGTTGGCGCGGAACTGCCAGTAATCGTCCACCGCGCGGGGGATGACACCCATGTGGAGCGACTTCGCCTTCTTCGGCTCGCGATAGATGTAGAAGGCAAGGCTCTCCTCAGGGCCATAGGTCAGCCACTGGTCGAGGCTGAGGCCATTGCCCTTGGACTTGGAGATCTTCTCGCCCTTCTCGTCGAGAAACATCTCATAGTTGAAACCTTCCGGCGGGCGGGCGCCGAGCGCGCGGGCGATCTTCGACGACTGGGTGACGCTGTCGATCAGGTCCTTGCCCGCCATCTCATAATCGACGCCCAGCGCGGCCCAGCGCATCGCCCAGTCGACCTTCCACTGCAACTTGGCGCCGCCGCCCAGGATCGACTGCTCGATCGTCTCGCCATCGTCGACGAAGCGGACAAGGCCCGCCTCGACATCGACCACCTCGACCGGCACCTGCAGCACGATGCCGCTCTTGGGGCTGATCGGCAGTACGGGGGAATAGCTCGCTTGCCGCTCCTTGCGCAGCGTCGGCAGCATCACCCCCATGATCGCGTCATAGTGGCGCAGCACATTCCGAAGCGCGTCGTCGAACCGGCCGGATGTGTAGCAGTCGGTCGAGGACAGGAATTCATAGTCGAAGCCGTATCGGTCGAGGAAATCGCGCAGCATCGCATTGTTGTGATGCGCGAAGCTTTCGAACTTGCCGAAGGGATCGGGAATCTTCGTCAGCGGCTTGCCGAGATATTCGGCGAGCATCGCCTGGTTCGGCACATTGTCCGGCACCTTGCGCAGCCCGTCCATGTCGTCGCTGAAGGCGATCAGACGTGTCGGGATGTCGGACAGTGCGTGATAGGCGTTGCGCACCATCGTCGTGCGCAGCACCTCGTTGAACGTGCCGATATGCGGCAGGCCCGAGGGACCATAGCCGGTCTCGAACAGGATATGGCCCTTGGCCGGCGCGCCGTCCGGATAGCGTTTCAGCAGCTTGCGAGCTTCCTCGTAAGGCCATGCCTTCGATTCCATAGCCACGCCGCGCAAGTCCGTCACCAATGTTGCCCTTTCGTTCGCATTCGTCCTAACAGACGATATGGTCGCCTCATTGCCCTATCCCGCGCTGCACGCAAGCCATGCCGGCATTTGGGTCGCGACATCCGGAGGCGAAACGCGAACCATGGGGCGCGGGGAGGCGATCGCGCGGGCCGCCGACACGCCGATGATCATCCTGAACGCGCCGCTTGTCGGGCAGCGGCTTGGCTATGCCGAGCTGTCGGGGCTGGACCTGCTGGAGCTGTTCGCATTCGTCCATCCCGCGCGTTTCGCGGTGCCGACGCCCAAGGGGCTTGCCCGCGCGCTGGGCATGGCGCCGCCGGAGGATGATGCGGCCGCCGCCGCATTCCTGCTTCGCGCGGCTGAAACCTTGCTGGCGCATGCCGCCGCGCCCGATTGGCATGAACGCGAAGGCGCCTGGACCAGCGCGCAGACGCTCCACCGCCTGCGCTGGCCCTGGGCGGCACCGCTCGCCGGGCAGATCGCCAGGCCGGGGCGTGCGGAACGCTGGCTGTTCGCGAAGCTGCCGGAATGGGAGGAAAAGCCCCCTCGTGCCGCACCCCGCACCGTGACCGTCGATCCGGCTCGTGCGCTGGAGCGGCTGGACGTGCTGACCGGGCATGGCGCGGAGACCCGTTCCGGCCAGCGGACCTATGCAGAGTCGGCGACGCGGATATTCGGCCCGCGTACGGCGCGTGACGAGCCGACGATGCTGCTCGCGGAAGCGGGAACGGGTATCGGCAAGACGCTCGGATATCTGGCGCCTGCATCGCTGTGGGCGGCGGAGGCGGACGGGGCTGTCTGGATTTCCACTTATACCAAGGCGCTGCAGCGTCAGCTCGACCGCGAAGGAGTCCGGCTGTTTCCCGATCCCGTTGAGCGGCAGCGGAAGATGGTCGTTCGAAAGGGGCGCGAAAACTATCTCTGCCTTCTGAATCTCGAAGATGCGTTGCAGGGCGGATTCGCCGGGCGCGCGGCGGTGCTTGCCCAGCTGGTCGCGCGCTGGGCGGCCTTCAGCAAGGATGGCGACATGGTGGGCGGCGACCTGCCCGGCTGGCTGCCGACCCTGTTCCGCCGCAACGGGTCCACCGCGCTCACCGACCGGCGTGGGGAGTGCGTGTTCGCGGGCTGCCCGCACTACCGCAAATGCTTCATCGAGCGGGCGGCACGGGCGAGCGCCGACGCCGACATCGTCGTCGCCAACCATGCGTTGGTGATGGTCAATGCCGCGCGGGGACGTGACGTGGCGGCGCGGCCGACGCGCATCGTGTTCGACGAGGGACATCATCTGTTCGATGCGGCCGATTCGATGTTCTCGACCGCGCTGTCGGGGCAGGAAGCGATCGAGCTGCGCCGCTGGATCACCGGCCCCGAAAGCGGTGGGCGGGGGCGCCGGCGCGGATTGACGGCGCGGCTGTCCGACGTCGCCGGCTATGACGAGGAAGGCGGGCGGGCGATTGCCGCGGCGACGGCAGCCGCCCAGGCGCTGCCGACCGACGGATGGCTGGGACGACTGGCAGAGGGCCAACCCTTTGGGCCGATCGAGGCCTTGCTCGCGACCGTGCGCGGCACCGTCTACGCCCGCGATACCGGCGAGGATGCCGGTTACGGACTGGAAACCGAGATGGCCGAGCTGGACGGCGCCATCGTCGAGGCAGCGGGTCCGGCAGCGGCGGCGCTGGACGCCATCCTGCGCCCGCTGGTGATGCTCGGGCGCAGGCTCGAAGCGGTTCTTGAAGACGCGCCGGACTGGATGGACGCGCAGGCACGCGCGCGGATCGAGGGTGCGATCTCCAGTCTCGGCTGGCGCACCGACACGCTTTCCGGCTGGCTCGCGCTGCTGGGGCGGGTCGGCGGGCCGGTCGATTCGGATTTCGTCGATTGGCTGGCGGTGGACCGGATCGAGGGGCGCGATTTCGATGTCGGGCTGCACCGGCACTGGCTTGATCCGACGCGACCGCTGGCGGAACTGGTGCTGAAACCGGCCCATGGCGTCCTCGTCACCTCGGCAACGCTGACGGGTGGAAACTGGAACGCCGCCGAGGCCCGCAGTGGCGCGCTCCACCTTATGAAGCCCGCCCTGCATTTCGAGGCGCCAAGCCCCTTCGACTATGCCGCGCGCGCCGAAGTGCTGATCGTGACTGATGTGAAAAAAGGGGACGTGGCCCAGTTGGCGGGCGCCTATGCGCGGCTGATCGATGCCGCGCAGGGCGGTACGCTGGGGCTGTTCACCGCGATCCGGCGGCTGCGGGCGGTGCATGCGCGAATCGCCGATCGCCTCGCGCGGGACGGGCTGGCGCTCTACGCGCAGCATGTCGACCCGATCGATACCGGCACGCTGGTCGATATCTTCCGCGACGACGGCCACGCCTCCCTGCTCGGCACCGATGCCTTGCGTGACGGTGTGGACGTGCCCGGAGATTCGCTGCGCCTGGTGGTGATGGAAGGGGTTCCCTGGCTCAAGCCAAGCGTCCTCCACGCCGCGCGGCGACTGGCCGGGGGTGGCAGCGCCTATGACGACCGGTTGATTCGCGCACGGCTGGCCCAGGCGTTCGGCCGGCTGATCCGCCGTGCGGACGATCGCGGCATGTTCGTCATGCTGTCGGCGGCGATGCCCTCGCGCCTGTTGAGCGCCTTCCCGCCCGGCACGCCCGTCGCGCGCGTGACGCTGGATGACGCGGTGGTCCGCGTGCGTGCCCGTCTTTCATCGGTCATGCAGTTGGGGCATGTCGGCGCGGAAACGGGCGCGACGGAGAGGAAATGAGAACGCTGACGCTGCTTCGGCACGCGAAATCAAGCTGGGACGACGCGGGAATCCGTGATTTCGACCGGCCATTGAACGCAAAAGGTGCCCGGGCGGCGCGTGCCATGGGGCGTCATATGCGTGCTGCGGACCTGCGGTTCGATCATGTGATCGCGTCGCCGGCGGTGCGCGTGATCGAGACGCTGGACGGGATATGGGATGGCTATGGCCGAAGGCTGGCGCCCGAATGGGATCGCCGCATCTACATGGCCACTGCTGCGGCGCTTCTCGATGTGGTACGGGAAACCCCGGCCGATACGGAACGGCTCCTGCTGGTGGGGCACAATCCCGGCCTGGAGGAACTGGTGCTGATGCTGGTTCCCGCGGGGGCCGATGATGCCCTGCGCGAGGGCGTCGAGGAAAAATTCCCGACCGCTTCGCTCGCCGAAATCGTTTTCGAGACAGAGCGCTGGGCCGACATCGACGAAGACATGGGCCGTCTCGCCCGCTTCGTCCGTCCCCGCGACCTCGATCCGGGACTGGGGCCGGACGCATGAACGAGCCGACGCTTCGCCGCGCGGGACCCGAGGACGCCGGCAAGCTGGCGCTGCTCGGCAGTGCGACCTTTCTGGCGGCATTCGCCCATGATCATCCCGGCGATGCACTGGTGGCGCATTGCCGCGATCAGCATTCCGAGGCTCTCTACAAGGCCTGGGCGGCCGATCCGTCCAAGGCGCTGTGGATTGCCGAGACATCGCTCGGCGCGCCCATTGCCTATGCGGCGATGACGAAGCCGGACCTCGATATCCCGGTCGCGCCGGGTGAGGTGGAGCTGAAGCGAATCTATGCGCTCCCCGGCTGGCAGGGCGCCGGACTGGGCCATCGGCTGATGGAAACCGTGATCGACGAGGCGCGGGCAAGAAACGCGCCCCGGCTTTACCTGTGCGTCTATGAAGTGAACCTGGCGGCCCAGCGCTTCTATGCGCGCTATGGTTTCGAACGTGTCGGAACGCAGAACTTCATGGTGGGTGATATCGGCTTCACCGATTTCATTCTCGCGCGGACTCCGTAACCCGGAACCTCAGGCTGCGGCGAGGGCGTCCGCCAGCATTGCCCTGATTCGCTTCAGTTCCGGGATCAGGCCGGCATCCGGCACGGCTGCCGCAGCGGGCGCGGGCGCCGCAGTCGTCGCCCGCGTGCTCAGCAGCTTCTGGACACCCTTGATCGTATAGCCTTCGCGGTTCAGCAGTTGATCGATCCGCTTGGCGAGCGCGACGTCGGCCGGCCGGTAGTAACGCCGCTTGCCCGCACGCTGGAGCGGCCGGAGCTGTGGGAAACGCGTTTCCCAATAGCGCAGGATATGCTGGGGCAGGCCCAGCTCATCCGCCAGCTCGCCAATCGTCCGGAAGGCCTGGTCCGACTTGTCGGGAGTGTCCGGCACGGTCGCCCGTTAGCCCGCTTCGACGATGCGGTCGCGCATCATCTGGCTGGCGCGGAAGGTGAGGACCCGGCGCGGGGCGATCGGCACTTCGATGCCGGTCTTGGGATTGCGGCCGATGCGTTCGCCCTTGTCGCGCAGCACGAAGCTGCCGAATCCGGAAATCTTCACATTCTGCCCGTCGAGCAGCGCCTCGCAGATGTGGACCAGTACACGTTCCACGATCCCCGCGGACTCCGCGCGCGACAGACCAATTTCCCGATGCAGCGCTTCAGCAAGATCAGCTCGGGTCAATGTTCCCGCGTCAGCCATGGCATAATCCCCAGAATCATTTCTCTAGGAGAATAGTTATATGACACGGAAGTGCAACGGGAAAGCGTGGGTTTCTGTCTAGAAACGGATCACCGACGCGCCCCAGGTGAAGCCGCCGCCCATCGCTTCGAGAACGATGATGTCGTCGCGCTTGATGCGACCGTCGCGAACCGCAACGTCAAGGGCAAGCGGAACGGACGCCGCAGAGGTATTGGCATGCCGGTCGACGGTCATCACCACCTTGTCCGGGGAAAGTTCCAGCTTGCGTGCCGTCGCGTCCAGAATCCGCGCATTTGCCTGATGCGGGACCAGCCAGTCGATGTCGTCGGCATCGAGATTCGCTTCCGCCAGCGTCTCACCCAGCACCGATGCCAGATTGACGACGGCGTGGCGGAAAACCTCGCGTCCCTTCATGCGGACCTTGCCTACGGTCTGGGTGGTCGAGGGGCCGCCGTCGACATAGAGCATGTCGTTGTAACGGCCGTCGGCATGGAGTTTGGTCGCCAGAATCCCGCGATCGCCTTCCTCCGCGCCCAGCACGATCGCTCCGGCGCCGTCCCCGAACAGGACGCAGGTCGCGCGATCTTCCCAGTCGAGGATGCGGCTGAACGTCTCGGCACCGATCACCAGCGCCTTTTTGGCGGATCCGGCGCGGATCATGCTGTCGGCGACGGAGAGCGCGTAAAGAAAGCCCGAACAGACCGCCTGAACGTCGAACGCGATGCAATCATTGATGCCCAGCGCCGTCTGCACCCGGGTGGCGGTGGCGGGAAAGGTCTGGTCGGGCGTCGCCGTCGCAAGCACGATGAGGCCGATGTCACGGGCATCGACGCCCGCTGATTCGAGCGCGGCGCGCGCTGCATCGATGGCAAGCGTGGATGTCGATTCGCCTTCGCCCGCGATGTGGCGAAAACGGATGCCGGTGCGCTCGACGATCCATTCGTCGGAGGTGTCGACGGTTTCGGCAAGCTCGGCATTGGATACCCGCCGAACCGGAAGTGCGGAGCCAGTACCGAGGATTGCCGAACGAAGGGTCATTGCGCCGCCGCCTGAGATGCGCCGGCATGGGCGCGGAAATTGTCGAGATCCTCGGTGATGCGCCGGGTGATGTCGTTGCGCGCAAGCTTTGCCGCAACGCCGATCGCATTGGCGACGCCGGTTGCATCCGCGCCGCCATGGCTTTTCACGATGATGCCGTTCAGGCCCAGGAAAACCGCGCCGTTGTGATTGTTGGGATCAAGATGGACCCGCAGCATGCGGAATGCAGGGCGCGACAGGGCGAAACCGGCCTTTGACCGCAACGAGCTGGTGAAGGCGCGGCGCAGCAGGTCGGTGATGAAGCGCGCGGTGCCTTCGATCGATTTCAGGGCGATATTGCCCGTGAATCCGTCGGATACGATCACGTCGGCTTCGCCCCGGCCCAGCCGGTCGGCCTCGATGAAACCGTCGAACTGCATCGGCAGCGATTCGGCCTCGCGCAGCATGGCGGCGGCCTCCTTCACCTCGTCGGTGCCCTTCAGCTCCTCGACGCCGATGTTCAGCAAGCGCACGCGCGGCGACTTCAGCGCCATGACGATTCGCGCATAGGCGGCGCCCATCACCGCGAACTGCACCAGATTCTGGGCGTCGCATTCGGTGTTGGCGCCAAGGTCGAGCATCACGACATCATTGTCGCCTAGGGTCGGCAGCAGCGCTGCGAGCGCCGGGCGGTCGATTCCCTTCATCGTGCGGAGCGCGATCTTCGCCATCGCCATCAGCGCGCCGGTATTGCCGGCGGAAACCGCGGCGTCGGCGCCACCGGTCTTCACTGCATGGATGGCCAGGCCCATCGAGCTGGTCTTGGCCCGGCGAATCGCCTGGCTGGGCTTGTCGTTGCCGCCGATCACGCCGTCGGCGTGCACGATTTCCGACGCGGCCGCGAGATTGGGATGATTGGCGAGTGCTGCGCGAATCTGCGGCTCGTCGCCGACCAGAATGAAGCGCAGATTGCCGTCTTCGCGGCGTGCGAGCGCGACGCCGTCGAGCATGACCGCGAGGCCGTCATCGCCGCCCATCGCGTCGATTGCGATCCGCGGCGCACTGCTCACCGGTCGTTCCTCCTGACGTGTCGCGATCAGCTTTCGATCGAGACGACTTCACGACCGTTATAATGGCCGCAAGCACTGCACAGGTTGTGCGGACGCTTCAGTTCGCCGCAATTCGGGCATTCCTGAAAGGCATGAGGGGTCAGCGCGTCGTGGCTGCGGCGCATGTTCCGCTTCGAGGGCGTGGTCTTTCTCTTCGGCACTGCCATGACGGCACCTGTTCCATCCAAAAAATCTGTCTAATGCGCGACAGGAATGGCCACATGATAGACGGCCTGTCTGGACCGCGGACCGTGGCGGCCGGACTTGTCGCGAGCGAGCAAGCGCCTATAGCGATTTCCGATGACGTTGCAAGCATCCAGTGCCCGCAGGCGGAAGGACGACTGATGATGATATTGCCGATCACGCTCACCATCGCCGGAGTTTCGGCGCTTCTGAACATCTGGCTGGGTGCAAGATGCTCCCGCGTCCGGCAGGCGGAGAGGATCTCGGTCGGCGACGGCGGAAGCCCGCTGATGCTGGCCCGGATGCGGGCGCATGCGAATTTCACCGAATATACGCCCTTCGTGCTGATCCTGATCGGATTGATCGAGCTGGCGGACGGAACCAGCCTTTGGCTGTGGATCGTCGCCGCCGCCTATATCCTTGGGCGGATCGCCCATGCATTCGGGATGGACGGGCGGATGCGCCTGCGGATGATCGGCGTCGTCGTGACGATGCTGGTGCTGATGGGGCTGGGATTTTACGCGATCGCGATTCCCTATCTGGCGCAAGGGCGGATTTCCCAGCCGCAGGTTGTTGAAGGACACGGTTCGCTGATCTGATCAGCTCAAGGCCTCGTTGAGCAGCCGGGCCAGGCGCATGCCGCCACGCACGATCTGGAGGCGCAGGCCGGGGATCAGATCGCGAATCTTGTCCTCGTCGATCGTGACGCGGCCGGCGGGGGTTGGGCTGCAAGGCTCGCCATTCAACGCCGACGCATAGGCGGCATCGCGGGCATATTGCCAGTTCTCGCGCGACCAATCCTCGACGGATCCGGCCGCCATCGCGGCCCGATCTGCCGGCGAATAGTCGGCTACCAGCCCGAGTGCGCCTGCCTTGGGCGTCGAGATGGCGCGTTCGGCAAGATAGCCGTCCCAGATGGAGTGGAGATTGATGCGGCCGCCCACCGGGCCATAGTTCGCCTTCACCCGATTGCCGCCGAGATCGCCCTTGTCTCCCGCATGCAGCGGCTGGTGCAGGTCGCCGACGAAGTGAACGAGGAAAGCGAGCGCCATCAGCCGTTCGCGCGGCGGCAGGCTCTTGTCGGCAAGAAGCTTGGCATTGCGTTCGATCTGGGCCGACACGCAGTTGCCGTCCTTGCACGGTGCATCCAGGTCGAAGGGGCGGCAGATATCGACATTCTGATAGTGCCAGGAATAGGCATAGCTGAACCGCGGGCCGAGCGTCTTGATGCAATCCGCCCAGACGCTCGCCTGCTCGATGGTGCGCAAGGGGCAGGTGGGGGTCGCCATCTCGGCGCTGTGACGCAACAGGCCGCGAATCGCGACGCGCGTCCTGGGCGTGACCTGGACGAGCGCGATCTCGGCGATCGTCTCATGGCCATATTCCCAATAAGCGCGGGCGGGCGTCGTGGTGAGCAGGGCGGCCAACAGGGCCAGCAGGACGCGAATCATGGAATATGCCTATTGCTCGTCGCCATAGATCGCGACCGTTGCCGCCTCGATACTCGATATGCGGCCGCGATACATGCCGGGGGTGTTGAAGCTCCAGCCTCCGCTTCCATCGGGATGAACGACGATCACGCCGCCGGTGCCGCCCATCGCGCCGACTTCCGCGATCACCTTGCCGCTTGCCGTCACGACATCCTCATTCGCGAATCGCACCCGCGCGCAGATTTCGTGCGCGACTCCTTCGCGGATGAAATATTCGCCCGCTCCGGTCGCGGATACGGCGCCGGCGCGGTCGTCGGCATAGGTGCCGGCGCCTATGACCGGCGAATCGCCGATCCGGCCCCAGCGCTTGCCGGTGATGCCGCCTGTCGAAGTCGCGGCTGCGACATGGCCGTCGCTGTCACGGGCGACGGCGCCCACCGTGCCGTATTTCATGTCGATATCGAAATAATCCGCGCCGCGCGATTTCATCTCATCCAGCTGGCGGCGGCGTTCCGGCGTGGCGAACCAGTCCGGATCGACCTGTTCCAGCGCTTGCTCGACCGAGAACTGATCGGCGCCTTCGCGGCTCAGGAAGACGTGGGGACTGTTCTCCATCACCTTGCGGGCCAGGGTTACGGGATGGCGGGTCCGGCTGACCCCGCTCACGGCTCCGGCGCGGCGATCCCGCCCATCCATGATCGCCGCGTCCAGCTCGATCGTTCCCTCATAGGTGAAGGTCGCCCCGCGCCCCGCGTTGAAATTGGGATCGTCTTCCAGAACCTTCACCGCGGCCTCAACCGCGTCGAGCGCCGATCCGCCGGCCTTCAGGATCGCCGAACCCTTGTCGAGCGCGACACCGAGCGCCGCCCGGACTTCGCGTTCCTTCTCGGGGCTCAACTGGCCGCGCTCGATGATGCCGGCGCCGCCATGGATGACCAGGGTCCAATTCATGTTGGAGACTCCGAGAAACAAGGCCGCGATCTACCAGCAGTTCCTCTTGTTGGACAGGCGCGCTATAGGGAGCGCGATTGCCTAAACGAGTGACTAAAATGTCCATCCGTCCCTGGCGCGACATCACGCGCCGCCAATCCCGACAGATCATGGTCGGCAACGTGCCCGTGGGCGGCGATGCGCCGGTCACCGTCCAGACGATGACGAACACGCCGACGTCCGATGCGAAGGCGACGATCGACCAGATCCGGCGCTGCGAGGATGCGGGCGTCGACATCATCCGCGTCTCCTGTCCCGACGTCGAATCGACGATGGCGTTGAAGCAGATCGTGCGCGCGGCGCGGGTGCCGATCGTCGCCGACATCCATTTCCACTACAAGCGCGCGCTGGAAGCGGCCGATGCGGGTGCCGCCTGCCTGCGGATCAACCCCGGCAACATCGGATCGTCCGACCGGGTGCGCGAAGTGGTGAGCGCCGCGAAGGCGAATGGCTGCGCGATCCGCATCGGCGTGAACGCAGGGTCGCTTGAGAAGGACCTTCTCGAAAAATATGGCGAGCCTTGCCCCGAGGCGCTGGTCGAGAGCGCACTCGACCATATCCGCATTCTCGAGGCGCATGATTTCCGCAACTACAAGGTCGCAGTGAAGGCTTCGGACATCTTCCTGGCCGTTGCCGCCTATCAGCAGCTGGCCGAGGCGGTGGATTGCCCGCTTCACCTTGGCATCACCGAGGCGGGGGGCTTGATCGGCGGGACGGTCAAGTCGTCGATCGGCATCGGTTCGCTGCTGTGGTTCGGGATCGGCGACACGATCCGCGTCTCGCTCTCCGCCGAGCCGGAGGAGGAAGTGCGCGTCGGCTTCGAGATTCTGAAGGCGCTGGGCATCCGCAATCGTGGCGTTCGCGTCGTTTCCTGCCCTTCCTGTGCAAGGCAGGGCTTCGACGTGATCCGCACCGTGCAGGCGCTTGAGGAACGGCTCCAGCATATCCGCACGCCGATGTCGCTGTCGGTGCTGGGGTGCGTCGTCAACGGCCCCGGGGAAGCGCGCGAGACCGATATCGGCATCACCGGCGGCGGGGCCGGCAAGCACATGGTCTATCTTTCGGGCGTCACCGATCATCATGTCGCCGACGCGGACATGATCGACCATATCGTGAAGCTGGTCGAGGCGAAGGCGGCGGAGATCGAAGCCGCGCAGACAGCCACGCCGATCGCCGCGGAATGAGCATTTCGATCCGTCAGGCCCGGTCTGACGACGTTCCCGATATCCTTCGACTGATCCGCGCGCTCGCTGCCTATGAGCGTGAACCGGATGCCGTGAAGGCGACGGAAGAATCCCTCCATGCCGCGCTGTTCGGCGCTTCGCCGCGGATATGGGTCCATCTTGCCGAGCAGGATGGCCGTGCAGTCGGTGTGGCGCTCTGGTTCCTCACCTATTCAACCTGGACCGGCAAACCGACCCTCTATCTGGAAGACCTGTTCATCGAGGAAGCTGCGCGCGGCGCGGGCGCCGGCCACGCATTGTTCCGGGCCGTCGCGGCTGAAGCGAAGGCACGGGATTGCGGACGGATGGACTGGGCCGTGCTCGACTGGAACGAAAAGGCCAAGGGATTCTACACGCGGATGGGCGCCCGCCCCACGTCGGGCTGGGAAGTCTGGCGGCTTGAAGGCGCCGCCCTGGAGGAACTTGCTAAATGAGCGCGTTAACGGCCTGGTTGCTGCTGATCCTGGGCGGATTGTTCGAAGTGGGTTTCACAACCTGCCTTCGCTTCGTCGATGGGTTTCGCAACATTCCCTGGACGATCGGCTTTCTCGTTTCGGTCGGTCTGTCGATGGCGCTGCTTGAAATCGCGTCGCGGGTGATCCCGATGGGGACCGCCTATGCCGTGTGGGGCGGAATCGGTGCGCTCGGCACCGTCATCGTCGGCATGATCTGGTTCGGCGAGCCGGTAACGCCGGTGCGGATCCTGCTGATCCTGGGCCTCGTCGCCTGCATCGCGGGCCTGAAACTGTTCCATTGATGGCCTCCTCCCCCAAAACGGGGGAGGAGCAGCCACCTTATTGCTTCGCGTTCTTGTAGCGCTCGATCGCTTCCAGCGTGATCCGCCGGGCGGCGTCCGCATCGCCCCAGGTGCCGATGCGCACCCATTTCTTGGTTTCCAGATCTTTGTAGTGGGTGAAGAAGTGCTCGATCTGCTGCATGACGATCTCGGGCAGATCGTCCTTCTCACCGACCTTGCTGTAATAGGGGAAGGTGCCGTCCACCGGCACGGTCAGCAGCTTTTCGTCGCCGCCGGCCTCGTCTTCCAGCATCAGCACGGCGATCGGCCGGACGCGGACGACGCAACCGGGCACGAACGGTGAGCGTGCGACGACCAGGGCGTCGAGCGGGTCGCCATCGGGCGACAAGGTATGGGGCACGAAGCCGTAGTTCGCCGGATAGCGCATCGGCGTGTGCAGGATGCGATCGACGAACAGCGCGCCCGATTTCTTGTCGAACTCATATTTCACCGGTTCGCCGCCGACGGGCACCTCGATGATCACGTTGAGGCTGCTCGGCGGATCGTCGCCGACAGGAATCAGATCGATGTTCATTGGATCACCTTCACAGGATGAAGCATCCGGCCGAGCCAGCCGAACCCCTCCCTTCGTGGCCGGGAAGGCATCGACGGGTCCGGCCCGACGGTTTGAAATGTGGTGCTAGCCCCGGGGAGCGAGCAGCCTGTCGAGCGCACCCTCTCCGGTGCCTGTTTTTTCGAGGCGCGGATAGCGCAGGCCGCCCTGATAGTCGATGGCGATATCGCGGAAGCGTTCACCAGATTTGACGAGCAGTTTCATCGGCTGCTTGTTCGTCTTGGCGGCGGTGATCGCGTCCCTGATGCCGTCGTCGGAATAAGCCCGCCCGTCGATCGCGACGATCTCGCTGGCGACGGCCAATCCGGCGTTGAAGGCAGGGCCGTCCCACGCAATGCTCGTCACCTTGCCGCCCGCGCCGATCACCATTCCCAGGGAATAGTTTAGGTCGACCGACTTCGTCTCCTTCTCCACGGCCTTGGTATAGGAGCTGGGCGTGTCGGTGTAGACGATCTGATAGCCGCTTTCGGTGAAGCCCCCGATGGGCGCACGCTCGGACGTCTCGCTCAGCCGCTGGGTGAGGAAGCTGGCCCAATCATAGGGCACGATATTGTTCAGCGTCGCCACAACGTCGTCGAACTCATAAGTATCGATGCCCCAGTCGCCGGGCTTCTGGCCGAAGAAGGCGCGGGCGAAATCGTCCATCGACTTCGCGCCCTTGGATTGCTTGCGGATCAGCGCGTCGGCCTCGAGCCAGATGAGCATGCCTTCATTGTAATAATCTTCCGACCGCTGCCAGCTGACCCAGCCCTTTGGCGCGCGCGCGGTGATGACGGGATCGAGCGTGGTATCCTGTAGGGGACGCCAGGTACGCCCCTTGCGATTGTCGAGCACCGCCGCGATCGAAGCCAGCGCATCGAGGGTTTCCTGTTTCGTGAACAGGCCGGATCGCGCGCCGAGCACATAACCCCAGAACTGCGTCTGTCCTTCATAGACCCACAGCAGGTCGTCGCGCATCGGCGTGCTGAAATTGGGTGTCCACATGCCGGCAGGGCGGCGGAACTTGCCGTTCCAGCTATGGGTGAACTCATGGGGCAGCAGGTTGCGGTCCAGCAGCGTTGCATTCCAGTCGGTGAAATATTCGGGCGCCACGCTGTTTTCCGAGCTGCGATGATGTTCCAGCCCGATGCCGCCGAGCTTGTCGCTCGTCGCCAGCAGGAATTCATATTTGTCGAAGTGCGTCGTGCCGAACAGCTTGACCGCCTGATCGACCAGCTTGCGGTGCATTTCGATCTGCTCGGGTTTGGCTGCCAGGTTCTTCGCCGCATCGGCGACGATGTTGAGGCGGACATTGTGGCCGAGGTCTTCCTGCCGGAAATAGCGGCCGGCGAAGACGGGGGAATCGATCAGCGTTTCATAGTCCGTCGTCTGGTAGCGATAGGTGCTGCCGGTCGCGGTGGCGGGAAGGCCGGATGCCGCTTTCCAGCCATCCGGGTAGCGCACCGTCACGCTGACGGGAATCCGGCGGGTGAAATAGCCCGCCGGATAGAGCGAGACCATTTCGAACTGCAGGTTCATCATGTCCGGCGTGATCGCGATGCGGCCCTGGTTGGGGGCGGTCGCGGAAACAAACTGGAAAGTCAGGTCCAGCGCCTTTGCGCCTTCGGGCACATCGACGTGGAAGGCATAGACATCGACATTGTCGCGACGCCAGGCGACGGGCTTGCCGCCAGCTGTGATCTTGAGCCCGGCCAGTTTCTCGATTTCGCCGCGCGGGCCATGCTTGCCCGGCAGCCATTTGGAGAACAGCAGGGCCATCGGCCCGGCCTGGGCGACGGGAATTGTCTGTTTCACGTTCAGGATGGCGCGATCGATGTCGGTTGCATCGACGCTGATCTCCATCGTGCCCGGATAGGGCGTATCGCGCGGGGCCGGGATGGTTTCGGCAAACGGCACCGGCTGCGGCGCGCTGTTTTGCGCCAGCGCAGTGGTCGAAAGAAGCAGGATCGGAAGCAGGAATGAGCGGGCGCGCATGAGGCGATGCCTTTCTGGAATAAGCGATATGCCCCTGCTTAGGCGTGGGTGCGCCGCGTCGTCCAGCCCTGCGGATGCGACGCTACGTCGCGCAATCCGATGCTGGCGATTTCGATTCGTCTCGCCTAGAGCGCAGTCCGATGAGCGCACCGCAAACCCCCGGCCGCATCCGTGGCACCCAGGACATGCTCGGCGACACCGAGCGCCGCTTCGCCCGCGTCGTCGAAACGTTCGAACGGGTGCGCAAGCTCCATGCGTTCCAGCGCGTCGAAGTGCCGGTGTTCGAGGCGACGGCGGTTTTCGCCCGGTCGCTGGGCGAAACCACGGATGTCGTGTCGAAGGAAATGTATTCCTTCGAGGATCGCGGCGGGGATTCGCTGACGCTGAGGCCGGAATTCACCGCCGGCATCGCGCGCGCTTATCTGACCGAGGGCTGGCAGCAATATGCGCCGCTGAAGCTTGTGACGCATGGTCCCCTGTTCCGCTATGAGCGACCGCAGAAGGGCCGGTTCCGCCAGTTCCATCAGATCGATGCCGAAGTGATCGGCGCGGCCGAGCCCGCCGCCGATGTCGAGCTGCTTGCCTTTGCCGATCAGCTTCTGCGCGAACTTGGCGTCGCCGATGGCGTCACCTTGCAGTTGAACACATTGGGCGATGCGGAAACGCGCAGTGCATGGCGGACGGCGTTGATCGCCCATTTCGAAGCCCATCGCGATGCCCTGTCGGAGGACAGTGTCGAACGGCTGGCGAAGAACCCGATGCGGATTCTCGACAGCAAGGATCAGCGCGACCGCCCGGTGGCTGACGCCGCGCCGTCGATCGACGACTATCTGTCGGTCGAGGCGGGCAGGTTCTTTGAATCGGTCACCAGCGGTCTGGACGCGGCGGGCGTGCAATGGACCCGCAATGGAGGGCTGGTGCGTGGTCTCGACTATTATCGCCATACCGCGTTCGAATTCGTGACCGATCGGCTGGGTGCCCAGGGCACGGTGCTCGGCGGTGGTCGCTATGACGGGCTGGTCGAGGCGCTGGGTGGCCCGCATACCCCCGCCGTCGGCTGGGCTGCCGGGATCGAGCGGCTGGCAATGCTGATCGAGGAACCGGCGACAGAGGCGATCGATGTGGCGGTGGTGCCACTCGGCGAAAACGCTGAAGCGGCCGCTGCGGGAATCCTCGCAGGCTTGCGCCGTTCGGGGCTGGTCTGCGACATGGCCTATAAGGGCAATATGAAGAAGCGAATGGCGCGGGCGAACGCGGCCGGCGCGCGTTTCGCCGTCATCATCGGTGATGACGAACTGGCGAAGGGCGTGGCTTCGGTGAAGAATCTCGGCACCGGCCACCAGTCGGAAGTTGCGATCGGCGCGGTTGCGGAGACGGTTCGCCAGGCATGACGATTATCTCGCCCGACCGAATCGCCGCCATCGAGGCGCGGCGCGATGAATTGCAGGCGGCGATGGCGCGGGGCGATCTAGCGCCCGAGAAGTTCGTCGCGCTTTCCAAGGAATATGCCGAGCTGGAGCCGGTTGCGGCAGCTGCCAGCGAGGTGCGGCGGCTTCGGGCCGAGCTTGAGGTGCTTGGCGCGCTGGCGGAAGATTTGGAGGCTGAGGCCGAAATCCGTGAAATGGCCGTCGAGGAGGCGGCGGATGTTCGCCAGCGCCTGCCGGAGGCGGAACGACAGCTGGCGCTTCGCCTGCTGCCGCGCGATGCCGCCGATGATCGGCCGGCGATGCTTGAAATCCGCGCTGGAACCGGTGGGGATGAAGCGGCACTGTTCGCAGGCGACCTTTTCCGCATGTACAGCCGTTATGCGGAAGATCACGGCTGGCGGGTGGAGATGATCTCGGCCAGCCCGTCCGACATGGGCGGCTACAAGGAAATCGTTGCTTCCGTCACCGGGCAGGGGGTGTTCGCGCGGCTGAAGTTCGAAAGCGGAGTCCACCGCGTCCAGCGCGTGCCCGCGACGGAGAGCGGCGGGCGCATTCATACGTCGGCGGCGACGGTGGCGGTTCTGCCCGAGGCCGAGGATGTCGACGTACATATCGACGAGAAGGATTTGCGGATCGACGTCTACCGCTCGTCCGGTCCCGGCGGACAGTCGGTCAACACCACCGACAGCGCGGTGCGGATCACCCATTTGCCGAGCGGGCTTGTCGTCATCCAGCAGGATGAGAAGTCGCAGCACAAGAACAAGGCCAAGGCGCTGAAGGTGCTTCGTACGCGTCTATATGAGCTGGAGCGCGACCGGCTGGCGAACGAACGTGCAGGCGCGCGCAAATCGATGGTCGGATCGGGCGATCGGTCAGAGCGGATCCGGACCTATAATTTCCCGCAGGGGCGCGTGACCGATCATCGGATCAACCTGACGCTTCACCGGCTGCCGGAGATTCTCGAAGGGCAGATGGACGAGCTGATCGGTGCGCTGATCGCCGAGGACGAAGCGGCGCGCCTCGCTAACCTCGATGACTGACAAGAGCTGACGATTGGCCGGCGGCGTACATCGGGCGATTGCATCGGCGGCGGAGCGCCTGGCAACGACGAGTACCACCGCGCGACTGGATGCGGAGCTGCTGATGGCGCACGCATTGGGTCTGTCGCGCGAAGCGATGTTGATGGGGCCGGACCGTGACGTCCCCGCTTCGTTCGAGGCATTGGTCGATCGGCGCGCGATGTCGGAGCCGCTGGCCTATATCGTTGGTCATCGGGCCTTCTGGACGATCGACTTGGCGGTGACTCCGGCCGTGCTCATTCCCCGTCCCGATAGCGAGACGCTGATCGAGGCGGCGGTCGATCATTTCGGCGAGCGCGGGCCGGAAACGGTGCTCGATCTGGGGACAGGATCGGGCGCGCTGCTTCTCGCCGCGCTGGACCAATGGCCGAGAGCCCGGGGCCTGGGCATCGATCGATCCGAAGCCGCACTTTCGGTCGCGGCGGAAAATGCGGAGCGGTTGGGACAGTCCGATCGCGCCAGCTTCACCCCCGGCGATTGGGCCTCGGAAATCGATGGGACCTATGATCTCGTGCTCTGCAATCCGCCCTATGTGGAGACTGATGCCAGCCTTTCGCAGGATGTTCGGGGGTATGAACCGCATTCGGCGCTGTTCGCCGGCCCGGACGGATTGGACGATTATCGCCGGATCATACCAGAGTTTCCGCGCCTGATCGCGCCCGGCGGAATGGCGGCGGTCGAGATCGGTTCGACGCAGGCCGGAGCCGTCATGGCATTGGTTCGACGGCAGAATTTGCTTGCCGTCAAGCGGCGTGACCTGGCCGGGCAGGACCGTTGCGTGGTCGTCACAAGGGCGAATGCACCGGCCTGAAACAGAAATGCAGGAAAAATGTCTTATCTTTCCTCTTGGTTTATCGACTGCAAATGACTAGATCGGCGCGCAAGGACCGATGGCTTTCGGCTTAAACGCTGTGAAAAACCGGATCGGCCCACCCCAGCAGTCATGAAGCGGCTGTCAATTCAGCGGCTCTGGCAGACGGCAGAAGCACGCGCTTGCCCATTGGCGCCCGCGGCTTCCCCGGGTTGAGCGCGCATCCGTGTGGATGCCTTGAAGAGTATTTTGGGACAGAGACGAGGACAGCAGGAAGTTGATCAATAATCGTCAGGCTGGCCGCCGCCGCGGTCGCGGGGGCCAACGGCCGCCGAACAATGGTCAGGGTCGCCCCGACCAGGGAAATCGGATCGACAATCGCGCGCGGGGCAATGCCGCGCAGCTTCACGAGAAGTACAAGACACTGGCGCGTGACGCCCAGATGCAGGGCGATCGGGTCAACACCGAATATTACCTGCAGTTTGCGGACCATTATTTCCGCGTGCTCAATGAGAACCGCGCCCGGTTCGAGGATAATCGCCGCCAGCGCGATGAGAATTCATCCGAGGATGAAGACGAGGGCTTCGAGACCCGCGGCGAGGACGAGGGCAACGATCGTCAGCCCCAATATGCGCAGCAGCGCGCCCCGCGCGACGATGACCGGAATCGGGGACAAGAGCGTGGCGACCGCAACGGCAATCGCTATGCGCAGCGCGAACAGGCGCCGACTGAACCGCAATTGCAGCTGGATGCGCAGGAACAAGCCGCGCCCAGCATCCGTGAGGAAGAAAGCGCGCCGCCAGCACCACGCCGCGGCCGCCCGCGCAAGGTTCGTCCGGCCGAGGAACAGCAGCCCGCGGCTGCAATCGAGGCCGACCGTTTGCCGCCCGCCCTCTCGCGCGAAGAGAATAATGGCGCGGTAAGCGATGAACAGGCTGAAGCGCCGGCACCGCGCCGTCGCACTCGCCGGGTCCGCTCCACCGACGGTGATGGCGAAGCAGCCGCACAGGGTTGATCCCGGTGCGGCCGCTTAGGCCCTAGCGTTCGGCCGGCGGCAGCGGCCGCGGACGGTGATCTTCATCGATCGCGACAAAGGTGAACAAGCCGCTTGTCACCTTCACTTCCTGAGATCCGCGGTCCCGGCTCGCGATGACCTGGATTCGAATGCCCATCGACGTGCGGCCCCGCCGTTCGACATGGGCGTAAACCGAGATGACGTCGCGCAGCAGGATGGGCGCGATGAACTCCATCGCTTCGATTGCGACAGTGGCGACGGAGCCCCCTGCTTCGCGACCGGCGACGATGCCGCCGGCCTGATCCATCTGGGCGAGCACCCATCCCCCGAAGATATGGCCATTTGCGTTGATATCGCCCGGTGCGGGCACGACGCGAAGAACAGGCTCAGTGCCGGTCATCATTGTCGTCATTCTCCTCGTTGAAATGGTCGACCCGCTGGTCGTGACCAGTGCCGGAGCTGAGAAACACCAGTCCCATCAGGGCGGCCGCCAGCATCACTGAAAAGAATACGCCAAGCGTGGTCGCGATGATCATGTGGATGGGGATCGGCCCCTTGAACCACCAAAGCCCGGCGATCGACACGATGACGGCAACCGCAGCCGCAATCGACATGCCCCACATCAGCCGCCGATATCGCCGCCAGGCAAAGGCAGCATAGTCGGGATCGTCGAGATCAGGATCGCGCTTTGTCATGCTTCCCTTTGTCTTCAAGGCATGGGAACATCAAGCCAAGAGAGGATCAGTACAAATCCCAGCGTATAAGGAGAGAGGCCATGACCATAGCTGCAATCCTGGCGAATCGGCAGGGCGAGATCATCACTGCTGACAGCGACATGCGGGTAATCGAGGCGATAGCCATCCTTGCCGAACGGAGGATTGGCGCCATGCCTGTGCTGTCGGGCGGCCAAGTGGTCGGCATCTTCTCCGAGCGGGACGTCATCTACGGGCTCAACAGCGAAGGTGCGGCGGCGCTCAACCGAACGGTCGGCGAAGTGATGACCAAGCCGGCTGTGGCCGTCGCTCCCGATCAGCGGGCGCTGGCCGCGTTGTCGCTGATGACTCAGCGGCGGATTCGCCACCTGCCGGTAATGGAGGGTGACCGCATGACCGGATTCGTATCGATCGGCGACCTCGTGAAATACCGAATCGATCGGATCGAGGAAGAAGCGATGGCGATGCGGGACTATATTCAGGGGGCGTGACGATTCCCGAGAATCGGCGATTCGGGATTCGCCTTGATTCTCCTTGCTGTGAACACCATCTCCCAAGTGTCAGAACCACGCGTAACTGCGGGTTTGGACCGGCTTGAAACAAAATTGCAAAAACGTTGTTGACGCCCGTGGGGCGCCTCCATATATGCAGCTTCACCGCGGCGCTGAGCCACTTGGTTCGCCACTGCGGTCGCAAAAAAACCAGACGCCCGGTCAACCCCGGTAAAAGGGGGAAAGGTCAGGCGTCCGCGTTTTTGGCTCTTTGACATTGTTGGTTTAGATGAAGGGACATGTGGGCGGCGGCCCCGGGTCTGACGTTCAAGGCGTCAAGTGCTCGGTTAAATTAGCCGTTCCTATATGTCCTGTTACATATCCACAGTGAATGTAATTGTGCAGGAACGGCTCCTTGAAATGAGCTGCATTATCGTGGTCATTCCGCCGCGATGATGTGGAACATCAAACTTGAGAGTTTGATCCTGGCTCAGAACGAACGCTGGCGGCATGCCTAACACATGCAAGTCGAACGAGACCTTCGGGTCTAGTGGCGCACGGGTGCGTAACGCGTGGGAATCTG